>Ga0209963_1000071_pt1 | contig 443866 bp, 445 predicted proteins | sample ThiBio_1000_biof_2_FD_183957 | JGI IMG/M metagenome (GOLD analysis project Ga0209963, IMG submission 183957) | Wastewater bioreactor microbial communities from Cape Town, South Africa - Thiocy_cont_1000_biof (SPAdes) | ecosystem: Engineered > Bioreactor > Thiocyanate-remediating >...
GACACTCCGTGTGTCTGGAAAGCGTCATCCTCGCCGCGCGACTATGCCGACCTTTCGAAACCCGCCAATATCAGTGACCTGCACGAACACGCCACAAATCGGCATAGTTCGAAGGTCGGCATAGGACTTCACTTATGTGGCAATGCTCTCTGGCTGGGTGTATTTGGCGTCCGTGATCGATGTGTTCTCCCGGATGACCGTCGGCTGGCGGGTGTCCCGATCGACGCGCACCGACCTGCCACTCGACGTACTGGCGATGGCCCTGGCCAGCCGATATCGCCAGGGAAGCAACACTTTTTCTGGGCTGGTGAATCAGTCGAATGCGGGCTCACAGGGCACAGGACCCCGGGCCACACGCCCGACCACGCCCCAACCCATGAAAAACTCAGGCATCAAGTCCCCTTGTAGGTTGCTTCGCGCTTTCTAGAGCATCCAGGTCTCGCGACGGTATGCGGCGTCCCAGAAAAGCCACTCGTATTTCGAGCCCGTCACGAAGATGTCGAGCGTCCTATTCTCATCCTGTGGCCCGAGTTCGGCGCCGATACCGTTCATGATGTCGAGGGTGGCGATAACCGCATCGACGTATGCCGGATCCTGGTACGAATCGATCCAGTTCTGGTACGCCTTGTTCTTCGACCCCAATTCGCCCAGGTGAATACCTACTTCGGCGTAGATCCAGAAGCACGGCAGGATCGAGGCGACACCGTCCACGAACGACGATCCATGCACATGGCTGCGGATGAAGTTGATGTACGCGAGCGCCGTCGGCGACGGCTTCGCGTCGTCGATCATCGTGGAACGTCCACCCAGCTCCCGCACCACGGACTCATGCAGTTCCGACTCGTACTTCGTCGCGCTGGTCGCATGATCGGTGAACTCTTGCGTCGCGCGCCAGGTTGGCGCCTTTCCGGCGAGCACGGAGATGGCCTTCGCGTAGTCGCGGATGTAGAGCTCGTCCTGAATGATGTAGTGACGGAACGTCTCCACGTCGAGATCACCGGAGACAAGGCCCGTGATGAAGGGATGCTCGAGGATCGCGTCGTAGATGGGTGTGATCGCGGACCACAGCCGACCGCTCCAACCCGAGGTGCGTGCGCGCTCCAGCGCTTCCTTCGCGTCAGACATTGAGACTCAACCTTTCGAATCGTGTTACCGAGTGGGCCGAGCCGCCACGCCTCGTGGAGAAATCGGTGGGGGACCGCATGACGCATGCGATCCCCCACCGCGTATTACTTCCCGGGCAGCAGCGACATATCGAGGACGTTGCTGACGTCCACCTTCTTCTCGAGGAGTTTCTCGCCCAACATCCAGTCGGCGAACTGCTGCCAGCGATCCTTACTGATCACGCCGAAACCGCCATCGGGGTTCTTGAGGAACGGGATCGTTGCGTCGACCATTTCCACGAGTTGGGCGGCGTCATACCCCTTGGCGACAGGCGTAATCGACGTCACCGCGAGTTCGGGATTCTCTTGCGACTTCGCGTCACCCTTGGCCAGCGCATCCAAGAATTTCTTGACTCGATCCTTGTATCCCGCGTCACTCGCGAGTTTGCTCTTCTGCGCGATCATGATGAGTTCGTCGGACTGGCCGACGCCCGCGTCCTTCGCGCTGAAGATGACCGGCTTGATCCCCTCATCGCGCAGTTGCACACCCTCGATATTCGCGTACACGCCGCTGACTCCGGCCACCTGCCCGGCCACGATCGCCGGGACGAGCCCCTGATCGAGGGAAATGACGCTGACCTTCTTTACGTCGACCCCCGCCTTGGTCAGCATGGCATTGAAGACGCCGTTGGTCACGGGATCGCCGGTGCTGCCGAGCTTCCGCCCCTCAAGATCCTTCAGGGTGCTGAATCCTTGCTTGCCCGACAGGATGATGGAGGTCAGGGGGTTCGGGATCAGGGCCCCAACGGCGACCAGGTCGAGGCCGAGAGCATTTGCATTGATGATCTGCGGTTCGTAGCTGATCGCCAGGTCGACCTGGCCGAGGCTGACCATCTTGAGAGCGTCGGTGCTATTCGACGGCGATTGCAAGGTGACGTCGAGGCCCGCGTCCTTGTAGTAGCCCTCGTGCTGCGCCGTGTAAAGCGAGATGTGGTCGGGGTTCGGGAACCAGTCCAGCAGCACGGTGAACGGCTCGAGCTTCTGCGGCGTCTCGGCGGAACTCGTCTGGGTCCCAGACGTCTGCTGCCCCGATGAGCCGGCGGAGGAGTTTCCCGAACCGCACCCGGCTACGAGCGCCACCGCGGCAACCGCGGCAATGCCGATGCCCAAGCGCCCTCTGTGTCGTGCCATCGCAATCACCTCTCGTTTTCGGAAGTTGACGGTTGTTGTGCGACTGCTATGCCGTGCGTGTGCTTCGCGTTCGTCGTCGTGCGGTATCGGGCACCGCATGCCGGCGTTTTCAGCAAGGGTTCCGCGGGCCTCATCGCTATATCTAACCGATTAGATCTTATATGTGACAATGGCGACTTGTATAGAGCCTTTCGATAACGATCGAGCACCGTTCGCTCGTCCTACGGCATGCGCCTTGCAACGCCACGCAGTCAGCGTTGCGGAGCGGCGCTCAGGCGACGCGGGACTGCCTGGCCCACGGGCACATGATGCGTTCGAGCACATTGACCAGAAGGAACAACGCGACTGCCCCGATGGTCAGGATGACGATCGCCGCGAACACCATGTCGGTCGCCATCAACGGCGTCGCCTGGATCATCACGTAGCCGAGACCATCCTGCGAGCCGGCATACTCACCGAAGACCGCGCCGACCGGCGCGTACACCGCAGAGATTCGCATGCCGGTGAACATCGAGGGCAGGGCGGCCGGTATCTGCACCCTCCGCAACGTCGACCAACGGCTGCCGTCCAGCGTCCGCATCAGTCGGAGGTACTGGGGATCGACCGCGCTGAGACCGTCGAGCGAGTTGACGACCATGGAGAAGAAGCAGATGAACGCGACGACGATGAGCTTCGGAGTGATCGTGTAGCCGAACATGATCGCCAGAACCGGGGCGATCACGACGATCGGCACAGCCTGCGAACCGATGAGCAACGGGTAGACCGCATTGCGTAACGACTCGGAAAGATGCAGCAGCAGCGCGATCACCAGGGCGACGACGACCGCCAAGACATAGCCGCCCATGACCTCCTTGCCGGTCACCCAGGTGGCGCTGGCCAGTGTGTCGGACCACCTGGTGACAATCTTCGACCCGATCGCCTCCAGCGACGGCAGGATGTAGGCCGGCACGCCGAACCAGTGGCTGGCGACTTCCCAGAATGCCGCGACGACGGCGACGATACCGAGGCTCGGAAGGCTTCGCTTGACCTTGCGCATGATCAACGACGAGCCGCTTCGCCGCGTGGGAAGCATGTCCGGCGCAACAACTGTCGCTGAGGTTGTCTGGGTCATGACGCCTCCAACAGGCCGAGGATCTGGTCTCTGAGATCGCCGAACTCCGGCAGCCGGATCAGATCTCGCCGCGACATGCCCTCCGGCAGACTGACCTCGAACGTCGCCTGGATCCGTCCCGGCCGGGCCGACATGACCACGACCTTGTTTCCTAGTAGCAGTGCCTCCTCGACGTCATGGGTCACCAGGATCGTGGTCCGCGGTTCCTCGTCCAGGGCACCGCGCAGCCACAACTGCAAGTCGGCGCGCGTGATGGAGTCGAGGGCGCCGAATGGCTCATCGAGGAGCAGCACCTCCTTGCCGGCGGACAAGGTGCGCAGGAAGGAGACCCGTTGCCGCATGCCGCCGGAAAGCTGATACGGGTAACGATCCTCGAAGCCCGCCAGTCCGAAACGGCCGGCAAGATCGGCGACTTGTTGCCGTGCCACCTTCGCGCGCACACCGCGGTTCTCCAAGGAAATGGCCGCGTTCCCGAGGACGTCTCGCCACGGCAGCAACAGGTCTCGCTGCGGCATCCACGCGCACTTCTTCAAACGTCCCTGAGACGTGCTCTCCCCGAGCACGCTCACCACACCCGCGTCCGGGTCATCCAGCCCGCTGATGATGCCGAGGAGCGTGGACTTGCCGCAGCCGCTCGGCCCGACGATCGAAAGCCTGTCATGGATCGTCAGCTCCAGCGTCGCGTCCTGGATGGCGGTCGTCGCTCCGAACCGCTTGATGACGCCTTGCACCTGTATCGCAGGCGCGGTCGTGACAGGTGGGCTGGGCTGCATCGCAGTCATTGGCCATCGCCTTCCATCGCATGTTCTCCCGGCTGAATCCACGGCGTCCTGAGATCGCTGCCGCCCCCGGCCATCTACTGACTGCCCTTGCTGTACGCCATGGACCAGAAGTCGTGCTCGTAACTGATGGACGTGTTGAACGCCGATTGCGCTGCGTCAAGATCCGCACCGGCGACGTGCCGGTCGATCAGGTCCGTCGTCTCTCCGATGAGCGCCGCGTAATCGTCATTCGAGAACATCGCGATCCAGTCGCGGTAGATCTCGTCCTCACACAGGTCCTGCGCCAGCAGACGCGTACCGATCTCGCCGTAGCTCCACTGGCACGGCAACAGTGCTGCCAGGGCCGTGACGATGCCGAAACGCGAACAGGTGTCGAGCAGGTGTCGCGTGTAGGCATACCCGGTCTTGTGCCGTGGCGTCGGCTGGGTGCCCAATCGATCGGCAAACCGGCGGTTCGCCGGAAGTTCCGTCTCCACGATCTGCACCAGGAATCTGCTGAGAACACTGACGCTCGCGGCATCAGGTGCCCGGGAGACCGTCAATGCGATCGCCCTTGCATAGTCCTCCAAGTACGGGATGTTCTGGCTGAAGTAGTAGGCGAAGACACCGTGCGGCAGCGAGCCGTCGCCGATACCGGTCACCATCGGGTGGTGAGCAGCCGCATCCCAGGTGTCGGAGCCCCCCAGCCTCAACTGCTGCGCGAAGGAGCCCACGTCGATGTCATCAGACATATCCGTCATCACTCATTTCGTCAGTGCGATCGTTTTTCTTCACAAAAGGCCCAGTACGCGCGCAAAATTGTCGCCGGCGATTCCGTCGAGTTTCGACTCAGGGATCGGCTCGGCGCCCACCCGCTCCGCATGCGCGTTGACATTGCGGAGCTTCGTCATCAATGCCACCGGATCGTAGAGGAAGCCCGGATAGTCCGTCCCGAAGAAGATCTTCTCCAGCGGTACGAACGATTGCTCGGCGTGAATGAGGAAGCGGAACAACTCCTCCTCGGTGGCACTGGCGATGTAATAACTGATCTCGGTGTAGAAGTTCGGATGCTTCGTCAGCATGAACAGCGCCTCGTCCATCCACGGAATACCACAGTGCGCGATAATGACACGCAGATCCCGGAAATGTCTTCCGATCGCATCGAGCAACGCTGGCCTGGCGTACTCCATCCGCGCATCGATGCGGGTCGATCCGGCTTGGTGGACCATCACCGGGATTCCTAGCTCGGCCGCCTTCTCGTAGAGAGGGAAGCCGAGGATCGGATCCGCCGGCGACCAATCCTGGTACATCGGATAGAGTTTCACACCAGAGAGTCCAAGTTCGCGTACCGACCGATCCAGCTCCGCGACTGCCGCCTTCGGCCCGCGATAGTTCGGGTTGACCGAACCGAATCCGATGAACCTGTCGGGGTCGCTACGGACGATCGCGGCGATGTAGTCGTTACACTTTTCGGGACTCGGCGGCCCCGACACATCCGTGATCCGCGCCGTATCGACCGTGCCGATCAGTTTGCCCTCTAAGAATTGTGGGGACACCCCGAGGACAACGATCTTGTCGAATCCCGGATGCGCGGCGATCGACGCGTCGGGACCGGTGATAGGAAACCCAGCCTTTCCGTAGCCGCTCTCCTCCCATTCCTGCTCCGTCGGCATACGATGAGAGGGCAGCTTCCCATGGCTCCGGTAGATGCACAGAGATCCCTCACGGCCGTATGCGGTATTGAAGTCTGTGTCTCCCGCGAGACTCAGAATGTGGGTATGCGCGTCGATCAGCATAGATCTATCCTCTTCATAAGGATCTTGAGACCCTCGTTGGCCCGTTGGCGTAATTCCTGGTAATCGTGTTCCACGAGCGCTCCCCCGCGTACGAGGATTCGGCCATCGACGATGGTGGTGTCGACGATGCTGGAGTTGGCTGCGTATGCGAGATGGCTGTAGACGTGTCGCTTGTCACCCGGTAGGAGTGGCGTGAACATCGCTCGTTCCGTGTGCAGGATGATCACGTCGGCGAGTTGGCCCGGCGAGAGCTGGCCGCTCTCGTGGCCGAGCGCCCGGCCCCCGTTCTGTGTCGCCATGCGGACGACCTGATCGGCAGGTATCAGCATGCTGTTCTGGCGATCGGCCCGTTGTATCAAGGATGCGAACTTCATGATCTCGAACAAGTCATGGGTGTTGCTCGACTCCGCGGCGTCATGACCGAGGCCGACATTGATTCCGGCCGCGATCATGTCCGGGACTCTGGCTATCCCGTTCCCGAGCTTCGCGTTCGAGATGGGGTTGTACGAGATGCTGGTCGCCGTCTGGCGCATCAGATCGATCTCATGGTCGGAGAGCCACACGCAGTGCGCCGCCACTGTCTTCGGCCCGAGCAGGCCGGCATGGAATGCCAGCTCGGTGGGTCGGGCGCCGAAGCGCCGGCGTACGGTTTCGACCTCGTCCAGGGATTCGTTCAGGTGTACATGGACCCCGGTGTCCAACGCCCGCGCGAGTTCCGCTGCTTCCTGCAGCAGCTCAGGTGAGGCCAGCGGAAGCCACTCGATCCCGACGAACACCTCGATTCTGCCGTCGCCGCTACCGTGACATGACTCGAACGCCTCCTTCACATCGGACAGCTGGTCGAGTCGGTGTTGGGCGAGGGCGACATCATTGGACAGGACCGCGCGGATCCCCGCCGCGTCCGCTGCTCGCGCGAGATCCGGGAGGCGTCGGTACATATCGTTGACGGTCGTCACACCGGCCAGTAACGAGTCCGCGTAACCGTGGAGTGCGAAACCGTAGGCAAGATCGGCATCGAGCGCCCTGATCGAGGGGTACCAGAACCGCTCGAGCGACTCCCGCAGGGCGACGTGGTCGTAGAGACCCTTGCCGACCGCGGTGTGGTAATGCAGATCCACCAGACCGGGCATGACGATCATGCCAGTGGCATCGATGCGGTCTGCCGATGCCGGGACGGGCCCGGCAAAGGGCCCGTCCCCCACCGAGAGAATACGGTTGTCCACGAGCACGACGTGTCCACCGAAGTGGACATCATCGGCGTCGTTCAAGGTCAGAACCGTGGCGTTCTCGATGACGATCATCGTGCTGACCTCATTTTCATGAATCGGCAACGCAGCGGCCGAGCGAGCGGATCATGAGTTCGCTTGGACAGCCTTGAGGACCCGCTGGAAACCCTCATTTGCCTTGCGAACGATCTCCTTCTCATCCATGAAGGTGAGTTTGCGGTCCCGCATCACGAAGGAGCCGTCGATGATGGTCGAGTTGACGCAACTTCCGTTGGCGCTGTAGACGATGTGCGAGTAGATGTGGTTCGCATCGCCGTGGATCAGCGGCGTGAACATCGGGTTTTGCGTATCGAGCACGATCACGTCGGCTTTCATTCCGGCGGTAAGCTGCCCCGTGTTGTGCTGCAATGCCGCCGATCCGTTGCGTGTTGCCATCCGCACCACGTCCGGCGCCGGCATCAGGCTGGAGTCGACGCGGTTCGCACGATGGATGATCGAGGCAAACTTCATCACTTCGAAGAGGTCACGGCTGTTGTTGCATTCCGCCGCGTCATGGCCGAGCCCGACGTTGATGCCGGCCGCGAGCATCTCGGGCACACGGGCGATACCGTTGCCGAGTTTGGCGTTAGAACTCGGGTTGTGCGAGATATGGGTCCCGGTCTCCCGCATGAGCGCGATCTCCCGATCGGAGAGCCACACGCAATGGGCGGCAACGCAGTCCGGGCCTAAAATGCCCGCCTCGTAGGCAACCTCGGTCGGCCGTTTGCCGAAACGCTTCTTGCTGTCCTCCACCTCGGTCAGCGATTCATTGAGGTGAATATGGATGCCGGTGCCGAGCTCGTTCGCCAAGGCACGCGCGTCCTGCAGTAGCTCGGGGTCAGCCAACGGCAACCACTCGATCCCGACGTAGACCTCGACCCTGCCGTTGGCCAGGCCGTGGACCTCCTGGTACGCGGCGCGGTTGTCATCGAGGGTGTCGATGTTGTGCTCATCCAACGCCACGTCGTTGGACAGCACGGCACGGATCCCGATGTCCTGTGCCGCTCGTGCCAGGTCCGGCAGGCGCCGGTACATGTCGTTGACAGTCGTGACGCCGCATTGGATCGACTCGAGATAGCTGGCGGCCGCCGCCCAATAGGCGGCATCCGCATCGAGGTTGCGGATCAGCGGATACCAGGCCGTATCGAGGTACTCCCACAGCGGCAGGTGATCGCTGAAGCCCTTGCCGATCGCCGTGTGGTAGTGGAGGTCGACCAGACCGGGCATCACGATCTGATCGGCCGTATCGACCACCTCGTCGTCCGGCCGGAGCGCAGGAGTGCCGCTACCGACCTCGACGATCGAGTCGCCGTCGATCACCACATAGCCGTCCGCATGGACGGTCGCGTCGTCGTCCATCGTCATGACGGTTCCGCCGACGAGGGCAATTCTGCTCATTGTCTGTCTCCTATCGGAATGGGGGCAGGCCAGCAGCCTGTCGACCGACAGCCGGTTCTCCCGGCGGTCAGTTCACCAGACCAGCACGTTCCGTCCGTTCACCTCACGGCGGCGCAGCCGATCCAACGCGACGTTCACATCGTCCATGGGGTAACGGGTATCGATCTGCGCCGACAGCTGACCCTGACCGGCCAGGGCGATCGCCGTCTCGAGATCCTGTTTCGCAGCCGCGACGGAACCGCGAACGCTGACCTCGGAGAGCACCAGCTCGATCGGGTTGATGTGCAGCTCCTGGCCGGTGTAGCCGATGATGACGGCCGATCCGTGCCGGTCCAGGCCGTGAATACCGGCGAGCATGCTCGCCGTGGTTCCGACAAGTTCGAAGAAGTGGTCGGAACCGGCACCGCCGGTGTGATCCCGGATCTTATCGGCGACGACGTCATACCCCTTGTCGTCCAGGATGATCGACTCGTCGGCACCGGCCTGGCGAGCGAGTTCGCCCTTGGTCTCGGTGTCGGCAATCGCGATGACGCGCGCGCCCGCCGCGCGCGCGGCCTGAATGACCATTAGCCCGACCCCGCCGACTCCGTCGACGACCACGCTGTCGCCCAGGGCCACGCCAGAGAGCCGTAACGCATGCACGGCGGTCATCCCGCTGCAGCTCAGGATCGCGGCGTCCTCGAAAGGAACGTTGTCCGGCAGCTTGATCAGGTTGTCCACGGGCACCGGGACAACGTCGCGGAAGGTGCCGTCCGTGTTGAAACCGATCTGGCCACGCAGGTTCCGGCAGACCTCCTCTCGCCCGGTACGGCACCAGTGGCAGCGGCCGCAGCCGATGAAGTTGTAGATGGCGACGCGGTCGCCGACCGCAATATCGGTCGTCCCGTCCGGTACGTAACTCACCACGCCGGCACCTTCATGGCCCAGGACGAACGGATAGGCCGGCGGCTCGAGCATTCCGTCGAGGATATGCAACTCGGTGCCGCACACGCCTGCCGCCTGCGTCTTCACCAGTGCGACGTCTGCGGGCTGCGGATCATCTACCTCGACCACGTTGACGGACTTGTCATCGTTCAATACGACAGCTCTCATCATTTCCCTTTCCCGAAGGTGGACGTCGGCGGGTGCGAACCGATCAATCGAGGTTCACCCACACCGTTTTGGTCTGCAGGTAGCTATCGAGCGACTCCTCGCCCAGCTCCTTGCCGAAGCCGCTCATCTTGAATCCGCCGTACGGCACAGCGGGATCGAACATGCCGTAGGTGTTGACATACACCGTGCCCGCCTCGATGCCGGCCGCCACGCGATGTACCCGCGCCGAATCACGCGTCCACACACCGGAACACAACCCGAACGCGGTGTCGTTCGCCGCCGCGACGGCCTGCTCCTCGTCGGAGAACTTTCCGACGACCGCCACCGGCCCGAATATCTCCTCGCGCATGATGCGCATATCCGCGGTGGCGTCGGTGAAGACGGTGGGCCGCACGAAATAGCCTTGCTCGGGCACGGGCGACTGCGCGTCGGAAACGATGGTTGCGCCCTGCTCCAGGCCGGAGTCGATGAATCCGCGCACCCTGGTCTGCTGCTCGCGGCTCACCAGTGGACCCATCGTGCTCTCCGGGTCAAGGCCGGGCCCCAGGCGAATCTGAGACACGCGATCCACCAGACGCTGGGTGAATTCGTCGCAGATGTCGTCATGGACGAACACCCGGGCACCAGCGATACAGCACTGTCCCTGATTGAAGTAGACGGCACCGAAGGTCCCCTCGACCGCGGCGTCGAGGTCTGCATCGGCGAATACCAGGCTCGGCGACTTCCCGCCGAGCTCCAGGGACATCTTTTTCATGTTGCCTTTGGCGGCATCGATGATCTTCTGGCCGGTGGTTGTTTCACCGGTGAACGTGATCTTGTCGACGCCGTGGTGCGCAGCGAGCGGCGCGCCGGCGCCTGGCCCGTCACCGGTCACGATATTGACGACGCCGTCCGGGAACCCGACCTCGCGGATGATCTCGGCCAGCCGCAATGCAGACAGCGGCGTCTGCTCCGCGGGCTTGAGGACGATCGTGTTTCCGGTGGCAAGGGCGGGCCCGAGCTTGTAGCCGCACATCAGCAGCGGGAAGTTCCAGGGAATGATGGCACCGACGACGCCGATCGGCTCACGACGTGTGTAGACGTGGAAATTGCTACCGCCCATCGGGGTGATCGTGCGACCCTCGAGCTTCGTCGCCCACCCCGCGTAGTACTTGAGAAGTCCAGTGACAAGAGGAATGTCGACCGCCATCGCATCGGCGGTCGTCTTCCCGTTGTTCAGGGTGTCGATCTGCGCGAACTCGTCGGCGAGCTCGGTGATGCGCGTCCCGAGGTTCCACAGCAACTCGGCCCGCCGCGCAGCGGGAAGCGCACGCCATCCCGGCAGGGCTGCCCGCGCAGCCGCGACCGCAGCGTCGATATCCTCGGCGCCCGCGGCGGCAACGGTGGTCAGCGCGGTGTCGTCCGCCGGGTTGTAGACCTCAAGCCGCGATGTCTCCTTCGACGGCACGAACTCTCCACCGATGAAGAGCTGATGTTCCCGCGAGATGAAAGAAGCGACCGAGTCCATCACAGGTGCCATGTCTATCCTCACATTCAATATCTGAGATCTTGAACTCAGAGTCTAGGTATATCCAATTTGCGGGTCAAGGGCTCCGGGCAACGCGCGCATCGTGCCACGGTGCAACGGAGGCGCCCGGGCGAAGGGCGCCGCGATCGGGTCACCGGTCGCTGACGCTGCATCAAGTGGTTTGCGGCGCCACGCCCCCAAGTCCGCGCTGCTAAAGATCTGCCCGCCCTCCACGGACCAGCGATCCCAGAGCGATGTCCGCGGCCGTGTACTGGTCGAGTTCGGCCGCTTCGACGCGCGATGCCAGTTCGTCGAGGCGAAGCGTCGAACGCCGCTCGGACAATCGGCGCCCCACATCCTCCAGCACGATCGTCCGGATCTCATCGGCGGTGCGCCGACGCCGACGCGATGCGGCTTCGCCGCTGGCGGCTATCCATGCACGGTGTCGCGATACCAGTGCCATGAGATCCGCGATGCCACCCGGAGAGTCGCAGCCGGCGGAGGTCCGGACGATCGGGCGTCGCCAAGCAGTCTCCGGCTGCGTAGCTCCCACCAGCAGTGCATGCCGCAGGTTTCGCGCCACGTCATCCGCGCCGGGCATGTCCGCCTTGTTGACGACGAAGATGTCCGCGATCTCCATGATGCCGGCCTTCGCCGCCTGGACGGCGTCCCCGTGGCCAGGAGCGAAAACAACCACGGTGGTATCCGCAATCGAAGCGATCTCGACCTCTGATTGGCCCACGCCGACCGTCTCGATCAGCACCACGTCATAACCGGCGACTTCGAGGACGCGGGCGGCGAGCGGCACGGCGGGCGAGAGACCGCCCAGCCGTCCACGGGAGGCCATAGAACGGATGAAGACGCCATTGTCGGTCGCATGTGCCTGCATCCGCACTCGATCGCCGAGGAACGCGCCACCGGTGAGGGGCGACGACGGATCCACTGCGAGCACCCCCACCCGCAGTCCATCGGCGCGTAGCCTCGTCACCAGCGCACTGCTGAGAGTCGACTTCCCGGCGCCTGGCGACCCCGTGATCCCGATGACGTGCGCCCGCCGCTTGTCCTGCGACAAGGCCTCCGAGACGCGTCGCGCAAGGCCCGGATCATCCTCCGACTCGGCGAGCGAGACCAGTCGCGCAACTGCCTTGATCACGCCCTGACGCGCAGCTCGAACGAGTGAGTCGATATCCGCCGGATGGTTCACGACCACCGCGCCACGGATCCGTCCACCTTCGTCCTGGGACACAAGCTATCGATACGGCAGGTGATGACCATCAATCCTCTCGGCCCACGGGAACCTCTACGAATTCCACCAGCACACCGCCGAACGCATCGGGATGGGCAAATGCGATGCGATGTCCGCCGCCGCCGATCCGCGGCTTCTCGTCGATGAGCCGAATCCCGTGCGACGAGAGGTGTTCGAGTGTTCCGTCAAGATCAGGCACTTCCAGGGCAATGTGGTGCAGCCCGGGACCGCGACGATCGAGGAACCGGGCGACGACGCCGTCACCGGTCGCCTCCAACGCTTGGAGCGCGCAATTGTCCATCCCCAGCATGCGCTCGATGAATCCCGGTGCCTCCTCGCTGGAGTCAACGGTGAAACCCAATACCCGCTCCAATGTCGCTACCAGCGCCGCGCCGTGCCTCTCGGCGAACGCCACATGGTGAAGCCTCACAGTCCCACCCGGTCGGCCACTATCGCACGTGCCACGACATGGTCACGCCGCATCGTCATCCGGAAAATTCCCCAATCGATCGGCCAGCACCGATCGCACATGTTCCCGCATTGCCGCTTCAGCGGTTTCCGCGTCGCGAGCAAGGATCGCGTCGCAGATCGCCTGATGCTGACGGGTGGACGTTTCGATGCGGCCCGGGATTTCGACGGTCGGTCGTCCGATGCGCCGCTGATGACCTTCCAAATCGTCGATGAGGTCGGCGAACCAACGATTCTCGGCGTGAGCATAGATAAGACCGTCGAACTTCTCGAACAGATCGATGACGGCGTCGACGTCGCCCCGGCTGACCGCATCCCAGGTGTCCTTGAGGTTGTTCTGCAACTCATCCCGCGCACCGTCGTCGTCTGCTTCGGCCATCCTGGCGGCGCAGCGGCCCTCGACTATCTCGCGAACCTCGTACATCTCGCGAACGTCTCGCCGCGAATATCCCGTGACCACGGCGCCGCGGTACGGAATCAGTTCCACGAAGCGGTCGCTCTGGAGCCGAACCAGGGCTTCGCGCACCGGTGTCTTGCTCACGCCCAACGAGGTAGATATGTCGACCTCACGCAGGGCCGCGCCGACCTCGTACTCTCCTTCGATGATGCTCCGCCGAAGGTGTTCGTAAACGAGATCCTTGAGCTGCATGTGATTCAGTACCGGCGACTCTGCTGATGCAACCATCATCTCCCACCCTTTCGCCGAATATGAACTCGAATATCATATATCGACGCTGCTTCCGGTGATGCCGTGTCACGTGCGGCGCGTTATCTCAAGCCTCATCGGTCATCTCGCCGTCGATCATCACCGGACGCCCGTCGAGAATCAGCGTGGCATGCTGCATCACACAATCGAGATGCGCTGCGGCGTCGACCGTTCCGCCGTAGGCAATGGAGTTGCCGAACGCGATATGGGCACTGCCCAAGGTGGATTCGGTCTCCATAGGCACCGGGCCGATACTCCCGCGCGGGTTGAGTCCGAGCGATACCTCGGCGAGGTTCGACATCCGATCGTCGTGACACCGGGCGATCATGTCGAGCAGCCGGCCGGCTTCGTCACCATCGGATCCGACGAGGTGACCGCCTTCGATGTGCAACGCGACCGGTTGAGAAACGGGGCCACGCTCCATGAAGAGGAAGTCCCCGTCGATGACGGCGGTGCCCGATGAGCTCGCTTCGACGGGGGCGGTTCCCGCCTCGACATCCGGGGGGCACATGTAGGCGCCCTCATCGCGAGCGATCCCGTACAGCGCCCTGCCGGGCCGACCACGGACCGACCCGGCGAGATCCGTGCCACCGGGGGTGGTCAGGCGGTAGCTATCGGCGCGCGACCACGCGTCGGCGATCGCCAAGGTGGTCCGTTTCAACGCGTCGAAGTCGACGTCGAGCGGACCCCCCAATCGAAAGGTGTCGCCGACGACGCCCGGCATGCACAGGTACCGTGTGCCGCCCGCGGTGGCCCGTTGCCGAGCGCGGCTCGAACCGATGAAAGTGGACGTCAGCTCGATCGCCGCCGTCGACCCATCCAGCAACCGCGCGATCCCGCCCGGCGGCTCGGAGCCGGGAATGACGTACCGCGGCATCCGCGCGATGACCGGGACCGCCCGCCGCTCTTCGATACCAGCCACCAGAGCCTCGATGACGTCGACGTCGGTCTCGCGGTCGATCAACAGCACGACCTCCTCGTTCGCCCGTACGGCGAGGCAGTGGTCGAGCACCGTCGAGAGCGTCTGCTCCGGGATCATCGCGGCGACACTTTGTCGAAGACACGCTTGAAATGCCTGATCGTTCCCATCCGATCCGCACCGAGCGGGAAGACGGAAATACAGTCCACTCCGAGTTCGCTGATGTTTTTGATGTGCTGTCGAGCGCGATCCGGCCCGCCGGCCAGTGCCATCCGATGGACGAAGTCCTCCGGCAGCAGCGCGGCAGCGTCGTCGGCCTCCTGGAACTCGCCGCCCTCGTAGATCTTGCGGACGCGATCGACGAGTTCGCGCGGCAGTCCGGCCATCTCGCAATACGCGGGCGCAGTTTGCGGGAACCATGCCGCGATCGAACGCCCGGCCTCGTAGGCAGCCTGCTCGTCATCGCTGATGGCACCGTAGGCGAACACCGTGATCTTCGGCCGCGCCGATCTGCCGGCTTCCTCGACGCCGCGATCGATGTGATCGAGTGCCCAGGTAAGCCCCTCGGGGTGCAGGCCGGCCAGCAGAATCACACCGTCCGCGACCCGCCCGGCAAGCGTGAGCGTCTTAGGCCCGCTCGCGGACATGTAGATGGGTACCTGCCGCTGCGCGGGTTCACGCATGTGCGCATCGTCCAGCCGGAACCCGTCCCCCTCGAAGGTCACGTGCCCGCCGTCCCAGAGCTGCCGCATGGCCGAGATCGCACCCTCGAGCCGGGCGAGGGTCGCGGGCTTGTACCCGAGAGCCAACAGGGGTCGGTCCCCCGCGCCGATCCCCAGGGCGAACCGCCCGTCGCTGACCTCATCGATCGTCGCCGCAGCGGCCGCCGTCACCGCAGGATGACGGGTCACCGGATTGGTGACGGCGGTACCGAGTTGCAGTCGGTGGCTTGCACGCGCCGCCAACGTCAGGAACGAGTACACGTTCTTCGCGTGGAGCGAGGAATCAGTAAGCCACAATTCGTCGAATCCGGATTGTTCGATCTCCCCGACCATGGACTCGAAATCCGTTGGCGTGTCGACGGGTTGAAGGGTTACGCCGCTAAGCATGGTGGTGTTCTCCTGGTCGCTGGTCATGGGTCACGATTGTCGGGATGACGGGGGCCACTGGTCGATGGTCCGGGTGAGCGCGTAGAGGCCGTAGCAGATGGCGTCCGGATCGATCCACTCCTGTTCGGTGTGTGTGCCGTCACCGTAGGTGATGCCGAGGGTCACGGCCGGGACCTGGCGGTGGTACGCGACATTGGCATCGGTGCTGGCAGCCGTCAGCCGCGGAGAGATGCCGGCCTCGGTGAGTGCCCGCGCGGCCGCTGCCACCAGAGGATGGTCGCTGTCGATGCCGCCAGCGGGCCTCGATCCGAGGGTTTCGACGGAGATCGTGACGCCGGGGCTGGCCGCCGCGAGGATGGCGTCCACCTGTGCGGTGAGACCGTCCAGCGCCGCAGCGGATTCGGACCGCAGGTCGAGATCGAACGTGGCCGAACGAGCGCGCGAGTTGATCGACTCGCCGCCGGAGATGAGTCCGACGTTACGAGAGGTCTTGGCCGGGTGGCTGACCTGCACCGCGTCGATCGCGTGGATGAGATCAACGGCGATGTGTACCGCGCTGGGCGCAGTGGCGTCCTCCCACGCGTGGCCTCCGGGGGTGGCGATCCGTACTCGTCGCCGCTCGGATCCCACACCTACCGTGTTGACGCGCCCCAGGTAGTTTCCCTCCAGCGCGATGAACGCACCGACGGCAGCTGGCGGATGGTCGAATGCCGCCCGTGCGCCCGCAAGATTGCCGAGTCCCTCCTCGCCGACCGTCGCCAGGATCCAGACCGGTGTGGCGGTGACTGCCGGCAGAAGCCGATCGAGCGCGGCCAGCGCCGCCACCGCGACGGTATCGTCGCCGCACCCGGGACCGGTCACGGTTCCATCGGCAGCCCGGCGCAGGCCGTGCGGCACGTCACGGGCGAAAACGGTGTCGAGATGGGCGGCGACGACGACCGCCGGAGCGGAGCGGTCGCCTTCGCGGATCCGCGCCCACAGGTTGCCGACCGACTGCGATTCCACGGTGAGCCCGTCGGCTTCCCACCAGGAGCGCACCCGCTCGGCGCGATCGGTCTCGCCCAACGGCGGCGCCGGGATCAGCGAGAGCTCGAACGTGCGGTCGAGGACGGTCGGCGCCAGGGCTCGGCAGGCGGCGAGCAGCGTTTCTTCTGCAGACGGCCGTTCGTCGGCTGACACCGCCGATGTCGGCTCCGAAGTCCCCCCCGATGTCACCCTCGATGTCACCGCGCGTCTCCCGCGAGAGGTGCGACCGCGCCGAGAACCTCGGCGGTGTGTTCCCCGAGCGACGGAGCGCGACGGGTACCGGCGAGGGGACCGTTGATCTGGAGTGGCGCCCCGATCGCAGGGACGGCGGCCGGATCGTCGGGGTCGCACTGAATGATGCCTAGCGCCCGGACCTGTTCGGAAGCCAGGACCTGGTCGAGGCTGCGCACCTGCGCCGCAGGCACGTTGACCTTCCCGAACGTCTCCAGCCAGGAGGCGCAGTCGCGCGCACCGAGGCGCTCTTCGAGTTCGGTGATGAGCTCGGGCAGATGAGCCACCCGATCCGCGTTCGTCACGAATCGCACGTCATCAATGAGCCCGGGCGCGCCGATCGCCTCGCACAGCCGCTGCCACAGCAACTCGCTGCCCGCGCCCGCGAGCACCAGGTACCCGTCCTGTGCCCGGTACGCGCCATAGGGTGCGAAGGTGGGCGAGTGGCTGCCGAGACGTCCCGGCACCTCGCCGTCGACGAAGTAGGCGGGCGCCACGCTGGTGAACGTGGCGAGTGCGAATTCCAACAACGACGAACTCACCACGGCGCCGCCGCCGCGTCGTTCGCGGCCGAGCAGCGCCGCGACCACACCGAGCGCGCAGGAGACAGCGCTGCCGATGTCCAGCGCGGGCACGCCCACCTTCACCGGGCCGCTGTCCGGTTCGCCGGTGACGCTCATCAGCCCGCCCTCGGCCTGCAGGATCAGGTCGAATCCGCCGCGTGTCGCATCCGGACCCACCTGGCCGTAACCCGAGATCGACGCGTAGACGAGATCCGGGAATCGTCGCGAAAGGGTGTCGGCGTCGAGTCCGTGTCCGCAGAGCGACCCGGGTCGCCCGTTCTCCATGAAGACATCGGCGCCGCTGAGAAGCCGATCGAGATCGGCGCGGCCGACGGAGGATTTCAGGTCGATCACCACGGAGCGCTTGCCGCGGTTGAGCGCACCGAACAACGCGCTCCGGCCACCGACGAATGCCGTGCCCTGCTGACGGTACGGATCACCGCCCGGCGCCAGTTCGACCTTGATCACGTCGGCGCCCAGCATCGCGAGCAGCATCGCTGCGTACGAGCCGGAGACGAACCTCGTCATATCTATGACGGAATAGCCGGCAAGCGGGGCGGCCCCGGGGATGGCGGCCCCGGGCACAACGGATCCGGTCACCACGGCTGCGGCTCCCGATAGACACCGAACACCGCCCGCATCGTGTCCGCGATCTCACCGAGCGTGGCCCCTGCCCGCCCCGCATCCATGATGTGCGGCATGCTGTTCGTCCCGTTTCGGAGCGCCGCCTCGAGTTCACTGAGGGCGCTTCTCGCCGCGGCGTCGTGCCGGCGCGCCAGCCGCTCGGCCAGTCGCTGCCGCTGCCGGTCTCCCGCCGACTCGTCGACCTCGAACAGCGGTGGCACCGCGGTATCGTCGCTGACGAACTTGTTGACGCCCACCTTGATCCGTTCGCCGGAGGCGACTTCGCGTTCGTAGCGATACGCGGACTCTGCGATCCAGCGCTGCGGGATCCCGGCCGCCAACATGTCGACGAGGCCGCCGCCGTCCGCGACGTCGCGGACGATCTGCCAGGCGCGCTCCTCGATGTCGTCCGTCAGCCGCTCCACGAAGTAGGAGCCGGCCAGCGGATCGATGACCCGGGCCACGCCGGATTCGTGGGCGATGATCTGCTGCGTCCGCAGCGCGAGCCGCACGGATTCCTCGGTCGGGATGCCCAGAGCCTCGTCGTATCCCATGACGTGGATCGACTGCGCCCCGCCGAGCACCGCCGCCAGGCATTGCAGCGTCGAACGGACCACGTTGTTGAGTGGCTGCTGCGCGGTGAGGGTCGCACCCGAGCATCCGGAGAAGAACCGCAGCCGCGCGCTGTTCGGCTTCTGCGCGCCGAACCGCTCGGTCGCCAGCTTGCTCCACATCCGCCGGGCCGCCCGGACCTTGCATGCCTCCTCGAAGAGGTCGAGCTGGCTGGAGAAGTGGAACGACAACCGCGGCGCGAAGAAGTCGAAGTCCAGCCCTCGGGCCAAGAACGCCTCGGTGTAGGCGATCGCGGATGCCATGGTCAGCCCGATCTCCTGCACCGCATCACATCCCGCCTCGCGGGCGTGGTAGCCGGTGATGGAGATGCCGTTGAACCGGGGCAGATGCTCCGACGCGTATTCGACAACGTCGGTGACGAGCCGAATGGAGTGGTCTGGCGGGAAGATGAAGGTCTTGCGCGCCAGGAACTCCTTGAGGATGTCGTTCTGCAAGGTTCCCGCGACGTCAGCCATCTTCGCGCCTTGGCGTTCGGCCGCGACAAGGTAGAACGCCAGGATGATCGGCGCGGTCGCGTTGATGGTGAAATTCACCGAGAGCTGGTCGATCGGCAGTCCGTCGAAGACCGCCTCCATATCCTCGACGGTGTCGATCGCTACCCCGACCCGACCCACTTCGGCGCGGACCGACTCCGCGGACGAGTCGAAGCCGAGCTGGGTCGGCAGGTCGAAGGCAACCGAGAGCGCCGTCTGGCCCTGGGAGAGCAGGTAGCGGAAACGAGCGTTGGTGTCGTCGGCAGATCCGTAACCGGCGTACTGCCGCATCGACCAGAGCCGCTCGCGATACATCGTCGAGTACGGCCCTCGGGTGAAGGGCGCATGCCCGGGCTCGCCGAGCCGGCTGGTCAGGTCCGGGGCCACCGAATCCGGGTAGTAGACGGGATCCAGTGGAATCCCCGAGTCCGTCGTGATGGCGGTGTGTTGATCGATCACGGACGCGTCTCCTCCGCGGCGAGGGTCAGGATCCGGTCGACGACGTCATCGATCGCGGTACCCACCGGCATGACGTCGCGGACGCCGAGTTGTCGGAGCCTGGTGACGTCGGCAGGCGGGATGGTGCCGCCCACCACGATCGCGACGTCATCCAGCTGGGCGGCATGGCACGCCTTGATCAACTCCTGGGAGACGTCAAGGTGCACGCCGGAAAGCACGGAGAGCCCGATGACGTCGGCGTCTTCGGCGAGCGCCGCGTGGACGATCTGCTCGGCGGTCTGGTGTAAGCCGAGGTAGACGACCTCGGCGCCGGCATCCCGCAACGCCATGCCGACGACCTTGATGCCCCGGTCATGCCCGTCCAGCCCCGGCTTGGCCAGGACGATCTTGGCGCGTGGCCGCCGGGCCCCGGTCACGGTGTGTCCTGAGAGCCCAACGCGCGCACGGCGAACTGTGTGTAGACCTCGGTGGCCTCGACAATGTCGTCGATCGAGAGGTGCTCGTCGGGGCAATACACCGGCTCGCCGCCCGGCCCGAAGATGATGGTGGGAACCTTGTGCCCGAAGCTGGCGGTGTCGCCCAGCCACCCGGCAGCCTGCAGCGGCGGCTCTGCGCCGCCCCGCACCGACTTCACCGAGGCGCGCATCAGCTCCACGATCGGGTCGCCAGGCTTGGCGAGGTAGCCGTTCTTCACGTCGGCGAGTTCCACCGACGCCTTGAACCGCGGGTCGCGCCGCTGCGCATCTGCCAGGCAGCGGTCGATCTCCGCTCGCACGGTCTCGATCGAGACGCCGGGCTGCGGGCGGCAATCGACCCGGATGACGCACTCGTCCGGGATCATCGAGGGACCACCCGGCGCCAGCCCCCCGTAGATGCGTCCCGGCACCATGTACGTCTCGGGACCGAACAGGTCGGTGACCCAATCCTCGAGTTCCGGCGTCAGGTGCGATCCGTCGAGCTCGATCACCGCGTGCGCGGCAAGGAGATTCGCATTGATCGCGAGCGGCTTGTGACAGGTGTGCGCAGACTTGCCCTGCACCGTGACGTCGAAGTAGTAACGCCCACGATGACCGAGGAAGATCTCGTTGTCCGAGAGTTCGCCGAGAACCGCCAGATCGGCCGGGTACTCGTCGAAGTAGCGAATCGACCCCGTCTGGTCACCCATGTGGTCCGACACAGCCGCCATGGCGACCGTCCCGTGCAGGTCGACGCCCGAGTCGCGCAGCGCTTCCATCGCCACGATCTGGCACACCAAGGCTGCCTTCATGTCCATGATCCCATGGCCATAGATCGCGCCGTCGATGATGTCGCCGGAGAACGGCTCCGTCTTGGACCATCCGACCGAGACGGGCTTGGTGTCCATGTGACCGGTGAAGACCACGCGCTTACCGGCACCGAACCGCAACTCGCCCACCGCGTTGGGCCGGTCTGGAAGCACTTCTTGCAGGCCTACGGCCTCGAAACCCGACTGCCTCATGTAGTCCGCGAGGAAGCTTGCCAGCGGTCCTTCGTCCCCGAGGACACTCGGAATCCGGCAAACCTGCTGAACGAGATCCGTCAGGCGCTCGTGGTCGATCGCCGATACGGCCTTCTGAGCCGCAACGTCGAACTCGTCGGTCATTGTCGTCCTCTCCGCATTCGCGCAAGGTCTGGGAACTGATGAACGGTTAGATCTGATATTCAATGTAACATCGTCCTCGGCAGATCGGAACAGGAATCTGGCATCGAGCGGATGAGGCGCGTCAAGGACGATGTCCTACGATTCCGACAGGCTGGATCCTGGCGAAGGCCCACGTGGCCGCCAGGCGTAGCAGGCCCCTGGAGAGGAAGACAGTTCGTGACGTCTATCGCGATCATCGGCGGTACCGGACCCCAGGGTCGGGGCCTTGCGTACCGGCTGACATTGGCCGGTCATCAGGTGATACTCGGATCGCGTTCGGCCGATCGAGCGGAGGCAGCCGCCGCCGAGATAGCAGAGCGCCTCACCGAACCCACGAGGGTGAGCGGTTCCGACAATGCCACCGCCGCACAGAAGGGCGACATGGTGCTGGTGGCGGTGCCCTTCGCCGGCTATCGCGAGCTGTTGCTGGGCCTCGAGCCGGCGATCGGCGACAAGATCGTCATCACGTGTGTCAACCCGATCGAGTTCGACAAGCGCGGGCCTATCGGCATCCAGGTGCCGGAGGGAAGCGCGGCCGAGATCGCCGCGGACCTGCTGCCGCGCGCGCGGGTGACCAGCGCCTTCCACCACCTCTCGGCAGTGAACCTATGGGCCAATGCGGATTTTCCCGGCGAAGATGTACTGGTCTGCGGCGACGACAAGGACGCCAAAGCGCAGGTGCAGGAGTTGGCGACGGCGGTCGTGGGCAAGCCTGGGATCGACGCGGGACCGCTGCGGATCGCCCGGCACCTGGAACCCTTTACCGCCGTTCTCATCAACATCAACAAGCGATACAAGGTGCATTCGGGTGTGTCGATCTGCGGTCTCGACAAGGGCACGGGTCACTAGCACACCGCCGAAACCTCCGTCGCCTGCGAAAGAGCAACCGTCCCCGAAAGTCTCGCGACCTATTCGTGCAGCGCCCCGCGGATGATGCGGGCGACCTGGTCGGCCTCGATCAGGAAGCCGTCGTGTCCGTAATAGGACTGAATCATCTTCAGCGGCCGGGCGCGCTGTACGCCGGCCGCGATGCGCGCGCCCTCCTCCGGCAGGTAGAGCCGGTCGGTGTCGACGGCGGCGACGGTGGTCTTCGCGGTGACGCGGCGCAGCGCGGCGACCTCGCCGCCGCGCCCGCGGCCGACGTCGTGCGAGTTCATCGCCTCCGTCAGCACGACATAGGAGTTCGCATCGAAGCGGCGGCCGAGTTTGTCCCCGTGGTGCTGTAAGTACGACTCGACGGCGAAGCGGCCGCCCACGGCTGGGTCCTCGCCGCGCTGCGGCTCGCGCCCGAATCGCGCCGAGAACTCGGTGGACGAGCGGTAGGTGGTGTGCGCGATCTGCCGCGCCAGCCCGAGCCCGCCCAGCGGCGGCGGCCCGCCGTAGTAGTCCCCGCCCGCGAACGACGGGTCGAGCCGAACCGCGGCGAGTTGCATTCCGGCCCAAGCGATCTGGTCCGCCGAGGCCGCCGCCGTCGAGGCGATGATCACGGCGCGGCGAACCCGGTCGGGCAGGCTCACGGCCCATTCGAGGGCGCGCATGCCGCCCATGGAACCGCCGATCACCGCGGCGAAGTAGTCGATGCCGAAGGCGTCCGCTACGGCGGCCTCCGCTACCACCTGGTCGCGGATGGTCAGCCGCGGGAACCGCGATCCGTACGGCGCGCCGTCCGGCGCCAGACTCGAAGGCCCGGTGGTGCCCATGCAGCCACCGAGCACGTTCGTGGCGATCACGCAGTACTGGTCGGTGTCCAGCGGAGCGCCCGGGCCGACGATCCCCTGCCACCAGCCGGCGGTCGGCTGACCAGGGCCCGCCTCACCGACGACGTGCGCGTCGCCGGTGAGGGCGTGCTCGATGAGGATCGCGTTGGTGCGGGTCGGGTTCAACCGACCCCAGCACTCGTAGGCGATGGTCACGTCCGGCAGGGTCTCGCCGCCCTCCGTGACAAGGTCGCCGATCGAGAGGTAGTGCCGCCCAATCGAATTGTCCGCGGACGCGAACCTCGATCGCGCGGCCAGCGGTGATGCGGCCCGCAGGGGCACGGCCGCAGCAGGCGACACGGCGCCCACCGCGGCCAGCGGCCCCCCGGCGGACGGCCCCGTGGCCGCGTCGATCGTCCGAACGGGTGCGGCACCCGCGACAGCTACGCCGTCATACCCGCCGTCGTAGCCACGGGAAAAACCGCTGTCGGGTGCCGCGCCGGTACACGAACCCGTGAGCGTCATGGTCATCTCCCGCCGCCGCGCAAACTCGCAGAAACCCGCTCAGGCGGCCTTGGCCGCGATGAAGCCGAGCTCCAGATCGGCGAGGATGTCGTCGATGTGCTCGATGCCGACGGACAGCCGCACCAGGCCCGGGGTGACGCCCGCCGCCCGCTGATCGGCCTCGGAGAGCTGCGAGTGCGTGGTGGACGCCGGGTGGATCACCAGCGACCGCACATCCCCGATGTTCGCCACATGCGAGTGCAATTGCAGCGCCGACACGAACGCCTTGCCGGCCTCCAGCCCGCCGGCGATCTCGAACGCCAGCACAGCCCCGGCGCCCTTCGGCGTGTACTTCTGCGCGAGCGCGTAATACGGGCTCGATTCGAGCGACGCGTAATTCACTGATATGACGTCGTCCCGGCTCTCCAGCCACGTCGCAACGGCGCGCGCGTTCTCGGTGTGCCGGTCCAGCCGCAGCGACAACGTCTCGATGCCCTGCTCGATGAGGAACGCGTTGAGCGGAGCCGCCGCCGGGCCCAGGTCGCGCAGCAGTTGCACCCGAGCCTTCAGGATGTAGGAGAGGTTCGCGCCGAAGGCCGATCCGACCCCGAGGTCCCGGGCGTAGACCAGGCCGTGATAGCTGGCATCCGGCGTGTTGAAGCCGGGGAACCGGTCTGGGTGCTGCGCATAGTCGAACGTGCCGCCGTCCACGATCACGCCGGCGATCGCGGTGCCGTGCCCGCCGAGGTATTTGGTGGCCGAGTGCACCACCACGTCAGCCCCGAACCGGATGGGCTGCAACAGGTATGGGCTCGCGAGCGTGTTGTCGACGATGAGCGGCACACCGACCTCGTGGGCCACCGCGGCGATCGCCTCGATGTCGAGCACCGCCGACGACGGGTTGGACACCGACTCGCCGAAGAACGCCTTGGTATTGGGACGGGCGGCGGCGCGCCAGGACTCCGGGTCGTCCGGGTTCTCGACGAAGCCCACGGTGATGCCGAGCTTCGGCAGCGTGTGCTGGAACAGGTTGTGTGTGCCGCCGTAGAGCGCCGGGCTCGCCACGATGTGGTCGCCGGCCTCGGCGACGTTCAGGATCGCCAGGGTATTGGCGGATGAGCCGGACGCGACGAGCAGTGCGCCGACACCGCCTTCGAGGTCGGCGATGCGGGCCTCGACCACATCGGTGGTCGGGTTGCCGATGCGGGTGTAGATCGGCCCGAGGTCGGCGAGGGCGAAGCGTGCGGCGGCCACCTCGGCGCTATCGAACACGAACGAGGTGGTCTGGTAGATCGGCAGCGCGCGGGAGCCGGTGGCGGAATCGATGGGCTGGCCGGCGTGGATCTGGCGGGTCTCGAAGGACCATTTCGGGCTGGCGGTGGCAGACATGTGTCTCGGAACTCCTGGTATGGGTTCGGCGGCCGCGAACGGGCCACCGGGATTCGGTCACGGTGAGCGGTATTCCGGCATCGGCGTGCGGGTCGGCACACGGATGACCGCAAGGTGCTGAGAGGGGTGACGACGTACAGCGATCCGGCCAGACCTTCAGCTAAGGTCGGCTACTCCGCGCAAGGAAACGTCGCAGGGCTACCGTGAGCTACACATTCGTGAAGTACACACAGTGGGCGCTCCTTGCGTCTACTGGGCCCGCCGCACACGGACCGCGCTTGCCGCCCGCCAGGGTTGACGGGCCGCCCGGTCATCACCCGGGGCACCCCACCGCGTGTGGAGGGTTGCCGTCCAGCAAGCCGGGGCTTGGACGCTGGCACTCATGACCTTCGCACGACTATACCGGCCCCTCGCCCAGCCCTCAACTTCCGGGTATGACGCTGTTCGCGGCGCACGCGCCGTCATAGCGGTTCTCGACGTCGCGGCTCCGGAAGGATGACGCCTACCTGAGATAGTGCCGAATTCAGCCGGTGACGACGGCGACGATGAGCACGACGTTCAGCGCCGTGATCGCAACGGTCACGGCCCAGGCCAGGAGCGTCGTGATCCGGTGGTTCACGGCGGCCCCGAGCAGGGTCCGATCGGACGTCAGGCGCACCAGCGGCACCAGCGCGAACGGCAGCCCGAAGGAGAGCACCACCTGCGACAGGATGAGCAGCTGCGTCGGGCTGCTGGCGAGTGCCAAGGCGATCAGGGCCGGGACCACGGTGATCACCCGGCGGGTGAACAGGCCCACCGAGCGGCGCAACAGCCCCTGCATCACAACGCTTCCGGCGTAGCACCCGACCGAGGTGGACGCCAGCGAGGAGAGCAGCAGCCCGATGGCGAAGAGCACGCCGATCACCGGGCCGACCTGCTCAGTGATCGCCCGGTGCGCGCCCTCGAGGGTGTCCACGCCCTCGCGTCCGGGCAACGCGGCGGCGGCAAGCAGCAACATGGCGATGTTGACGCCGCCGGCGAGCATCAGCGATATGACGACATCGACGCGGGTCGCGGCGAGCAGGCGACGTTGGCGCGGGCCGACCGGGACGGTGCCGAAGCGGTCCCGGGCGAGCGCGGAGTGCAGATAGACGACGTGCGGCATCACCGTCGCGCCGAACATGGCGGTCGCCAACAGCATCGAATCGGCCCCCGAGAATCGCGGCAGCAGACCGCCGACGACGCCGGCCGGGGCGGGCGGAGTGACGACGAGCCCGGCAAGGAAGCCCAGTGCGATCAGCAGCAGGAGCCCTATCACGAGGTGCTCGAAGGTGCGTTGGCCGCGCCGGTCTTGGACGGCGAGCAGCAGCAACGAGGCGCCGGCCGCGAGAACACCACCGAACAGCAGCGGCAGCCCGAAAAGCAGGTTCAGCGCCACCGCTCCGCCGACCACCTCGGCGACATCCGTTGCCATGGCCACGGTCTCGGCCTGCAACCAGTACGCGACGCGGGCCGGGGTGCGCAGCCGTGTACGGATCAGCTCGGGCAGTGACTGGCTCGTCGCGATGCCGAGTTTCGCGGACAGGTACTGCAGCAGCCCGGCCGCCGCGGTCGCCGCGACCAGCACCCAGAGCAGCAGGTAGCCGTAGCGAGCGCCCGCCTGCAGGTTGGCAGCGACATTCCCGGGGTCGACGTACGCCACAGCGGCCACAAACGCCGGCCCCAACAGGCCGAGTCCCGTCATCGGGAGACGCCACCGACGGGTGCGTGCCGACGGCGGGGATGCCATACCCCGATTGTCGGGCCTTTTTGCGCCGAGGCTGTCGGCGGGGTCCCGCGGTGTTCAAGGCAGCCCGCAGGCTCAGGCGATGCGGGCGGCGTGGGCTCGAGCGACAGTGCGCACGGCTTGTTCCGGGTCCTCGCCGCGAGCCCCGGCCGTGAAGGCGAGCCGGAAGATCTGCTCCCCCACCGAATCCCCCTCCGGCAACGGAACCGAGACACCGTATTTGGCCGACCGCGCACCGAGTTTCGCTGCGAGCGCCACCGCGGGCTGTCCGAGCGCCACCCCGTCCAGCGGCGACGGCTCGGCGTGCTCGGCTCTCTTGAGCTGATCCCACCGGACCTGCTGCTCGGCCGGCGTCAACGTCTCGCGCTCCTCCGGTCCGCCGAACACATAAGGGTGGCGCCGGATCAACTTGTCGACTAGGCCGAACGCCACATCGTCGATGTCGAAACCGCCGTCGCCGGAATCCTTCTCGGCCGCGATGCGCGCATGGAACAGCACCTGGAGCAGCACGTCACCGAGTTCCTCCCGGGTGGCCGCCGCATCGCCGTCCTCGATGGCCTGCACCAGCTCGTAGCACTCCTCGACCAGGTAGCGGAGCAGCGAGGCGTGCGTCTGCTCGCGGTCCCACGGGCAACCCCCGGGGGATCGCAGCCGATCCATCACGGCGACCGCTTCGAGCAGCGCGCTCCCAGCTGGTGCGGGCCAGTCCGACGCTGTATTCCCGGGCGTCGCGCGCCCCGGCGGCGCGGTCTCCGACACACCGTCCCCGGGCGGATTCATCCGCCCGCGAACAGCGTCATACCCGGTCATGCCCCGCCGAGCCCGCGCATGCCCACCCAGGCGCAGCCATAGTCACAACCCGCACCCCTCACGCAGCGTCACTCGCCGCGACCACCTGCACGATGTGCGGATCCCAGGTACCGAACCTCGGGTTCACCTGCACGCGCGCGCTCTCCGCGTCCTTCGCGAACAGCAGCGAGGCGAGCGCGATCTCTCCGCTCAGACCCGCCGTCTGGTTGGCGTTCGTGATCATCTGCGCCGTGAGCGTCGCCGGCGCCTGGACCCGTTTGGTGATACGCGTCACGAGGTAGCCCTGTGTGCCCTGCGGAATCAGCAGGATCTCCCCCTGCGCGGCGCTGAACAGGCCGAATGCCGCGTGGTGCGGCTGCTCCAGCAGGGACTCCGCACCGCCGGGAAGCTGCGGGTTCGCCGCCCGGGCAGCCGCGGCGGCAGCGTCCATCGCGGCCGGGTCCGCGGTGAACTTCACCCGGTCGGCGACGGCCGTCGCCCAGTCCGAGGCCGGCACAGCGTCGACCGTCACCGACACGTTGGTCACCTCGACGCCCGACTTCGGGATCTTCTTGATCAGCGCGTCCAGTACCTGGAGGTCGTAGACCGCGTCGTTCACCGACGCGCTCGGCACCTGCAGCACGGAGCCGAGGTCCGGCGATCCGGAGCTCTTCTGGTAGGCGTCGTATTGCGCGATGAAGTCGTTGACTTCCTTGGCGCTGACGGTGATCCCACTCTCCGCCGCGGCGCGTTCCGCAAGTTGGTGCCGGATCACATCGGTGATCTGCGTGCGGGCCGCCTGTGTACGCGTGTCGTCGTCTGCCGGGGCGGAGCTTCCCGACGCGCCCGCACTTGCGTCGAGAACAGAGGTCACCCGCGCCAGCACGGCTTCCGTCGAGACCTGGGTACCATCGACCGTCACGGCCGCGCCGGGGACGGTGCCGCACCCCGCAACAGCGACGGCCACGGCCGCGGCGCCCACCACGGCGCCCGTCACAAGGGCCGACCGGAATGCGCGACCGCGCCCCGCCGTTGCGGCCGCGCCGCGCATGTTGTGTGCCCTCGACACCGGTCACTCCCTTACGGTCGGTGAGTCTGTCGCACGACCGGCGCTGGGCGCCCGTCCGTGCCGGTCCAGCGTGCCACAAGACCGCTGGCGCGCTCATCCCGGGCAGCCGGAAAAGCGGGTATGACGCTGTTCGGCGCCACGGCGCGCGGGCCCCTGCTCATGCCACCGGCACCGGGGCCGGCGCGATCGCATCCAGCACGCCGCGGCAGAACCGCAGCAGGTCCGCGTCGCGCAGCGCAGGCGAGCCGATGGTGTCCGTTTCAGTCGGCGGTCGGAGCGTGAGCGTGTGCGTTGCCGGGCGGTAGTCGGAACCTTTGTAGAGCCGTGCCATGCGCAGCTGCGCCGATTCCGGCAGATCCACACCGGCGAACTTCAGCCCCCGCGAACCCAGCGAGATCTCCCTCACCCCGACGGCCTGGCACGCGTGCCGCAGCGATGCCACCGCGAGCAAATTGCCGACCTCCTCGCCGACCGGGCCGTAGCGGTCCGCCAGTTCGGTGCGCACCGCGTCGAGTGCCTCGGCGTCCGGCGCCGCGGCGATCCGGCGGTACGCGTCCAGCCGCAGGCGCTCCGAGTCGATGTAGTCCTGCGGGATGTTCGCGTCGATCGGCAGCTCGATCCGAACCTCCACCGGTTCGGATTCGACGTCCTCGTCGTTCGCCTGCGCAGCGGCCCGTTTGAACGCGGTGACCGCCTCGCCGACCAGCCGCACGTACAAGTCGAAACCGACGCCGGCGATGTGCCCGGACTGCTCCGCGCCGAGAATCGAACCGGCGCCGCGGATCTCGAGATCCCTCATCGCCACCGCGAGGCCGGCACCCAGCGCGGAGTTCTGCGCGATGGTGGCCAGACGATCGTGCGCGGTCTCGGTGAGCGGCTTGTCCGCGGGATAGAGGAAATAGGCGTAGCCGCGTTCCCGCCCCCGGCCGACCCGGCCGCGCAACTGGTGCATCTGGGCCAGGCCGAGGATCTCCGACCGGTCGACGATCAGCGTGTTGGCATTGGAGATGTCCAGGCCCGTCTCGATGATCGTGGTGCAGACGAGCACGTCGTACTCGCGTTGCCAGAACCCGTCGATCACCTTCTCCAGCATGTGCTCGTTCATCTGGCCGTGCGCCACGGCGATCCGGGCCTCCGGCACGGACTCGCGCAGCCGCTTCGTCACGGCCTCGATGTCCTTGACCCGGTTGTGCACGTAGAAGACCTGACCCTCGCGGAGCAGCTCACGCCGGATCGCTGCCGCGATCAGCTTGTCGTCATAGGCGCCGACGTAGGTGAGGATCGGGTGCCGGTCCTCCGGTGGGGTGGCGATGGTGGACATCTCGCGGATCCCGGCGAGGCTCATCTCCAGGGTGCGCGGGATCGGCGTGGCGGACATGGTGAGCATGTCGACGTTCGCGCGCAGGGCGGTGATGTGCTCCTTGTGCTCGACCCCGAAACGTTGTTCCTCGTCCACGATCACCAGGCCGAGGTCCTTGTATCGCACGGAGGGCTGCAGTAGTCGGTGCGTACCGATCACGATGTCGACGCTCCCGTCGGCGAGCCCGGCGATCACCTGCTTCGCCTCGGCGTCGGAGGTGAACCGGGAGAGCCCCTTCACGGTCACCGGGAACTGCGCCATCCGCCCACTGAACGTCGCGACATGTTGTTGCGCGAGAAGGGTTGTCGGCGCGAGTACCACCACCTGCTTGCCGTCCTGCACCGCCTTGAATGCGGCGCGGACCGCGATCTCGGTCTTTCCGTAGCCGACGTCGCCGGCGACGATCCGATCCATCGGCACCGGTCGCTGCATGTCGGCCTTGACGTCGTCGATGGCCGCCGCCTGGTCGGGTGTCTCGGTGAACGGGAACGCATCCTCCAGCTCGCGCTGCCAGGGCGTGTCCGCGCCGAACGCGTACCCGGGCGCCGCGGCCCGTTTCGCGTACAGCTCCACGAGTTTCGCGGCGATCTGGCGGACCGCCTTGCGGGCCTGGCCCTTCGTCTTCGCCCAGTCCGAGCCGCCGAGCTTGTTGAGCGCGGGCACCTCGCCGCCGACGTAGCGGGAGAGCTGGTCGAGCGCGTCGGTGGGGACGTAGAGCCGGTCGCCCGGCTGGCCGCGCTTGCTCGGCGCGTACTCGACCACCAGATAGTCCCGGACCGCGCCGCCGGCGGTGCGCTGCACCATCTCGACGTACTTGCCGATCCCGTGCTGGGCGTGCACCACGAAATTGCCGACCTGAAGCGTCGCCGGATCGATGGCGAGCCTTCGCTTGCCCGGTGTGCGGCTGACGGTTTCCGGTGCGCCACCGCGGTTTCCAGTCAGGTCCGCCTCGGTGATGACGGTCAGGCGCGAGCCGGTGAAGATGACACCGTCGTCCATATGCCCACAGACCACCGACACCGAGCCGGGGGCGGGGGCGGCGATCAGGGTGCCGTCGACCAGCTGCGCCGGAACGTCCGCCTCGGCGAGCATCTCGACCGCCCGTGACGCCGTTCCGGGGCCGGCGACGACGATCACCGCGGTCCCGCCGACCGCCAGGGTCTGACGGGTGTCGGCGATCGCGCGGCCCACGTCGCCGCGGTAGCTCGGGGCGGCGCTCGCCTCAGGTGCCTCGGGCAGCGCAGCCGCCCCGTGGATCTCAGCCGGCCTGCCCCGGCCGCTGGCGCTCCCAGCCTCGGCGGGTGCACCGTCCGTCGTGCCAGCCTCGGATCCCGGGGCTGTGCCGAAGGGTGTGATGCGCCACAGCGGAAGATCCCGATCCTCGATCGCCTCGAGAGTCCGCGCCAAGTCCCGATAGGCGGACTCGCCCAGGTCGATCGGCGCCTGGCCGCCGCTTGCCGCCGCCATCCATGACGCCGCGAGGAATTCGGCGCCGGTGCGCACGAGATCCTCCGCGCGAGTGCGGATCCGCTCGGGATCGGCCAGCACCACATGGGTTCCCGCCGGCAACAGCGCACCGAGCATCACGAGCCGGCCGGGGAGCAGTGCGGGGATCAGCGACTCCATGCCCTCGACGCCGACCCCGGCGGCGATCTTGCCGATCATCTCGGACAGCGTTGGGTCCCCGGTCGCCTCCGTCGAGAGGTGCGCGGCGCGCTCGCGCACCTCGTCGGTGAGCAGGATCTCGCGGCACGGTGGCGCGACGAGTTCGTCCGTGTCGTCGATGGATCGCTGGTCGGTGACGGCGAACGTGCGCAGCGATGCGATGCGGTCGCCGTCGAACTCGACGCGGACGGGATGCTGCGCGGTGGGCGGGAACACGTCGACAATGCCGCCGCGCACGGCGATCTCGCCGCGCTTCTCGACCAGGTCGACCCGGGTGTATGCGAGGTCGACCAGCCGGTGCACGGTCTCGCCCAGGTCGGCGGCCTGCCCCGGCTGCAGCCGCACGGGCGCGATCTCCCCGAGATCCGGGGCCATCGGCTGGATGAGGGAACGCACGGTGGTGACGACGACGGCGGGCGCGCCGGTCGCATGCTCCTCCGGATGCGCGATCCGGCGAAGCACCGAGACGCGGCGGCCGACGGTGTCCGCGCGCGGCGAGAGCCGTTCGTGCGGAAGGGTTTCCCAGGACGGGAACACCTCGACCCGCTCGTCGCCGATGAGGTCACCGATCGCCGCCGCGGCCGCCTCGGCTTCTCGCCCGGTGGCGGTGACGAGGCAGACCGGCACGCCGGCGCCACCGGCGTCGACAGGCGCTCCGAGCGCCGCGGCGATGAACGCGCGCAGTCCAACCGGGCCGGTGATGCGGACCACCGGCTTGCCGGCGTCGGCCACGAACCGAGCGACGAGCGGATCCCGCAGTGCGGCGGCGAGGAGTCCGCCCAGCCGCGCCGGCTGTCCGGCACCCGGCTGTGCCGAACCGACCCCATGCCCGCGTGCCGCGCGGGCGCCGTCATATCCGTCGAATCGGTCACCCTCGGCCGCCATCGCACCTGCTCCCCGCTGTGACACTTCGCTCCTTATGGGCGACGCGACACGACGATGCGGTGTGAAGCCCCGCATCGACGCCACGCAGCCTCGCCGTACGCCAACAAGCCCCCCGCCGAATCGACGGGGGGGTATCCGACGGCCACGTTACGCCCTGCCCCACCGCGGCGCGGAGCGGCGAGCGCAACGCGGGGATGGCCGAACGCGTGGCGAGCGGGGGAAGCGGCACCGCCCCCGGGCATGGAATGATGGTCCCTGCGCCCGGCGCGCGCCGTGCTATTCCGCCGTAGTGTAACGGCAGCACCTCGGATTTTGGTTCCGATAGTCCAGGTTCGAATCCTGGCGGCGGAGCGGCGTGGCAGGGCAAGAACAGCAGGCGGGACCAGGGGAACGTGACGGGAACAACTCACCAATCGTCCACGGGGGCCGCCGTGGCAGCCGCAACGCAATCTGCGGCGCCGGCAGTCACCGCCGTCATCGTGCTGGCGGCCGGGCAGGGCACCCGCATGAAGTCGACGCTGCCGAAGGTGCTGCACCCGCTGGCCGGCCGGCCGCTGCTCTGGCACGCGTTGCGGGCGGGTGCCGCGGTGTCCCCGGAGCGGCTGGTCGCGGTGATCGGCCACGGGCGGGAGCAGGTCGAGAGCTACCTCGCCGCGGCCGCCGACCTCGCGCACCTGCCGATCCGCACGGCCGTGCAGGCCGAGCCGAAGGGCACTGGCCACGCCGTGCAATGCGCGCTCGCCGCGACCGGCGCGCTCGACGGCACGGTGATCGTGACGTACGGCGACGTGCCGCTGCTACGCGGCGAAACACTGGTGGCCCTCGCGACGGAACATGCCCGGGCGGGCAACGCAGTCACCGTGCTCACGGCGAACGTCGACGACCCGACCGGATACGGGCGCATCACGCGCGGCGCCGACAGGGCGGTCACGGCGATCGTGGAGCATCGCGACGCGGATGCGAAGACGCGGGAACTGAACGAGATCAATACGGGCGTCTACGCTTTCGACGGCGCGCTGCTCGGGCAGCTGTTGGGCCGCCTGTCCGCGTCGAACTCCCAGGGTGAGCTGTACCTGACCGACGTCGTCCAGCTCGCGGCTGCCGCCGGCCGGCCCGTCGGCAGCGTCGTCGCCGAGGACGCCGCCGAGACCGAGGGTGTCAACGACCGCGTCCAACTCGCCGAGATGGCCGCCCGGCTGCGGGCCCGGCTGGTGCGCGACGCCCAGCTCTCCGGCGTCACGGTGCACGACCCGGCCACCACCTACCTGCACGCGGACGTGCGGATCGGCCCCGATACCGAGATCCTGCCGGGCACCCACCTCGAGGCCGGCACCGTGATCGGCTCGAACTGCTCCATCGGGCCCGACACCACCCTCATCGCATGCCACGTGGATGACGGCGCCTCCGTGGTGCGCTCGCACTGCCGGGACGCGCATATCGGCGCGGGCGCGCAGGTCGGCCCGTTCACGCACCTGCGCGCCGGATCAGAGGTGGGCGCCGGAGCGCAGGTCGGCGCGTTCGTCGAGGTCAAGAAGGCCGTGATCGGCGCCGGCGCCAAGGCGCACCACCTGTCGTACCTCGGCGACGCCCGCGTCGGCGCGGGCGCGAACATCGGCGCGGGCGTGATCACCGCCAACTACGACGGGGTGCACAAGTCGTTGACCGCGATCGGGGCACAGTCGTTCGTCGGCAGCAATTCGACGCTGGTCGCGCCGGTGACCATTGCGGACGGCGCCTACGTGGCCGCGGGGTCGGTCGTCACCGAGGATGTTCCCGCCGGAGACCTGGCTGTCGCTCGCGGCCACCAGCACAACTCGTCCGGCTGGGTGCTGCGCCGACGGGCCGGAACCGGGTCCGAGGCGGCAGCCCGCGCCGCGGGGGCGAGCGGCACCGGAAACGGCGCAGCATCAGGCAGCGGCGGCTGAGAACCCGCCCGGCCCGAGAACACCGTCATACCCGGCTAGATCAGCACGACACACGGAACAGTTACGACGAAAGGGCACCCGGCACCGTGAGCTCCATCAGCGTGGCGAACTCGAAGAGCTTGATGTTGTTCTCCGGGCGGGGCTATCCGGACCTCGCCGCGGAGGTGGCCGACCATCTCGGTATCACCGTCACGCCGGAGGACGCCTACGAGTTCGCCAACGGCGAGATCTTCGTCCGCTACAAGGAATCCGCGCGCGGATCCGACGCGTTCGTGATCCAGTCCTGCGGCGAGGGCATCAACACCTGGGTCATGGAGACCCTCATCATGATCGACGCGCTGAAACGTGCGTCGGCGAAACGCATCTCGGTGGTGCTGCCGTTCTACCCGTACGCCCGGCAGGACAAGAAACACCGTGGGCGCGAACCGATCTCGGCCCGGCTGATCGCGGATCTGCTGAAGACCGCCGGCGCGCACCGGCTGATGTGCGTGGACCTGCACACCGATCAGATCCAGGGTTTCTTCGACGGGCCGGTCGACCATCTGATGGCCGCGCCGCTGCTCACCGACTACATCCTGAAGCAGTACGGCGCCGACCATCTCACCGTGGTCTCCCCCGATTCCGGCCGGGTGCGCACGGCCGAGCGGTGGGCGGACAGGCTCGGCGGCACGCCGCTGGCGTTCATCCACAAGACCCGCGATCCGCTCAAACCGAACCAGGTGGTCGCCAACCGGGTGGTCGGCGAGGTCGGCGGGCGGACCTGCATCGTCGTCGACGACATGATCGACACGGGCGGCACCATCGCGTCGGCCACCCGTGCCGTGCTGGAGGCCGGCGCGAAACAGGTGATCGTTGCGGCGACGCACGGCGTGCTCTCCGACCCGGCCGCCGAACGGCTGTCGAATTGCGGGCTCACCGAGGTCGTGCTCACCAACACGTTGCCCATCCCGCAGAACCACCGCTTCCCCAAGCTCACGGTGCTCTCGATCGCGCCGATCCTGGCGCGAGCGATCCACGAGGTCTTCGAGGACGGGTCGGTCACCAGCCTGTTCGAGTCCTGAACTCGCCGCGGCGCTGGGCTTTTCGCCTATGACGACGTTCGCGCGCTGCCGCGCGGCCGGGCTGCCGACCGAGGCGGCCGAGCCCTGCGGCAGAATCCTCGGAGTGACCACACTGCACGATCCGTCGATCATCTCCTTCGCTTCCGATAACTACGCCGGAGTCCATCCCGAGGCGCTCGCGGCGATCGCCGAGGCGAACGGCGGGCACCAGATCGCCTACGGCGGCGACGTCTACACCGCGCACCTGCAGACCGTGATCCGGCGGCTCTTCGGCGAGAGTGCGCACATCTGGCCGGTTTTCAACGGCACCGGCGCGAACGTGGTGGCGCTGCAGGCGATGTCGCCGAGGTGGGGCGGGGTGGTGTGCGCCGAGACCGCGCATATCAATACCGATGAGAACGGTGCGCCGGAACGCATGGCGGGCCTGAAGATGATGACGGTGCCGACCCCGGACGGGAAGCTGACGCCGGAGCTGATCGACCGCCAGGCGTGGGGTTTCGGCGACGAGCACCGGTCGCAGCCGCTGGTGCTCTCGATCAGTCAGTCCACCGAACTGGGCACGGCGTACACGCCGGACGAGCTCGCCGCGATCTGCGACCACGCCCACTCGCTCGGCATGCACGTGCACCTCGACGGATCCCGGATCGCCAATGCCGCAGCGCATCTCGACGTTCCGCTGCGCGCGCTGACCAGCGATGTCGGCGTGGACGTGTTCTCGCTCGGCGGCACGAAGAACGGCCTGCTGTACGGCGACGCCGTGGTGGTGCTGAACCCCGAGGCGGCGACCGGCCTGGACTTCGTGCGCAAGCTCGATGCCCAGCTCGCCAGCAAGATGCGCTTCGCCTCCGCGCAGCTCATCGCCCTGTTCGACGGGGACCTGTGGCTCCGCTCCGCACGGCACGCCAACGAGATGGCGCAGCGCCTGGCGGCCGGTGTGGCACCGCTCGCCGGTGTGCGCGTGACGCAGCGGGTGGAGTCGAACGCGGTCTTCGCGCGCTTGGACGCCGCGGTGGCAGAGCGACTGCGGAAACGCTTCCGCTTTTACGACTGGAGCACCGGGGACGGCGAGGTGCGCTGGATGTGCGCCTTCGATACCCGGCCCGAGCACGTCGACGCCTTCGTCGCGGCGCTGGCGGAGGAACTCGCCCGTTAAGCCGGCCCCTCGGGTGCTGTAAACTACTCGGGTTGCCTCGGCGAGGGCGGCCCTTCTGACAAACATTGGGGCCAGCCGTGATCGGCGCGGTGGGTTCGCCCGCGCGCCGCCACGTCATCCTGCGGCGCGGCGACGGTGGTATCGCAACGAACGACGTCACAGGCGGTTCCACGGGACCGGACGCGATACCGACAGCGAACAGACCCACCCAGGAAGGCATCACCATGACGGACACCATCCGCCTCGTCGGCGAGAAGCGCACCGAATTCGGCAAGGGTGCCGCGCGCCGCGCTCGCGCCGCGGGCCTCGTGCCGGCGGTCCTGTACGGCCACGGCTCGGAGACCCACCATTTCACCCTGCCGGCCCGCGAGTTCGCCCGCGCGGTCAAGGGTGACGCGAACCGCGTGCTGACGGTCGTCGTCGACGGCGAAGAGCACCTGGCGCTGCCGCGCGCCGTCGTGCGCCACCCGATCAAGGACTATTTCCAGCACGTGGACCTGCTGATCGTGCGCCGCGGCGAGAAGGTCACCGTCGACGTGCCGGTGCACCTGGTCGGCGAGGCCGCACCCGGCACCCTCGTGCTGCATGAGACCACGCAACTCGCGATCGACGTGGACGCGCTGGCGATCCCGGAGCGCCTGGAGGTGTCGCTGGACGGGCTGGACGCGGGCGACATCGTGCATGCCGGGTCGGTGGCGCTGCCGGCCGGAGCCACCCTGGTGACGGACGCGGAGACCGTGGTCGTCGCCGTCCAGACGCCGGTGGCCATCGAGGAACCGGAGCCCGAGGCAGCGGCGGTCACCACTGCGGAAGCCGCGCCCGCCGCCGAAAGCTGATACCGCGCACCCGATGTCGACCAATGCCATGCTGATCGTCGGGCTCGGTAATCCGGGCCCGACGTACGCGGGCAATCGGCACAACGTCGGCGCCATGGTGGTCGACGTACTCGCGAGCCGGATCGGTGAGCGGTTCCGTTCGCACAAGGCCGGCGCCGACGTCGCCGAGGGCCGCGCGGCGATCGGCGGGCCGCGCCTCATCCTGGCGAAACCGCGTTCGTACATGAACGTGTCGGGTGGTCCGGTTGCCGCGCTGCTGCGCTTCTACACGCTGCCGGCCGAGTCGCTGATCGTCGTGCATGACGACTTGGACATCCCGTACGGGGCGGTGCGGATGAAGCAGGGCGGCGGCGAGGGCGGTCACAACGGGCTCCGGTCGATCAGTTCGGCGATCGGCAGCCGTAACTATCTGCGGGTGCGGGTCGGAATCGGGCGCCCGCCGGGCCGGATGAACCCGGCGGACTTCGTGCTACACGACTTCTCGTCCGCCGAAAGAGCTGATCTGGCAGTCGGTCTCGAGGACGCCGCGGACGCGGCGCTGATGCTCGTGACCGACGGACTCACCGCGACACAGAACCGGTGGCACGGCGCGCCCTGAGCCCTGGCTCGGCCTCGGGCGCTCTTCGGGGCTACTACTTCGGGAGGAGCGCGGCGGCGGCGGAGCGGCGGATCTTCCCGGACGGGGTCTTCGGCAGACTGCCGGCCGGGACCACCACGACCAGGGACGGACGCACCCCTATCCGTGACGTCACGGCCGCGCGCACTTCCGTTGTGATGCGGGCATTCTCGACTTCATCATCGGCCGAACGCGATTCCACGATCACCGCGAACGTCTCACGCCTGGCGCCCGCGTCGATACGCACCGCCGCGACGTTTCCGGCCCGTACGCCGGGTACGGTCTGCGCCACCCGCTCGATATCGGTCGGGTAGATGTTCCGTCCGCCCATGATGATCACGTCCTTGGCGCGGCCGCAGACCACTACCACGCCATCGACGAGGTAGCCGAGATCGCCGGTATCCAACCAGCCGTCCGCGCCGCGCGTCGGGGAGGGCCCGTCCACCGTCACGTACCGCTCGGTGATGGACTCGCCGCGCAGCATGATGGTGCCGACTTCCCTGTCGCCGCACCGTGTTCCGTCGGAGGTGCGGACCTCCACCTCGATCCCGGGCAACGGCCTGCCCAGCAGCGGGAACTGCCGGACGGGGTGCGCCTCGCCGGGTAGCGCGCCGTTCGCCGGCGGCGCGGGCTCGGACCCCGAAAGGTCCGCGGTGGCTCCGATTTCGATCGATTGCTCCGCGCCGCGCGCGGCGCGATCAGCGTCATCGGCGGTGATCGGTATCGCCCGGTCGCTCTCCTCCAGGGCGGCCGCGTCGACCGTGTCGATCGCCAGCGGAGTGCCCCACTGGTGGAACGAGATGCCCAGCGTGGCCTCCGCCATGCCGTAGGCGGGGACCACCGCGGTCCCGCGCAGCCCGAATGGCTCCCCCGCCGCCAGGAAGGCCCGGGCGGCGCTCACATCGATCGGTTCGGCGCCGTCGAGGGCGAACCGCAGCGACGTCAGGTCCAGCCCCTCGGCCCGGGGCAGCACTCGGGCGGCCAGCGCGTACGCGAAATCCGGTGCGGCAGTGATCGTTCCGCGATAGCTGCTGATGAGTTCGAGCCACATCAGCGGGGACCGGAGGAAGTCGGTGGGCGTGGCCTTGACGAGCTCGATCCCGCGGCACATGGGCAGCGTCAGGAATCCGACCATGCCCATGTCGTGGAACAGCGGCAGCCAGGAGACCATCACCTCCCGCTCCGGGTCGATCTCCGCGGCCTGTGACATAGCGGAGATGTTCGCCCAGAGGTTGCGATGGGTGATCTGCACGGCCTTCGGTGTGGCGGTCGAGCCCGAGGTGAGCTGCAGCAGGGCGGTGGCGTCCTCGGACGCGTGCACCGGCTCGGCGGACGCCTCACCGGCCCGCATCGAGTCGGCGGTCACCGTGACAAAGCCACTGCCGGACAGCATCTCGGCGACCGACGTGAACGGCTCGCCGACGATCACTACCCGTGCGCCGATCATGGTGAGGACGGCGAGGGTTTCGGCGGCATACCGGGCGAGATCGGTTCGGGCCGTCGGCTGGTGCAGCATCGTGACCGATCCCCCGGCCAGCCACACCGCCTGCGCCGCCGGGGCGACGTCGATGGGCAGCCCGGCCAGGATCGCCACGGCCGAACCCGACTGGACGCCGGCCTCGCTGAGCACCGCCGCACCGCGCCGCGCCGTCTCGTGGATCTCCGCCCACCGCGTACGCACGGGCGCGGTCGGGACCCCGGTGGTGATGCCCTTGGTCGACCGTGCCGCCGCAACCAAACCCTGCGAAAAGCGACTCATAGCGGGCAGATTACCGTCGAGTGATGTCTGTCGAGGAGGCCGCCATGCCCAGCCCGAGCATCACCGTCGTCGGCAGCATCAACATGGACCTGGTGGCGTCGACGGAGTCGTTGCCGCAGCCCGGACAGACCGTGCTCGGCCGCAGTTTTGCGACGGTGCCCGGCGGCAAGGGCTCCAATCAGGCGATCGCTGCGTCGCGCGCCGGCGGCGACGTCTCGTTCGTCGGTGCGGTGGGGTCGGATTCCTTCGCCGACCCACTCGTGGAGACACTGGCTGACGCCGGGGTGCGGACCGGTCGAGTGCGGCGCGTCGAGGGGGCCAGCGGGATCGCCTCGATCAGCGTCGCGGCAGACGGCGAGAACACGATCATCGTGATTCCCGGGGCGAACGGGCTGCTGACCGAGCTGACTGACGCGGACCTCTCGCTCATTGCGGGTTCGCGCATGGTGGTCCTGCAGCTCGAGATCCCTGTGAACACTGTCATTCTCGCCGCCCGGGCGGCCCACGACGCCGCGATACCGGTGCTGCTCAACCCGTCACCCGTGCAGGAGCTGCCGGCGGAGCTGCTGCGCGCCGTCACGTTCTTGGTGGTCAACGAGGGCGAGGCCGCGGCGCTCGGCGACGCAACCCTTGCCGCCGTGCCGCATGTCGTCACGACCCTCGGTGCCCGAGGAGCGCGGTTCCGTGGCCCCTCGGGAGAGAGGATCGACGTACCTGCCCCGCGCATTGATCCGGTCGATACCACCGGCGCCGGCGACGCGTTCGCCGGAGCCCTCGCTGTCCTTCTCGCCGAGGGTGCGAATCCGCGGTCGGCCTTGCAGCACGCGTGCGCAGCGGGCGCACTCGCCACGACGGTGCCGGGCGCCTCGAGTTCGTCACCGATGCGGGCCGCGATCGACGACATGGTGCGGAGCAGCTACTGACGCGTTGGTGCGGTGCACCCATCAACGTTTTGGCGCGAGCACCTACTGACGACACAGCGCGGAGCACCTACTGACGTCTGGACGTGAACACCCGCACACGGGGGACATGTGCCGACTCAGCCCTCAAGGCGTTCCGCGATCTCGAGCCACTCGGCCTCGGTCGCGTCTAGCTCGTCCTGCAGCGCCCGAAGTTGGTCGTTGAGCTCTGCGGCCGCCGCATAGTCGGCGCCGACCGCCGCAAGCTTGTCATGCAGACCGGATTGTTTGCGGCGCAAGGACTCCAGCCGTTTCTCGCTGCGCTGCAGCTCCTTTCGCAGCTGGCGCAACTCGGCCTGGCCGGGCCCGGCCGACGCTGCCGTGGCTGCGCCCCCGATGTCCCCGGAGTCTCCGGTGCCCCCAGTACCCTCGGCGCCGCTGCCGACCGCGGCCTGCGCTGCCGCGCCGACAGGGCGCAGGCCCGCATCTCCTGCAGACGCCACCGCCCGCCGGTCGGCGAGGTACTGCTCGACGCCGCCCGGCCGGTGCACGACCGTCCCGTTCCCCGGCAGCGCCAGCACGGTGTCCGTGACGCGCTCTATCAAGTACCGGTCGTGGCTCACCACGATGAGCGTGCCCGCCCAGGTGTCGAGCAAATCCTCGAGCGCAGCGAGGGTGTCGGTGTCGAGATCGTTCGTCGGCTCGTCGAGCAGCAGCACATTCGGTTCGGATGCCAGCACGCGAAGCAACTGCAATCGGCGGCGCTCCCCACCGGACAGCCGCGCCACCTGTTGTCGTTGCTGCGCGGGCGTGAATCCGAATCGCTCCGCGAGTCCGGAGGCCGTCACCGACCGTCCGTCGATCTCGATGGCGCCGGCGACCTCGGTGATCGCCTCCAGCACGCGCAGGTCCGGATCGACCAGATCGGGGTCCTGATGCACGAATCCGAGCCGCACGGTCTGGCCGCGCTTCACCCGCCCGGAATCCGGAAGCAGTTCGCCCGCAAGCACTCTGAGCAGCGTCGACTTTCCGGCGCCGTTCGGGCCGAGCACCGCGATGCGGTCCCCCGGACCGATCAGCCGGGACACGCCACGGAGCAGGACCCGACCGGTCGGCAGCGTCACCGTCACGTCCTTCAGTTCCAGGACATCCCGCCCGAGCCGGTGCCGAGCCAACGCGACGAGCGACGCCGGGTCCCGCGGCGGCGGAACGTCGGCGATGATCGCTTCCGCCGCCTCGACGCGATAGCGCGGCTTGGACGAGCGGGCCGGTGCGCCGCGACGCAGCCACGCGAGTTCCTTGCGGGCCAGGTTCCGGCGCCGTTCCTCGGTCGCGGCGGCCATCCGCGCACGCTCCGCTCGGGCGAAGATCCAATCGGAATAGGCCCCCTCGCGAATCTGTACGGTGCCGTCGACCACCTCCCAGGTAAGTCGTGCCACTGCATCCAGGAACCATCGATCGTGGGTGACGACGACCACCGCACCGCGACGACCGGCGAGGTGACGCGCGAGCCAGTCGATGCCCTCGATATCGAGATGATTGGTCGGCTCGTCCAGGATCACCAGGTCCGCATCCGTCACCAGCGCGGCGGCCAGCGACACCCGGCGCTTCCCCCCGCCCGACAACGCGCCGATCGCGGCTTCCAGGCCGATACCCGTGAGCCCCAGCCCGTCGAGCACCGCGCGGATCGAGGCATCGGACGCCCACACGTGATCCCGGTCCGCGCTCACCCCCAGGACGACGTCACGCACGGTCGCGTCGTCCCGGAACTCGGCCGACTGACCGACCATGACGACTGTCGCGCCACGCGCGATCGCGACCCTCCCGGCATCGGGCTGCCGCAGGCCGGCGAGGACTCGGAGCAGCGTCGTCTTGCCGGCGCCGTTCAGCCCCAGCACACCGATCCGGTCACCGGTCTGGATGCCGAGCGAGACGCCGTCCAGCAGCGCTCGCTCGGACGTCCGCACCGTGATCGTCTCGGCGGACACGATCACCGCCATGCGCTATCTGCACCGTCCGCTCTCTGCTCCGTCGCGCCGCACACGCTCCCGCGACACGTGCTCACTCGCTGCCGACCACTCGCGCACCGGGCACCGGTCCGGAGGCCAGCTGGACCGCGCGGCAGGTGCCTGACCCGGCGAGTTCGGCCGCGACTTTCTCGGCCGCCTCGCGACTGGCCGCTAACAGCGCGATGGTGGGACCCGCACCGACCACCACGGCTGCCAGTGCGCCGGCGTCGAGCCCCGCCCGGCGCGTCTGCCGTAGCGCCGGCATGAGGCTGATCGCGGCGGGCTCGAAGTCGTTGGCGAGATGCTCTGCGACGCGCGTCGGATCGCCCGATCCGAGCGCGGCCAAGATATCGCGAACGTCGCCGGCATGTCGCGACGACCCGGAGGCCCGCAGCCTGTCGATCTGGGCCATGGCGGTAGGCGCTGCGAGCCGTGTGCCGGCCATGGCGAGGACCCAGTGCAGCGGCGTTCGCGCCAGCACGGGCGACAGCCGCTCGTCCCCGCCAGCACCGAGCGCCGTCCCGCCGGACAGCGAAAACGGCACGCCTGGTCGGATTTCGGCGCCGATTGCGGCGAGTTCGTCGCGGCTGAGATCGGCACCCCAGAGCGCGGCACAGCCGACCAGCGCGCCGGCCGCGTCGGCACTGGCACCCGCGAGCCCGACCCCGACCGGGATCCGCTTGGTGATCTCGATCGACACGGCTGCGGCGACACCGAGGTGATCGGCGAAGGTACGCGCCGCAGCACCGGCGACATTCTGCACATCCTCGGGCGCGCCGCGCGCCCCGGTCGTGGTCACGCGCAACCGTGCCGCACGCGTGATCACCAGCTCGTCGTAGAGGTCGACCGCGTGCAGCACGGTGACCACATCGCGGGTACCGGTCCCGTGGGGCTCGCCGACGCCGAGGTGCAGCGGGATCGTCGCCGGCGCGTGCACCCGGACGGTGGTGACGATGGGGTGCGCCGTCATGGGACGGGGCGATTCGGCAGGTCGGCGGCGGCGAGGGCGGTAGTGCGCGCCGCGGCGAGCGCCGCGAACGCGTCGACGGCGAGCGCCTCGCCGCGCGCCGCGGGGTCGACACCGGCAGCGCGACATACCTTCTCGGCCTCCGCAGGAGATCCCGCCCAGCGCGCGAGAGCAGACCGCAGGGTCTTGCGCCGCTGCGCGAACGCCGCGTCGACCACGGCAAAGACATCGGCGGCACCCACCCCGCCGCGAGCCGGCGCCCCGCGCCGGAAGGCGACGAGCGCCGAATCTACGCCCGGCACCGGCCAGAAGATCGATCGCGACACGGAACCCGCCCGCCGCGCCGTCCCGTACCAGGCGAGCTTCACGCTCGGCGCGCCGTACGTGCGGGAGCCGGGCGCCGCGACGAGACGGTCGGCGACCTCCGTCTGGACCATGACGAGCATGTGATCGATGCTCGGGAACTCGGCGAGCAGATGAAGGATCACCGGGACCGAGACGTTGTAGGGCAGATTGGCGACGACAGCGGTCGGCGGGCGCGGCGCATCGGTAGGCAGGATCCGCAGTGCGTCCGCCGGGAGCATCGTCAGCCGCGCCGCGCGATCGCCCAGATGTCGCCGGGCGGTGTCCGGCAGCAGCCGCGCGAGGCGGGGGTCGATCTCCACCGCGGTCACCGTTCCGGCGGCCTGCAGCAAGGCAAGGGTGAGGGAGCCGAGACCGGGCCCGACCTCGAGAACATCGTCATACTCGGTGATCCCGGACGCATCGACGATGCGCCGCACGGTATTGCCGTCGTGGACGAAGTTCTGTCCCAGGGTCTTGGTGGGGCGCAAGCCGATACTCTCGGCCAGCCGGCGGATCTCGCCGGGTCCGAGCAGCCGATCAAGCGCGATGGTCACCCGTCCATCTTCACATGGCACCGACGGCCCGGATGTCGTCTCGGGCCGGGGCGGTCGGCGGCGGAATGCGAAGCGGCGGAGGCGTGACCGCTCACGCCCCCGCCGCCTTTCCGGTCCGATTCGAACCTGCTGCGCCCCGTCAGGACCTCAGCCGGCCCAACCACAACCCCACGGCTTGAGGCCGCGGTGCGAGTAGAGCACGTTGGCAATCTCGATCTGCTGCGCCTTGGTGGCCAGGTCGGCCCGCGGCGCGTACTTGCCGCCGCCGTTGCTGAGCCAGGTGGGGATGTCGAACTGCAGGCCGCCGTAATATCCGTTGCCGGTATTGATGTTCCAGCGCTGGCCGGATTCGCACTGCGCGATCGCGTCCCAGTTGACGCCGTTGGGCCTGGTGGCGGAACTGACCGTCGAACTGGCGCTGCTGCTCGCCGACTTGGTGCCGACGTGGATGACGGTCGCGACCGCGGCGGTCACCGTGGCGCGCGACACCTCCTTCGGGGCCTCGGCTTTCCCGTTGACCACGCGCGTTTGGTAGGTGATCTCGATCGTGCCGGGGTGGCCCTGCTGGACGGTCTTCTTGGTGCCCGCGGCGAGACCCGGGTCACCGACGGACTTGTCGGCCGGTTGCGGGATCGCCTCGGTCTTCTTGGTGGTCCGCATGTCCACGCGTGTCACCGCGATGGTGAGACCGTCGGTGATCCGCGTCGCCGGCCCAGGCGACACGGTGTCGCGCGAACCGAGCGGGATGCCCTGCTTCGTCAACATCGCGCCGACCGTGCCCGCCGCGGCGATCACGTTGAAGGGCTTGCTGTTCCCATCGGTCACGACCACCGTCGGCAGTGTCGCCACGGTGATCGACAGGTTGTCCACGATCTGCGAATCGAGCGACGGCGTGATCTGTTGGTCGGCGGCGACGGTCACGCCCTGCTGTGCCAGGAAGTCGCCGACCGTTTTTGCTGCGGTCGTATACCGGCCGTGGCGCTCGAGTGCGGCGCTGGCGGTGGCGACGCCGTTCAACGCACCGACTACCGACGCTGCCCGCACGGCGGGCTGGGATGTCGTCGACGCTCCCTGCATCTCGAACGTGACCGTGTGCAGCGTGTCGGCTGTCACCGCGATACCGTCCAGCGGGATCGGCGCGGCGTCGGCGGTGGACAACTGGAAGTCGGACGCCTGCTCGCCCATCTGCGCCAGTGCGGCCGAGACGGTGCCGGCGGTGGTCCATATTTGATGCTCGGCACCGTCCAACGTGACGGTGAAGGACCTGCCGCGCGCCAACGAGATCTTGGATCCGTCGGCGATCTGCGTCGTGCCGGCGGGCGCGAGGGAATCGTGCGCGCCCACGGTGATACCGGCCGACGACAGTGCGCCGCTGACGGTGTTGGAGAAGGTGGTGACCCGCTGGCTCGCGCCGTCCACCGAGACGGTGACGGTCTTGGCCATCGCGGTGAGCGTTCCGGCGGTCCCGGCGACCAGCGCGACGACCACGCCTGCGGTGATCAACGTCGCTGTGCGGGGCGGGTGGCGAAGGCCGCGGGCGGCGGCGGCGAGTGCACTGCGCGCACGTCCGCCGTGCCCAGCGGTCGCGGCCGCGGTGACACCCCGGGCGTCGGCGGGCTCGGCCGCCTCCGGGGGTGCTGTCTCGCCGGGCGCCGGGCGCGACCATGCGACGGTCAGCACGCCAGGGCCGGGAATCGGGCGGGTGTCGCCGGCTGCGTTCGCGGTATCGGTGTCGCTGACAGTGCTGTTGACGCTGCCGGACACGGTGAGCGCATCCTGAGCGTCGACGGACTTCCCGTCGACTGATGTCGGTGCGCCGTCCGGCACACCCCGTTCATCCTTATGCGACGTGCTGCTCGAGCTCAATAGTCATCCAACCCTCGTAGTCTCCGGGCAAGAGGTCGGACCGGCTCACCGCTTCGAGATGCGGTGGTGGACAGCACTGAGATTTCGCGCGCGGATCGGCGAGCGCGACCTACACGGTTCGTAGGTGCCCTGGCGTTACCGCAGTGTCCTGTCCGAGCCGGTCCGGGGCGTTCCCCCCGGCCAACATCACAGAAGGGTAACGAGGCGGTTGCGAGCCAGACAACCCATGAGTTGGTCAAACTTTATCCACGCGGCAGCGAATGCGGTGAATTATGTCTGGTTTATCCGTTTATGACGGAAATTCCATAGGTGCGCTCCGTGTTGATGGTCACAGCCCGGCAGAGCTCCTCGACGGGTATTTGTCTGATTTGCGCGAATGCGCGCACCGTATAGGGCAGCGCAAAGGGCTCGTTCCGGCGGCCGCGGAACGGGTGCGGGGTGAGGAACGGGGCGTCGGTCTCGACCATGACGAGGTCCAGCGGTGCGATCGCCGCGGCCTGCGCGAGGTCTCGGGCGTTCGTGAAGCTGACCGGTCCCGCGAAGGACATCAGGTACCCGGCGTCGGCGCATTGCCGGGCGAACTCGGCGTCACCCGAGAAGCAGTGGAAGACAACAGTTTCCGGGGCGCCCTCGCCGCGCAGCACGTCCAGGATCGGCCGATGCGCCTGACGGTCGTGGATCATCAGAGGTTTGCCGAGGCGCTTGGCCAGGTCGATGTGCCAGGCGAAGGCCTCCTCCTGCACCGCGTGCGGGGCGGCGTCCCAATAGAAGTCGAGGCCCGTCTCACCGATCGCGACCACGTTCGTGTCCTGCGCGAGCGATTCGATGGTGCGCCTGGCCTCCTCGTCCAGCGCATCGGCGCGGGTCGGATGCATCGCCACCGCAGCGAACAGGTGCTCATGCCATCCGGCTGCCCGCACAGCCCATCGGCACGACTCCAGGTCGTCGCCCACCGTTACCGCACCGACCACACCGACGTCCGCCGCGCGGCGCATGGCGCCGGCCACGGCCGCCGGGGTGTCCGCGCCGCATGCGTCCAGGTGCGTGTGCGCGTCGATCACCGGGAGGGGCAGCGGCTCCGGCTCAGGTGGAAGCTCCTTCGCGGCGACCGCCGGGTGGATCGGCATCGGCTACCCACTTCTCCCGGGGATGATCATCTGTTATGTGGGATTCGTTCCAGTTTTCGTACCAAAACCCCCACAACTCGTGATCATCCGATGGGGGCCCAGTCCGGACCGGTCTCGCCGAGCCCGGGGTCGAGCTTCGTGAACAACGGCGTCGGCTTGGCCAGCGGGCGGCCGACGACGATATCGCGCCGCGCCCAGACCGCCTGCTGCGTGGCGTAATCCCCGGTCAGCACGGGATAGTTGCGCGCCTCCGGTGCCCCCACTCCCTCTACGTCGTCGGCAAAGTCCGTCACGGTGCGGATCTCCGGCTGCGCCGCCCAGACCCCGTTCCCGCCCAACGCCGCGAAGACCTGCTGCGAGGAGTGCGGCAGGAACGGCGTCATCAACGTCTTGGCGTCGTCCACCACCTGCAGTGCGGTGTGCAGAATCGTTGCCTGGCGCTGTTTGTCGTCCGCGCTGTCGCCGAGTTTCCACGGCGACGTGTCGGAGAGGTACTTGTTCGCGGCGGCGACGACGCGCATGGCCTCGCCGATGGCTGCCTTGAAGTGACTGCACCGCAACAGCTCTCCTGTCGTCGCGAATGCCGCCCGGGCATTGTCCAGCAGCGCGTGATCAACGTCGGCGAGCGCACCGGGAGCGGGTATCGCGCCGAAGTTCTTGTGCGCCATGGAGATCGAGCGGTTCACCAGGTTGCCCCACTCGTTGGCGAGCTCGTAGTTGGTGCGGCGAACGAATTCGTCCCAGGTGAAGTCGACGTCCTGGGTCTCGGGCCCGGCCGCGGCGATGAAGTAGCGGAGCGCGTCCGGACCGAACTCGCGGAGGAAGTCGCCCACATAGATCACGGTGCCGCGCGAGGTAGAGAACTTCGACCCGCTCATGGTCAGGAACTCGCTGGAGACGACCTCGGTCGGCAGCTGCAGGTCGCCGAAAACGCCTGGACTGCCGCCCTTGTCGCCGTGCCCGGAGTAGGCGAGCAACTCGGCCGGCCAGATCTGGGCGTGGAACGTGATGTTGTCCTTGCCCATGAAGTAGTACTGCCGCGCGTCGGGGTTCGTCCACCAGTGCCGCCACTGCTCCGCGTCGGCGCCGTACCGGCGCGCCCACTCGATGGCCGCCGACAGGTATCCGATCACCGCGTCGAACCACACGTAGAGCTTCTTGTCCGGGCGGTCGCGCCAGCCATCGAGCGGAACCGGAATCCCCCAGTCGATATCGCGCGTCATGGCACGGGGCTTGACGTCGCCGAGGAGGTTCAGCGCGAACTTCAGCACGTTCGGCCGCCAGTCACCGCGGGTGCCAAGCCAGTCCCCGAGTGTTGCCGCCAGCGCCGGCAGATCGAGGAAGAAGTGTTCCGACTCAACGAATCTCGGCGTCTCCCCGTTGATCTTCGAGCGTGGATTCTTGAGATCGATCGGGTCCAGTTGGTTTCCGCAGTTGTCGCACTGGTCGCCGCGGGCCCCGTCGTAGCCGCAGATGGGGCAGGTGCCCTCGATGTAGCGGTCGGGCAGGGTACGACCGGTCGAGGGCGACACGGCACTCATGGTGGTGTGCGGAACGAAGTAGCCGTTGCGGTGCACCGTCCGGAACATCTCCTGGACCACGGCGTAGTGATTGCGGGTGGTGGTTCGCGTGAAGAGGTCGTACGAGAGCCCAAGCCCCGCAAGGTCTTCCACGATCACCCTGTTGTAGCGATCGGCAAGCTCGTGAGCGCTCACGCCCTCCGCGTCTGCCTGCACCAGGATCGGCGTGCCGTGCTCGTCCGTTCCCGACACCATCAGCACATCGTTGCCGACCATCCGCTGGTAGCGGGCGAAGATGTCGGACGGCACACCGAACCCGGAGACGTGGCCGATGTGGCGCGGGCCGTTGGCATACGGCCAGGCGACCGCGGTGAGGACGGGCGTATTCATACGGATCAGATTATCGGCCCGAGCACGCGACACCCGACCCGCGCCTCAGTGCCGCCCCGTCGCGATCAGCGCGCCGGTGAGACGACTCCTCCGCCGCGCCGTCGCGGTAACCCGTTCAGCGCGCCGCGGCCGGTTCCGCCGACGCGCCGTATCGCAGGCCGTCGTAAACGATGTCGATGAGCCGTCCGGCGCAGTCCGGCTCATCCGCGCGCCCGCTGACCACGCAAATCCCGCTCATCGACCGGGTGAGATCCTCCGCGGTGACGTCCGCGCGGATCTGTCCGGCGTCGACGGCGGCGCCCAGCAACTTTCGAGCCGCGGCGGCAATCTGCGACTTCGCGCGGTCGAACAACTCCGAATCGTCCTGCACCATGGTGCGCAACATTCCGACCAGGCCTCGCTTCGTGGCGGCGTAGCGCACGAAGCGGCGCATCCATTCGCGCAGCGCCGCGGCCGGTTCCAGCGTGGCCGCCAGATCGTCGGCGCTCGCGGCGAGGGATTCCACTTCCCGCTCGTAGACGCCGAGCACCAGCGCCTCGCGCGTCGGGAAGTGCCGGTAGAGCGTGCCGACCCCCACGCCGGCCCTACGTGCGATGTCCTCGAGTGACGCTCCCACGCCCTCGGCTGCGAATGCGGCAGTGGCGGCGACCAGCACCGCATCCCGATTACGCCGCGCGTCCGCGCGCAGCGGACGAGCGGACTGACGTCCCGCCGACGCGGCGGTGGCCGCGTCACCGCCTGCTCGCGATGCCCTGGCCATGACCGCCCTCCATCGGCTCGTCGCATACGCACTTGCTAAGTGGAGGATGCCTCCGTATAGTTACCGGAGGGCCTTTCCACTTATCTCATACTAGCGCCTGAGGAGTTCTCCGCATGTCCAGAGAACCAAACTTCGCTGCACCTCGCACCGACCCGCACGCGGCACCACCGCGCACGGCCTCCGGTCCCGGCGCTGCCGACCCGTCGGCGATCTCCACCCGCCTGACGGCATCCACTCACCGGCCCGGCCTGGTGCTGGGCATCGTGCTGATCGCCCAGCTGATGGTGGTGCTGGACTCCAGCATCGTGAACATCGCGCTGCCTGACATGGCAGTCGCACTGCACTTCTCCCCCACCTCGCTGTCGTGGGTCATCAACGCCTACACCTTGGCCTTCGGTGGCCTGCTGCTCCTCGGTGCCCGCGCCGGCGACATATTCGGCAGACGCCGCATCTTCGTGGCAGGTGTCACCCTGTTCACGGCGGCATCGCTCGCCGGCGGCTTCGCGGGAACGTCAGCGGAACTGCTCACCGCCCGCGTCGTCCAGGGCATCGGCGCCGCGTTCGCGGCGCCGTCCGCGCTAGCGATCCTGATGACGCTGTTCCCGGGGACGCGCGAACGCACCCGCGCGCTGGGCTGGTTCTCGGCGGTGTCGGTGGGCGGCGCGGCGGTCGGGCTGATCGCCGGCGGCATGCTGACTCAGTGGGCCTCCTGGCGCTGGGTGATGTTCGTCAATGTCCCGATCGGCGCCGCCCTGGTGGTCGGCATCATGGCAGTGCTGCCACGCCTGAGGCGGGCGGCGGGCCGACTCGACCTGGCCGGCGCGCTGACCTCGACCTCCGGCGTCACCGCCGTCGTATACGCGCTGGTACGGGCCGCGACCTCGAGCTGGCGCGATCCGCTGGTGCTGCTCGGACTGGCGGCCGGTGCGGCGCTGCTGGCGTCCTTCGTCATGATCGAAATGCGGGCCACGAGCCCGATCACGCCGCTACGACTTTTTGCGAGCCGCAACCGCAGCGCCTCGCATCTCGTGCGCCTGCTGATGGTGGCCGGAATGTTCGGCATGTTCTTCTTCATGACGCAATTCGTGCAGGAGATCCTGGGATACAGCCCGCTGCGTGCCGGCGTGGCATTCCTACCGCTGACGGCGTTCCTGTTCGTCATGTCCCAGCTCACGGCGCGGGTGCTCGCACCCCGGGTGTCCGGCCGGACTCTGATGATCGTCGGGCTCACCATCGCGTCGGCCGGCCTGCTGTGGTCCGGCACGCTCGACGCCGGCAGCAGCTATCCGTCGCTGCTGGTCCCACTCGCACTGTTCGGAATCGGCGCGGGAACCACCTTCGTGCCGATGACGGCCATGTCGCTGGACGGCGTGGCGGCGCCCGACGCCGGAGCGGCCTCCGGGCTGGTGAACGTCTCGCAACAGGTGGGCGGGGCGATCGGCCTCGCGGTTCTGGTGACCGTCTTCGGCCGTACTCCGACACCGGACGCGCCCGGCCTGTCCGGCGCGGCCGCCAGCGCCGCGCAGGCGGCGTTCGTCACCGGCGAGCATCGCGCACTGCTGGTCGCCGGCACGCTGATGGTGGGGGCCGCGTTGGTCACGGCACTGGCCATCCGGCGCCCGGGAGCCCGGATGGCGGTCGCCGCCCGGGCCGGCGTCATCGACGAGATCCGCGAGACCGCGGCGGATTTCGCCGAGGTCTAGGAGGTCGGAGCACGGCCCCGGCCGGGATGCAGACCGCGTCCCGGCCGGGCGTGTCTGCCGCTATGGGCCGACGGAAACCTCGGAACGATCCCCGCCCCACAGCGTGTGGAAGACCCCGTCCCGGTCCACGCGCCGATATGTGTGCGCTCCGAAGAAGTCCCGCTGGCCCTGGATGAGCGCCGCCGGCAACCGGCCGGACCGCAGTCCGTCGTAGTACGCCAGCGCCGCCGAGAACCCCGGCACCGGAACCCCCGCCGACACCGCTCCTGCCACCACCCGGCGCCACGAGTCCTGGGCTGCCCCGACCGCTGCCGTGAAGTACGGCGCCAGCAGCAGTGACGCCGGAGCCGATGCGTTGTATGCCTCGGTGATCCGGTTCAGGAACGCCGCCCGGATGATGCAGCCGCCGCGCCAGATCCGCGCCACCGCACCGAGATCGATGTCCCAGCCGTACTCCCGCGCGCCGGCCACGATCAGATCGAGCCCCTGCGCGTACGCCACGATCTTCGACGCGTAGAGCGCGCGCCGGATGTCCTCGACCGGGCCCGCAGCCGGTTCGACGTCCGGCCCCGCATGGTGCCCCACGGGCGACCCCGCGAACGACGCGGCGTCCGCCGTCGGATCCGGCCCGGGCAGCCCGGAGCAGGCCGCTCGCTGGCCGGCCTGCGACGAGAGCCCGCGCGCGAACACGGCTTCCGCGATGCCCGTCACCGGCACGGTCAGGTCCAGCGCCGTCTGCACGGTCCAGGTGCCGGTGCCCTTCATCCCGGCGGCGTCGACAATCACGTCCACCAAAGGCTTCCCGGTCGCGGCATCGGTCTGCCGGAGCACCTGCGCGGTGATCTCGATCAGATAGGAGTCGAGCTCCCCGGTGTTCCAATCGGCGAACGCGTCCGCGATAGCGGACGGCGTCATCCCCGCGCCCCGGCGCAGGAGGTCGTACGCCTCGCCGATCAGTTGCATGTCGGCGTACTCGATGCCGTTGTGCACCATCTTCACGAAGTGTCCGGCGCCGTCGGTGCCGATGTGCGTGCAGCAGGGCTCACCGTCCACGTGCGCCGAGATCTTCTCCAGGATCGGGCCGATCGTCCGGTAGGACTCGGCGGAGCCGCCCGGCATGATCGACGGGCCGTTCAGCGCCCCCTCTTCCCCGCCGGAGATCCCGCAGCCGACGAAATGCAGCGATTTCTCCCGCAGCGCCGCCTCACGCCGCCGGGTGTCCGGGAAATGCGCGTTCCCGCCGTCGATGATGATGTCTCCCGGCTCCATCAGCGCCGCAAGTTCGTCGATGACGGCGTCCGTGGCCGCGCCCGCCTGGACCATGATGATCGCCGTCCGGGGCCGGGCCAGTGAGGCGACGAAGTCCGCCATCGACTCGGACGGAACGAACGCGCCCTCGTTGCCATGGTCGGCGATGAGCGCCTGCGTCTTCGCGTAGGAGCGGTTGTGCACCGCCGTCACAAACCCGTTCCGCGCAAGGTTTCTCGCCAGGTTCGATCCCATCACGGCGAGGCCGGTGACGCCGATCTGGGCGGTGCCGGTGGCGGCGGTGTTGCTGACGGTGGCGGTCATCGCGTTCTCCTGAAGTCGTCTTTCCGTGGCGAGGAGTGCCCCGCCCAGCGTGCCGCATCGATGGTGGACCCTGCGTCGTTGGGGTCGTCGAGCGGTGCGAAATGCATCGAAGTGTGTCCGTTTTGCCCGCAATTTCGCACCGCTCGGCGAAAGGAGGGCAGTATCGCGCTCGGCCCGCATTTCGGCGAGGATGACGGCATGACCGGCTCCGTCCGCACGCATATCGTCACCAATCAGGCCGCGCCGCGAGTCGACATCGACGAGTACTCAGCCAATGTCGCCCTCGTCGATGCGGTACGCACGTTCGCCCCGCAGGCGGATTCCGCCGAACTCGAGCGGATCGGCCGGCTCGTCGGCAGCGCGGATTTCCAGCATGACGCCGATCTGGCGAACACGATCACGCCGCAGCTGCAAACGCACGACCGGTGGGGCAACCGGATCGACCACGTCGAGTTCCACCCGGCGTACCACCGCATCATGCGCGACGACCTCGCGACCGGATCGCATTCGCTCGCGTGGACGGCTCCCGGGCCCGGGGCGAACGTGGAGCGGGCGGCGCGCTTCATGCTGTTCGCGCAGATTGAGCCGGGCCACTCGTGTCCGGTCTCGATGACGCACGCGGTGGTCGCCTCGTTGAAAGGCACACCGCACGAAGCGTTCTGGGTGCCGCGGGCGGTGTCGACGGACTACGACCCGCGCCTGATCGACCCGGCCGAGAAGTCCGCGGTGACGTTCGGCATGGCGATGACGGAGAAGCAGGGCGGCTCGGACGTCCGGGCCAACACCACGCGGGCGATCCCGGACGGCGGGGCCTATCTGATCACCGGGCACAAGTGGTTCTGCTCCGCGCCGCAGTCGGATGCGTTCCTAGTGCTCGCCCAGCTGCCCGAGGGGGTGAGCTGCTTCCTGGTGCCGCGCGTGCTGCCGGGGGGTGAGCGGAACCCGTTCCTCATCCAGCGGCTGAAGGACAAGCCGGGCAATCGCGCGAACGCGTCCAGCGAGATCGAGTTGAACGGCACTCGCGGGTTTCTGGTCGGCGAGCCCGGGCGCGGCGTGCGCACCATCATCGAGATGGTCAACCGGACCCGGCTGGATTGCATCCTCGGCACGACAGCCGGTATGCGCCAAGCGGTCTCGGAGGCGGCGTGGCATGCGCGCGGCCGGGCCGCGTTCGGCGCGAAGCTCATCGATCAGCCGCTGATGCAGGCGGTGCTGGCGGACCTGCAGCTGGAGGCGGAGGCCGCGACCTGGACCGCAGCACACATCGCCGCCGCCTATGACGATGTATCCAGCGACGGGCCAGACTTCCGTCGCATCGCCACGGCGGTGGCCAAGTACTGGATCTGCAAGCGCGGGCCGGAGCACGCCTACGAGGCGATGGAGTGCCTGGGCGGCAACGGTTATACGGAGACCTTCCCGCTCGCACGCCGTTATCGGGAACAGCCGGTCCTGGCGGTGTGGGAGGGATCCGGCAACGTCATCGCGCTCGACGTGCTGCGGGCGCTGGTGCGCGATCCGGCCAGCGGCAAGGCCCTGCTCGCCCAGCTGGAGGCTGGGCGGGGTCGGACGGCGGCGTTCGACGCGGCCTTCGACCGCCTCGCCGCCGATATGGACGATGCCGCACGGACTTTCGCCTCGGGTGAGGCGGTCGATCTCGCCCGGCTGCAGCGCCGTGGCCGGGTGCTGGTCGAGCGGATGGCGCTGCTACTGCAGGCCTCGATCCTCTTCGAGCACGCCCCCTCCGGGATCGCCGAGTCGTTCGTGGCAGCCCGCCTCGGTCCCGACCGTGGCCGCGAGTACGGCGCCCTGCCGGACGGCATCGATGCGGCCGCCATCGACCAGCTCGTCGCGCGCGCCTGACCCGTCGTGACGGGCGCTGGCTCAGGGCCGGACGGCGATCCCACGGCCCTCTGCGACCACGCGCAGGCGTTCGTCGAACGTGGCGATCTCGGCTGCGAATGCCTCCGCTGTCAGCAAGACGCAGCAGTCCGGAAACCTCAACCCTGTCTCCGCACGCAAGATCGCAAGCTGCCACGGCGCGTCGGCGCCGAGATCGACGGCATCCACGCCCAGTTGTCGCAGTGCGTTCATGCCGCGGTCGAGTTGCCCAGCTCGCGCCGGACCGACCAGGACTTCTGCGATGGTGATCGGGCTCGCAATCAGTTGCTGTCCGCCGGTGTCCGCCAGTAGCTTCGTCGCCGCTGCATGGCAGGCGTCCGACGAGTCAAGGTGCGCGATCAAGACACAGGCATCGAGCGCGATCACTCGGGCCAATCCTCGCGGATGCGCGCCAAGTAATCCGGCCCATAGAGGCCGGTCAGGGCGCCACTCGTTCGAACCACGGCCTCACGGTGCAGGCTGCTCTCGCGATCCCGTTGGTCGAGGACGGCGCGATGCCCCTCCTCCACCAGGTGCAGCAGCAACTTCGCGCGGCGATCGCGGTCCGCGGGCCAGCGCCGCGCGGCGTCGTCCAACGCACGCGCGATATCGTTCGTCTCCGTGACGACATGGCGAGCTCGGGTCGTGGGCATATATCAAGTGTAACACCTGATTGAATGTGCGACACCTTCTAGTGGGACGCGGGAGAATCAGCAGTTCAGTGCGTTCAGCGCCGCCCACCGACGCCCATCCCGGCAAACCTCCGTCAGCCCTGGAGGTAGCGGAGCGCGGCCATCACCCGGCGGTTCTCCGTCTCCGACGCGGCCAGCCCGAGCTTGGCGAAGATGTTCGCGATGTGCTTCTCCACGGCCCGCTCGGTCACCACCAGCTGCGCCGCAATGCCCGCGTTCGACAGCCCCTCGGCGAGTGCCGCCAGCACCTCCGTCTCCCGCGGGGTGAGCATCGCGAGCTCGTCCCGGCGCCGGCTCGCGCCGAGCAGCTGCGTGACGACCTCGGGATCGAGCGCGGTGCCGCCGCCGGCCACCCGCTCCAACGCCTCGACGAACTCCCTCACGTCGGCGACCCGGTCCTTGAGCAGATACCCCACGCCGCCGCCGGGATTCGCCAGAAGCTCCGTGGCATAACGCGTTTCGACGTATTGCGAGAACACCAGCAGGGCGACCGCCGGATGCGACCGCTGCAGCGCGAGCGCCGCGCGCAGCCCCTCGTCGGTGAAGGTCGGTGGCATGCGGATGTCGATGACGCAGATGTCCGGCGGGTCGGCGGCGACCGCGGCGCGCAGTTCGTCGCCGGTCGCGACCGCGGCCGTCACGGTGTGGCCCCGATCGGCGAGCAGGTAGGCCAGGCCGTCCCGGAGGATCGCGCTGTCCTCCGCGATCATGATCCTCACGCGACTGGCCCCCGATCAACCGACCCCCGATCGGCCGGCTGCGGATCCTGCCTGGGCGTCGACTCGGCGGCGAGCGGCAGCTCGACGGTGATCGTCGTCGGTCCGCCGGGCGGCGAATCGACCGTGAGCCGGCCGTCGACGGTGCGGATGCGTTCGCGCAGACCCGCCAGGCCGCCGCCGGCTCGCATGCTCGCTCCACCCACGCCGTCGTCCGCGACCTGCAGGCGAAGCCGGTCGCCGACCGTGCGCACATCCACCGTGCCGTGACCGGCGTGCGAGTGTTTGGCGATATTCGTCATCAACTCGGCGGCGCAGAAGTAGGCGATGGTCTCGATCGACGGCGTCGGTCGCGGGTCGATGGCCGTGTGCACGCGCACCGGCACGGCGCTGTGCGCGGCCAGCGTGCCCAATGCCACGTCGAGGCCGGCGTCCAGCACCGGCGGGTGGATGCCGCGCGCCAGGTCCCGGACCTCGGCGATGGCATCCTTCGCGGTCGCGTGCGCCCGATCGAGCAGCGTCAGCGCGTCCGTCCGGGCTGCGTCGTCGGAGCCAGTCGACCCCGCAGACTCCGCGGTCCCCTCGGCGATTTTCTCTTTGGCCAGGCCGATGTTCATGGCCAGTGCCACCAGCCGCGCCTGGGTGCCGTCGTGCAGATCGCGTTCGATCCGGCGCAGGGTGGCGGCGGCATCATCCACCGCGTGCGCCCGGCTGTGCTCCAGTTCCGCGACACGCGACGCCGATGACGGGCCGAGCAGCGCCTGCATCGCGAGTCGATCGAGGGCCAGGATCGCCCGCACCGCCCAGGGCGCGATAAGCAGCGCCACGATACCGATGAGGACCAGGAGCAGCATGGTGGGAACCGAGTCGAGATGCGCACCGTTCCAGAGCCCCGTGTTCCGCTGACAGTGCACGCCCTCCGAATCCGCCCGGCAGGGCAGCCAGCGATACCAGAACCAGTAGGTCAAACCCCAAGCGCCTATCGCATACAGCACCGTCGCGGTGACGAACGAGGCGATGCCGAGCGGCAGCTTGAGCACGAAGTACAGGCGGGAGCGCCACGCTGTGCCGTCCGCGAGGCAGGACCGGATCCAGCCGAGGAAGCCAGGGTCGCCGCGGAACGGCTCGGGGGCATCAATCGCCCAGCCGAGCCATGAGTTCGCCGCGAGGCGCCAGTGGTATCCGAGCCACCGGCTCGCCAATCCGGTCGCGGCGAGCGTCGGAATCCCGACGAGGGCGACGGCCACCATGCCGCCGGACACCGACACCGTCACCACGGTGAAGACGAACCCGCCGATGCCGACCGGCAGCGCGACGAGGGCGTAGGCCAGTTCCAGCCACGCGCGCCGGCCGCCCAACGCGGTGAAGAACACGGGCACACGCCGGGCCACCGCAGGCCCCTCGCGTCGGGCGCGAGGCACCGTGGTGGCGAAGGCGCTGTCGTTCATCTCGTTCATGGTGTCGAGCATCGCTGTCCACGCGAGCCGAATCCATGGTGTGGGCACGTCACTTGGTCTTCGTACCAGCACCACCGGGGATGATCATCAGTTGTGTGGGATTTGTATCGCTGAGCGACGCAAATCCCACACAACTGATGATCATCCGGTAGGGCTCAAGCGAGGGCAGCCTTCACCGCGGTGGCGACGCGGGCGCCGTCGGCCTGTGCGCCGGCCTTCGCCTTGACGGCCTTGATCACGGCGCCCATCTGCTTCATGCCGGGGGCCTCGCCCGAGGGCTCCGTCATACTCGAAACGACGCCTGCCACCAACGCGGCCAGTTCGTCGTCGGAGAGCTGCTGTGGCAGGTAGCGCTCCAGTACTTCGGCCTCGGCGCTCTCCTTGTCCGCCAGCTCGTCTCGTCCGGCGGAGCGGTAGATCTCGATCGACTCGTGGCGCTTCTTCACTTCTTTCGTGATGACGGCCGTGACTTCGAGGTCGGTCAGTTCCTTCGCCACCTCGCCGGCGACCTCGGCATTGGTGATCGCGGCCAGCGCCATCCGCAGGGTGCCCGTGGTCAGCGTGTCGCGCGCCTTCATAGCCGTCGTCAGATCCGCGCGGATGCGCGTCTTGAGTCCGCCTGCGTCGACCTGTTCGCTCACTGCCCCACTCCTTCGGCACCGGATCACGCTCACCGCGGGCCTATCCGAGCGCGGCCCACAGTCCCGACCACCACAGTATCGGCAGGGCGCGGGATCTCCGGCGATCCCGCCCCGAACCCGTCACCGCCCGGCGAAGTACCGATTGATCTCGGGGTACGGGATGCCGCCGAGCGCGTCGAGAGAGCCTGCGGCGAGCAGGTTCTCGACAACTCCGCCCAGTGTCTGCAACATGGCGAGGTTCAGCGACGAACCGACGGAGATGCGGCCGACCCCGGCCTCAGCGAGTTGCGCGACGCTGGGCGACGAGGCGCCGGCAAGGATGTTGACCGGCGCGGCGATCCCTTTCGTCAACTGCTCGATCACGGCGAGGTCCCGCACTCCGGGCACGAAGATGCTGCTGGCGCCGGATTCCAGATAGGCGGCGGCGCGCTCGAGTGTGAGCGCCACCAGCTCGTCGGGTTCGCCGACCGACTCGAAGAACACGTCGACCCGGGCGTTGATGTGCAGTGGCACCCCGAATGCTTCCGCCGTCTCCTGTACAAGCGAGACGCGCTGCGCCGCAATATCTATCGGATAGAGCGGGTCCCCGCCGGAGTCCTCCAGGTTGATGCCGATCGCCCCGGCGTCCAGCACCGCGCGGATGGTCTCGGCCAGGGCGGCATCATCCCCGTATCCGGTCTCGATATCGGCGGTGACGGGGACGTCGACGGCGGAGACGACCCGGCGCACCACATCGACGGCCTCATCACGCGACATGCCGCCACCGTCGGCTCGGCCAATCGACCAGGCGCACGCCGCCGAGGACGTCGCAATCGCCTTCGCGCCCGCCTGCTGGATCACCCAGGCAGAGGACGCGTCCCAGGCGTTGGGCAGGACGATCGGGTTCCCCGGCACGTGCATCGCGGTGAATGCGCGGGCCTTGTCGGCAAGCTGCGAGGTATCGGTCATAGCTCCCAAGCTAGCCCGCCTGATGGCGTCAGTGAGGGGCGGTCGCCGCCGCATAGACCACGCGCCGCGCAAGGCCCAGTCGCGCCGCCACCCGATCGACCGCATCGCGCCGGGACAGGCCCGAGTCGACCAACTCCGACACTTGCGCCGCCAGTTCGGCCGGGCCCGGCGCCGGAACATCGTCATCGGCGCAGCCGCCGACCACCAGGGTTACCTCGCCTCGCACATCCGCTGCGCCCGAGGCGATCTCGCCCAGCGTGCCGCGCCGGACCTCCTCGTAGGTCTTGGTGAGCTCGCGACACAGGGCCGCCGGGCGGTCCGCACCGAACGCCGTTACCATCGCCGCGAGCGTCTCGGACAGTCGGTGCACCGATTCGAAGAAGACCATCGTGCGCCGCTCCGTGGCCAGCGCCGCGAGCGCCCGCGCCCGCTCCCCCGCCCGGCGTGGCACGAAGCCCTCGAAGCAGAACCGGTCGGACGGCAACCCGGACAGCGCCAGCGCGGTGATCGCGGCGCTCGGACCGGGGACGCTGGTCACCGTCAGGCCCGCCGCGGACGCGGCCGCCACCAGCCGGTAGCCCGGATCGGAGACGCTCGGCATGCCGGCATCGGTCACCAGGACCACGGTGGCCCCGGACTCGATGCGCGCCAGCAAGCCCGGAATCCGCGCCTGCTCCACGGCCTCGTAGTAGGAGACGACCTGGGCGTGCACCTCGACGCCCAGCTCACCGGCGAGCCGACGCAACCGTCGGGTGTCCTCGGCGGCGATCACGTCGGCGTCCGCGAGCGCGGCGGCCAAGCCCGGCGACGCGTCGGTGACCCGGCCGAGCGGGGTGCCCGCGAGCACCAGTCGGCCGGGCGCGGCGTCGGAACTCACGCGCTCACCCTACGATGGCACGCATGACTCCGGGCCGCGCGACCATGGAACGCGGGCCGGGCCATCCGGGTGCCTCCGCGGGCAACGAACCCGACGACTTCGACGACGACCGCTTCGAGTTCCCCCGGCCGAGCCTGACCGTCGACCCGGACGATCCCGCCTACCGGCACGACCCCGCGGACGGCCTGGTCGCCATCGGCGACACGCCGAAAGTCCCGGACCCCGTGCCGGTCCGCGGCCATCTGCTCCCGCCCATGCCAACGGACAAAGCCCGCGGCTGGATCGTCACGGCCGTCTTGACCCTCCTCGGCGGCGTCCTCCGGTTCTGGCAGCTCGGCTGGCGCACCGACGGCGGCACGCCGCTGTTCGACGAGAAGTACTACGCCGTGCAGGCAGCAGAGATGATCCGTACCGGCGGGGTCGAGGACAATCAGGCGTTCGGCGTGATCGTCCATCCGCCGCTCGGCAAGCAGATCATCGCGATCGGCGAGCTGATCTTCGGGTACGACCCGGTCGGCTGGCGGGTCGCCTCCGCGGTCTGCGGCACGCTGTGCATCCTGCTGATCGTCCGCGCCACCCGCCGATTGACCCGATCCACCCTGGTCGGCGGCATCGCCGGTGTGCTGCTGATCTGCGACGGCGTCTCGCAGGTGATGGCGCACACCGCGCTGCTGGACACGATCCAAACCCCGTTTGTGCTCGGCGCTTTCGCGTGTCTGCTGGTCGATCGCGACCAGGTGCGGACGCGGCTGGCCCGCGCCGTGGCCGACGGGTCGATGGCGCGCTTTGCCGGCGGCGCCCCGCTCGGCGCCCGCTGGTGGCGGTTCGGCTGCGGCTTCCTGCTGGGCTGCGCGACCGCGGTCAAGTGGAACGGTGCGTACTGGATCGTCGGCTTCGCGATCATGAGCGTGATCTGGGACATCTCCGCCCGCCGCCAGTACGGGATGCGGCACCCGATCACGGCGATGCTGCGGCGGGATTTCGGCCCGTCGGTGTGGTCGCTCGGCTTGATCCCGGTGTTCACGTACCTCGCCTCGTACTGGGCCTGGTTCACCAACGAGACGGGCTGGGACCGGCACGTCACCGCGAGCGGCAACGGGATCGGCGGAGCGCTCAAGTCGCTGGTCACGATGACGCTCCTCATGCTCAAGACGACCGACAGCATCAACACCCCGACCGATCCGGCCAAACGCCACCCGTGGGAGTCCAAGCCGTGGGCGTGGCCGCTGTCCACCCGGCCCGTGCTCTACTACCTGTCCGGCGGGCAGGGCACCCCCGGCTGCGGCGCCGGCAAGGACGACTGCGTCAAACGCATCCTGCTAGTCGGCACCCCGATGCTGTGGTGGGTCTCGGTCGCGGTGCTCGCCTGGGCGCTGTGGAAGGCGTTCGGCCGTCTCGACTGGCGTTACGCCGCAATACTTGTCGGCTACGGGTCCGGGTATCTGCCGTGGTTCGCCATCTTCGACCGGCAGATGTACTTCTTCTACATGACGCCCGTCGCGCCGTTCCTCGTGATGGGCATCGCGCTGGTGCTCGGCGACATTCTCGGTAAGGCGAGATCCCGTGCACCAGAATCTGTTTCGCCGCCGATACCCGTCGCCGCACCGGTCACCGCCGATGACGATGTTCGCGACCACGCCACTACCGAGAGTCACATAGTCCGTGACGACCCAGCGACCGACAGTGACGGCGACGGCGAGGACGGCGCCGACGCCGACGCCGAGACCACCACCGCCCCGGCCCGTCGCCCTCCGTGGCCGCGCCGCGCGTGGACCACCATGCGCTCCTGGGACGGACGCACCGTCCGGCTCGTCATCGTCAGCGCCTACATCGGCCTCACCGCCGCGAACTTCATCTGGATGTGGCCCATCCTGATGGGCGACCCCATCACCCCACAGCGACTCGTCTGGGAAACCTGGCTCCCCTCCTGGGGGTGACCGACACGGCATGCGACGATGAGAATCGTCGCGAACAGCGTCATATCCGTCATATCCGCTATACCCGAACCCCTCTCGACACGGAGGTATATGGTCGGTGAAGAGGGCTGGAAACTTCCGTAACACCCCAAACCGCCGACTGCGAAGGAGAAATTCGATGGCGCAGTACACCCTTCCCGATCTTCCGTACGACTACGGAGCGCTCGAGCCGCACATCTCCGGCCAGATCATGGAGTTGCACCACGACAAGCACCACGCCGCATACGTAGCGGGCGCGAACACCGCCCTCGACCAGATGGCCGAGTCCCGGGAGAAGGGGTCCTTCGGCACCGTCAACCTGCTGGAGAAGAACCTGGCCTTCAACCTCGGCGGGCACATCAACCACTCGATCTTCTGGCCGAACATGTCGCCCGACGGCGGAGACAAGCCGGACGGTGACCTCGGCGCTGCGATCGACGAGTACTTCGGCTCCTTCGACGGTTTCCGCGGCCAGTTCTCCGCTGCCGCAGGCGGTTTGCAGGGATCCGGCTGGGCGATGCTGGTCTGGGACACGCTCGGCCAGCGGCTGAACATCATGCAGCTCTTCGACCAGCAGGGGAACCTGCCGGCGGCGCAGGTGCCGGTCGTCCTGCTGGACATGTGGGAGCACGCCTTCTACCTACAGTACCGGAACGTCAAGGCGGACTACGTCTCCGCGTGGTGGAACGTGGTGAACTGGGCCGATGCGGCAGCCCGTTTCGATGCCGCGCGCACCAAGACCTCGGGGCTCATCGTTCCCTGACCATCTGAATGTCGCGTGAAGCCCCCGGGTGCCTACCGCCCGGGGGCTTCCTCGTGTCGCGCCCACGCCCCTTCCGCGCGTCCATCGGAGATGACGGCCCTAGCCCGCAGACTGATGGCCATGTAGGGGAACCTAGTCATCGCGTCGCGGACTTCGCGCCACCACGTGGTGTGGTCGACATGACCGACGTTAAGAGTTCAAGCGCACCTGAATGCAAGCGTCAGCGGCGTAACGAACGAGGCATGAGTTCCGATTGGCATGCGCAGGAGCCGACGGTGGGCCAGGTCGCTAAGCGCATGGGAATCGCGCCTTCCACGGTGCGCTGGTACGCCGACGACTCTCTGCTGCCCTGCGAACGGGGCGCGAGAAACCAGCGGCGCTTCTTTTCCGACGTCTTGTGCCGCGTCGCCATGATGCGCGCCGCCCAGACGGTCGGGCTCACCCTCGTCGAGATCCGTCAGACACTCGACGCGCTCCCCTCGAAAAGACCCCCACACGGGGCGACTGGGACCAGCTTGCGGTCAAGCTCCGCGCTGTCCTCAACGACCGCAGCGACCACCTCTCCGCACTACTCGACGAGATGACCGGCGAGCCGGCAGCAGACAACAACCGTGAGCCGATGCGCCCACGGGCACTATGCACCGTCGAAGGAGCTGGGGCATAGTCAGTTACCGTGAGTAGTCGATTCCGCTGATCTATCGGCGGGAGATTCGCGAGTTTTGGACCCACCGACGCGCCGTTGTGGCACTGCCGGTCGGTTCCCCCACGGCGACCGGACTCCCCCGATCGTCGGCACGGGCAACGACGATTCGGTTCGCAAAGACGGTGATGGTCAACACCCAACGGCCACGGCCACGCCTTGTTCGACCTGGACAGCCTGTACCATCGGCCTGGCCGGCCGTAGCGCCGCGCCGGCAACGGCGGCCAGCGGGCGCTTCCGCCTGCCTTCGAATATCACCCCTGCTCGTCGATACCAACGCTCGGCCTATAACCGGCGCATCCTATGAGAAGCAGTCGGGCACGAGTCGCGAGGTGGACATGCTGACGGACCGGGCACCGTTCGACTACCGCTACCTAAGCGGGCGCCTGCTCAGGGAGTTGGCCCAGCAAGATGACGCAACGCGAAGCCGTTGGCGTGCCAGCGGCGAGCTCACGGCGGTATTCGGCCACGTGAACATAAGCCGCCCGGAACGCGACAACACGAACCTGTACATGCTCGCTCAGCGCTCGGAAAAGCTCGTCTCGGACCACACGACGCGGGACTTGACTCAGGCCTACAGCGGTCAATATCTCCGCACGCAGCTCCCGCTTCGGTTTGGCATCTTCGAACCTCACATGGGATGGGCCGGAGGCAAGGTCGCGTACTATCTGGCCGAAGTGCAGGACGATGCAAAGCGTTTCGTGGTGGCGCTATTCGGATCGGCTGCCAACGTCGTCGGGAACAGAGACACCGGCGGGAGCGGATACTATCCGTCCGACATGCGCGGTCTCTATACCCTGCTGTACCTCGTTCGTGATCCGAGTGGCCCGGGAATGGACCCTCCCGATTACCTCTGGGACGACGGCCGTCCCTACGACGAAGTACGCGCCAGCGCGGCGGTGACCCTCGCCCGCCGCTCAGCCAAAGGCACGCCCGAACAGTTGGACTTTCTCGCCAGGCTGTTCGTCAGCGTCGAAGACCTCGACTTGGGCAACGGCACTGCCGGCAAGGTCCTGGTGGGCGCTCCCCTCTGGGTCGCCACACCCAAGCCGCAGCCGGTGTAACGCGTCGCCGAGCACTCACCGTCCGCTCTCCCGGCCGCACGCGCAAGCATCCAGCTGAGCGACCGTCACCCTCGAAGTGTCGCCGCTCAGCCGCAATCGCGGGATCTTCATATCAGGACCCGCTTGCGGAGCAGGCATGAGCGGCGACACCGCGTGTTTGGCACGATGGGGTTTATGCATTTGGAGGGCTGGAACAGCATTCCGAGAGGCTTCGAAGCGTCCTTCGACGTGTCCGGCGCCCCGTGGTGGTTACGTGTGTTGTTCCACAGCCCTTTCGTCGACCGCACCGCCCAATGAACTGAGCAGGTCAGTCACCGTGAGTAGTTGATTCCGCCGGTCTACCAGGGTGCGATTCGGGAGTTCAGGACCCGCCGATTCGCCGCTGTAGCACTGCCGATCGGCTTCACCACGGGGACCGGACTCCGTCGGTCATCGGCACAGACGATGACAATTCGGTTGGCAAACACGGTGACGGTCAACCGTCGTCTGGGTATCGGGCCTCGTAGAGGTCCGGGTTGCATGAAGCAGTCCTATGCCGCCGAGGATAGGCCAACGGGGCGCCGGATAGTTGTTTGGGCCGCCGGAGCGTCCGGCGGCACGTCGCGGCTGACGCTATTTCACGCGCGGACAGTCAGGGCGAACAACTCGAGCACCTCACGCATCTGCTGGCTGGTGGGATCGGGCTGCTGCTCGGAGCGCTGCCAAACCTGTGTGCCGTCGAATATCGCCCAGCATTCGAAGTCCCCGAGTCGGGACATGTAGCGAATGCCGGCGAATTGCGGTTGACCGTGCTGGTCGGTGCGGGTATAGAGCCAGCCGGCGATCGCCCGGGTGAGGAGCCTGCCCGGGCCACGAACGGTGGCGACATCGAGGTTCTCCACACCGTAGTGCACCAGCACTGACGCGGCGTGGGCTGTCAGATAGGTGTGCGTGATCGGCGACTCGACATCGACGAACGGGAGCGCGCCGATAACGTCGAAAGACCGTAGGCGCCGTGATGCCGGCCAGCTGGCGGGTACCTGCCCGGGCGCTACCCTCCCCGGCTCGGCACCCATGGCGGACAGTGCGGCGATCATCGACGCACGGGGCCGAAAGGCGGCCAATGTCTCGGCATACGCGCCCTGCGGGGTGGTGGCGCCGTAGAGGACGCCCGCGCCGGGAATATCGAACCGGTTGCCCGCCCGGTCATCGAGCGCGTCGACCGGGTTCAAGCTGGAGAAGCGCAGCCGAGAGCTGGTGCGCTCGACGCGCCACATGCCTCCATCGGGCGGCGTGGCGAGTGCGGGCTCAGCCCGCATCGACAAAGGAGCGTGCCGCGGCCATCACGTCCCGGGCTCGGCCCGCAGCCATCACCTCGGCCGGGGCCTGATCATCCAACTGCGGGTTCATGCCCATGAACCAGGCTCGGATGACCTCGTCATCCTCGACGCCACGCAGCAGCTGCACGATCTGGAGGGCGTCTCGAAGAATCTGCTGTTCATGCCGGGCCGGCGCACACTCCCCGGCGATCCACCGGGACACCTGACGGGGTGTTCTCCCGGTGATCATCGCTACCAAGTCACGGCCGATCGCGTCCTGTAGTCGTCCGGCGACATCGGTCGACGGCACCCGGATAGCGTCGCCGTGTGCGCTCCTAGCGACGGGGCGCATCGTTGCATTGACCATGGCCCAATCATACCCGAACGTCACCCAGTTTGACCGCAGGATGTCACATGATATGGCGCCTTGCCCGCCGAGGCCAACCCGGCCCTGGGGCTAACGCCGGTGTGGTGATGCGGGCGCATGACGACCTCGCAGAAGCCCCAGGGACTCAGGGAGGTGTTACCCCCGGTTCTGCGCGCCGATCGGAGATGACGGCCCAAGCCCGGCAGATTGAGGGCCATGCAGGGGAACCTCGCCGTCTCTTCCCCGCCTCTCCCTGCTCTCGATCACCAGAGCTGCACCATGTTCTGTCATCGGCAGACCTGTATCGATGAGCCATCGACAATCGACGAGAGGCCGGCGGCGGACTACAAGCCGAGGACCTGTCGGAGTCCTCGGTCGACCTCAAGCATGAGGTTGTGGGGGATGCGGCCGACCCAGTCGGTCAGATCGACCTTGTTGAGGGTCACGACGGCGGTGACGTTCACGACGGAATCGCGCGGCAGACCGGTGGCTGCCGCGGGCAGGAACACGTTTCCCGGCATCGCTGCCAACGACGTGTTCGACGTGATGACCACGCTGAGCACCGTTGCGAGCCGACTGTCGTTGTACGGGTCGGATTGGACAACCAGCATCGGTCGGCGCTTGGCCGGCCGGCTTCCATTCGGATCTCCGAGATCGGCCCAATAGATTTCGCCCCGGCGGATCACCACTCGTCGTCCAGCGAGGCGAGTGTCCGTCGACCCGCCTCGACGGCGACTTCCGCGTCATGACCTATGTCGTCGACGACATCCAACGAGGCGTCGATCTGCTCGGTCAACGACTCCGCGTCGAGCTCGTCAAGGTAGCGCTCTGCAGCGCGAGCAAAGAATTCCGAGCGACTCATCTTGAGGTCGCCCGCACGATGTGATGCACGCTCGAAAGTCTCGTCCGGTAGCGAGATCGCGGTCTTCATACGCGCAGTATAACCCGGTATGACTCAAAGTGGTGATGCGAACGCATGACGACCTCGCAGAATCCCCTGGGATTCATGGAGGTGTTACCCCCGGTTCCGCGCGCCGATCGGAGATGACGGCCCTAGCCCGGCAGACTGAGGGCCATGCAGGGGAACCTAGTCATCAGCGACAACGCGCACGCGGACACGGCGAGCGCCGCAGGCACGGCGGGCGCCAGCGATTCCGGCGCCACGTTCCGCACGATCGGAGACCCGAACGTCGCCGCGATCGAATCGGCATTGCAAGCGGGGCAACGGTTCTGGCTCGACATTCCGGATGTCGACGCGGACGTCGTGGCGCTGCTGCAGAGCACGTTCGGCTTCCATCCGCTCGCCGTGGAGGATGCCGAGCACTTTGGCCAACGCCCGAAGGTCGACTCGTATGACGGGTTCGCGCTGCTGGTCGCCTACGGTCCGGGGCACGACGGCACCCCGGTGGAGGTGCACTGCTTTCTCGCGGAGAACTACCTGGTGACCGTGCGGCACGGCCCCGTGCCGGGCGTGGCCGCAGCGCAGGTCCGGCTGCGGCAGGACCGCACGCTGCCGCCGCCGGCGATGCTGCTGTACCGAGTGCTCGACGGGTTGGTCGACGGCTTCTTCCCGCAACTCGACGGTTTCGACGACGCGATCGACGCGCTCCAGGACGACATACTGCGCAAACCCAGCGACGAACAGCTCGGGACCCTGTTCGACCTGAAGCGCCGGCTGATCCGGATCCGCCGGCTCACCTCCGACCAGCGCGACGCGATGGCGGATCTGCTGACCGGCACCCGGAGCATTCCCGGCTTCGACGCCGAGACGGAGCGCTACTTCCGCGACGTCTACGACCACCTGGCGCGCCTGTCGCAAACGGCCGATGGTTACCGGGATCTCCTGTCCTCCGCGCTGGACACGCACCTATCGACGACATCGAACCGGCTGAACGTCGTCATGAAACAGCTCGCGATCATCGCCACGATCTTCCTGCCCATGTCATTCCTGACGGGATTCTTCGGCCAGAACTTCGGCTGGATGGTCAACCGGCTGGCCGGCCCGGCGGTGTTCTGGATCGCCGGGGTGGCGCTCCAGGCGGTGGTCGCCGGCGCACTGCTGTGGATGTTCCGGAGGAAGGGCTGGCTCGGCGAGAAAGCGGGGCAGTGACGCAAGGGGGTAGCCGGCTGCAGTTTTGGACGGAGATGACGGGCGGCGGAGGCCCAGCGCGGCTGCGGTCGACGGCCGACCCGCGGCTCCGTAGAGTCTGCAGTGAGCGCGGCTCACGCGCATTCAGCCCTCGTCGAGGAGGACGCCATGCCCACGGCCAGTCTGTCCGACCGCCCTGCCTCGTTCGGGCGGTTGCTCACTGACCGCGTCGCGGCCACGCCCGACCGCACGGCGTTCCTGTCGCCGGATGCGGGCACGCCGAGCGGCTGGCGCAGCCTCACCTGGGCCGAGACCGGTGAGCGCGCAACGGAACTCGCCGCCGGGCTGCTCTCGCTCGGCATCGAGATCGAGGACCGGGTAGCGATCGCATCCTCGACGCGGCTCGAATGGATCCTCGCCGATCTGGCGGTGATGTGCGCCGGCGGCGCGACGACCACCATCTATCCGACGACGAAGCAGGATGACGTCACGTTCATCCTGCGCGACTCCGGTTCCGTGGTGGTGTTCGCGGAGAACGACGATCAGATCGCGAAACTCACCGGGACGGACCTGCCCGATGTGCGGACGATCGTCACGTTCGACGGAACCACTGACGGGCACCGTGTGCTGTCCATGGATCAACTCGCAGAGCGCGGCCGCGCCTTGCTCGCCGAGCGCCCCACGGCGGTCACCGACCGCATCGCCGGGCTCGAGCCGGAGCACCTCGCCACCCTCATCTATACGTCCGGCACCACCGGCGTGCCGAAGGGCGCGCGGCTGGTCCACGACAACTGGACCTACGAGGGGGCCGCGGTTGACGCGATCGGGATCCTGAGCCCCGATGACGTGCAATACCTGTGGCTGCCGCTGTCCCATGTCTTCGGGAAGGTCCTGCTCGCGATCCAGCTGACCATCGGCTTCGCCACCGCGGTGGACGGCGACCTCGACCGGATCGTGGCCAACCTGGCGAGCTCGCGGCCGACGTTCATGGCGGGCGCACCGCGCATCTTCGAGAAGGTGCGCGCGAAGGTGACTCTCACCGCGCAGGGCAGCGGCGGACTGAAGGCGAAGATCTTCGACTGGGCGTTCGCCACCGGGATCCGGGTGTCGCGCCTGCGCCAGGCACACGCGCCTGTGCCCGCAGGGCTGAAGATGCGCTACGCGATCGCGAACAAATTGGTGTTCACGAAGATCCAGCACCTGGTCGGCGGCCGGGCGCGGTTCTTCATCTCCGGATCGGCGAAACTCTCTCCGGAGGTCGCCGAGTGGTTCGACGCGGCGGGCGTGCAGATCCTGGAGGGCTACGGCCTCACCGAGACCAGCGCCGCGAGCTGCGTGAACCTGCCGCACGACAACCGAATCGGCACCGTCGGACCGCCGCTACCGGGAACCGAGATCATGATCGCCGCGGACGGTGAGATCCTGATGCGCGGCGGCGGCGTGATGCGGGGATACCACAACAACCCCGCGGCAACGGAGGAGGTTCTCTCCGCGGATGGCTGGTTGCGCACCGGCGATGTCGGCACGATGGTCGACGGGTACCTGAAGGTCACCGACCGCAAGAAGGACCTGATCAAGACGTCCGGTGGCAAGTACGTGGCGCCGCAGAAGATCGAGACGGTGTTCAAGGCCGTTTGCCCGTATGCCTCGCAGATCCTGGTGCACGGCGACGGGCGGAAGTTCTGCTCGGCGCTCATCACGCTGGATCCCGATGCGATCACCGAATGGGCGAAAGCCCATGGGCTGGACGGTGTGTCGGTCGATGAGCTGGCGACTTCCCCGGCGGTTCGCACACTGATGCAGGGCTATGTCGACGAGCTCAACTCCAAGCTCGAACGCTGGGAGACCATCAAGAACTTCATCGTCCTGCCCCGCGACCTGTCCGTCGAGGACGGGGAACTCACCCCGTCGCTCAAGATGCGCCGCCGCGCCGTGGAGGCGCAGTACCAGGCCGAGCTCGACAGGTTGTACACGGACTGACGCGGGGGCGTCGGCGCCCGGGCCAGCGCACTCAGTACTTGTAGAAGCCCCGGCCCGACTTGCGGCCCAGCATCCCGGATTCCACCATCCGGCGCAGCAGCGGCGGCGGCGCGTACGTCGGCTCCGCGTACTCCGCATATAGCGACTCGGCCACCGCCAGCGTCGTGTCCAGTCCGACGAGGTCGGTGAGCGTCAGCGGCCCCATCGGGTGCGCGCACCCGAGCACCATGCCGGTGTCGATGTCCTCGGCCGACGCATGCCCGGCCTCGAACACGCGGATCGCCGAGAGCAGGTACGGGATCAGCAGCGCATTGACCACGAATCCCGCACGGTCCTTCGCGCGGATCACCGTCTTGCCGAGGGTCTCGGTCGCGAACGTCGTCACGGCCGTGACGGTCGACTCGGCGGTGAGCTGCGACGGGATCACCTCGACCAGCTTCTGGACGGTCGCCGGGTTGAAGAAATGCATGCCGACGACCCGATCCGGGCGCGCGGTGGCGCCCGCGAGCCGGGCGATCGGAATCGACGACGTGTTCGAGGCCAGAATCGCGTCCGGGTCGACTATCACGCGATCAAGCTGCGTGAACAGTGCGAGCTTCACTGGCTCGTTCTCGGTGGCCGCCTCGATCACCCATTGCCGGTCCACCAGCGCATCCAATGCCGGTTCCACCCGCAGACCGGCCAGCGCACGGTCGGCGTCATCGGCCGTCATCTTGCCGCGCTCGACACCGCGCCGCACGGACTTCTCGATCCGGGCAAGAGCGGCGGCGGCCGCCTCGGGACTCACCTCCGCGACGATCACATCCAGACCGCTCCGGGCGCACACCTCGGCGATGCCCGAGCCCATCAATCCGCCACCGACCACGCCGATCCTGGTGATCTCCACGCCCGCAGCTCCTTCAACGATCAGTGCACGCGCCGGGCCGTGAACCGATCCGTCCGTGCGCACGCCGGCCCGCGCCGGTAAGGGCAGGATGCCATACGCCGTGCGAGCCTCCGCGCGCCCCGTCATGGCCCGAAGAGCGCATCCGCCGGGTAACTGATCCGCCCGTCGGGCTCCATCAGCGGCTGCGCGCCCCACTGCCCGATCTTGTGCGGCACCTGCTGGCCCGGCCCGAGGATGTGCGTCACCTGCCAGCCGCGTGCGACCAGTGCGGTCGCGATCAGACTGCGGTGGCAGCGCCACGGCACCGCCTCGGCACACATGATGGCGCACGGCAGGTCCGCCAGTGCCGCGAGTTCGTCGAGCCCCGCCGCGAACTTGTCGCCCAGGGCGTAGTCGGCGTAGCTGTGAAAGCTCGGGTGCGACCAGCCCGCATTGACCTCCGGATCCACGTGCTGGTTGCGGCGGCGGCCGCCGAGTCGCTCGATCCACCGGTAGTCGATGCCGGCCGCGGGCAGCCACACCGCCATCTCGCCGGCGCCGAACTGCGGGTTGTGGCGCGAGCCCCGGATCGTGCGCACGTCGACCAGGCGGGCAATGCCGAACTCGCGCAGCAGCGCGACTGTTTCGTCGGCCGTCCGCGTCGAATGCCCCAGCGTCCACAACCGCCCCGCGCCGGTACCGCCCGCCTCGTCGGTGCCGCTCACGCCCGCATCCTCCGCGCCGTCCGTGTCGATTGCTCCGCTCGTATCGCCCGTGCCGCCCATATCGTCGAGATTAGGCCCTGGTCACGACATCTCGTCATATTCGCCGACCCAACCAGCTACGCGGCCGGCCTGCTTTGCGGGTTGCTCCGGAGCCCGTACAGTAGGGGAACCCTGCTGCCAACGGGCCCGCGATCCGGTGAGGAGTGCAACCATGGAAACGCCGACAGCGGCCGCCACCATCACGAAGAAGAGCGGCATCAAGCTCGCCATCGGCACGTTCGTGGGATGCATGGTCGCGCTGTTCGCCGCCGCCGCCATCGTCAGCGCGCAGGTCGAAGGCGAGAACGCCACCTATCTCTGGGCCATGGTGCTGCTGGGCGCGGTGGTGATCGCCGCGTTGCTGGCTGCGGTCTTCGTGCCGCATTGGAAGGAATTCCGCGAGCATCGGTGATTCGCCGGCGCGCGGCCCAGGAAGCCGCTGCGTCCTTCGACGGGACTTCGCCGCCGTCACGTGGCGCGGACCACACGATCACCGAAACCCGCCCGGGCGTAGCGTCGATGGTGTTGTCATCTCGTTCTCCTTCAGGAGGCGGCGTTATGCCCGTCATGGAAGCCATGCACCAGCGTCTGTCGATCAACGATGTCGATCCGGATGCCTATAAAGCCGTGCTCGGCCTCGAGAAGTACGTCCACGCAGGCGGTTTGGACGATGGCCTGCTCGCACTGGTCAAGTCCCGCGCCTCGCAGATCAACCACTGCGCATGGTGCCTGGACATGCACCTGGCCGAAGCGCGGACGGCGGGCATCGAGCAACGCAAGCTCGACGTGCTGGCGGCATGGCGGGAGGCGGGCGACATGTTCTCGCCACAGGAGCGCGCCGCGCTCGCGTTCGCCGAGCAGGTAACCCTGATCAGCGTCGACGGCGTGAGCGATGCCGTATGGAGCGATGTGCGCGAGGCCTTCGACGAGAAGCAGACGGTGACGCTGCTCATGGCGATCGCCGCGATCAACGTGTGGAATCGCATGAACGTGACCGTCCGCACGAGCCTGCCGAGCACGCCCGGGGGTTGGTGACCGTCGCGTACCGCCGTACCGTTTCGGTGTGAAACCGCCGAGTATGACGGTGTTCTCGGGTTTCGCCCCGTTCGCGGATGCCGATGCGTTGTCGGGCGCTACTCGCCGACCAGGTTCAGGCCGACGACGCCGATGACGATGACGCCGATGAAGACGAACTTCCAGAGGTTCGCCGACTCTCCGAGGAATACGGCACCGATGATCGCGATCGCCGCCGTGCCGACGCCCGACCAGACCGCATAGGCGATGCCGACTTGCATCCCGGCGCGCAGGGCAAGTGCGAGGCCGACCATGCTGGCGATGTAGCCGACGGCGACGATTCCGACGTTGAGCACGTTCGGGTGGCTACTTGCCGCCTTGAGCACCGAGGTGCCGACGAGTTCGCAGGCGATGGCCACCCACAGCCACATCCACTGCACGACGCCCGGAGACACCGACTCAGATTACTGGCCGGTCGCTTTCGGGCCCCGCGGCGGGCTGGGCCGACCGATCGATGAGGTCGTCGATCGCTGCGCGCAGCCGGCTCACTCCAGCGGCGAATTCCTCCGGCTCCGGCAGGAGGGAGAGTGCGAGCGTGTGCCCATCCGCTAGGTCGTAGAACCAGCCCGGGTGCACGGCGAGATGCGCGCTGCGTAGCAGGTGCACCGCGAGGTCGTCGACCGGCAGGTGCTGCGGCACGTCGACCAGGACCGTCCACCCGCCGTCGCAGCGTCGCACCCGGTACGGCCCCGCGGCGAGCGCCGCCCGGAGGTGCGCGAGGTTGCCCTGCAGGCGCCGCCGGGTTGTCGCCACCGACTCGTCGGCGAGGGCGAGCAGGTCCGGCAGCGCGGCGGCGATCGGCCCGCTCACCGGCAGGAACGCGTCCGCGATCCGGTCGAGGGCGTCCCGGAGCGGCGCGAGATCGGTTGCGGGACCGGACAACCGGATCCAAGCGACCTTCAGTTGCGGCGCACAGAGAAGTTTCGACCCACCACCCAGAGCGAACGTCGGCACACGCTGCTCGCCGGAGATCGTGCCGGGTTCGCCGTCCAGGGCGAACGGCTCGAAGACCTCATCCGCGATGAGCGCGACGCCATGGCGCGCACACGCGTCGACCACGGCACCAGCGCCCGCGCCGAGATAAGAGCCGGTCGGATTGCCGGGATTGACGACCACCACCGCACGGACCTGCGGGTCGGCCACGGCTCGTTGGAGCGATTCCGAGTCGAGGATCCAACCGTCCGGATGGACGTAGTCCAGCCGATAGTCCGTCGTGCGCACGCCCGCGAGCCGCGCGAGCGGCTCGGTGAGCGGGTAGCCGGGCCGGGGCACGGCGATCGCCTGCCCCGGATCCGCGAGGAGGGTGAACAGCCAGGAATACGCCTCCGACGTGGACGACGTGAGCCAGTAGTCGGCCGGATCGCCGCCGAAGCGCGCCGCGAGCGCCTCGCGGGCCGGTCGCGGACCACGCGGATGCGGCTCGTAGCGAGCGGCGTCAGGAACGTGCCGGGCGATCACGTCGAGGATGTCGGGGTGCAGGAGACCGTGTCGCGTCGGGTTGGAGTCGGACAGGTCGGTAATCCGAACGCCGGCGGCGACGAGCGCGGCTCGGGCCTGCGCGATCGAGTTCAGGCCGGGGCCCACCGCAGCCCGCTCGGCCAATCGCACGACCCCATCGTAGGAGGGCTCGGCGGCCGGTCCGGCCGCGGCCTGCATCGGGCCCGCCGGTGTGCACCGCAGGGAGGTGCGCGCCGCAGATCCCGAACCGCCCGAGGCCAGACGGTCAGCCGTTGACTGACTCCCCTGGCTCCGTCGCGCCGGGATCGATATCGAGGCGTCGCTCGATCGCGGCGAGCCGGGAATCGATAGCGGCGAGCCGGTCCTCGATAGCGCTCAGGCGTGACTCGATCCCGTGGACCACGGCGGATGCCGCTCGCTCGCCCCGATGCGGGCGATTCGGCCGGTCCGGTTCGGCCGGCATATTCTCGAGGAGCCGGTCACGGGTCGTGTCCAGGGTGATCCCCAGCGAGGCGAGCGTTTGTGCCGCAGAACCCTCGCCCTCGCGAATCAGCGCCAGCAGGATGTGGCCGGTGCCGATGTAGTTGTGGCCGAGCGCCAGCGATTCGCGCAGCGACAGCTCCAGAACCTTCTTCGCCCGCGGAGTGAACGGAATGTGACCGCTCACCGCTTGTTCCCGACGCCCGAACCCGCGCCGGGCGGGCCGATCCGTCTGAGTCGCCGATTCGATTCCCTGTCGGATCGCCTCCGGCGAGACCCCCAGCGACTCCAGCACTTTCGTCACCGTTCCGTCGCGATCGCGCAGCACACCGAGCAGTAGATGCTCCGTGCCGATGTAGTTGTCACCGCGCTCACGTGCCGACTCCTGCGCCAGGACGATCGTTTGGCGTGCCGCGTCGGTGAACCTCTCGAACATCGCCCTACCCGCCTTCCGGTCGCGGGGCCGCGGGGGCGGCGCCTGCCGGTGAGCCCGCGCCGCCGGCGCAGAACCTCCCGCCCGATGGACCGAGTATGGCACCGGCAGGTCCGGGCCGCTCCGGTCGCGCTTCGGTCGGGCGCCGTATACGTGCGCGTGATCACGCTGCCCGGCGGCACGTGGGCGGTGATCTCCGGAGGGCATTGCGCCCGACGAGGTGAGTGACTCTCGCGGCGCAGCTACACCTCGCTCGGCATTTGGCGATCCTCGGCGCGGCGGTTATGCCGGTAGATTCCGCCCGCGGCGGAGCCCGTTCACGGGAGGACCGCGAGCGGCACGAAGCCGTTGCCGATCCCGGGCATGGTCGCGACCTCGTAGGGGCCGCGCATCTGCCCGTCGTAGGCGAGGACCCGACTGCCTTCTGACGTGGGCACGCCGACGAAGAGCCACACCCCGTCCGGCGAGAACACGGCGCTCGCCTGCGGCCACAGCATCTCGATGCCGTAGGCCGGCGACAGCCGCCCCGTCGCGACATCGCCCACCGCCAGCGTGAAATACACGCTGTCCGCCGGGGGCGGTCCGCTCGCCACGAGCATGACGATACGGTTCGCGTCCGGCGACACGGCTATCCACTGCGACATGGACCCGCCCGGAACGTTGAAACCCTCGTCGATGACGCGATCCGTGCCGGAAACGATGTCGTAGCGGTGGATCTCGCATCGGCCGGAACACACCGGCTGCCAGATCACCGACGAGCCCGAGACGAGGAATTGACCGGCCGGCATGCCGAGCTGGTCGACGATGCCGCCCTTGGTAAGGCTGTAGACCTGCACGATCGAGCCCGGCTGTTCACTCGCCTGCGACCTGGGCGCGAAGGTCCCGACGATCAGGTCCTTGAAACCAGCCACCGGCCAGAAGCCCGGCGGCAGGGTCACGCTCTTCCCGGTGCCGTCGGCCGGAATGAGCTGCACCGACGGCGAGTCCGCGCCCACCGACCGATCAGCGAGCGTGCTGACCCAGGTGCCGGTGCCGCCTGCCACCAGACCAAGGAGGTGGGCTGTGGCGGGGACCTTGACGGTGTGCGTGACGGTGCCGAAACCGTCTGCGTCCGGCAGGATCTCGATGGTGCTCGTATCGGCGGCCGATGGGCACGGCGCCGCGAGAGCCAGCACACCGCGCCCGCCGGGGAGCACCTGCTGGATGTAGTGGTCGGCCGAGGTCGCCTCCTGCAGCACCGGCCGGACGCTGGAGCCGGGGACCGTGATGACGGACGCCCGCGGCCCGGCGACCAGTCGCAGATTCGGCCCGCCCGTCAGCGGTGTCGCGCCGGTGATGTTGGCCAGCGGGACCGCGCCAGTGGGGCAATCGGTGTCGATCGTCCAGAATCCCGGCGCGGTCGACGTCGCCGTCGGGTCGGAGGGTCTGGCGATAGTTCCGAGTTCCGCTGTAACACCCTGACTTTCGCTCTCCGGCAGCGTCGTCGACGGCGTGACGACCGACGATGATGTCCGAAGTGCCGTCTGAAGTGTCGGCGGCGTCGACAGCGCCGTACCGTCGGACGAGTCGCCCGGACGGTCGAGGTGCGTGCCCACGGCGATGCCGAGCGCGAAGATCAGCGCGCCGCCGATGAGGAGAGCCGCCCACCGCCGCGGCCCGGGCCGGGGCGCTCGCGGCGGACGGGGCTCGTCCGGTACGCCGTCATCCCCGATGATGACGATCTCGGGCGGCTCCGATCCCATCCACCGGCCCTACCGACAGACACCGGGATGCGCCCGACGGCTTCGGCTCGGTCACGAGTTCCGTTGCTGCGGAAGCGGTATGGGGACGAAATCGTCATATTCGGCGGTTCGGAACGCGACTGTTCATTTCCAGCGGGTGAGGATCTCCTCGCGGCGGAAGGTGGCGCGGGTGACGCCGAACAGGGCCGCATCGATCACGGCGAGCACGATGCACAGGACGGCGACGCCGGTGCCGTCGAGGCTGAACATGCGCAGCTCGGCCAGCAGGTAGAGCGCGGCGAACGGCAGCACGATCAGGCCGGCGAGTTGCTGGGCGGCGCGGATGTCGGTGACACGGGCGGAGACGAGCACCGAGTACTGGACGGAGAGGATCGCGGCCAACGGCAGCACCAGCAGCACGGTGACCAGGCTTTGACCGGTCGGGAAGTACGCGTAGCCGAGTTGGTGGTGCGTGAGGAGGTCGGCCCAGACCATGAACACGGCCGCGCCGATCCAGAGGGCGGCGAGCGGCGGGAGGGTGGCCGCGGCGGCCTTGCCGAGCAGGATCTCGGTGTCGGTGGCGGGGGTGGCCAGCAGCGGTTCCAGGCTCCGTTCGACCTTCTCGCCGACGAGGCTGTAGGAGGCGATGACGGTGGGCAGGATGGCCGCGCCGATGACGAAGATGACGACGAAGGCGCCGAGCAGGGTGGTGACCACGTTCGCCGGGATGCCGCCGGAGCGGTGTTCGGCTCGGAACACGATGAGCGGCAGGCCGATGGCGATCAGCAGCGGGAACGCGATCAGCGGGACGAGAACCGTTCTCCGGTGGCCGATCTGGCGCAGGTCCTTGCCGGCGATGGTGGCGATGACAGTGGTGTTCATGGCTTCCCTCCGGTCGGCGCTGCTCCTTGGTTCGGCACTGCGCCTCCGGCCGGCACCGCGAATCCGGCCGGCACTGCCGCGTCGTGCGACACGTGTTGGTCGGCGATCAGCCGCAGGTACGTCTCCTCCAGCGAGGCCTCGCCCGGGCTGACGCGTTGGATGCGCCCGCCGGCCGCGACGATCGCGGCGACCAGGGCGGGGGTCTCGCGGCGCATATCTGCCAGCCGGACGGTCAGTGTGGCGACGGTCGCGTCCGGCGCTGTGATCGGAGCGGTGATCGGCGCCGCGGCTAGGGTGCCCGCAGCGGCGAGGACGTCCGCCGTCACCGCGTCGAGTTCGATGGTGACACCAGGAGTTTCGGCCGAGGCGCGCAGTTCGGCAGGCGCCCCGGTGGCAATCAGCCGGGTGTTCAGGATGGCGATCCGGTCGCAGAGCCGCTCGGCTTCGTCGAGCTGATGCGTGTTGATGACGATCGTGTGCCCCGCCTGCCGCAGCTCGCCGAGGATGCGGCGGACATCGGCGGCGGCCTCGGGGTCGAGGTTCGCCGTCGGTTCGTCCAAGAACAACACCGGCGGCTGGTGGATCAGGGCACGTGCCAGCGCCAGGCGCTGCCGCATGCCCTTGGAGAAGGTTCCGGCCGTGTTATCGCGGCGATCCCACAGTCCGAGCCGGCGCAGCAGCTCTTCGATCCGGTCGGCCCGGTCCGGTTTCGGCACACCGTAGAGGCGGGCGAAGAACTCCATCGTCGCGACCGCACTGAGGTCGGGGTACAGGCCGGGCTCCTCCGGAAGGAGCCCGATCTGAGAGCGCAACCGCTGCGCGGAACCCTCGTCGCCGACCTCGATGCCGGCGACACGCGCCCGTCCCGCGGTGATGTCGATCAGGCCGGCGAGCATCCGGATCGTCGTCGTCTTGCCGGCCCCGTTCGGGCCGAGAACGCCCAGCACCTCGCCGCGGCCCACCGTGAGATTGAGTCCGTCGACGGCGAGTCGGGGGCCGAATCGGCGGGTGAGCCCCTCCGCGACGATCACCGCGCCGTCGTCGGCGTTCCGCGCGCCCGGGCTCGGACGGGTGGCGGCCCCGCCGCTGTCGATCTGGACCATGCTGTGCAGCTTTCAGGCCGGTCCGCCCGGACCCGATGCCGGTCCACGCGGACGATCCCACGGCACGCCCTCCCGACGGGCAGGGCCGACCCTGCAGTCGATCATGCGCCGACGTGGCGATCGGCCGCAACGACCCAGTGATCAGGCCCGGTCTTCAGGCCCTGTCACCGGGTCCCGATCGCCGGTTTCCGGTCATAAACCCTTGGTGACCAAGCGTTGGTCACCGAGCCGCCGTGCAGTGTTCATCTGGCATTCACCTCGGCGCCGTACTCCGGCTACCTCTGCTTCCTAGCGTCTCCGGTGGGTCGCGAAAACGCGGCGGCCCCACCCGACGCGGCGGACATCGACCGACGAACCGCGGGACGCGGGTGACATCCAGAGAGGAACGCGAGTGCCAGGACTGACCAGGGTAGCGATCGCCACGACCGTCGCGGCCGTCATGCTCACCGCTGCCTGCGGAACCGACAACAACGCCAACGGCTCCACATCGCCCACCGGCCGGACCGGGTCAAGCGCTGCCGCGTCGGGCAGAGCCTCGAACGACCCGGCGGGCACAACCACGACGAAAGCCACGACCGACGCGTTCGCCGCGGCCGGATTCTCGTGCGCCACCGGCACCCTGCGGTCCAGCGGCTCGACCGCGCAGGGAAAGGTCATGGCGCAGCTCATCGACTCGTACAACGCGACATGCGGTGCTTCGATCAACTCCTACGGGGGCGGCGGCTCGGGCAAGGGTGTCGCCGACTTCCTTTCCGGCCAAACGGATTTCGGCGGATCCGACTCGCCGCTGAAGCCGGAGGAGCAGGCCACGGCCAGCAAGGATCGCTGCCACGGCGCGGACGCCGTCGACCTGCCCATGGTGACCGGCCCGATCGCGATCGTGTACCACCTGCCCGGGGTCCGCGCGCTCACGCTCACCCCGGCAGCGCTGTCCGGCATCTTCGGCGGCACGATCACGTCCTGGGACGATCCGGCGATTCGCGATGTCAACCCCGGCGTGGATCTGCCCAAGCTGGCGATCTCGACGGTGCACCGATCCGAGGATTCCGGCACCACCGATAACTTCACCCGCTACCTGGCCGCCGCCGGCGGCTGGAAGTTCCCGGGCGGTAAGGCGTGGAGCGCGCCGGGCGGAATCGGTGCGCAGGGCAGCGACGGTGTCGCGAAAGCCGTTGCGGCAACGGAAGGGTCGATCGGGTACGTCGAGTGGGGCTTCGCCCGGCAGTACCACCTGGCCATGGCCGAGATCGACAACGGCGGCGGCCCGGTCGCGCTGACCGCGGGGTCCGCCGGCGCGGCCGTCGAGGCCGCCCAGATCGTCGGTACCGGCAAGGATCTCACGCTGAAGATCGACTATGCGACGAAGACGCCGGGCGCCTACCCGATCGTCCTGGTGACCTACGAACTGGTGTGCACCGGCGGCAACGGCGCTACCGCGGATCTGCTCAAGTCCTTCCTCGGCTATGCGGTCACCGACGGGCAGGCCGGCTTCGATTCCCTCGGCGCGGCACCGCTTCCCGCGTCGATACAGTCCCGGGTTCAGGACGCTATCAAGGGTCTGAACTGACCGTGACGGAGATGACGAAGATCGTCACGAAGGCGCCTTCCGGAAGGCGGGCTCCGCTCGGGCCCGCGGCCGGGGGCGCCTTCCCCGGCATCCGCGCGCTGCCCGGGGCGGGGCGCTTCGGCGACCGTGTGTTCCGCACGTTGACGGCCGGTTCGGGAGCGTTCGTGCTGGTGACCATGGTCGCCATCGGCGGCTATCTGGCGGTCGCCGCCTGGCCCGCACTGCACGCGAACTCCGGCAACCTGTTCACCACGCAGGTGTGGCGGCCGCAGGCCGATCCCCCGGTGTTCGGCATGGCCGCCATCGCCTTCGGCACGGTCGTGTCCTCGCTCATCGCGGTCGCGATCGGGGTGCCCGTCGCGGTGGGCGTGGCGCTGGGCGTCTCGCAGTACCTGCCGCGGCGCTGGGCCAGTGTGATCGGCGGGCTCATCGACCTGCTCGCCGCGGTTCCGTCCCTGGTATTCGGCATGTGGGGGCTGTACTACCTCATCCCGCACACGCGCGGATTCCAGCAATGGCTGTCGACCTACCTGGGGTGGATCCCGATCTTCCGCAACCGCACGGCGACAGTTGCCGGACAGTACGGACAGAGCCTGCTGATGGCCGGAATCGTGCTCGCCATCATGATCATCCCCATCGTCGCCTCCATCTGCCGCGAGGTCTTCGCGCGCACGCCGGGCGCGACCATCGACGCGGCGCTGGCCCTCGGCGCAACCCGGTGGGAGGTGATCCGGTCCGCCGTGCTGCCGTTCGGCCGGTCCGGTATCGCGTCTGCTGCGATGCTCGGCCTGGGCCGCGCACTGGGTGAGACCATCGCGGTGGCACTGGTTCTCAGCTCGGGATTCGTCATCAATTGGCATCTGACGGAGCTCGGCGGCGACACGGTCGCGTCGACGATCGTGCTGAAGTTCGGCGAGGCCGGCAGCAGTCCGGTCGCCATCGCAGCGCTCATGCTCGCCGGGCTGTGTCTGTTCGCCGTGACGCTCGTGGTCAACGCGACCGCCCGGCTCATCGTGGCGCGGAAGGCGGTCACGTCATGACCGCCGTCATCCCGATCCTCCGAACCGAACGGCGCACGCTCAGCGCGAAGCGCCTGCCCCGGTCCGCCCCCGGCGTCGCCGGTCTCACGGCGGTCGCGGCGGCCCTGACCGCGCGCGGAACCCTGCACTGGACCGGCTGGTTCACGGCGGGTTTCGCCGCGGCGCTGGTGCATTTGCTGCTGCTCGGCGCCTGGTCGGTCGCTGTCGAGGGCCGGCGGCGCGCCACCGACCGAGTCGCCGGGATCCTGGTCGGCGCCTGCCTTGTCGCCGCGTCCATCCCGCTCGTCATGATCCTCGGCTACATCGCCGTCAAGGGCGCGCCCGCCCTGTCCCCGACGTTCCTCACCCACTCGATGAACGGCGTCACCGGCGCGCAGGCCGGCGGCGGTGTATACCACGCGCTCATCGGCACGCTGGAGCAGGTCGGGATCGCCGCGGCGGTCGCGTTGCCGATCGGGATTCTGACCGCGATCTACCTCGTCGAGTTCGGCCGCGGCGCCTTCTCCCGAGGAGTCGCGTTCTTCGTCGACGTGATGAACGGCGTCCCGTCGATCGTGGCGGGCCTGTTCGTGTTCACATTCCTGCTGCTGGGCCTGGGCGTTCGACCGTTCGGCGCGGCCGGCTCGGTGGCGCTCGTCGTCCTGATGCTGCCGATCGTGATCCGCTCCGCGGAGGAGATGATCCGGCTCATCCCCCACGAGCTTCGTGAGGCGAGCGACGCGCTCGGCGTGCCGCGGTGGCGGACCATCGTGAAAGTTGTTCTGCCGACGGCACTGTCCGGACTCGTGACGGGCTGCCTGCTGGCGATCTCACGCGTCGCCGGGGAGACCGCCCCGCTGATCCTGCTGGTCGGCTACAGCGCCCGGATCAATCCCGATCCGTTGTCCGGCGACCAGGCGTCGCTGCCCGTCATGATCTGGGACCAACTCGGCAAACGCTCCGGCGATGCGGGCGCGTTCGGCGAGACCCGCGCCTGGGGGGCCGCGCTGGTACTCATCCTGCTGGTGCTGGCGGTGAACCTCGCGGCCCGCCTGCTGGCCCGGCTCACCGGCCCTCGCTCGCGGTAATCGTGTCCGGCAGCGGCACTAGCCCCAAGACAGCACGAACCCACGAACTCCATAGCAGCAACAAGCAGAAAGGGCCACCATGCCCCCTCGCATAGACGTCCACAACCTCGACGCGTACTACGGCGATTTCCGCGCCGTCGAGGGGGTGACGATATCCGTCGAACCGGGCGAGGTCACCGCTCTGATCGGCCCGTCCGGCTGCGGCAAGTCGACGTTCCTGCGCACCATCAACCGCATGCACGAGGTGACGCCGGGCGGCCGCGTCCAGGGTTCGGTCCGCCTGGACGGGCAGGACCTCTACGGCCGGGACATCGACCCCACCGCGGTCCGTCGCACGATCGGCATGGTCTTCCAACGCCCGAACCCCTTTCCCACCATGTCCATCTACGACAACGTGATCGCCGGCGACAAGATCGCCGGGATCAAGCGACGCAAGGCCGTCTTCGACGACATCGTCGAATCGTCGCTGCGCGCCGCGAACCTCTGGCCGGAGGTGGCCCACCGGCTGCACAAGACCGGTGCATCCCTCTCCGGCGGGCAGCAGCAGCGGCTCTGCATCGCCCGTGCCATCGCCGTGCAACCGGCCGTGCTGCTGATGGACGAGCCCTGCTCGGCGCTCGACCCCATCTCCACGCTGGCCGTGGAATCGCTGATCACGCAACTGAAGTCGGACTACACCATCGTCATCGTGACGCACAATATGCAGCAGGCGGCCCGGGTATCCGACCGCACGGCATTCTTCACCGTGGCCGATCAGGGCATGCCCGGGCGGCTGGTGGAGCACGGGCCGACGGCCGAGATCTTCACGGCCGCAACGCACCAGGCGACGCGCGATTACGTCGGCGGACGATTCGGGTAGATCATGGCGACGTCCTCGTGTGCCGCAGCGCCGCCCGGCCAACGCACCGCATCGCGCCGCACCGTCGCTCCCCCTGTCGCCGTGACGACCGCCCATGACGATGTTCCCTACGATGGCACCGTGCGGGACACCCACGCGGCCGGGGCCGTGACACCGGCGATCGGCCTCGTGACCGGCCCTGTCGCCGGGCGACGCTGGCTCCGGCGGCGCGCGAACCGGGCGGCCGCCCGGTCGATCGCCGAACAGGCGCTCGCCGCCGCCCCCGCCGGCCACGTGGTGCTAGGCCCGCGCGGCGAACTGCTGCTGTGCAACGACAGCGCGCGACGGCTCGGCATCGTCGCGGGAGACATCGTGGACCCGCGCATCGTCGAGCGGGCCCTCCGGCCCGCGCAGACCGGCAAGATCGCCCCCGCCGCGATGCGGGACGGACAGGCGACGGCGCAGGCGGCCGCACAGATGACGGCGCAGGCAGCGACACACGCGGCGCCCGAGCAGGTGTGGCAATCGGTCGGTGAGCCGGGACGCCCCGAGGTGCTACAGTTGCGGGCCCACGCGCTCGGCGACGGACTCACGTTGATCACCGCCACCGACGAAACGGCCGCCCACCACACGGAACTCGTCCGTCGCGACTTCATCGCGAACGTCTCGCACGAACTGAAGTCCCCCGTCACCGCGCTCGGCCTGCTCGCCGAGGCCGTGACCGAGGCCGCCGACAGTGCCGACACGGTCCGCGATTTCGCCGAGCGCATGCGGCGCGAAACGTCCCGGCTCGGCACCCTCATCACCGAGCTCATCGCGCTGTCCGCGCTGCAGAACGGCACGCTGGACGAGCCCGACCTGGTGGCCGTCGACGACGTCGTCGCCGACGGGGCCGATCGGCCGGCGATCGCGGCCTCGGCCAAGAACATCGTCATACACGTCGACAACACCACTGGCGCCGTCGTTCTCGGCGATCGCAGCCTGCTCACCACGGCGCTGGGTAACCTGGTGGAGAACGCCGTCAACTATTCGGAACCCGGTTCCACGGTGAACGTCTCGAGTACGCTGCGCCGCGGCCACGTGCACATCGCCGTCTCGGACCGAGGTATCGGGATCGCGCCGAAGGACCAGCAGCGGATCTTCGAGCGGTTCTTCCGGGCCGATCCCGCGCGCTCCCGCGCCACCGGCGGCACCGGTCTGGGGTTGGCCATCGTGAAGCACATCGCCACCAACCACGGCGGGTCCATCCAGGTCTTCAGTCGCGAGGGGATCGGCTCCACGTTCACCCTGCGGCTGCCGCTCGCCCGCCCCACACCGCCCCCACCCCCGGAGGATCGATGACGCGCGTGCTCATCGTCGAAGACGAGGATGCCATGGCCGAACCGCTGGCATTCCTGCTGCGGCGCGAGGGTTTCGACGTGGCCATCGCGGCGACCGGGCCGGACGGCGTTGCCGAGTTCGACCGTGGCGGAGCGGATGTCGTGCTGCTCGACCTCATGCTCCCGGGCATGAACGGGACCGACGTGCTGCGCGAGTTGCGCAGCCGCGGGCCGGTGCCGGTCATCATGGTCACCGCCCGGGACGCAGAGATCGACCGCATCGTCGGGCTGGAGCTCGGCGCCGACGACTACGTCACCAAGCCGTATTCCGCCCGCGAGTTGATCGCCCGCATCCGTGCCGTCTTGCGCCGCAGTGAGACCGTCGACGCCGATGACGACGTGTTGGTCTGTGGTCCGATCCGGATGGATGTGGACCGCCATCAGGTGAGCGTCGCGGGCACGCCGACGGCCCTGCCGCTCCGGGAGTTCGAACTGCTCGAATGCCTGCTGCGGAACGCGGGTCGGGTGCTCACCCGCGAGCAACTGATCCGGCAGGTGTGGGGATCGGACTACGTCGGCGACACGAAAACCCTTGACGTGCACATCAAACGGCTTCGCTCGAAGGTCGAGCCGGATCCGTCCGCGCCGAAGATCCTGCTGACCGTGCGCGGTCTGGGCTACAAGATTACCGGATAGCCCACTTCAGTGCGACGATAGGCCCTGCGGGGTAAGGACTTTCGACACTGGCACCCCTGTGCATGCGGTGGCAGGGTGGCGATAGGTCGTGAACGTCGCGGCCGAAGAACGACGGGAGAAAACGGTCATGAAGGCACTCGTCTACCACGGGCCCGATCAGAAGTCCTGGGAGGAGGTCCCGGACCCGACGATCAAGGATCCGACGGACGTGATCGTCAAAGTGGAGACCACGACGATCTGCGGCACCGATCTGCACATCCTCAAGGGGGACGTGCCGGCCGTCACGGAGGGGCGGATCCTGGGCCACGAGGGCGTCGGCACCGTGACCGAGGTGGGTTCTGCGGTGACCACCATCGCTCCGGGTGACCGGGTGATCATCTCGTGCATCAGCGCCTGCGGGTCGTGCGAGTACTGCCACCAGGGCCTGTACGCGCACTGCCTCGCCGACGAGGGCGCCAGCGGTATCGGCTGGATCTTCGGGCACCTGATCGACGGCACCCAGGCGGAGTTCGTGCGCGTTCCGTTCGGCGACAACTCGCTGTACAAGATCCCGGCCGGAGTCAGCGACGAGGCGGCCGTGATGCTGTCGGACATCCTGCCCACCGGATTCGAGATCGGCGTCCGGTACGGCGATGTGCAGCCGGGCGACATCGTCGTGGTGGTCGGCGCGGGCCCGGTGGGCCTGGCCGCCATGATGACATCGGGCCTCTACGGGGCGTCGCGTGTGATCGCGCTGGACCTCGACGCCAACCGCCGCGAGCTCGCGCGCGAGTTCGGTGCCACCGACGGCGTCGACTCCGGTGCGCCGGACTGGGTCGAGCAGGTTCTAGCGATGACGGACGGGCTCGGCGTCGACGTCGCGATCGAGGCGGTCGGCGTTCCGGCGACCTTCGACGCCTGCACCCGGATCGTCCGGCCCGGTGGGTCGATCGCGAACGTGGGCGTGCACGGCAAGCCGGTTCAGCTGAACCTGCAGGATCTGTGGATCAAGGACCTGGCGATCACCATGGGCCTGGTGAGCACCTCGACCACGCCGATGCTGCTCAAGCTGGTGGCGCAGCGCAAGCTGGCCGCGGAGAAGTTCGCGACCCATCACTTCGGCTTCGACCAGTTCCTCGAGGCCTACGACACCTTCGCCGACGCCGCGAACAGCAAGGCGTTGAAGGTCATCATCAAACGGTGACCCATAAGTAGAGCCGCTGACTTCGCCGGCACCGCTCCCAAGAGCCCCGCATCGCGCTGCGGGTCTCCGCGGCGGTGCCGGCGATATGCGTCTCTTTGCATGGTGCCGCGTGGCCCGCTCCGGTCGAGAGCGCCGTCAGTCGCTCTCGAAGCGGTAGCCGAGCCCAGGTTCGGTGATCAGGTAGCGCGGCTTCGCCGGGTCGGGCTCGAGCTTGCGACGCAGCTGCGCGAGATAGACGCGCAGGTAATGATTCTCGTTCTCGTAGCCGCGGCCCCACACCTCGGTCAGGAGCTGCTGCGCGGGCACCATCTTGCCGCGGTGCCGCACCAGCAGTTCGAGCAGCGACCATTCGGTGGGCGTGAGCCGCACCGCGGCCGCGTCGCGGGTGACGCGGTGCGCCGGGAGATCGACGGTGAAATCCGCGGTCCGGACCACGGCGGTCGCCGCGTCGACCGTCTCATCGGTTGCGCCGCGGCGCACGGCGGCGCGCACCCGCGCGAGCAGTTCGTCCATCCCGAACGGTTTGGTCACGTAGTCGTCGGCACCGGCGTCGAGCGCCGCCACCTTCTCCGCGGACGTCGACCTAGCCGAGAGCACCAGCACCGGAACGGAAGTCCAGCCCCGCAATCCGGCAAGCACCTCGAGGCCATCCATGTCCGGCAGGCCGAGGTCGAGGACGACCACCGCGGGGCGCGAGCGGGCAACGTCGGCCAGCGCGGCGCGCCCGTCATGGGCGATCGTGACCTCATAGCCGTGCGCGCGGAGGTTGATGCCGAGCGCCCGGGCGAGGGCGACATCGTCATCGACAACCAGGACGGCGGACACCGTTTCAGCCTGTCCGGGACGCGGTCGGCGCCGGCCGGGCCGACCCCGCCGGGGTAGCCGGAACGATCGCCACCACCGGCGTAGGCGCCGGCGCCAGGGGCACGGCGACCGTCATGGTCAGCCCGCCACCGGGCGTCGAACTGGCGGTGACGGTCGCATCCACTGCCTGCGCCAGCCCGCGCGCCACGGCGAGGCCTAGGCCGACTCCGGCTCCGCCCGGCACGTCGCCGAGTCGCTGGAAGGGGGCGAAGATGCGTTCCCGATCGGCCTCCGCGACGCCTGGGCCGCGGTCGGACACCACGATGATCATGTGCTCGTCGTGGTCGTCGGGCACCACCTCGGCGTCGAGCCGCACCGGGCTGCCGCTCGGTGAATGGCGCACCGCGTTCGACACCAGGTTCGCGACAACCCGCTCCAGCAGGCCGATATCGGTGTCGATGAGCGGGAGATCGTCGCGAATGCCGCTGACCACGGCCCCTGCCGGAATGCCGATCAGCGCCCGGTGCACCACCTCATCGACGGTGGCCGGCCGGCGCGTGGGTACCAGCGCTCCGGTCTGCAGCCGGCTGAGGTCCAGCAGATTCGCGAGCAACCCGTCGAGCCGGTCGGTAGCCGTCGCGGCGGTGGCCAACAGCTCGGACCGGTCCGTCGCCGAATAGTGAACCTCGTCGTCGGCGAGGCTGCTGACGGCCGCCTTGATGGTGGCCAGCGGCGAGCGGAGATCGTGCGAGACCGCCGCCAGGATGGCGGTTCGCACCGCATCGACCTGCCTGAGCCGGTCTGCCTCGGCCGCCTGCCGCGCGAATGTCACGCGGTCCGCCGCGACCACGGCCTGGGCCGCGAACACCTCGACCAGCCGCTGGTCGGTGGCAGCGAGCGGGTGCCCGAACAGCGCGAGCAGCCGGCGATCGCCGGCCGGCGCCACGACCGCCGCCCCGTCGGGCGTCGCCAGCGCCGGGTCCTCCGGATCCAGGCCGACGACGGCCACCGGCCCATGCCGGTCGCGATCACCCGTCTCGTAGAGTGCGGCGGCGGTCATCGCGAACGCCGCTTTCGCCTGGGTGAGCACGGCGCGCACGGGATCCGCGGCGGCCGCCACCGCGGTGCTCAGCGCGCTCAGGACCTGCGCGGCCGCCTGCCCGCGCGCGGCGGCGCGGGCGCGCGCCCGGCCGCGATCGACGACCGTGGCAACGGTGACCCCGACGATCACGAAAACAGCCAGCGCAAAGGCGTTCCGGGGCTGCGCGATCGTCAGCGAGCCCAGCGGCGGGGTGTAGAGCAGGTTCGCGGCCACACCCGCGAGGATGGCCGTCGCCACGGCCGGCGCGACGCCGCCGACCAGGGCGGTCGCCAGCACGCCGAGCAGGAAGATCAGCAGCACCGTCGAGAGGTCGAACGCGTCGCGCCACAGCAGCAGCAGGGCCGCCAGCGCCACGGGCACGCAGATCGCCGCCGCCCAACTCCACAGGCGTTTGGTCACCGGCTGCCACCGCCGCCACGGCGTCCGGCTGCTGTGCGCCGCCTCATGCGTGACGACATGCACGTCGATGCTGCCGGACTCGCGAACGACGGCCGCGGCGATGCCCGGCCGCCACAACCGAGACAGCCCGCCGTGCTGGGAAACCCCGACGAGCACTTGTGTGCCGTTCACGGACCGGGCGAAATCCAGTATCGCCGCGGGGATGTCGTCACCGACCACGACCTGCATGGTGCCGCCGAGGTTCTCGGCGAGCAGCCGGTGCGCGGCGAGCGTGGTCGTGGAGCCGCCGAGCGATCCGTCCGAACGCACCACGTGCACGGCGACCAGATCACGACCGGCGACCCGGCCGGCGATGCGTGCCCCGCGCCGTAGCAGCAGCGCGCCCTCCGCGCCGCTGCCGACTGCCACGACGATCCGCTCCCGGGCGGCCCAGGTCTCGCTGATGCCGTGCGTGGACCGATACCGCTCGAGGCCCTCCTCGACCCGGTCCGCAACCCACAGCAACGCGAGTTCGCGGAGGGCGCCGAGATTGCCCTCCCGGAAGTAGTTGGCCAGCGCGGTGTCGATCATCGCCGGCGGGTAGATGTGCCCGTGCGACATGCGTCGGCGCAGCGCCTCCGGAGTCATGTCGACCAGTTCCACCTGCGCCGCGGAGCGCACCACGCGATCCGGGACCGTCTCCGACTGCGCGATGCCCGTCACCGACTTCACCACATCGTTGAGCGACTCCAGATGCTGCACGTTGACCGTGGTGATGACATCGATTCCGGCGTCGAGCAGATCCTGTACGTCCTGCCAGCGCTTCGCGTGCCGGCCGGCCGGGGCGTTGGTGTGCGCCAGTTCGTCGACGAGCGCCACCTGCGGCCGCCGCGCCAGGACCGCGTCGAGATCCATGTCGGTGACGCTGATCCCGCGATGCCGGACGACCCTGCGCGGCACCACCTCCAGGCCCACCGCCTGCGCGGCGGTGTATGCGCGACCGTGGTCCTCGGCCACGGCGATGACGACGTCCGTACCGCGCTCCGCGCGGCGGTGGCCCTCGGCGAGCATGGCGGCCGTCTTGCCTACCCCCGGCGCCGCGCCGAGGTAGACCCTGAGCCGGCCGCGCGGGCACGCGGACACCACCGCATCGTTAGGCATCCGTCATCACGTCCCACCCACCTTCGCCGGGGCAAGGCTCTCCGGGGCCAGTTTCGCCGGGTCCAATTTCTCTAGGGCCAGGTTCAGCTGAAGGACATTGACCGTGCTCTGTCCGATGAACCCCCATGCCTTTCCCTGTACATGGTCCACCACCAGCTGCCGCACCGTCGCCGCCGGCACACCGCGGGCGGCGGCGATCCTATCCACCTGCACCAGGGCGTACGCCGGGCTGATGTCCGGATCCAGTCCCGACGCCGAGGCCGTCACCGCGTCCGGCGGGATGGCCGACGGGGCGACGTGGTTCGCCGCGGCCAACGCCGCCCGACGGTCCGCGATCGTCGCGCGCAGGGCCGGCGAGTCCGCCGCGAGGTTGGAGCCGCCGGACGCCATCGCGTCGTACCCCGCCCCGGCGACCGACGGGCGCGGCCAGAACCACTGCGGACCGGTGAACTGCTGGCCGACGAGCGTTGACCCGACGACCGTGCCCGACGGCCCCGTCACGAGAGACCCGTTCGCCCGCCCCGGCACCGCCACCTGCGCGAACCCCCAGATCAGCAGCGGGTACAGCACCCCGAGAATCACCGTCATGCCCACCAGGACACGCGCAGCGATGGCGAACTGCCGCATCGAGACGGCGAGCACGCTCGCCACGGACGCCCGCGGGGCTCCCCCCGGCCGATCCGTATCGCCCACGAAGATCGTCATAGTCGGTTACCTCATTCCGGGCACGATGCCGATCAGCAGGTCGATCAGCTTGATTCCGAGAAACGGGAGGACGAGCCCGCCGAGGCCGTAGATCCACAGGTTGCGGCGCAGCAGGCGCGCGGCGGACGTCGGACGATACCGCACGCCCCGCAAGGCAAGTGGGATCAGCGCAACGATGATGAGGGCATTGAAGATCACCGCGGACAGGATCGCCGAATGCGGCGACGTGAGCCCCATGATGTTGAGCACCGTCAGGCCCGGGTAGACCCCGGCGAACATGGCCGGCAGGATCGCGAAGTACTTCGCGACGTCGTTCGCGATGGAGAACGTGGTGAGCGCACCGCGGGTGATCAGCAGTTGCTTGCCGATCTGCACGATGTCGATCAGCTTGGTGGGGCTGGAATCGAGGTCGACCATGTTGCCGGCCTCCTTGGCCGCGGCCGTGCCGGAGTTCATCGCCACGCCCACGTCGGCCTGCGCGAGCGCGGGGGCGTCATTGGTGCCGTCGCCGGTCATCGCGACCACCCGCCCGGCGGCCTGCTCGGAGCGGATCAACGCCAACTTGTCCTCCGGGCGCGCCTCGGCGAGGAAGTCGTCGACACCGGCCTCCCGGGCGATGCTCTGGGCGGTCAGCGGGGAATCACCGGTGATCATGACGGTGCGGATCCCCATGCTGCGCAGTTGCGCAAAGCGTTTCGCGATACCGGGTTTCACGATGTCCTTGAGATGGATGACGCCGAGCGCGCGACCGGTCTCAGCCACCACGAGCGGTGTGCCCCCGTCCGCGGAGATGGCGTCGGCCCGGTCCCGGAGGTCCTGCGGGACGGTCGCGCCGAAGCCACGCAGCCAGGCGTCGACCGCCGAGACCGCCCCCTTGCGGATCACGACCTCCTGCCCGGGCCCCTCGCCCATGACGTGGCCGGCCGTGGCGGTCGAGGCACCTGCCGCCACGAGAGTGCCCGCCATGACGCGGAAGTCGATGCCGCTCATCCTGGTGGACGCCGAAAACGGCACCGGCACACCGCCTTCCGCGGCACGCTGCCCGTCGGCGAGGGACAGTCCGTACCGCGCCCCGCACAGGTCGACGATGGAGCGGCCCTCGGGCGTGGGATCGGCCAGCGAGGTGACGAGACTTGCTCGTACCGCGTCGGTTTCGGCCACTCCGAGCGCCGGGAAGATTGCCACCGCCTGACGGTTGCCGAACGTGATGGTCCCGGTCTTGTCCAGCAGCAACGTCGACACGTCGCCGGCGGCCTCCACGGCGCGTCCGCTCGTCGCTAGGACATTGCGCTGCGCGAGCCGGTCCATGCCGGCCACGCCGATCGCGGAGACCAGCGCGCCGATAGTGGTCGGGATCAGGCAGACCAGCAGGCTGACGAGAATCACCACCTGCTGGTGGGAGCCGGCGTGTACGGCCATGGGCTGCAGCGCCACGATCACCAGCAGGAAGATGACGGTGAGCGCGGAGAGCAGCACGTTCAACGCGATCTCGTTCGGGGTCTTACTGCGAGCCGATCCCTCGACCAGCGCGATCATGCGGTCGACGAACGATTGGCCCGGCGGCGCGGTGATGCGGATGACGATGCTGTCGGAGAGCACCCGGGTCCCGCCGGTGACGGACGATCGGTCGCCGCCCGATTCGCGGATCACCGGGGCGGATTCGCCGGTGATAGCCGACTCGTCGATACTCGCTGCGCCCTCGATGATGTCGCCGTCGCCGGGAATCACGTCGCCGGCCACGCACAGCACCCGGTCGCCGACGGCGAGCTCCGCCGCGGGGATGGTGTCGAAGGATTCGTCATCGGCCAGGCGCTGCGCGGTGAGCCGATCGCGGCCGGCGCGCAGGGAGGCGGCCTGTGCCCGGCCGCGGCGCTCCGCGACCGCGTCGGCCAGGCTGGCGAAGAGCACCGTGAGCCACAGCCAGACGGTGGTCACAATGACGAAGACGCCGGGGGTGAGGACGCACGACACGGTGGTGAGCGCGGCGCCGGCCTCCACCACGAACATCACCGGATTGCGGACGAGCCGTCGAGGATCCATGCCGCGGAAGGCATCCGGCAAGGATGCGAGGAGGCTGCCGACCCGGAAGGCGCCGGCGGCCACCTTCTCGCCAGTGGCCGGTTGATCTCCGGCACCCGGCTGCCCGCCGGCTTCGGGCTGCTCGCCGGCGCCCACCGGGACGGTCACGTCCGCCGATCGCTTCAGATCCAACTCGCTCATGACAATCCTTCCGCGATCGGGCCGAGAGCAAGGGCCGGCACGTAGGTGAGCCCGGCCACGAGCGCGACGACACCGATCAGCATCACAACGAACAGCGGCTTGTAGGCGGGCAAGGTGCCCACGTCGTCCGGCCGGACATCTTGCCGGGCAAGCGATCCCGCCAAACCGAGCACGAAGGCGATGGGCACGAACCTGCCGAGCAGCATGCAGACGCCGAGCGCGATGTTGTAGAAGGTCGTGTCGGCGTTCAGCCCCGCGAAGGCCGAGCCGTTGTTGTTCGCGGCCGAGCCGAAGGCGTACGCGATCTCCGTCAGCGCGTGCGGGCCGCCGTTCAGCGCCTGCGTCGCGGCCGACGGAATGACGAGCGCTAGCGCCGTACCGAGCAGCACCAGCGCCGGCGTCGTGAGCAGATACCCGGCGGCCCACCGCATCTCGCCCGCGCCGATCTTCTTTCCGAGGTAGGTCGGGGTCCGGCCGACCATGAGCCCCCCGAGGAAGACGGTGACGACGGCGAGGATGAGCATGCCGTAGAGTCCGGAACCGGTTCCGCCGGGCGCAATCTCGCCCAGCAACATGTTGGTCAGCAGCACTCCGCCGCCGAGGCCGGTGAAGGACGAGTGGGTGGCATCGGTCGCTCCGGTCGAGGTGATCGTCGACGACACGGCGAACAGCACGGACCCTGTCACGCCGAAGCGAACCTCCTTGCCCTCCATGGCGCCGCCGGCGGCCTGCAGGGCGGCGCCGGGATGCGCGTTCTCCAGTGCCGCCGCGGTGGCGAGCGATCCGGCGAAGAGCACCGCCATCGCGGCGAGGATGGCGAGGCCGTGTTTGCGGCTGCCGACCATCGTTCCGAAGGTTCTGGGCAGCGACGCAGGAATCACGAGCATGAGGAAGATCTCGAGCAGATTGCTGATGCCGTTGGGGTTCTCGAACGGGTGCGCGGAGTTGGCGTTGAAGTATCCGCCGCCGTTGGTGCCGAGCTGCTTGATCGTCTCCTGCGAGGCGACCAGCCCGCCCGGCACCGTCTGGCTACCGCCGGCGAGGGTGGTGACGGTGAGCGGCGCGTGCAGGTTCTGGATGACACCGGTGAGCACGAGCACCACAGCGCCGAGGATCGACAGCGGTACGAGTAGGCGGAGCGTGAGCCTGGTCAGGTCCACCCAGAAGTTCCCGAGCCGGTCGGTGCGGCGGCGGATCAAGCCGCGGATCAACGCCGCCACCACCGCGATGCCGACCGCCGCGGACAGGAAGTTCTGCACGGTGAGCCCGAATGCCTGTACCCCGATTCCCACCGCGGACTCGCCGGAATACGACTGCCAGTTCGTGTTCGTGACGAACGAGACCGCCGTGTTGAAGCCTTGGGCGGCGGGCATTCCGGACCGACCGAGGCCGAGCGGCAGCCAGGACTGCGCCGTCAGCAGCAGCCAGAGCAGCGCGATCCCGGCGACCGAGAACGCCACCACGGACACCAGGTAGGTCCGCCACTGCTGGTCGGCGTCGGGGTCGACGCGAAGCAGGCGATACAGTCGCCGCTCCACCGCGAGGTGGCGCCCGGGCATCAGCATCCGGGCCATCGCGTCGCCCAGCGGGACATGCACGATGGCCAGCACGCCGATCAGCGTGGCGATCTGTAGGGCCGCCGCCCATGCCGGGCTCATCCGAACCGCTCCGGATGGATCAGCGTCAGCACCAGGTAGATGAGCAGCAACAGCGCGAGAACCCCCGCAGCGTAGTTCATCTCGCCTTCTTCCCCGATCGGTTGCGTGATCGACGGTAGGGCGTCTCCGGGCCGTCGGAGCGGTTCCATGACGACATCCTGACGCCGGGCGTAGAAATCTTGACGTTCCCTTGACGCCTGCGTCGACACGCGGGGGCTTGCGCTTTCGCTATCCAGCGTTACTATCTACTGGTAGTCAGTGTTGATGAGTAGTAGCGATGGAGGGCCTCGTGGGCAAGCAGATGACGGAGATGCTCAAGGGCGTGCTGGAGGGCATCGTCCTGGCCGCGCTCTCCCGCCGGCCCGCCTACGGGTACGAGATCACCGCCTGGCTACGGGATCTCGGCTTTACGGATATCGCCGAGGGCACCATCTACGCGCTGCTCATCAGGGTCGAACAGCGCGGCCTGGTCGACGTGCAGAAGGTGGCCTCGGAGAAGGGGCCGCCGCGCAAGGTGTACTCGCTCAACGCGCTCGGCCGAACGAATCTCGACGAGTTCTGGGGAACGTGGAGCTTCCTCGTTGAACGACTCGAACAGCTCCACGAAGGAGGAATGGAACGATGACACCCAAATGGATCGAGCTCGTCACCGGCTCGCTGGACGACAAGAAGCGCTACCGCCGATACAAGGCGCGCATCGCCGCACTCCCGGAGAGCTACCGCACGGCGGTGGAGGGAGTCGTGCGGTACCTCATGTACACCGGCCCCGGCGATGGCGACCAACTGATGACGATGTTCGACGATCTCGCCGACCTCTTCGAACAAAGCGCCGCGGACGGCGTCCCGGTGCACGCGATCGTCGGCGACGATCCGGTGGCGTTCGTCGACACGTTCAAGCAGAACTATGGGCAGGGCGGCTGGCTCGGCAAAGAGCAGCGCCGGCTGACCGATGCGATCGCGCGGGCCGAGGGGCAGGATGCCGGTGGCGGAGCCGCTGCCGGTGGCGGAGCCGCTGCCGGTGGCGGAGCCGCCGATGACGATGTTCGCCGCCGTGGCGGCGGTGCGGATACCGGCAATGAAACAGACGCCGGCGACGGATCAGGGGTGTCGCGATGACCGCGAACAGCGCCATCGAGATACGCGGCCTGACCAAATCCTTCGGCGACCTGGCCGTGTTGCGCGGCGTGGACCTCGGCGTCGCCCGCGGCAGCATCGTCGCCCTGCTCGGCTCGAACGGCGCGGGGAAGACCACCATCGTGCGGATCCTCGCCACGCTCCTGGCCGCCGACGCGGGCGCGGCCACCGTCGCCGGCTTCGATGTCCAGACGCAAGCCGAGGACGTGCGCCGCTCGATCGCCCTCACCGGGCAATTCACGGCCGTCGACGAGATCCTCAGCGGCCGAGAGAATCTCGTGCTCGTGGCGCAGCTGCGGCACCTGACGGACCCGGGCGCGATCGCGGACCGGCTGCTCGATCGCTTCGCACTGAGGGACGCGGCGACGCGCCGGGTCTCGACGTATTCCGGCGGAATGCGCCGACGCCTCGACATCGCGATGAGCCTCATCGGCGATCCGGCCGTCCTGTTCCTGGACGAACCGACGACGGGGCTCGATCCCGAGGCGCGCCTCGAAGTATGGCGGGCCATCAAGGATCTCGCCGGGCGTGGCACGAGCGTGCTGCTCACCACGCAGTACCTCGACGAGGCCGAGCATCTCGCGGATCGCATCGCGATCCTGCACGAGGGCCGCATCCTGGTCGAGGGGACGCTGGCCGAACTGAAGCAACTGCTCCCCGCCGCCACCGTCGAATATGTCGAGAAGCAGCCGACCCTCGAAGAGGTGTTCCTCGCCGTCATCGGCCATCGAGACGCCCAGTCCGGCAACGACCATCACGCGGTCCCCCACATCGGCGGGCGCTCGCCGGCGACCAAGGAGGCACAGACATGACCACGCATCTCGTGAGCGACACCGCCATCCTCACCGGCCGTTCGCTGCGCCACATCACACGCAGCCTGGACACGATCATCACCACGGCGCTCACCCCGATAGCGCTCATGCTGCTGTTCGTGTACGTGTTCGGCGGGGCCATCCACGGGGCATCCACGCCCGGCGGATCGTACGTCGACTACCTGCTGCCCGGCATCCTGCTCATCACCATCGCTTCCGGCGTCTCCTACACCGGATTCCGACTGTTCATGGACATGCGGAGCGGCATGACCGAGCGGCTCCGCTCACTTCCGATCGCGCGCCCGTCGGTGCTGTGGGCGCACGTCGTGACATCGCTCGTCGGCAACGCACTGTCCTTGGTGATCGTGATACTCGTCGCGCTCGCCATGGGGTTCCGTTCGGGCGCAAGCGTTCTCGCCTGGCTGGCGATCGCCGGCATGCTGATGTTGTTCACGCTGGCGCTGACCTGGATCGCCGTCATCCCCGGGCTCGCGGCCAACTCGCCGGACGGCGCCAGCGCGTTCGCATATCCACTGATCCTGCTGCCGTTCATCAGTTCGGCGTTCGTGCCCACCGACACCATGCCCGGCCCCGTGCGCGCATTCGCCGAGCATCAGCCAGTGACATCGATCGTCGACACGATCCGGGACCTGTACGCCGGGCAGCCCGTCGGGTCCGGAATCTGGATCGCGCTGGCTTGGTGCGTCGGCATCACCGTCGCCGCCTACGCGGGCGCCATGGTCACCTACCGACGAAAGACCAGCTGACCCGAACCACGCTCATCGGTCGCGCCGCATCGACTTCACCCGGGGCGTGCGCTAGTTTCCATCCGTGCGTGTCACCGTGGACGTGGGTAGCGCGATCGATGTCGCGGCGTTGACCGTGCGCCGCGGCGGTCGTGTCGTGCTGGATTCGCTGTCCTGCCGGATCGCGCCGGCATCGGTGACCGGGCTGCTGGGGCCGTCCGGATCGGGCAAGACGACGCTGATGCGGTCGATCGTAGGTGTGCAGCGGATCGCCGCGGGCACCGTGAGCGTCTTCGGGTTGCCGGCCGGCTCCCCCGAACTTCGAGCGCGCACCGGGTACATGACGCAGTCGGTGAGCATCTATGACGACCTGACCGTGGCCGAGAACGTCCGCTACTTCGCGACGGTGGCCGGGGCCGGCCGCACGGCGGTCGCGCGCACCATCGACGAGGTGGGCCTGGCCGGCGCGGCGCGGCAATTGGTGCACACGCTGTCCGGGGGGCAGCGGTCCCGCGCGTCCCTGGCGTGCGCCCTGGTGGGCGATCCGGAGCTCCTGGTGCTTGACGAGCCCACCGTGGGCCAGGATCCGGTACTCCGCGAGGAGCTGTGGGACATGTTCCACGCCCGCGCGAGAGCCGGTGCGACAGTGGTGGTTTCGAGCCACGTCATGGATGAGGCGGTCCGTTGCGACCGGCTGCTGCTGATCCGCGACGGAGCCCTGTTAGCGGACGACACTCCGGCCGGCGTGCAGGCGGCCGCCGGCACGGACGACATGGATGCCGCATTCCTGACCCTGATCCGGCAATCGGGGCAGGAGCCGCTCGGTGGCCGCGAGCGCGGTATTGACGGCGGTGCCGACGGCCGTGCCGACGCCGTCACGGATCTCGCGGCGAAAGCCGCCGAACAGCGTCATACCCGTAGCGACGCAAGCGATACCGGCGGCCGCCACGCCCGAGGTGACCGGCAAGGACACGGGCAGTGACACCGGCGATCACGCCGCGCATCCTGGCGGCCACCGCCGCGCGCATCCTGCGGCAGTTGACGCACGACCCGCGTTCCATCGCGATGCTGGTCGCTCTGCCCGTGGTATTGATGACGTTCTTGTATTTCATGTTCGACGGTGCGCAACCGCTGATCTCGAACCTACTTCTGATCATGTTGGGGATATTCCCGCTCGTCGCCATGTTCCTGATCACCAGCGTGGCGATGCTGCGGGAGCGCACCTCGGGCACCCTGGAACGACTGATGACCACCCCGTCCGGGAAGCTGGATCTGCTGTTCGGGTACGGGATCTCGTTCGGGATCGCCGCCGCGGTCCAAGGGCTGGTGGCGGCCGGCTGCGCGTACTGGTTCTTCTCGATGTCCACGGCGGGATCGGCGTGGCTCACGGTGCTGGTGGCGATCCTGGGTGGGCTGCTGGGCATGTCGTTGGGCCTGGTGAGTTCGGCGTTCGCGCGCACCGAATTCCAAGCGGTGCAGATGTTTCAGATCGTCGTGATCCCACAATCGTTGCTGTGCGGCCTGTTCGTGCCGCGCGCCGACATGGCAACCTGGTTGCACGTCCTCTCGGACCTCATGCCGCTGACGTACGTGGTCGAGGCGTTGCAGCAGATCGGCGCGCACGCGGAACCGAGCGCCATCCTCTGGCGCGATGCGGGAATCGTCGCGGGCTGCGTCCTGCTCGCCCTGGGTCTCGCCTCGGCGACGCTGCGCCGACGCACCGCATAGACCTCGAGCGAGGCCGCGTGCCACGGCGCCCATGACGAGGTCGCGATGCCACGCCGTCGCTACCCCCCCCGCGGCGACCAGGCAGAACCTCCACGGGCTGCCACGCGTCGTCATGGACGCGATCGCTCGCTGCGCATCACCCGCAGCGCCAGCCCGATCACGGCCCCACCGACGAGCACGAAGACGACTTCGAGCACCTGGAACCCGAGCCAGAACCGTTCCGCGACCTCGAACACGACCAACCCGATGCCCGCGACGATCGACAGCTCGGCGGCTGCCCGACCGGCCCGAAGCACCCACAGCCCGACGATCAGGAAGCCGCCTCCCACGAGTCCGGCGAGCAGGATCCCCGGCCAGCGGTAGTCCGGGAACGGGCTGTCGCGCAACGCCGCAGGATTCGCGTTCAGCAGCGAGCCGTCCGGCCGGATCGCCAGCAGCACGCCGCCGACCAGCGCCATCGCACCGGTGATCAGCTCGATGGCGGCCAGCACCTTGGCGCCGCGCGGGATCGGTGGGCGGGACGGTGGGCGCTGCATCGGTGGGCGCACGTCGCCGACGGCTCTCTTCGTTGCCCGATGAATCGCCATACCCACATGCTTGCCGGTCGGGGCGGCGGCGGTCAGGGGCGAAGGTCCCCTCCAGGAGCGTCGAGGATGAGCGTGCGCAGCAGGTCACGAAGGGTGATGACGCCGACCACGCCGAGCCCCTCGGTGATCGGAATGCAGCGGACTCGCTCGTCGATCATCAAGGCGACCAGAGCGGAGGCATCGGCTCCCGGGGCGAGCGATTCGACGGGCGTCGTCATGACGTCGGCCGCGGTGCGCCCGCTGCGGTGGCCCGGCGTCGGCGACGTCATGCCCCAGCCCCGCAGTAGATCCGCCTCGGACACGATGCCGACGAGGCGGCCGTCATCGTCGTCGACGACGGGGACCGAGGTGAAGCCCCGTTCCACCAGGACCCGGGCGACCTCGGGTATCGGCGCCGTGGACGACACCGTCACAACGTTGCTGCTCATGATATTTCGGGCCTTCATCGCGCTCCCTCCGGAACGTCGTCATACACGGTGTCAAAGATCTACGGGGCCGGATCAGTGCGGCCAGGTCCATTCGCTGATCGCCGGGTCGTCGATGCCGTGTTCGCGTGTGTATGCGCGAGCGGCCAGCCGTGCGTCGGCCATCTTCTGGCGGACGACCGCCGCGTCGGAACCGAGCGACGGGACGCGGTCGATGACGTCCATGACGAGGTGGAACCTGTCGAGGTCGTTGAGCATGACCATGTCGAACGGAGTGGTGGTGGTCCCTTCCTCCTTGTAGCCGCGCACGTGGATGTTGCTGTGCCCGGCGCGCCGGTAGGTCAGCCGGTGGATCAAGGTCGGATAACCGTGGTAGGCGAAGATCACCGGCCGGTCGGTCGTGAAGAGCGCGTCGAACTCGCGGTCGGACATGCCGTGCGGATGCTCGGTGTCCGGCTGCAGGCGCATCAGGTCGACGACGTTGATCACGCGGACCGCGAGGTCGGGGAATTCCCGTCGCAGCAGGTCGGCCGCGGCGAGTGCTTCCAGGGTCGGGATGTCGCCGGCGCAGGCGAGCACGACATCCGGATGATGCTCGGGGTGGTTGCTGGCCCAGTCCCAGATGCCGAGACCGCGAGTGCAATGTGCGATCGCCTCGTCGATCCCGAGGTACGTGAGGGCCGGCTGCTTGCCGGCGACGATGACGTTCACGCAGTCCGTGCTGCGCAGGCACTGGTCCGCGACCCAAAGCAGGGTGTTCGCGTCCGGCGGCAGGTAGACGCGGACGATCTCGGCCTTCTTGTTCACGACATGGTCGATGAAGCCGGGGTCCTGGTGCGAGAAGCCGTTGTGGTCCTGCCGCCAAACCAGCGAGCTGAGCAGGTAGTTCATCGACGCGATCGGGCGCCGCCACGGGATCTCGCGGGACGTCTTGAGCCACTTCGCGTGCTGATTGAGCATCGAGTCGACGATGTGGATGAACGCCTCGTAACAGGTGAACAGCCCATGACGGCCGGTGAGCAGGTACCCCTCGAGCCAGCCCTGGCAGACATGCTCCGAGAGCACCTCCATGACGCGCCCCTGCGGCGCGAGATGGTCGTCGCCGTGACGGATCTCGGCCTGCCAGACGCGGTCGGTCACGTCGAGGACCGCGTCGAGCCGGTTTGAGGCGACCTCGTCCGGGCCGACGAGCCGGAACGACGTGGGGTTGCTGGCGACGACGTCGCGCAGCCAGTAGCCGAGCACCCGGGTCGCCTCGCTGAACGATGCCGCCGGAAGCGTGACATCCACCGCGTAGGAACGAAAGTCGGGAAGATCCAGGGCGCGCAGCAGCAGGCCACCGTTCGCATGCGGGTTCGCGCTCATCCGCCGCTCGCCGGTCGGTGGAAGCGCGGCAAGATCGGCCCGCAGGCTCCCGTCGGGGCCGAAGAGCTCATCCGGTCGATAGCTGCGCATCCAGTCCTCGAGCAACCGCAGGTGCACCGGGTTCTCCCGGACCCCGGCGAGCGGCACCTGGTGCGAGCGCCAGGTGCCTTCGACCGGAAGCCCGTCCACGGTGCGCGGCCCGGTCCACCCCTTCGGGGTGACGAGCACGATCGCCGGCCATGCCGGGCGCGGATCGCCAGAACCGGACCGGGCAAGCCGCTGGATGGTCGCGATGTCGTCGAGCGCATCGTCGAGCGCCACGGCCATGGCGCGGTGCATCACCGCCGGATCATCGCCCTCGACGACGATCGGGCGGTGACCGTATCCGCGGATCAGATCGAGGAGCTGGTCGCGGGGGATGCGGGCCAGCACCGTCGGATTCGCGATCTTCCAGCCGTTGAGGTGCAGGATCGGCAGCACGGCCCCGTCGGTGACGGGGCTCAAGAACTTGTTGGAATGCCAGCTCGTCGCGAGCGGGCCGGTCTCCGCCTCGCCGTCACCGACCACGCAGGCGACGACGAGTTCGGGGTTGTCCAGCGCCGCGCCGTAGGCGTGGGCGAGCGCGTACCCGAGTTCGCCGCCCTCGTGGATCGAGCCGGGCGTCTCGGGGGCCACATGGCTCGGAATACCGCCGGGAAAGGAGAACTGCCGGAACAGCCGCCGCAGGCCGTCGGTGTTGCGACCGATGTGCGGATAGACCTCGCTGTACGTGCCCTCCAGGTAGGCATTCGCCACCGCCGCCGGCCCACCGTGCCCGGGGCCGAACACGTAGATCATGTCCAGATCGCGCTCCCGGATCGCTCGGTTCAGGTGCGCGTAGACGAAGTTGAGCCCGGGGGTGGTGCCCCAATGCCCAAGCAGCCGCGGCTTGACATCGTGCACGTCCAGCGGCTTGCTGAGCAGCGGGTTGTCCTTGAGATAGATCTGGCCGACGGACAGATAGTTCGCAGCCCGCCAGTAGGCGTCGATGAGATCCAGTTCGCGATCGTTCATGTCTTCGGGCCTTTCGTCATGGCGTCCGGGCGGTGAGTTCCCGTTCCGTGCGGGGCTCGGTTATGGCGCGTGTCACTGCGCGTCGCAGGAATCGGTGCAGTTCGTCCGCGCCCCACACGATCACCGAGCACACCGGCAGCAGCGCGATCGCCCATACCGGCGGCGGCGCCGTGCCGAAGATCGGCTGCAGGACCGGTAGATAGATCAGGATAGCGGCGAACGCGATCTCGCCGCCGATGGCGGCGAGCAGCAGCCGGTTGCTGAGGACACCGATCGATCGGAGCGACGCCCGCTCCGTGCGGGCGGCGAAGGCCGTGCCGATCTGGCAGGCGACGATCGTGGCGAAGGTGATCGTGGTGGCCTGCCGGTACACCTCGTGCAGCGCGCTTCCGGGGCCGACCGGAGCCCCGGGATACCAGCCGGCGTGCAGCAGCACGGCCAGATACAGCGTCATGGTCAGGGCAGCGGAGATCATGCCCATCAGCAGCCACGCCCGCCCTAGCAACCCTGCCGTGATCAGGCGCTCCTTGCGCGGGCGCGGGCCGCGATCCATCAGGTCCGGTTCCGCGTGCTCGCGCCCCAGGGCCTGCGCGGGCAGGGTGTCGGTGCCGAGGTCGATGGCGAGGATCTGCAGCACGCCGATCGGGATCGGCACCGCACCGGCGGTGAGCACGAACACGGCGAACGGAACGGCCTCCGGGATGGCGTGGGTGAAGATGTACAACACGAACTTGCGCAGGTTGGCGTACGCGCGGCGCCCCTCTCGGACGGCCGTCACGATGGTCGCGAAGTTGTCGTCGGTGAGCACCATGGTCGCGGCCTCCCGCGCCACGTCGGTGCCGGACAGGCCCATGGCCACACCGATATCGGCCTGATGCAACGCCGGTGCGTCGTTCACCCCGTCGCCCGTCATCGCCACCACGTGACCCTCATGCTGCAAAGCCTCGGCGATCCGCAGCTTGTTCTCCGGGGTGGCGCGGGCAAAGACGATCTCGTCGGGCCCGGCGAGCAGCCGGTCGAGGGCATCGTCGCTCATGGCGTCGAGTTCCGGCCCGGTGATGGCCCGAGCGGTGCCGATGCCGACCTGACGCGCGATCTCGGTGGCCGTGCGAGCATGGTCTCCGGTCACCACGTGAATCCGGATACCGGCCCGGTGACAATCGGCGACCGCGTCCGCGACCTCCGGACGCGGTGGGTCGAGCAAGGCGACCAGACCCAGCAGGCAAAGCTCGCGCTCGGATGCGGCGGCGTCCGTTGGCGTGCTGGTCGCCGGCCGCGACGCCAACGCGAGCACCCGCAGACCGCGTGCGGCGAAACCCTCGACGGCACCGGTGATGTCATGCTCCGCAGCCTGAGTGAGCGGGTGCGGTGCGCCGCCGCAAAGCCAGCCCGTGCAGAGCGGCAGCACGGCCTCCGGCGCACCCTTGACCTGGACGCGCGGTCCGGCGCCACGATCGGTGACCACGCTCATCCGTCTGCGCCGCGGATCGAACGGGAACGCTACGAGCGGCGTCTCGGCGGTAACGCCGAGGCCTTCGGCACAGTCCCGCAGCGCGCGTTCCATGGGGTCGGCTGTGAGCGGGTCGCCGCAATCCGCCATCACCTCGGCCAGGCCCCGAAGATCCGGTTCGCCGCGCCGTGGCTCGCGCGTCCGGCCGGCGGACCACAGCTCGACCACCTGCATCCGGTTCTGCGTGAGGGTGCCGGTCTTGTCCGTGCAGATCACCGTCGTCGATCCCAGCGTCTCGACCGCGGAGAGTCGTTTGACCAGCGCGCCCGCCCGGGCGAGCTTCCGCACGCCGACGGCGAGAGCGAGGGTGATGGTGGGCAGCAGGCCCTCGGGAACGTTCGCCACCAGCAGGCCGATAGCGAAGATGACGGCGTTCGCGAGGGTCAGCCCGGCGAGCAAGCCGAGCGGCAGGAACAGCACCCCCATGGCCACCGCGACGGCGGCGATCACCCAGGCACCGAGACGCACCTGGCGTTCCAACGGGCTCTCCCGATCGTGCCGCCGTTGTGAGAGCGCCGCGATGCGGCCCAACTCCGTGTGCGCTCCGGTCGCGAAGACGACAGCGGGCGCCCGGCCACTCGTGCAACTCGTTCCCGAGAAGACGGCGTCCGGCGCGTCGATCAGCCGGTCCGCGGTGTCCGGCTCGCGCGCGGACCGGGTGACGGGGACGGACTCCCCGGTCAACGCCGACAGGTCCACCTCCAGCGACCCGTCGATGAGCCGCGCGTCCGCGCTGATCCGGTCCCCCTCGTCGATCAGCAGCACGTCGCCGGGCACCACCCGATCCGCGGCCACGAGGAGGGCTGCGCCGGAACGGATCACGCGTGCCTGCGGCGGGAGATACCTGGCCAGCGCCTGCACGGCCCGCGCGGCCTGCGTCTCCTGGGCGAACGCGACCACGGCGTTGATCGCGATGACGGCCAAGATCGCCCAGCACACGGTGGGCGTGCCGGACACCAGCGCCAGCACCGCCGCGGCGAACAGCAACAGCGCCAACGGGTGAGTGATCTGCCGGGCCAACGCACGCGGCCAGGTGGCCCGATGCGTCTGCGGTAGGACGTTCGGGCCGTAGATCGCCAGCCGCCGTTCGGCCTCTCGCAACTCCAGCCCGGCGGCCGACGTGCGAAGGTTGCGCAGCAGCATGTCGAGCGGTTCGCGGGTCGGCTTCTCGGCAGCATCCATGGGCCGGCCCTCGGGCTCGTCCGGAGGTTCGTGAACGGGCTTGTGAGCGGGTCCGTGAATCGGTCCCAGGGGCATCGCCGTACCCACGCCGGACATCGCCCCCTCCCTGCGTCAGCCAGGTGCCCCAGGCGCCCCAGGTGCGGCCTCAGCCGGCCACCGGGAGGACAGTCAGGGATCGTCCCGCCAGGGACCGGGCCTTCGCCTCCAGCTTCCGAGCCAGTGAGAGGAACGCCTGCCCCGCAACGGATTCGGGCGCCGAGAGCACGATGGGCACGCCCGCATCGCCCGCTTGGCACAATTCCGGGCTCAGCGGTACATCGCCCAGGAAGGGAACCGGGCTACCCGTGAGGCGGCCCAGCGAGTGCGCCACGGCCGCGCCTCCCCCGGTGCCGAACACGTTGATCCTGGTCCCGTCGGGCAGCGTCATCGCAGTCATGTTCTCGATCACACCCGCCACGCGCTGGTGGGTTTGGCCGGCCATGGATCCCGCCCGCTCCGCCACCTCGGCGGCGGCGAGCTGGGGCGTCGTGACCACCAGCAGCTCGGCGGAGGGGATGAGTTGGGCGGTCGATAGGGCCATGTCGCCGGTACCCGGCGGCAGATCGAGCAACAAGACGTCCAGATCGTCCCAATACACATCCGAAACGAACTGCTGCAAGGCGCGGTGCAGCATCGGGCCGCGCCACACGATGGCCGCGTTTCCCGCGACGAACATGCCCGCGCTGATCACCTTCACGCCGTGTGCCATCGGCGGAATCAGCATGCCGTCGATCTGGGTGGGCCTGGAGTCGACACCCATCATCCGGGGGATCGAGAACCCGTAGATGTCCGCGTCGATGATGCCGACGCGCATGCCGCCGCTCGCCAGCGCCGCCGCGAGATTGACTGTGACGGTGGATTTCCCGACGCCGCCCTTGCCGGAGGCGACCGCGTAGACGCGCGTCGCCGGCCCGATCTGTGACGCCGCGGTTCGCTGCGCCGTGCCGGGCTGCAACCGCGACCGCAGCGCCGACCGCTCGGCATCCGTCATGACGTCCATGGTGAGGCGCACATCGGTCACGCCCGGCACGGCGCGGACCGCGGCGCGGACGTCGTCCGTGATCCGTTCGCGAAGTGGGCATCCCGAGATCGTCAGCAGCACGGTGACGTCGACAATGCCATCCTGTACCGACACCGACCGAACCATTCCGAGATCCGTTATCGGCCTGCCGATCTCGGGATCCAGCACGGTGCGGAGCGCGTCACGAATCCGGTCAACGGTTGCGTCCATAGCTACTCCCTGCGTTCGACGGGCGCCCACGCGCCTGGAGCGGCGAACGGACGGCCATGACGCCAGCGTGCGCTTCCCCACGCGCGCCGGATACGGGTCGAAAGTCACCGGAGGTCGGGTCGTCCGGCCCTGACTCGGCCGGCAAAGGCGGGCGTGCAATTTATCCGGTAGCCCGGTGGCTCGAGACAAGGTGGCAACCATGGACGTTTCGCGGCGCTCCTTCCTCGGTGCTAGCGCCACAGTGGTCGGGGGCCTGGTACTGGCCGACCGGATGCGCTTCCTACAACCGCTGTCGTCCCCACCGAAAGCCCCACGAGTAGGCCCACGCCCGGCGGCGGCCACCGGCGAGGCGGTCTTCCGCACCGGCCATTCGAACAACTGTGACGGCGCGTGCGGGCACCTGATCCACGTCGTCGACGGCCGGGTCACGATGATCGGGCCGGCGAATTGGGACCCGACCACGATCGGCGGCGCGCCGACCCCGACCTTCCATCCACGCATCTGTGCACGCGGCACCGCGCAGATCTCCAACACCTACAGCCCGGATCGGATCAAGTACCCCTACAAGCGCGTCGGCGAGCGCGGCTCCGGGAAATGGGAACGCATCAGTTGGGAGGAAGCCACCACCCTGATCGCGGAGAAGTTCACCGAGATCCAAAGGAAGTACGGTAAGCCGTCCGTGTGGATCGCCCCCTATACGGGCTCGCTCTCCCTGATCGAGGGCGTCGTCGGCGCGGGATACCGATTCGCGAGTGTCACCGGCGCGTCGGCCGGCGATTCCCAGGGCGACAACGAGGGCGACTCCGCGACCCCGGCCGGATGGAACTACGTGCTGGTCGATCCGGAGGACCCGGCGAACGGCGGGGGATTCTTCGCCGGCCATGAGGCGACGGATTTTATGTCCGCGAAGGCGATCGTGTTCTGGGCCAACAACATCGCCGAGACCTCGATCCCCGATTGGCGGATCATGTGCGACGCCCGCGACCGGAACGGCACACAGCTGATCTCGGTGGACCCGCGATTCACGCCGACCTCCGCCGGCTGCGATACCTGGCTGCCGATCCGTCCCGGCGCGGACGCCGCCCTCATCGACGGGATCATCAATTACGTCATCACCAACAAACTGTATGACGCCGACTACATCTCGAAATACACCGTCGGCCCGTATCTGGTCGATCCGTCGACCAAGAAATGGCTCCAGGCCGACGCGGTGATTTCGGGCGCCAAGAAGGACTATGTGGTCTTCGACGAGGCAGGCGGCACGATCAAGGCCGCCAGCGACCCGACCCTGCAGCGGCCGGCCCTGTTCGGCACGCACCCCGTGGCCGGAATCCAGGCCTACACCGCGATGCAGGCCCTGGCGGATATGGCGGCGAAATACACGCCGGAGTACACGGAGAAGCTGACGGATGTTCCCGCGGCGAAGATCGTGGATCTCGCCAAGACCTGGGGCACCGTGAAACCGGTAGCCGTGCGCGTCGGCTTCGCGCTGTCGCATTGGTATCACGGCGATCTCAACATGCAGGCCCTGCTCACGCTGCAGGCCATCACCGGGAACATCGGCGTGCACGGCGGCGGCGTCACCACCTTCGCCGGCGGCCTGACGACCACCGCGTTCGATCTCGGCCACTGGTGGAACCCCACCGGCAAGCCGTACACCGTGCTCGAACCGATGAACTTCTGCGATGCAGCGATGAAGAACGATCCCTACCCGGTGCGCGCCGCCTGGTTCATGATCGACAACTTCGCCCAGCAGATGTCGGACCGCAACCGCGTGATCGATGCCATGAAATCGCTGGACTTCTGCGTGGTCTCCGATTACGTTCTCTCGGCCACCGCGGATCTCGCCGACGTCGTGCTGCCCGCCTGCACCTATCTCGAGAAGACGGATCTGCTCTCGTCGAACAACTTCTATCTGCAATACATGCCAAAGGTCATCGATCCGCTGTTCGAATCGAAATCCGACCTGGACGCGATCCGGATGGTGGCCCAGAAGATGGGCGTCGGGCAGTACTTCGACAAGACGCCCGACGAATACCTCCGGGAGCTCTTGCACATCGGTGACCCGGAGGCCGACCCCACCGTCCGCGGCCTGACGTGGGAGCGGTTGACCAAGGGCGCGGTGCATCTGAACACCGACCCGACGCCCTTCGTGCCGTTCTTCGACAAGAAGTTCCCCACGAAGAGCGGCAAGGTCGAGTTCTACGTCGAGATGCTGGTCCCGTTCCGCCAGGAGCTGTGCGAGCACCAGGAACCGATCGAGGCATCCCCGACGAACCCGCTGTTCTCGAAGTATCCGCTGGTGTTCCTGTCCACCCACACACGCTTCCGAACACATTCACAATATGTGAACCTGCCGTGGCTCAAGGAGATCAACAACGGCGGGCAGGGCTTCCTCGAGATCAATCCGAAAGATGCGAAAGCCCGCGGAATCGCGGATGGGGACACCGTTCGCGTCTTCAACGGGCGCGGCGAGATGAAGGTTTACGCACGACTCACCGAGGCCATCAAGCCGGGAGTCACGAACTGCTATCAGGGCGGTTGGGACACGATCAACGTGAAGCATTATCTCGCGGGACATCCCAATAATCTGACGCACCAGATCGCGAATCCGGCGCAGGCGGTGATTCCGAACTTCCCGTCGAACGCCGCCTACTACGACTGCCTCGTCCAAGTCGAACGAATTCCGACCGGCGCTTAGGAGGTCCGACAATCATGGACACCCGCAACACGAACACACCATCGGGTTCCACATCCGCACCCCAGGGCGCCCCCCACCACGTGATGGTGATCGACCCCAATCGGTGCGTCGGCTGCTGGACCTGCGCGGTCGCGTGCAAGGAGATCAACAACGAGCCGCTCGGATTCTGGTGGAACCGGATCCTCACCACCGGGCCGAACCAGTCGACCGCGTCCGCGCCCCCGGCCAGCGACAACATCGACGTGCCGCGGGGCGTCTACCCCGACGTCGAGATGGCCTACCTGCCGGTCGCCTGCCAGCACTGCAACGATGCGCCGTGCGTCAAGGTCTGCCCGGTGGGTGCCACCTTCCGGCGTGACGACGGGACGATCCTGGTCGACTACGAGCGCTGCATCGGCTGCCGCTACTGCATGGCCGCCTGCCCCTACGGCGTCCGCATCTTCAACTGGGGCGACACCGAGTACGCGCCGGGCGGGGTCGTGGGCTACGGCCAGGACTATCGGAGCGACGGCCGCCTGGTCTTCACGCCGGAGCGACCCGTCGGCGTCGTGGAGAAGTGCACGTTCTGCGTGGAGCGGATCGACGTCGGCGAGCAGCCATTCTGCTGCGAAGCATGCCCGGTGGGCGCCCGCGTCTTCGGGGATCTGAACGACCCGGAGAGCGAGGTCAGCCAGCTGGTGAACGCGGGTGGCGCCGAACAATTGCACCCGGAATTAGGTACGGATCCGAATGTGTATTACGTGCCGATCCGGAAGCGGCCCGTCGTTCAGGGCTGATCCACAGCGCTGATCGAAAAAAGGGCTGATCCGCAGCGCTGATCAAAAAAGGGCTGTCCACAGCTGATAGGAGCACACAGTGACCAGCAACATCGCTCAGCTGGCGACACCACCGACGGCCGGACACCATCCACACGCCCGAACGGGCTTCTGGTACACGGTTCTCGCCGTGGTCGCCGCGTTCGGCGTCACCGCCTGGGTCTACGAGCTCCGGTCCGGCCTCGCCACCACCGGCATGCGGGACGTCGTCTCGTGGGGGATGTACATCTACACGTTCGCGTTCTTCATCGGCCTTTCGGCCGGCGGGCTGATCGTCGCGTCGAGTGCCGAAGTGTTCGGCGTCGCGGCGCTGAAACCGTTGTCCCGGCTCGGAGTCCTGTCGGCCGGCGCCTGTGTGGCGGTCGCCGGGCTCATGATCATTCCGGACCTCGGCCGACCGGCGCGCGTGCTGAACCTGTTCATCCATCCGAACTGGTCGTCCCCGCTGGTCTGGGACATCTTGATCATCTCGGCCTATTTCGTGTTCGCGATCGCCGACCTCACCGTCCTGCAGCGCCGAGCGGCCGCGCCGTCGCGATGGCGTCGCGCCGCCCGAGTGCTCGCGTACGTCGGTCTGCCGCTCGCCGTCCTGCTGCACTCGGTGACGGCGTGGATCTTCGGCCTGCAGATCGCGCGCTCCTGGTGGAACACCGCACTGATGGCCCCGCTGTTCGTCGTGTCCGCGATGTTGTCCGGAACCGCGCTCGTCACGCTGCTCGCACTGGGCGCGCAGCGCTGGACCTCCTTCGTGCTGCCGGACGCGACGCGGCGATGGCTGCGCGGACTGATCGTCGTGACGCTGTTCGTCGACCTGTTCTTCGTCGGCTGCGAGTACATCACCGTCCTCTGGGGCAACGTGCCCGACGATCGCGCGGTACTGCGGCTGGTGCTCCCCGGCGGTTCGTGGTCCTGGACGTTCTGGCTGGAATGGGTCGTCGGCGGCCTCGTGCCACTGGTGCTGCTGCTGGTGCCACGACTCCGGCGGATGCCCGGCATGCTGGGCATCGCCGCGGTGCTCACCCTCGTCGGCGTATATGCGTTCCGCATCGAACTGATCGTCGTCGGGTTCGTCGATCCGCTCACGCAGTACCCGCCGGGCATCGCCCTCGGCGCATCGACCGCGCCCGGCGGCTCGTTCCAGCTCGTCGGCCACTACGCACCGACCTGGGTCGAATACGGGATCGTGCTGGGCCTGTTCGCCGTCTTCGCCGCCATCGTGACGATCGGGTTCCGCGGCCTGCATGTCACCGAGGACTCCCCCGCGAACGTGCCGGACGAGCGCGACGCGGAGGTGGCATCATGACCGCGCGGACGAATGGCGTCGTCCGACCGGCGCCGGCATCGGTCTCCCCCGCATCGTCTGTCCCGGACTTCACCGACAACGTTTATGACGGCGTAGCCGGGGTTCGTCGCGATGCCGCACCCGTCGCGGACACGGCCGTCGTGCTCTCGCACCTGTGGAGCCGACCGACGGCCGACGAGTTCCAGGTGTGGCTGCAGTGGCGCGACAGTGCCGATCACCTGTTCCGGCAGGTCTGCGAATCCGACGAATATGCGTGGGATGAGCTGGACGTGCCCGAGCTGCTCGCCGAGTACGAGCGGCTGTTCGTCGGCCCCGGACCGGTGCCGTGCCCGCCGTACGAATCGTATTGGCGGCAGGATGTCTCGTTCGATGTGCGCGGCAGCCTGATGGGTCCGTGCACCGCCGAACTTCGCGACCTCTACGGCGAACTCGGGCTCGAAACCGCGCCCGCGAGCGGCGAGATGCCCGATTTCCTGCCCACTGAGCTGGAAGCGCTCGCTTACGCACTCGCGAGCACCGGGCGGTTCGAGACCGGGCGCGTCATATTCGCCGGGCACCTACGACACTGGCTGCCGCCGTTCACCGATGCCGTGGAACGGGAGTCGCGCCACCACTTCTACGCGGATCTCGCGCGGGTGACGGCGGCGTGGGCGGCCGAAGTCGATTGGCAGATCCCTGAACCCGCAGGCGATGTCGCGGGCGGGTAAGCCGCGCGGGTCGGTCGAGCCGAGGTCAGGCGATGTGATCGTGAGCGGGATGCCGACCGGGGCAGTGCGAGCGCCGACGCAGGACCCGATTGTCGTCGTCTGCTGCACGGATGTGGGGGACGTGGCCGCGAAAGCGGTTGCGGCGATGCGGATCCCGACGCAGATTCCGATGCAGACTCACAGCGGAACCCCGCGGGTCGACACCGTGGCTGGCTCCCGGATCTGCGCCGCGCCGGCCGACCTGCGACAGCTGACCGGCCGGCTCGCCGATCACCGCGTGGTAGTCGCCTGCCGCGACGGATACCGGCAGCGCGACGCGATTGCCCGCGCCCTACGCCGGGCCGGGGTCCCGACGAACCGGATCGTGATCCCGGACCTGTCGGCCGCGCCGACGGACACGGTCCAGGGTCACGGCGTGGAGGCCGGCATTCGCATCCGCGCCGCCGTGGTGCGCGCGGTGTCGATCGACACCTCGATCCCGATCGACGAGCGCACTGCTCGTGGCCCCGCGAAACGAGTGTCGAGACGTAGCCTCTTCCGCATCGATCTCGGCGCTCCGCGGCCGGTCGCACGGTGGAATCCCGGTCGATGCGAGGCGCGGGCCTGCGCAGCATGCGTCGAGGCCTGCCCGGTCGGGGCGCTGTCACGCCAGGGCGACACGATGCACGTCGACGCCGACGCGTGCACGGGCTGCGGCGCATGCCTGAGCCGTTGCCCCGCCACGACTCTCGGCTCGCTCTCCCGCGCGTCGTTCGAGGCCGAGGCCCAGGTTCTGGTAGGCGAGTCGCGCCGGGCGGGCTCGCGCTTCGGGGTGGCGATCACGTGCTCCGGGGCCGCCCCGATCGCGCTGGGCCAGGGGTGGCTTCCGCTGGCGGTCCCGTCGCTGGCGGCGGTGACCGTCGGCTGGCTGCTGCAGATCGCCGCGGCGGGGTTGGCCGTGGCGTTGGTGGACTGCGGTGAGCCGAGATGCGCGGAACGACGGCGAGACCTGTCGCAGTTGTTCGCGCAGCTGCGGGCGGCTGTCGGATCGGCACCGAGCCGGCTTGCCCGACCCGAGGGGACTGGCAGGCGCCGGGATGCCGGTGCCGGGGACTCGGTCGCTAGAAATGCTGTGGCTGGGGGCGCTGTCGCCGGAGATGCCACTACTGAAGGCATTGTCGCGAAACCCCTTGGGCCGGGCGGTTTGTCGTTCGCCGAGCCCGGCGCAACGCTCGGCGCGCTGCGCGCGATGCGCGCGCACGCCGACGCAGGCAACGACGCGGCAGCCGCCGATTCAGTCCGGCCGGGCGCGGCACCGTGGCGGGTGGAGTCCGCGCTCGCGCCGACCGGAGCCATCACCATCGATGCCGCGCGGTGTTCGGCCTGCGGACTGTGCGTCCGCGACTGCCCCACCGACGCCGTGTCCGACGAGCACGAGCCGGGCCGGCTCACGCTGAGCTTCGACGGATCACTGTGCTCCGCCTGCGGCGCCTGCGCATCGGTCTGCCCGAACGGCGCGATCTCCGTTCGCCGCCAGGTTGATTCGTCGCTGTTGAATCCGCAGCACCAGGTCGTGGCACGGGTGCCCGCCGGGGCGCTCTGCCGAACGTGCGGCGGTCCGCTCGGAGCGGGTCTGGCCATCGACGTCGTCGCCGGGCGCCTCGCGGCATCGCATCCCGTGATCGCCGACCGTCTGCAGCGGGCCGACCAGTGCGCCGACTGCCTGCTGAGTGCGTGAAAAGTGGGTGGACACAGGGAAAGTGCCTGGGCACAGGAAGGTGGCGGTGGCGGTCGAGAAGCCCCCGGCGACACGGGTCGAGATCACGCACGGCTGATCTCGCGCGACCCGAGGCGATAGACACCGCAGTGCCCACCGCCTCGGTGCCTATTGTCTCGGTATCTATTGTCTCGGCGCCTATCGCCCTGGCCTCGGCGCGCGCCGCCCGGGTCACAGAGGCAGGTGCCGCGACGACCAGGGCCTCGACGACCAGGGCCTGGCCGATCCGGCCCACCACGGAACATCGTCATAGTCGGTTCACGGCGCCACGCCCGCGCGAGCGTCACTCAACCTCGAAGACCGCGTCGAGCGGCAACCGGGGCGTCGGCGGCAGGGATTCCTGGCTCACGTGTGCCCAGCCCGCGCGCACGATGACCTGGGGGTAGGCGCGACCGAAGAACACACCCGCACGCAGGCTGTCCCGCGTGCCCGGCACTTCCACCGGCAGGCTGAGCGGGCAGGTCGCCAGGCCGATCGCGGTGGCTTCGAGAAGTACCGCGCTCATCGCCTCGCCGGCCCGTACTCGCGATGGCGCGTCGTCGTGCCACGTCCCGATGACGAACAACGCCGAGGCATCGTCTTCGCCGGAGTCGATCAGCTGCGTGCCGTGCTCTCGGACGAACGGCGACCGGTTCAGCTCATAGGTCGCGGCCTGGAGATTGCGGGTGGGCACTCCGACACCGGCTGCCGCGGCGAAACCGGTCCACGCCGCGGTTTCGGCCTGGTATCGGACGTCCGACGCCCGAACCGATTCGGAGGCAGCCATCGCATCGACGAGCCCCCGATGCGCTTGCGCGCCGTGCACGTGCACGACCATGACGCCTTCCTCGGCCCCGACGCCCGTCAGGAGATCGATGATGCCGGACGGAACCTCCCACGAGGTATAGGCCGCTCTATTGCTGCGCCGCTCGATGATCGCGGCGGCCCGGGCCGCCAGTTTCGGTTCCGGTGCATCCGCCGTGAAGTGCAGCGCCGCAAGATGATTCGGCTGTGCCGGGTCCGGCGAGCGGTCGACCGTCACCGCCCACCCCAGGCTGGCGAGGGCCACTCGGGCATGGTGCAGCACCACCCCGCAACTGACCATCAGGTCGGTCTGCTCCGGATCGGTTTCCCGCAGCCATCGAGTCTCGTCCGAATACAGGTGCAGGACGGGCTCCTGCCACCGCCACCGCCACGGCTGCGAATTGTGGATCGACGGGGCGTGGATGGCGAGATCGAGTGCTCGCCTGATCGTCGTCATATCCGGAATGCTCGCCATCGCAACCCTCCCAAATGCAGATCCGCTGGCTCTAGGGCCCGCGGATGGACCTACCGACGGATGGATTCCCGCACGCGGGCGGCTGCCGGCGACACCATGGCGCGCCGGTGCGGGATCCTGCGCCCTATGACCGGGCTTTCCGTACGCACCCGTCGTCATGATGTGAGCATTCCGCGGCGCAGGTCGCGCGGACAGGGTCGAAGGGCCCGAGCGTGCCCTGACCAACGGCGGACCCTGAGCAGGCCGACCTGACCGGCGACCGACCCGGGATCGGATTCGCCACGGTGGGCGACACGGGACGTTGGGCTCTATACCGGCGGCGGCGCCCGGGTTCACCATGGGCTGATCCGCGGCTGGTGGCCGGATCCACCGGCCGGCTGTACGGCACGCTGATATGACGCGGGCACTGTCAGCGGTAGGCACCGTCAGCGACGGAGCGACGTCGATGGCAGCAGAGCGCCGGGAAGGCGGCGGAGAGCGATGGCCGGGTTCGTGCAAGCGGTGGCGGTCGATCTGGACGGCACCATCGCGCACGGCAACACGCTCGACGCGAACGCCATGGCGGCGCTCGACGAATGCAGATCCGCCGGCGCCACAACGGTTTTGGTCACCGGACGCATCGAAGCCGAGCTGCTGGGCAGCTTTCCCGACCTGCTGCCACATTTCGACGCGGCGGTCCTGGAGAACGGCGCGGTGCTCGCGATCGACGAGCACCGGATCACCCTGGCCGGCATCGACCCGCTGCTGGCGTCGCACCTTCGGGAGCGGATCCCGTTCATGCGGCAGGGCGTCGCGATCCTTGCCTGCGGGCTGTCCGATGCGCCGGTGGTGCTGGACGGCATCGACGCGCTGGGCCTCGACGCGCAGGTGGTGCACAACCGATCCGAGCTGATGGTCCTCCCCTCGGGGGTCTCCAAGGGCACCGGTCTGCACGCCGCGCTGAAGGCACTCGAGATCTCCGCGCACAATGCGGTCGCGATCGGTGACGCCGAGAACGACCTGTCCATGCTGATCGCCGCGGAGGTCGGTGTCGCGGCCCCGGGGGCGGTGCCGTCGGTGGTGCGGACCGCCGATGTGACGCTCTCGGATCGTCCGGGAGATACCCTCGCTGATTTTCTGCGCGGCCCGGTCGTGTCCGGAGCCAAGCCGATCCATTCGCCGCGACACGCCCTGCGAATCGGGAAAGCAGCCGACGGGTCGATCGTCACGATCCCGGGCGCCCAGGCCGGTGTGCTGGTATGCGGTCCCAGCGGGGCGGGCAAGTCACACCTGACGGGTCTGCTCGTCGAGCATTGGATCGACGCGGGGTACACCGCGCTGATCATCGACCCGGAAGGAGACCACTCGTCGCTGGCGAGCCTGCACCAGACGGTCGTCATCGACGCGAGCGCAACCCAGTCGGTCGACGAACTGCTGCACCTGCTCTGCCACCAGTCGCTGTCGGTGGTGTTGGACCTCTCGCGGATGAGCCGGTCCGCCGCGATCGCCTATCTCTCGATGATCGCGCCCGGCGTGGAATCGATCCGCAGCCAACACGGCTTGCCGCATTGGGTCGTCATCGACGAGGCGCACGGAGTGCTGGGCGAGGACGGCATGCTCGCGGATGTCTTCCGCCCCAACGCCGGCGGATACTGCTACGTCACGTACCACCCCGAGATGCTGTGCGCCGCAGCGAAAACCACCGTCGACGTCACCTTGACCGCGCTCGGCCCGGATCCGGGCGAAGGGGCCGGCGCCCGCGCGGTGATCCGGGTACCCGGTCGCGCGGATACCGAGTTCGTTCCGGACCCTCGCATCACCGCGCACGTCCGCCACCGCAACAAGTACCGGGATATCGCACTGCCGGAGAAGCTGCGGTTCCGTTTCCGGGACTCGTCGGGACGGGAGGTGGCCTGCGCCGCGACGGTGAACGATTTCGTGGGCCACCTGGCATCCGTTCCGGACGATTCGATCGTTCACCATGCCTTGCAGGGCGATTTCTCCCGCTGGGCGGTGGGCGCGGTGCAGGATCGGGTCCTCGGCTCGCTGCTCGCCGCGGTCGAGAACGAGTGCGTGAGCAGCATTACCACCGCCGCCAGGTCCTTACGGCGGCGTGCCGCGTCCGAGGTGGAGCAACGGTACGGCCTGGGCGAGCCCGACCTGCGGCCCGGCGCACACCGCGCCGGTCGAGAGGAGTCGCCATGACGGGCATGCCCGGCCCGGTCGCCGTGATCCCGGTCGATACGGCACCGCCATGAACATCGTCATACTCGCTCTGAAAGATCCGAGATGGGCACCGCAGCAACGAATATGACGCCGTTCGTGACCGCGAAAGATCCGGTCCGCTCACAGATGGGTGATGCCATGAAACGCATGAGGCCTTCGCTGACCTTCCTCGGCGGTGTGGGAACCGTCACCGGGAGCAAGTTCCTGCTCGATACCGGTACCACGCGTGTTCTGCTCGAATGCGGCCTGTTCCAAGGCTTGTCGAATCTGCGGCGGCGCAACTGGGCAGAGCCGCCGGTCGATTGGCACACCGTCGACGCGGTCGTCCTGACGCACGCGCACCTGGACCACAGCGGATACCTGCCCGTCCTGGCCAGGCAGGGCTGGTCCGGCCCGGTGTACGTGACGCCGGGCACCGCGCGCCTCGCGCAGATCGTGCTGGCCGACAGCGCACACCTCCAGGAGGAGGACGCGCGGTATGCGGCGGAGGGCGGCTGGAGCAAGCACGCGACCCCGCGCCCGCTGTACGACACGGCCGATGCCGCCCGCGCGTGCGAGCTGTTCGTTCCCGCGCCCCACGGCGAAACCACGCACATCACAACGGATGTCGCCCTCACCTTCGGCCGCGCGGGGCACATTCTCGGGTCGGCATGGGCGCAGCTGGATGTCGCGGGAGTCGATCGCCGGCTGGTGCACAGCGGCGATATGGGGCGCGCCGAGCACCCGCTGCTCCGGCCGCCCGAGCCGCGTCCGGCATGTGACGCGCTGCTGCTGGAGTCGACGTACGGCGACCGGCTGCGCCACGATGAGAACAGCTGGGACGTGCTCGCGTCGGCGATTACGCGCACCGTCGAACGGGGCGGCAGCGTGCTCGTGCCGGCATTCGCCGTCGACCGCACCGAGGTTCTGCTCACCGCCCTGCGGGACCTCACGCACACGGGGCGGATCCCCGACGTTCCCATCGTCGTCGACAGTCCCATGGCCCTGGCGTGCCTACGCATCTACCGCGAGGCGATCGCACAGAGATGGCCGGAGATCCGCCCGGGGCTGGCCGTCGACGCGCTGGACACCCGAGGACTGGTCGAGGTGCAGACCGCCGAGGAGTCGAAGCACTGGAACAAACCGTCATCGCCGGCGATCATCGTGTCGGCGTCGGGGATGGCGACCGGCGGGCGGGTGCTGCACCACCTGAAGGCCCTGCTGCCCGATGCGCGGAACACCATCGCGATCGTCGGATTCGCTGCGGAAGGCACCCGCGCTCGCCAACTCATGGAGGGCGCCCGTCAGGTCAAGATCCACGGGGACTATGTTCCGGTACGCGCGGAAGTCGTTGCGCTGGACGCCTTCAGCGCCCACGCCGACAGCGACGAACTGACCGCGTGGGCCGCCGGCGCTACCGGCGGCACCGCGCCGCACACGTGCTACGTGGTGCACGGCGAGGAACATTCGTCACAGGCGTTTGCCGAGCGGCTCCGCCGCGAGCTGAACTGGACCGCGGTCGTCCCGCGCGAGGGCGAGCGTGTCCTGGTGTGACGCGCCTCATGCTCCGCATAATGCGATTGGCACACAGACACTCTCGCCCCATACCCGAATCGGCGGCTCAGCTCGTCGTCAGCTGGGGCGTCGGTTCGCGCTCATCGTGTCGGAGGTGATCGGCCAGGCGTGCGCCTTCGACGTCGAGCCTCGGCATGATGCGCCGCAGCCAGGCCGGCATCCACCAGGCCTTGTCCCCGAGAAAGGACATCAGCGCGGGCACCACCGTCAGCCGGATGAGGAAGGCGTCGATGGTGATCCCGGCGGCCAGCGCGAAGCCGAACTGCTTGACCATCGGGTCCTCGCTGAAGATGAATCCCGCGAAGACCGACACCATGATGACGGCCGCGGCGACCACGACCCGGCTGGCCTGCGCATATCCGCGGGTGACGGCCGCGTTCCCGACCCGCCCGTGCACATGCTCCTCGCGCATCGAGCTGACCAGGAACATCTCGTAGTCCATCGCCAGCCCGTACAAGATGCCCGTCACCATGATGGGCAGGAAGCTCAGGATCGGGCCAGTGGTGTCGAAGCCGAACAGATCTTTGAGCCAGCCCCACTGGAACACCGCGGTCACCGCGCCGAAGGTGGCCCCGATGCTGAGCAGGAATCCGAGCGTGGCCTTGAGCGGCACCAGGATGGACCGGAACACCAGCGCCAGCACGATCAGCGACAGCACCACGATGATCGCGATGTAGTAGGGGAAGACGGCCGCGAGTTTCTCGGAGATGTCGATGTTGACTGCCGTCAGGCCGGCGACACCGACTGATGCGATGCCCGGGCCGAGGTGCTGCGCGCCGCTGTTCCGCAGCGTGTGCACGAGGTCGATGGTCGTCTGGGATGTCGGCCCCTCGGTGGGGATGACGGTCAGCATGGCGACCGAGCCGTCCGGCGAAACACCCAGCGGCTGAGCGGTTTCCACGCCACCGATGCCCTCCAGCCCCTTGACCAGACCTGGTAGCTGCGCGGCGCTCAGGCGTGCGCCGTCCCGCGCGGTGACGACGGTGATCAGCGGCGCGTTGTAGCCCTGGCCGAAGGCTTTCGTGACGGCGTCGTAGGCCTGCCGCTCGTCGGTGTGCAGGTTCGCGGTCGACCCGTCGGACATGCCGAACGTCATGGACGCCGCCGGGATCGCCATCACCAAAAGCCCGCCGACGACCACCGCGGTGATGATCCCGCGGGAACGGACGACCCGCCCGGCCCACCGAGTGGCGGCACCGCTGGAATGACGGTTGACGGCCGCGCGCTCCCGGGCCCGCATGCTGACCAGGTGGTCGCCAACGAGCCGCAGCAGCGCGGGCAGCAGCGTGAGCGCGATCAGCACCGCGAGCGCGACGGTGACGGCGGCGACCAGGGCCATCGTGGTGAGGAAGGAGATCCCGATCACGGTGAGGCCGGTGAGCGCGATGACGACGGTCAGCCCGGCGAAAGTGACTGCGCTACCGGCGGTTCCGATGGATCGGGGCACGGCCTCGGCGGCGGACAGATTCTCCAGCAGCATCAGCCGCCTCGTCCGGTTGACGATGAACAGCGCGTAGTCCATCCCGACGGCCAGACCGACCATCAGTGCGAGAACCGGTGTGGCCGACGTCAGTTCCACCGAATGGGACAGGGCGAGCGCCCCGCCGAGGCCGATGCCGACGCCGATCAACGCGGTGGCCAGCGGCAGGACGGCGGCACGCAGGGAGCCGAGCGTGAGGATGAGCACCAGCGCGGCGAAGGCGATGCCCAATCCTTCGGAACCGCCGAGCGGAGCGGAGTGCGGTTTCAGTGACTCGGACACCAGGGCCCGGGCGTGCACGCCCTCGGCATGCGAGGTCGCGATGGAGACGATCCTGTCGATCGTGCCGCTGGGCAGGTCCTCCACCGGCTCGGTGAGCTGCAGCTGCATGATCGCGACCGACCCGTCGCCCGAGACGACGATGCCCGGGACCTTGGTGCCGTCGACGGTCAGTGGGTGCGGCTTGGTGGGATCGACGGCGGGCGATGCGGCGCCCGTGGGCGGGGCGATCGCCGCCATCGGATCGGGGCGCTGCCGCACCGTGTCGAGGGCGTAGATCCCTGTCGCGGCACCCTGCAACGCCCGCGCGGACTCCCCTTCGTCCAGGCGACCCCGGTCGCCCGCCACGAAGACCAGCGACCCCTGCCCGCCGGACATCGCCGGGAACTGGGTGCGCAACTCGTCGAGCACCTGCTGGCTGGGTGTGCCGTCGATCGTGACGTTCGAGGCGATCTTCCCGCCGCCGTTCGCTACCACGAATCCCACGACGGTCGCCAGGATGAACGCCCAGGCCACGATGACGAGCCATGGGCGGCGATAGGAGAAACGGCCGAGACGGAACAGGGCGAGCGACATGGGTGTGCCTTTCGACAGCGGTTGGTTCCGAACGGTTGGCTTGGGGGAACGGCCACGTCGTTCCGAATCGGCGTGGCGGCAGGGTGTATCAGTTGACGTGTCCGAGTGCCGACGCGGGGCTAGAAGCCGGACTCCAACTGGGTGAAGACGGTGTCCAAGAACTCGGGGGTCGCGGCTGCCGAGCCGATATCAGCATCGTTCGGGTCTGCGGCGTTGTCGAGAATGAGCGTGAGCGCTCCATAGGCCGCAGCCACCAGGATCGACACCACGATCGGCCGCACACCCTTGCCGACGCGCGACTGGATCAGCTGCGTCGCCTCGCGCCGGATCTGCAGGAAGACCTTGGCCAGGTAGGGCTCCAACGCGGGGTACCGCCGGGCGAGCGCCGACAGCTGCACCAGCAGCTCGAACTGCCCGCCGGCCATCTGGTGCTTCGCGAGCGCGCGCATCCAGTCGAGCACGGACGTGCCGTCCGGCTGCGGTGGCATGGTCAAGGCGCCCCCCCGGAGGCGTTCGATGGCGAGTGCGGTGACGGCCTCTTCCTTGCAGGAGTAGTGGTTCGCGAACGTGCGCCGCGCATAGCCCGCGCGGGTCGTCACCTCGTCGATCGTGAACCCGTCGAGGCCGTACTCGACGAGTAGGTCGAACGCCGCCTGCGCCAGGTCGTGCGCCACAGCAAGCCGCTTCTTCTCCCGAAGCCCGATGTCCGTCACCAGCACACCGTAACAGATCGGTGCCCAATGGGCATCAATGCCCATACTGCACGGTTGCGATGTGGACCCGAATCGGCCTCCACAGGCCGGCTTGATCTACGTCAAGGCGCCGTGAGCCGGACTTTCGTACGTTTCCGGTGAGCGTCCGGCGAACCCGTGGGACGCACGCACAGAAAGGCATGACGATGACGACCACTGCTAGCACCCTGACAACGACAGTCCTTCGCGCGGAAGGCTTCTCGTGCCCCTCTTGCGTCGCCAAGATCGAGAAGAGCGTGGGCCGCGTCCCGGGCGTCGCCGCGGTGAAGGTGTACTTCGCGTCGGCCCGCATCGAGATCCGGCACGACCCGGCGGTGGCCGACGTGGAGCAACTCGTCGCAGCCGTGGCCAAGGCCGGCTATACGGCGCGCCCGGCCGCGTTCTGACGAACACCGGCCCCTACGGAGGAGATGATCATGACCCCATCGACGACTTTCCTGGAGAAGGCGTCGGCACACGGCGCCGCGCTGCACAGCCGCCTGCATCACCGCCTGCACCGGACTGCCCTGCACCGGACCGTTCTCCGCGGTCTGCACGGGCGATGGGCAGTGCCTGCGCTCGCCGGTTCCGCCATCGCGGTCTCGCTCGCCGCTACCCATGTCTTCGGCGCCCCACAGTGGGGCGACCTGGTCATGGTCCTCGCGGCGGCCGTCGCCGGCGCGCCGGTACTGGTCAAGGCCGTCCGGGCGCTACGAGCCCGGGTGATCGGCATCGATCTGCTGGTCGCCATCGCGACCATCGGGGCGATCGTCATCGGCAACTACTGGGAGGCCGCCGCGGTGACCTTCCTGTTCGCGATCGGCCACGCGCTGGAAGCGGCGACACTCACCAAGACCCGTTCGGCGTTGGCCGAGTTGATCGCCGTCGCACCGGATCTCGCGATCGTCCTGCGAGACGGTGAGCAGATCGAGATGGCCGCCGAGGCGGTGTCCGCCGGCGAGACGGTCCTGGTGAAGAACGGGGCTAAGGTGCCGGTCGACGGCGTCGTCATCGGCGGGAGTGGCGCCATCGACGAGGCCTCGATCACCGGTGAATCCGTGCCGGTGGAAAAGCTCGTCGGCGATCGGGTTTTCGCCGGAACGATCTCGATGGGCGGCCTGCTGCAGGTCCGCGCCAGGGCGGTCGGGGCCGGGACGACCCTGGCTGGCATCATCCGTCGTGTCGAGGAGGCGCAGGATGCCAACGCGAAGGCCCAGGCGTTCATGGATCGCTTCTCGAAGTGGTACACCCCGGGGATCGTTCTGCTCGCGGCCGTCGCCGGGATCGTCACCGGCAACATCGATCTCGCGCTCACGCTGCTCGTCATCGGCTGCCCCGGGGCGCTCGTCATCTCGATCCCGGTGTCGATCGTGGCCGGGATCGGCCGTGGGGCCCGCGACGGCATCCTGATCAAGGGCGGCGAGTTCCTGGAGACATCGGCCCGCATCGATGTCGTGGCTCTCGACAAGACCGGAACGATCACCGAGGGCAGGCCGCAGGTCGTCGACGTCGTCGCGCTCGCCGACGGGTTCTCCGACGACGAGGTGCTCGGCCTGGCCGCGCGCGCGGAAGCCGGCTCCGAGCATCCGCTGGCCCGGCCCGTCCTGGAGGCCGCGGCCGGTCGAGGCGTGCCGGTGCGCGATCTGCCGGAGCATGTCGAACCGATGCCCGGGAAGGGGATCGTCGCCATCGTCGACGGGGCGCGGATCGCGGTCGGGAACCTGGCACTGTTGGCGTCCGAGGCCGTCACCGATGGCGACATCGCCAGCGCAGCAAGTGTTGTCGACCGGCTTGCGGCGCGCGGCACGACGCCGATGCTGGTCCTTCGGGACAGGATGCTGATCGGCGTCATTGCCGTCGCGGACCAGATCCGGCGGGATGCCGCCGAGATGGTCACGCGCCTGCATCGCGCGGGCGTGCGGAAGGTCGTCATGCTGACCGGTGACGTGGCGACCGTGGCGGAAGCCGTCGGCCGGCGCGTCGGCATCGACGAGGTGCGCTCCGGGCTGCTGCCCGAGGACAAACTCGCCGCCGTCCAGGAATGGCAGCGGCGCGGCCACACGGTCGCCATGGTCGGGGACGGCGTCAACGACGCCCCGGCGCTCGCCGCCGCGGATATCGGGGTCGCGATGGGCGTCGCCGGGACCGGCGTGGCGATCGAGACCGCCGACATCGCGCTGATGACGGACGACCTACTCAAGATGCCCCAAGCGATCTCGCTGGCCCGGCGCACCGTCAACAACATGCGGCAGAACATCGCGATCGCCCTGGCGACCGTCGCGCTACTGCTCGCCGGCGTCCTCTTCGGCGGGGTGACGATGTCGATCGGCATGCTCGTCCACGAGACATCGGTGCTGATCGTGATCGTGAACGCGATGCGGCTGATGCGCCCCGCGGCGGCAACTGCCGGTGCTCACGGCTCGGACGCCAAGCCCATCAACGCATCCGCGTCTGTGATCCGGATCTGACGCGACGCATCGGTCACGATCACCCCGGAATCGCTCAGCCGGCGCAACTGCCTGCTGAGTGATTCCGGGGTGGTGTCCAGCAGCGACGCGATGTCCTTCTTCGCAAGGGGTAGCTCGATCGTCATACCCGCCGCATCCACCCGCCCCGGTAGCGAAAGTAAGTAGTCCGCCAACCGTGAGCTCACGTCGCCGGAAATCACTGAGACCAGCCGATTCTCGGTCTCCACCAGGCGGCGGCTGACGGTCTGCAGCATCGTCAGGCCGATCGAGGGGTGGATGCGGACCAGGCGATCCAGGTCCGCGTGCCGGAAGACGCACATGCTTCCCGCTTCCAGCGCGGTCGCGAAATGATCCGGTCGGCTGCCGGTGAGCAGGGCGGATTCGCCGAAGAAGTCGCCGGGGCCGAGCACCCGGAGGATCTGCTCGCGCCCATCGGCGTCGACCCGGGAGATCTTCAGTGCGCCGGTGTGCACCACCATCAGCTGCGCGCGATCCGATCCCGGTGCATAGACCGCGTCCCCCCGATCGAAACGGGTCGGGCGCGCCACGCTCGCCACGTCGCGCTGGTCGGCGGTGGGCAGCGACTGGAACAGCGGAACCCGGGCGACGCACAGGTCCTCGCCGTCATGAGCGGCGGGCGCGTGGTGATCGTCGTGCTGGTGGCCGTCATTGTTGCGACCGGCGTCGGTTCCGCGATGCGGCGTCATTCACTCACCACTTCCAGCCGAGCGGGCGGGTATCCGACATGAGTATCGCCACGAATCGACGTCATCGCAGATATCGGACCGCAGGCGGTCACCTTGCTGGACGATCCGGCCGCGGGCGCCCGCGTCTACAAGATCGCCAACGAGAGCGCGGTGACGGCGCAGATCGAAAGCGCCCTGGCGCGCTGCTTGCGCCGCCGCCGCGATTCCGGCCGGGATCGCCGCATGGCAGGAGTCGAATCCGACCGCCGCCGCCATCGATGCCGACGCAAGACAGACCCTGATCGACGTCGTGCTGGCCATCGTCGACCCCGACTCGGCGCGCGGGCCGAGTCCTCGCGTCGCGTAATACATTGCTATACACTCAATTGATGGAACTGATCTGGAGCGACGAGGACGCCCAGTACGTTCGCAACCGCTCGAATCGGTATCCGAGCGCACTCGACATCGAGCCGGAATGGACCCAGGAGGCGGTCGATGACGAACACTGCGTCAAACTCAATCCTTACCCAAGATCACGCGTCGGGGCGACCGGCTACATCGGTTACTCGCCGTCGGCGAAGCATGTATTAGTCGTTATCGCGTATGCCGATCTCGACGGAGGCATGCACGGCATGAACTCGTGGCCGGCCAGCGGGCGAGACTTGGCCACATACCGAAAGGCAGTGGAAGACGATGAACAAGCTCGACAATAAAACCGAAGAGGCGGCGCGCACCGATGCCCGCGCGCTTGAGGCCTACGCAGACTCCGACGAACCGTACCCCGCTGACGTGAAGATCAGTCGACCGAATCGGCCCAGCCGTATGTTCAACGTCCGACTAAGCGACGAGCAGTATGAGGAAATCACGGATCTGGCACGCAAGCGGCATCTTCCTGCGTCGACCATGGCCAGGTCGTGGCTCCTCGAACGACTCGACCGAGAACGCCCCGCCAGCTGAGTAGAGTGCTCTCGGTCCGCACGCGGCCAGGATGACGGGTACCGGGGCCGGGCTGCCGATATCGTGTGCCGATGGCCTCTCGCAATGAGATCGACGATGACGGCGCCGGCCGTCTTCGCCGTGTGGACGAGGTCCTCGCCGCGACGCAGCGACCGGGCGTCCGGCTGATCCTGCTCACCGGCGAGGCGGGGGTCGGCAAGTCCTTCCTGCTGGACGGGCTGGCCACGAGACTCGGCGCGGATCGGGCGTGGGGTGTCGCGGCGCTCAAGGAGGTGCCGGGCAGCGCGCTGTCGCACCTGGTCGAGCCCTCAGGCACGCTGCCCGAGCTGACTCGGGCGGTCTTGCTGCAGGTGGGGCCCAGGCTCTGCGTAGACGACCTGCACCTCGCCGACCCGCTGTCGCTTGCGCTGATTGAGCGACTGCTCAGGGAGCCGGGCAGGCTGGTGGTCGCGACGGTCCGCACCCGCAACGGTGAGCTGCCGCCGGCGGTGCGGGAACTGGCACGCGAGCCCTGGGCGCGTGCGTGCGAGGTGGCGGCGCTCTCCCGCGAGGAACTGGACGCCTTCGCGGCGGGCGAATTGGGCGGACCCGTCGACGCCGGGTTGAGCGAGGAACTGTGGCGCCGCACCGCCGGCAATCCGTTGTATGCCGGTCAAGTGCTGCGCGCGGCGCAGGCCGGCGGGGCCGTCGCGAGCCGGGCCGGCAGCTGGCACGCGACCGCCGCGTTGCCGGTTCCCGCTTCGTTGCAGGATGCGGTCACCGACCAAGTCAGCGCCCTTGGCGACGCGGCAATCGAAGCAGCGCAATGGCTTTCGGGGCTGGGTGAGATCCCGATCGAGCGGATCGAGCCGAGCGGGCGTGACGACGCCGTACGGCAACTGGTTGACGCGGGAATGGCGCGATTCACCGAGCGTCCCGACCCGTCGGGGTCGCCTCAGAAGCTGGTGGTGTTTTCGCATCCCCTGTTCCGCGAGGCGGTTTGGGCCAGGACCGATGCGCTGCGTCGCCTGTCCGTGCTGCGCGAACACGTTGCGGCGGAACGGTCCGAGGCGCGGCCGGACGCGGTGCGGCTCGCCGTCATGGCTCTCGAGGTCGGCGAACCGGTTGCGCCGGCTGCGCTGTTGGCGGCCGCGCGCCTGGCGGCGGGCGGGACCGGCAGCGCCGGAGTCGAGTCGGCGCTCCGCCTGGCGCAGGCGGCGCTGCGTGACGCGGACGGGGAGGTGCGCGTCGAGGCCGCTGCGCTCACGGCCGACGCATTGATGCAGCTGGGCCGGGCCGGCGAGGCGGCGGGGCTGTTGGAGCGCGAACTGGAACGGTTGCGGCCGGGGCCGCACGCGATCCTTCTCGCGGGGCTCTTGCATATCGTGATGACCTGGGGTCTCGGTGACGAGCCCGCTGCCGCGACGATGATCGCGGGGCAGGCCGCGCGCTACTCACGCTGGGCGCCGGCGGTGAGCGAGGTGTTCGGGTTCATTCGGGCCGATGGGTTCACCTATGCCGGGCGCCCTGCCCAGGCGCTGGCGTTGACCGACCATCTTCGGATCGGCCGCATCTGGCGCGCTCTGGGCAAGCTGACCCCGCTGGGCAGGCTGTTGCCGCAGGTAGAGGCCCGGATCGTGCAATCCCGCGCCCATGCGCTGACCCAGCTCGCGCGCCCGGCTGAGGCGGCCGAGCTGCTGACCACCGGGAACACCGGCTCCCGCCTCGCGGAACTGGAAGAACTCATCCCGAGCTGGCGCGGCAACTACTCGACGATCCTGGCCCACGCCACCCGCGAAGCCGGGAACCCACGTCGCGGCCTCGACCATGCGCGCGCTGCGTACGCGGCGACGCTGGATACCGGGTTCGTGTGGGGCCGGGCGTGGGCCGCCTGCAATATCGCGGCATGTTGGTTGCAGATCGGCGACCTTGATGAAGCAGCCATCTGGGCACGCCGGACGATCGATACCGCCCGGTCCGGGCATCTCGTCGATGCGGAGCGGCTGGCGATCATGCTGCTGTCGGTGGCCGAGGGTTCGCGGGGTCACGCGCTTTACGCGTCTCTCCTTGACCTCGCGGACACCTTGCCGACGGGGGTTGGCTTCCTGTGGCATCAGCATCCGATCGGGACGGCGTGGCGGGCCTACGCGGCGGGCCACACGAGCCTGGCGGCCACCGTGTTCGCGGAGGGTTTGGACGTTGCCGAACGGGACGGGGCAGCACTCGCGGTGATGTCGCTGTGCCACGAGTGGCTGCGGCTCGGTCGCCCGGTCGCGCTCACCGAGCGGATGCGGGCCGCGACAGCAGATCTGGATCCGGCCTCGACGGGCGCGTTGACCACGGCGCGCCTCGCCCTGGCCGCCGGCATCGAAAAGGGCGATCCAGGAACGGTTGTCGAGGCCTGCGAGCTATTTGCATCCCACGAGATGCCGCTGTTCGCCGCGGAGGCGGCGGCCCTGGGCGCGTCCCTGTCCACCGGCCGCGCGCACACCTCGCTCATGCACCGGGCGCGGGCGCTGGCCGCGGAGGTCGGTTCACCACGGACCCCGCTGCTCGCCCTCCTGGAGCGCGGATGGCAGCCGGATCCGCTCACCACGCGGGAGCGCCTGGTCGCCGAGTTGGCCACGCAGGCGAGCAATGCGCAGATCGCCGAGCAGTTGCACCTGTCGGTCCGCACGGTCGAAGGGCACCTGGCCCACGTTTACACGAAGCTCGGCATCACGACCCGCCGCGAACTGCCGGCGGCGCTGGCCGGGGCTCGCACGTAGCGGCAGCAAGTAATGGCGGCTCGCAGGTAACGGCGGTTCGCAGGTAGCGGCGGAGCATAGAGCTGCGGGCTCGGCAGCAAGCGGAAAACAGGTACTCACCACGCATGACGGCGGCGGCCGGTCGTTCCTAACCTGGATCGGCCTGTCGACTGCCCAACCCGAAGAGGTCCGATGCGTGCACTTGTCCGCGCCGTTGTCGTGGCGGCGCTCGCCGCCATCACCGTCATCCTTCCTGCCGGCCCCGCGCTGGCCGACGAGGATTCGATCCGTTTCGTCACCGGCGAGGCGCACGCGACGCTCGGCCCGAACCAGGTGCTGCGGATCGACGGGCGCATCCGGTATTTCAACAACTGTTCGGCACCGGCCAATGGCGGCGGCATCGACGATTTCGTCTATCCGGCGGCCGACATTTACGTCATCAATTCGGATTTCGACCCGAGTGACGGCGACAATCTCGTCGACGAGACGGGCACACCGACGACGATCGTGCAAGCCGGCGGAACGTTCGTGGACGAGATCCTGGCGATTACTCAGCCCAGCGGGTCGCTTCCGGAAGGCGAGTACTCGATCGTGGTGGACACCTGCCAGAACGGCGTGTTCAACGCGTCCTCCGACCTCTTGCTGCATGACGTGATCTCGGTGCGCTTCCCGCCCGTGTTGCCGCCGATCGACTCATCGATCATCGCCCTGAAGAACAGCGCGCGGACCGCGTTCGGTACCTGGCAGGACATCTCGCGCCTGTTCGACACGCTGCTCGCCGTGGACAAGGCGGCCGGATGCGGCAAGGCCGCGTTCGAGCGCGGCAATGATCTTCAGGACGCGATCCTCGGCTGCCTGGAGGTGATCAACATCTGGGTGGACTCCCCCGCCATCTCCAAGTGGCTCGAGCTGACGGGGAAAGTGAAAAACGCGGTGCGCTGCAAGAGAAATGACGCCGGCGCGTGTTTCGGGCTGATCTCCGACTTCTGGGGCCTGGACGGCTCACCGATCCGCACCTACGTCACCTCGGGAGCGAAGAACCTGATCGCGAACCAGGCGAAGGCGTTCTTCGGTATCGCCGCGGATCCGCCGCGCGCCGACTATTCTTCGCCGAGTTCGGTGATCCAGCCGGACCTGCCCATCCCGCAGGTGCAGGGCGACGGTTCGATCTTCGACGGAGTGTCGCAGTGGGCGACCGCGCTGGAACGCGAACAACTCATGTGGACGGCCCTGCTCGCGGCGGTCGAGCGTTATCAGGGCGCGCAGGCCGCCGGCGACGTCGCCGATGCAGTGGCGCAGGCCCGTTCCGCCGCCAACCTGGCCGACGCGCTCGCGGACGCGTCACCGGTGACCGCAAATCTATTGGCCTCCTGGTTCGACACCGTGCACACCAAGATCCCCGATTTCGACAGGATCACCCAGACAGGCTGCTCCGACCTGCACCGGTACGACACGTCCGGGTTCAGCCCGTCGGAGGACCGCGCGCTGCGGAACTGGGGCGTTGCCGGGGCGGCCCGCAACCGATGGCTGGATGCGCTACGCGGCGAGACGGAGTGCTTCCTGAGCGCCCCGTTCATGAACACGGGCCCGGTGGCCGCTCTGGTGGGAGGCCAAGGCGCGCAGTCGGCCACACTGCATGCCACCGCCACCGCCCTGCGGTCCATCGCAGACTCGGTCACGGGGCCGGATGCTGCGGGGGTGCCGACCATCACGCTGCCCGCGGCGACCAACGCTGCGGTGGGCACGCCGGTCACCGTGACCGCGGTGGCGACACCTGGATCCACCGTCACCTGGGATCTGGACAACGACGGGGTCTTCGATGACGCGACCGGGCCTTCGGCGACGATCACCTATGCCATGGCGGGGCACCGGGCGGTCGCTGCCAAGGCCACGAAGGCGGTTGGCGTGGCGGTCACGGCCCATGCCCTGGTCGACGTCATACTCGCCAACCGGCCGCCGGTGATCGACTCGTTCACTCCCGCCGGCATCGACGGCCGACCGTATGCCACGACCGCGGTCGGCGCCGCGCAGACGTTCACCGTCGCGGCGTCCGACCCGGAGAGCGAACCACTGCGCTACGACTGGTTCGTCGACGGCGATCGGCAGGACGGCGCCACAGGACCTTCGCTCACGGTGACGCCGAACGCGACCGATCGCGGCCCGCACACGGTGAGCGTCCAGGTGCAGGACCCGAACCCCGGCAACGTCGTCACCCGGGCATGGCGTTGGCAGGTCGATGACGCCGACCGCGACCGCGACGGCTGGGCGGACAACCCCGTTGCCGACTGCAACGACACCAACCCTGCCGTGCACCCCGGCCAGGTGGAGGTCCTGTTCAACGGGTGGGACGACGACTGCAACGCCGCAACCCCGGACCGACCCATCGACCTCGGCGACGGCGGTGACGTGTGGGCGTGGGGCCAGTTCTACGGAAGCGGGCACGGCGACACAGCCGTCCCCGGCCCGAACGGCGTGCACGGCGCGGTGCAGATAGCCGGGAGCTTCCGCCTCGGATACGCGCTGCTGAGCGACGGCACGGTCCGGGGTTGGGGCATGGGCGGAAACGGCCTGACCGGCATCTCGCCGACCGGCAAGGTTTACGGCCTGGGTAGCGCGTCCGGCGAACTGAGCGGCGTGACCGGCCTGACGGAGTCCACCTCGGCAGTGTTCTTTCATCTGTCCGACGGGCATGTCGCCTCCGTCGGCGACGAAACAGGCGGGTATGCGGCCGGGCAGCTCGGCGCGGGCATCGGGCTCTACGGCCGCAATTATCCCGACTACGTACTCGGCCCGGATACCGACCGGGACGGCGCGGCCGACCCGCTCGGCAGTGTGGTGAAGGTGTGGAACATCGGCGGTGCGGGACTCGCGCAGCAGGCCGACGGGACCCTGCTGCAGTGGGGTTCGCGCCAGTGCGCGGACGCGGGGTGGGGCGCGCGACCCGTGGTCTACGCGGCGGTGCCGGAACCCGACCTGACTGCGAAGCTGCCCGGTCTGGTGCAGGCCGTCGGATCCATCAACAACCCCGGGTCGGCCATGTTCCGCCTGGCTGATGGGAGCGTGAAGGCCTGCGGCGCAGAACGCACCGGGGGGTCCGAGTACACGTTCAACCGACTCCTGCCGTTCGGCGCGTTCGGGCCCGACAATCCCGCCGTGGACGTGGCGACGCGAGGTAACGAGTGGTGGGTCGTCACGGCCTCCGGCGAGGTGTGGGTGAAGACCTGGGATGCAGGCGTGTTGGGGGTCCCGGGCTGCACCCCGGCCCTATGCCCCGCGGGCAAGCTGTTCCAGCTACCGGTACCAGGCGGCGCGCGCGTCGCAGACGTTGACGCCGACGGCGACACCATCCAGCTGCGCCGGGCGGACGGCACCCTCGTCACGTGGGGTGGGAACACCTACTGGAACACCGGTCACCCCACACCCACCAACAACGTTCCTGCCGTCATCCCCGCGCAGCTGGAGATCGACGGCTATGTGCTGGAGAGCCACTCCAGCATCTGGAACGGCTATGCGCTCGTCATCCCCTCGGCGCGGGTCGCGGCGTCCGGCTGGGTTCCGCCGCAACCGGACGTGACGGTTTCCGCGGTGGGCGGCACCGGTCCGGAGGGCGGGTCGGCCACCGCGGGAGTGCGGTTGAACCGCTCGGCCAGCGGCGACCTGACCGTGTCCTGGCGCTTCGGCGACGCGACCGGCGAGGTCGCGGTCCCGGCCGGGGACACCGAAGCCGATATTCCGTTGACATTGCCTGCGCCGGACGGTGTTTGGGGCATCGACCGGCATCAGCCGTTGATGCTCACGAGCGTGTCCGCGAACGCGTCGCTCGGCGACGAGAACGCGGATATGACGATCACCGACACCGATCCGGTGCCGACTCTGACGGTGTCGCCGGACTCTGTGTCGGAAGGTGACGGCGCGCTCACGGCAGCGACCATCACCGTGGGGCTCTCTCACCCGGCGGGCATCGATCTGGTGGCTCACGTGACCTCGACCGACGGCACCGCCGCCGCGGGGGTCGACTACAAGCCGTTGGCCGTCGACGTACCGATCCCCGCCGGGACCACTTCGGTGACCGCGCCCCTCGTGCTGCTGGGCAACGCGGTTCCTCAGCCCGACCGCGCGTTCACCGTGGCCGTCGCCGTCGCTGTCCCTGTCGCCGGCACGGGCGGCGCCGAGTCGACGTCAGCGGTCGGCTCCACGAGTCGCCAGGTCGGCATCGTCGATGACGATCCGCTCGCGCTTCGCGCGAACAGCGTCATCGTCGCTGCCGGCGATACCGCGACCGTCTCGATCACCTCCCCAACCCTGCCGGCCGGCGAGCAGGTCACGGTCGATTGGGCGACCGCGGACGGCACCGCACTCGCCGGGCGCGACTACACGGCCGCGTCCGGCACGCTCACCCTCGCACCCGCGGCGGGCGGCGGCGGGAAAGGGATCATCACCGTGCCGACGGCGCTGCTCACCGCGGCGAGCGACGCGGAACGCGGGCATCATCTTGCGCTCACACTCTCCGCACGCACGGCGGGACGCCCCGTGCTCGGCCCGACATCCGCCACGATCGTCATCACTCGCCGGCTTGATCGGGAGTCGCAGCCGGATCCCGGACCCGTCACACCGCCGGTCACACCGAACGGTGCCACAACGACACCGGAGACAACCCCGACGACCGGCGCTTCTTCCGGGGCCGTCACCGGCAGCTTCCAGGTGCTGGCCGACGACGCGGGCTTCAGCGAAGTCGAAAACATCAACGGAGAGCTGGCCACCACGGGGCCGCCCGTCGTGCCACAGGCGCTCCTCTTGGCAGCGTTGGCGCTCCTGGCCGGGATCGGACTCGCCCGGGCCGCACGCCGAAGGCGACGGAACCCGGCCCGAAGCGGCCGGTAATAGCTCAAGGACCGACTCGCGTGCACCGCAGCCACCGGGCGAGACCGCCTACTTCTGCCGGTCGAGAGTCACCTCACCGTACGGGGTTTGGACCGAGATCACGTCTCCGGAGCAGGTGAACGCGGTGTTCGGCTGCAGGGCGGCGTGGTAGTCCATCGGCACGTTCATATGCATGCCGCTGACGTCGACGGTCGCCTTGGCCTGCACCCCGGCTTTGAGCCCGGCGATCACGTACTGGCCCGCGCCGGTGCGCTTCCACGTGCCGGTGTCCTTGCCGCCGTAGACGACCGTCATATTCCCCTGCGAGACGGTGGTCTCGATGGTGAAGCCGTTGAAGGTGAACTCGAACGTGCCGTCCTTGCGGTAGGTGGTGAGAATAGGCCCGCCGGTCGCCTTCATGTCGGCGCCGTTCTGGGCCGCGACCGGTCCGACGACGGAGGTCCACGACTCGTTGCTCATGGCCCAGGTGCCGACCACGCATTCGCCGGTCGTCAGCGTCATCTGTTCCTTGCCCACCCCCCGCAACGAGCGGGCCACGAAATCGACGGTGCCCTTCTCGTCCACCTTCTCCGCGCTGGTGTACGTGAACGTGGCGGTGGGGTTGGCCGGCTGCTTCTTCCCCTCCGGCGAGACGGACTTGGTCCCGCTGGAGAGTTTCGCCTGCACCGTGCCTTTGGCCTGCGCGCCGTCCAGCGCCGAGACCGGGGTCGAGTCGATGGTCACCTCGGTGTCGGTGGCCAGCCCGTCCGGGCCGTCCGAGGGCTTGAGGCCCAGCTTGACGCACTTGCCGCGCTCGATCGTCTTCTTCAGGGCCTCGGTGACATTCTTGCCCTGGAAATCCTTCGACATGGCGGCGACATAGGCCCAGCCCTGGCCGTCCTTGGTGGCCTGGGCCGATCCGTCCCCGGGCAGGCTCCCAGAAAGCTCCTCGCCGGCCCCGGCGGACCCGCCGTTCTGGTACTGGAACTCCGTGTCGGTGCTGACGATCTGCGCATCATCGTCCAGCTGCGCGGTGACGCCGACGATCCAGCTGCCGTGGTAGTTGCCGCCGCCGGTCTTCGAGACGGAGTCGATCTCGAAGGTGTAGACCACCCGCATCTTGCCCTTCGGGTTCGGGCACATCTCCGAGTCCTTCTTCATGGTGATCTCGGTCTTGACCTGGTCGTTCTCGTACGGCTGGAGATGCACGGTGCTGGAGACGTTGTTGTCATCGATACTTGCGGTGTTCTTCGGGTTCGACGGGTCCGCGATCTCGCCGCGCTGGCCGCCGGCCCACTCGTCGCCGCCGAAATCCTGGCCGCCGCCCAGCGGTGCGCCGTACGCCTCGCCGAGGCCCACCTGCGTCTTCGGGTCGTTAATGCTGCCCGAGTCGCCGTCCCGCAGCGCGCTCACTGCCCGGCGCAGGCCCGGTGCGCCCAGTTGCTTGTCGAACCACGCCGCCTGGTCGAGCAGGATCTGCGCGTAGGTCTCCCGCCCGCCGACCGCGGCGACCAGCCCCGATTCCTCGCCGCGGCGCAGCTCGAAGGCCATCGACGCCCGGCGCAGCCACTGCTCCTGCTCCTGCGGCGACATCCGCAGCACCGCCGGCAGATCCGCGGCCGTCGCGTCGCCGGGGTCGACGGTGCGCTCCCCGGCTCCCGATGCCGTACTGCCCGAACCACCTCCCTGGCCCGACCCGGTCGATGACGCGCTCGTCGCATCGGCCCGCACGCCACTACCCTCCACTGCCGACGTGCACGCGGCGAGCGCGAGCAGGGCCGTCATACTCGTCGCCAGCAGGATTCGGGCCGGGCCGTGGGGCCGGGTTACGCGCCCGGCTGCGCGTGGGGTTGTCCGCATTTTCGGGAGGATAGGACGCCCAGCGCCGCGGCACATGCGTGCCGACTACCTATTTTTCGAGTATGACGAGCCGGCCGACCGGCGGAGCCGGTGACGTCCCCTGGAGTGGTGGAGATTCCGGCTGGGTTGCTGGCGTCGTAGACGTTGGTGAGCCATCGTGCAACGGTCAGGTGAGAACCGGCTAAAGCTACCCACAGAAGGACACAACGCACGATGGCTCTTGGCCAGTCTGCCCTCCTCGAGCTCCTCGGGGAACTGAAACCAACCGAGGTCATCGACCGGATCCGGACCGCGACCGAAAGGCTCTACCAGGAATGACCGACGCGGAAGCGGCCGCGTTCATCAGCACGGCCTCGCACCAAACAACGCCGGTAAGCGGGTACTCGGTCGGGGTCCGCGGCACAGCTCAGAGAACCGCAATGAAGATCCCCGGCATGGGCTGCTGGCTCCGCGCCGACGACGTGCGTCGAGTCATCGCCTATTCGCAGGCGACGCCATCCCCGTCACGGTCGAGCCCCGCCCGGTAGCCGGGCTCACCGCGATACAACGGTGCCTTCCCAGCGGCGCGGACCGCGGCGCAATTCTTGTAGTAGACGTCGCCGCCGGCAGGTGGCGGTGGCGATGGCGGTGCGACCGTAGTCTTCGGCGCCAGTGGCTTGGTGGTCTTCGGAGCGACCTTGGTAGTCTTCGGAGCGACCTTGGTGGCCTTCGGCGGAGCGGACTTCGTGGTAGGAGCGACTGCCTTCGTCGTCTTCGGAGCCGCCGCGCTGGTGATCTTTGGGGCAAGTCTCGTCGTAGAGGCGGCAGGCCTGGACGCAGAGGCCGTCTTGGCCAGAGTCCTCGCCGCTGCGCTAGAGGTCAGCGAGGACGTCGATGTCGATGGAGTAACCGTCGACGTTTCCGCCTCCGTCGTGCTCGGCGGGTCCTTGGTGGGCGACGTCGGCGACGTCACCACCTCAATGACATCCGATGCTCCAGCCGATGACGACGGACCATCCGCCGTGCCAGCCTTGCACCCCGCCAGCAGCGAGGCTGCGATAAGCATCGCAGCGACCCGTCGAATCATCATCGCCCCCACCTTTATCGGCCCCGCCCCGTACCTGGACGATCGGCAGCGGGCAGCACGACTCAAGATGGTGGGCGAGTATGGGAGGACGGCGGCCCGGATTCGTGATGGCTACCACGGGTTGGATCCGGTCGTGAATGCCAGACCGCAAGTGCACGTCATTGCAGGTATCACTCGGTCGAGCTGAGGGGATCCCCTACTGCTCGGCTAGCGCCTCGCAGCGGGGGCCCATTCGATTCGCTCTGCCCGTATTACGTGTTCGGGGGCCCCACCTCAGCTAGCGCTTCGGCGGGGCCCCCGAACACGTGGTGGAGCTGAGGGGAATCGAACCCCTGACCTCTTCGATGCGAACGAAGCGCGCTACCAACTGCGCTACAGCCCCAGGGGCCCGCGGCTTGCCGCGCGCCAGCGTCAAGGATAGCAGCCCGTCCGCGCCGTCACGCCCACCGAGTAGGACGACGTCCTCGTCGAAACGTGATCACACGACCATACGGTCGACGGTGCCGAGCGCGGCGGAGGATCAGCCGGCGCGGCGGCGCGAGATCGCTGGGCGGTAGTACTCGAGGTCGTCGAACGCCGGATCGCTGTCCTCGAAATCCACGGGCTCGCCGCGCAGGTAGGACGACGGCGGAACCGTCGGCCGCACATGGGATCTGACGAGATAGTCCGATTCGACATCGGCGCCGACACGGGGCATCTCGCCCGTCCGGTGCGCATAGACCTGCTCGGCGACGCTCGGCCGATACCCGGGGCGGATCTGTCGTGCCCGCTCCAGCCGCGCGGCTCTACGTTGGCGAATGGCCTCTTCGATCCGCACCTGCCGGCGCAGATACGCCAAGTACAGCACCAGCAGCACGCCAGCGGCGACGGTGGCGACCCAGCCGTACCCGATGCCGAGCAACCCGACCGGCACTCCGGCGAGCATCAGCGCAACAAGAACGAGCGCGACGCGCCTGCGTTGCCGGAACCGGTAGGCGCGCGCCCGCTCGGCCGCGCGGGGGTCGAACCCACCCCGACCGGGCCGCACCGGGACGGGGCGATAGCCGACGACGTCACCCACCTCACGCTCATCGCCAGGGGCGCGATACGGTGCCCGCTCCGAACGCTCCCGTCCCGCCGCCGGGGCACGATCATCGACGCGCGATTCCCCGCGCCACAACGGTTTCGCATCTCCCGAGTGCACTGCGTGTTCCTGCTCCCAATCGTCGGCGGCGTCGCGCACGCGGCCCGAGCGACGCGACTCCGGCTCGCCCACTGCGCGTACCGCAAGATTGTCGGCACGACCCACCGGCTCTCCCCGATCCGTTTCGACCGAAACCTCGTCGCGTGCGAACACGCGCTGTCCGGCCCGATCGCGACGCTCGTCGAGGGCAACATCACGGTGCACCGGACCCACATCGCCAGCAGTATCGTCCGCATCCTCGACATCGCCGACAAGGTCAGCGGCCTCGGTCACCCGCACCGGCCGGGAAGCCGAAGCGCGTACGTCAACCGCACGCGAGCCCGCCGCCGTAGCACCGCCCGCGCGACGCATCGCGTCCCGGTCGACGTCGTTCCGCTCGGCGCCAATCGCAAGACCCTCGCCGTCCGCGACGCCCGCTACGGCGAGATCCCCGGCGCCATCGGCCAGATCACCAACCAAATCCTCCGAAATACCATCCGCCGCGACATCCTCGGCGTCATCAGCGAAGTCTTCCCCGACGACATCCCCCCGAACCACCGCCGTGCGGCTCAGCACCGGACGTCGGCGGCCCCGCATCCCACGGCGCTCCAGAACCCGGAAACCTGCACTGTCCTCATGATTCTCGGGCACCTGCTCGCGCCGCTTGGCGATCATGGGCACCAGCACCACGAGCCACGCCACGACAAGGCCGACCAGAATCAGCGACGTCGGCAAGGACGGCATGTCGGCCCCTTTCCGGATCAAGGCCCCGAACCCAGCGAACCCGGAGCAACCAACGCCCCCGCGCCGAAGGCACAGAGCTACTGCTTGATCACGCTAGCCACTCCAGTCACACATGCCCCGTAGGACACGCCCACGCGTTAGCCACATCGGCCCTCACCTCGCCGCAAGTAGGCACCCACCAGAGCAAGCGCCGGGTCCGAGCCCCCCGGCATCTCCTCGACCGTCAGCGCAAACAGCAGGTGATCCCGCCATGCCCCGGCGATGTCGAGATACCGCCGCAGCAGCCCTTCCTCCCGCATCCCGAGGTGCCCCACCACCGCCCGGCTCGCCGCGTTCTCCGGCGCGATCGTCGCCTCGACCCGGTGCAGCCCGACCGGTCCGAGCGCATGCGCCACGGCCAATGCCACCGCCCCCGTCGCGACACCGTGGCCCGTCATCTCCGACGACACCCAATACCCCACCCACGCCGAGCTCACGGATCCGCGCTGGATTCCCCCGAGTGTCACCTGCCCGACGAATTCGTCATCGACGATCACGGCGAACGGCAGGCACGTCCCGCGACGGGCGGCCCACCCGAGCGCCGCACGCGCCGCACGCCATGCCGCGGGCGAATGACGCTCGGTCCAGCTCAGCGGGCTCGTCGCATCCCACCGCTCGATCAGCTCCCGATCCCGCAGCCGCAGGCGCCGCCAGGCCGCACCGTCGCGCCGGCGCAGCGGCCGCAGCCGCACCGCACCCGCGCGCGAAGGCAGGGGGCCCAATTCCGCGGGCCAGCCGGGGTGCCGCGGGTTCCGTGACGACGCAGGCCCGATCAGGACGCCCATGACGCTGTTCCGCGCTCCGCGCCCATACCGGGATCAGGCCCGCTGAGCCAGGAACGACACCGCGACCTCGGCCCCGATCGGCACGTCGATCACGTCCTCATCGATCAGCACCAGACAGTTGGCCTCGGCGAGCGATGCCAAGAAATGCGTTCCCCCCGCACCACCGAGGATGTGCACCAGGTATTCCTCGTTGTCGTCCCGCATCAACTGGCCGCGCAGGAACTGCCGTCGGCCGGCCGGCGAAGAGATCGGCGCCAGCGTGCGCGCGGTCACGGTGCGGCGGTACGGATTCCGGCGACCGAGCATGGCGCGCAGCGCGGGCCGCACGATCACCTCGAACACGACGAGCGCGGACACCGGGTTGGCCGGGAGCAGGAAGGTCGGCACCTGGTCCGTGCCCAGCCGCCCGAACCCCTGGGTCGAGCCGGGCTGCATCGCCACCCTGGTCGTGTCGATCTCGCCCAGGTCCGCGAGCGCCTCGCAGACCACGTCTCCCGCGTAACCGCCGGCGGCGCCGGCAATCACCAGCGCCTCAGACACCAGCAACCGCGACTCGACCAGCTCGTGCAGCCGGCGTGCGTCGGACGGCCCGATGCCGACTCGCGTCACCTCGGCGCCGGCGTCCCGCGCGGCCGCGGCCAACGCGAAGGAGTTGACGTCGTACACCTGCCCCGGCCCCGGCTGGCGCGAGATGTCGACGAGCTCGTCGCCGACCGAAATGATCGACAGCCGCGGCCGCGGATGCACGAGCACCTTGTCCATGCCCACTGCCGCCAACAGCCCGACCTGCGCGGCACCGATGAACGCCCCGGACCGCACCGCCACGTCACCGGGCTGAACGTCCTCGCCGGTCCGCCGCACGTACGCCCCGGACGAAACCTTCGCGGTCACCGAGATCCGCGCCCCGTTGCTGTCCGCCGCGGCCCGCGGCACCACCGCATCCGCGATCGTCGGCAGCGGCGCCCCGGTCGCCACGAAGACCGCCTGCTGCGGCTGAAGCCGGTGCGCCGCACGGGATCCCGCGGCCACCTCGCCCACCACCGGCAGCACCACCGGCGCAACCTCGGTCGCCGCGTTCACGTCGACGGACCGCACCGCATATCCGTCGACGGCGGCCTGGTCGAACGCCGGCAGCGCGGAGGAGGCCACCACCTCCTGCGCGCACAGCAGACCTTGCGCCTCGGAGATCGCGACACGCACCGGCGCGGGGGGCTGGGCGGCGGACAGCACGCGGTCGAGCTGGTCGGTGACGGAGCGCATCAACGACCGTCCCCCCGCAGCGGCACCGACCGGACGTGGCACTGGCTCATGGTCACCAACGCTAGCGTGTCGCGCACGGCGCAGGCTGCAGACACCGCCTCCAGCGCGCCAACCAGCGGGCAAACCGGCGCGAATCGATGCCGCCTGCGCCAGTTCCGAGCGCCCGCCGCCGGGCAATCGGACGCGCAGGCTGGGAAGATCCGAGTATGACGACGTTCGCGGCCAAGGCCGAATTGCGCCGACGCTTCGCGGAAGCGCGTCGGGCCAGGTCCGAGGCAGCGAGGATCGTTGCGCGTGCGCAGATCGCGGCGCACCTCCTCGATACGTTGACGACTCTCGCCCGTGAGCGGCCGGTCCGGGTTCGCCAGACGTCGCCGCTGACGGTGTGCATGTACCTGCCGCTGCCGAGCGAGCCGCTGCCGCCTCGGCTCGCGGCGGATCTCGTCGACGCCGGGATCCGCGTGCTCGCGCCGATCGCGACGGCCGGCCAACCGCTCGACTGGTGCGTCATCGACAGCGACGGCCTGCCGGACAGCGACGGTCTGCCCGGCGCGAGCGGGGCCTTCGTGACCGGTTCGTTCGGCCTGCTCGAACCGACCGGACCGCGCCTCGGGCCGGCAGCCATCCGCGGCGCCGATGTCGTACTGACGCCGGCGCTGGCCGTGGACTCCGCGGGGATCCGCCTGGGCCGCGGCGGCGGCCATTACGACCGCTCGCTCGCACTCCTGCGGGAGGCCGACGAGGCCACGAAAACGCCCGGGCCGTCCGCGCCGCACGCGCCGCCAAAGCTTCGACCGGGAGCTCGGCCCGAGAACAGCGTCATACCCGGTTCGGACGCGCGCGTGATCGCCGTGCTCTTCGACGGGGAGATCGTGGCCGAGTTGCCGCGCGAACCTCACGACGTGCCGGTGACGGACATCGTGACGCCGGAGTTCGGGCTGTGCCATATTCCGGGCCATGCCCCGGACCAGCTGCCGCGCAACGCACCGGGCCGCGCGTCGGTCGGGGCGCGGAACACGGCCCGTCGCCGCAATGTTGCGAAAGTCGACGTGCACGGAGCAAAATCGACTTAGCAGTCCGACGGTGCGAGTGCCAATCCCGAGCACGGTCGCTGTCGTGAAGAACCATCGCAGCTCGGCGCCGCGCGGCGCCGCCAGGAGGACACGTGCCCACCTACCAATACGCCTGCAAGAATTGCGACTACGAGTTCGAGCAGGTCCAGGCGTTTTCGGACCCGGCGCTCACGGCCTGCCCACGGTGTGCGGGGCAGCTTCGCAAGGTCTACGGATCGGTCGGCGTCGTCTTCAAGGGCAGCGGGTTCTATCGCACGGATTCCCGGTCCGGTGCGAGCAAGTCGACCCTGTCGGCCGAGCACAAGGCCGAATCTAACGGGTCGTCCGGGAACGGGTCGGCGGAGCATAAGTCGACAGAGCATGGCTCGTCGGATCACGGCTCCGGGAAGGCAGCGAAGGCCGCGCCGGCTAAGGTTCCGGCCGGCGCATCCAGCGGATCGTCCGCCCCGGCCAAGGCTGCCAGCTAGGCCGCTCCGCCTCGCCGCCCACCTTCCGTCGCGGCATCGAGTATGACGCTGTTCTGACGGTACGGATTCTGGTCCGCCGCGCTCGAGTTGTCCCCCTCCGCGGCAGTTGTCCACATTTCGGGAGATGCGCCTACGCGTCGGCGCCCACTGCGTAGCGTTCCGGGCATGTCCCGTCCTGCGGCCGTCGATGCCCGCGATCTGCAGCGCCGCATGCCCGATCGAGTGTTGACCGCCCTGCGCCGTTACCGCCGCGGCGGTCGGCGGGCGCGCGCCCTGCGGCGTGTTGCGGCGGTCTTTCTGATGCTCCTGGCGGCCGGGTTCGCATCGATCCGGCCGTCGTCTCCGGGCGACGGCACCGCCATCGTCGTCGCGGCGCGCGATCTGGACATCGGTGTCGTGCTGGCGGCCGCCGATCTGAGCCTCCAGGCAGTGGCAGACCCGCCGGACGGGGCCGTCCGCGCGTCGAACGGTGGCACTGCCGGCACGGTCGGACGCACGCTGGCGAGCCCTGTCCGCCGCGGCGAGATCCTCACCGACGTCAGGCTTCTCGGCCAGGCCGGGCCGCGTGCCGGCCCCGGTCGGGTCGCTGTTCCGGCGCGCCTCGGCGACGCCGATGTGGTCGAGTTGCTCCGTCCGGGCATGCATGTCGCCCTGGTGTCGGTGCCGCGCGACGGCACCGCGCCGGCACGCTCGTTCACGGATGACGCCGTGGTGCTCTCCGTGGCGGACGCCGCCACCGGCGCACTCTCCGCGCAGAATCAGGGCCGCATCGTGGTTTTCGCCGTGCCGTCCGCCGCGGCGGATGCGGTGGCGGCCGCCGGGCTCACCGGGGCGATCGCGCTCAGGTTCCACTGACGTGACCAGCCACGTTATAATTCCGTGCCCAGAATGCCGGTGCCGCCCGGTGTTCTGGTTCGGTCCATCGGCATGCGCGGCACCCGACTCCGAAAGGACAGGCACATGCTCAAGGGATTCAAGGACTTCGTGCTGCGCGGCAATATCGTCGAACTGGCGGTCGCGTTCGTTATCGGCGCCGCGTTCGCGACGCTGGTCAACACGTTCGTGTCCGCCATCATCAAGCCCATCCTGGCCATCATCACGCCGGGCCAGACCCAGGGCTTCGGCTTCCATCTCGTCTCGGGGAAGGCGGCGACGTTCATCGACATCGGCGTTCTGATCAATTCGATCATCGTGTTCGTGCTGACGGCGGCGCTGATCTACTTCCTGCTCGTCGTGCCGATGAACGCGATCAACCAGCGCCGGGCCGCGCGCGCCGGTGCGCCGGAGGAGGAGCCGGCTGCGCCCACCGAGACCGAGCTGCTCATCGAGATCCGGGACCTGCTGAAGGCGCAGAGCCGCGGCTGACCGACGACTGTCCCGCGGCTGGGGGCCGGCGCGTCATGCCGGCCCGCCCTGGTAGCCGAGAACTCGTAGCTGCTGGCGGCGCGCGGTGCCGGTGATCGGTGCCGGCTCGTGCCTCGGGTTTGAGCCAACCGCGAACGTGACCGTGCGCCGTGCGTACCGACGAGTGCCCGGCCACGGGCCGCCTCCGGCCGAGTTGATTCGTGAGGCGACTCACCGGCTGACGTGATGCGGCGGGCGGTTCGCCCGGTAGTGCTCCGCGGAGAATCCGCCGTGTTCCCCCGGTTCCCGTTCGTCGTCGGTGGTCGCCGGCAGCACCGTGCCGAACACCTCGTCGATGCGGCGCCGGCGGCGCTCCCGGGCGCGCAGTTCTTGCTGCTCCCGATGCTCCTTGGTTCCGGCTTCGGGTGGCTTCGCGGGCTCGTCGCGTGAGGTGTTTCCGGAGCTCAGCGGCCCGGACGGGGCCGAACCATCGGACGGCGTCATATTCGTCGCGCGGTCCCGGTCACGCTTCCGGATCGGACAGCGCGCTGATCACATGCCGGGCGAGCGGGATCAGTGTGGCGAGCCCGTCGCGGATCGCGGCACGGGACGAGGCGATGTTCGCGATCAGCGTCGATCCGGACACGCCGACCAGCCCGCGCGAGACGATCGCGTCGGTCACCCCGGCCGCCATCCCGGACCAGCGCAGCGCCTGCGCTATGCCCGGCAGGTCGCGGTCGATGACGTCGGCTGTCACGTCCGGTGTCACGTCGCGCGGCGACACGCCGGTGCCGCCCAGGGTGACCACGAGGTCCACGCCGCCGATCACGGCGGTATTGATGGCGTTGCGGATGGCGGTCTCGTCGGAGGGGACCGCGACCGTTCCATCGACGGTGAACCCGGCCTCGGTGAGCAGTTCGGTGACCAATGCTCCCGCGCCGGCGTCGTCGTCGCCGTGGATCAGCTGATCGGACACCGACACGATCAGGGCACGGCCGACGTGGGTGTGCGGGAGTGTCATGGGCTCCTCCTGGACTTCTTCGAACCGGCAGGACGAGTCCGCCCGGCCCCGCAAGGCGCGTTGATCCAGCCTAACCATCGCGGCGGGTGGCCGCCGACGGCATCTCGCGCGCGTCGCGCGGCGGTACGCGGCCTGGGGCATCGGCGCCTTGGCGCACTGGCGTCGTGCTGCGGCGCCTTCGCCTGAGTCTTCAGCGACCGAGGAAGGCGACCACGCCGCGCCGGAATGTCTGCGACGGCACCGCATTGATGTGGTTGCGTCCGGGGACGGACAGGAACTCCCCGCGCGGCAAGCGGGCGGCGAACTCGGCCGCCCGAGCGGCGAGCGCGTCCTGGTCACCCGCCACCACCAGCGTCGGCACGTCGGGTGCCGGCGGGTCCGCGGCCGTCGCCCCCGTCCCCGCGAGCCCCTCGACGAGATAACGGAGCGCGACCCGATCGTTGCCCGGCACACCGGCGGCGAGTGCGTCCAGCCGGTCTTCGTCGACTCCTTCGAACAGCGGCCGGCCATCGAAGCCGCCCAGCACCATTCGGCGCACGGGCAGCAGGCCCCGGGACGCGATCGTCCAGCTGAGCCGCGCACCGAGGGAATAGCCCACGAGGTCGATCATCATGGACGACGCCCGGGCACGGGACTTCGTCATACCCGTCATACCCGAATCTGCGGTGACCCGGTCTATATCGCTTGCGACACTTCGGATGTCGTCGAGCACCTGCGCGAGCCCATAAGCCTCCGCACGATGTGGCTTGCCGGACCGCCCGTGGCCGCGCAGGTCAAGGGCGACAACCATGCGCCCCGCGCGCGTCAGCGCATCCAAGTGTCCGGTGCGGCCCCACCCGCTGGCCGCGTTGGAGGCGAACCCGTGCACGGCGAGGATCGGCGGCAATCCGCTGGCGCGGGGCACGGTCGGCGGTGGGGCCGCGATGACGACAGAGAGCGGCGTCCCATCCGACGCGCTGATCTGATGCCGCGAGAGCACCGCACCGGGCGACTGATGGGATTCGGGCACAGCGGTATTCTCGCCCCGCCACAGGTTTGCGCCGAGGGAGGCCCCGTGAAAGACCACCGTAGCCGCGCGACCGCGCGAGATCTGGCTCAGATTGCGGTCTTTGCCGCGCTCATCGCGGCGCTGGGGGTCCCGGGGACGCTCTATATCGGCGGCTCCGGCGTGCCGATCACGTTGCAGACGATGGGCGTGATGCTGGCCGGCGCCATCCTCGGGCCGTGGAAGGGCGTCGCGTCCGTCGCCGTGTTCGAGACGCTGACGGCCGTCGGTCTGCCGCTGCTGGCAGGCGGTCGCGGCGGCCCTGCCTACTTCACGGTCCAACCGTCTGCGGGCTACGCGTGGGGATTCCTGCTGGGCGCGCTCGTGGTGGGCCTCGGCACCCGCGCGATCCTGCCGAAATACCCGCTGTGGCTAGGCATCGCTGTCACCTTCCTCGGCGGCATGGTCGCGATCTACGCCGTCGGCGTGCCGTGGCTGGCGGCCGTCACGCACACCCCGATCTGGGCCGCGTTCGTCGGCAACCTGATCTACGTTCCGGGCGATGCGATCAAGGTGGTGGCGACGGCGGTGGTGGCGAAGCAGGTGCACCGTGCCTACCCGGGGCTGATCGCGCCGCGCCGGCGGGCCGCGGATCGTGCCAAGGCGCTGCGCGGAGCCCATCAGGAATCGTGAGACCCGTTGCTGCGCTAGAACTGTCGGGCGATGCTCACGCGCCCGCGGTGACGTGGCGTGGTCGCACCTGGACGTATGGTGAAATGGCCCGGCTCACCCGGTCGGCGCCGGTCGGCCGCCCGGTCGACATCTCGACCATGACGCTTCCCGATGCGTTGGCCTGCGCGCTGGCGGCAGCCCGGTCCGGGATCGCGGTCCTGGTCGCCGACCTGGCCCAGCCCATCACTCCCCCACTCGCCGTTCCCCGCGGAACCTGGCTCATCGCAACGACTTCCGGAACCACCCGGCGCCCACGCGCGATCTGCCGCACCGCATCGTCCTGGGCGGCGTCGATCGGCCCGCTCGCGGACCTCGCGGGCGTGGACGCCGCGGACACCGTACTGCTGACCGGGCCGCTACACAGCACGCTGCATCTCCATGCGGCCGTGCATACCCTGTGCATCGGAGCCCATCTGACTGATGAGCCGTCGACAGCGACTGTGGCGCACTGCGTTCCGACGGTGCTGGATCGGATCCTCCGTTCCCGCGGCGACTATCCGCGGTTGCGAAAGGCGATCGTCGCCGGCGCGCCGGCTACTTCGGCCCTCGTTGCCCGCGCGGGCGCCGCCGGTCTGGCAGTCACGGAGTACTACGGTGCGGCCGAGTTGTCGTTCGTCGCGGCTCGACGCTGGCCGGATCCGTTGCTGCGACCGTTCCCGGGCACGGAGGTCCGTGTCGATGACGAGGGCGTGATCTGGGTGCGGTCGCCGTACCGTGCCTTCGGGTATCTGGAGTTGGCGGCGACCGTCGCGACTGAGGCGGCAGACGGTGCGGCAACGGATGTGACGGCCGCGGGGCCGGACGCAGCACGCGATGCGGCGCGCCATGCGGAGCCGGATGCTTTGGCTGTGAAGACGGACGCGGCCCGCGATGCCGGGGTGCGTGTGGCTCCTGACGGTGCACACGTTACGGAGCCGGATACGTCGGACGCGGCGACGGATGTGGCACGGTGTGCGGGCCGTGTGGGGGCGAACGCGCTGGAACCGCTGCCGATGGAGCCGCTACGAACCGACGAGGACGGTTTCGTGACGGTCGGCGACGTGGTCGATGCGCCGAGCGGTGATCCGTCGCAGGGGTTCACCGTGCGCGGACGCGCCGACAGCGCGATCACCACCGGCGGGTTCACCGTGCTCACCGCGGATATCGAAGCAGCGCTCAGCACGATCCCCCGCGTGCGGGCCGTCGGCGCGGTCGGACTCGACCATCCCAGGTTGGGCCAGGTGGTCGCCGTGGCGATCGAGTTGGTAGACCCGTCCGCGGGGCATGCCTCGGGCAAGGCGGATCTCGCGGACATTCGCGCCGCCGCACGGGCGCTGCTGCCGCACGCCGCCCGACCGCGCAAGTACCTCGTCGTCGACGCCCTCCCCCGCACCCCATCCGGCAAAGTCGCCCACGCCGCTCTCGCCGACCTCTTCCACCCAGCGCCGTAGCACCCCCGCGAGCCTCACCGCGGGCTTTCGTACCCGCCGCGCGGCACGGTTCTCGCGGACGTTCACGCCACCGCTCGCATGCTGCTCCTGCATGCGGCCCGCCCGCGGAAATACCTCGTCGTCGACACGCTCCTCCGCCCCGGCCCCCTCCAGCTTGGGTGCCCAATGGTGCGTCATCGCGCACTCTGGGCCTCCCGACCCGCATGGACCGGCCGTCGGCGGCACTACGGTGAGAGGCGTGTCTGCGCCGGCCCCGACCGATCCCGTGCTGGTCGCGGCGTGTCGCACAGCGATCGGGACGGCCGGCCATGCGCTGTCCGCGGTGCCGGCCGTGGACCTGGCCGCGCCGGTGGTCGCCGAAGTGACGCGTCGGGCGAGCGCGCTAGATCTCCCGGTCGCGGAAACCGTTCTCGGCAACTGCCTCGGGCCGGGTGGCAACATCGCGCGATCCGTCGCGCTCGCCGCCGGGCTGCCCATCACCACACCGGCCGTCACGGTCGACCGCCAGTGCGGGTCGGGTCTGGAAGCGGTGCGGCTCGCCGTTGCGTCCGTCCGTCTCGCGGCGATGACGGAGCACCGGTCCACGCTGGTGTTGGCCGGCGGTGCCGAATCGGCGAGTACGGCGCCGTGGCGATTCTGGCCCCCGGACGCTCCGGATGCCCCGCCGCAGCGCTACACCAGGGCGCCGTTCGCCCCCTTCGGCTTCCTTGACCCCGACATGGGCGATGCCGCAGACGATCTCGCCGCGCGGCGAGGCATCAGCCGGCACCGGCAGGACATGTACGCAGAGCGTTCCCATCGGCGCGCCTACGACGCTCGGGCCGCCGGCCGTTTCGCTGCCGAGATCATTCCGGTGGCCGGGCTCGACAGCGACGAGCGCCCGCGACGGTTGACGCTCGACCGATTGTCGCGGCTCCCCCCGGCATTCGACCGGGGTGCCATCTCCGCCCCGGCTGATGCATCGGGCGCATTGGGCACCGTCACCGCCGGCAACTCGAGCGGGATCTCGGACGGTGCAGCCGTGGTCGCCGTCACCACGCGCGCCGCCGCACAGACGGCCGGCCTCGCTAGCGTGGCGATCCGTTCCTGCGCCGTGGTCGCGGGAGACCCGGCGCTGCCGGGAGCGGCAGCCGGCCCGGCCGCGGCCGCCGCGCTGCGGGCCGCAGGGCTCACCGTGGGCGACGTCGGCGCGATCGAGATCACCGAAGCTTTCGCATCCGTCGCGCTTGCGTTCGCCGACGACCTGGGCGTCGACCCGGAGCGCCTATGCGCCGACGGCGGAGCGATCGCGCTCGGTCACCCGTGGGGGGCGTCCGGCGCGATCCTCCTAGTACGCCTCATGTTCCAGATGCTGGCGCCGGGCGGCGCGGAGTTCGGCCTGGCGGCCTGCGCGATCGGCGGGGGCCAGGGCATTGCCATGGTGCTGCAGCGCTGCGACCCGGCGGGTCCGGCGTGAGCACCTGCGGCGTGAACGAGCCCAGTGGGAACGGGCACAGCGTGAACCGGTACCGCGTGGATGAGCGCCGTGTGCGTGGGTACTCCGTGAAACGACACATCTCGAACAGGCACCGCGTGGCTGGGCAGCGCCTGAGTAACTCCAGCACGGGCGGGTCCTGCGCGACCGGACAGAGCGTGCACCGGTACCGCATGGACGAGCACCCCCTGAACCGGCGCAGCACGAACGGAAGCCGCCCATGAGCGAGATCCGGTTCGAATCGGTCGGTCACCGTTACGGCGACCGGATCGTGCTGCAGGACATCGATCTCGCTCTCACTGAGGGCAAGGTCGGCGTGGTGGGTGCCAATGGTTCCGGCAAGTCGACGCTCGCCCGCACTATCAACGGCCTCGTCACGCCGACCGCGGGGCGCGTCACGGTCGACGGCCTGTCGCCCGCCGGCCACGGGCGCGAGGTGCGCCGGAAGGTCGGCTTCGTGTTCACCGACCCGGATACGCAGATCGTGATGCCGACCGTGGCCGAGGACGTGGCTTTCTCCCTGCGCCGCAGCGGCCTCGGCAAGGCGGAGATCGCGCGGCGGGTTTCCGAAATCCTATGCCGCATGGGGCTTTCCGACTACGCGGACCACCCGGCGCATCTGCTGTCGGGCGGGCAGAAGCAGCTGCTCGCGCTTGCCGCCGTGCTGGTGCGCGAACCTGCCGTAGTCGTCGCCGATGAGCCGACGACGCTGCTGGATCTGCGGAATGCACGCCGCATCGCGGCGATCCTGGCCACCCTCCCGCAGCAGGTCATCGCCGTCACACACGATCTCACCCTGCTCGAAACCTTCGACCGGGTCATCGTTCTCGACGCCGGTCGCGTCGTCGCAGACTCCGCTCCCGGTGAGGCGCTGCGCCAATATCGCGCACTCTGCGATGACACGGGCGATGACACGCGCGAGAACACGTACGACGCCGCGGAGCCGGCCCATGGCTGATGCCTCACACGCGCCCGCCGGGTTGTACTGGCCGGGGTCCTCTGTGCTGCACCGACTTCCCGCGGCAGTGAAGCTGCTCGGTCTCCTGGCGGGGGTGATCGCGATCGCGCTGATCCCGCGGTGGTGGCAGCTGGCGATCGCCGCCGCCGGTGTCGCCCTACTCTTCGCTGCGGCCCGGATCCCGCTGCGGGTGGCCTGGTCGCAGCTTCGGCCGCTCCGGTACCTGATTCCGGTGGTCGCGGCGCTGCAGATCTATCTCGCCGGGTGGCACACGGCCGTAACCGTTTGCGGCACCATCGTTCTCGCGGTGGCGCTGGCCGCGCTGGTGACGCTCACCACGCGGGTCACCGCGATGCTCGATGCGCTGTCCGCGGTGCTTCGGCCGCTGCGCCGGGTCGGCGTCGACCCGGACCGGATCGCTCTCCTACTGGCAACGACGATCCGCTGCATCCCGCTGGTCGCCGGGATCGTCGCGGAGGTCACCGAGGCGAGAAAGGCGCGCGGCCTGGGCTTCTCGATCCGGGCGCTCGGGGCCCCGGTGGTCATCAGGTCGTTGCGTGCCGCCGATGCCCTCGGCGAGTCACTCGCCGCGCGCGGCGCCGACGACTGAATCCTGTGCCCTCAACCGAGCTTCGGCCCCGCCCCGCCGCCCCGAAGTGTCGGCCCCGGCGGCGTCCCGCGACGGGTCACGGTAATCACCGCCCCCTCACCGCGAACCGTCGCCGAGCCGAGTCCGTGCAGATGCAGACAGTCGAGATCACCGAGCTCGATGGGCTTTTCGGCCTCCACCCCGCCCGACCCGTCCTGCAGCGCGACCACGCAGCCGCGCTCCGGCAGGCCCACGATCACGGCGTCCTCGCCCGTGCGGACGTCGACCTGCCGCGGCCCACCGTGCACCACCGTCATCGTCGCCGTTGCCAGGCCGCGGCACGTCATCACATTCAGATCCCTGGTGGGCGAGTCGATCTCGCCGAGGGTGCTCGCGTCGCCAGCAAAGGCGAACGGGTGCAACGGGAGTAGCTCCGCGCGCCGACCGTCGATCGTCAGCCGCATCGACGATCCGCCGACGAGCATGATGATCCGATCGATGCCCGGATAGGCCGAGAACGGGCCGCTGGCATCGACATCGGCGATGCTGATGCGCGCGGCGAACTCTTCAGGGGAAGCCTCGGCGGAGGCATTCTCCGGTAGCCGCAGCACTTCTCGGGTGACTCCGCCGCCGTTCCGCCAGGGCGCCGCCCCGAGACCGGCGTACGGGATGGGATCCGCGTGCAGGATCGGTGTCCGCCCGGTCACGCCGGCCTCACCCGAAGTCCGCGCGCACCCGCTGCGCGAGATCCAGCGTCGCCGCGTCGAAGAGCACCAGCATCAGCGTCGGCACCGAGACTGTGGTCGCCGTGAGCACGGTGAGCGCCTGCCGGATCGCATCCTCCTTGGGCCATCCGAAGACGCCCGCGGAGATCAGCGGGAAGGCGACCGAGGCGGCCCCGAGATCGTCTGCCACGGCGAGACTTTCGGTGTACGCGGAGCGAAGCAGGGCCGAGCGATCCTCCCGCTTCGAATAGACCGGGCCCACGGTGTGGATCACCCAGCGGGCGGGCAGGCGCCCGGCCGTTGTCGCAACGGCACGGCCGGTGGGCAGTCCGTCCGGCAGGCTGGTGCGGCGCAGTTCCCGGCAGGCTTCGAGGATCGCGGCACCCCCGGCTCGGTGGATGGCGCCGTCCACACCGCCGCCGCCGAGCAGGGCGTTGTTCGCCGCGTTCACGATCGCATCGGCCGACACGGTCGTGATGTCGCCGGAGATCAGTTCAAGCGACGCCATCGATGCTCCCCCTTCGGGATGCGGCCCCACCGGCGGCAGCCGCGAAAAGCGTCATACTCGAAGCCTTTTCGATCGCTACCGAGTCGGATCGAACGGACGGAGCAAGTCCGGAACCGCCCCGGTGGCAATCTGTTCGGCGAGCAGTTTGCCGGACAGCGGCCCGAGCGTGATCCCCCACATGCCGTGGCCGCCGGCGACGTAGACGTCCGGGTTGCGGGTCGCGCCGATCAGCGGCAGGCCGTCGACGGTGACGGGGCGGCCGCCGACCCACACGTCGTGCCTGTCGTTCCAGTCGACCCCGGAGAGCAGCGGCCGGCCGTTCTCGACGATCGCGTCCACCCGACCCATGTCGAGGGGTGCATCAACGTCGCGGAACTCCATGGTCCCGGCCACCCGCAGCCGGTCGCCGATCGGCGTGCACGCGATGCGCTCGAACGGGAAATAGACGGGGCACGGCACCGGGGAGTCCACCGCCACGCTGAACGAGTAACCGCGGCCGGCGCGCAGAGGGACGTTCACGCCGTACTGTTTCGCGAGTTCCGGCATCCACGAACCGGTCGCGAGCACCACCGCGTCGCCGCGCACGGGTTCGCCGCCGTACATCTCCACGGTGAACCCGCCGGGGCCCTGCCGCAACGCGCGAACGCTTGCGCCGGAATGAATCTCGCCGCCGCGGTCCTGCACGGCGACGGCGAGCGAGGCCACGTAGTCGCCCGGATCGATGTACCGCTGGCCGTTGATGCGGATCGCGGTGGCCACGTCCTTCGAGACGATCGGCAACTCCGCGCGGAGGGCATCCCCGTCGATCACCTCGGTATCGAGTTCCAGGCCCGCTTCGTGGATCAGGTCGATCTCGCGGACGAGGCCGGCGGCCTTCGCCTCGGTGAGGAACGCGGCCATGATCGGCGCCTCGTGCGTCTTGCCGGAAACGCCGCCGGCGGCGAGCTCGTCATAGGCGTCGACCGCGAGCCGGTTCACGGGAACGTAGTGAGACATGGTGCTGCGCCACGCTTTCATGGTGCAGCGGCGGGCGAACCCGAGCAGGAAGCGCCACAGTTTCGGGTCAACCTTGAACGGCACGTACAGCGCGGCGTTCTTGTCGAGCAGCGATTTCAAGCCGTACTTGATCACGCTCGGCTCGGCCAGCGGAATGGCCAGGCCCGGTGAGATCCAGCCGGCGTTGCCCCACGAGGAGCCCGCGGCCACCCCGGAGCGATCGAGAACCACGACCTCGATATCCCGCTGCTGCAGATGCCACGCGGTGGCCAGTCCGAGCATTCCTGCGCCGACGACCACCACGCGGCGTGGGGTCTTGCGTTCTGCCATGGTGAGTCAGATCCTCCGCAATCTGCACGTTCGCGGCGCCGAACCGTGCAGCGCCCCTGGAATCGGACGCTACCAGCGAGGTCGGCCGTTGGCACAGTCGCTGCCGTTGCGCGGGTCGCTGCCCCGCCGGTGATCCTGCTCACCGCTCCGCTGCTCGCCGTCGGCGTCCTCGTCTTGCGTGCCGTCGCCGCCCCTTTATGACGTAGTTCGCGCGCTCCGCGCGATGGGCCGCCGTCGTGCCTGGGCGGGGTTCCCGGAGGGCATCATCATGCCGCTGACCTGCACCGACGTCGTCTCCGCCCCCCAATCCCCGACATCGGAATAACCTGGGCGGGTTGGTACTGGCGCCGGTTTCTGACGTTGGTGGATTTCGACGATGGCGCGTCTGACGCGCTAAAGGAGGCCACGAGACATGAATGACTCGCGCAAAGTAGGTGGTTCGGAACGGAAGCGATTCCGTTTCACGCGACCGCTCGCACTCACCGCCGTAGCCGCAGGAGCAGTCGTATTGGCGCTTGCCGTTGCGGTACCGGCGAGTGCAGCACCAAGCCCTTCGATCACGGTCAGTCCGTCGACCGGGCTGAGCAACGGGCAGACGGTGACGGTCAAGGGATCGGGTTACGCGGCGAACGTAGGGGTGAATGTCGTCGAGTGCGCGGCGAACGCATCGGGCGCCAGCGGCTGCGACATCAACACGTTCAAACCGGTGACGGCCAGTAGCAGCGGCACGTTCACGCTGTCGTTCAAGGTCGCGGAAATGTTCGGCACCACCGACTGCACCAAGGTTGCCTGCGTGATCAACGGCGCGGCGGGCACCACGCCGAGCGCACCCACCGGTACTTCTGCCCCGCTCAAGTTCGGGGCGGTCGTCTCGACACCCGCGACAGCGCCCACATCGGCCTCGACAACACCGACGTCGTCCTCGACAACACCGACGTCGATCTCGGTCGAGCCGACGTCGACCTCCATCACGTCGTCGAGCTCGGCGGTCGTTCCCACCGCGGTCAACTCCGGCAACGGCACTCCGCCGAACGCGGGCATGGTGGCCGGTGGTGTCGCGCTGCTCGTTCTGGGTGGCGCAGCACTGATCCTGCTGGCGATGGGACGCCGGCGCCACGCGCTGCACAGGTAGCTAGTCCATGGTTCAAGGTCACCGGCACCGGCGGCGAAGGCTCCTCTGGGCCCGAGCCGTCGGTGCCGCCGTGGCGGTTGCGTGCGTCGCGATCGGAGCGTCGATGATCATTCGCGGCTCGCACTCCGACGCGAGCCGGATTCCCAGCGACGTGCCGATCGTCAACGCCGCGACCGGGGCAGACACGATCGGGTCCACTCCGATCGGGACGCCTCCGGGTAGCGGCTTGACGTCGAGTAGCGACGGTCCGACATCGGACGCGACGTCGCGGTCCGGCACTGGTCACCCGGCGGCCACCCCAGCCACCTCACCTGCGGCCGACACGTCGACCGCAGGGCGGGCCGGCCGACTGTCCCGCCCGAACACCGTCGAAATTCCCAGCCAGCAGGTGAGCGCGCCCATCGTCGGCAACTGTCCCGTCGAGAACGGGACGATGGAACCGCCCCCCGACGTGCATCAGACGTGCCGATGGAGTGGCGGCGAATCCCTCGACGTCGCCGCGGGCTCCGGGATCACCGTCATCACCGGGCACGTCAACTACGTCGGCCAAGGGCAGGGCGCGTTCGCGAGGATCGGCGACCTGCGCGTCGGTGACCTGCTGGTGACGTCGGGTCCGGACGGCTCCACGATCCACTGGACTGTCACCCGCGTCGTGGCGTACACGAAGACGGGCGGCATCCCCGAGCGGATCTTCACCCAGTCCGACGCGCAACGAAGGACGTTGCGGCTGATCACTTGCGGCGGAACCCTCGAATCCGATGGCAGTTACAACGACAACATCATCGTGACGGCGGTCGCGGCCTGAACTGTCGGTTTGATCATTCGGAGCACAATCGGGGTAGGCCCACGGGAAAGGGGTCGTCATGCATTGCTCCGGAAAACGAGTCAGAACGAGCCTGATCCCTGCCGCGGTCGGCGCTCTCGTCGTCGGCATCGTAGGGCTGGCCGGGTGCGGTTCGAGCAGCCCGAGCAGTTCGAGCACGGCGCATTCGACGCCGTCGTCGGGGACCGCTGCCGCGACGGCGAGCACCACCCGCGCGGCCGGCGGAGCGTCGGACACCGCGGCCGGCGGAACTTCGAACACCATGCCCGGCGGGGCATCGGACACCGCGGCGATCGAGAAGGCATACGAGGTGTTCTTCGCGCCTAACGCGGGCAACGCCTCCATGGACCACCTGCAAAACGGCGAACAGTTCCAAGCCGTGCTCAACCAGCAAGGTCAGAGCGAGAGTTCGCTGGCCGCAAGCGCTTCCGCCCACGTCTCCAAGGTCACGCTGATCTCTCCGACCGTCGCGAAGGTCATTTTCACCATCGAGGTCGGCGGCAAGCCGATGCTCCAGAACCAACCCGGCTACGCCGTGAAACAGGACGGCACCTGGAAGGTTTCGGACTACACGTTCTGCGGCCTGCTGCACCTCGAGATGGGCAGCAAGGTTCCGAGCGTGTGCGATTCGGCGGTGGCGACCCACGCACCGAGCTGATCTCACCGGGTGCCGCCACGCTTGAGACGGCGTCGGTCGGGACTGGGTGTGCCTCTGGGAGGAGCAGCGCGTGCGGACCATCGTCGGGAGGCACGGCCACAAGCCGGTACCGCGCGCGATCGCGCTGACGACGGTCCTCGGCGTTCTCTTCCTGACTTTCCTTGACACGACAATCGTCACGGTCGTTCTGGGCAACATCCAATTCACGTTGGGCGCCGGGATCATTCCGCTGCAGTGGGTGGTCAACGCGTACTCACTGGTCTTCGCCAGCCTCATGCTGTTTGCCGGTTCGCTCGGCGATCGGCTGGGCCGCAAGCGCCTCATGTTGATCGGCATCGCCGTGTTTTGTGCCGGGTCGGTGCTCTGCGCCCTCTCGCCGAGCATCGGCTGGCTGATCGGCGGGCGGGCCGTCATGGGGGTCGGGGCAGCCGCCTCCGAGCCGGGCACGCTGTCCGTGATCCGTCACATGTATCCCGACCGGCGGCGACGGGCTCGGGCACTCGGCGCCTGGGCCGCGGTATCCGGACTGTCGCTGGCGATCGGACCCGTCATCGGCGGTCTGCTGGTTGCCGTCGGCGATTGGCGCACGGTGTTCTGGTTCAACCTGGCGCTCGGGGCGGCGCTGTTCGTGTTCGCCGCGGAGTTCGTCCCGCTCAGTCGCGACCCGCAGCGTGGGCCGCTGGACGGCGGCGGGTTCGTGCTCGGCGCGCTCGCCTTGGGATCGCTGATCTTCGCCGGCATGTCCGGCGAGCAGTACGGCTACCGGACGTCATGGGTGATCGTCTTGTTCGTGGTAGGGGCGGTCGCCGCGGCCGTCGCGATCGCAGTCGAGCGCCGCGTCGACAGCCCGATCATCGACCTGCGCTATCTGGGGCAACGCAGCGTTGCCGACGCGCTGTTCGCCGCGTTCGCGATCTATTTCGGGGTCTTCTCGATCTTCTTCTTCACAGCGCTGTACCTCGACATCGTGGAGGGCTACAGCGGCTTGCAGATGGCTCAGATGTTCGGCCCCATGGCCGGTTTGATCGTCGCGGGTTCGATCGTGTCGGGTTATTGGGTCGGCAATGCCGGTCCGCGTGGCCCCATGATGTCGGGCGCGGTCGTCAGCGCCATCGGCATCCTGATGACGCGTGTGTACCTGACGCCGCACCCGGATTTCGGCGCGCTCATGCTGGCGCTCGCCATCGCCGGGCTCGGCTTCGGGATTGCCGTCGTGCCCGTCACCGCTGCGGTGCTCGGCCATGTCCCGGCCGCGCATTCCGGGATGGCGGCCGGCGCGACGAACACGGCCAGACAGCTCGGGTCTGTCGTCGGCGTCACCGCGCTGGGCGCGCTCGTCAACGTCACCATCACCAGCGGCTTCGGCGCGGACCTGCAGCGTCAGGGCGTCCCGGAGTCGCTGAAGAACGCCGTCATCGGAATCCTCGAGACGGGCGGCTCGGCGGCGCAGGGCCTCGATATCGCGCATCCCGATCCCTCGATCGCCCCTCTCGTGCACGCCGCGACGGGTGCCTTCCGAGACGGCATCCACCTCGCCCTCATCGTCTCCGCCGTCTTGATCCTGATCTCCGCCGTCGTCACCGCAGCCACGCCACGCTCCGCGCTCGACCCGGAGTCCGAGGTCGACTGAATCCGCGCAGCGGGCCGGTGTCGCCGCACGACTGCCCACACGTTGCCCGCCTTCCCATCGCAACAATCGAACTATCCGACCTGCGGCACCGCCGGGCGCGCGAAACGGACACCGACGATATCCGGACTGGGGCTCGCAGCAACGGCTACTGATGGTCGATGTTCAGCGCCTTGAGGAGTGTTGCGGCGGGGTCTGGCTGTCGGCGTTCCTGGAGGGCAGCGAGCAGGTGTCGTGGCTGGACCTTTCGCGTTTTCTCCCCGCTGGCCAAGGCCACGGCACGCGCTATCACGGCCCGAAGTCCTGAGGTCAGGGGCGCGTGGCCGACTTTTCTGGGTGCGCTCGGGCCGGGCATGGTTCCGAGGTCAATCCCGAGTGCCGCCAATGCGGCGTGATCAAGGTCTCGGGCCGCGGCGCGGGCTTGCTCAACGTCGGCGCCGAGTGTGTCGACGACGCCGGAGTCATGAAGGAGACCGAGCAGTAGGTGGTCGGTGCCGATCCGGCGGTCGCCTTGCCGAGCAGCCTCATGCGCGGCGTGGGTGAGTGCAGCTGCCGCGTCTTTCGTCATGGGTCCGAACACGGTGCGCTACTTCCCGTACTTGGCGTGCATGGACTGCCGGGACACACCGAGCGCGTCTCCGATCTGTTCCCAGGACCAACCCTGATCCCTGGCCGCTTTGACCTGCCGGGCCTCGACCTGTTCCGCCAACCGGCGCAGTGCTCCAACCGCCCGCAAACCGACTGCCGGGTCGGTGGACCGGAGCTGTGCCGCGACATCATCACCCATCACACCGTCAGTCTGGCTTGACAATACAGTGATGTCAAGCCAGACTGACACAGGCCGTCAGGCCAGACTGACAGAAGCGAGGGCAGCGATGGGTGACAGCGAGTACGCCATCCGGGTCGACGGTCTGCGGATGCGATACGGCACCCGCGAGGTGCTCGCCGGCGTGACGTTCGACGTGCCGCGCGGCGAGACTCTCGTCATGTTGGGCCCGAACGGTGCCGGAAAGACGACGACGATCGAGATCCTCGAGGGATTCCGGATGCGCTCGGCCGGCGCGGTGTCGGTGCTGGGCGTCGACCCAGCCCGCGCGGACGAGACGTGGCGAGCCACTATCGGCATCGTCACGCAGTCCTGGCGCGACCACGCCAAGTGGCAGGTGAGCGAGTTCCTCGCCTACCAGGGCTCGTACTACACGCCGTTCGCGTCACCCTCGACACCTCGGCCGTGGCCGATCGGCGACCTGCTGGAGGCAGTCGGCCTCACCGATCACGCGAAGACGCCGATCGGGCGGCTGTCCGGCGGGCAGCGTCGCCGCCTCGATGTCGCCGTCGGACTGGTCGGACGACCCGACCTAGTGCTCATGGACGAACCGACGGTCGGGTTCGACCCGGAGGCGCGGGCCGAGTTCCATCGAATCATCCACGCGGTTACCGAGCGGTGGCAGACCACGGTTCTGCTGACCACCCACGACCTTGACGAGGCGGAGAAGCTCGCCGACCGTGTGGTGATCCTGGCCGGCGGCACCATCATCGCCGATGGCACCCCGCACGAACTCGCGCGACAGATCGCGGGCGAGGACGAGGTGCGCTGGACAGTGAACGGAACCCCGCACACCCGATCCACCCCCGACTCCACCGGCTTCGTTCGAGAACTCTTTCGTCATCACGGCGATGCCATCGGCGACCTCGAAGTACGCCGCGCATCGCTGGAAGACACCTACCTCGCGCTGGTCCGCGACGCCGAGACGCCCCGCTTCGAACCGATAGGCAGGACCGCGGCATGACCACCACCGCCCTCCGGTCCGGCTTCCGGGCCGGGCTGATCGAGCTGCGTCAGAACTTCACCGGCGCCGCCCTCATCGGCCAGTTGTTCTGGCCCGTTGCGACGCTCGTCGCCATCTGGTTCCTCCGCGATATGACCGTGGCCGGTGCCCGACTCGGCCCACTGGTCCTGCCCAGCGCGGTGGGGATGTTCATCGCATTCGGAATGCTGCTGACCGTGCAGCAACTCGCTGCCGACCGCGAGGACGGCACCCTGCTGCGGGCAAAGGCCACACCGCGCGGCATCCGCGGCTACCTCGTGGGCAAGTTCGTGAACGTCTCCGCCACCGTGCTCGCGTACCTGCTGATCCTGCTCGTCCCCGGCGCGCTGCTCATTGGCGGTCTGTCGATCACCGCTACCGGATGGCTCACCCTGGCGTGGATCCTCGCCCTCGGGCTGATCGCGACCCAGGCGCTCGGTGCCGTTTTCGGTGCGCTCGTGCGAAGCTCCAGAGGTGCGGGCATGACGTCCGTTCCCGTGATCGGGCTGATCGCCATCTCCGGCATCTTCTACCCGATCACCGCGCTGCCCGGCTGGCTCCAAGCCATCGGACAGATCTTCCCCGTCTACTGGCTCGGCCTCGGTATGCGCTCCGCACTCCTACCCGCCGATGCAGTGACTGTGGAAATCGGCGAGTCCTGGCGCCACCTCGACACGGCCGCCGTCCTCGGCACCTGGGCGGTGGCGGGTCTGATCCTCGCCCCCATCGTGCTCCGACGCATGGCCCGTAAAGAATCCGGCTCCCGCGTCGCACAACGACGCGAACAACTCCAGCAACGCGTCGGCTAGTGAAGCCCCGCCCGATCCCGCCAGCCGACGCCGCAGCCGCCCCTGATCAACGCGGCCGACGCCCGAACCCGGTCCGGTAGCATCAGATCCGCCATCCCCGGCAACCAGAGCGAGCCACCAGAACGACTTCCAGCTAGTTCTCTTGGCCGTATTCTTGTTGCCCTCGCCCTCGTAGCTCAGGGGATAGAGCACCGCTCTCCTAAAGCGGGTGTCGGCAGTTCGAATCTGCCCGGGGGCACGGTATTTATGCAGGTCAAAGGGTTGAGGTGATACTGCGAGGACCCTTCGGGCTCTGCCCGTACCTTATTCGTACCTTACGAGTTTCACTGCGTACCTCATCCATGCGCGTGGAAAGATCGTCAAGATCCGAGTCGAAGAGGTCGGAGTACACGTCCAATGTCACGCTCGGTTTCGAGTGACCGAGCATTCGTTGGACCGCCAGCACGTTCGCGCCGGCCGAAACTGCCAACGACGCCGCGGTGTGGCGGAGCTCGTGCGGGGTCAGTCCTTCCAGGCCGGCGGAGGTGGCGGCCGCGTCGAACCAGTCGCGGCGCATGTTCCGCACCCGAAGAACCCCGCCGTTGATCGATCCGAATACGAGGTCCTCGGTCGATCTACCGGTGGTGCGGTCGGCGAGCGCGTCAACGAGGAACCCGGGGAATGGGACAGACCGCTCCTCGCCGTCTTTCGGCGATCCCCATTTCAGAACGCCATTGACTTCGGTGACCGACGCGGAGACCTGGAGCCTCCGCCGCCGTAGATTGACGCCGCCGACGCGCAGTGCGGCGAGCTCCCCGATGCGCAGGCCGCAATACGCGAGCACTAGAACAATTTCGGCATGTTCACCGGCAGCTTCTGCGAGATCTTCAACCTGCTGCGCCGTCAGATAGCGCTTACGAACCACCGCCTGTTTAGGAAGCTTGACGCCGACGACGGGGGTGGCCGGCAGCTTCCGCGACGAGACGGCAAACCGCATCACCGACGACAAGACGCCAGCGATTTTTCGCACCGTGCCGCCCGCGAGGGCACCCTGCGCGTAGCCCACGATCCACGCCTGGATCTCATCGAATGTAACGCGTTCCAGCTGCGTGGTACCCCACCTGGGCAGGACATGTCGGTTGAGGATAGATTCGTTGCGGGCACGCGTCGCCGGCGTCCATGACGGATCTGACGCCAGCCACTTCTCGGCGATCTCCTTAACGGTGGTGCGCCCCGCACTCGGCTCGACATACGTACCGCTCACAAGCGCCTTCGTCTGCTCATCCAGCCAACGCTGCGCGTCGATTTTGCGGATGAAGATTCGGCCCTGCTGAACGCCTGCAGGATCGTAGAACCTCGCGTACCAGCGGCCGTTAGCTCGTTTCGTGATGCTCGCCATCGTCTACCACCACCTTGGTAATGCCTTCTGGCTGCCATGGCCGCCACGGCCAGCCGCTCTCGATAAGTAACCGCTCGAATGTCGTCACCGCATCGAGCGCGGCGTCGTCGTCGCCGGTCTCGTCTCGCAGCCGGGCGGCGAGAGCGATGAGTTCGGGGGCGGTGGGCTCGGCCCACTGCCAGACCGCGCCGGTGCGGTATTTTTCGGGCGTGCGGTCCGTCGCGATCCGGTAAGCGGCGGCGTAGTCCTTCGTCGTCTCGATGTAGGCGGCGATCAATTCTTCGATGCGAACAGTTGCCCGGGCGAGGTCGACACTAGCGGATTCGAGGGCTTGCCTGGCCTGATCGATCTCCGGAGCCCGCATCAGGGATGCGAGGCTAAGCTGATCCCGGCTGTCACCAAGGATCTCGGCGATCGCGATGCCTTCGGTGAGCGAGATACCACGCTGTCCACTTTCGACCTTCCACACCGTCGCCTGAGTGAAGCCGAATCCGCGCGACGTCATCGCTTCGGCGAGGTGTTCCTGACTCATGCCGATAGCCTCGCGCCGCGCCTTGATGTTGCGGGAGAAGTTCGCCGCGGCCTGCTGGCCGCCATCCGTATCCGCCATACCCGCGTTTCTACTCTTAAATAGAGTGTTGCGCAACTATAGCAATTGCGTAATCTGGTTCACAGTAATTTATCCTGCTCGGATTGGAGTGATCATGTCGGAGAACCTGACGACTGTCGAGACCAGCGAGCTGACGTCGATCCCGGTGGCGACGCTGCGCTGGTACCGTCACGCTGGCATCGGCCCGGTGTCCTTCAAGCTCGGCGGCCACGTGCGCTACCGCCGCGAAGACCTCGATCGCTGGATGACCGATCAATACGAAGCCAGCGCCACCCAGAAAGTTAGCTGACGCGGGAGAATCAGCCATCCGTGTGATTCCGCGGTTGCAGGCTGCCATAGCACGAGCAACCACTCGTCCCACTACGCATACTGCCGTAATCAGACGAAGCCCCGGTGACACTAATGTCGGTCGCCCGGACAAGTGCGGTGACACGGGTACCGACGGTGAGGTGCTCGCCGGCAAAAGTGTGAATAGGCACGGTGGCATCAATATCGCGGAATTCATCAAGCCTGATCGTCAGGCGGGGCACGACAGCGCCCCGAGTGATGCCAGTGATGGTGACAAATAGGTGCTTGCGGGTTGCTGTGAAAATGGTATCTCCGGTAGCAGTCGGTGTCAGTGGCGCGGTCGGTCCTACTTGTGGTTCCAGACCTTGTAGGAGGACAGGATCAGCAGTGCGACGAGTGCGGGGATCAGGACGGCGGTCGGGACGACGCCAAGGAGCAGTCCGCCGATGATGGTGCCTGTGATGGATCCGGCGCTCATCGCGAGGACGAAGGTCTTGTTGTCTGCGAGGACTTTAAAGCTTTGGTCTTGGCTGTAGCGGGCGAATGCGACGAGCATGGTGGGTAGCGAGACGACCAGGGACAGGCTGCCGGCGATCTTGATATCCACGCCGAACAGCAGCACGATCGTGGGAATGAGCAGTTCGCCGCCCGCGACGCCCATTAGCGCGGCCACGATCCCGATGGCAGCCCCGGCGGCAAGCCCGAGACCGGTGCGCAGCGCGGGGTTCAGGTCCAGGGCGCCGACCTGCCCGAAGTGGGTGTAGGCCAGGATCGCGGCGATCAGCACCAGCAACCCGGCGAGCACCTTGTACAGCGCCGCGGACCGCATTTTCGTGGCCCAGCTCGCCCCGGCCCAGGCGCCGATCAGGCTGCCCGCCAGGAGGTTCACCGCGATCGGCCAGTGCGGCGCGACGTGGCTGTAAGGAACCGAGGCAAGCCTAGCGGGCAGGGCGGTGACGACCACGATCAGGCTCATCGCCTTGTTTAGGATGACGGCCTTCAACGCGACGAACCCGAAAACTCCGATCAGTAGCGGGAGCCGGAATTCGGCGCCGCCCAAGCCGATCAAACCACCCAGCGTGCCGATCAGTGCACCGGCGAGGAACACCGAGGGCAGCGACCGCATCCACCGGCCGACGTCCGAGCCCGGCGTGGCGGCGGATTTGAGCGCATCCGAGTCGGGACTGCTCACGACGCGACCGGCTCGGCGAGGCGGGCCCCGGTGCTGGCGGTGTCGTAGCCGGGTATCGCGGCGAGGCGCCTGCGCAACACGGTGTCGTGCATCAGGTCGGCCAGGGCCGCCACGGCGAGGTGGGCCCGGTGTTCGGGATCGATCCATAGTTCCACGGTGTGCTCTACCAGCGGATGGAACGGCAGCCCCGCCGAGATCGCGGCAGGTTCCATGGTGACGCCGACGGGCGCGCCATGCAGGACGCGCGATGTGACATCCAGGTGGCTGGCGGCGACTGGCCCGGGCGGCGGTGCGGCTGCGCCGGCGCGGCGGACTGCTGAAAGGAACGCCGTTTGGGTGCCGGCACCGGTCTCGCGTTGCACCACCGGGATCTGCTCCTCGCACACCTGCTCGATGGTGGGCACCCGGCCATTCGGTCGACCTGCCAGGCCTACCCGCCAGCCGGTGAGCACGAACCGGTCGACGGGACGAGACATGGTCGGCAGCTCATCGGGCCGACCGTGCACGACCGCGGCGTGCACCAGGCCTGCGTCGAGCCACTCTGCCGATCGGGTACTGGAGGCGTGCGCGATCACCAGGTTGCGTCCTGATCGGCGGGCCAATATTGCGGCGATGATCCCTAGTGCGGGATCGCATCCGGCGATCAACGCGGCATCGGGGTCCGCGCCCGGCATCCAGGACACCTCCGCATCCGTGGCGGCCGCCTGAGCATCGGCCATCCACTGCTGCGCGCCGGCGCTCGGGGTGACAACCAGCCGGTCACCGACCCTCGCCGCGAGGACAGGCAGGCCTGGTGCGGTGGCCAGGGCCGGCTCGCGACCGGACAGCCACACGACGTCGGGAGCATCCGTAACAGCGGGGGCGAACAGATCTTCCACCGCCACGCCAAGCGCCCGGGCCAGCGCCAGGGCGGCGTCGACCCGCGGCGCGTGTCGGCCGGCCTCTACCGCGCCGATCAGTTGTCGGCTCACCCCCGCGGAGCGCGCCAACTCGACCTGTGACCAGCCACGACTCTCCCGGGCTAATCGCAACCGATTCTGCATGCTAGGAATCTAGCAGGCGACAGCAATGTAGCATTGGTCGGTAGTCCGAGCTATTCGACATCGCCTCTTTCAGATCGTCGACGACGCGCAGGGTCTCGCAGGCATTTCGGCCTAGCCGGTTCGAGAGTGGCACCCAAACCAGCGTCATCGCTCCGTAGGACACCAGATAGGTGGGTGCAGCCAGACCGACGACACCCGGCGCGGTGTGTAAGACATCGACTACACGGGGCAGGATCGGCGCGATCATGAAAATGTGCGCAAAGATCAAGAACGCAGCCGGGGTCATCCGCGCCAACAGCCCACGCGGCGCGGCCGACCGGATCGCGATACCCCGGAGAGTGGTTTGGTCGGACGCAATCACGGCCCGTAGGGCGGCACAGCTTGATCGGTGCCTGCATCAATGGTCTGTGGCCCGGCCGGTGCAGGCTCGTCGTTGGCGGCGGCAGACTCGCGGGGTCGGCGGCCGACGCTGCCGATGGCCTCGAATAACAGTCCTGGCCGCCCGCCGATTGAGTTGATGAATAGCGCGGTAACCGAAGCAGCCATGGCGATCATCGCCCAGACAGGGTGCAACAGCCCGGTGGCGGCGAACGGGATGCCAAGTCCATTGAAGACGAATGCCAGGCCCACGTTCTGCCGGACCCGCCGGTATGAGCGGCGCGAGATAACGCGTGCGGTGTCGATGAGGCACAGATCGGCGCGCACAAGGATGATGTCGGCGGATTCGGTCGCAATGTCGGTGCCAGATCCCATGGCGATGCCGACATCAGCGCGCATCAGGGCGGGGGCGTCGTTGATGCCGTCCCCCACCATGGCGACCATCGCCCCGGCAGCCTGATATCGGCCGACGAGCGCGGACTTTTCTGCCGGTAGCACGCGCGCGTGTACGTCGGTGATTCCCACCTCGCGGGCGATGTGGGCGGCGGCGCGAGGGTTATCGCCGGTGACCAGCACCGGGGTGATGCCGGCCCGGCGGAGCGCGGCTACTGCCTCGACGGCCTCGGGCCGTGGGGTGTCGGCCAGCGCGATCACTCCCAACACCTGAGTGTCGCGTGCGACAGCAACGACGGTGTGCCCTTCGGCCTCCGAGGCGTCGATGAGATTGTCCAGCGGGACCAGGTCGTGGCCGGCGGCGGTAAGGAACGCCGGGCGGCCGACCAGCAGTACTTGACCTCCGGCGCGGGCAGTGACCCCGAATCCGGCTGTGGCCTGGAATCCGTCCGGATCCGGGTCCGGCGTGTCAAGCCCGCGGGTGTCGGCGGCGATGACGATGGCGCGGGCCAGCGGATGCTCCGAGCTGGCTTCGGCGACCGCTGCGGCTGCGAGCAGCTCGTCGGCTGCCACACCCGGTGCCGGGTGAATCCCCACCACGATGGGCCGGCCGTGGGTCAGTGTGCCGGTCTTGTCCAGAAGCACGTGGGTGATGTTGCGCAGGGTTTGGAATGCCTCCCCGGTGCGCATGATGATGCCGGCATCGGCAGCCTCGCCGGCGCCGCGCACGATCGCCAGCGGGGCGGCGATGCCGACTGCGCAGGGATAGCCCATCACCAGTGCCGATAGCCCGGCGAACACCGCCCGTTGCACGTCGACGGCCCCGGTGAGCAGCCAGCTGTCGGCCAGCCATGCGACCAGGGCGAGGCCGGCCACGATGAGCACGGTGGGGGTGTAAATGCGTAGCACTCGGTCCACGAGGTGCAAGATGCCGGGTTTGAGCGCGCGGGCGTCCTCCACGTGGCGCACGACCCGGGCCAGGAAACTCTCGCCCGCCACGGTGGTGGCTGTCAGTAGCAGGGTGCCGGTGCCGTTGAGTGCCCCGGAGACGATCTGCTGCCCGACCGTGGTCTCCACGGGAACAGGCTCACCGGTGACCAGCGACAGGTCGAGCGTGGAATAGCCCTTGACGACGCGGGCATCGACCGGGACCCGTTCACCGGGGCGGACTCTCAGCTGTTCCCCGACGACGATCTGGTCGACGGGCACTTGCACCTCGGCCCCGTCGCGTACCACGGTGGCCAGGTCGGGTTGCAGCTCGAGCAGCTTGCGCACCGCCTGCGACGAGCGGGTCTTGACCAGCAGCGCCAGCCACTCGGAAAAGATGTGGTAGGTCGCGACAAGGACCGCCACGACGAAGAACTCCGCGGTCGGATACCGGGGAAACACCCCGGACAGGCCAATCACGCCGCCGGCGATACCGGCGAACGCGCCGACCTCCAAGAGCACGTGCTGGTTCAAAATCCCTCGGCGGGCCGACTGATAAGCCATCACCAGGATGCGCCGTGCCACCCCGGCCACCATGATCAGCGCCAGCCCCAGAGTCAGCCACCCGGGTAGCCCTGCCGGGACCAGCCCGACCGCCCGCAGCACCAGCGCGGCCACACCGGGGGCCACGATCCCCGCCGATCCGGCCACCGCGAGCCCGGTGCCGGCCTTGCGAAGGATCACGAACGCCACCGGCACCATTACCACGACCACGCTCAGCGGGACAAGGACGGAAGCGATCCCGGTCACGGTGGCGATCAACCCGATGGCGGCCAGGCTGGTGGCGATCGCGGCCAGCAACCGCAGCCCCTCGACAACGAGTTGATGTTCTTCCTGTTCGAAGGGCCGAAGTTTGCGCGGGTCGTAGAGCTGGTAGCCGATATCCCGCAGTGTGCCCACGATCTTTTCGGGGGCGATGACGCCGGGGTCGTAGTCGACCAGGGCCTGCTCGTGGGTCAAGCTGACCGCGACCTGGCCGACCCCATCCATGCGGCCCAGCGCCTTTTCGATCGTGCCGGTGCACAACGAACAGTGCAGTCCCGCGATCCGCGCCCGGATCCGCGCCTGCCCCGCCTCACCGGCCGGTTCCACGGTCCAGCCGCGGGCGTCGGCCTCTTCGGTTAAGGCGGTCACGCTCACCATGACTCGACCTGGGTTTGCCCGCCGGGGACGGTGAACCCCGCGGCCTCGATCCGCTCCACCGCCTGCCGGGCAAGCACCTCAGCACTGGTGCCTGCGGCGTCGAACCGCATCCGCACCAGCCGGGAGACGTGGTCGGCGTCCACGTGCCCGACCCCATCCAGCCGACCCAACACGATGGCCAGCCGCCGCTCGCACGCCCCGCAATCCATTCCTTCGACCCGAAGCGTCACAACATTGCTCATCACGGTTTCCCTTCTCCATCCGCCGCCCCGCCGAGGCGGTGTGGCGCGATGCCTGTGCCACTACCACCACGGTATGGGGTTGCCCCAGGGGCCAGGTCAAGGCGAGTAACCTCGACGTCAGGGAGGCGATCACGTGACATCCACCACATCCGGCGAGGCTGCAACCTGGACCATGGGGCAGGCTGCTGAGGCTGCCGGGCTGTCCCGCAAAGCTCTGCGGGTCTACGAAGCCAAGGCGCTCCTGTCCCCGGCCGGGCGCAGCGAGGCCGGCTACCGGCTATACACCGACGACGACATCACGGTCCTGCGGTTCATCCGGCAGGCCAAGACCCTGGGCCTGGCACTAGATGAGATTGGCGACATCCTGGCCCTGCGCCGCGGCGGCACCACCCCCTGCCGCCACGTAATCGGCCTGCTCGACGAACGCATCCACGGCATCGATCGCACCATCAGCGACCTGCGCCAGCTGCGCCGCACCCTCACCGACACCCGCGCGAACGCCGAAGAACACCTCACCGACGCCGGCGGCGTATGCGGCATCATCGAACACGCCACGCCAGACCACGGCTAACGACACGACCATCCAGCTGGGCAGCCCCGCGCGGATCGCGGCTACGCCCAGAGGGCTAGTCGGCGTCAGAGACGGTCCAAATCGGTGATGAGGACTTGGATGCGGTCGCGGATGCCGTCGCGGACTTCGCGTACGACTTCTACGGGCTGGCCTGCGGGATCGGTGAGGTCCCAGTCTTCGTAGCGCTTGCCGGGGAAGATCGGGCAGGTGTCGCCGCAGCCCATGGTGATGACGACATCCGCTTGCGAAACGTCTTCGGTGGTGAGTTTCCGGGGCGGCTCGCCGGTGATGTCGATGCCAACTTCTGCCATGGCTTGTACTGCCACGGGGTTGATTTGCTCGGCGGGTTCGGAGCCTGCGGAGCGGATGTCGATGCGGTCGCCGGCGAGGTGGTTCAGCCATCCGGCGGCCATTTGGGAGCGGCCGGCGTTGTGCACGCACACGAAAAGGACCGTCGGTTTGCGCGTCACGGGATGTCCTGCGGATAGTAGCGGCGCCGGGCCCACAGCGCGACGTAGACGAGCGCCACGAGGACGGGCACTTCGATGAGAGGGCCGACGACCCCGGCCAGCGCTTGGCCGGAGGTTGCTCCGAAGACGCCGATGGCGACGGCGATGGCCAGCTCGAAGTTATTGCCGGCGGCGGTGAAGGCGACGGTGGTGGTTTTGGCGTAGCCGAGGCGCAGGTGGTGCCCGAGGGCGAAGCTGCCGCCGAACATGAGCGCGAAATATGCCAACAGCGGTAACGCGATCCGCGCGACGTCCCAGGGCCGTGAGGTGATGGTGTGGCCCTGCAGGGCGAACAGAAGCACGATGGTGAACAGCAGTCCATAGAGGGCGACCGGGCCGATCTTCGGCAGGAACCGCTGCTCGTACCAGTCGGTGCCTTTGGTGCGTTCGCCGATGGTGCGGGTCAGATACCCGGCGATCAGCGGGATCCCCAAAAACACCAGCACGGACACGACGATCGTGCCGACCGAGAATCCAGCGGTCACTTGCTCAAGGCCGAGCCAGCCGGGCAGTACTTGCAGGTAGAACCAGCCGAGCAGGCCGAACGCGAGGATCTGGAACACCGAGTTGATGGCAACCAGGACGGCGCCGGCCTCTCGATCCCCGCACGACAGGTCGTTCCAGATCAACACCATGGCGATACAGCGCGCCAAGCCGACAATGATCAGTCCGGTGCGATAGTCCGGCAGGTCGGGAAGGAAGATCCAAGCCAATGCGAACATCAGCGCCGGGCCGATGAGCCAGTTAAGTACCAGCGACGTGGCAAGCATGCGGCGGTCGCCGGTCACACGATTGAGAGCCCGGTAGCGGACCTTTGCCAGCACCGGATACATCATCAGTAGCAGACCGATCGCAATGGGCAGACTGACCGAGCCGACCTTCACCGCATCCAGGCCCTCGGCCAGCGAGGGAATCATTCGGCCCAGTGCCAGCCCGAGGGCCATCGCAGCGATGATCCACACGGGCAGGAAGCGGTCCAGCCGCGACATGCGCGCCAAAACCGGCCCATCCAAGTCGGACGTACGTTGCAGCTTCACCTCACTCATGCGGATGTCGTCTCCGGCTTGATCGCCCGGATGATCGCGCCGTGCATACCCTCGGCAACCTCATGAGTGAACTCGACCGTGGCGTCGTCGAATCCGGCGGCGGCCAGACCCGCCAGGTACTCGGCCTTCGACAGGGCGCCGGCGATGCAGCCAACAAAGGACCCGCGTTCGGCCCTGTCAGCCGTGCCGAGGTGGTCTTCGGCGACGACGTCGGAGATGCCGATCCGCCCGCCCGGAGCCAGCACGCGGAACATTTCGGCCAGCACCGCGGGCTTGTCCACCGACAGGTTGATGACGCAATTCGAGATCACCACATCGATCGACCGATCCGGAAGCGGAATTGCCTCGATGGTGCCCTTGACGAATTCGACATTGGTCGCGCCGGCCTTGGCAGCGTTCTCGTGCGCCAGAGCGAGCATCTCGTCGGTCATGTCCACGCCGAAGGCGCGCCCTGCCGGACCAACTCGCTTGGCAGAGAGCAGCACGTCGATGCCGCCGCCGGAGCCCAGATCGAGCACCCGTTCACCCTCATGAAGCTCTGCCACCGCGACTGGATTCCCACAGCCAAGGCTGGCTAGCACGGCCTCGGCCGGCAACTCGCCCTGCTCACCGGCACTGTAGAGCCCGGAGCCGAACGCGGAATCGACTTCGGCGGCGCCACCGCAACACGAGGAGTTCTCAGCCAATGGCGTGAGCGTCCCCGTCGTAGGAGCGCAGCAGGAATCTGTTGCGTCCAGCACGGCCAACGCAAGGCCACCGGTACCGGTGACAGCCGTCGCGGCGGCTGCATACCTGGCACGCACCTCATCGCGCAATTCGTTGTCGCCCACGGCTTTTCGCTCCGTCCCGCGTCGGGTGAGTTGCCGGCTTGCCCCGGCGGTCATCACCATTCGCCTATCGACACTCGTCAATATGAATAGGATGACAGGATTAATCGACGATTGTCAATGCGTATGGCAGAATGGCTTCATGTCTCCCGCAGAACCCCAGGCAACAGTGTCATCTGAGGCGGACTGCTGCGCCCCGAGTGCCGCCGGCGGCATGGGCCAAGAGGCGGCCGAAGAACTCGCCGCCGTGCTCAAAGCGCTCGCGGAACCGACCCGGCTGCGGCTAGTTTCGATCATTGCTTCCCATTCGGACGGCGAAGCGTGCATCTGCGACCTCACCGATCCCGTCGGGCTCTCGCAGCCCACCGTCTCGCACCACATGAAGGTGCTAGTCGACGCCGGACTGCTCACCCGCGATCAGCGCGGCAAGTGGGCCTACTATCGGCTCACCCCCGGGGCGATTGAATCGCTCGTCCGGGCGCTGTCCCTCGCCGTACCGGTCCGCGTCTGACTGTCGCGACGTTGCCAACCGGCCCAATTTGACCGATCGCGAAACTGTTCCCCGAACCAGGTAGTCCGGCACATCCAAGTGGCGACGCGGCCGCCCGGTTCCGTCCGTTCCGCGCATATGCTAGCCGCGTGGCGGCATCCCCGCTCGAAATCGCATGACGCGGGCCAGATTCGCGGCATTCAAAGCCTTTCAACCGAAATGGTGCGGTAACGTCGCCGACCGCGAACGGAACCGGCTCAGGGCAGACCGCGAACCAGGACGGGCCAACAGCACCGCCGAGAGACGGCGTAACCACGGCCGCATAAAGTCGCCGCGATGGTCGTGGCCGCCGTCTACGGCCCGATCCTCGCGAGCCGCTTCGCCCGCCGCGCCAGCCAGCCGCTCCTGGCAACCGACCCGTTCATCGGGGTGCGGCTCCACGCCCTAATCCCAGGCAAGGAGCATGCCGCACTCCTGCGCACGGTGCCGGCGGTCGTCGGCGTGCTCGCCGGGCCAATCGCCGTGTCGGCGACCGGCACTATCGCGCCTAGGCTCCTCGAAATTCCCCGGCGGCCGCAGCACGCCACTTTCATCTGCGCCATCGCGATCGCCGTCGACCTCACTGTGCTCGAGCTCGCCGCGACCCAGCTGGTGACCCCATCCGGCGCGTACCACTGGCCGCCCACCATGGTGGCCGCCGCCGCCAGCCTCGGACGACCCGGCTACATGAAACGGGCCACCCGATACCGCCTCTGTGCGAGATTAATGTGGCCGATCCACCGCATTCCGGCGACTATTTGCTCATCATCTGAGTCATCACGTGGTCCATCGTTTGGCCATCCATGGGGCCGATTCCGATCCGGGCGGACATGACGATGAACGTGATGGCCAGCGCGAGGGCGACGGCGGCGAGTATGACCGCCATCGGAAGGCGTCGAGTCCTTGGTGGCGTCGGCGTCGATGTCGGTATCGGGAGGTCACGTGTGAGCATGTCGAGTTCACCGACCGTGCGGGAGCGATACGCCGCGTCCGCGCGTTGCGTGAATTCGTCGAGGGTGAGTCGGCCGGTCCCGACCTCCTCGCGGAGCACGGTCACGGTGTGATTCCGATCGGTGTCAGATGCCCGCATCCGAGAGTCCATAGTGCACCTCCGACTGGCCGATCACTGTGTCTTCCACGTTACCCACCGGCCGGTCAGTGCCAGGCTCGGAAACGAACCCGTGTCCGGCCGCGCCGCTCGCGCCTTGTACGCGGTGGCGGTTGAGGCGCGGCTCATAGCGCGGAGAAGGTTTTCCATTGGGTGTAGGGAACGGACCAGTCCCAGATGTAGTCGGCTTGGGTCATGGGGACGCCGGTGTCTTCGACGTCGACGGGCACGCCGTAGTAGACCATGTTGTAGAACGTTTCGGCGTCTTTGAGGCTCATGTTGACGCACCCGTGCGAGACGTTTTCCTTGCCGAGCAGGCCCTTGTCGGCGACTTCCTGGTTGGCGTGGATGAATTCGCCGTTGTTGTTCATGCGCACCGCCCAGTAGGCCTTGAATCCGCAGTAGCCGTATTTCGGGTTGCACATGATCTTCAGATCGAGTTTCTCGGTGATGACGTGGATGCCGGATACGGTGGTGCGCCCGTCGTCGACCGAGGCGGGCACGCCGTAGGCGACGGGGAAGTTTTTGATGACGTTGTCGCCTTCGACCACGAGCAGGCGATGGGAGGCAACCTTGGCGATGACTTTCAGGGCTGGGCCGATGGTGAAGTCGCGGACGACGTTCTCGCGGCCCCAGCCGTCGCCGTAGTTGACCCCGTACAGGTTGGCTTCGAGGTGCACCTTGGTCCCGGCGGGCCAGTATTCTTTGGGCCGGAAGTGCACGCGGGACTGTTTGATGCCGTTTCCTTGGATGTCTTCGTCCTGCATCCAGCCCCACGAGCCTTCGATGCCAATTGGCTGATCATTGGCGTCGGTGGCGGTAACCCGCAGATTCCTTTCGGCGACGGCGCGATTGGCGACCGCAGCCGCGAAGGTGACGACGATCGGGGCGGCGATACCCACGGTCTGCCCGTTGGGGATCTGGACCGCCGCCCGCATTGTTTCAGCCGGTTCGGCGGTGGTGAAGGTGCCGGTGAGTGGTTGGCGGCTGCCGTCGGAAGCGGTGGCGGTGCCGGTCAGCGTGTATTTCACCCCGTATTTCGGGCGATCGGTCGCGGTCCACGTGTGTTTGTCCTCGGCGATGGTTCCGGCGATGACCGCTCCGCCAGCACCGGTGAGGGTGACCTCGTCGATTGCGGCGTTGAACACGGCCACGGTGATCGGCTCTGCCGGGGCGACGCCGGTGGCGCCAGCAGCCGGGGTCATCGTCATCCGGGCTGGCTGGATCGATGCGGCCGCGCTGCTGATCGGTGGGGTTTTGTCGATTGTCGTGGTGGTGGAGCTGGCGGACGCTTGCCCGGTTGGGATCGTCGGATCGGTGGTCGGCGGCACGGTGATCGTCGTGGTGACGGCACCTGTTCCACCGACGGAGCATGCTGTCAACGCGGCTGTGGCGGTCAGGCCGATTCCGCCAAGTAGAACCTGTCGCCGGGAAATGCTGGTCATGGCTTCCTTGCTGTGCATCGGAACTGGTAGCGGCGGATCCGGGGTCAACGGAAAACAAGCCTCGCCATTCGTCGCGGATCACTACCACTATCCGTGATAGTACAAAATCTCGCTAGCGGAGCGCGGCACCAACTGTGGACTGGCGGTGTGCACTGCGGTTGGATCGGACCGGCGGGCGCCGTCGCGGTGTCACGGCACGAGCGTGTCAGTGCTGGCGCCGGCGTCGGTGGTTTGCAGCACTGCCCCGTCGATGGAGACGATGATTTCGACGCGCCCATTGTTGTCGCGCCGGGCGGATAGCGTGTCGATGGTGCCGAGTGCTTTCGGGCCGAGGGTCCAGGTCGCGCCGGCGTCGCCACTGGTCGCCAGGCGGCCGGCCGTCGTGGCAATTGCGATGGTCTGTTCGTCGGCCCAGGCGACCAGGACGGCGGGCTCCGGCGGCGCCAGGGTTTGCCAGGTGGTGGCATTGTCGGCGCTGCGGAGCAGGCCTGCTTCGGTCGTGGCCAGCAGGGTGCCGGTCTGCGGGGAGGCGGCCAGAGTGCGGGGCGGGGCAGGAATGCTATGAACAGTCCATGCCGTACGGTCCTCCGAGACGCGGAGCGCGCCGTCGAAGCCGGCCACGGTGTCCGGCCCGACGGTTAGCGCATGGAAGTCGGATTCGCCACCTCTCGAGGCGGCCTGCCAGGTTTGTCCGGAGTCTTTCGAGGTGATCAGCCCGACAGGTTGGGGCAGATCGACGCCGGCGCCAGGATGGCCGGAGGCGTAGAAGGTGCCGTCTGCCCCGATCGCGAAGCCCATCAGATCGATGGGTGGCCCGACCTGCCGCAAACTGTCGCCGGTTTGCCGGAACAGGCCCGCGTGAGTGGCCAGCAGCAGATCGCCGGTGGCCGGTTCGCGCATCGCCCCGTGGATATGCATCAGCAGGGGTGCAGACTCGGCTGTGTCAGCCGCGCCCGACGCCCCAGCGGTGGCCGCCGGTGTTGCGGTACAGCCCGCGAGCAGCCCGAATGTGACGACCGCGACCGCGGCGACGGACGCGGTGATGGCTCGGCGGGAGATCGGGATGCTCATGACGTGTACTTCAGGGCGATCATCATGCCGGCCTCGGCGTGATAAATGTTGTGGCAGTGGATCATCCAGTTTCCTTTGTTGTCGGCGTCCAGGTCAATCGGGATGCGTTGCATCGGCGCCATCAGCACGGTGTCTTTGCGCAGCCCGGAGGGCAGTGCGAAAGTGTGGCCGTGCACGTGCAGCGGGTGGGTCATCATCGACATGTTGACCGCGTCGATACGCAGCCGCTGCCCGGCGGCGACGGTCAGGGGTTTGTTTTTGCCGTAAGTGGCGCCGTTGATGCCCCACAGGTAGGGGTTCATCGAGCCTTGCAGGGTGAGCCGCTCAGTGGCGTCCGGCGCCCTGTCGGCTAGCCGGGCCGAGTCGGCGGGGGTGAGCTCGGAGCCGATCAGCACTCGGCCTCCCAGTTCTGTGGGGGTGACATCCGCAGCGGGGGCGGCGCCGCCCCCGCTGCGGATCAGGGCCAGGCCCTGGCCGCCGGCGGTCTTGCCGAACGGTCGGGCCACCAGGGGGAAGGCCCCGTCCTTGAGGGTGACGATCGCGTCATAGCGTTCGCCCATACCGATATACAAGGCGTCGGTATCGCTCGGCTGTACGGGCCAACCGTCGGTGTGCGTGACCGTCATGCGGTGCCCGCCGAGCGCGACAGCGAAGATCGTGTCCGACGCGGCGTTGATGATGCGCAACCGGACCCGCTGCCCAGGCCGGGCGGAGAGCACATCCGGGGCGGCCGGGACCTTGCCGTTGATCAAAAAGTACGGATAGGTGACGTCACCGGCGTCGCCCCACGGCGCCGCGCCACTCCCCATTCCGCCCATGGAGCCGTGATCCATTCGGCTCATGGAGCCCATTTCCATGCCGCCATCGCTGCCGCCGGCGGTGAGGTCTTTGAGCACCTGGTCGGGGGTGGTGCCGGTGCCGTCGATCCAGTCGTCGAGGATGACGACCCATTCGGTGTCGTAGCCGCCGGGCTCGTGCGGGTCGTCGATGATCAGCGGCGCATACAGGCCGCGGTCGAGTTGCACCCCGACGTGCGGATGGAAGAAGTAGGTGCCTGGGTCGGGCGCCGTGAACCGGTAGACATATCTCCCGCCGGGCGTGACCGGGTCCTGGGTGAGGCCGGGCACCCCGTCGGCGTGGTTGGCTACGCGGATGCCGTGCCAGTGGATCGTAGTGTCCGCCGGAAGCTGATTGTCCAGAGTGATCTCCAGGGTGTCGCCGGCGGTGGCGCGCAGCACCCGGCCGGGTAGCGCGTCGCCGTACGCCCACGTGTTGACGGTCGGGCCGCCCAGATCGAGGGTGGCCGGCTTGGCCACGATGGTTTCGCGCACCACTTTTTGGCCGACGGCCGGGCCGACGGTCGGTGCGGGCCCGACCGTGCTGCCTGCGCTTCCGGTCGACGTGGTGCCGCCGGGCGCGGGGGCCTGGCGGCTACAGGCGGCCAGTGCCGCGGTCGCGGCCAGGCCGAGGCCGCCGAGAAGGACACGGCGGCGGGACAGATCGGTCATGGGATCCTTCACGAAACTTGATGGCTGGCGGTAGTGGTCAGTGGCCGTCGATGAGGATGCGGCGGCGCTGTTCGTACTGTTCCGGGCTGATCTCGCCGCGGGCCAGGCCCTCTTGCAGCAGCGTCAACGGGTCTGGTCTCGCCGCGCCCACCTGCCTTTCGCCGCGACTGCCCCGCCACAGCGCCCGTATCACCAGGGCGACTATCACCCAGAAGGCAACCACGCCGACGGCCATGGACAGCCACATCAGCCAGCCCGCGCCGGATCCGAAGCCCCACATCATCGCGAACCTCCCATCGCTCGTTGCCACGCGGCCGTGTCGCTAGCGGCCCTGCACCTAGCCTGCCTATCGCACGTTGTGGTGATGCGAAGCCGTGATGAAGGTTTGATGAAGATCCACCGGCCGGACCCCGCTTCCTGCCGCTACTGCCGGACGGGCCGGAACAATGACGACTGTGAACAGCAGCGGATCGGCAGCCGGCCGGGTGTTGATCGTCGAAGATGAGCGGGCGCTTGCCACCATGATCGCCGCCTACCTGTCCCGGGCCGGGTTCGAGACGTCGGCGGTGCATACCGGCGGCGAGGCGGTCGCGGCGGTCCGCGATCAGTTGCCGGATGTGGTGATCCTCGATCTGGGCCTGCCGGGCGTGGACGGCATCGAGGTGTGCCGGCAGATCCGCACGTTCTCCGACTGCTACGTCCTTATCGCTACCGCCCGCAAAGGCGAGATCGATACGCTGATCGGCCTGTCGGTCGGCGCCGACGACTACATCGTCAAACCGTTCAGCGCACGGGAGCTGGTGGCGCGCGTCCAAACGGTCTTGCGCCGACCCCGCACCGGGAAGCGGGCAGATGACCATGCGGGCGAGCCGGCACTGGTGTTCGGCGAGTTGTCCGTTGACCCAGCTGGCCGACAGGTCCAGCTCGCCGGCGCGGCGGTGCCGTTGACCCCTACCGAGCGGGAAATGCTCATCGTGCTTGCGGCGCGTCCGGCTCTGGCGTTCACCCGGCGGCAGCTCATTGACGCGGTATGGGGAAGCGAGTGGGTCGGCGACGAGCGGATGGTCGACGTACACGTCGCGAACCTGCGGAAAAAGCTCGGCGACGACCCCGCCTCCGCCCGCTACGTGACGACCGTCCGCGGCGTCGGCTACCGAATGGGACAAGGATGAAAACCCGTGCAACTCGTCCGCTTCGCGGTGGGCTGACCACTCGCCTGCTGATCGGCCAAATACTCGTGCTGCTGGCCGGCGCGGTGACCGCAGGCGCCGTTGCGGCGATCATCGGGCCCCTCGTCTTCCACGACCATCTCATGCGGGTCGGTAAGGGTGACGACGCGGCGGAGTTGACCCACATCGAGATGGCCTACCGCGACGCATCTCTGCTATCGGTAGGCGTCGGCCTTTTGGTGGCGCTGGTCGCTGCGACCGGCGTGACCTGGTTTTTCACCCGGCGCCTTCGCCGTCCGATGCGTTTGGTCGCGGCCGGTGCACGCGAGGTCGCGCGCGGCCACTACGCAACCCGCATTCCTGATGTCGGCTCCGGCACGGAGTTAGGTGAGCTGGCTGCCGCGTTCAACGCGATGGCAGCGCGGCTGGAGGACATCGAGAACACCCGCCGACGGATGCTCGCCGACCTCGCCCACGAGCTGCGCACCCCGATCGCGACCCTCGTCGCCTACCACGACGGGCTGCACGACGGCATCGCAACGCTCAGCGAAGAGTCCCGCACCATCCTTGCGACCCAAACCGGCCGATTGACACGGCTCGCCGACGACATCGACGAGGTGGTCACCGCCGAGGAAGGCCGCCTCGACCTGCGCCTCGAAACGGTCGCGGTGTCCGACCTGCTGTGGGCAATGCATAACGAAACGCGCGACCGGTACGCACACAAGGGCGTCAACCTCGTCGTCGACGCCGACGGGGCCGCCGGGCTGCGCGTGACCGTCGACCGGCGGCGCATCGCCCAGGCCCTGGCCAACCTGCTTGCCAATGCCCTGCGCCATACCCCACCAGGAGGCACGGTGACGATCAGCGCCGTCCGCACCCGCGGCGCGGCGGCCATCACCGTCGCCGACAACGGCGACGGCATCCCCGCCGGACAACTGCCGCGCATCTTCGAACGCTTCTACCGCGGCGACGCGGCCCGAGCGCACGGCCAAACCGGATCGGGCATCGGCCTGACCATCACCAAGGCCATCATCGACGCCCACGACGGCCACATCACCGCCGAAAGCCGTGGGCCCGGCGAGGGTGCGGCATTCACGATGACGCTACCGCGAGCCATCGCGTAAACAACGGCAACTAACACGCACGAATTCCTCAACCCACGCACTACTATGCGCTATAGTTGTAACGGCCTTGTGTGCCGGTCGGCGCGATATCAAAATGCGTGCATCGACCGTCGGCACGGCATCGGCCAGCGGGTTGGCGCCGCACGACCGTGACAAGCCGCTCGCTGTGTAGCAATCATGACCATCCGCAGGGATCAGGGCTCGCCGAACTTCCTGCGCACAGGTTCGCCACCATGGCCGGAGGCGAAGCGCCCCACCATCAGGTAGCGCAACTGGCCTGCCGAGTGGTCCTGACGGATATCGGAGAAGGAACGTGCCAGAACGCAAAAACATCGACCGGGCGGCCGGAGAACGTTCCCCGGATTCCAACGTGCGCCGCACGGCTGCACGCGGCACCGGTAGTAGGTCGTCCCGCAAAGCGGCGAAGCCGATCGTCCAACGGCGCCAGGTGCCGTGGGGGCTGATTCTGAGCATCGCACTCGTGGCCGTATTTGCGGTCGTGGTCATCGGCTACGCGCTCACCCGGCCAGGATCGGGATCGGCCAGTACCGCGCCGTATCTCAATGAACTGCCCGCGGCGGAAAAGATCACAGGCATTACATTCAAGTCCGAATCGGATCGAACTCATCGTGCTGGAGCGGCCAGTCAGGGCAATATGCCCCCGGTCGGCGGCAGTCACTCTGCCGTGTGGGCCGACTGCACGGGCACCGTTTATCCCAAGCCAATTGCCGCCGAGAACGCGGTGCACTCGCTGGAGCACGGCGCGGTCTGGATCACTTACCAGCCCGACTTACCGCAAACCCAGATCGACGCCCTGGCCGCCATGGTGCGCGGTGCAAGCTACACCCTCGTCAGCCCGTACCCCGACCAGCAGAGCCCGATCGCCGTGCAAAGCTGGGGATATCAACTCAGCGTCGACTCCGCAGATGATCCACGCCTGACGGAGTTCATCGACACCTTGCGCAACAACCCGCGGGCCGCCCCCGAACCTGGTGGCAGCTGCGCCAACCCCGCGTTCAAAACGTCCAACGGTGTTGCCGGATAGCCCACGGGAAGGCCCCACCGCCGGGCGACACCCGAAGACCGAACCGCGGCCGGTGGAGTGATCAGGTTCGCGACAACTCCCACCCCACCCGGCAGGCAGTGGCTCGACTCAGTGCACCTCGCACGCACCTGCTACTACGGGTTATAGTACTAGGGATGATTGCATCTCAGGTGGCGCACCGGCCCTCAATTGCGGAGGCCGTGGCTGGCCTACGCTCATGGCCGCTGCGGAGGTGGCTGGTGGCCGCGACCGCCGCCGCCGCCGTGGCATTGATCATCGGCGTCCCTACCGGGCTGATCTCCACGTCGTGGTACGCCCGGATGACGCCGGTGCTGTGGTGGAACTACCCGATCTGGGTGGTCACAATGCTGCTCTCTGGGCTGGTCGCGGCGACCTACGTGCGCCTTGGTGAGCGGGCAGCCACGCCGACCGCCGGAATTTTCGGCGGAGGAGTCCTGTCGATGTTCGCGGTGGGGTGCCCGGTCTGCAACAAGCTGGTCGTCGTGGCGCTCGGAACGTCGGGCGCACTGAATATCTGGGCACCGATTCAGCCGGTGATAGGCGTGGTGGCACTGGGGCTGCTGGCCTATGCGGCGACGCGACGGCTACAGGCAGATATCCGATGCCGGGCCGACCTACTACCGGGATAGCGCGGCTACGCGCCCGCAAGCAAGATCCGGCGCTCAACTCGCGAACCCGCACCGTTAAAACCCTTCGATCGGCGATGATCGGGATTTCACGGTGCCTTCGGTACGCAGGCCGATCGGACGGTATCCTGCATGGGCCGGCGACACGAATCCGTCGCCGGATGGGTTCACGCAAGTATTTAGCGCGGCGGCGGCTGACGGATCGGGCGGGATGGTGGCGATGAGAGGGCTAGGCGAGCTGGAGGCCGCCGTGATGAATGTGATGTGGTCCTCCGAGGCGCCGATGTCGGTCAGGGCGGTACTAGACGCGCTGCCGCGCAGAAAGCCGCTGGCGTACACGACCGTCATGACCGTGTTGAATAACCTGCACCGAAAGGAATACGTGCGGCGGGAAAAGGACGGCCGCGCATTCCTCTACGAACCGAGCATGTCGCGCAGCCAGGCCGCGGCCGATGCCATGCGACAGATACTCAACGAAACAGCGGACACCGAGACAGCGCTGCTACTCCTAGCCCGCTCGGCCAGCGAGACGGAAACGCAGGCGCTGCGCCGCGGCCTGGACCGGCGCCGGGGCCGGGCATGACACTCGCCCTGGTCGTGATCACCAGCGGCCTGGCCCTGTTCCTCTTCGGCCACTGGCCGATTCGTCGGCTCATGCGTCGATCCGGCGATCCCCGCGTCGCGATAGTGAGCTGGCTGATCGCGCTAGCCGCCGCGCCGGGAATGCTGATCGGCGGCACCGCGATCCTGCTGCTGCCCGGCCACGCGGGGCTCACCGGATTGGCCCGGTCCGCCGGCGGATGCCTGATCCATCTGGCCAACGAGGTGACCCCGACCCGAGAAGAGGTCACCGGCCTCGTAGGGCTGCTACTTCTTGTCGTGGGCACCGTCAGGATCGTCGTCGTCGCCGCCCAATTCACGCGTCGGCGTCGGCAACAGCTCGACCATCACCGGTTCCTGGTGGCATTGGCCAGCAGGCCGGAGACGAATCGCCCCGATGGTCGCCCCATACACCTGCTCGATCATCGTCGGCCCATGGCGTATAGCGTCGGCGGCGCAGGCGGCCTGGTGGTCGTCTCACGCGGGCTACAAGACGCACTCACCCCGGGCGCGTTCGCCGCCGCCATCGCCCATGAGCAAGCACACTTGAAAGGTCACCATCATCTGCTGCTCGCGGCCGTGGATATCCTCGCCGCCGCGATTCCGATCGCCCCCCTCCTGCGACACGCGCCGCACGACCTGCGCGTACTAGTGGAATACGCCGCCGACACCGAGGCAGCCCGACGCTGGGGCGCGACCGCAGTTCGAAACGCGGTGCTGGCCGTCGCCGGATCAACAGTTCCACGATGCGCACTGAGCATGGCAGGCGGCCCCGTCGCGGATCGACTGGCGCGTTTGCGGGATCCCGTCGACCAGCGATCGACGCTTCATCGTCTCCTTCGTTGCGGCGTGGCCGGCGCCACAACGGCCCTCGGGCCGCTGTTGGTAACGGCCACGGCGCTGCTCGTCGTCGCCTGCCCGACCGCCTGACCGAAAGCACCGGTAAGTGCGGCCGCGTCGCCGAGCTGCCGAGTCGCACGGCTGTTCGCGGCGCGGCTAGTTCTGCCCGCAGGCAGCGATCCGCATTCCGTCGACGCCGACCCTGCGGGGCGCCGTCAGGTGCCGGGCCGAGTCGCTCCTATATAACCGGCCCACCGCATCGACGAAATCCGCACGACGTCGCCCGATTGCCGTGCTTCGATGATCTGGTCATTGCCCATATAGATGGCCACGTGATGGATCGTGGCAGGGTTCGACGTGTCGTTCGCGTAATACACCAGGTCACCGGGTTGCAAGTCGGACCGGTCGACCCGTTGCCCTCGGTTGAACTGGTAGCCGGAGTAATGCGGCAACCTGACCCCGACCTGCCCCCACGCGTACAACGTCAGGCCGGAGCAGTCGAATCCGATCTTCTTGTAGTCGCCGTATTGGTCGGCGACCCCGTAATCGCGGATACCCTTCGTCGGGCCATTGATGTCTCCGCCGCCCCACGCATAGGACGTGCCGACCCATTTCAGGGCCTCCTGAACAACCCGCTGCCCGGCACGACCGTCGGCGGGACCCGGCTGCGTGACCGGCGACTCTGGGCCGGCATCTGGCGGTCCCGGCGGGGCGCTGGGCGTGCCCGGTTGGCTGCCGCCGTCATTACCCCGTTGCGCTCGCGCTCTGGCCAGATCCTGCTGGCGTTTGCGCCCGGTCCGGATCGCGTCGGCGCGCTGCTTTTCGACCTGTGCCTGCTGCTGCTCGGCGAGTTGGCGTTGACGTAGCGCGATTGCCGCCTGCCTCTGTTGGACGGCGGCCTGTTCGGCCACTCGACGCTCCTCGGCCTTCTTGGTCGCGAGCCACGTCTCGTATTGGGCGCGCTGCCCCTTAAGCTCAGCTACCTGATCCAGGGCCTGTTGATAGGTGGCCTGTTGGTCGACAAGTTGCGCCTGCAATACGGTGAGCTGGCGCTGACCGCTCGCAAAAGAGTCGACGGCTGCCTGCTCCGCCCGATCGGCCGACCGCTGCGCGTCTTGGGCCGCGCTCCGCGCGCGGCGCGCGGCCGCGAGCGCCTCTCTGGCCTGGGAGTCCAGGTTCGCCTTCGATACGCGCGACGTCCGCAAGAGGTCGAGCACGCCGGCCTGGCTGCCGGACACCTGCGCAATCATCTGACTGCGCGCCAGCAGTTCGTCGATGGAATCTGCGTCGAGCAGCGCCGTCAAGGAGCCGGCCACCGATCCCTGCCGGAACGAAGCCGCGGCGAACTGTGCCGCGCCGTTTTCCGCCGCGCTGATGGCGTCGCCGGCCTGGCTTGCCGCTCGCCGTGAGGTTGCGACGAATTGTTCGGCGTCATCGGCCGTAGCCTGCGCGACTTGAAGATCGACGCGCGCTTTCATCGCGAGTTCCGCCGCCAGTTCCATCGAGTCCTGTAAGCGTGTGATCTTCGCCTGGGTGGATGACATGGCCCCGGACAGCCGTCCGACCTCGGCCGCCGATTGCGACGCCTTGCTCTGGCTGTCTTGGATCTCCCGGTCGCTCGGGTTGGGCGGGGGCGGCGGCACGGCTTGCGCCGTACCGGCCGTGCCCACCGCCACGGCGCCGGCGAGAAGAATAGGGGCAATCACAGCCCAGCCGCGCGACACACGAGCCCGCGCAGAAGCAGCCACACCCCTGCGCTTCGAGATCCTTCTTGCGCTGCCGTGGCCGCCGTGACTCAAGGGGCCGACTGGTCTTCGGCTCATTCGTCACCCGCGCCGTCATCGATCGGCGAAGTCCCCACTGCCATGTCGGCCTCGTTTCGTCGAGACCCACCACACACCGTGACGTCGCTCACCGTGAAACCGACAAATCCACACCGCGCGGAATCGCGCGACCAGCCGATCGGCACTCCGTTTCCTCCCATTCCGCAGCGATAGCCCGGTGATCACAGGTCCGGGGTTCGTTTGCCGCAATGCCCGACCGGATCGCCGCGGGCAGCCCGTCGGCTACCGGTGGGGCGGCACCGATCCGGGTCATCGGTCGCCGCCAGGCGGTGGGCGAAAAACACATGTTCCGTGGTCCGATCGATGCGCCAGCGGCAGAGAGCGCACCGACCGGACCGCGGCGGGTCGGCCGCTTCGCACGGAGTTCCGCCGACCCCAGGCGGGGCCGCCACGACCACACACCATGGTTCGGCAGGATCCGCGCCGGTGTCTTCGCGCCCATATCTCGACTTAGGTGCGCGGTGACACGCCCATGAAACTACTACGCATCATAGTTTGACAACACCCCGTGTCCGTATCGTAATCTGTTCGAGACCTTCACCGGTCGGCTGCGGCCGGCGACCGAGGGTCATCCACGGTGTGGTTCCATCGCGGAATCGAGCCCGAACGTGGCCAGGCGATTTCACTGAGACGGTCGCGTCACAGCAGGAGTGCAAGCCACCGTCGGCGAGTGCCGGGCGGTGCCAACGAAGGGTTTTCTCATCGATGCCGAGGTTTGCCTTGTCCCCGCGTTCACCTCGAGTCATCGCCAGCATGATGGTGGCCGTTGCTCTCGGTCTGGCCAACCCGGTACCGGTTGCGGCGGCGCCGCCCGCACCGGACGCAGATGGCACCAACGAGCCGACCACATCAACCGAAGCCCAGAAGGCCTGGTTGGACAGTTCGGAAAAGGCCGCCCTGGTCAACGACGAGGTGCTGCAGGCACAGGAGCAGCAACGGCAGGCGCGCGACGGCGCGGACCGCGCCGCACGCACTGTCGGGCAGGCCGAACAGACTGCCGCGGCGGCGGCTGAAGAATCAGGACGGGCGGCCATGGAGGCAGCCGAGCTGCAGTCCCAGGCGCGAGAGTTCGCCAGCGCCGCATTTCGCGGCGCCCAATTGAGCACGGTGAGCGCGCTGCTGACCAGCGATTCCGCATACGACTTTCTGGACCAGGCGCAAATGCTGGACCAGGTCGCCACCACCACGCAGGCCACGCTCGATGCCGCCGCGGCGGCGGAGCGAGCCGCCCGCGAAGCCGAGGACGCCGCGGCGGACGCCGCAGCGAGGGCCCGCGCGGCCAAACGCGCCGCGGACGCCGCCGCGGCGGCGGCCGACCGCGCGACCGTCGAGGTGCAACACCGGCAGGCCGCCCTACGCGATCAGGCCGCCCAATACCGAGCACTCACCCGGCAACTGACCCAGGATGAACGCAATCAGGCCATCGCCGCCCAACAACGCGCCTATGAACAGCAGGCAGCGGCCACCGCGGAACCCGCCGTTCCGGCGCCGCCGCCGCAGCAGCAGTCGGCCGGCGCGAGCCCGGCCGGTCAGGTCGCCGTCGCGGCGGCGTTGTCGAAGCTCGGCGCACGCTATGTGTGGGGGGCCAGCGGCCCGAACCTATTCGACTGTTCCGGTCTGACCTCCTGGGCGTGGGCGCAAGCCGGCGTGAGTATCCCGCGAACGTCGCGAGATCAGTCGACCATGACGACCGTGCCGCTAGATCAGCTCCGGCCCGGCGACTTGGTCACCTACTATTCGCCGGTCAGCCACGTCGCGATGTACATCGGCAACGGCAAGGTTGTTCAGGCATCGACGGAGAGCATGCCGGTGTACATCAGCAGCCTGTACGGTGCCGGGCCGAACCCGACCGGGCACCGCGTCAACGGCTGAAACAGGCCACGGTGACGCCGCATCGAGGTGAGGCCTACCTATCGGCTACTATGCTTCATAGTTGCTCGATGGAGGGGGAGGTGCGTCGATGCGCGGCGCTGCATACCCGACGCGGTGGATTGCCTGGCTCGGCGTCCTGGTCGTCGGCGTGACATCGTGTTCGGCCGCCACCGGCGCGTCGCAGACGTCGAGCCCGGTCGGGGCGTCACGACCGGTAATTACGACTTCCAGCAGTGTTGGCGGCCAACCAGCACTGGAACTATCAACGGCCATTGCCCCGACATCGACAGGGCTCGTGGCCCCGGTCGGCTCGCCCGCGACCCCGGATCCGGCACCCGAGACCGGGCCTACCGCCGCTTCGGTCACCCCGGATTCGACTGCGGGTATCACCATCGCGCCGGCCAATGGAGCGACAGGCATCTCGCCTCTGGAGCCGGTGGTGATCCGGGCAACACGCGGCACGCTGGGCTCGGTGGCCCTGCGCAATCCAGCCGGGAAGTCGGTCGCTGGCGTGCTCTCGGCGGACGAAACGACGTGGACCTCGGCCGAGCCGCTCGGTTACAACAAGCGCTACACGGCGAGCGCGACAGCGGTTGCCTCTCCTGGCGGCGCCACCTTGGCGGCGTCGTTCACAACGCTCAAGCCGGACGTGACGGTGTTCCCGTCGTTTTACCCGCCGCCATCGACGAAGGTTGTCGGCGTCGGACAGCCCATGGTGGTGATCTTCAGCGAGCCGCCCGTGGACCGAGCCGCAGCGGAGAAGACGCTGACCGTGACGGCCGAGCCGGCGACCGAGGGCGCTTGGTACTGGTGGGATGACCGGACGGTGCACTGGCGACCCAAGGAGTACTGGAAGCCGGGCACCAAAGTCACCGTGACGGCGAAGGTCTACGGTGTCCCGTTCGGCCCCGGCATGTACGGCGAGACGGACCGGACACTGAACGTCACGATCGGTTCGTCGAAGATCGCCGTGATCGACGACGTGACCAAGCAGATGGACGTGTTCATCGACGGGCGAAAGGTGCGCACCGTCCCGGTCAGCATGGGAATGGACAAGGCCATCACCGTCAACGGCAAGAAGATCTCGTTCGTCACGCCCAGCGGAACCTACGTGGCACAGGAAAAATACGACGTCAAGCAGATGAGCTCGGCAAGCTACGGACTGCCGGTGAACTACGACCTGGGCTACGACTCCGCCATCCCGTTGGCGATCCGGCTGTCCTACAGCGGAATATTCATCCACTCCGCGCCGTGGTCGGTCAAGGACCAAGGCGTCCGGAACGTCTCCCACGGATGTATCAACATCAACCCCACCGACGCCGCCTGGTTCTATGACACGTTCGGCTACGGCGACATCGTCACCGTCAAGGGCACCGACACGCCGCTGGAATCCCACGACGGATTCGGCGACTGGAACATCCCCTGGAGCCAATGGCTCGAGGGAAGCGCACTGCGGTGACCGGATTTCGGCCGCCTGGGCGACCGGCCCGATCACGCGCCACTGCCTGGGGCGGCGCAGTGAGGTGGATACGGACCGTGGCGCTGGTGGCCGTGTTGGGGCTAGCCGTCGGCGCATGCTCGTCCGGCGCCGGTGCGTCCGGCTCTTTTGAATTCTCTTCCCCCGGCAGCACCGACGAGATCTCCTATCCACTGTCCCAGCGAGGCGCCATCGGCGACCTGTCCGGGCCGAGCCTGACCGGCGCCGGAACAATCCGCTTGTCCGACTACTCGGACACAGTGGTGGTGCTGAACTTCTGGGGCTCATGGTGCCCACCGTGCCGTGCCGAGGCGCCCGAGCTGAACGCCGCGGCCCGCGCGCTCGAATCCTCCGGTGTGCAGTTCCTCGGCGTCGACATCCGGGACTCGAAGGAGGCGGGACGCGACTTTCACCAGGCAGCGGACACGCCGTACCCGTCGATCTTCGACCCGACCATGCAGACGCTGTTGTCCCTGCGTGGTTTTCCCACGGCGGCGATCCCCTCGACGATCGTGCTCGACCGGCAACGCCGGGTGGCGCACATCTGGCTGCGCCCGGTCACCGAGGCGCAGATGGTCAAGGTGATCACGCCGATCGCCGCGGAGCAGAGCAAGCCGTGATCTTCCTGGATGTAGTCGCCGTGGCGGGGGTCACGGACACGGTAACCAGCGGCCCGTTCGTGCTGGCCGCCGCGCTGGCCCTTGCGGCCGGCGCGGTCTCCTTCGCCTCACCCTGCGTCATACCCCTGGTTCCCGGATACCTCTCGTACATCGTGGGCCTGGTCGGCTCCGACGGCGCGCAGGACGGCTCGGTGCAGGTGCGCGTCCGCAGGCGCGCCGTGATCGGCACCGTGCTGTTCGTGGGCGGTTTCACCGCGGTGTTCGTCGCCGAGACGGTGCTCGTGCTGGGTCTGGCCCGCGGGCTTTTGGAAAACCAGAACCTGCTCATGCGCATCGGCGGCGGCGTCACGATCCTGATGGGCCTGGCCATGGCCGGGGCCATACCGCTGCTCCGCCGCGAGATTCGCTGGCGCATCCGGCCCCGCGGCCGCGTGTTCGGTGCGCCACTGCTCGGGGCGGCGTTCGGCACCGGGTGGGTCGCGTGTATCGGCCCGACTCTGGCCGGCGTGATCTCGCTGTCGTACGCCACCGATTGGGGCGGCTCGGCCTGGCGGGGGCTGCTGCTCATGCTGTTTTATTGCGCCGGCCTGGGGATCCCGTTCATCGTGGTCGCCGCCGGATTCGGCTGGGCCACCTCCGCGCTGGGATTCCTGCGCCGCCACACCCGGACCATCCAGCTGGTGGGCGCGGCCGGCATGGTACTGGTCGGCCTGCTGATGGTCACCGGGGTGTGGGGACAGTTCATCGCATTCCTGCGCGTCACCGTGCCCACCTCCGGGACGGTGCTCTAAATGCCCCCGCCCGACACCATCGCCGCACGCCGGAACGAGCCGACCCAAAAGCGCCCGCCAACCCGCCGCGGGCGCAAAGCGTTCACATCCGCCACGGCGGCCCTGCGGAACCTGTGGCGCCGCCTGACGAGCATGCATACGGCGCTGGTACTGCTCTTTCTGCTGACGATCGCGGCGCTGCCCGGAGCGCTGCTGCCACAGTGGTCCACCAGCCGGGTGAACACCAGCAAGTACATCGCCGATCACCCCGAAATCGGCCCCTGGCTGAACCGTCTCGGCTTTTTCAACGTGTTCTCCTCACCCTGGTTCGCCGCGGTCTACCTGCTGCTGTTCATCTCCCTGATCGGATGCGTCACGCCGCGCAGCCGCGAAATTCTGCGGCAGATCCGCCGCGGGCCGCCCGCCACCGCGCCCCGCAACCTGTCGCGGCTACCGCATCATGAGGCGCTCACCGCGGTCGGTGACGCGGCCCACGCCGGTGAGCGCATCCGCGGCCGGCTGCGCCGTACCGGTATCGGCGGGTGGCGCACCGCTATGCGGCACGAACCGGACGGCACCGTCATCGTTGCCGCCGAGAAGGGCTATCTCCGTGATGTGGGCAACCTGGTCTTTCACATCTCGCTGCTCGCGCTGCTGCTGTCGACCAGCGTGGGTAGCCTGTTCGGCTACGAAGGATCGGTCATCATCACCGCGGGCAGCGGATTTTGCGCATCGTCGCCGATCGCCTACGACGACTTCCGCCCCGGATCGATGGTCAACGCCACCACCACGACCCCGTTCTGTGTCGATGTGGATGCGTTCCACGCCACCTACACCGAGGGCGGTCAGGCCACCAGCTTCCAGGCCGATATCCGGTTCCAAGACGGTGCCGCATTGGGCACGGACACGTGGCAACGCCGGGCGCTGGAAGTCAATGATCCAATCCGGTTTTCCGGCGACCGGCTCTATTTGATGGGGCACGGGTACACGCCGACATTCCGGATCACCTACCCCAACGGGGCGGTGCGCAACTACCAGCAGCCCTTCCTGCCCAGCGACTCGCTGTTCACCTCCGAGGGCGCCGTCAAGGTCACCGACCCGCCCGGATACCCGCGCGATCAGCTGCTCAAGAATCAACTCGCGATCGTCGGCGTCTTCGCACCCACGGCCCTTCTGGCCGGCGGCGTCCTGTCCTCCGGATACCCGTCGCAACTGAGCCCGGGCGTCGCCGTGGACATCTACCGCGGCGATTTGGGGATGTCCACCGGCCGCCCCCAATCGGTGTTCGCCATCGACAACACGCAGGTGGCCCGCGGCCTGCTCGTCAAAAAGGCGCACGCCGTCCTGGCGCCCGGCCAGTCCACCACCCTGACCGACGGCACCCGGATCACCTTCACCGGCGCCAAAGAGTTCGTGTCGCTGCAAACCTCTTACGACCCGGCACAGGGATGGGCATTGGTGTCGGTGCTCTTCATGATCGCCGGCCTGATGGCCTCGTTGCTGATCAAACGGCGCCGCGTCTGGTATCGCATCCGCCCCGAGCCGGCGCCACCAGCCGATCCCGCCGGAAGCCTTGTCATCGAAGTGGGCGGACTGGCCCGCACCGATCAGGCCGGCTACGGCCGCGAATTCCCGTCCCTGGTCGCACTGGCCGAGGACCCGTCATCGGTGTCGGGCCGCCGGCCGGCCGCCGCCGTGAAAGGACAATGACAATGGTTGACGTCGATTCCGCCACGGCGGTCTGGGAACTGGGGGCCCGAATCTCGGATTTCACGTTCGAGGGTGCGCTCGCCGGCTATGTGACCGCGCTGGCCTGCCACGCCGCAGAGCTCGCGACCCGGCACGCCCCCAGGGCCAGCACGGCCGCTGCCGCGGCCACCACCCGTGCGCGGACCGCGGGTGCGGTCGCCGTCATCACCAGTGACGGCGGGCCGGACGCCACCGACCGTGACGGACGCTTCGCGCCGGACCCGGCCGGTGCCGGCTGGGGTGAGCGACTCGGCCGGGCGGCGATCATGGTCACCGCCGTGGGGTTCGGCATGAACGTCGCCTCGATCGTCATGCGCGGCCTGGCGGCACACCGGGCGCCGTGGGGAAACATGTACGAGATCGCCTCACTGATCTGCGCGATCGCGGCCGGCGCCTGGCTGCTCGTCGCGGCCCGCGCTCACGTTCGACGCATGGGCGTTTTCGTCGTCTTCCCCATCGCGGTGCTGAGCTTCGTGGGCGGAACCGTGCTCTACACACCGGCCGGGACATTGGTTCCCGTGCTGCAGTCGTATTGGCTGGTGGTGCACGTACTGCTCGTGGCGCTTTCGTCGGGGGTGCTCATGTTGTCCGGTGCGGCATCGTTGATGTTCATCATCCGGTCGCGGTACGAGCGCCGAGTCGTCAACGTGGCGGATGACCGGTCCTTCGTAGCCAGACTCCCCGAGACGGCGACGCTCGACCGGATCGCGTACCGGACCGCGATCATCGGCTTCCCGCTGTTCACGTTCGCCGTGGTCGCCGGCGCCTTGTGGGCCGAGGCCTCGTGGGGCCGCTACTGGGGTTGGGATCCGAAGGAAACCACGGCTCTGGTCACCTGGGTGCTCTACGCGGGCTATCTGCATGCGCGCGCCACCAGCGGCTGGCGCGGCAGCCGAGCCGCGTGGATATCGATCCTGGGATTCGCCTCGATCATGTTCAACCTGTTTTTCGTCAACATGGTCGTCTCCGGTCTGCACTCCTATGCCGGCTTGAACTAACCTCCGCCCACCACATCACCCGCGGAGCCAACACAGGAAGACGGCCGGCGCATGGCGCGAGGACACAGGCGGCAGCCCGATGTGACGCTGTCCGGTCACGCCATCGGCGACGGGCTCCGCGGACTACGGCACAACGTCACCATGACCGTGGCGATGGTGCTGACAACCGCGATCTCGCTGACCCTGCTCGGAGCGGGCCTGATCGTCGCCCGGATGACCGACCAGATGCGGGATATGTACAGCGCGAAGGTGGAGGTCACGGTCTACCTCACCGTCACGCAATCCCAAAAGGACCCGGACTGCGGCGGCGCAACCTGCCAGGACCTGGGCCGAAAACTGCGCGACGATCCCGATGTCGCCGCCGTGTCGTACCAGAGCCAGGCCGCGGCATGGCAGCAGTATCAGAAAATGTTCGCCAGCCAGCCCGACATGCTGGCGATCGCGGACCAGTCGGCGCTGAACGCATCGTTCCAGGTCAAACTCGAAAATCCGCAGCGTTACGCCCGGATTAACGCCCGGTACGCGAACGCACCCGGAGTGGAGACCGTCACCGGTCAGAGCGAGGTGCTCGACCGCATGTTCACGCTCCTCAACGGGATACGGAACGCCACCATCGCGGTCGCACTTGTCATGGCGCTCGCGACCCTGCTGTTGATCTCCAACATGGTCCAGGTCGCCGCATTCGCGCGGCGCACCGAGACCGCGATCATGCGACTGGTGGGCGCGTCCCGATGGCGCACCCAGGTTCCGTTCGTCGTAGAGGCGGTCGTCGCCGCCATCATCGGCGCCGCCGTGGCGATCGGCGGCCTGGCCACGGCGAAAAAATTCCTCATTGAATCGGCGCTGGGGCCGGTGATGCGCGCCGGGGTGCTGCCGCCGCTCGACACCGCCGCCCTGGCCTGGGTGGCGCCCTGGCTCGCGGGAGCCGCCGTTGCGCTGGCGACCGTCAGCTCGTATCTCACGCTGCGGCTCTACGTCCGCCTGTAGAAATGTCATGCCGACCCCAGCACGGTGAGGCACCGGCTCACGCCGACGCACGCCTATCGAGGCCCCACCATCCGTCACAGTTTCCGAAACTATCTGTGATAGTAATTCGCGGTACTATCGACGATAGTAATTACATCTGTCGAGATGGAGGGTGTGCTGTGCCGAAAAGCCGCGGTCGTGCGGGTGCGAAGCGCCAACGGAAACCACTGTCTAGGCCGCGAGCGGTTGGGTCCGTCGGGCCGGTGCTCGGCGATTCCGCCGACCTGCTGCACGCCGCGGTAAAGGGGCACATGACTGCCTCGGGCGGTCTGCCAAACGGACCGGGCTACCGGACGGGCGGCACAGCGGTGGTCGTCGCCGCTGGCCAACCCAAGACGGCCGGCTCGGTGCGGTCGCTGCCGGATCGCGGACTCATCACCGGAGGCTCCCTAGGCGCCACATCGTTTAATTGCGATCAGCTCAGTGACACGACGCCACAGAGTTTGGGGGTGACGTACTGGTTCGACACCGCCACGAGCGGGGAGCCCTATAAGGTCAGCATCCGGCTGGCAGGCAAATGGCTGGGCCGCACCGAGCCACACGACGGCCCGCACGAACCCGACGGCGACAAACGGACCAGCTTCGAGACCATCCGAACCGTCGACGGGATCGTTCCCGGGACGGGACGTACGGCCATCACGACCCGCATGCAGGGACTGGCCGACGGCGAATGGGAGATCACCGCGTCCGCCACCGACAACCGCCACGGCAGTCCCACGGCGCCGCCGCCCGATCCACCGGTGCACGGCGCAGTGCTCACCACGAAAGCGCGGACGTCGTTCAGCCCGGTCGTTAATGTGCGCGCACCCGGCGCCCGGCTCGGCGCGTGGCCCACCCTCGTCATGTCCGGCGCCGCTGTCGCGCTGATGACGCAATGGTTCCTGTCCACCAAGACCGGCATACCGTCGCTGCCGATTTTGGTGCTGTCGCTGATCGCGTGCCTGATCGGCCTGATCGGCGCCAAGGTCTACTACCTCGTCACCCACCGAGCCGAGAGGCCACCGATCCTGACCGCCGGCATGTGCCTTCAGGGCTTCGTAATCGGCGCGATCGCCACGGTCCTGATTGCGAGTGCGGTGGCCGGTATCCCGGTCGGCGCCGTCTTGGACGCGACCGCGCCCGGCCTGCTGTTCGGGATGGGGATAGGCCGGCTCGGATGCTTCTTCGGTGGCTGTTGCGTCGGCCGGCCGTCGTCCTCCCGCTGGGCGCTGTGGTCCTCGGATCGAGCGATAGGTACGCGCAGGATCCCCGTCCAGCTGATCGAGTCCTCCATGTCCATCGCGATCGGCATCACCGCTTTCATCGCCGTCGCCGGGGCGAGCCCGGGCCCGGGCGGCGCTGTCTTCCTCGCCGCTGTCGCGGCGAACACGATCGGCCGACAACTGCTTTTCCCGCTGCGCAGCCTGCCTCGCGCCACCGCGCACGGCCGCCCAGTCACCCTGCTCGTATCGGCCATCGTGCTCACCGCAGCCGTCGCCCTGGTGGTTTTGTGACCGACGGCGAATCGGCGCGGAACCCAGCGGCTGCGCCCTCGGCGGGACCGACGGGGCTATGACACGTTCGGCCGGCGGCAGCGCCGCCGAATGACACTGCCGGCCAGGGCGAGGGCCGCCATGGCGATCAGTGGGTTCTGCACCCACGCACCGAGCCTGTCGGCTACGGTCGTTTCGGTGCGCAGCGGAACCTCGGCGACGAGCGATTCGGCAGTGAACAGGCTGGTCGACCGCTCGACGGTTCCGTCCGGCCGCACGATGGCGCTCACGCCGCTGGTGGCGGCGACGACCACGGCGCGGCTGTGCTCGACCGCGCGCAGACGCGCCATCGCCAGTTGCTGGTAGCTCATCTCGCTGCGGCCGAACCATGCGGTATTCGTTGGCAGCACCAGGAGTTGCGCGCCGCCGTTGACTTCCTGGCGGAATACGTAGTCGTAGCCGACCTCGTAGCAGATCGCCGTACCGATGCTGGTTCCGGCGACCCGGAACACCCCGGGTGTCGCCCCGGGCTGCATGTCCACGGTTCCGGCCGCGAACGGGGTGACCCATCCCGCGATGGACCGCAGCGGGATGTATTCGGCGAAAGGCACGAGCTGCTGCTTCGCGTAGCGCGTCGTCGGGCCGACGCCCGGCTCCCACTGCACCATCACGTTTTGGGGCGTGCCGTCGGGTAGCACGGCACGGGCGCCGATCAGCATCGGCGCGCCGAATGCGTCCGACAGGGCATCGAGGGCCTGGTCATCGCCGGTCAACGCGGTGGCGGTCTCCGGCCAGATCACCAGGTCGGGTTGCGGCGCCCGGCCCGCCCGGATCTCGGCGAGCAGTCGCCTGCTCTCGGCGAGATGGTTGGCGCGCAGCTCGCCGCGTGCGGAGAGCAGACCAAGGCCGATGTTCGGGGCGTTGCCTTGCACCGCCGCGACGGTCAACGAACCCGCCTGCGGCTGTGTGCCCACCGTCGGCCACACCGCGATGCCCGCCACGACCGGAATGAGCACCGCCAGGGCGGGCGCCACCCAACGACGAGCCCGCAGTTGCCGCCCGCCCCGTCGCATCCGAAGGAGAAGCTGCGCCAGACCGAAGCCGGTGACCAGCACCGCCATCCCCACCAGCGGCACCCCGCCCAGCGAGGCCAGCGACGTGAAAACACCATCCGGCTGGCTGAACGCAACCTTTCCCCACGGGAAGCCGCCGAACGGCCACCACGTGCGCGCGAACTCCTGTAACAGGAACACGACGGCCATCCAGACCGGCGCGGCCGGCAGCCGCGCCACGACCGTGATCAGACCGCATGCGAGCGCGACGAACAGCGCCAATACCGCGGCCAGGCCCAGCCACGGCGACGGCCCGAACGACGACCCGAGAAAGTCCTGAATCCACACGAGTTGCGGCAGAAACACGCCCAGCCCGAAGACGGCACCGTAGCCGCATCCCGACCGGAACCGCCGACCGTCCAGCACGAGCCCGAGACACGCAATGGCCAGCGGGGCAAGCCACCACCAGTCGCGCGGGGCGAAGCTCAGATAGAGCAGCACGCCACCGGCGGCCGCCCCGCCCAGCCGCAGGCACACCGCCCGCCAACGTCTCGGTCCGGCCTGCCGCTCCTCCCCGACGATTCCGCGCGCAGATTCGGCGAGGATGGCAGCCATCACCCCAACCTACCGAGCCGGCAGCGATACCTGCCAACGGCCGCCCGGCCACCGACGAGGCGAAATCTCGCCGCCTAACCCGGTCGCGCGCCGCCGTGCGGCCGGCCGCCGCGGCCTGCGGCACAAGCGCTCATCGATCACGGGCAGCATGACCGAGCCGCCTGTGCCAAAAACTGATTGATACGGTAGGGGGGTATGGTATTCTTATCTCTGTTGGGCACGGTGTGTTGAGGGAGGTGACAGTCGTGACCGAGGTCGCGCCGCCGCATGGGTATACGCCGCACAAAGGTGACCATCTGAACCGACTCCGCCGGATCGAGGGACAGGTCCGCGGCCTGCAACGGATGATCGAGGAGGACAAGTACTGCATCGACATCCTGACGCAGGTATCGGCCGCCACCAGCGCACTGAGGTCCTTTTCGCTCGAACTGCTCGACGAGCACTTGAACCACTGTGTGCTGCACGCCGCCGAACACGGCGGCGACGAGGCCGAGGCGAAGGTGAAGGAAGCCTCCGCGGCCATCGCCCGGCTGGTGCGCAGCTGAGCCACCCTGGGTCGGGACATCGCACGGCCCGACCTTTCGCACGTTCACTACGGAAGGGAAACACCATCATGAACACCACCACCTACGGCGTCACCGGCATGACCTGTGAGCATTGCGTCGCGTCCGTGACCGAGGAAGTGACCGCACTGCCCGGCGTCACCGGCGTGTCCGTCGATCTGGTCTCCGGCGGCGAATCGGCCGTGCACGTCACCAGCGAGACGCCGCTGGATCGCGGCGCCGTGGCCGGCGCTGTCGAAGAGGCCGGCTACCAGCTCGTGTAGGTCCCGGTCGGCCAGCGCGGCGGCGCCGGTATCGCGGCGGGGCCGTGGCGCAACGCTCGCTACCGCGGCCCGGAAATCCTTGGAAGGAATATCGATGGGCACATCCTCACGCACGGTCGAGTTGGATATCGGCGGAATGACCTGCGCGTCGTGCGCCGCACGGGTCGAGCGCAAACTCAACAAGCTCGACGGGGTGACGGCCACCGTCAACTTCGCCACCGAGCAGGCGCGGGTGTCCCTGCCCGAGGCACTGACCGTCGACGATGCGATCGCGACCGTGCAGGCCACCGGGTACACGGCCGCACCGTCCGCTCCCCTGTTCGGGTCGACAGGCGCCGGCGAAAGCGACTCCGACGGCCGCGAGGCGACCGCCGGCGAGCACGCCCCCGGCGGCAAGCACGACACTGAATCGACCGAGCTGGTCGCATTGCGCTCCCGGCTGATCGGCGCGGCGATCCTCGGCGTCCCCGTGGTCGTGCTGTCCATGGCTCCACCGCTCCAATTCACCTACTGGCAGTGGCTGGCTTTGACCCTGGCCGCCCCGGTGGTGACCTGGGCCGCCTGGCCCTTCCACCGCGCAGCGGCGATCAACGCCCGGCACGGCGCGGCCACCATGGACACGCTCATCTCTATCGGCGTGTCGGCCGCGTTCGTCTGGTCCCTGTACGCCCTATTCGTCGGTGGCGCCGGCGAACCCGGCATGCGGATGGCCTTCGAATGGCTACCGCAGCCGGGCGGCACGCCGGAGGTGTACCTGGAAGTCGCCGCCGGACTCACCCTATTTCTGCTGGCCGGCCGCTATTTCGAGGCCCGCGCCAAGCGGCGCTCCGGCGAAGCCCTACGGGCCCTGGCCGAGATCGGCGCCAAGGAAGTCACCGTCGAAAACAACGGGAAACAGACGGCGATCCCGATCGGCCAGCTCGCCGTGGACGACGTGTTCGTGGTACGCCCCGGCGAGAAGATCGCCACCGACGGAGAGATCATCGACGGGGCCTCCGCCGTGGACACCTCCATGATCACCGGCGAGTCCATTCCGGTCGAGGTGTCCGCCGGCGATCTGGTCGTCGGTGGAACGGTCAACGCGGGCGGGCTGCTGCGCGTGCGGGCCACCCGCGTCGGCGCCGACACCCAACTGGCACAGATGGCGAAACTCGTACGCGAGGCCCAGTCCGGCAAGGCACCAGTGCAGCGACTCGCCGATCGCATCTCGGCGGTATTCGTGCCGGTCGTGATGCTGATCGCACTAGGCACATTGGCCGTGCACCTGCTTATTGGCTCCGGCGTTCAACTATCCTTCACCGCCGCGGTTGCGGTGTTGATCGTCGCCTGCCCGTGTGCGCTGGGACTAGCCACACCCACCGCGCTGCTGGTCGGCACCGGCCGCGGAGCACAGCTCGGTGTGCTGATCCGCGGGCCGGAGATCCTCGAATCCACCCGCAAGGTCGACACAATCCTGCTGGACAAAACCGGCACCGTCACCACCGGCCGGATGGCCCTGCGCGACGTGCTGCTGGGTGACGGAATCGACCGGACGGAAGCGCTGCGCCTGGCGGGCGCGGTAGAGCACGCCAGCGAACACCCGATCGCCCGGGCCATCGCCCGCTCCGCCGAGAGTGAACTCGGCGCTCTACCGAACGTGACGACGTTCGCCGCCGACGCCGGCCTCGGGGTGCGGGGCACCGTTGACGGCAAGGCGGTCGTGGTCGGCCGCCCGGCCATGCTCACCGGCCAGGGCCTCACGCTCGACCCGGCCCTCGCCACGAAAGGCGCCGCAGCCGAGAAGGGCGGTGCGACGGTGGTCGCCGCCGGCTGGGATGGAGCAGTCAAGGCCCTATTCACCGTGGCCGACACGGTCAAGCCCACCTCGAGGGACGCTATTGCACGGCTGCGAGGTCTCGGGCTGAAACCGTACCTGCTCACCGGCGACAATCGCACGGTCGCCACGGCCGTGGCCGCGGAGGTGGGAATCGACCGTGACGATGTCATCGCCGAGGTGTTGCCGCGTGACAAGGTCGCCGCCGTGACCCGGTTGCAGGCCAAGGGCGCCGTGGTGGCGATGGTCGGTGACGGCGTCAACGACGCCCCCGCACTCGCCCAGGCCGATCTCGGCCTGGCGATGGGCACCGGAACCGACGTCGCGATGGCCGCCTCCGATCTCACCCTGGTGCGCGGTGACCTCGCTGCGGCCGGAGACGCGATCCGGCTGTCCCGCCGCACCCTCGGCACAATCAAGGGCAACCTGTTTTGGGCGTTCGCCTACAACACCGCCGCGGTCCCGCTCGCCGCGCTCGGCCTGGCCAACCCACTGCTCGCCGGCGCCGCCATGGCGTTCTCCTCGGTATTCGTGGTGACCAACTCACTGCGCCTCAGGCGCTTCCAGTAGGTCACGCCCGATGAGTACCGCGCCGAGCCAACCCCCACGCACGACGCCGAACGGGCTCCGAGCCGCAGGTGCGCCACCGATGGGCCGACGAGTGCCAGCACGAGCTTTTGCCAACCACGACAGAAGGACGCGGCAATGACCGATCACGAACACCACGGCGGCGCGGTTGAGACCGCAGAGCCACATGCCGCAACAGCAAGCCATGCCGGCCACACCGGACACGCAAGCGACGCGGACCACGGCGGCCACGGCGCACACGGCGGGCATGGCGGTCACGGGGCACACGCCGGGCATGCCGGTCACGGTGGGCATGGGGATCATGCCGGGCAGTTCCGGCGGCTGTTCTGGTGGATGCTGATCCTGGCCGCGCCGACGATCGCGTTTTCGGCCATGTTCGCTTCGCTGTTGGGCTACGGGCTGCCGGAAACCGGGTGGACGACGTGGATTTCCCCGCTTCTTGGCACCGTCATGTATATCTGGGGCGGGAAACCGTTCCTGACCGGCGCCGTCGCCGAGATCCGGTCCCGCAAGCCGGGCATGATGCTCTTGATCGCGCTCGGGATCAGCGTCGCCTTCATCGCCTCGCTCGGGGCCAGCCTGAGCATCCTCGGCCACCATCTCGAGTTCTGGTGGGAGCTCGCCCTGCTGATCGTGATCATGCTGCTCGGGCATTGGATCGAGATGCGCTCGCTCGCCCAGACCAGCTCCGCGCTCGATTCCCTCGCTGCGTTGCTGCCCGACCAGGCCGAGCGGGTCGACGGCGAGGATATCGTCATCGTCACCCCGGCCGAGTTGCGCGTCGGCGATGTGGTGTTGGTTCGGCCCGGAGGTGCCGTGCCGGCCGACGGCCGCATCGCCGACGGCCAGGCCGACATGGACGAATCGATGGTCACCGGCGAGTCCCGCCCGGTGCGCCGCACGGCCGGCGAGCACGTGGTGGCCGGCACCGTCGCCACCGACTCCGGGCTGCGCATCGAGGTCACCGCCATCGGCGACGACACCGCCCTGGCGGGCATCGGCCGCCTGGTGGCAGATGCTCAGGCGTCGTCGTCGCGGGCGCAGCGGATCGCCGACACCGCCGCCGGCTACCTATTCTGGTTCGCGCTCGGCGCAGCGATCATCACCGCCCTCGTGTGGGGGCTTGCCGTGGGCAGCGCCGATGACGCGGTCACCCGCACCATCACGGTGCTCGTGATCGCCTGTCCGCACGCGCTCGGCCTGGCTATCCCGCTGGTGGTGTCCATCGCCACCGAACGGTCCGCGCGCGCCGGGGTGCTCGTCAAGGACCGGCTCGCCCTGGAATCCATGCGCACGATCGGGGCGGTGCTGTTCGACAAGACCGGCACCCTCACGATGGGGCAGCCGACCGTCGTCACCGTCGAACCCGCCGACGGCCGGAGTGCCGACGAGGTACTGGCGCTCGCGGCGGCCGCCGAATCCGACAGCGAACACCCGCTGGCCGGTGCGATCGTGCGCGCCGCCGCCACCCGCAGCCTGAAAGTTCCGGCGGCAAGCGGATTCTCCTCGTCCCCCGCCGTCGGTGTCACCGCCACCGTCGACGGACGGCAGATCAGGGTAGGCGGGCCCGCGCTGCTCGACGAGACCGGCACACGGGAACTCCCGATCGCCGACACGTGGCGCGAAACCGGCGCCATCATCTTGCATGTCATGCGCGACGGCCAGGTGATCGGCGCCGTGGAGTTGGCCGACGAGATCCGCCCCGAATCCCGCCACGCTGTCGATGCGCTGCACGCCCGCGGTCTCAAAGTCATCATGATTACCGGTGATGCTGCTGCAGTCGCCGAATCCGTCGGCGAAGAACTCGGCATCGACCGGGTCTTCGCGGGCGTCCGGCCGGAGGACAAGGCCGCCACCGTCGCCTCCCTGCAGCGGGAGGGCATCAAGGTCGCGATGGTCGGCGACGGCGTCAACGACGCCCCCGCACTCGCGCAGGCCGACGTCGGCATTGCGATCGGCGCCGGCACCGACGTGGCCATCGCCTCGGCCGGGGTGATCCTGGCCTCCGACGACCCGCGCTCAGTCCTGTCGGTGATCGACCTGTCGAAGGCCAGCTACCGCAAGATGAAACAAAACCTGTGGTGGGCCGCCGGATACAACCTCGCATCGGTGCCACTCGCGGCCGGGGTGCTCGCCCCGATCGGATTCGTGCTGCCCATGTCGATCGGCGCGATCCTGATGTCGCTGTCCACGATCATCGTCGCCGCCAACGCCCAACTCCTGCGCAGACTCGACCTGCGACCCGAAAGCCACGCCAGCCCGGCGAAACCCCGCTCGTAGCTGAAGTTATCGTCGCCGGGTAACCTGAGTGAGACGGGGACAGTGGCCGCCTCAACAATTTCGTTGCGCGGCTTTCATCGGGCTGCCGTAAGGACAATCGCAGTGAGCCAAAGAGGGAAACCCCGTCAAACACGCCGGACCTCCGCCCAGGCAGGTTCGCCGCGCCGAGGACTGCTAATCCGGATCACCGCTGGCGTCGCGATTCTGGCGATCGTCGGCGCCGCGATCGCAATACAGGCCGGAGGCGGAGCCGACGACCCCGGCGTCGCGTTCACCATCAATGCTCCTACCGACGGTGCGACCGTCTCCTCACCGGTCACCCTCGACGTCGCGCTGCACGGATCGCAGCTCGGCTCACCCGGCGACGGCCTGGACCACCTGCACCTGTCCCTCGACGGCGGGCAGCCGATCGCCGAGTACTCCTCGAGCCGGCTGCCCCTTCAAATACCCTCCGGCCGCCACACGCTCACCGTCGAACTCGCCGGCCCCGATCATGCCCCGCTACTGCCCGACCGGTCGGTGACATTCACCGTGACCGGCTGATGCGCCGGCCCGATACGCGGCAGACGATCCTGCGACACGGACCCGTGGTGCGAATCGCACATGCCTTGCTGGCGCTGAGCGTGATCGTTCTCATCGTGAGCGGCCTGGGCATGGCAGAACGCCTCCCCGGTCAGGCCGTCTCGATGCTCGGCGGTCACGTGTGGCTCGGAGACCTGCACCGCCAGCTCGGTCTGGTATTCGGCGTGGCGGTCGCTGGATTGATGTTGTTCGGACCGGCCGCCGGGCGTCGGTTGATCCGGGACATGTGCCGATTCCGCCGCGGCGACGCTACCTGGTTTCGCAGCTTTGTCCGCTACGTTCTGGCCCCGTCCCGGCACCGCCCGCAATCCCACGACGGCCGGTTCGACCCTGGGCAGCGAATCGTCTTCGCGGTGATCCTCGGTTCCGCCGCAGTCTTGACTGTGAGCGCCGCCGCTTTATATCTCGCGCCAGTTGGATCGACCTCGCTGCTCGCGTGGGCGCTTCGCATTCACGTCGTCGCAGCCGTCATTTTTATTGCCGCGCTCGCCGTACATGTGCTGGTCGGTGTCGGCCTGCTCGCCTCCCACCGCAATATCGGCCGAGTCATGTTCGGCGACGGGCGCGTGAAGCAAGGTCTGGCGTACACTCTGTGGCCGACGTGGACAGCCGGACAGATCACGGATTCGAACGCCGATGCGGTCGCCGGCCAGCAGCACGGAACGCCCGCAGCCGCTTCCGGACACACCGACCTCGCACGCCGTCTCGACAAGGCGCGCCCCGAATGAGAAAAACTGCCACCCGGCCGGCTGTGCGCTGGATCGCGATAGCTGCCACTGTCATCAACATCGAAATCCACCTCGCGCTGGCGCTGAACCACTGGCGCGAAATGCCTTACATCGGACTCCTATTCGTAGCTGGCGCAGCTCTGCTCGGGGCAGTCGCCATCGGCCTTTGGCTTGACCCGGATGGCGAGCGCGCCGTGGCCTGGATCGGCGGAAGCATGGTCAGTGCGGGCGAGATCGTTCTCTTTGTCCTCAGCCGCACCGTTGGCCTGCCCGGCGACTACCGAGAAACCTGGGCGGAAACACCCGAAGACTTCTTCGGCCTGCTGTCGCTGCTCACCGAGGGCATCTTCATCGCGTGCGCGGCGTACTCACTGACCCGCCAGTCAAAGCCCATCCTCGCCAAACGTCAACGACGGCAGCAACAGATGTAGCACCGTCAAATCTTGCATTAGCCGGAAGCGCGAACAGTTGCGTTGCGCAATCTTGAAATATTGTCATGTCGCTTGCCGTCTCATACGTGGCACTAAAGCTATTCGGGCGGGCCCGGCCGGCGGATGGCGTCATGCGGGATTTGGGTGGCGGTGTCGGTGGTGAGCATCCGGATAATGCGGGTGCGTGTGCGTGATCGGCTCGTGGGTGTGCACGTGCGTGTGACGAACCCCGTCCGGCACCTCCTGACCAGGCACGTGCGCATGCTGATGGTGCTCGTCATGGACGTGCGCATGTTCGTGGGTGATCGCGTCGTGGGTGTGCTCATGTTCATGCCGCTCGGTCAGGTGCAGCCAGACGCCGACGGCCATGAAAACCGCAGCGACTATCAGCGCCCAGGTCACTGGCTCGCCCAGCAGGGCCGCAAGGATCGCACCAAAGAACGGCGCGATCGAGTAGTAGGCGCTGGCGCGGGCGGTGCCGACGTGACGCATCCCCACAATGAACAAGGTGAGGCTGATCCCGTAGGCGAATAGCCCGATCACTGTGGCCGCGCCGATTTGAAGCAGGCCCGGCAACCTGGCTCCGAAGGCGAAGGCGATGACGAGGTTGGCTGGCCCTGCGACGCCGCCTTTGATGGCGGCGAGCCAGGTGGCGTCGTTCAACGACACCGTGCGGGTCAGGTTGTTGTCCAGACCCCAACACAGGCAGGCCGCCAGGATCGCCAGCGCGGGCCACAGGCTGGCGAAGCTCGCCCCCGACGGTGTGAGTCGCAGCGGTAAGTGTCGTGTCCCTGGTGGCAGTTAATGTCCGACCGGAATGTCGGTGACTTTTCTCGGCAATCCACCCAACCCGCGGCTCAACAGTCGCTCACGGTCACGTCTTGTCAAGTTCCTGGAGCAGGGCCTGTGCGCGGCTCAGAGCGCCGTTGCGCCGGGGCTGCCAGAGCTATGACGACGACTCTGATCTTCGGATATATGAGGTCCAGTGTTGGACGGTTCGCCGCGTGCTGGCAAGCGACGGTAGCGAGTGGTTCCGATGATGGCTGCCGTCAGCGTGATCGCGGCGACGATGATGAGCTGTGCAGCCGCGGGCGTGATCGCGGCTCGCGCCCCGGATGCGGGCGGGACGCTCAGCCAGGTGATCAGTGACTCGACCCGAGTCAGGAGTGCGACGGTAGAGAACACGCATACGCCGAGGATGACGCCGGTCGGTATCGCGACCTTGAGCGAGCGCAGCACCAGCAAGGCGAAGGCGGCGGCTGCCGCTGCCATGCACCAGAAGCCGGCGCCGGTTCCAATGACATTGGCAAATACCCAGCCGATCACATCGCGGGCAGGCGGCCAGAACCAGGCGATGGTCGTCATCGCGGCCACGGCGAACGCTCCCGTTGTTGCTGCAGTGATCCACAGCCCCCGCCGCGCAGGCGGCGCGTGCGAAGCGACCGCCGCGAGCCCGGCGACGAGACACGCCTTGAGGATCAGCATCAGTGGCGAATCGGCCACAGGCATCCCGGACACGGCCGCGATGACAAGGGTTGCCACGATGGTGGCGGCGCCGACGAGCTGGCCGAGTGCGCGTTGCCCGATAAGAGCCGCGAGCAGCACCACGATCCACGCCGCCGGCAGCCACTCCTGCACTACCACCCAACCCGGGGTCGCGGACCACGAGGCCGCAGGGCCAAAGTCTTGCGCGAACCTGTACATCGGGAACTCGCTCAGCAGGAGTCGGGCCCACGCCGTGTCTATCGCCTGCACCGCCAGCACGACCAGGCCACCCAGGGTCGCCACGCGCACGGCCTGGGCTTGGGCCCGGGCACGCTCGGGCGTCGTCGCAAACCGGGCCCGCATGGCCAGTTGAAGGACGCTCCAGGACTCGGCGGGGCCAGGTACCCCGAATTTCAGGGTGAGATCCGCACTGTCCGGGTCCGCGTCGACGCGCTCCTGGAGGAACACGTCGACCATCTCCTCCTCGCGAATGACCCGGTAGGGGCGGGGCAGCACTCGCAGCAGCCGCCGGTATCTCTCTTCCAGGCCACTCGGCGAGGGCGGGAGGTCTAGATCGTCGGTGACCATGCGAGCACCGGCGCTTCACCGGCCCGGGGGTCGTTGCGGACGAGTGTGCTGCGCAGCCCCGACTCGTTTCGCGCCGGTCGCGTCGACCTTTTCGCGGCGGCCAGGCGACCGACGGCGATCTGGGCGTTGGCCGCCTGGCGTGCGGCCTCGTCGGCGAGTACCCGGCGGCCGTTGGTCGACAGCCGGTAGTAGCGGCGCAGTCGCGAGTCGATGATCTCTTCGTGGTCGACCTCGATGACCTCGTCCTCGGCCAGCCGGTCGACGATGCCGTACAGGGTGCCGACACGCAGCCGGATCCGCCCGCCGGACAAGTCGGCCACCTCCGATAGCAGCGCGTAGCCGTGCAGCGGCCCGGCCGCGAGCGCCGACATGATCAAAAACGCCTGTTCCGAAAAGCCTCGACGAGTCATACACTGAGTATATCGGATTACAGGGCATGGCACGTTCCTCGCCGCTATGTCTCTTCAGCGACAGCGGACCGGCGCACTGCTTCTGGACGGATCGGAAGGGGAGACTGATGAGCCAGCACGAACCACACCACTTCGGACGGCGTGCGCGAACACTTGTGATAGCGGTGGCTGTGTCCATGCTTGCGCTGTCCGTGGCGGTTGTCGCGGGGCCCGGGGCGGCGGCGCAGCCTGCACCCACCGCGAAACTCCCTCCCGCGGCGGTGAACAACCCCGACGTCCCACTGGCGACCATCCTGGCGCTGCCGAAGGCGATCCAGCAGAACGCGACCATCCACATAGACCCGGACCTGGACCCGCACGTGCCAATCATCTACGGAGACGGCACTGCTGTGCCCGGGCAGTCCGCAGCGGCCAAGGCCGCGACAACTGACTGCGGAATATTCGCGGTATGGGGACCTCCACTGGCATGGGGCCCCACCTACACCGGTACCTGCGCTGTAGCCGGATCAGTAGGGTTTCATCTCACCTACTGGTGGACCAAGTCTCAGAACGTCACCACGTCTGGGGCTGCTGACGGTACGGGCTGGAACCCCGGTCAGACGTGGTACCAGCTCGGTTCGACGCCAAATGTCCACCTCTGGGTGCCATGGGGCAATGTCCTCGCTATGCCTAAAGGAAAAGCGTGGGGAGCTTCGGCTCCTGCGGGCATCACCCTTGATATTCATTACTGACTAGAGGTCATGGCCGGGTCGCATTATAGCAATCGCATTTACCTTGAACGACGTAAGCGGCAATGTAATAGCACATCGTTCCCAATTTCGAGCTAGAAAGGAAATGGTCATGGATACCGCAGTGGAGAAGAAGTTGAGCCAGCTTGTAGCCGGCCCTTACCTCGGCTTTGATGTTTCATCGTATCCTGGTGACACATTAATGCAGTCATGGTGGGTTAGCTCACCCTTATGGTATGTCGGGTTCTATCTCGCGCCTGCGCCGAATCACAGTAATACATCGTGGATGGCGAAACGCTCGTATCTTGCGAATATGGGCTGGGGGTTCCTACCCACGTACGTTGGTCGACAAGTGGGCGGATCTGGCCTGACCAACGCTCAAGGCCAAAGCGACGCGAACAACGCAGCCAGCCTTGCGACGCAGGCTGGGTTCCCGTCGGGCACCACGCTCTTCCTGGACGTGGAGACCGGCGGCACATTACCTGCGAACATGATCTCTTACATTCAGGGATGGGTTAGCAAAATAGATTCCGGCACACTGTTCTGGGCCGGTGTCTACTGTAGCTATAGTCAATCGGCAGCCCAAATTAAGGCAGCATTAGGTACCTGGTCAGTCAAGATCTGGTGCTGGAATGTCAACTGCTCACCATCTCCGGGGTGTACTCTGCCCTCCTCAGCGCCGTCGCCGAGTAGCTGCGGCTATTCAGGGGCTGTTGTATGGCAGTACGCCCAATCACCCAAGCCAAGCGGCATCAGTTGCTCGGGATACACCGGCAGTCAGTGCACCCAATCTTTTGGCGGGCACTCCCTATCGATTGACCTGAACACTGCGAACGCAGCTAACCCGTCAGCGTAAGTAATGCACCGATTACTCACGCTGGACACCCGGCGTCGGCGCTTCCGTGGTGCGATTCCAGTTGTTGGTGTGAACCGAGACGACTCCGAGACGTCCGATGCTCAACAGGCCTCGATGACCTGCGACGACGAGCCGAAGGGGATCTCGGTGGGTGCTAACGGAGCGGATGTGAGGGGCCGGCGCAGGCTGGGACGGCGCTGTGGGTCAGCCGTTACGTGCCTCGTCGCGAGCTTGACGGTGCTTGTCTCCTGCAGTACGAGTCAGCCCGGGCAGGCACCACCGTCAGAGCATGCGACAGCGCGTGCAGGCACAGCACTACCATCGGCGTCGTCAACGGGCTCGGGCCCACCGCAGGCTCTGCCCACCGTGTCGTCGGTCGCCCCATCCACGCCTTCAGCGGCCACCTCGCTTGAATCGAAACCCCTCGTATTTGCGGGGCTGCACATGGTGGGGGCCGGCGCAGGCTGGGCGATCACCAACGCCGGCATCCTATACACGACGGACGGGGGCGAGACATGGGCTCCCCGTGGTCCGGATGGCGCCGATCCCGCCGGGTTGCAGCCGGCACCTGCGACACACGGATGGGGCGGCGCGGCGTTCGCCGGTAGCGGCGAGGCCTGGGTGACGGCAGCAGGACCCGGCACGGTGACGGTGTTCCACACCTCGGACGCCGGACGATCCTGGTCGTCCGCGAAGGTGGACCCGGAGGCCGATGCCGGAATGGATCGGTCCGACACCCCGGCGGTGATCGGGTTGACCTTCCCGACGCCGAATGACGGCTGGCTCCTTGTCACCGCAGGCGGCATCGCGACCGGCAGTCAAGATATCGAGCTGTATCGCACAGCCGATGCGGGGGCAACCTGGAAGATGCTCGCAGCCGCCGCCCAGGAGCAACCCTCGCCGAGCGGCCTATCGGCAGAGGGAGTGAAGACCGGAATCGGATTCGCCGGGCCCGAACGCGGCTGGATCACCGGCTACCGTGGCACCCAGCCAGGAATGTGGCTGTACGAAACCGGCGACGGGGGCCGAAGCTGGCATACGTCGGCGTTACCCACCCCGCCAGGCATCAGCACCGCGGCCTCGCCGCAGAGCTTCCCGCCGATCTTCACCACGCCAGATCACGGCATCATCCCTGTGACCTGGCCAGGCAAAACCAGCACCACCGTGTTCTACGCCACGAGCGACGGCGGAACCACCTGGCACGCCACCACCCCGATCGAATCCGCCGACCCCATGCAGGCATGGAGCTGGCCCACCGCTGGCAACGGCCTGGCCGCGAGCGACACCAGCTGGTGCGCCACCAACGATGCAGCCGCCACCTGGCACTGTCGGCCCCTACCGACCACGCTCGGCGACGGCACTTCTCTGAACTTCGTCTCACCGCTGGTCGGATGGGCGACCTCCGATAAAGGCCTATTCACTACCGTCGACGAAGGCCACACTTGGACGTCGGTCGCCGCCCGCCCCGCATCATGACGGACAGGCTCGGGGTCCCGTCACGGCCAGAAGCCCCGCGTGTGTCGGCCTTCACTCAGCCCCCGTGAACGATCGTTCACGGAACACGGTCGCCGGCGAGCCCGCGGCACGGTGTGTCGTGTGTCGTGGCCCGTGTCCGTGAGCTATGTACCGCGAGCCACGTTCGCGGTACACTGCGGGGGTGGCGTTGGTCGGATACGCGCGGGTGTCGACCGCGGAGCAGCACCTGGACGGGCAGACGGACGTCCTTGCGGCGGCGGGCTGCGAGAAGGTCTTCGTCGAGCACGCCTCCGGGGTTTTGGCCCGGCGCCCGGCTCTGGAGAAGACGCTGGAGTACGTGCGGTCGGGCGACACGCTCGTGGTGGTGAAACTGGACCGGCTGGGCCGGTCGGTGAAAAACCTCAAGGAGGTCGCCGACAGGCTGCAGGGCGCCGGGGTCGGGCTGCGCGCTCTCTCACAGGGCATCGACACGACCACGGCGGGCGGGCGGCTGTTCTTCCACATGCTGGCCGCGATCGCCGAGTTCGAGCACGACCTGGTCGTCGAGCGGACCCGGGACGGCCTGGCCGCGGCGAGGGCCCGGGGACGCACGGGCGGTGGCCGGTTCAAGATGACGCCGACGAAGGCGCGGCAGGCACGCTCGATGTATGACGAGAAGTCCTACACGGTCGCCCAGATCGCCGAGACGTTCGGCGTGTCCCGCGGCACGATCTACCGCCACCTGGCCCGCGACCTCAAGGCGGGTTGAGACCGGTGACCGGCACGGGGCGACAGCGCAGTGCCGCGGAGAAGCTTGTGGTCCTGCGCCGTCACACGCAAGACGGCGTCCCCTGGGTGCGGCTCGCTGCCGACGCCGGGGTCAGCCCGCGCACGTTGGGACGGTGGGCCGCCCGGTTCCGCGACGAGCCGTCATCGGCAGGCCTTGCCCGCCGGTCGCGGGCCGACCTGGGCCGACGTCGGGTGGCTTCCGGGCTGGTCGAGGTCATCGAGGCGCTGGCGCTGCAACGCCCGGCGCCGACCACCGCGTTCGTGCACCGCCGGGTTGCCGACATCGCCCGCGACCGGGGACTGCCGTCGCCGGGCTATTCCACGGTGCGGGCCGTGATCGCCGGGATCGATCCCGGACTGCGAACCCTGGCCGAGAAGGGCGACGCCGCGTATCGGGACAGGTTCGAGCTCGTGTGGCGCCGCTCGGCGAAACGGCCGAACGAGCAGTGGCAGGCCGACCACACCGAACTCGACGTCGTCGTCACCGAGAACGGCAAGCCGGCCCGGCCGTGGCTGACGGTGATCGAGGACGACCACTCGCGGGCCGTCGCCGGGTACACGGTGTTCATCGGAGCGCCGGGCGCGGAGCAGACCGCGCTGGCGCTGCACCAGGCCGTCAGCGTGAAGACGGACCCGGCATGGCCGGTGTGCGGCCTGCCCGATGTCCTCTACAGCGACCACGGCTCCGATTTCACCTCGCAACGCCTCGAGCGGGTGTGCCTGGACACGCACATCCAACTGATCCACTCCCGGATCGGGGTGCCGCAGGGCCGCGGCAAGATCGAACGCTTCTACGGCACGATCACGACCGAGCTGCTGCCCCACCTGCCCGGATTCATCCCGCACGGCAACGGCGGCAAACCCGTTAGCACGCCGACGCTCACGCTCGCCGAACTCGACGCGGCGCTGCACCGGTTCATCGTCGCCGACTACAACCATCGGGTGCACTCCGAGACCGGCCAGGCCCCGATCGACCGCTGGAACGCCGCCGGGTTCATCCCGCGCCTGCCTGCGCATCCCGAGGACATCGACCTGCTGCTTTTGACCGCGGCCACGACCCGGAAGGTGCAGCGCGACGGCATCCGGTTCGCCTCCACCCGCTACGTCTCGCCCGTGTTGGCCGCCTACGTCGGCGAACAGGTCACCGTCCGATACGATCCGCGCGACGCCGCCGAGATCCGCGTCTGGTTCGACGACACGTTCCTGTGCCGGGCGATCGCCCCCGAACTCGCCGCCGGAACCGTCACTTTGAAAGACCTGCAACAGGCCCGCTCGGCGCGCCGCAAGGAACTGAAAACGCTGCTCCACGAGCGCCGCAGCCTCGCCGACGCCCTGCCCACAGACACCCGCCACACCCCGCCGGCCCCGACCGACACCGCGGCACCGGAACCCGCGGCACCGGAACCGGACCGGCCCGCCGGCGAACCGCCCCGACACCGATTGCACCTGTATGCCGCCGACACCGACTGACCCCAAGCACACGCTCCTGGGCAAGGGCGACTACGGCCGACGATTCCTGACCGGGCAGCTCGACGAGTTCGGCGGCCCGCCGCCTCCCCTGCCGGAGCAGGCCCCGTTCCACAACACCCGAGAACACCGCCGCTTCACCGAATTCGCCGACACCGTCCGGCAAAACCGCTACATCGGACTGTGCTGGGGGCCGCCCGGCGTCGGCAAGACCCTCTCCGCCCGCACCTACGCCGGCACCGACGCCTACGAGCAATGGCGAACCCCGTTCAGCGACGAACTCGGCCCGGTGCCCGAACGCGTCCTTCAAGCCCGCACCGCGTTCTTCACACCCACCGTCGCCGCAACTGTCCGGCAGATCGACCAGGGCCTGCCCCGAATATGCCAGGCCATCTCCTGGGCCCTGGACTACGCCGAGCACGGCGTCGTAGACCCCTACGTTCACACCGAATCCCGCTCCAGCGGCCGCACCGAACTTTTGATCATCGACGAGGCGGACCGGCTCAAGGCCACGGGCCTGGAACAGGTCCGCGACTACTACGACCGCCACCACATGGGTGTCATCCTGATCGGCATGCCCGGCATCGAGAAACGGCTCGCCCGCTACCCCCAGCTCTACAGCCGGATCGGCTTCGCCCACGAATACCGCACGCTGGGCCCGGACGAGCTCACCGCAGTCCTCGACCACCGGCTCCCCGCCCCGACCGAACCAGCCGGCGACGGCGGGATCGCCCGCGCCGCCGCCATCGCCGCGATCGTGCGCACCACCGGCGGCAACTTCCGCCTCGTCGACCGGCTCCTGACCCAGATCCGGCGCATCCAGGCAGTCAACGACCTCCACGCCCTCACACCCGAAACCGTCGACGCCGCAAGAGAAACCATGCTCATCGGACACTAACCGCTGTCAAAAACACGACACTTACCGTCGCGATTCACACCCCCGACGGTACGGACAAGACGGCGGCGCCGGCGACGATCGCGACCATGCCCACCGCGATACGGCGGTCGACATTCTCCTTGAACACGAACCATGCCAGCGCCGCGGTGAAGGCGCCCTCGGCGTTCAGCAGCAGCGACGCACCCGTGGCGGGCATGTGGGCCAACCCCAGCATCAAAAGGACCGGCCCGGCCAGCCCGCCGAAGAAGACAGCCCCGGCCAGAGCGGGGATCTCGCCGCGGACTATCCGGACCCGGCCCGGACGGCGGACGAGACGATAGACGCCCAACCCGGCACCAGAGCCGGAATACAGCAGCCCGGCCAGCAGCACCGGGCTCACATCCGCGGAAAGAAGCAACTTGGCCAACGGCGTGCCCGCGCCGAACAACAACGCCGAGGCCAGCGTGGCCCGAACCCCCGGATTCCGCAATGCCGCCGACCTCATGAACACAAACGGTAGCGCCCGCGAAAGCTCTAATGTCAACCAGCGCACCTCCACCCCGCCCGACAGTCTCTCAAATCCTTGAAACCATCTGCGCCAACGTGGCGGTGCGATCATCGGCCGGTAGTTCGATGCGCGCGGCAAGGGGTGCGGGGGTACCGCATCTAACCACGGGAATTTCGTGACTGCGCAGGTCAGGGCACGGATCTAGTCGATCACACAACCGGTTTCCGCGGCCGGAGCGTGAAGCGATGTCCGCGATGAATCTGCCTGCCATTACGATGTTGCTTAGTAGTAACGCCGGACGTGCCGCTCGAAGTGCGGATCCCGCGCTGGGCGCACACCAAGAATAGGAGAAATCTGATGTCGAAGGCGACCGACTCGGGCCGGCGAACCGCGAAGAGCTCTTCGGTCGGCACAACGTCCTCGGGCCGGCGACCGACGAACGCGGCACCGCGGAGCCGCGGTCGCGGCTCGATGATGGGTCGGCGGCGGGTCTCGTGGGCGATGGTCGCTGCGGTCGCCGTGGTCCTCATTCTCGTCGGGGTGATCGGCTTTGCGGTGTCGCGAGGTGGCGGTAGCGGGGCGGCCGAAGCTGGGTCTGGCCAGGTCATTCCGGCGGCGCCGGACGGCCCTGTTGTCGTTGCCCAAACACCCAAGGAGGTGCCAGATACGTCGGGGATATCAGGTGTGCTGGCATGGAGTACTGAGGGTTGGCCTGCCGACGGGGCTGATCATCCGGGTGCGCTGCAGCATGATCACGTGGCTGGACCGGTGCGATATGCGGTGACCCCGCCGGTGGGCGGGCCGCACAGCACGGTCTGGATGAACGCCGGTATTTACACGGAGCCGATTCCCGCGGAGCGGGCCGTGCACAATCTCGAACACGGCGCGGTGTGGATTACCTACGACCCGTCACTGCCCGCGAAGCAGGTCGCTGCGCTCACGGCATTCGTCGACAAGCAGTCGCTGATCCCGGAACCGTCCCAGGCTGGAGGCGCGGCCGACCGGGCCAACCGGTTCATCGATCTGAGCCCCTGGTCTGGCAACACGCTGCCCAGCCCGATCGTGGTCAGCTCCTGGGGTCACCAACTGCGTGTCGAGTCGCCCGCCGATCCGCGGATGCAGCAATTCGTTGACACGTTCCGGCACAGCCGCAGCTACACGCCCGAATACGGCGCCGCCGTGGACGGAATCCCGGTGAGCACCGGGGGACGCCCGGCCAGTCACTAGCCGAACCCGGCGGAGCCCGCGCGCCGACTAGTACCGAGGCATCGCACTCTTCCGTAATCAGCCGCCGTGGGGGTAGCGCTCCGAGTTCCGCGGGCGGTTTCGGCGCAGTGCCCCGCGCGCGACCTGGAAATCGAGTCGTGCGCGACCCAGGCTTGGCCCGCATCGACCATGGAATCCGGCACGTGGCGGTCGGCCTCGCCGGGGGCCTTAGGAGGGATCGCCCATGGTCACAAAGCGCTCGACGGATCCCGCGGCTTCCATTGGGAACGTGCCGGCCGGACTCGACACCATCGTGGCAGCTACTCGTCGCTGAACTCGCTTTTCCGGGCCCTACGGGCCTGTTCTACTACGGGCGATGGTAGGTAGGCTGAGCACGGACCTTGAGATATGTCGGCCGGGTTTGGTGACGTGCTGCCTTCCGGTGGCGGCCGGCCCGGTTCGGTGGGTGGAAGTGAAGTGGTGGGAGGTGCGGTGCGCGGGTTCGGTGAGTTGGAGGCCGTGATCATGGATCGGTTGTGGTCGTGGGGCGGCACGGCCACGACCAGGGATGTCGTCGATGATTTGCAGCCTGATCGGTCCATCGCCTACACCACGGTCATGACGGTGATGGACAATCTGTACCGCAAGGGATGGCTGGTGCGCGAGCGGGACGGCAAGGCGTGGCGCTACCAGCCGACGGCCACCCGCGAGGAATACAGCGCCGGCCTGATGCACGAGGCATTGGAGAACAGCGGAGATGCGGCCGTGGCGTTCGCGCGGTTTGTGGAGCGGATGAGCGACGAGCAGACGCAGGCGCTTCGGGCAACGCTGCGGCGCGCGGGGCGGAAGAGTCGCCGATGATGCGCGTCGCTATCTGCCTGCTGATTGCCGGCCTGGTCGTGGCCACGTTCGGCCCGCCGGTATTGGCGTGGGCGACGCGCAGCGGGGCGGCGCCGCGCTGGGGTGTAGCGGCATGGGCGGCCGCGATAGGTGGGGTAGCGTCCGCCTGGCTGGCCGTCGCGGTGATGGTCGTAGTAGGGGTTCTAGGTGCCCGGGGTTCGGGCTCGCATTTCGCGGAGTGGTGTTTGGCGTTGCTTCAAGACGCAGCGCGGGGCGCGCCCGTGCCGGTGCTCGCGGCGCTGGCGGCCGCAGCACTGCCGGTCGTGGGTCTCGCGGTGTGGCGGGTCGTATCCACGGTCGGCGCCGGGCGGATCCGTGGGCGGCGGCATGCCGATGCCGCCCGTATCGTGGGCCGCCGTACCCGGGACCGGAACGTGGTAATTCTAGATGTCACAGAGAGGGCGGCGTATTGCCTGCCCGGGCGGCCGCACACCATCGTGGTGACCTCGAGCGCGGTCGAGGCGCTCACCGGCACGCAGCTGGCCGCCGTGCTGGCGCACGAACGCGCACATCTGGCGGGCCATCACCACCTGCTGGTCGCCTTCAGCCGCGGCCTGGCCCGGGCGTTCCCGCGAGTGCGCCTGTTCGCTGAGGGCGCCGAGCAGATCGCGAGACTGGTGGAGCTGTGCGCCGACGACGCGGCGGCCCGCCGCACCGGGCCGAGGCCGGTGGCGGAGGCGCTGCTCGCCCTCACGTCCGCCGGGCCGAGCGGCGCGCTCGCCGCGGGCGGCATGGACGCGCTCGCCCGCGCCGAACGACTCCTCACGGCGAGGCCGACCGCCCGGTGGCGGTCGGCGCACCTGCTGCTGGTCGCGACCACGATGGTCCTCGTGGCGGGCCCGTTCGCGACCGCCGCATTGGCCGCCGCCGGCACCAATTTTTGCCTGCTTCCGACGGTCTGAGCCACCCTCCGGGCGGCGAATGCGCGGTTGCTTACTGGCGTAATGCTGTCTGGTCCTGTTCGCGCTGGGCGGCACGCAACTGGTCGACTTCCGCCCGGAGTCGCGCGACCTCGGCGTCGGTTGCCGACAATGGCCGCGGCGCGGTCTCGGCCGGGACGTTCTTGCCCTTGCCGCCGCGCATCATCATCCACATCATGAGCCCCATGCCCAGCGGGCACACCAGAACTGCCGCGGAATAAAACAATTGCGACATCACACACTTCCCATCCGGATCCGTCGGGTGCCACCAACCGTGAGCACCCGCAGCTACTATGATGGTTAGTAGTCTACTCCTGCTGCCGAACCAGGCATCGGACCATTGCCGGGAGCTCGGTTGGTGCGGCAGTCGGACAGGTCTACTATCTACGTACGTACATAGTAGTTAAGGTTCGGTGCGCGGCGCGGAAGCGCCCGAGGCCGCCCAAGATCACGGTTGGGGAGTAGATATGCGGAACTCGGCCCAAATAGGCGCCGCCCGGCCTGCCGCACCGACGGCGGGCGGGTGTTGACGTGGGCGGTGTGCTGATCGGCACGACGCTGCTGACGTCGTTTCTCGGTGGTGTAGTGGCGCTGTTGGCACCGTGCTGTGTATCGGTGATGCTGCCGGCGTACCTGTCGACGGGTTTCCGCCACCGGGGCGGACTGTTGGCGGCCACGCTGGTGTTCGGCGCCGGGGTGGCCACGTTGATCCTGCCGATCGGCCTTGGCGCCACGGCGATTTCGACCCTGTTGTTCTCCGGCCACGTGTGGGTCTTCTCCATCGCCGGGCTGTTGATGCTGGCCGGCGGGGTGGCGATCCTCGCCGGCTGGAAGCCGAATCTGCCGATGCCCGCGGCCCGTGCCGCCAAGCAGGGCAGCTTCTCCTCCGCGTACAGTCTCGGGCTGATCTCCGGCGCGGCCAGCGCGTGCTGCGCCCCGGTGCTGGCCGGGGTCGCGCTGCTGTCGGGCGCCGCCGCGTCGTTCCCGGTGTCGCTGGCCATCGGCGGCTCATATGTGGCTGGCATGGTGGCGCCGCTCGCGCTGGCGGGCCTGTTCTGGCAGCGCCGCCGGGACCGGTCCACCCGGATACTGTCCGACCGGCCGATCCGGCTCCGGATCGGGCGCTGGCAGCGGCGGATATCCCTGGGCACCGCGGTCAGCGGGCTGTTGATGATCGCCATGGCCGTGCTCACGGAGGTGGTCGCGTTCACCGGGCCGGGAATGTCCAGCGGCGGGTGGCAGACCCGGCTCAGCGCCTGGCTGCAACACGTGGCAGCCCAGGTTGAGCGCGCTCTGGCGTGGGTTCCCGGCTGGGCCGTGCTCATCGTGATCGTTGCCGGATTCGGCCTGCTCATCGGCGCGGCGCTTCGCCGGTATCGCCCGGCGGCAACCGAGACCCATTCGATTCAGGCCCATGCCGATCAACCCGCCCTCGACGATCAAGCCACCCTGGAGGAGATGCACGGTGAATAATCGCATGCTCGGGACCGAGAGGCCGACTCCGAAAAAACGAACTGCGTCGAGCCGACAGATCGGCCGGCTGCGGGGTTCCTCGTCCCGCCGAAACCGCCGGGCGATCGCCGCGATTGCCGTGGTGGTCTTGCTGGTGGCTGTGCTGTTCGGGATCTACCAGGCCGCAAAGCCCGCCTCCACTGCGACCGGCAGCGGCTACCCACACACCGCCGGGCAACCCGGGATCGGAGCGATGGCACCCGCCTTCACCTTGCCGTCGAGCACCGGCGGGAACATCAGCCTGACGGATTTCCGGGGCCAGACGGTGCTGCTGTACTTCCAGGAGGGCCTGTCCTGCCAGCCGTGCTGGGATCAGATCACCGACCTGCAGAAGAACCAAGCCGCGCTAACCGCCGCCGGGGTGCAACACGTCGTGTCCATCACCACCGACCCGACCGACCTGGTGACGCGCAAGACCACGGACATGCACCTGACGATCCCGGTCCTGTCCGATACGAACCTTGCCATCTCCCGGGACTACCGCGCCACCGACTACGGGATGATGGGCGACTCCCGCGACGGGCACAGCTTCATCCTGGTGGGCCCCGACGGCCGCATCCAGTGGCGCGCGGACTACGGCGGCGCCCCCGCATACACGATGTATCTGCCCACCGACAAGCTGCTTAACGACCTACGCGCCGAGGAGCGGCAGCAGTGACCGACACACCTCCACCCGCGCAGGTCACCCTGCTCACGCAGGCCGACTGCGGGTTTTGCGACCACGCCAAACACATCCTTCAGCGGGTCGGCCGCGACTTCCCGCTTCAGGTCACCGAGATCGATCTCGCCAGCGACGACGGCCAGCGCCTCGCCCTGAAGGCGGGCGTGCTCTTCGCCCCGGGGCTGCTGCTCGACGGCGAGCCGTTCAGCTTCGGCCGGCTTTCCGAACGCAAACTACGCCACACACTCGACACCCGCGCGCGCCGACCGGCGTGACGGCCCAGCCACATATCGACCGGGGGCATCGGCCCGCCGGGTCCTTGCCGCCCACCCGCGATTCCGCAACCAGGATGCCGGATCGGCGCGGCGCGAGCGCGCACCGCTGGATCCGGCCGGCCATCGGACTTGGGTTTCTGCTGGCCCAATGGCTAGCTCTGCCCGCCCCGCAGGCGTGGGCGCACGCAACGCTGCTGGCGACCAGCCCGCCCGCCGGGTTCGCGCTGCCCACCGCCCCGACGCAGTTATCCCTCGATTTCGACGAGCCGGTCACCATCGGATCGAACCCGCTGACGCTCGAGACGGCGGCCGGCGCGCCGCAAGCCCTGGGCCCGGCGCGCCTGACGCAGGGAGATCGCCGACTCACGGCCGCCGTGCCCAGCCCATTGGCTGCTGGCGGTTACCGGGTGACGTGGCAGGTCGCCGCCGGCGACGGCGACCCGGTCGCCGGGGTGTTCACCTTCGCGGTGGGCAGCAGTCCGGTGCCGACCGGGCAAACCGCCGCGAACGGCTCCCCGGACTCGCCGATCATGATCATTGCGCGGTGGGCGCTGTTCGCCGGGCTCGCGATGGCCGGAGGCGGCGCGGTCGGCGAGACGATGGCGCGCCGCGTCGCCCGACGTGCCACGCAGGCAGGCGCCACCGTGCCGGGCCAGCGGCCATTGCTGCTGTCGGGCGCCCTGCTCGGCGCTGCGGCAGCAGCCATACTCGCGTGGCAAGGGTCCGACGGGGACGTGCGCCGCCTGGTCGACACGCCAGCCGGCCGGCTCGCCGCGGCGGAGCTGCTCGGGTTCGCGGTGGCCGCCATCGCAACCGCCGTCAGCCGCCGACGGGTGACGGGCAGACGGTACTTGTGGACCGGCGTGTCGCTGCTGGTTTGGGTGGCGGTAGCCGAGGCCCTGCGCGCGCATCCGCACCAGGCCAGCCCCGTTTTGGGCACGGCGCTGACGGTGGTGCACCTGGCGGCTGCGGCCGTCTGGATCGGAACCCTGCTACACGTGCTGCTCGTCGCCCGACGCTGGCGCACCAGGCCCGCAGCGATCCGCCTGCTCGTGTACAACTATGCGCGGCTGGCCCTGTGGCTGGTGGCCGCCGTGGTGGTCACCGGCGCCGCCGAGGCCGTGGTGCTGCTGCCATCGCCGGCCGCGCTGGTCGACAGCGCCTACGGCATCGCATTGTCGGCCAAGCTACTGCTCGTTGCCGGTGCGGTGGCACTGGCCGACCGGGCACGCCGCCGCCGCCGCGGCGACCCACCGACAGTGCTGCGCGTGGCGAAAGCCGAGATCTTCGTGCTGGTCGGCGTCCTCGCGGCCACCGCCCTGCTGGTCTCCCTGCCCACACCCGCACCGGTCACCACTGACCTCGCGCTGCCACCGCCCCCAGTCGGGCCGGTGGTGCCGGCCGGAACCCTGGCCGGCCAAATCACGGTGACCGCCACGGCCAGCGCGGGCCAACTCATCATTCGGCTCGCCGCGCCGAACTCCACCGACGCGCCCACCCCGGATTTCAAGATCGACGCCCGGCTGCAACGGGACGGGAGCCGCGACCAGTTGGCGCTGCGCGGCTGCGGAACGGGCTGCTTCACCGCCCGCGCATCCTGGTCGCCCGGCGCCAACCAGGTGCTCCTGAACGTCGCCGCCCCTCCATGGCGCGGCGGTCCGGCGCTGCTCGACGTGCCATGGCCACCACGCACGGACCCCACCGCCGTTCCCGCCATGCTGGCCGCCATGCGTGCCGCCCCCCGGATCACCATCCACGAGGCAGTCAGCAGCAACTACACCGGCAGCATCGAACCGGACACCGATCTGCACCTGTCCGGACCGGAATTTTTGGGCCTGGAAACCTGGATCGGTAACGGCGCCAGCGGCCACCCGGTGCTCCTCAGCCCGCCAAACGCAGACGTGCAGATCATCGGCCTGTCCTACCCGCAGAACATCGTCGTGCGGCTGTATGTCGACGCCGACCATCGCATCCTGCGCGAGGAGACCACCACCCCCAGCCACCTGGTCATCAGCACGTTCGAATATCCCACCGGCGCGGCATAAAGCCACGCGGGATGCGCCCGCGCCGCCAGGCGGCGCCACGGCAGAAACGAGCGCGGGCCGCGGGCGTTGCTTCCCGCAATGCGAAACCCGGCATGGGCGGAACCGCCCGGCGACCGTGCGCGGCGCGAGCGGACCTTGCGGCGAGTTGCCGCGACATTCCGGAACGCCCCGGCGCGCGGCCGGAACCGATGCTCCGACCGCGGCCGGCCGGGCCGGGTCAGGCCGCCGCGACTGCTATCGCCACGGTCAAGGCGAACGCCGACCCGAGCAGGGTGGCGGTCCTGCCGTGCGCCGTCGCGCGCGGCGTCGCGCGGAGCGGAAACAGCAGCTGGCGGCCCAAAGTATTGGCTGCGAGCGCGGCGAGGAAGATCATGCCGCCCACCGGGGGCCGGATCTCGGTCGCGGCGATGAGCGCGGCCACACCGATGCCGGCCGACATGGACGACTCCTACCCCGCCCTGGTCGGCGCCGTCGGCGCCGACCAGCCCCACGATGTAGGCGAGGTATCCCGGAACCAGCGGGATCACGCACGGCGACGCGAATGACACGGCGCCGGCCGCCAAAGCCAGTGCGGCGGCCACGGCGAACGGGCCCGACAGCACGGTCTGGGTGAGACCCGACGAGATCACGAAAGATTCGGCACTGATCACGTCAGTCCCGTTCGGCCGCGATGGGCGTGATGACCGAGACGAGTTCGCCGCGCGTGACCGGCCGTAGCCAGATGTGGGCCACCCGGTGCTTTCGGTCCAGCACGATGGTCGACGGGATCGAGGCGGTTGGAAAACCCCTCAACGACAGCAGGGTGATCATTGTCGGGTCGAAGATCGACGGGTACGGCGTTTTCGACAGCGAATGGAAATCGCGACCCGCCTGCCGGGTGTCTCTGATGTCGACCCCCAGGAACTGGACGCCGGAAGACTGCAGGCTCGATGCGGCGGCGTTCAATTCGGGCGCCTCCGCACGGCAGGGCGGACACCAGGAGCCCCAGAAGTTCAACACCACCACCTTGCCCGCGAAATCAGACAGCCGAATGGTTCCGTCGCCCATCAGGTCCGGGCCGGTCAGGTCCCCGATCGTTCCCCGCTTCGCGACGGGGTAAGCGATCTGGTCGGCATTTCCTGGGGAGGAGAACTGGAACGACGCGTCCGACCCCGCGATACTCGAGCACCCGGCCATGCCGACCACGACAAGAACGGCGAGGATCACCCGACGCAGCCCCAGGCCAATCGGTACCACCCGGCCGACCTGCCTGGCGCCGCCGCGCCGGGTCGCCGACTCAGCCCAAGAACCCTTCGTCACCCTGCGGCACTTTCTGTGCATCGCCCCGCCGGCCGAATCGTCCGGTCAACGAACCTGCGGCCCACATGCCGTGGGGTTTCGCGGGCTACGACCGTGTGAGCGCCGCCGCGGCGAAACGCGCCGCAGAACCCGGTGGCGTCGCTCGTCGCGGCATGCGCTGTCGGTGCCCGGACCCCCGTTGCCACCGGCGCGTCCCACAGCGTGCAACGCCATTGATGTTGGGTCCTCCCCACGGCCGCGCCCTTCCCGAAAGTTATCTACTATGATACATAGTAAGAAGGTCTTCGTCTACACCGCCCCGGCACCGACGCGTTCGAGTTCCCGGCTGTGCCACGGAGCCCGCGAGCGGAACATCCAGCCTGGCGGTGCGCACCGCGGCTGGGGGCGGCCGTTGCGATCGCCGTCGGCGAACCGGCAACGTTGGCGGTCGGGGCGTTTCGTCGGCCCGGCGCAGGCGCTCACCGGGACGCGGCTGGAACGCGACCGTGCCGCCGGTCGAGGGCGTAAGCGATGGCGCAGGCGAGCATGAGCGCCTCAGTGGCGATGGCCACGATGCCGAGCGGCTCGGTCCAATTGTCGATATCGTCACGGATCTGCGGCAGCCCGACAGTTCTGCTGGCGGCGTAGCCGGCCAGGGCGAGCGCTCCGGCGAGGGCGGTGGCGCCCCACACCCGCGGCGTGTCGGCGACCAGGAGCAGGCCGCCGAGCCCGAGGCCGGCGATCGTGAGGAGGATGAATCCGATGCCGATGTAGGGCGCCTCGGTGAGATGCATGTCGATGACCGGAATGTGAGCGACCGCCTCGCCGATCGCACCGAAGGCGGCGAGGCCGCGCCACCGTGACCGGGCGGGTGGCCCATTCAGCGACCACGGGACAGCGACCACCGGTCGGTTCACCGCACGCCTTTCGTCACCGCCCGCCCGGTGTGTGATGTCGGGGGCCGCCATAATCTGCACTTTCTTCCCATGGGAATCCGGAAACGCGCGGTTGCCCGCCCGGCGCCGTTGAATGGGGCGATCGCACCGTGTCGCGGTGGACCGTGCCCTGACCTTCGGGGCCGACGCGTCAGTGCGACGTGCCGCCCATCATCGACCCGCCGGAGCCGCTCATCAGGGAGCTGCTGGTCGATGTGCCGCCCATCATCGACCCGCCGGAGCCGCCCATCATGGGGCTGCCGCTCATCGCGGCGTCGCCGCTCATGTATGTGGTCATCATTTGTCGCATCTGCGGGTTGCGCATGATCTGGCCACACTGGTCGATCATGCGGTTGACCTCGTCTGGGCTCAGGGCCGATCCGGTGCGCGGGGCGGCGGGCGGCGCCGGCTGCGTGCTGCTGGCCGTCATATCGGCCCGCGGGCCGGGCTCCGCGGCGGGAGACGCGGCGAATGCGGCCGGGGCGCCGGCGATGATGACGGCGCCGGTCAGCCCACCGGCGGCGAAGGTCACGGCGTGGCGCATGAGTCGGTTCATGACAACTGTCCTTTCCCCGGCTTACCGGGAATCTACTAAAACTGATAGTACCTGTGTCGGCGGTTTAGGCGGCGCTGCGGAAGCGGCGCAGCCGCAGGCTGTTGGAGACGACGAACACGCTGGAGCCGGCCATCGCGATGCCGGCGATCATCGGGTTGAGCAGCCCGGCCGCGGCCAGCGGCAGCGCGGCGAGGTTGTAGGCGAATGCCCAAAACAGGTTGCCCTTGATCGTGGCCAGCGTGCGGCGGGCCAGCCGGATCGCGTCAACGACGGCAGCCAGGTCGCCGCGGACCAGCGTCAGATCGGCGGCCTCGATGGCGGCGTCGGTGCCGGTGCCCATCGCCAGGCCCAGGTCAGCCTGGGCCAACGCGGCGGCGTCGTTGACGCCGTCACCGACCATCGCAACGACCCGGCCGTCCCGTTGCAGGCTTTTGACCAGGTCGACCTTGCCGGCCGGTAGTACGCCGGCGATCACGCCGTGTGCCGGGTCGATGCCAACGTCGGCTGCGACCGCGGCGGCGGCCGTCGCGTTGTCGCCGGTGAGCAGCATCGGGGACAGCCCGAGCCTGCGCAGCCGGGCGATCGCCTCCGCCGCTCCCAGTTTGATCGTGTCGGCGACCTCGAGCACGGCACGCGCGTGCCCGTCCCAGGCGACCGCGACCACGGTGCGGCCGCGTTCCTCAGCCTGCGCGACGGCCCGTTGCAACGGCGCCGGCAGCGGGATTGCCTGTTCTTCGAGCAGGCCAGGACGGCCGGCGAGCATCCGGTGTCCCTCTACCAGGCCGCGGACGCCCAGACCCTGCAGGTTGGCGAAATCTTCCACGGCCGGTAGCGACCCGGCGTCGTGTCGGGCGCGGTCCGCGATGGCTCGGCCGATGGGATGCTCGGAGGCGTTCTCGAGCGCCCCGGCGAGGCGCAGCACCTCGGCTTCGTCGCTGCCGCCGGTGGTGGCAATCGCGAGAAGGCTCATCTTGCCGGTGGTGACGGTGCCGGTCTTGTCCAGCACGATCGTATCCACCCGTCGGGTTGATTCGAGTACTTCCGGGCCCCTGATCAGGATGCCGAGCCGGGCGCCGCGGCCGGTGCCGACCAACAGTGCGGTCGGGGTGGCCAGGCCGAGTGCGCACGGGCAGGCGATGATCAACACTGCCACCGCTGCCCCGAATGCGACCGTCGTGTCGGCCCCGAAGGCCAGCCATGCCACCAGGGTCATCGCGGCGAGCGCCATCACGGTGGGCACGAAGATGGCCGAGATTCGGTCGGCAAGCCGCTGCACCTGTGCCTTGCCGTTTTGCGCGTCGGTGACCAGCTTGGCCATCTGCGCCAGCTGGGTCGCCGCGCCGATCCGGGTCGCCCGGACCACCAGCCGGCCGCCCACGTTGACGGTGCCGCCGACCACCGGGTCGCTCGGTCCGACCTCGACCGGCACCGACTCGCCGGTGATCATGCTCGCGTCCACCGCGGAAGCGCCGTCTTCGACGGTGCCGTCGGTGGCGATCTTCTCCCCGGGCCGCACCACGAACCGGTCGTCGACCGTCAGCGCGTCGATCGGTATCCGCTGTTCGCGCCCGTCGCGCAGCACCGAGGCGTCCTTGGCGCCCAGCTCGAAAAGCGCGCGCAGCGCGGCCCCGGCGCGGCGGCGGGAACGGACCTCGAAAAACCGTCCGGCCAGGATCGCCGCGGTGATGCCGGTGGCGACCTCGAAATAGATACTGCGCCCGGCTGCGCCACCGGACACGGCCCAGCTGAAGCTCTCATGCATGCCTGCGGCGCCGGCGCCACCGAAAACCAGCGCGTACACCGACCACGCGGACGCCGCGGAAACCCCGATGGAAATCAGCGTGTCCATCGTCGCCGCTCCGTGCCGGGCATTGATCACCGCCGCCTTGTGGAACGGCCACGCACCCCAGGTCACCACCGGGAGCGCCAACGCGAGGGAGAGCCACTGCCAGTACGGGAACTGCACCGGCGGCACCATCGCCAACACGATCACTACCGCCGCCAACGCGGCCGAGACGCGCATCCGGCCGCGCAGGGCGCGCAGCTCCTCGTCATGCTCGTCGCCGTCGTGCCCCGACCCCGGCTCCAGCATGGTCGTGACCGGTGTGGCCGTGTACCCGGTGGCCGCAACGACCTTCACCAAGTCCCCGGTCGACACATCCGGCGGATAGGTGACCCGGGCTCGTTCGGTCGCGAAATTCACGCTCGCCGACACGCCCGGCATCTTGGCCAGTTTCCGCTCGATCCGTGACGAGCACGACGCGCACGTCATCCCGCCGATCGATAGCTCCACCTGCCGAAGGCCCGCCGCCGACCGGCCGTCCCGCTGTACCGGTGTCACCGTCATCTTCGATCTCCTTTTGGACGTACTTCGGTTTATGGCCGGTGGTTCAGCTTGCGGTCAGCTCGAAGCCGGCCTCGGTCACCGCGGCGCGCACTCGCCCGACGGGCAGCGGGTCGTCACTGGTCACCGTCACCCGCCCCGACGCGACATCCACATCGACCCCATGCACGCCGTCGATGGCCGTGATCTCGCCTGTCACCGCGTCCGCACAGTGGCCGCACGTCATCCCGTCAACGGTGTAAGTGGTCTTGTTCATCGGTGTCTCCTTCGGTAGTAGAAATCGCAACAACGCCAGCATGAACCTTCCAGTACGATGGAATGTCAAGGGGAAGTCGGGAGATGTGATGAAGATCGGCGAACTCGCGGCAGTCAGCGGGGCAACACCCAAAACAATCCGCTTTTACGAAGAAGCAGGAGTCCTACCGGAACCCGCGCGCACATTGGGCGGCTACCGGAACTACGGGGCCGATGCCGTCGACCGGCTCGCGTTCATCGGCCACGCTCAGGCAGCCGGGCTGTCACTACGACAGATCCGCCAGATCCTTGCCATTCACGACGGTGGCAACCCACCCTGCGCCCACGTACGAAACGTGCTGACCGAGCGCCTGGATGACGTGCGCGCCCAGATGGCCGAACTCATTACCCTCGAAACCCACCTTGAAATGCTCCTCGCACGTGGACAAGAGAGCCGGCCCACCGAGCACGACAACGGCAGCATCTGCTGGATTCTGGAGGCCGAGACACCCACGCCCACTGGGGCAGCTATGCAGGAACCCGCGTCCACGGGGCATATCTGCTGACCGGTCCGGGAATCGTCACCAACCCGACCGCTCCCCTGACACGCCGTGCAGCATCAAGCCGCAGTTCGCCCATGGCCCATCGGCGGGTGTCGTCATGCGGGATTTGGGTGGCGGTGCCGGTGGTGGGCGTCCGGGTAGTGCGGGTGCGTATGCGTAATCGGCTCGTGGGTGTGCACGTGCGTGTGGCGAACCCCGTCAGGCACCTCTTGGCCGGGCTCGTGCGCATGCTGGTGGTGCTCGTCGTGGACGTGCCAATGTTCGTGGGTGATCGCGTCGTGGGTGTGCTCATGTTCGTGCCGCTCGGTCAAATGCAGCCAGACGCCGACGGCCATCAACCCCGCAGCGACTATCAGCGGCCAGGTCACGGGTTCCCCGAAGGCCAGCGCAAGGATCGCCCCGAAAAAAGGCGCGACCGAGTAGTAAGCGCTGGCGCGGGCGGTGCCAACGTGACGCATCCCCACGATGAACAGGGTGAGGCTGATCCCGTAGGCGAACAGCCCGATCACTGCGGCCGCGCCGATCTGAAGCGGGCCCGGCAGCCGGGCTCCGAAGGCGAAGGCGATGACGAGGTTGGCTGGCCCTGCGACGCCGCCTTTGATGGCGGCGAGCCAGGTCGCATCGTTCAACGACACCATGCGGGTCAAGTTGTTGTCCAAACCCCAACACAGGCAGGCCGCCAGTATCGCCACCGCGGGCCACACGTTGACGAAGCTCGCTCCGGAGGGAACGGATAGGACGGCGGCGCCGGCGACGATCGCGACCATGCCCAGCGCGATGCGACGGTCGACGTTCTCCTTGAACACGATCCAGGCCAGCGCTGCCGTGAATGCCCCCTCGGCGTTCAGCAGCAGGGACGCGCCGGTCGCGGGCATATTCGCCAACCCCAGCATCAAAAGGACCGGCCCGGCGAGCCCGCCGAAGAAGATCGCCCCGGCCAGTGCGGGGATCTCGTCGCGGGCTATCCGGACGCGGCCCGGGCGACGGATCAACCGGTACAGGCCCAGCCCGGCGCCCGAGCCCGCATACAGCAAGCCTGCCAGCAGCACGGGGCTGACATTGTCGGCCAGCAGCAGCTTGGCCAGCGGCGTGCCCGCACCGAACAGCAGCGCCGAGGCCAACGTGGCCTGAACCCCCGGATTCCGCAATGCCGCCGACCTCATGAACACAAACGGTAGCGCGTACGACGTCCCTCCGGTCGGCCAGTGCCTCGTCTCATCGCGACGGTCAGGTCTCTCGTTCCGCCCAGGCGCGAGGCGGTCACTGCGGCCTGGACCACGATCCAAATCGCGCACATCGGCCTACACGGGCCAGCTACGACAGATTTGGTGCCAAGCGAGAGCCGTGGGTGGCACACCGACTCGGCCGCACCGTTGCAGGCGGTCGTGATCGGTCGCCCGTGGAGGCTGCCATAGCCTTGGCGCGTGGCGAATCGGCGATACACCGTCCTTGTTGAGGATTCACCGTGGGTGAATGGGACAAGCGTGGGCGGACGATTGGTGAAGCGGAGTCACTAGTTTCGCGATACCGCACCGTGCTCTCGGACTCGACTGTGACCCCCGGCCCGCGATGTGAGTCGGCGCCACGCACGGCAGCAGGGAGCCTCGAGGCTCCCCGGCGGCAAGAGCGACCGCAGCTCCGGCCGTCAGCATGTGCGCGAAGCTTGCCGCTGCGTCGAGGATTCAACCTGGAATGAATGCGGCGTTTGGACTTTTAGGCGCAGCAGGAGGTGGGGAGTTCGTTGCGAAACAGGTTGGCGGCGAGTCGGATTCCTTCGGCGGTGGTGAGGTAGGGGGCCCAGGTGTCGGCGAGTTGGGTGACGGTGAATCCGGCGGTGATTGCGTAGGTGGCGGCGAGCATCATCTCACCGGCATTGTCGGTCAGGGCGTGGATGCCGAGGACTTTCCCGCTGTCGGCGTCCGCGACGATCTTGATGCCGCCACGGCTGCGGTGGTCGACCATGGCGCGTGGCAGGTCGGTTATTGGCAGGTAGCGGCAGGAGCAGCGGTATCCGGCGGCGATCACGTCTGCCTCGGTCATGCCGGCCGACGCGAGTTGCGGTGACGTGAACAGCACCGACGGCAGGCCGGCGTAGTCGACACGCTCATGGGTCCCCAAGGCATTGCGTGCAGCAATTTTGCCTGTCGCTGCGGCCACGTACACGTATTGGGGCGCGCCGGTGACGTCGCCGGCGGCGAACACTACCGGGTTGCTGGTGCGCTGCTCGTCGTCCACAGTGACGAATCCCCGCGCATCGGTTGCCACGCCTGCCGCAGCCAGGCCGAGCCCGTCGGTTCGGGGTACGCGCCCGACGGCAACGAGAAGGCACTCGCCGACAACCTGAGTACCCGAGTTGGTCTTGACGCGCACCAGCCCGCCGTCGCCGCTGGTTCGGACAGCGCGGTCGGCGATGATGCGGATGCCGTCATCGGCGAGCGCCTTTTCGAGTTCGGCGGCGAGTTCTGGTTCGGTGTGCGGGGCGATGCGGCCCACCACGGTGACTTCGGAACCCAGCCGGGCGAAAAGCTGTGCCTGTTCCAGTCCGACAAAGCCGCCGCCTACGACCACCAGCGACTTCGGAAGTACATCGAGTTCCATCGCGGTCGTCGAGGTGAGGTAGTCGACGTGCTCCAGCCCGGGAATGTCGGGGACTTTAGGCTCCACACCGGTGGCCACCAAATAGGCGCGAGCCTGGAGCACGCGGCCTGCGGCGAGGAGAGTGTCGGGGCCGGTGAACCGAGCCTCGCCGCGAATGATGTCGAACCCGTAGGCGGCGGCGATGTCCACGTATTTGGACCGCCGCAAGTGCCCCACCAGGACGTCTTTCTGCGCGATCAGTGCCGCCAGGTCGACCTCGCCTGCGCTGGTCGGCACTCCGTCGAATGTCTGGTTTTCCGAGGAATGACGGCCGTGGGCAGCGGCCAGCAGCATCTTCGACGGCACACAGCCGACATTCACGCAGGTGCCGCCTATCTCGGCGCGCTCGATGACCGCCACGGTAGCCCCGTCCAATCGGGCATGGATCGCGGCGGACATCGCTGCCCCACCCGTTCCGATCACAGCCAGGCCGAGCTCGGTGTTTTTCGTCATGCCTGCCCTTCCGCGCGGCCCGCTCCGGTCGCCACACACCCATCGTTAACCTTCAACTACGCTTGAAGGTCAAGGACGAATAAGGGGGCGTCGACGCATGCGGATAGGCGTACTCGCCGACACGGCGCGGATCCGCCCATCAACACTGCGCTACTACGAGCAGCGCGGCCTGATCCAGCCGCCCGCACGAACGCCCGCCGGCTACCGGAATTACCCGCCGACAGCGGTGCCCAGACTTGAATTCATCGCGAGAGCCCGCACCGCTGGCCTGTCCCTGTCAGAAATAGCGGCGGTGTTGGCGATCCGAGACTCGGGCACCGCACCCTGCGTCCACGTCCGCGACCTCCTCGACCGGAAACTCGCCGACCTCGAACAGCACATTGACGAGCTGCAGACGCTGCAAGCAGGCATCCGCACACTCCGAGCGAACGCCACCGAAAGCGCGGCCCAAGCCTGCACCGCCGAGTCAATCTGCAACATGTTGTAGCCCGGCAGCTGACACCCGCCGAGCCGGCCCGCCGCCTCACACCGCCAGTTCGCTGCTTTCCGGTGGACTTTCGACCGCAGTGGCACGGCTCGCGAGGCGGATTCGCGCGGCGCGCAGTCCGTTGCCGATGACGACGATTTCGGCGATTTCGTGGACCAGCACCACGGTGGCGAGTCCCAATACACCGAGCAGTGCGAGCGGGAAAAGCGTGACGATGATCGCCAAGGCGAGCGCGATATTGCCGGCCATGATCCGACCGCCCCGGCGGGCGTGCGCCAATGCCTCCGGGATGAGGCGCAGATCAGTGCCGGTGAAGGCGACATCCGCGGATTCGACGGCTGCCGCGCTGCCGGTGACGCCCATCGCGATCCCGACGGTGGCCGAGGCCAGGGCCGGGGCATCGTTGATGCCGTCACCGATCATCGCCGTCGGCGTTCGGGCCGCGAGTTGATGGATGCGCGCGGCCTTGTCGGCGGGAAGCTGCCCTGCATGGACCTGGTCGATGCCGGCCTGCGTAGCGATGACTGCAGCGGTGAGCGCGTTGTCGCCGGTGAGCATCACCGTCGCCACGCCCTGCCGGTGCAGAGCGGCGATGGTTTCGGCCGCTTCGGGGCGCAACTCGTCGCGCACGCCGATCACACCTGCCGGCTGTCCATCGATCTCGACGACGATCACGCTCATTCCCTCTGCCGCCATCGCCTGCGCGGATTCGTCCAGGGAACCTGGGTTGATCCAGCGGGCGCTGCCGACCCGTACAGCCTGCCGGGCGACGGTGCCGGTGATGCCCAGGCCGGGCTGCTCTTTCACTCCGTGAGCCTTGAGCCGGGTTGTTGCGGCGGCGATGACGGCATTCGCCAGTGGGTGGCTGCTCGCGCCCTCCACTGCCGCCGCAGCGTCGAGCAAGTCACTGCGCGCGTGGCCGGCCGCCGTGTGGACTGCGGCAACCTCGGGCTGGTTGCTGGTCAACGTTCCGGTCTTGTCGAACGCGACGGTGCGGATCGTGCCTAGCTGTTCGAACGCGACACCGGACTTGATGACGACACCGAGTTTGCTGGCGGACCCGATCGCCGATATCACCGTGACGGGCACCGCGATCGCTAGCGCGCAGGGAGACGCAGCGACCAGTACCACCAGCGCCCGCTCTATCCAGACGCCAGGATCGCCAAGAACGGACCCCAGTGCCGCTATCGCCGCCGCGGCGATGAGAACGAGCGGCACCAGGGGCCGGGCGATCCGGTCGGCCAAGCGGGCTCGCTCGCCCTTGGCCGCGTGGGCCTGCTCGACGAGACGAACGATCTGCGTGATCGAGTTGTCGCGTCCGTCCGCGGTGGCCTCGAAGGTGAACGTGCCGGTGCCGTTCACCGACCCGGCGAGCACCCGATCCCCCGGACCGACCTCCAGCGGGATCGACTCGCCGGTGATTGCCGACGTGTCCAGCCACGACCGACCAGTCACGACCACCCCGTCGGTAGCGACCCGCTCGCCGGCACCGACCACGAGGGAATCCAGCTCACGGACCTCCGCGACCGGGATCACCCGCTCATCATTCAGCCTGGACACCCGCGCTGTCTCCGGGATCACCGAGAGCAATGCCCGCAGGCCCTGCTTGGCGCGGTCCATGGCCCGGTCTTCCAACGTCTCGGCGATCGAGAACAGGAACGCCAACGCCGCAGCCTCGCCCACGTGACCCAGGAGCACGGCGCCGGAAGCTGCGATCGTCATCAACAACCCCACGCCGAGCTTGGCGCGGCCGGCGCCCCGGATGAGCCGTCGAACGGTGCTCGGCACGAACGTCCACGCCCCTGCCGCAAGTCCCGCGGCATATGAAATCACTGCGGCCGTTCCCAGCCCCGCCCAGCCCAGAATCGAGCCGGCGACCCACAACATGCCCGAGGCTGCTGGGAGCGCGAGTGCACGGTCACGCCACCACGGCGCCAGTTCGTCGGGTCCGTCGGGCTCGCCCGCCGATGTGCCCGGTTTCGAATCGGGGCCGCAGCAGGCATTCTCCGAACCGACGCCTATCTGCATGGATACAACCGGCTTGAGCACTACCCGCTCGGATGCGACCGGTTCGGGCACCTGCTCAATGTGGCCGTCAATGGGGCCGCAGCACTCCCGGCTCACCGCACACCGTCCGCATCGACGTCCCCGTCCAAGGGCGCTCCAGGTCCGCAGCACATCGGCACATCACAGTCCGCGTCAATGCACGGAATCCCATCGTCGACCGCCAACACGACGTCCACCAGGGCTTGCAGTGCCTTCGTTAGGTGCGGGTCCGCGATCTCGTACCGAGTCTTACGGCCCTCTGGAGCAGCGACCACGATGCCGCAACCCCGCAGACAGGCCAAATGATTCGACACGTTCGTCCGTGACAGCCCCAAGTCCCGGGCCAGCTGGGCGGGATACCCGGGTTCGGCCAGCAACGACAGCAGGATTCGCGAGCGGGTCGCATCGGCCATCGCCCGGCCCAGCCGGTTCATCACATCCACCCGAGGCGCAAGAGTCAGCATTCGATGACTATACATCAGACAATGACCTATTAAAGTCTGGCGGACTCGCTGGACCCGCCGGCACTCCACTGGCGCAGGTTGCAACGTTTCCGCGGGAGCGGGATTCCGCGGGACTGGGAATCCCTCGACCGGAGCGCTACCGAATACCCTGTCTCTCCGACGCCGATCCAAGCCGGCGCCGCGTCCTGGACGAACCGCGGCCGCCGACTCGTGCGCTTCCGAGAGCCGCGGCGCCCTTGCAGCAAGTCAGAAAGCCCATTTCGGTGCGTCTGGCGCCACGAACCAGACAGCCATCGATAGGCAGTCGTTGGGGAATTCTAAGCGAGCTTGCGGCCGAAATCCTGCCCATTACATTCGCCTGCCGGCCCTCGACCACCAGATGACGGTGACGAGAAGCAGCAGGGTGACAGCGTGCACGCCGGTGCACCAGAGGCAGATCGCGTGCACCTTGGCGACCTCCACAAAAATGAGCCACGCGACCATCAGGACGCCGACGACGCTGAGCGACACCCGCATCAGATGCATCGACCCGATCACCGCGACAGGAAAGCAGAGCAACGTCATGGCGGCGAAGAAGCCGAAACCAGCGACAGAGACCGGCACACCGGCGATCACCGACCACTCGCTGGTCGTCACCTTGAGGCAGTTGACGACACCGCTATCCGAGCAGGCCAACGTCTCCGAGCCAGTCAGGTACTCGTAGGCCAGGTAGCCCGAGATCCCCAGGCCGACGAGCGCCAGCACAAAAGAGGACCAGGCCGGAATCCGGGTCCGGTCAGCTGCGTGATCCCGGTCGACTTCGGTCAAATTCATGTTGGCCCCTCTCGACTAGTGACGCGAACCAACTGCCACAAGCCAACCATCCACGGCCAACTTCACCCGGCCGCACTACCGTTCAAGTGCACTGCGTTGATCATCGTGAATTCACACAGGCCGGGCGGCGGCGCTTGTACCGTCGATCCAACCATGGTGCCCATGCTCATCCCCGCATCGGCGACGCAGGAGTCGCCATCCGGGCGGCGCTCGGCGCTGATTCCGCGCGCACGGGAGAGCGGGCGATGGAGCGCACGATCCTGGAAGTCCAGCCAGGGCGGAATCAAGGCACCCGAATTCGCATGCTGAACGGTGAGTGTCCCTGCCAATGTTCTCGTGAATGCCCCGCAATCTCCTCTCCACGGCCCGCGACCCAGAAACGGCATAACGATCGCTTACCGCTGAAGCGTGGGGCTCCGGCACCGTTTAAGTCCCGGCCAGCGGGACGTTGAGAGTCCATCGGGAACGAGGTTCGCTGCACGTTGGATTCCGTCCGCAGTGGTGAGAAGCGGGCCTGGTCGTCGGAAAGTTAGATGGCGGTGAGTCCGGCCATGAACGCGTAGGTGGCTCCGAGTACCCCGTTGTCGGCATGCTCGGCCAGTACGTAGATACCGAGGACACTCCCGCTATCGACGCCCGCGCCAATCGTAATGCGGCACCAGATGCGGTTATTCGACGACGGCCCGCGGCAGATCCATCTGTAGCAAGAAACGGCAGAAACAGCGGTGTCTGGCCCGGCCGTTCGCATGCCATATTTCACAGATGTCCGGCTCACTTCCAACCCAACGAGTCACAGATTGACTCACTGACCTACGAAAATCCGACTAGCGCGCGCCCTGGGCGCCCTATTCAGGCATCAGCGCGGCGGCGGGTCGCGCTCTGACCTCGATTGAGGTGGCGCAAATGTCTGGCGAGTTTGGGGAGCCGGTTCCAGTGCCGATCGTCTGGGAGGATCTGTCGACCGGGGAGGCGTTCGACACCTGGACGGACCTCGGTCATTGGGTGACCCGGCTAGTGCGGCGGTTTCGGATCCGGCCGCGGGAGATCCCGCCGTGCTGGTATCGGCATGGCGCTGCGGTCGAGGAGTTGACGGCCCTGTGGGGCGCGTATCAAGTCGCCTACGGACAAGACCAGGCCGCGTCGTCTGCGGCGGAGTGGCTGCGCATCCTGGCCGACACCCGCGCACACCTGGCCGAGTGGATGTCACGGTGCGGCTGCACCGCGACCGAGCACCGCGACGACCCGGAAGTCACCTGGGTCGACAACGACACCGCCTTCGGCCGGTTCGTCGGCGCGGACTGCACCGCACGCCGCCGGCCGGCGTGGCCGTCGGCGGTGGAACGGCCGGTGCCGCTATGAACACCATCGCTCGGACCGCTGCGCGCTCCGATCCTCCCCCGCCGATGGACATCGCCGAGGTGGTGCCGCAGGCCCGGCGCGCGCACCCGGTCGAGCTTGCGCCGGGTGATCTGCTGTTCGACACCACCGGCACGCTTCAGCAGATCGAGTCGACGTCGGTGTTTCACGACGGGAAGATCGTCTCCGCACTGCTGGCCAACGGGCATCGGGCGTGGTTTTGGAACGACGACCCGATCATCGCCGTCCTCCCCCGCACCGAGGCCCCGACAATCACCGTCTACGAGCGGGTGTTCGACCCGGAGGACGAAGCCGGCTGGGCGCAGGGCAACCCCCGCGTCATGGACACCGAAACCGAGACGCACACGTGGGAACCGGATGACGGCAACCCCATCAGCTGGGCGGCGGACATCTTGAATCGCAGCGGCACGCTGGAGCCGTCCTCCTCGCCGCCGTTCACGCAGCGCACCTGGTATTCGGGCAGCGGCATCGACTTCGCGCGCAGCGGCGCCACCGTCGACACCTCAGCGCACCTTGCCGGGTTCACCCTCGCCGAGGCCGAGCAAATCGGCACCCGCATCACCACCCCGCCGTCACCGCGCCTATCCCCTGTTTTACAGCGCGGTTTATCCCGCACCACTTATGACGCTTCTCGCGCCCGCTCCCGCGTGGGCTTGTCTTCCGGCAGGTAGTCGCACCGCGACTTGGTCACGCGTCGTCATTCGATTTCTGTTGCACGCCACCGATTTTGGAGGCCCATCATGAGCACAAGCATTGAACCGTCGGCCGAGACTGATGCTCGGGACGTCGTCACCGTCGTGTTGGATCCGCGCGTCGCCTACGTGGGTTTCGGCCCCGACGACGGGCCCCTCGCACAGTTGGCCGGCAAATATGACGCCGAGGAGGTGATCGAGGATCTCGCCGACGCCGCGGAACAGCTGGACTTCGCGTTCAAGAACGCCTGGGAGAACGCCGCGAAGCGCATCGCGCCGGACGTCGACTGGTACGTCTCCGCGCCGTACCACCAGCCGGCGGACGACTTCCCGCTCCTCGACGCGGTAGCCAAGACCGGCCGGGAGGACCGTAGCCGTTCCGAGCTGATCGCCCAGATCAGCGAAGCCATCACTGTGGAGGTCGAGACGCTCAGCGTCGGCGCGACCCGCTGGGCGGTGATCGACGGCGGCCGCATGGTCGGCTCCGCCACCGTGGAGCACACCGTCATGTCCGTCCAAGACCAACACACTCGCGAAACCGCCGCGCTGCTGCGCGATGGCGGGGAGGTGCTGCGCGCCGTCGATTCTGGCGATCTACGACTGGAGCTCATCGAGCCGGACGGCGAGATCCGCCACGATTCCGGCGCATTGGGCTATGTGCTGACCGACCGCGGGACCGCCATATTCGCCGCCGCCGACTTCAGGCCGTCACCGCTGCACGCGGTCGACTCGGATCGCACGATCGAAGCCCTCGCGGAGTTCCTCGCGCTGAAACCCGGCGACACAGACGACGAATATTTCGCGAACTACACGCAGCGGCAACAGTTCTGGGCGGCCGGCGACGGCCCGAGCAAGCTCTACGGGCTGATCACCGAATTAACCGGGGACACCGAGTACAACGCGCAGATCGCGGCCGACGCGGAACTGGCCGCGGAGCATTCCGGCGAGATCCGCGCCTGGCGGGTGCGGCCGCTGGAGCGCACCGACCTGCCGCAGACGGATCTACTCGCCGACAGCCCCAGCAACGCCCGCGCGCAGTATCCGGCGTATGTCGCGGCGTGGATGATCGACACCGGCCGCGACCTCGACCTGGACAGCGACTTGTTCCCGGCGCTGGGGGTTGAGCCGAGCGGCACTCCCCTGCATCATGGTCAGCCCGTCATCCCCGGGGTACGCGGGCAGCAGACCCTGGATTGGGCAGTCGAGCACGTCAACCACTGGGGAACCGACGCCGTGATCGTTACCGACCTGATCCCCAGCCGCGTCTCGTTGAACATCCCGGCCACCGGCACCGCCACCGTCGCCATCATCGGCGCCTCGGCGACCGCGCACGCCGGGGCACACGTCGAAGCCCACCGCCGCTCCCACATCACCGCACTACCCGACTCCGACGTGCGGATCTACCCCGGCGCCGCCGTCGACCGCAGGCAAGGCGCGTACGTGACACTCGCACCCGAATCCCGCATGCCCGAACGCGGCGGGGCGCTCCGGGACAACGCCATGCAGCAACGAGCACGCGGGCGGTAACGCGAAAGTTTGGGAAAGGGCCCAGCAGCCCAGGCTGACGGTCAGCCCGGCGATACAACCGCCTAAAGCCGCAGGAACCGTCAAAGGCCGTTTGCGACGATAGCCACCAGCAGGCCGGCGACGAATGCGGGGCCGAGAGCGGCTTGCTGGCGGCCCCGTGATTTCGCGTGGAGGATCACGAGAGTAATGGCGACCTGGGTGGCGAGGATGGCGACGGCGATCGCGGTCCAGGAGAGCCAGCCGGCGAGGAAGCCGCATGCTGCGGCCATCTTGACGTCACCGAGGCCGTAGCCGTCGCGGGCGATGAGCGCGCCGAGCAAGATCCAGCCGCCGAAGATCACGCCGCCAACAAGCGCACGCAGCGGGCTACCGGCGCCAGTGGCGAGCGAGATCCCTGTCAGGGCAACGAGTCCCAGGAGGGCAGTGCCGATGGTGAGGATGTTCGGCAGCCGTTCCTCGATGGTGTCGATTGCGGCCGCCGTGATGAGGGCCGCGAGGCTTATTCCGTAGACGACGATCGCCGCGGTGGGGCGCACCGTCGACGCCGCCCACGCAGCGGCAGCCAAAGCAGCGACGAGTGCACACCAGCCGACTAGGGTCGTCCCCCGCCACATCTGGATTGCGGAGCCTGCAAGTGTGGGGCGAGTCGGGTTCAGATCAACCTCAGCCTCGGTTTCGATTTTCATTGCCGGTCGCCGTCGGGAAACTGTCGTCGACGCGGCTTCGGCAGCGCATCACCGACGAGTTTCTGCATGTGCTCGGGCAGGTCCTCCGGCAGGTCGACGTCGCTGACGGAAAGCACGGCTCTCGCCCAGCTGGCGGCGCTGGCGCTGTCCCCGCCGTATTGCGCGATGTGGATCAGGTCGCACAGCGGGATCGGGCTGTAAGGCTCGATACGGCGACCGGTCATCGCCGACTGTTCCGCGATGGCGACGTCACCGATTGCGAGCGCGAGATCCGTTGCGGCATGGGCGGCGTCGATCACCGCCATGGGGAGTGTCCGGTCCTCCAAGCGCTCCGCCGCGGCCATCCAGGAGTATGCCTGACCGCCGGCCTCGGGAAGGATCGGGCCACGGACCAAATCGAGCGCGCGCTGCAGATCCTCAAGCGCATCGCGGGCGTCGCCGACCTTCGAGCGGCGCTCGCTGCGGCGCACCAGGCGAGCGAACAGCTCGCTGTCGAGCAGCCGGTCGGTAAGGTAGTAGCCGCTGTCGCCGTGCGGGATGAACGGCTCTGCGCTCTCCGGGTCCTGGCCCAGCCAGGCGCGCAGCCGGGAGACCACAACCCGCCGGCCACCGGCGGACGGCTGCGCGCCATCGGGCCACAGGTCGGTAATGAACTTGTCTGCGGTGACACCCTGCGCGTACAGCGCCAGATACACGGCAATCTCGACCTGGCGCGGCTGCGGCTTGCCGGGAGCGGGGCCGCGCCCGACCACCCGCGCCGTCCCGAGGATCGCGATCTTCGGCCGCCGAACAGTGTCCGCCTGCCACTCGGCAAGATCATCATCGAGCCTCCGATCCGGGTCACGAGACATCTCGCCATCTGCCAGACCGCCCAGTTGCTTCGGCCGGTCCCGTGGCTCGGTCGTCAACGTGCCGTTGGTTGCGTACGGTATGCCGTCGGCGAGAACAGTTGCAGCGCCGTCTGTCTCGCCATCGAGTATGACGTCATTCATCGCGGCGCTCTTGTCGGCGAGATCCACGGTCGCATCGGTCGTGAGGTTGTCGAGCCGCTGGAAGTCGATAGCGTCCTCGTGCGTCGTAACCTCGTCGGTAGCGGTTTCGTCGGTGTCGGGCTCGGCTGCGAAGAGGCCGATCAGCGCAACGAACTCGTCATCGGCGGTTCCGGCGATCGTGATCGGCTCGCGGCCGAAGATCGTTGGGATCATCGCGGTGCCGTCGGCGGTGATCTCGACGCTGGTGGCGATGCCGGGGTTGGGGCCGCTGGTGATCAGTGCGGCGGCGGCCGGCGGCCCGGCTTGAAGTGATTTGATGAGGTCGGCGGACGCTTCGACGGCGGCGATATCGCGCTCGTCGGCGATCAACACGTGTGGTTCCCACGCGTCGGCGTATGCAGTTTCCGTTCGAGTCTTGGAGATTCGTTCGTCGCGGAGCAGTTCGCGGATCGATTTCGTGTGCACGGCAAGGGCTTTCACCTCGAATGCCAAGTCTTTGACGGTCTGGATTCGATCCGTATCGAGCGCACGCATCCCATCGGCTCTGTCAGCAACGTTGAGGTGGATACCGTCGGTCCACGGCGATTGGGACAGCTCGAGAATGAGGTGGTTGATCAGCTGGCCGGCGCGCTGCTGGTCGCCGCCGATATGCAGTGCGCCGATCTGTTCGAGGTTGATCATGGCGATGCGCCCGTCGGTCGTGGTGCCGACGGTGGCTATGGCCGGGAGCGCTGCGAGCTTTTCGTAGTCGATAGCAACGTCCGGCGTCGCTTCCGGCAGTCGCATGGTCCAGGCGGTGTTCCTGCCGGTAAGCGGCTCAGGCGGCGGGGTCGGCTTGGCTGGAAGCAGTTCTATCGAGTCGGTGTCGATCAGCACGCCGACGATGCCGACGTCGCCGTGCTTCGCGAGGATCGGCGTGATGATGCGCAGTGCTCGGTTGATCCGCTCCGGCGTGCTCCGGCTGGCGCGGCGGCGCAGGGCTCCTTCGGCCCGGGCTTCGAGTTCCGTCGGCGGTTGCGGTGTGCGCTGGCCCGGGCGACGCGATTGCTCCAGTCGTCTGCGCGTGAGCAGCAGCCCGGCCCAGACGATCGCGGCGGTCAGCGTGGTGACGCCCGCGAGCAGCAGGTTCCTTTGCGACAACAGCTCGCCGGTCTCGTTTGCGCCGACGGCTGGGTCCCTCGATATCGGGTCCGAACGAGTTCCGGGTGCAGCGGCGCTTGCAGCGGTATTGGCGTCCGGGCTGCCCGTACTATGTACGCGATCCTGGATGCCTGAGTCGCCAGACGTGGCTTCGTTTGGGGTGCCCGCATCGGCTCGTCCGTGTGCGGCGGGCACCGCCGAGCCATCGGCCTGGCGCGCAGAAGCCGGCGCCCCGGCACCGCTGCCGTCCGAGGTAGTGCCAGCAGACTGCTGCGGACCATCCGCCCCGCTGCGGGCCGGTGCGTCGGGCGCGGGGATGTGGATGGTTTGGCCGGGGTGGATGAGGTCGGGGTTGGCGATGTGGTTCGCGGCGGCGAGTTCCGGATACAGGTTGGCGTCGCCGAGTTCGTCGAGGGCGATCTGGGACAGGGTGTCGCCGGGTTCGACGACGACGGTCTCGGCGGCGCCGTGGCCGCCGGCATGGGGACCGGCCGCGGGGGTGCCGCCTTGTCCGGGCGGGATGTGTGCGCCGGCAGGCAGTTGCAGGATCCAGCCGGGGAGCAGGAATCTCGCGGAATCGAGAGCGCGCCCGTCGGGCTGGGTGTGGCCTTCGTTGAGGGCGGCGATCTCGACGAAACGGCGGCCGTTGCCCAGGGTCTTTTCCGCGATCGACCAGAGGTTGTCGCCCTTCGACACGGTCCACGTCGGCCCGGTCTCAGCCGCGCGCTGCATGGTGCGGGTGGGCGCAGTGGGATGGAACGTCATACCCGCCTGGCCGTGATGTGCGGCGGGTGACGCCGACTGGAACGGGGATGCCATTGCCACGACGGCAACCGGTGCGGGGTGTGGCAGCAGCGGCATGCTGGCGGCGATCGCCGGCGTGGCGGAGGTGGCGATGGTGCCGGCGATGAGCATGCCGACGAGAAGGCCGGCGGCGGATTGCGGCAGGTGCAGGCCGGGCAGGTGCCAGTCGGGCCGGCGGGCGATGCGGGAGACGATCTCCATGAGCACGGTGATGGCGAAGATGGCCCAGGCGACGAAGCCGACGATGACGAGGAAGCCGAGGAACACATGGCCGGTGTCGCGTTCGGTCAGGCGCTGCCAGATCTCGGCGAGCCCGGGCACGTGGTCGGGTAGCAGCGGGCCGCCGAGCTTGTAGAGAGCGTACGGGGCGCCGATCAGCATTGCGGCCAGGGCTATCAGGGCGATGAGGCGGCGGACTTGGCGGGCGACGAAGGCGATCATGGGGTGCCTCCCTGCTGATAGACGACCTGGGCCTGGCCCGCTCCGGTGACGGTGAACGCGTCGATACCGACCAGCGGCAGGAACACCGTGTCCTGGTGCAGGGTGACGGTCGCGGCGACGTCCAAACCTGTGACGGTGACCGTTCCGGTGGCACCCGCCGCCGTCAGGTAGTCCTGCGCCGCAAAGTTGGCGGCTTCCGGGTCGATCGCGACATCACCGGGCCGGTAGGTCGCGGCCGCCGCGCGGGCCGCCTCGGAAGCGATCGCCCCGGCGTGGTCCAGCGCCCGGGCCTTGGCTCCGCCGTCGACGACCAGCCCGAGGATCATCATCAGCGCGACCGCGGCGATGAGCATCATCAGGGACATTCCGCCGGAACCGGCGTCGGAGCGCCAATCGATGCGCTTGCTCGTCGCCAGCCGGTCGTGATCCGATGGTCTGCCCGGTCGCGGCGATTCCGGCTGCGCCGCCCGCACCGCGGGCTGGTCACGTTCCGCCACTGTCGCAGGCGAATGACGGCCCCGCTGCCGCACGGTATGGCTCGAGACTGGTTGCGCTGGTGTGGGTTTCACAGTCCCTCCCGATCCGGGTCGAGCGGGCTGGCCGCGGTCGCGGTGACGGTGTGGCTGCCGGGCCAGCCGGGGATCGCGAGATCAGACCAGGCGACGGTGCAGTCGACCGTGACCGTGACGTGCGCAGGCGTGCCGGGCGCGGCCGTCAATCCGGTCGTGTCGACGGTGATCGTGTCGGTTTGACAGTCGATGCCCTGGTTGCGGAGGCTTGTGGTGACGACCAATCGCGCCTCGGCTTCGGCCTCGGTCGGGGTGTGTTGGGCGCTGGCTGCGCGCGCCCCGGCAGCGGCCGCCTGTTGAACGCGGGACTCGCCCGTCGCGGTGCGCCCGGCGGCGACTCCGACCAGGATGATCAGGACGATGGCGGGGGTGATGATCACGAGTTCGAGCGCGGGCGCGGCCGAACCCCGATCCGACATCGCCTGCCTCAGCACGTGTTTGATCCGGTTCATGGCAGGGTCTCGATGTTGGCGGAGGCCTGCCCAGCGACATGCGGATGGGCCAGCGGGACCAGGTTCGGGGCGGCCGCTGTGACGGTCACGGTGATCTGCTGGCCGGCCTGGGTGACGGTGATGACAGCATCCGTGAGCGTTCCGGCGGCCTTGCCGGTGACGAAGTTCTCGGCGGCTTGCCTGCCCCGGTCGGTCGAGGCCGGTGCCTGTGTTGCGGCGCGTACCCCGGCCTGCGCAGCGGCGACCGCGAGGGACCGGGCGTAGGAGTGCAGGCCGAACTGGACGCCGCCGAAGATCAACAGCAGCACGGTGGGCATGAGCAGGATGAACCCGAGCGATGCGCCGCCCGAGCCGCGCTCCCCAGACCACCGGCCCCGGCACAACGGCACGCTGCCGCGCTGTCCGCTGCGGGTTTCGCGGCGCGGTGGGGGTTGGGGTCGGATTTTCGTCATGGCTGGTGCCGCCAACTCGTTGGGCCGGATCGGTTAGGGGTTGAGGTCGGCGGTTTTGGAGTGGATGACGGCGACGATGGCGGCGACCACGATGCCGGCTGCGACCACGCCGCCGATGGCGATCAGGACGTGTTCCAGTGAGACGCCGCCGGAGCCGCGTTCGGGTTCGACGCATAGCGCTTCCACTCTGCGTCGCAGGGTGAGCATGATCGTGGAGTACAGCATGGTAGCGAACGATGAGATAGTCATTTCGGCTCCTCCAGGTGGGTGCGGGACGGGTTGCGGCACAGGGCATGTGGTGCCTTTCAGGTTGCGGTCAGCTGGGTGATCGCCGGGTAGAGCAGGAATGCCATGGTGGCCATCGCAAGCAGCGCTTTGGGGATGGCCATGCGGCCGGAGGCGACCTGGGCGGCGGCGATCTCGTCGGTTTGCAGTTGGGCGCGTAGCGAAGTGGCGCGGGCGAGCAGCGTGTCGTAGATGGCGGCGCCCTGGGTGCCGGCCCCGGCGGTGATCGCGGACAGGTCGGCGAGTTCGTCGACGCCCATTTCCTCGGCGAGGTCGGCGATGCCCTGCCAGTGGGAGTGTCCGGCCCGGGTGGCCGAGTCGATCGCGCCCTTGATCCGTCGGAACGTCCACAGGGGCGATGCGGCGGCCGCGTCGTCGAGGGCGGCGCCGGGGCCGGCTCCTGCGGCGCGGTGCAGCGCGACCAGTTGCAGGAAGGCAACCAGGCTGTGGCGCATTTCCAGCCGTGCCTGGTCAGCTTTGCCGGTGACGTGGCTGGCGACAGCGACCCACACGAGCGCGGCGCATGCAGCGGCAATACCGGCGGGAATGACCGCCGGAACATGCAGGCCGAACGCCGTGAAGATCAGCAGATAGATCGGACCGACCAACAACGTCGCCGCAGTCAGCGCGACGCGGGTGAGCAGGAACTCGCCGCGCCGCATCCCGATCACCGCCAGGTCACCGTCCGGGGTGGTGAGGTGGGTTGCGGCAAGCCACGTCTCGAACCTGGCCTGCATAGCGGCGATCCCGGTGGCAGGTTTATCGGGCTGCCCGGCTTGCACAATGGTGCTGGCAGCGCTGGTGTGGCCGGGCATGCGCAGTGCGGCGAGCAAGTCCGGCCGGCCCGGGACCAGCGCGGTGATGATCATGGCGATGCCGAGGCCGGCCGCGCCACCCGCCGCAAACAAACCCAGCATGGACGGGCTCATGACGACGCCCCCGTCATACCCGTGCCGCGATATGTTGCCGCAGCACTTCCCGGAGCAGCGTTCCTGGCGGTGACGCTCGCGGCTTTCCCTTCGTCGTGTGTCAAAAGCCGAGCTGGGCTGGGGGTGATCGACAGCCTGCGGAGCATGACGAGCGCGCCGATCACGATGGCGGCCAGCAGAGCGAGGACGAGCTGTCCGGTGATGGTGCCGTAGACCTTGGCGTAGGAGGTGAACGCGGCCACGGCGACGACGAACAGGATTTGGACGATGACGATGGTGCGCGCCTCCGATCTAGGCTCGGCCCGGTCGGTTTCGATCCGGCGGCGCGCGGCGACATCGTCGGCGAGCTGCCGGGCGAGCACGCGCAGCATGTCCGGGGTGCGCGCCGACGGGGCGGTCACGGCGATGCCCAGGGCGATGACGACCATGTCGCCGAGCGGGTCGTCGATGTCGTCGGCGAACCGGCGCAGCGCTTGCTGTCGGTCGCCGCGCGGGGAGGACAGGCCGGCTGCCAGCCGGGTTGTCGGTTCTTTGATGGCGGCCGGAGCGTGGGCCGCAGCGTTGACGATGGTTTGGATCGGTGAAGCGCCGGCGGCCATGGAGTCGGCAAGGCGCCGAACCCACTCCTCCAGGCCTTGGAGCACGTCGATGCGGCGTTTGGCGATGGCGGCGGCGCCGAAGAAGTACGGCAACCCCGGCACCGCCAGGGCCGTGACGATTCCGGCGACGGGCCAGCCCGACACCGCCCACACAGCGACACCGGCCAGTATCGCAATCGCGATCGTGCGGCCCTGTTTACCGGTGACGGCCTGACGCCAGCGCAGCAACGACGCCGACCGGGCCGCCGGACCAGGTGTCGCTGGCTGCGATCCGGGGTCGCGGCCGTAGATGCCGGCGGCCACCAGGAGGGTGCCGGCGATGAGAGTGGCTCCGCAGATCGCGGACAGCAGCGGGATCATCGTCATACCCGCTCACCTGCCTCCCAGGGTTGCGGCCAGGCGCCGTTGGCGGCACTCAGCCAGGTGAGGTCGAAACCGGTACGGCGGCACCAGGTTTGGTTCTCGGGAAGGTGCTGCGGGTAGCCGCGCGGGTCATCCGGCCGGCCCGGGTCGGGGGCGAAGATGCCGGTGGTGGCGGGCTGGCCGTTCTCCCCGACCGGGCCGACCTCCACAATGTCGGACACGAACCTGCGCTTTCGTCCCGCCACGGTCGGGATGGTGTCGATGTAGATGATGAGGTCGACGGCGGTGGCGATCTGGGCCATCGCCGCGTCGTGGTTCCAGTTCGGCTTGTGCTCCCCCAATAGCGACGCGAGGGCTTCGAAGGTGCCGGTGGCGGAGTCGGCGTGGAATGTGGCCATCGATCCCTTCATGCCGCGCGACATGGCCGCGAGCATGGGGATGACCTCGGCGCCGCGGACCTCGCCGACCAGGATCCGCTCCAGCCCGTGGCGCAGCAGCTCCGGGAAAATGTCGGCCAGGGTGACCTCGCCGGCGGCCTTGCCGTCCGGGCCGCGCTCCCCCGTCGCCGGCCGTGCCTCGGCCGGCAGGATCAGCGGGAACCGGCCGGACAGCTCGTGCAGCAGCAGCTCGTACTCGGTCTCCAACGTCGCGAACCGCTCCATGTCCGGAAGACACCTGGCCAGCGCTCGCAACAGCGTGGTCTTACCGGCGCCCGGCGATCCCACGATCAGCATCGAGCGATGCGCGGTGACGGCGGCGGCCAGGAACGCGGCCATCGACCTCGAGATCGTGCCCATATCGGTGAGCTGGTCCAAGGTGACGTCGACGAAGCGGTGGCGGCGGATCGTGACCTGCGGATGCGGGGTGATCGACCACTGCGCCGCCAGGCGGGAGCCGTCCGGCAGGCGGATGTTCAAAAACGGCCAGGCCGTGGTGACGGCCCGCTCGTTCTGGCCGTGATACGTGGCGATCGACCGCAGCTGCTCCAGCAGATCCGCGTCGGATTCGGCGACCGGGGCGACTGTTTCGCTGTGCCCGTCGGCGAAGCGCTTGATCGCCGGAGCGGCGCCGTTGATGAATATCTCCTCCACCTCGTCGTCTTGCAGGAGCTGTTCGATGCGGCCCAGGCCGAACATCGCCGCCAACACCGCCTCGCCCAGCGCCGCCTCCTGCCTCGCGGTCGGCGGATTCCCGGCGGCGGTCTCCGCATCAGCCCACGCTGCCGTGCGCTCGCCGATCAACCCGATGGCCAGCTGCCGCTGCTCGGCCCGATCCAAACCCGGCCCGCCGTCCTGGCTGTAACGGTCCAGGTCCGCGTTCACCTCGGTTTGGATGCGGCGAACAATCGCGAAATCAACTGCCGCAGGCTGGGTTTCATCACGGAGCCATGCGGCACGCGGGCCGCCGTTGCGATCGTCGCCCCAATCATCACTGGGGTGGGGATTAGTGCCGTTGATGCGGCCGTTCAGGATCGACGTCATGACGCGCCGCCCACCCGGACTGCGGCCGGTTCCGGGGTGCGAGAGGGATGTCGCGCGGCGCTCGCCTCGCTGGTCCGGCCGGCACGATGCACGGCCTGCGCCGTGGCGGGCCCGGTTGCGATCGTGTCTGGCTCGCCTTGCCGCGCAAGGGATGTCGCGAGTTTGGCCGCGGATCGCATCAGCGGCGTCGACGCGATCTGGCGGGGCGCGGGCAGTGCGTCGACGAGCGCGCCCGCTGAAGCCGCATCCCAGGCCAGCATGCCGGCGACCGGCGCGATATCTGCCATCGCGGCGCGGATGTCGCGCTCCGAATACGGCCGGCCCGCACCAACGATCACCGAACGCAGGACCCAGTCCTCTGCGCTGGAGGCACGCTGCGTGGACGTGCCCAATATCTCCCCCGCCACCGCCGCGACAGTCTGCGCAGCGTGGACGGCGGGAAGCGTGGAGCGCATCGCGACGAGGACCAGGTCGGCAGCAACCGACAGCGCGTCGTGGCGCACCGGTGCGGGGATGCGGCCGGCGTCGACGATCACGTCCACGCCAAGATCCGCGAGCGCTACGGCGATGGCGGGGTAGTCGATGGCTTCTGTCTGCCGGGTCGTACCGGCACCGGGTAGTAGCCACCGGTTCTCGTCGAGGGTGACGACGTTCGCCCAGATCGCCTCGACCATGCCGGAGCGTCTCGCGGCGACGCGAACGCCGGTCAGGCCCCGGCCTCCGACATCCGCCCCGGCGGCGTAGCCGAGCACCAGCGAGCCGCCTGCCGGGTCGGCCTCGATCAGCAGTACCGGGCGGGGCCAGGTGAGCGTCAAACTCAACGCGGACGCTGATGCGCCGGGCGATCCCTTTCCTGCGATGACGGAGATGATCATGGCTGTCATCGCCCGGCGATCACGATGATCACGGCAACACTGGCTGCCGACCAAGCGGCTACCGTGGCCGCATCGGCGCTGCCGACCAGCACGTCGACGGTGCGGCCGCCCGAAGCATCAGTGGCGCCGACCGCGTAAACGACGGCCCGAATCGGACCGGTCGACCGCACCGCGGCTTGTGCGGCGGATTGACCGTCGCGGTCTGCGCGGGTGATCCAGACCTGTTGTCGGGCAGCTAGTTCCGTGGTGGGCAGCATGCCGGGTTTGACGGCGACGCCGACCAGCGCCTGGCCGTCGGCGGGGATCTGCCCGGCCATCACGTCGCCAATTGTGAGGAGGGAGCCGGCGTGTAGGTCGGTCGCAGCGAGCTTGCGTATCGCGGTGCTGCGTTCGGTCCAAAGCATCGGATGCAAAGCTGGGTCGGTGGCAATCTGGGCCTCGACGAGATCGGCGGCCGCGATCGGCTGCCCCCACGGCACATCCGCCGATAGTGCGACCACGGCGACGCGGTGCGAGGCGCTCGAGGCGAGTCCATAAGCTCCCACGGCGCCGAGCACCACCAGCACCGCGCCCGCGGCGAGTAGCAGCGGCCGGCGCCGCCGTTTCGGCTGCGGCAACGCGGGCGCTGGCAAAACTCGGCCCGGCTCCCCGTCGAGACGCGAGGCCGGGGCTGCGTCACGACGTGTTGCGGCGCCGTTCTCTGTGGTTCGAGTTTCGGTTCGAAGGCTCATCGCATTCCACCAGGTCTCTTTGCGTGTCGTTAGTTGCCGGCGACGATGACGGTGCGCCACTCGCCGACCCGGACCGGTGCCATCGAGCGGGTCGTGACGCTGTCGGTTCCGGCTTCGCCGGTGTTCGCCGACCAGGTGATCGCCCAGGTTGCCGACGCGGTGACCGGCCACGCTCCCGTTCCGTTCGTGCGCTCATCGAGGGAGCGCAGTCGGTATGTGTAGCCGCACGGCGGAGCCCACAGATCCGCACCCGACCACGGCGCCTTGCCGCCGCCCGTGCACGAGACATCAACCGCATCGGGTTCACCCATCGACCACGTCACCGAGGCCAGTGTCGCGGTCGCCGTGACCGTCACCGTCCGATCCGTGGCCGAAGCCGACACCGGATCCGGATTCGAAACCCACAGCCACACCGGAACATTCACCGCCACCTGCTCCGCATTCGGCCCAAAGGCGATACGCGGCAACGGAATCGGCAGCTTCGCAATCGCCTCCTGCGCCAGGGAGTACGGGTCCGGCGGCGGATCGGTGTTCTTCAGTACTGCGAATATGTCCGGGGCTTGCCAATCAGTTGCGCCGCAGCCCGTCTGCATCAGCACATAGTCGGCCGGGTCCGCACCTGCGGGGATGTACTGCATCCAGACCGGGTCATCAGGTTTGGGTTGCCCAATAGCAACTGCAAAGCAGGGTTGGTCGCTGGAATTTGTCGGTCCCTGGCCCTCTCCATCTCCGTTTATGCCTGCGCAGACAACGTACTCGAACGAAATTGGGTCCAAATATCCACAGGTCTCAGCAGATGCGATTGGTGTCGTCGCGACACTGAATATGGCCGCGAGGCCAGCGCTCGCGACCACGCACAGGAGTGAACGAACTGCGATCAGCATGACTCGGGCGGATTCGGTGTCGTGATGTCATTCAGGAACCAGAGCTCAGGTTTTTCGCCATAGTAGAAGCTGATACTGAACGTTCTCGAAAATCGGGACACGACGTCAGGTTTCAGAACCGATTCGCCTTGGCCGTCAATCACGTTGTACTTACTGAGATCCACACACGTCTTGATCTGCACATTATGTTTGACCGCGCTGAGAACCTCGGCGGTGTAGCCAGCTTCGCCGACCTGATGAATGCCTTGTTTGATGAACGTGTTGATCAACGACATCTGCTTCAGCGCCGCAGGGTCATTGGCGTACTGGTAAATCGTCGTCTTCCAGTCCTTGCCGCCGGGATCTTGCAGGGACTGATCGAACACGCGCATCGCGTTTCGCCACACCGAGACAGCCTGATTCGCGATCTTCAAATCCGCCCCGGTGATCGTGGCGGGGATCGTGACCGGGATGGCGTCGTATACGTCGCCGGTGACGGTGGTCGACGGCGCGGTCGACGAGACCGTGGTACCTGTCGTCGACGTGCTGGTGGGTGAGCTGCTCGTGGTCGTCGTGCCGTTCAGCCACGATTCGATGGGGTCCGGGGTCGTCGATCCGGCGGTCGTCGGCGCGGTCGTGCCCGCCGTGTTGGTGGCAGGGTCTGAGGTTGTGCTGGGTTCGGTGGCCGTGATGGCGGTGCAGGAGGCAAGCGTCATCGTGGTCGCGGTCAGTACGGCTGCGATCAATCGCTTCATCGCTTCGTCACCTCCCCACCGACGATGGAGGTTTGCCCATCGTGCACTCGCATCACGGAATTATCAACATTTCGAGTGAATGCAGCGTGAATCTCGTCGGAATTGCACCTTGCTGACCGACGTTGAGAACGGTGTCTGGCACCGGTGCGGTCGGTCCAGCGGCGCATTCGGATGACCGCGGGCGGCACGGATCGCAGGAGCAGCATCGCCGCGCCGTCCGGCAGGGTGCGGAGCCGTCCCGAGTCAAGGATCGGGATGCGGCGCAGCGATGAGGAGCGGCTGCGTTGCCCGTCATACCCGCGGCTTTCCGCCCAGGTGATTTCGTCGCGGTCGCCGACCACGAAGACGAGATCGCGCAGGTCACCGGCGTCACTGCCACCACCCAAAATGATCTTGGTGGTCGAGGCGTCCCATAGGGTTGCGGCGGCCTGCTCTCCCCATTTGTGGCGGGCCTGTGCCAGGGATTGCAGGATCGCCCAGGTGCAGATGCCGGTGCCGCCGCCCTCCGACATCAGGGTTGGCAGAGATGGCAGGGGTGAGAGGTTGCCGATCTCGTTGAGCATCATCGTGATCGGCGGATCCAGCCTGGCCCCGGGTGATGCGGCGGCGAGATGCCGTGCGGTTTCCACGATGTCCTCGATGAACGCCGCGACCAGGTTCGCCGCCGCCCCCGCCCCGGTCGCGGTGCCCACCAGATACAGGGTGCCGCAGTCTTGGATGAACGCGGCGGGGTCGAACTGCTCCCCCGGCGCAGGCGACACCGCTGCCAGCACATCCGGATCGCCCAGCGCGGCCAACGACTGCCGGACGCCGAGCCACACGGAGTCGCGCTGCCGCGGGTCGGAATCCGCCACCGCGTTCAGGGCGGTGGCCCAGCCGGCGGGTGCGCGCGGGTGGGTGTCGAGGATCGCGATTGCGTCCTGCACCGCCGCCGGGGTGAGCGACCAGCGATACAAGTCCGCCGCGCCCCGGTGATCCAGGGCGGCGGCCATCAGCAGGGCGCGCAGCGCGGCCTCGGTCTGGCCCTGCCAAAACCCGCCATCCTCGGCGCCCTTGCCGGTTCCCGCGGCCAGGCCGGCGGCGCGAATCATCGCCGTCATGGGCTTGTCACAGCCCCGGGTCAAAGACCAGCGCAAGCCGACCTGCATGTCGCCGGCGAGATGTTGCGGATCGAACACCGCCACCGGGCCGAGAGTCTTTCTGGCTTCGATGGTTTGGTGAATGTTGTCCGGCCGGGTCGAGGTCGATATCACCGCGCCCGGTGCGTCGAGGATGACGTTGACCACCAGGTACCGGTCCTTACCGGACCTCGCGGCGCCGAGCACCACGACGGAATCCTCGACCGACGTCCACGCCTCAATCCCACGTGCCACGCCGATCCGGAACCCGACATCGTGTGCTTCCGGTTTGTGGATGGAGGGGCGGAGATGCCGGCCGCGTTTGCGTACCGCGCGCGGCGAACAGGCATGACGGATCTCCCGCTTCGAGGCCGTTCCGGGCAGCCGGAACACATCCACGCTGGTCGGGCTCGAGCTCGTCGCGAACAGGCGGCGAGCGGCAACCACCAGAGCGATCGCGATGCCGACGATGACGGCAGTCACTGCCCAGTAGATTGTCGGGCCAGGCGCCGCCTCACCCCATGCCCCGGCGGGTTGGCCGGTGTGGGCGAAGGCTTCTACTCCGGCGAACAGCCCGCCGTGGGGGTGTTCGCCGGCGATGACAATCGCGAGCGCGCCGCCTGCCCACAGCGCACCGATGAGCCCAGCCGCGCCGAGAATGATGGCGGCCCAGGCGGTGTCGTTCGACGGGCGCACCGTCGATTGGGTTTGCGTCATCGCGACACCCCCATTGCCGCGACCCTGGCCGGTTGCCGGTCTCGCCTGTTGTAGAGGGTTGGGGCCTCGCGGCGCTGCTGCCCGGCCCGCTGCTTCTCGATGCCCTGCTGCTCGATGCGCTCTTGAAGGCCGGGCGGCTGGCCGGACCCCCACTGCCTGGTGGGCAGTTCGTCGAGAACTCGGCGGGCGGTGGCGATCACCCGGGTGCCAGTCTGCCGCACGGTAGCCAGGCCCTCGTCGCGGCTCGCCCAGGTGGAGATGTAAGGAAGCGAGTAGTCGGAGGTGTCCATTCCGTGCGCCGCGCCGATCAGGAACGCGACCGACTCGGCCTCGACCTCCTTCGACCCGCGCGTCACCGCCATCGCCGCCGCCAGATCCACCCGGCCGTCCTCACCCCGCGGATCATGGAGCAGCGCGTGCCCCAACTCATGACAAAGCGTTTTTACTCTTGCTGCGTCATCCATGTCGGCCCGGATCGTGACCGTCATGTCGCTCCAGTTGGTCATTCCGTTCGCCCCGCCCAACGTGGCGGCCGATGGCGAGTCGCACAGCGTGAACCCTTGTGCCGCAACCTGTTCCGCCAAACCGGCCCACAGCCCGTCCGGGGCACGGCCAGCCAGAATCAGCGGCGCGGGCGGCTGCGGGATCGGCTCGCCCTCGGTCTGGGAAATGTCGAACACGGTCGCCAGATCGAACGGCCTGTTCGGGTTCAGTCGGGATCGCTGCCGGACCGGCGCGCCCGGCCGGGCACGCTCGGTCCGCGCCATGCGCCGCCACTCGCCGCTGCCGAGGTCCCTGGTTTCGCGCCACTGGATCCGGTTCGGCCGCAGGATCTTGTAGCCGTGTTGGCCACCCTGGACCTGCCGACCCATCGCCTGCCACTGCCGAAAACCCGCCACTATCGACGGCTCCGCTACTGTCACCCGGCCGTCCGCGAACGCGGCCTGATGCTGCGCGTAGATCAGCAACACGTTGTCGAACGAGTAGTTGTGAAGCCGGGCCGCGGCCGTCATCGCCGCCCGCCAATCATCCGACGCAAACACCGCCTCGACCGACGCCGCCAGCGCCTCCTGCACCGCCTTGAGCCGGTCGTCGACATCGTCCGTACCCATCACAGAGCCTCCATCTACTCGCTGCTACGAGGTGTCTGCTGAGTAAGGGCGCCCGGGCCGCGCGCTAGTGGGGCAGAACGACTCGCCCAGGGGCAGCGGAATATTGCCTGAGCTGCAGTTTTACGGCATCGAAATATTTTGTAAGTGACGCAGCGATGTCCTGCCGGACCTTGGTACCGGTGGCGTGGTAGTACGTTGCGGAATCGCCCGTTTGGATTCGTGGCTCACGCATGGGGGCGCGAATAACGACTCGAAGGTGTTACGGACCGCCGTTGCGCTTCGTCATCGTTTCGGGCTGCCCACAGATACGCAACTGAAATGCATCTCGTCGGACCGGCCGGCGGCCAGCTCCGTGACGGTCGCGTGGGCGTTTTGCGAGCAAGGTCTTGCGCAGGCAGGGCCGCTTTCCGCCTGTCGGCGATAGCGGCGGGACACTCGTCCGGTCGGTCGCCGCACTCGCTGGCGCGGACGTGGCCTCCGATATTCGCGAGGTCACCTGCTCGCTGGGTGATGGCGATGTCGATCGCGGCTCGGCCATGAGAGGCACGGGAGGAAAACTTGATGTAATCGAACATTCGTTCGATACTGTTCGCCATGTGTCCTGAGGCGTTGGCGGAGCGTATGGCCGCCTCCTGCTATCCCGGTGGACTTTCCGCCTCGGTGAGTGGCCGGCTGTTGGAGGACAGGTTGTCTCGTGAGTGGGTTTACGAATCCGGATGTGCCGTGGCCGGTGATGGAGGCCCAGTTGTCGGGCCGGCCGGTTCCGGTCCGGGAGGATGCCCCGGTGTCGCGGAAGCGGCGGGCCTACGTGCCGGGGCCGTTGCGGCGGGCGTCCCCGGGGGTCCGGTTCGCCGAGTTGCACACGCACTCCTCGTACAGCTTCTTGGATGGTGCGTCCGGGCCGGAGGAAATGGCCGAGGAGGCGGCCCGGCTGGGTTTGTCGGGTCTGGCGGTGACGGATCATGACGGCCTGTACGGGGCGCCGCGGTTCGCGGAGGCGGCCGACGCGTTGGGTTTGCCGACGGTGTTCGGCGCCGAGTTGTCGATCGGTCTCACCGCGCCGGTGTCGGCGAGCGGCAAGGCGGTCGGGGCGCGCACCGGTATCGCGGACCCGCCCGGGCGGCACCTGCTCGTCCTGGCACGGGACCCGGCGGGGTATGCGGCGCTGTCCCGGGCGATCAGCCTCGCGCATCTGCGCGGCGGCGTGAAAGGGCATCCCGTCTATGACCTGGACGAGTTGGCGGATCTCGCCGCCGGGCGCTGGCTGATCCTGACCGGCTGCCGCAAGGGCGCCGTGAGGGCGGCGCTCGAAGGCGCTGGGGGCGGCGAAATGTTCGCGCCGGGCCCGGCCCGCCGGGAATTGGACGGGCTGGTGGACCGGTTCGGCCGCGGCAACGTCGCCGTGGAACTGACGTTCGCGCTGGAACCGCTCGCCGACGAGCGTTACGAGGCGCTGGCCGGCCTCGCGCAGACGGCCGGGCTGCCGCTGGTTGCGACCAGCGGGGCGCATGTTTCGTCGCCGGCGAAACGCAGGCTGGCGGCGACGATGGCCGCGATCCGGGCCAGGCGTTCCTTGGACGAGATGGACGGGTGGCTGCCGGCGTGGAGCGCGGCCATCCTGCGCTCACCCGGCGAGATGGCGGACCGATTCTCCCGGTTCCCGCAGGCCGTAACCACGGCCGCGGACCTGGCCGGCGAATGCTCCTTCCCGCTCAAGCTCGTCGCCCCGGACCTGCCGCCGTTTCCCGTCCCCGAGAGTCACGACGGGGAGATGGACTACCTGCGGCACTTGACGGCCGCGGGAATGGCCCGCCGTTACGGCCCGGCCTGCGCAGAAAACGAGCCGGCGTACCGGCAGGCGGAGCACGAGCTGGCGCTGATCGAGCGGCTGCATTTCCCCGGCTATTTCCTGATCGTATGGGAACTGACCCAGTTCTGCGCCGAGCGCCGCATCCTGTGCCAGGGCCGAGGCTCCGCGGCGAACTCCGTCGTGTGTTACGCGCTGGGTATCACCGCCGCCGACCCGATCCGCTACCAGCTGCTGTTCGAGCGGTTCCTGTCCGAGGAGCGCGGCGAGCCGCCCGATATCGACGTGGACATCGAGTCCGGCCGCCGCGAGGAGGTCATCCAGCACGTCTACAAGATGCACGGCCGGCACAACGCCGCCCAAGTGGCGAACGTCATCACCTACCGCGGCAAATCCGCCGTGCGGGATGTCGCCCGGGCTCTGGGCTACGGCAGAGGCCAGCAGGACGCCTGGGCGAAGACGGTGGAGCATCACCGCTGGGCGCAACCCGGCCAGAGCGGCAACACCGACACCGACGGCGACGCAGGTGGGGTTCCGGCGTTGGTGCGTGACCTGGCCGGGCAGATCGCCGACCTGCCCCGGCATTTGGGTATCCATTCCGGCGGCATGGTGCTGTGCGACCGGCCGGTCATCGAGGTGTGCCCGGTCGAGCCCGCCCGCATGAAAGACCGCACCGTGCTGCAGTGGGACAAGGACGACTGCGCCTACGCCGGGCTGACCAAATTCGACCTGCTCGGCCTGGGCATGCTCTCCGCGATCCGCTACACCTTCGACATGGCCGAGAAGTGGGACGGCACGGAGCTGTCGCTGTACGGGATCCCGGCCGACGACCCGAAGGTGTTCGACATGCTGTGCGCCGGCGACACCGTCGGCGTGTTCCAGATCGAATCCCGCGCGCAAATGTCCACCCTGCCCCGGCTCCGCCCCCGAACCTTCTATGACCTGGTCATCGAGATCGCCCTGATCCGCCCCGGCCCGATCCAGGGCGGGGCCGTGCACCCCTATCTGCGCCGCCGGGACGGCCTGGAACCGGTCACCTACCCGCACCCGTCTCTCGAGCCGGTCCTGGGACGCACCCTCGGGATCCCCCTGTTCCAGGAACAACTGATGTCGGTGGCCGTGCAGGCCGCCGGCTTCACCCCGGGCGAGGCCGACGAGCTCCGCCGCGCCATGGGCAACAAACGCAGCCACGCCAAAATGCAGGCGCTACGCGACCGGCTGTACGCCGGCATGGCCGAAAACGACATCACCGGGACGGCGGCCGACCAGATCTACACCCAGATCGAGGCCTTCGCCTCCTACGGCTTCCCCGAATCGCACTCGATCTCGTTCGCCTTCCTGGCTAACGCGTCCGCCTGGCTGAAGCTGTACCACCCGGCGGCGTTCCTCGCCGGGCTGCTCGGCGCGCAACCCATGGGCTTCTACACCCCCCAATCTCTCGTGCACGACGCGAGACGTCACGGGGTCACGGTCCTGCCCGTCGATATCAACCAGTCGGCGGCCGACGCGACCCTCGAACCGGTAGCGGCCGACCAGCCGCGAACCCCGGCGGTGCGGCTCGGCCTGACCGCCGTGCGCGGCATCAGTGACAGTCTCGCCGGCGCCATTGTCGCCGCCCGCACCGCCGGCGGGCCGTTCGGCTCACTGACGGATCTCACCGCCCGGGCCCGCCTGGACGAGAAACAGTTGGAGGCGCTGGCCACCGCCGGCGCCTTCCAGAGCCTGGATGCCAGTCGGCGGGGCGCCCTGTGGGCCGCCGGGACCGCCGCGCGGCACCGGCCCGGCCAGCTCGACGCGCCGACCGAACCGGAACCGCCCCCGCTGCCCGGCATGTCCCGCCAAGAACTCCTCGCCGCCGACCTGTGGTCGACCGGCATCAGCAGTGACTACCCGACCAGCCTGATCCGCGGCCGGCTCGACCGGCTCGGCGTCCTCACCGCACAGCAGCTTCGCGGCATTGCCGACCGCACCCGGGTCACCGTGGCCGGCGTCGTCACCCACCGGCAGCGCCCACCCACCGCGGGCGGTGTCACGTTCCTCAGCCTGGAGGACGAAACCGGCCTGCTCAATGTCGTCGTCCCCGCCGGGGTGTGGGCGCGTCACGCGCGCGTCGCACGCACCGCCCGGGCGCTGGTCGTCCGCGGCATGCTCGAACGCAGCGGCCACACCAACGACGGACACCCCGGCGCCATCAACATCGTCGCCGAACACCTCCAACGGTTACCGCTCGCCGTACCGGCAGGATCCCGCGACTTCCGGTGACGACACCCGACTCACGAGCCGAACCGACCCGCAGAACACACAGAAAGCAAACCGGCCCGGACACGGCGAGCGAGCAATGGTGCTGGCGCGGACATCGAGCTACTGGCGATCCCGGGCGCCCGGGGACAAGGGGAACGGCGCAGCCGCACCGCACTCGATGACAGTGGCCAGGCTGGCGCACCCACCACACACCGCGAACGATGGACGACGCGGCGAGCGGCCGTCGGTTCGCCGGCTTCCCGGCGCCTGTCACAGGCGACTCGGTCAGGTTCGGGAGCGGGAAGTGCCGTGGCTGGATGATTTGCTGGGCCTACCCACCGCCAGACTGTCCGCGGATCGTGCCCGCCCTGCACGCAGGGTGCCCAGCGCTCACGGAATGAGCGGCCCGGGGGCGAGAATGGGGCCATGGAGACTCCGGCGGACACAGCTCAAGGACGCTCCGATCCGCCGGGGCGGTGCTGGTGCTGCGGCTCGATCGACGACCCGGGCCTCTTGGTCCATCTCGGCAACCATCCGGAAGTGGCGATGTGCCTTCCGTGTGCCCGGTGGGCAGCCAAGGAGGCCGGGGCGATCGAGGACCGGAGCAAGTCCGGGCCTCTCGTCACCGTGCGCGAGGGCTTCCGGGGGCTACGCCATGAGGTTCTGAACCGCAATTGGCACCGTCACCCTGTGTTCGAGCGGCCGCTGCGCTGGCTGGGCAAGCACTTGCCGTAGCGCGTCACCGCTCGCCTGGTTCGAGGGTGAGCTGCGTCCGATGGAAGTCGTAGTGCCGGGTGCCGTAGTGATACACATCGGCGACGGTCATCGTTTCCGTGAAGAACGGGTCCCACCGGACGGGAAAGTGCATCCGCCTGCCCAGCGACTCCTCGCTCTCGGCGTCGAGACGGCGATGAAGCCGGCTCACCGTGCGGTCCAAGAGCCCTGCCAGGCGGGCACCGTGGAACACGACCGCGCCGCCGCACCCGCCGAGATAGTTGATGACATGGAAGAGGCGCGTCCCGGCGTTCAGGACCGCTGCGAACCGACGACCGAAACAATCGGGCAGCCTCCCGAATAGGCGTACGCCGGGCAGCAGCCGCCACACGATGAGGTAGCCGAAGACCATGTGCCACAACATCTGGCCGTTCGTCCACCGGGTATCCCGCGTACGGCGACCGAGATCGAACGCCGTCGCTTGCTCGACGAGTTGGTGCAAGTCGAGTCGGACGCGCTCCAACTCTTCGTGAATCGGCTGCCGGTCGAACTCGTGCGACACCAGGGAAGTGTCGCATCGGAAGGCCGACATCCGCCAGCTCTGGCTCTGTGTTCCGGGTCGAGGAGTGCCGGGCAGTTATCAGGGCGACGTTGCTGGCCGGGACAGGGCCTGCTCACGCGTTCCGGTGCTGGTCGGTGTCGAACAGCATGGACTCGGTGGTGCCGAGGTCGGTGTGGATGCGGCGGGTGGTGTTGCCGGTTTTCCAAAGCGCTTCGCCCTTGCCGAGGTCGGCGAGGGCTTGGCGTTCGGGGTTGGTGAGGGCGAGTTCGGTTGCGGTGCGGTCGGTTTCACCGGGAGCTTGGCGGAAGATGATCCGCGTGTCGCACAGCGCGACCAGGCCGCGGGCGGTGGCGGCGGCGCTGCTGCCGGCGTCGGCGGCCTTGTCCGTATCCGAGAGCGCGTGCGTGATCAAGACCGTGGACGTGCCGCGAGCCCGGGAGAGGCGCAGCTCAGTGTTGACCCGGGCGAGGTGGGTCGGTGCGGCGAGGATGCGCCAGGCCTCGTCATAGATGATGAACCTGCGACCCGATCCGGGCGCGCCGTCGAGCTGACTGGTGGCGGTGAGCACCGCCAAGGTGTGTGCGAGGTCGTAGTCGGCCACGGCGGCGGTGCCGACGGCGATGATCGGCGATGATGGATCCGGGGTTGCTGTTGCGGGTTGGTCGAGCATGCCGGCGAGCGGTCCGGCACAGAGCTCGCCGAGCGCGGCGCGGATTGGCGCTGCGTGTTCGCCGCCTTCCGCGGCCAGGGCCGTGACGACGTGGTGCAGGGTGGCGGTGGTGTTGGCGTTGCATGCGAAGCCGGTTGCGGCGGTGAGGGTTTCGCGGGCTTCTGGGTGCAGAGGTGTGAGTGATGGTGCGAGGGTTTCGACGATCGCGACCATGAGGGCGGCGCGGCGTTGTTCGGATTGGTGCCGCCAGGCTTGCCCGTCGGCACCGGGTGGTGGGGTGCCGAGGTCGAGCGGGTTGAGCCGCTCGGGCATGCCGGGGCCGATCCGGATGGCCTGGCCGCCGAGGGCTTCGGCGAGGCGGGTCCAGTCGTTTTTCGGGTCGCCTGGCACAAACACGCGGTAGCCGCATGCGATGCCGCGCAGGGCGATGGCCAAGGCGGTGTTGGTTTTGCCCCAGCCGATATTGCCGACGATCGCGATGTTCGTGTTCGACACCGTCTGCTGCTGGTAAAGCTGCCACGGGTCGAAGCAGAACCGCTGCCCGGTGACGGTGTCGTGCCCGATGAACATGCCGCCGTCGGCGGGTTTGCCGGTGAGAAATGGGTAGGCGCCGCCGAGCACGGCGGTCGTATCGCGGTGCGCGGACAGGATGCGCAGGAACTGTCGATCGTGCCGTTGCCCGTCGCTTCGCGGCGATCGTGCGCCGGGCTCGAATTCCGATGCTGATGACGCTGCGCTCCGTCGCTGTGGATGCTTGCTGGTCGTGCCTGCGGTGCGGGTTTCAATGAGGGGCGCTTTTGATCGTCTCGTCATGGCTGTTGTTCTCCTGCAACGGGTTTAGAGCCTGACGCCGGCGGGCAGGATGGTGGCGTTGAGTGCGGCAAGTTGTTGGCCGTAGAGGATGCGGGTTTCGCAGCCGGCCGCCGCCGCAGCTTGCCGATTTCGCGTGGCGGCATCGCCGAGCTCGTCGCGGGTCGCCGCGGTGATGGCGATCAGGGCGGTGTGGCGCATGTCCAGGTGGCCTTCGGCGATCTCGGCTTCGCGTTGCAGTGTGTCGGCTTCGCGGGCGGCTTGCTCTGCGGTGTCGAGGGTGCCGATGCGGCGCCGGAGGGCGGCGTCGGAGGCTTGGGCGGTCTTGTCGCGGCCGATCTGGCGCAAAGCGACCGGGGTGGGGATCGGCTCGTAGACGAGGCTGACCGTGACGGTCGCGCCGGCGGGCAGGATCACCGGCGCCAGGAAAGCGGGATGGGTGTCGAACCTGGGCCACCCGGACACCCACAGGACTTGGTGCCAGGCCGAGTCAGTGCGCACGGTCGACCATGTCTCGTCGACCGCCATCGGACCGGCCGACGCCGCCGCATCCACAGAGCCGCCGGAACCGCTGCGTCGAGCGCCCGCCGGTCCGTCGTGATGGAGCGGGATGCTGGCGGGGTCGACGCCGTCGATGATCCAGTCGGCGAGATCAGATGGGGTGAGCCACTTCTCAAGCTCCGTGTCGGCGGAATCGAGTGTTTCAGCGAGGCCGGCTCGGTGTGCGGCGAGGACTCTCGCGGCTGCGGTGCGGCCGTGGCCGACGCGGCGGATCGCCGCGCGGGCAGTCTTGCCGCCGAGGGTGACCGCGAGCAGCGTCTCGTGCCGCCACGCGGCGCGGAACTGGCTGAGAGTTTCGGCGTACGCGGCCGCCGCAGCAGAAGGAGACTTGCCAACGAGGTCAGCACCGTCACGGCGCCTGGTGATTGCGGTGCCGGTGGCTTCGGCGACGCCGGGCATCTCGACGGTGTCGGGTTGGGTGCGGTGGATGATGTGGATGCGTTGGATTTGGCCGTCGGAGCCGATCGCGGCCAGCGCCCGGCCGAACCCTGTGGTGGCGGCGTCCTGTGTTTCGGCGTCCGCATACAGGAATCCGTTGCCGGTGACCGACGCGATGGCGGTCCAGGTGTCGGCGGCGGTGTCGTGCAGGATCGCGGAGCCGTCTGCGGCGGCGAACACGGCGAGCTGCTGTGCGGTGCCGGGGATGGGTAGCACCCCGGCGCGCGTGGGCCGGTCGGGTTTGGCCAGGTATCGCAGCCGGCCGTTCGCCCCGCGCCAGACGTATTGCACCGCGTCGGGGGTCCATTCGATCAGGGCGCGCCCCTCGACCATCAGCAGGGCCGAGCCCGCGACCGGCGAGATGCCGATGGCGGTGAGGATCCCGGTCGTCATACCCGACGCAACCGTCACGATCGCAACCGCAAGGACGCACGCGGCCAGGGTGATGGCGCGGGTGGCCGATAGGCCCAGGACGAGGCTGTGGTCGGGGCGCTGGGTGAAGCGAACCGGGGTCGCGGTCGACGTGGTCACGGGGTGCCTCCCGGTGTTTTCGGTGGTTGTGGCGCGGCCCGGCGACGGCGCATGCGGATCGGATTGAAGCGGGCGGCGTTCGAGGCGGTGTAGGCGGCGGAGTTGACGTTGCCGACGGCCTCGCCTGCGGCGCCGGGGTGCGGGGCGGCGAGTTCCCCTCCGGCGAACGTCACGAACTTCATCGTGGCCAGCGGCGAGAACGCGGCGACGAACAACCACAAAGCTCCCGTCATCACCTGCGAGGTCGACGCGCCACCCGGTGTGGCGACGGAGTCGGCGAGGGACAGGAACCCCAATGTCAGGACGACGGCGATCGCGAACTTTGCCAGGGCGAGGGCGATGAGGATTTCGAGCCATTTCACGACCCAGGTTTTGGTGCGGTCGGTGGTGGCGCCGGCGAACGCGAACGGGGCGAACACCACGGTGGCGATCACCATGGCGTTGCGGCCGATCAAGACGAGGTGGATGAACAGGAACGCCAGACAGGCCAGCCCGGCGATGATGATCACGACCAGCCAGCCGGCCGTGTCGATCGAGCTGTTCATGGCGAAGATGTTGACCATGGTGTCTTCTGCGGTTTTCTGTGCGGGGCCGAGGATGTAGGCGGTGAACTGGTCGACGACCAGCAGGATCGCCGCGGCGATCGCGGCCGCCGCGGCCCCGCCGAGCAGTGCCAGGGCGGAGCCGCCGACCGCCCGCCACAGCCCGCGGTGATCCCTGCGAAGCATCGCAGTGATTACCTGCAGGGCGAACATCAGCGCGATCAGGAAGAACACCAGGTATCGCATCTGGCCGAGCACGGTTTGGATCCAGCCGGCGGACAGGTCGACGCGTAGCCCGCCGTTCAAATCGTCGATGGTGACCTGGAGCAGGAACCCGGCGGCGTCGACGAAGCCGTGGGCGATGCGGCGAAGGATGTCGCCGACTTGGTCGCCGAGGATGTCCGCGATCCCCGCTGGATGCACGACGGCTACGTGGATGGGGATCATGGCTGGGTCACCACTGCGGCGTGCCGACGTGGGCGATGATGCCGGGCATAAAGTCGCCGTCCGTCTTCGGGGCACACGGGGCGGGACAGGGTCCGGCGGAGATCATGAAAACCAGTGCGGCGGTGCCGTTTTGGGTGTTGCGGGCGCCGACGATCGCGACCCTGGGGTCGTCGGTCAGCTTCGATAGATCAGCCGTCAAGGTTGGTGCGTCGGCCGCGAGTGTGTCGGGTGACAGCGGGCCGGACAGGGTGGCGATCTGGCTCGGGGAAAGTTTGACGGAGTTGTACTGGCCGGGGTCTGGGCACATGCCGGTGCCTCCGGCGATTTTCGACGCGCAAGACGCTGCGAGCTTGTCCAGTGCCGGGTCGGATTGTGCCTCTACGGCGGGGGTGGCGCGCCGGTAGTGGTTGACCGCGATCATCCAATCGCCGGTCTTGTCCACGATTTCGATGTCGGGCTGGGGTGCGGCGGTTTCGGCCTGGTATGACGTCGGGTCGGCGGTGAACGCCTCCGCTTGCCCGGTGTTGAGCCAGGCGAGGTAGCCGGTTCCGGCGCCGAGCAGCAAGGCGCCGGCCAGGGCAACCAGGATTCCCACCTTCGCCTTCGCCGCGGCCTGTGGGTGCGCGGAGGCGGAGCCGATCGCCCACGCGGCTGCGCAGATGATCACCATTGCCACGGCGATGGCAAGGCCCCAGACGACGGCCTGGGAGGCGAGGGATTCGAGGGCGGTGGTGCCCTCGGCTCGTGGCTGCGGCGCCGTCCTCATGGAGTGGCCGGTGTTGGTGACGGCCGCGTTGATGGTGCCGGTTGCGATTGCGGCTATGACGGGGTGGATGGTCATGGCGTGCCTCCGACGTATTCCCAGTGCCAGGGTTCTTCCTGGCCCTGGCCGGGTTCGGCCCACGCGGGGTGGGCCCAGCCGAAAGCCGCCGCATTGGCCTTCAGCCACAGGTAGGTCGGGGTCGTGAAGCCCATGGCGGTGCGGCCGGCCTCGCACATATCCACCGCCAGCGCCCAGCCGTGATTCGAGGTGCCGGGCACCGCGGCGAGGGTGGGCTTTTCGGCGCGCAGCCGCACCTGCACGGCCAGCGACCGGTAGGAGTCGGTGATGCAGATCGGCGATCCCGCGACGGCCTGGTAAGCGGCGGACATGGCGTCCCACTCGGTCGCCGCGTCACACCGCAACAACTGCCCCGCAGCGGACAGCGGGCACAGGGCAGTGGCCGGGATCAGGCCGTTGCTGTAGCCGCCCCAACCCCCGGCGGTGACACCGCCAATACCGGACCCACAAAACGCGGCCATGTCGAAACCAGGGTCGCCGACAGCGCCCGGGTCCGCCGCGCTCGTGCCGGTGCCGTTACCGGCAATGTCCGGGTCCGCGCTCGTACTCGCGTCGGTGGGGTCGCCAGCGTTCGGCGTCGCGCCGTCCGCACCGCCGGCCATTCGGCGTACCGCTGCGACGGCGGCGTTGTAGTGGGCGGCGTAGTTCGAGCCGTCGGCGAACGCGGAGTGCTGCACCTGCTGCGCCGCGATCCACGGCGGAAGTTGTTGCCAGCCGTCGATCGTTTCGAGCCGGTCGAAGAACAATCCGGCAGCCCCTGCCGGGTCCATCCGCACCGCGACCGGCCCCCACGAGTCGCGCTGCTGAAACAGGCCGCGTGAGTCCGGGCCCCCATGGTCGCCGTAGTCGATATTGAGGAGCGATGATTCGGTCAGCGCCGTCATCACCCCGACCACCGCAGCCCGCACGCCCAGGCCCCGGTCCCCCGCTACCGCGACGATCACCGCAGCGTTGGCAGCCTGGTCTGGCGTCAGCCCGGGCGCGGCAACGCCCGTCGGCGAGCACGCCGCGGAGCGGATCGCAGGATCGACAACCCCGCCACCGTCGCTATCGATGCCGCCGCTCGTTGAGGCGAGTGCGGCGAACGCCGTCATCACCAGCGCGACGACGAGCACGGCGGCCACGGTCGGTGTGGCGCACGCGGCGATCACCAGCCGCCTGGATGTGCGCTTCATGATCCGAGTTCCTGGGCGACGGTGCGCGGGAAGATGCGGTCGATCTCGCATTGCGTCAGCGCAGGTGGGCAGGCGCCGGTGATCCCGATGGTCACGGCCACTGACACGGGCTGGTGGCCGGGATACGTGACCAGTTGGTTTCCGGTCACGTCGATCGCGAACGAGCCGGCCGGTAACCCGAGCTGATCGAGCCGGGCTGCGGCCCACGGCGACGGTGTGATCGAGTCCGGGATGAACGTGACCGTGCCGCCGCCGTACCGGGCAACCGGGTCCGGGTCGAAGCTGCGCAGATCGGCGGCCAGCTCGGACGGCGAGCCGATCGGCGGCAACGCCGCCACAGCCATCACCGCAGTAGTCCGGGCGCCCAGATCGACTCGCGGGGAGAAGGTGAGAACCGTGTGGGCGACAGCGCGGGCGAAGACGAGCGGATCCGTCATACCCGCCAAACCGGCCAGCGACGAAGCCGCCGCGCCAGACGCATCAGAGTTGCCAATGGCTGCGGATGCTGACAGCGACCCGCGCGAGCCGGCGACCGACACGCTCGGCAAAATCACGGCTGCGGTCGTCGGAAGCGGCTCCGGCGTGGATGACGTCATCAGCAGCTCCGCCACGTCTGGGACGCCGGGCGCGCGCGAAACCGGCGCCGCAGCGCTCGTCGACAGCGGGACGTGCGCGAAGCCGCTGCCGTAATCGGTGGCACGGCCGGTAGCAACCAGCCACGAACCCCAGGCGGACACGGCGAGCACCGCGGCGACAAGCCACAGCAGACGGTGACGGCGGGGAAGCGGAATAAGTCGCATGATGATCGCCCGGCTCAGCTGATCGTGGTGCCCTGGTCGTGGGCCCAGCCGACCGCGAACCCGGAGGCGCCGATCACGATCGCGGCGACCAGTGACCACAACACCGTGGTCTTGCCCGAGACGGCGCGGTGCGGATTGTTCGTGAACCCGCCGAGCGCCCAGATGATCGCGCCGATGATCACCGCCAGCACGCAAGCAACCAGGGCGAACGGCACCAACGCCGAGACGACGCCCTTGAAGCGGGCGAGCCCGGGGATAGTCACCGTGTCGCCGCCGCCGAGCGGATCGTCCATCAGGAAAACGGTGGCGCCGGCCCACGCCTTGTCGATCAGCATCATGGCAAAACCTCCTGTTCACGCCCGGCGCGCGCCGAGCCTGTTGCTCGTATAGGGCGCCCGGCATCCGCGCTAGTCGCAGGTTGGCCGTCAACGGTGCAGATCAAAAGCAGTTTTGGCGGCAGCGTCGGGCCGCCTGGGGTACAGGTGATTGGCGGACATGTCGCGCCGGTAGTCGTGCATGACGCGGGTGACAGCCTCCTGCCGCTGCGCCCGGGTGGAGCCGGGCGGCGGAGTCACGAGGATCTCGTGCACGGTCTGCATGGTGGCCTCGGCGACCTCGTGGCGGCGGACCGCGGCGATCTGCCGTGCGGCGATGTCGATGTCAACATCGGCGATGTGGATCTGGATGTCGTAGACGCGACCGGTGATCAGCGGGCGGCTGGCGAATCGGAGCGGCCACCTGTCCGGGTCCAGCAGATCTGCGATCGGGGTTTCGATTGTGGGCAGGCCGAAGCGGCCGGAGTCGACGCGGTCCTTCCAGCGCTGCCGCCAGGTGTGCAGGCTGTCGGTGACGGGCATCGGGTCCGCCCAAGTGACGTTGCGACCTCGCAGGTCGAGCATCGCGGCGGCGATCGTGTCGTCGACCGGGTGGAAGTCGCGCGGCAGGACGATCGCGAACATGCGGTCCGCGTCCTTTGATGACCACAGGGCCGCCGACAGTGCGTTGACCGCCGCGGTTTCGTAGCGTTGCGCTGGGCTGATCATGACGCCACCGCCCGGCTGAGGTTTTCGCGTGCGGGCTGCCGGCGGGCCGTCGAGAGGCGGCGCAGCGGGATCGGCTCCGCTACGTGCGCCCGGTTGGTCTCGGCGACCGAGTTGATCGGCCGGCCGCGTCGCTCAGCGATCAAGGCACGGATGACGGACTGGGTGCCGCGGTCGGTTTCGGCCGCGCGCCGGCCGTGGTGGGCCTCGAGCCACACCACGCCCTGCCATCCCAGGCCGTCGCGCATCCGCGACCCGGCAAGCAGCAGCACGAGATTGTTGACGACCGGGCAGGGCAACCCGGGATATCGCTGGCGGATCTCGCGCGGCGCGGCATCCCGTCCGACGTCCGCGATGACGTCGATCGCGCCCTCGACGGCCTCGTCCGGTGCGGGTTGCCATCGCCAGCCGGCATCGTGCAACGCGGCACCGAGCCACGGCGCGACCCGCGACGGCGGCCTTGGTACCGGCCGCGGCTGGGCGGCGAGCACCGTCTGCTCATCGATCGGCTGCAGCTGGGTCGGGTGTCTCCTACAGGCACGCTCGTCGGAGCGCCACCGGTGGCCCATGTGCGACGCTGGCGGCACCAAACGAACCCGGGCCTCCCGCTCCCACTGGGCTGCGCGGCGCGCACCGAGCACCGCAAGTGCCACGGCACTGCGGGCGCAGGACTCGGTCACCGCGTCAAATGCGCCGACCGCAGCCTCCTGAAGCACGGTCGAATCCGCCCAGGAATCATTGCTCGTTACGACCCGCGCGATCGAGCATGACGCCGCCCACTGTCGCGCCGGATCCCTGGAGGCGAACGCTGCCGCCCAATCCAGTTCCCTCACCCGCGCCTGAACTTCGGCGCAGACATTTTCGTTGATATCCATGGCCGGCAGCGTCGCCGCCACCCGCAACCTGAGCGCATCCCAGCCGCAACCTGCCCGCATCCTGAGCGCAACTCGGGCAGGTGCGAGGGGCGCGTCCTGGGATTTCGGAGGCGCATCCTGGCGCGTTGCAGGCCTGTGACCTGCGCATCCTGGAACGTCGACTTCAGGATGCGTTCAGGATGCGCCTGGCGCAGGAGCTATCGCAGAGACCGTTGCAGGAGTGCCGCCCGGCACTACCCATCGCCAGATCGAGGCACGGGGTCCGTGCAACGATAGCGGCGTTCAAGCCGCCGTCAGCGCCGCATTCACCGGGTACCGTTTAGCCGCCGTGTCCCGGCGACGACGACCGGACGGCCTCCACGGGGCGCGACCCCATTCGCCGCACACGTAACGCCAGCGCGACCGGAAGTGTCCCGGTCACGGTTCCACTTGCGGGCAACCGGTGCACGGCATCACGCGTCTTGAAGGGTGAGTGTCTGGGGCTGTCGAGTCTCGAATGTTGTTGTGTCGGCATGTATGGAGGTTGAGCATCTTCGACTTCGGGCTACCCCGGCGAAGCGTTGTCACTCGCGACGGCGGCGGTCGGTGGCGCAGCGTTCGGCCGTGTTGACGGTGGAAATGGCCGCATGGGGCGAGCCGACACTCCTCGGAAAGGCGCTGGCGTTCTTACCTTTCGCGCCGCTCGTACTTCCAGCCGTGTGGAGCTGGGTTCGTGTCGCCCAGCGTCTCTGGCAGCGGCGGTGGCAGCGTCCCCGCTGGTATGCGCGACTCCTGTGGACGTTCCCCTACACGGCCCTGCTCTTGGTGGTCTGGACCGCGACGAGGCGGGGATTGACACCGAACAGCTGGGAATCGAGTTGCCGCGACGCCGGCCAGTCGTTCGACCCCGATTACGCCTACCGCCACCCCGGCCCGCTGCCTCCGCTGTTGAACTCGGCCCCCTGCAACCGGGACTACGACCTCGTCGCCGGCTGGGTCAACCCGACGATCGTGATCTTGTTGCTGATGACGATTGCGGCTTCGGCCGCGCTAATGGCGTCCAGCTTGCACGATGCAACCGAAGTAGTGGGCAGCGAACCGCACGGAGCCACCCATGGCCACGCCGCCACGTAAAGCGCCCGCCGGACGGTGGGTATTCGTCACGGCCATCGTCGTGACCGTAGCCGTCGGTCTCGCATCGCGACAGATCGGATGGGTACCCGCCTGGATCGGGGACGCGCTGTGGGCCACGACCGCGTACTTCACTGTCTCGGCTATCGCGCCACAAGCCCGCTGGTGGCGATGAGGCGGCGCGGCACTCGCGTTCAGCTACGCCATCGAGATATCCCAGCTGTACCACCAGCCGTGGATCGACCACATCCGCGCCACCACGCTCGGCCACCTCGCACTCGGCACCACCTTCACCTGGACCGACCTGGTCGCATACGCCGCGGGCGTAGCCCTAGCAATCGGCACGACACAGCGCCGATAACCGATTCCGTCGCGGGGCTAAATAGCGCATGTGTGCGTGGCCTGTGTGCCCCTTGTCGTGACTGCTGGCCTGCGGTTCCGCGGTCGGGCCGGGTTTTTTGGTCCACTGGGAGGGTGAGGCGCTGCGGTGTATCGAATCGGATCGGCATCGCCGCGCACCGCTGGGGTGCGCGGCGGGACTGGGCGCTTGTGCTGATCGCGGTAGCGCTGCTGGCGGGCGTCGCGGGGTGCTCGCGCTGGCCCGGCCCGGAGCTTGGGCCCGCCGTGCCATACGGGCACACCGATGCGCGATCTGTCGCCGTGCAGGATTCCGTTGCCGTTGCTGTGGCCACCGGCGGTCCGGTCGACGTGATGGCGGAAGGGCTTGAAGAGGCGGGGTTTTTCTGCGCGCAGGTACGGGCCGACGCTGCGGCCCGGCAGATCTGGTGCCGGGGCAGCTACCCGGATGAGGCCACGGGCGGCGACCTGTGGGTCAGCAGCGTTGACATCGTCGCCACTCCGGACGGGCAGCTCCAATACATGCGTGTCGTCCCGCCGTACCGCCTGACGACCACCAGCCGCGGGCTGTCAGGGAGCGCCGACTCTGACGCACGGCTGACCACGATCCTGTCGGCGTCGATCCTCCGCGCCTGGCCGCAGGACAGGGACGCGGCACTGGGTGTGATCGACCAGGTCCGTCGTGCCTCCCGCGGCGGGTTCCGGTTCGGGCATGACTCGCGCGATCCGGAGCGCGCCAGTGCGTCCACCGGGCACGCCGACTACTTCGCCGGCGAGGGCGACTATTTCTCCGGGAACCGGCAGACTTCCGGCGAGCCGCCGCTGACTTTCATTGCGGCCACGGATGAGTTGAGCGGCCCGTGGCCTATTTCCTCGGCACATTCGCTAGTGGGGCCAGCCGCTGCCGCCCCGGGACTGGAAGCGGCCGGGTTCGAATGTTACGGGCCGGACAAAAGCCCGTGCAGGTTGCTCGGCAGCAACCAGGAAGTGAACTACTACCCGGCACGCGGGTCCGACACCGTAATTGCCGTCAAGGCGTCGATCAACGGCGGCACTTCCGGCGACGGCGAATTCGCCACCCTCGCCGACGTCGGCTTCACCCACGGGCTGACCTTCCTCACCGACCAGGTACGCCCGGCCATCGAGGAGCGCATCGAACAGGCCCGCCACGACGGCCAATCGTTCATCGGGATCATCGCCGGCGCCCTCGTAAGCATCGACGCGACACCACGCCCGCCCGCTTTCGGCGCCTCCGTCGCCCTACCGGTCACCGTGACGATCGGCGCACCCCTCGTACCCGGCCACCCACCCGACACCGCCAACTAGACCCGCCGACCAATCCGCACACCACTCGTCGATCGCCAATTGGCCGTGCGGTGTGCAAGGCTGACAGCATGCAAAGGACCTGGCGTCGGTGGCTACCCGGTCCCAAGCACGGGATCGGGCGAGGCGTCGGTGTCTTCGGATCATCCGGCTTCGACGAGCCGGACCGCCTTTACGAGGTGCTCGGCCGCTGCCCCAAGTTGCGAACCTGGGCGAGCCGCCATGGTCTCGCACTGAACGATGAACCAGACAGTCTGACGGCGCTGGACCAGCGGCTGGACGGCTGGGGTGCCGAACCGGAGATCGGTCCGACGCTGGCCAACGAGGTTGGAACATATGTCGGTACCGTCATCGTCAAGAACCGCCCTGGTGCGGCATGGCGGGCGTGGCCGAATGGCCACCCTGTCGTGCGCCTGCCATCAGGAACCGAGATCAACGTCATTGCCGAAGTTCAACGCCGCATCGTGACCCATTCCCGCACATTGACTTCGATATTCACCAACACCGCATAGCGATCCGCCTACGGGCGACGTTGCGACGATTTCGGTTACCGCCGGAACGATTAGTTCGTTGGCGCAGTTTACTGCGGAAGAACCGCGGCTCGCGTAAGTCGTCCGGGCGACGTTCGCGGTACAGAAGCACGCGACGATGGCGACGGTGCGGCGCGACGGCGGCACCAAGGTCGATTCTACGGCCGTCGAGGTCGAGCCCGAAGCGCTCCGGCTCAACATTCATATCGTCACGCCGACCGCGGTCACGCCCGGTGGCGACGAACTCGCGATCACAACCTTGCACGACGACCGCAGAACGACCGTCATCCGCCGCCGACAGTAGAGCGGCTGACGATGCTGGCCGGCGCGTCAAGGCTGCCCGTTACCTGGGCGCATCCCAGCCGCATCCTGGCCGCTGGTCCGGAGCGCATTCCTCAGTCTCAGAGGGCGCATCATGGCGCGCGCTACGCCCTTGACCTGCGCATCCTGAAATTACAGACGGTGGTCATGGCAGGATGCGCCCGTTGGCGACGCGACCGATTTCTGCGCGGCCAAGAGTGGACGCCGGGATCGTGGCGCGCAACAGCGTGGATGCTGGCTGGCCGCAAAGGCTGCTGTTGTTACGGTCGTCGTCATGATGATCCGGTGCACGGCGCGGCAGCTGTAGATCGTCGGCAAGCCCGACCCCGCCGCAGCGAAGATCGCGTCGGCCGATGACGACTGGTACGAAAACATCATGTGGATCCAAGGCCGCAGGCGCCTGCACGGCACGCACGCGGCACGCCGTTCGCGGTCTTCGCCCCGACGGTCGGGCGGGTGACCTGCGCCCACTGTGGCCGTTCCGCGCTGCCAAGGTCACCAAGCAGCTCGTCGCCAGGGGCTACCGGGCGACGTGCCGGGGGGATTTCGGCGGGCAGCGCGCCACGATCGGGAGGACAGCGCGCCAGCAGATTCTGGGATGCATGAACGATCAGGCGTTCGCGATCCGGTGGATCATCGAGCAGGACTGAGGTCTTGCCCGCGCGGATCTCGGGGGGATCCATCGTCATCTCCAGAACAACATCGTCTCGGCCCGCAAGTACCGAAGCCCACTGGATCTCATCGCCGACCGACTCGCCAGAGTTTGATACGCCGGTCGATGCGGACGACTGCCGGACCGATCGGACCCCGCCACCCGGAGCCGTCGACAACACGTCCGGCCAACCGTTCCGAAGCCAGGATGCGCCCTTGCCGGGCGGCTCAAAAGTCGGCTTACACGACTGGCACCACGGTGCCTCGCGTCAACTTTTCGTTGACGCCCTTGCCGAGTTCGATGAAATCACAAACCCAACAGCAGTGTCAATCGTCATGTGTACCCCGGATTGTCATCAGCCGAAGTCCAGGCACGTTTTCGAAGATGCCATCGTCCGACACCACAGATACATCGAGTCGCATCGCGGCCGCCGCGATCCAGCGATCACCGTTGTGGATCTTGTCTGCCAGGGCGTGTCCGATCCGCTGGCAGTCGACACGAAGCTTCGCGCAGACCGTCATCGTCTCGTCATCGGGCTGCATGATCGTCAACTCCGAAATGCGGCGCTCCAGACGTCGCCGTCTCAACTCGCCCCAGTTAGCGCGTAGAGCGCCGAACCGCAACTCCATCACGGTAACTCCATCACGGTCTGGAAGGAGAGCATTACCGGCGATTGTCCGATGAGCCTGCGGTACCGCTCCGCCATCGGATTCGGCCGCTCCACGAACATCGAGCTGAAGACCATCGTGTCTACGACGACACCGACCTGGTCGGCAGGGCTCATGCCTCAGCGAGCGCCGAGAAAAATATGTCCCACTCCTCATCGGACACGTCCTCGATCACCATGTGCTCCCGGTCCGGGAGCGGGCGTGCCGCGGCGAGCGCCTGCTCGGGCGGAAGCACAAGCAGGCGCGGCTCCTCGGGCTGCTCCATCGTGGTCATGACGACAACGATACCGGCCACCGCAGATACCGGCGAGATTCGTACCAAGCATGGGGTTCCACGATAGGCAGCTCGGCGCCGCCCGCGCAGACCCGTGCGAGCTGAAATTTCTGCAGTCAACGGCCGAAACGGTCGCCCGGAGCGACTAGCGCGGATGCCGGGTGCCCTATTGATGCATGGTGATGTCGATGTCGCGGATGAGTGCCGGTTCGGGGTTCGAGTACCTGATGCGGCACACGGCGCGCGGGGATGCGCCGGATCGGTCGACGGCGATGACGCGCTACTACGTGAACGCCGGCTACCCGGCCGGGGTGTGGCTGGGCGCGGGCCTGGCGGGCGTGAATGACGGCTCCGGCCTGGCCGTGGGCAGCGCCGTGTCGGAGGAGCAGATGGCGCGGCTGTTCGGCGCCGGCCACGACCCTGTCACCGGCGCGCCGCTCGGCCGCGAATACCCCGCGACGCCGCCGCCGGGCGATCGGATCGCGGCGAAGGTCGCCAAGCTGCCCGCCGATCTGCCGCCTGCTGTGCGGGACGCAAAAGTCGCCGCGATCACCACGGCCGAGAAAGCCCGCGACACTCGCGGCGCGGTGGCCGGGTTCGATCTGACGTTCTCGGTACCCAAATCCGTGTCCGTGCTGTGGGCGCTCTCCGACGCGGACGTGCAGCGGCAGATCGTTGCTGCGCATCACAGGGCGGTCGCCTCGACGATCCGGCTGATCGAAAAGGATGTTGCCCGCACCCGCACCGGGCACGGCGGCGCCGCCCGCGTCCCGGTGCGAGGTTTGATCGCGGCAGGGTTCGATCACCACGACTCCCGCGCGGGGGATCCGCAGCTGCACACGCATGTCACGATCGCCAACCGCGTGCAGGCAGCGTCGGACGGGCAGTGGCGCACCCTGGACTCGCGATCGCTGTATGCCGCGTCGGTGGCGCACTCCGACACCTACGATCTGCTGCTCGCCGACAATCTCACCCGCGCTTTGGGCGTCGCGTGGGAGGTGCGGCTGCGCGGCCGGGCCCGAAACCCGCGCCGAGAACTGGCCGCGATCCCCGATCATCTGCTCGTCGAGTTTTCGCAGCGCACCGCGGCAATCACCGCCGCCAAGGACGCCGCCATCGACACATTCGTCTCCAAGCATCACCGGCAGCCCACCGGCCCGGAAGCGGTACGCATCCGCCAGCAGGCCACGCTGGAAACCCGGCAGCCGAAACACGTCTCGACCCTGGCCGAATACACCGCCCAATGGACACGCCGCGCCGACCTCATCCTCGGCGGCGACGCCCGCATCTGGGCCGGCGCCGCCACCGCCATACCGGCGGAGGCCACCACCTCGGACGCCTCCAGACCCAGCAGCAGGACACGGACTCGGCTGGCGACAGCCGCCGCCATCGACGAGCAGACCGTCGAGATTCTCGCCGCGGCCGCGTTGGATCAGGTCGAGGGCAAACGGGCCACCTGGTCGCGCTGGAATCTGGTGGCCGCAACCTGCCGCACCATCGGGACGGCCGGGCTGCAATTCGCCACCGAAGCCGATCTGCTGGCCGTGCGCAGCCGTGTCACTTCCGCCGCGGTCGAGCGCAGCGTGCTGCTCAACCCCGCCAGCGCGACTACGCCCGGCGCGGAGATCGACGTAACGACCGGCAGGTCTATTTATGACGCGCCCGAAGTGTTCACCTCCCTGGAGGTACTGGCCGCCGAAGACGCACTCCTCCAGGCCACCGAAACCACCACCGCACCAACCGTTTCCGCCGACTTCGTCGACGTCGTCATAGCTTCTCCCCTGCCCGGCCGCGACCACGGGCTCGCACCTGACCAAGCCGCAGCAGTCCGCAGCATCTGCGCATCGGGGCGGATGTGTGACGTGTTGATCGGCCCGGCCGGCACGGGTAAGACCACCACCATGGCCGGGCTGCGTGCCGCCTGGGAACGTCAGCACGGCCCCGGCTCCGTCCTCGGCCTCGCCACCTCAGCGGTCGCGGCCGAGGTGCTCGGCACCGAAATATCGATCGCCGCCGAGAACACGGCGCAGTGGCTCGCCCAGCAACGCTTCCAGCCCGGCCGCGAACAGCGCATCACACAGCTCGAAACCCGCCGCGCCGACGCCATCACCGCCGGTGCGCCGATCGGCGGCATCGACCAAGCGATCGCCCTGGCCCGCGCCCGCTACGACCAATGGGCGCTGCACCCCGGCCAGCTCCTCGTCGTCGACGAGGCCGGCATGGCAGACCTGCCCACCCTGAACGCGCTCGCCGCACAAGCACAAACCGCAGACGCGAAGCTGCTGCTGGTCGGCGACCACGCACAGCTTCCCGCGATCGGCGCCGGCGGCACCTTCCAACTCCTGGCCGAACACCAACCGGGCACGGCCCAGCTCACCGACATCCGCCGCTTCACCAATCCGGATGGAGCGATCCGCCAGTGGGAGGCCGACGCCTCCCTCAAACTCCGCCGCGGCGACCCGACGGCCCTCGACGCCTACGCCGCGCACGGCCGATTCACCGACGGCGACGCCGACGACATGATCCACGCCGCCCACCAAGCCTGGAAAGCCGACCATGCGCGAGGGCTGACCAGCCTGCTGATCGCCGCCGACAACGAAACCGTCCAAGCCCTCAACCTGACGGTGCGGGCCGACCTGATCGAAGCCGGCCAGGTTCGGGCCGAGGGTGTGCCGCTGCACGACGGCACCGTCGCCGGGATCGGCGACCGGATCATCACCCGCAGAGTCGACCGCCGCCTTCCCGACGGCACCAACCAAGATGCGCAAACAGACGAGCGGGGCCGGCTCGACGCAGGGTTCGTCAAGAATGGCACCGTCTTCACAATCACCGCCGTGCGCCGCGACGGGGCGATCCGCGCCCAGGTAAGCGGCGGCAGGCCCGTCATAATCCCTGCCGACTACACGGCGCAGCACGTCGAGCTCGGCTACGCGGTCACGGCGCACCGCTGCCAAGGCGTCACCGTCGACACCACCCACACCCTCGCCAGTAGCCGCATGACCCGCGAGGCGTTCTACGTCGCCATGACCCGCGGGCGGGCCGCGAACCACGCCTACATCGACACCGACACCTGCCACGGCGAACTCGACAACCTCGGCCGCGAGGCCGAAACCCGGCCCGCCCGAACCATTCTCGAACAAATCCTCGTCAACCAAGGCGCTGAAGCTTCCGCCCACACCCTGAAATCCAGACTCACGCGCGGATCCGATCGACTGCGCGACTGTCGCGACAATCGGACGACTTCCCGCGCACCGCTGGAGATATCGCGATGAACACGCACCAGATTCATCGGCACAGCCCCGCGGCCGGGGAAACACGGACAGCGCAGCCCCCGCAACTTGCTGTGGATGCGTCGCTCGGCCTATTTCTGACGACGCGGCAGGCGGCGAACCTGATCGCCGTCACACCCCACCGGCTTGCGACACTACGCATGGCCCACGGCGGCCCCGTCTACTACCGGACACCCACGGGCGCGGCGATCTACTACCGGCAGGACCTTCTGACATGGGGCGCAGCGGCGCCTCCCCAATCACCAGTCCAGCCGTAGCCAGTTCAGTGCATCTGCCACTAGTAGCCCGGTCGCCCTGCGTCCTGTCGCATCTCGCGGGATGGGTCGTCACCAGCGAATCATTACTCGGAGACAGTCATCGATGCGTCAATACCTTCACTACCTGTTACGGTATTGACATGAATGTAGTGACGAAGCTTGAGCGGCTACGTGAGGTCGCATTGGACCAGCACGGCTTCGTCACCACCGCGCAAGCCCTGGACGAAGGCGTCTCGCACGCCGAATTGTCGATGATGGTTGCCCGCGGCCGCCTCGAGCGCGTCGCACATGGCGTCTACCGAGTACCCCAGGTCCCCGAAACCGAGTTCGATCAGTATCAGCTCGCAGTGCTGTGGACCGGAACTGCCGACACGTGCCTCAGCCACGACACCGCCTTGCAGGCTTGGGACATCACCGATATCAACCCCGACCGCATTCACCTGACTGTGCGCCGACACCGACGCGTCCGGCGCGAAGGCGGTCACGGGTACGTCATCCATCACGAGGATCTTGACCCGCGTGAGATCACATGGTGGCAGGGCATCCGCACGGCCACAGTACCGACGGCCATCAGGCAAAGTATCACCTCAGGGGTGCCGACCTATCTGATTCGGCAGGCACTCGAACGCGCCGGGCGCACCAGTCTCCTTCCTTGCGACGCGCGCGCATTGCTCGTCACGCAATTGGAGGCCCGAGATGCCCGAGGGTGATCGGAGAAATCTCGCGCAGTCGCTGGGCGATCTGACGCCGAAGGGCAAGGCACCTGGCTCCGCGCGGGTACTCAACGCCTGGATCGCACAGGCGCAGGATCGTCTGGGTTCCACCGGCCCGCGTCTGGGCTGGTTGGTCGCCGCAACCGTCGTCGCAGCGACGTTGCAACGTGCTGTGGACGATTCCGGCACGTCGATGTTCCTGTTGAAGGGCGGGACACTATTGCAGTACAGGCTGCCCGGAATGTCCCGCACCACGAAGGACATCGACGGCCTTATCAGGGGCGATCTTGACCGCTTCCTCGTGGAACTCGACCGCGCGCTGTCCAAGCCATGGGGCCCGCTCACCTTCGTACGTGACCAGGTCGAGGTCATCGATGTGCCACACCGGATCGTCAAGCCACGTCGCTTCGACATCGTCGTGCAACTCGGGGGTGTCACCTGGAGGCGCCTCCAGATCGAAATCTCGCCCGATGAGGGCCATGCGGGTGCCGAGCCCGAGGTAATTACTGCCCCATCGCTTTCCGGGTTCGGCCTGCCCACGCCGGATCATCTCGCGAGTCTTCCACTGGCCTACCAAATCGCGCAGAAGGTGCATGCGTGCACCGACCCGCACAACCCGCCGACCGAAATCAACGACCGCGCCCGTGACGTCGTCGACCTGCTTCTCTTGCGTGAATTCACCGAAACGTCGGGGACACTGTCACTCGCGAAGATCCGTGCCGCGATCATCGACGTTTTCGCCTCTCGCGCCAATGATGCACGCTCGACAGGCAGTTCGCCTCGTGCATGGCCGACGACGGTGACCGCGCACGAACACTGGGCCGCAAGCTTCGCTCCGGCAGCGCAGTCTGCCGGAGTCACGGTCACACTCTCCGACGCCGTCGACCAGCTCAACGCGTGGCTCGAAACAATCGACAATGCCTGAGCCGCAACGTCGATGCGAACGCGCAACAAACCACGCACGGACGGGCCACCCGCCCGGTGCAGCATAGGCGACACCGCTGATCGCCTGCGATAGCCCCTCATGGAAGTACGCGCAGCTGACTTGTTGCGCCAGTGACGCAACAACCTCCCGATCCGGGAACTGTTGCGCGAACCGAACCCTGCGATGGAGATTCGTCCGGTCGAGTCCCGGACCGAACCGCCGCGTCGTTTGTTGCCACAGCAAGGCCACAATCCACTGGGCTCAATCGACGGCAGGGTTCCGTCCACGAGGCCGGCTGCGGGCCGCCACCGACGAATCTCCAACGCAATCCGCGAGATCGCGGCAATCGGAATCGACGATGGGATCGTCTTCAACAGCTCAACCGGATCAACGTGCGTCGACAAGTGTCGCAGACAAAGACTGCGCAACGTATCGGCATTCCTTGCGCCGTAACCGTGCGTAACGGTGACCCTACGTGATCCCCCTGCGCTCGGGTTCCGGCAGGAAAATTAGTCGTGCGGGCGCCGCCCCGTACCTTATTCGTACCTTACGAGGATCGAAAACGGCCGATTCTTGCCAACACTGCTCAACACGCCGAGCCGTTCATATCCGCAGGTCAAGGACACTTTTCCGTCATCATCATCAAATGTCAATATCGCTCAAAAACCACTTCGGACGCTCTCCTAAAGCGGTTGTCGTGCGTTCGAATCGCACCGGGGGCGCCATGCGTGACCAGCACAGACGAGCGGCTAACCGCTCGGGACGGAAGGGGCCGAATAGCCATTCGGATAGCCATCGGCCATTATCCGGATCACACCACCCGGCCCGCGTTCGTGGCTCAGCGGCGGCCTGAGCGGGTTCACACGGTCTGACCTGCGGCGATGGGTTATGCCATTCTTGTTGGGGCGTGATGGCGAGCGGTGGAAGGCTGCAAATAGCCGAAATGCCCCCGCCCACCCGTCGGCGTGACGGATGGACGGGGGCGGCTATGGATCAGGTTTCAAACGTTATGACTCCGGAGGCGTCGTGGTCGGCCGGTTAGCAACCGCGAGCCCGTGGCCGCCGATGCCGAGGATGGACAGCACCCACAGGGCCACATCCTTGACGGTGGCGAGGTCTGCGGCGCCGACCGCGACCAGCACGATGAGCACGGCGGCGGTGATGACGGCGACGGCGAACGCGATCACGTAGACGATGGTGCGGGCCTGCGCGGGGATGGTGATGTTCACTTCCGGTCCTCCGGTTCTAGTCCTTGGGCGCGGGCGATCTGGTCGACGCCGCCGCTCGCGTTCGAGTCGTAGGCGCTGGAGCGGCCGAGCGCGCCGGTGATCGACAGGCTGAGGTCCTTCGCGGGCCGGAGCCGCTGGTCCGAGTAGGCGACCAGCTTCTCGCTGGTGAGCAGCTTGCGGACGGTCTTCTCGGTCTCGTCGGAGACGATGGCGCGGAGCTGCGCCTCGGTGAATGGCATGTCGTCCTCCTGGACTGTTGATGTGCCGAGCCCCATCGCTTCCTTGACCATCTGTAGATACAGGTCGTAGGGGAAGCCGGGGCCGGGGTCGGTGTGGGTCGTGCCGCCGCGCACGAGCCGCATGTCGTTGTGGGTGCACAGGCCGTCTTCGTTGCGGGCGAGCTGTGCGAGCGACAGCCAGCGCGGCCGGATCTTGTGATCGATGCATTGGCGGGCGGTGCGTTGGGCTCCGTTACGCAGCATGGCGAGCCCGGCCGGGGTGGTCCATTGGACGCGGGTGAATCGGGCGCGACCCACGTGCTCGTTGCCGAGCGATGTGTTGTTGCCGTTGCCGCAGTGCCAGGCGCGCTGGGTGTCCTGCACCATGTCGATGGTCTCGTGCGGATCGGAGATGGTGTGCGCGGAGGTCTTGTTGGCGGGGTTGCGGAACCACCCATTCGCGAGCGATCGCGCGAGCCCGGAGACGATCTCCGACTCCACCGAGTGCACCACGATCTGACGGGGCTGGCCGGGTGCGAACGCCGGGCCGAAGTGCGTGGCTCTAATCAGCGTCATCGGTCAGTCCCTCCATCGCGGCGGCCAGCACATCGGCCGGGATCTCGTGCCCGCCAGTCGTGCCCGGATCGTCGTAGGTCGCGGCGTATTCGGCGTCGGTCAGGTTGCGGATGTATCGCCCGTCCGGCAGCGCGACGGCGTCGGTCGGGTCATCATGGAGTGGCATTCACTTACCTCCGTGTTCGATGTGCCGGTCCAGCCGCTCGGCGAGGGTCTGCACCCGCTCGGCGGTGGATTTGGATGCGGCGACGGCGGTCGCGGCAGAGATCTCGGTGCGGGCGATCGCGTCGCGCATCGACGCGCCGCCGTTGGGGAGCACCTGATGCTGAATGGTGGCTATCTGCTGGTTTTGGTGGGTCATCTGGTCCATCAGTCCCGGCCGTCCTGGCTCGCCCTCCACAGCCCGGAGCACACGGCCGGCGCGGTGGATGGGCCGCCAGAAAAGCGTGACGACGGCGGTGATGGTGACGACCGTGCCCATCAGCGCCGACAGCGGATCGAGCCAATTCATCATGCGGGTGCTCCCGTCGTCGGTGGGATCGTCATCACGGCGTGGGCGGGAAGACGGCGCCGAGCGCGTGAAGAATGTGCGCATCCGTCACGGCGCCGGGGTTGATGCCGGGTGCGGGCGGCAGCGCGGCGACGGCTTGGGCTCTGGTCTCCATCGCATAGTCGTAGACCGAGGCGATGGTGTCGGTGCCGGAGTCGTTGGCGGCGGCGATCACCATCTGCCAGCGGGCCTGTGCCACCTGGTCGGGCGTGACACCGACGGTGGCGGCGAGCGCGACGATCCTTTCGTACAGGTCGTTGTCGGCAAAAGCGGCGATCAAAGCGGCCGAGGTTTGAGACATGGATCCCCCCTATATGTGATTTTTGGTGAAGGTCAAAGTTCGATCCGCCGGACCAACCGCAGACGGGTGCTGTTGAACTTGCCGTAGCGGTACAGCCTGCCCGGGGAGCTCGTGGTGAAGTAGAGTAGCCAGGCGTTCGCGGCGCTGAATTCCGTCGCCGTCCAGTAATACGAGATTTGGAACGCCTGCGCCCCGCCGGTTTTCCATGCCGTCAGATTCGTCTGGCCCGGCACCGAGGATGTGAACGCCGGCCGCTGCGGGCTCGCCACCGGGTCATAGCCCTGCGTGACGCTGCCACCGGGGAACGTCGAGCCCGTCTCAGCCGTCAGATAGTTGCTGTCCGTGAACGGCTTGAACTGCCAATACAGGGCGAGCAGCTCCCACATGGCCGGGATGTATGCCTGCGAGGCACCATCCGACGGCACCGTGACCCCGGCCGCGTACTGCGCGGCGGGATAGGCGGACCCGGCCGAGATCATCGCCTGGGTGGCGCCGAGCCCGTCCCACACGGTGGAGCATGCCGCGGGGGCCGAGTCGTTCGTCGTCTTGTACTGCACCGACGAGTTCTCGGCAGATGCGCCCAAATCGATCAGTGCGTACGGCTTGCCGCCCTGGTTCGCGTCGTTCGCCGGCACCGCCCCCGCCTGCGTCGGATCCATCAGCCCGGCATAGAAGCCGCCCAACCACGCGTCACCGATATTGGGTAGTACGATGCCGGTCTTGAACCCGCCTGCACGCCTGGCCAGCAGGATCCCGCTCATGCCGATCCGTCCCCGGACACGACCGCCTCCGTGGCGGACAGGAACAGAATGCTGAGCGACGAATATTGGGCTTTCGTCTTCAGCCCCGCCGCCGCCAGCCGCAGCGTCACACCCGAACCGGCCGCGACGGTGACCTGCCCGGCGCCGTATTGCAGGATCTCCACGATTTGCCCGGACGAGAATGTGCTCGCCGGGACGGTGATGGTGATCGCACCGGATGCGGTCGAACGGATCACCGAGCCCGCGTCGGCGGCGACCAGCGTGTAGGCGGAGGATTTGTCGGTGATGCCGACCCCGACGAAACGAGAGTCGTTGCCCTGCGCGACCTTCCCGGATGCGGTACCGAAGTCCGCGGCGAGTGTGCGGTCCGCGGTGAGGTCGCCGCCGCCGGTCAGGCCGGTGCCCGCGGAGACCTTGCGTGCGGTGCCGACGCCTCCGAGGTCGGTGGCAACCTTGTTCCCGGCCATCGCCGTCGACGACGTTGTGCCGATGACGAGCGGCGCACCGCCGTCCTTCACCTTCGCGCCGGTGGTTCCGTCGAACACGGCCATGTGCCCGTCGACCGCGGACGCGGGGCCGTTCACCGTGCCGGTGCCGTCGGTGCCTTTCACGGCGAGAAGCGCCCAGTGCGCCGTATCCGATGCGGGATGCGTCGCGGACGGGCCGACAGCAGCGATGCACAGATACGACGAGCCAGCGTCCGACACAGCATCCAGCGGCGCATAGGCGGTCGCTCCGGACCAGTCGCCCTGCCATTTCATGGTCGCGCCCGGTGCGCCGCCCACCACCTGCACGACGCGCACCGGCGAGGAGCCCAGCCGGACGACGCGCACCGCGCTCACTGCACGACCTCCGGGGTGACGGTGATCGGGGCCTGCACGAGCCGGTATGCGATCTCGGGCGCCACCGAGTCGTCGTAGACCTCGATGCCGATCACACCGGAAGACCAGGTGAAAGCCGCCGTGTCGGCCGCGGACCAGGCGACCTGCACCACGCCGTCGGCGATGGTCGCGGCCGGGGATTCCAGCAGCGTGCCGCCCGGCGCAGTGCGCACCTGACAGCGCGCCTTCCACGTGCGGGATGCCAGCGCCGGGTCGGCCCACTGCACCTGGCGCGCCACGACGGTCGTCTCACCCGCCCGGATCGTGACCGGGTCGGTGTCCGTCCCGTCGATCACATCGTCAAAAGACTGGCTCACCACGTCACCCCGCTCGATGTCTGTACGTTGGTCGGCGTGTAGATCGCGACGGCCTCGATGCCCACGTCACCCACCGGGGTCCAGTACGTCCACGGATCGCCCGGCGCCAGGATCGCGCGCCGCGACGACACCCCGTTCTCGGTCACATAGATCTCGATCCGGTCCGCTGTGGGCTCTACTCCAACAGGGGCGGGATTCGTCACCGTGACGGTGATGCAGCCGCGCGCGCCGTCCACCGCCGCCGTCACCACGGGCTTCGGCGGCCCGGCCCACTCGATCGACACCGGCACGTCCGCCCATGTCGACCACAGACCGCCCGCCGTCGTACGCACCCGCACCTGCACGTGCGCTGGGACGTGATTAGTGGCGCCCGCCAGCGTCGCGGTCGACGCCGTGCCCGTCAGCGGCCCGGTGTCCGAGTAGATCACCGACTCGTCGGCGGCACCGGCTTTGTCCCCGGTGAGCCGCGCCTGGTACTCGACCTGGCCGGGTGCGGTCCATGTGGGCGAGACCGTGGCGACCGCGATCGTCGCACCGGGCGCCGGTGAGGTCACTATCGGCGCGCTCGGCGGGGTACCATCCCGGAAATACTGCGAGTCCGACCACGCGCCCCAAATGCCGGTCGCGTCGTCGCCCGCCGTGCCGTCGGCCTTGGTCGCGGTCTGCCACTCGACCTGGTCGCCGTCCGCATAGGTCATCGCGGCGATCGCGGTCGACGTCGCGAGCCCCAGCCCGGTGACCGTCGCCCACGACGCGCCGCCCACCTTGCGATGCCGGAAACGCATGTCCGTTTGCGCGTCGATCGAGTCGCCCGGCGTATCCGGATTGTGTTGCGCCGCAAGCACTATCGGCTTCGTCCGGTCCTGCCACACGTTGCCGACCGGTGAGAGCGGCGTCGGCATCTTCGGCGCGCCAGCCACGTACAGGTCCACCCAGCCCGCGCCCCGGTTCACACCCAGGAAAGCGCCCTGCGTACCGGACCCGTAGGTGGACGAGCCCGCGCCGCCGCCCGAGCCCACGTAGTCCGTCCCGACCGCGTTGACAGTGCCGCCGCCGCCGCCGCCGAAACCGCCGCCGCCCGAGCCGCCCGCGCCACCGGACCTGGCCGCGCCCACGCCGCCCACGCCGCCCGATGCGTTCGACTGGCCCGCCGCGCCCGACGTAGAGCCCGCCGACGTGCCGCCAGCCCCGCCCAACCCGTCAGCGCCGCCGCCGCGCCCGCCAGAGGTCGTATCGCCCGCATAGATCTGCTCGCCGGTGCCGCCCGGCGACCCCGGAGCCTCACCCCAGCCGCCACCCGACCGCCAGCCATTCGAAACCCCCGACTGATACTCCCAGCCCGAGCCGCCGCCCCCGCCAGCCAGCATGTCGAAAACCGCCGTCGCCGAGCCGCCCTTGCCGCCCGGCGCCGTCGCCGCACCACCCCCGCGGGACGCGATGCCCACCGGCACCGCGCCCGACACCGGGAAAAGCGCCGATATGATCGCGCCGCCCCCGCCGTCCACAGACGAGACACTGCTCGGCACCGCCTCGTACGGGGCGCCCTGCTCACCCGCCGCCACCGCGCGGCAGGTCCGCACCCAGGAGGGCAGCGTCACCGACTGCGTGGTGGTGTACCTCGTCTTGACGCTCATGCGACCACGCCCTGAACCAGCGGCGGACGAGGATTGCGAAGCGTGACCTGCACCCGGTCGCCCACGGCGGGAGTTGTCGAGGCGAGCTTGTCAGCGGGGCAGGCGGTGGTGGCGCACTTCGTCACCACCATCAGCGGTGAGGTCGAGGTCACCCACGCGTCCGTCTGCTGCTGCACGTCGTCAGCCATCGACCATCTCCCACGTATGAGACGCCATCCCGGCGTGCAGAGGCTGAGTCCATGCGCGGCACTGCACCTTCGACGAGACGCCCATCTGAGGGTCGATCACCGTCGCTATGTCGAAATGTCCGAGGCACGGCAGCGGGCCGGATTGCAGCTCGATAAGACGAGTCCGGCTCGTGTCGGTCCGCACCTGCTGGTCCCCTTGCGCCACGAGCGAGTCCTGCGAAGCCGCGTCGAACGCATAGACGGCGCGGACCGCTTTCGGGTCCGACCAGGCGCCGACCGTGTAAAGTCCTGCGCCTTCAACGGGTTTCGTCGTCATGCCGTTGCGCACCATGCGCCACGCCGTGGGCTTCCGCCAGTTGTCGAGCATCACCGTGCGATCCGGCGCGATAATATTCGTGCGCTGATCCGCCAGGTCGAACGTCCACTCCGAGGCGCGCTCGCTCGGCGGCCGGAAAGGCACCGACGTGAAACGCCCTTCCTCGTCCGCCCACACGCCCCGGTAGGCGATCGTCGCGGCAGCGTCGTTCACGATGCGTAGGTAGGTTGCCGGGTCCTGCACGTCCAGCGCCCACACCATCGGCGCCACCAGCTCGACCGCGTCCGACGCCGAGTCGATCGCCGAGGCCGCGCCCGTGACACCCGAATCCGCGATCGCCTGGCGCATCAGGGCCGTATAGAAGATTTTCGCGCTCGGCGTCGAGGCCGGCACCCAATACGTGTCCCCGACGATGCGCTGCAAGCCCGCGAGCTTGTCGTAGCCGGTCACCGAATAGATGCCCGTCGCCGCCGCCGACTCCGGGGTTTCGAGTCCGAAAACGCCCAGATCGAAACGGATTCCGCCCACCGACTGCCACGGACGCACCCGCACGTTCGGCCAATCCAGCGACTCGCCGACCGTCAGCTCTACCCGGCCATGCACCGCCACGTACATCTGCCGCGACACCGTGCACATGAGAGCCGAATCCAGCGGCCGGATCAGGGCGTCATTCAGATCCAGCAGGTCCACGCCCCACGCCACCACGGCGCGCCGGTCCGTCAGGATCGCCCGCACGTCGTCGGCCGTGTGGCCCTGCCGGGCGAGAGACTGCACCTAGACCCCCTCGAAATGCGTGATCTCGGTGAGGGTGAAGCTCGCCGAATACAGGTCGCGCGTGTCGACCAGCACGTCCTCGTCCGGCTCCGGGTACCGGCCGTAGATTTTCCGCCCGCGCGGATCACGGACACAGACGATCTGGCGTGCATGCGCGACGAGCCAAGCGACGGTGTCGCCGTCGACCAGGTCGCACGTCAGCGTCCACGTACGGATCACACCGGGGCGGACGATGACGCGCACCCCGCCGGATGCCTCCACCTGGATCTCGTCACTGTCGCGCGATGACCGCGACAGCCGCGAGACACTGTCCAGGTCAAGGAAATCCGACCACGTGCCGTCCGACGCCTGAGCGTTGATCCAGACCGCATCCAGTGTCACCCGAGCCATCAGTGCACACCCTGACGGGTCAGTGAGAGCGTCTGCCGCTTGTCCGCGCCGATCTCGGTCCGCACCATGCCGCGCAGCTCCTGATCGCCGATGAAGACACGGACCTGGACGTCCGGCACGCCCAGCGCGGACCCGGTGACCGGGCCGCCGGCCGCTCGGGGTGCCGCCGAGAGCATCGACGCCATGCGGGACAACGCCGAGTTGTTGTGCACGAAACCGCGCGAGCCGGGCGCTAAATCCAGCAGCTCTGGGCCACGCTCCCCGACCAGATACCTGCCGGAGCCGACCGGACCGCCGGACGCCCGAAACTGCATGGGGCCACTGCCTTTTGCGGCCGGCCCGTCGATCGCGGTCACTTTTCCGCGCAGATTCACGTAGTGCACGTTGTCGGCGAGCGCCTGGATCTTCGCGTCGACGTCGGCGAAGTTGGCCTTGCCCCTGATCACCGTCTCGATCTGTGACGGAAGCCCGAAATACCGGTCGGCGAGCTTCTGGATCTCTGCGCCCGTGAGCCCGGCCTGCTTCGCCGACTGCTCGAATTCGGCCCGCTGCGAAGCCAGCGATGCGGAAGCTGCCTTCGCAGCGGCGTCGGTGCCGCCGATCTCGCCAGCGAGGGACGCCTGGGCGAGCGCCGTGTCCTGCGCCGCCTTCCCAGCCGACGTGACCCAGTCGTAGAGCTTCTGCCCGGCGACCGTCGACGTGTTGATGCTGCCCGTCGCCGAGTCGAGCGAGCCCCTGAAAGTGCCGGTGTCGCCCGCTGCCAGCTTGAGCGCGCTGCTTGCGCCGGCGAGGACCCCGTTGTATGCGCGCTGCGCCTCTTCCACGGTCGGGGTCCGCCCGGCCAGTTTCGCGAGCGCCAGTTCGAGATCACTTGCGGCAGACGACAAATCGTGTGCTTTGCTATTCGCGTCCTGCATCGCCGCTGCGGTGTCGCGCACCTTGTCCGCCGTGCGCTGCGCCATCGCGGCGACGCCGTCCTTGCTGGCCAGGATGTCCCACTGCTGCCGCCACGAGACTGCGCTCGATCGGGCATCGTCCTGAGCCTTGCCGAGATCGCTCGCCGCAAAAGACATTGCAGCATACGTTTCCGAAGTGCGCACCGCTGCGGCGCGCTGCTCGTCCATCGCATCGGATAGCTCGCCGGTAGCGACCTTGGCCCGCTCCTGCTGCGCGTTCCATGCGATCTTCTGCTTCGCGTCCTCCTCTGCGGCACTCGCCGACTCCCGGAGCGACATCGCCTGCCCGAGGATCTGCGGGCCGAGATCCGCCGACTTCATGGCCGACGCGAGCTTGATCCAATCCTGGTCGCTGCCCGTGATGCCGTCCATGATCGTCGCGTAGCTGATACCCGCGTCGCTGGCCTGCTTGAAAGCGTCCGAGCCTTCGATGCCTGCGATCCGAGCCTGCTTGGCGGCATCGGTCCACGCGCCGCCTGACTCCACGAGCGCGTCCGTGAGCGACCGCGTGGCGTCCTCGACTTGGCCCTGGCGCTCCTTGATTTTGCCGAAGGCGTCGGAGATCATGCTCAGGACCACGAGGCCGCCCGCCAGCGCGCCGCCCTTGGCCAGGGTTCCCGCGAGCCCGGCGACGCGCGTCTTCGCGACCGACGCCGCCGCGCCCATGTTGGAAAGTTCCACGCCTTCGGCCGCGGCGAGGCCCCTCTGCAGCACCATCTCGTCACGGAAGCCGCGCGCACCGGTCGTGAGCTTCTCGAACACGGCGGTCTGCTGAAAGATCTTGAAGCCGATCAGCGCGCCGAGCGCCAGCTTCACCGGGCCGGGGATCTTCTCCACGATCGTGACCAGCAGGTTCGCACCGGTCCCGATGCCCTCCAAGATCGGGATCGCGATCTTGCCGAGCTCGGTCAACGCCGGCACCAGTGCGGAGCCGATCTTCTCCTGCACCTCGCCGAACTGGTTCTTCAAGATCTCCAGCTGGCCAGCCGCAGTCTTGCCCTCGTTCTCCGCGAACCCGCCCACCTTGTCGCGCAGCAGCTGCGTGATGTTGGTGAAGTCGGTCGCCTTGTCGCCGGTCGACTTGTAGTTGATGCCGACCTCTTTGAGCGCCCGCGTCTGCCCGAGCAGCGCCTTACCCAGATCGGTCGCAGACGTGTTCAGATCCTTGCCGGTCGCCGTCGCATAGTCCTGCACCAGCGGGATCAGCTTTTGGATCTGCGTGCCCGTCAAGCCGAACTGTCCGAGCAGCGCAGCCGCGGCGTTCGTCGCGTCGTCGTCGAACTTGGTCACATTCATCAGCGATGACGAGATGTCTTGGAACGACTGGACTGTCACGTCGCGCATCGCCGGGAACTTGTCGTATGCGTCGATCAACTTCTGAGTCTGTGCCTGCGCCTCCGTGAACGCCTTCACCGAATCGGTGACGAACTGCGTGAACCCGATAGCGGCCAGCGCCCCGGCGGCCATCTTGGCGCCCTTCGAGAAGGCATTGCCCATGCGGGTGCTGGACTTCTCGGTGTCGTTCGCCATACCGGTGGCGGACTTGCCCACCTTGTCGAACACGGGCGACGCCTTGTCGACACCGAAGATGGTGGCCTGCAGAGACTTGGTGGGCACAGGTCACCTCCCATCAGGCGATCGGCACGCCGCGCGCTCACGCGCATCGACGGCGCCGGCGAGAATGTGGAACTCCGAGACGGTCAGGCCCCAGATACCGGCAGGGGTGAGCCCGCCGAACAGATGAAGCAGCGAGGGAAGGCGGATCAGGACTTGGCGGCGGACGTCGTCGAGGAGCGGCCACGGGTCTTCTTCGGAGCCTTTGCGCCGCCGGCGGTTGCCCGGTCGCCACCCGTCGACGGCAGGGTAGGGTCCGCGTCATCACCCGACTTCGGGTCGCCCGGGTCTGACTCAACCGACAGCCCCGCGAATGGGAAGTCGACAGCCTGCTCCACAGTGAGCACCGACCCGTCCGGCCCGCGGTCGCCCGCTCGGTTACGCGCGATCCACACCAGCGCCCGGTACGCCTCCATCAGATCCAGGTTCTGCGACATCGCCAGCAGCACCGAGCTATTCGGAACGCCGATCAGCTGATCGAGGAGCTGCAGGCCCCGATAGACGGTCTGCAGATCCATGCCCGTGACGCGCTTGAGTTCGATGGTCTCGTTCAGCGTCACCTGTGACAGGTCCAACACCCCGTCGAGCGGATAGGCGCGCGGCGACCCGTTCTCGCCGGTCGGCAGTATCAGCCTCATTTAGTTTCCGCCATCTTGTCGTAGGCCTCTTCGAGCGCTTTCCACACGGCTTCGACCATTTCATCCTCGTGTCGCTTGATCACCGATCCGAAATACGGCGCGCCGCTTTGCGCCGCCCATTTATCCGACCCGAAAATGCGGTGCCGGAATGTAGATTTGTTATAGAGCCGCAGCATGGGCTTGCGATCAGGCGACAGCCCGGCGCCGGTAGAGCTGATCTTCACACCCTGCTGGCGCTTACCGGTGGCGACCGCCGTCTTGAGTCCCGCCTGAATCCCCGCCTGCACACCGTACCTGCCGGAGCCGGGGCCACCGGCAATGACCGATCGCATATCGGCGATTGTCTCGTCGCCGACATGACGCAGATTGCGCCGGGTCGCGGTCGCGAGTGCGGGCTCGAACGTCTTGAGCGCACGGAGGAAACCGGCGAATTCCTCTTTGTTGAATTCGACGCGGAATGCGGATTCGTCCGCCATCAGACAATCGCCACGGCATTCTGTAGCAGCACGTATGCCGCCAGGTTACCGGCATCCTCGTATGCCTTGAAATTGAATTGCTGCGTGATCACGTCGCCGCCGTTCGAGTTCGGCACATTGGACTCGAAACCGATCTTCGGGAGGACGATCTGCAAACGCTCGTTCGCGCCCGCCGTGAAATCGAGCACCAGCGCGAGGCCGGTTCCGGCGAGTGACGCGTCTCTCAGCGTCACGGCGTCGAATTCGGCTGTCAATTGCCCGGTGACTTCGCGGCGACCGTAAGCCGGGGCCCGGTTCCGCGAACCGGCGCCGCCGAAATTCCAGCCGTTTCCGTCGAAATTGTTGTTCAGCGTGATCTGGCAGTCGCGCACATCCGCGACCGGTGTCGCGCCGGTCGACGGGCTGGTCGCGGTGGGGATCGTCGCGGTTCCGCCGATCGCGATAGAGCCTTTGTGGAAATGGAAGACGTTGGACGCGGCCGGATATGCAGGCGTCACCAGCGGCGCCGCGGTGCTCATATCCTTACCGACCCAGCTCGTGGTGACCTCCACGATCGCGTCGTTCGCGGCATTGATCTGCATCTGGCCGCACACGGCGCCGGTGAAAGTGTGGGCTTTCACGTCGGTGCCGCCGACGAGCGGAATGCCCTTCTGGATCGTGTACGACGGAGGATTATCGCCCATGGCCGGAGAGAAGAGCCGACCGAAAGGCGCCGTCACGCCGCCCGTCGCGACCGTCCCGAATGCCGCTTCGAGCAGCGTCGCGAGAGTCACCGAATCCGCGTCGCAGACGATATCCCCAGATATGTCGATCTTGCCCGCGTATCGGCGGTTGAAACGCTCAGACGCAGATCCCGCCCGAAACCCGTTGCCCTGCAAGAATTGAATGTCTTTCTGCAAGGTCTCGGAGTTGAATTCCAGGTGTTGATCGACCGTCACGGCGGTGCCGAACGCCAATTCCTTCTTGATGCCGATCGAGCAGTCGGACTGCAAATAAGGTCCGGCCATGGCTATGCCTTCTTTCCGGCCTTCGGCCGCTCGGTCTCGCCGTCGGGTTCGACGGCGAAGTTCGGATTTGTGCTGAGATACGCGGCCTGCACGTCGGTGACTTCGACGGGCTCGCCGGACGGATAGACGGCGCCGGAAACTTCGAGGTCGTACCCGGCGGTGTTGCGGATGGTCGGCATGATGGCTCCTAGTTGGTGATCCGGACGCGTGCCGTCAATTCGGCGATGATCTCGGTGTAGCGGCCGGCCGCGCGGTCGCCGGGCGGCGTGCCGCCGGACTCCTCGATACGGGTCACCAGGCACTGCCAGCAGGCGCCGCCGAGCGTGGGATCGTCGGTGCGCAGCCGCGTTTCGAGGGCCGCGAGGAGCGTGTAGGCACGCGCGGCCGACTGCTGCTGCGCGTCGGTGCCCTGTCTGTTCGCGACGATGTTGATCTGGGTGCGGATCGTCTCGTCGCGCGTGCGGGTGGTGCCCATCGTCGCGGCAGCGACGTCGACCTGAGCGCCCATGATGCAGACGAACTCCCGCGGGAATGCCGGTCCGGGCTCGCCCCAGAAGACACCGACCTCGGCGCCCCCGGAATCTGCCGCGAGGACCGCGGCGACCAGGGCGGCGACGCCGGAGCGCACCGCGAATGTTGATTCGGCGATCATGCGAACCCCGGCGGTGCCGGTTTCGGCGCCAGCAGCTCACGCACCCGCGTCGACACGGCGAATCCCATCGGCACCGTGCCGGGCTGCTCGTCATAGCCGTACGCGACGTGAAGCGACTGCTGGCCCTGCTGCCACCAGATGCGGCACTGCTCCATGGCGGCATAGACGACGTTCGCGGGCACCGTGGCGTAGCCGACCGAGTACGCGATCACAACCTCGCCCGGCGGGAATGGATACGGGGCCAAGCGGGATCCGCAATAGACCACGCCCCAATCGAGGACCGCGTACCACTGCGTCGACGGCGTACCGTTCACCGTCACCGACGCGATCGCGTTCGGCCGGTGCGGCAGCGTGATCGCCTGCACCCCGCCGTTCGCGGTGTACGTCTCGTCGCGCGGCTGGACCGGGCCTATGATGCCCTCGATCACCGGGCCGATCGATGCCGCGATCTGGTCGATCAGCGTCTGATCGCGTGCCGAGATGGCGGTCGTGAGCCCGACCGCGGCGACTACCTCAGCAGAGGTGAGAAGGTTCGTCACGCCCGGTCACGACCCGGCGCGCGGCGCGCCTTCGGGGCCTGCTCACGCGACTGCCCGGACTCCGCGGCGCGCTTGCGCGCCCACGCCGCAACATCCGCGGCGCCGGCCTTATCGCACTCGCCGGCGACCCAGTCGAAACCGAAATCGGCGGCCAGCCGCTCATAGTTCGCGGCCAGGTCCTGCGGAATGTCGGCCATATGGTCCTCCTCTCACCGGGGAACCGGTGCGCCGGGCAGATTGTCGCCGCCCGGCGCACCGGCCTGTGATTAGAACGTCGGGGCGATGAGGCCCTGACCTGCGGTGGCGTCCTTGCCGCCCACCACACCGACGGCGCCCGGATACCGGCCCGCCGTGAATGCGATGTACGAGTAGACGACGAGCTTCACCGTGAGCTGCCCGCCGAGGGTCTGCTCAAGCCGGAATTGGGTCGGGATGCCCGACCCGTCCTCCCACAGCAGCGGATGAGCGGTATCCAGCACGAGCACCTGATCCTCGGACTGCGTGCCGACGTTCGTCGGGATGTTGGCGTCGGTGATCACCGGCAGGCCCTGGATGCCGCCCACGACGATCGCGCCGGACACGCCGTCGCCGTCGCCCGAGGACGACCAGCCCGGCATCGTCGTGACGCCCTGGCCGTTGACGATTCCGTACCCGCCGGGGACGTTCAGCGGGCGGCCAGCCGTGTCGACCAGCGACTGGTGCCAGCCCCACCGGCGCGGGTGCATGACGATGAGATCCGCATCGACCCCGGCGCCCTGCCCGGCTACCGCCGCGATCTGGCCCGCGATCTTCGCGTAGAAATTCGTGGCCGTCACCGCCGCGCCGAAAGCCGCCGCCGAGTTGATGTTCGCGGTCTTCAGCACGCCGAGCGGAGTGCCACCCGTACCAGCCCCGTTCAGGATCAGCGAATCGAGTTGCGCCGCATGGGCTTTCACGAGATCCGCAAAGACCAGCGCGTCGACGCCGGTTCCCCGCTCAAGCGACTGGCGCGAGAGATCCTGCTGGCCCGCGATCGTCACGACCGGGACCGTCAGGTCCTGATACACCGCGTCGGTGCTCGAAACAGCCGTGTTCTGCGTAGCCTGCACATCGGCAGACACGCCCGTGGTACCCCGAGGGATCACCAGGGACATGCCGTCCGCAGGCAGCGGCAGACGCCGGATCGAATTCGCGAACGGGCGCCCGTTGCGCAGCACCGGGGCCACCAGGTCGGTGAGGTACTGCGGCACGACGAGGCCGCCGAGACCCGTGGTGGCGACGGCGCGCTGCGAAAGCTCGCCCTCCACCCTGGCCTCCGACTGGTGACGCTGTAGGCGCGCCGCCGCCTCGAAATCGCGGTGCACCGCATCCGTGTACGCGTCCCGGAAGAACGAGACGCCTTGCCGCGCAGACTCGCTCGTGTAGGTGCGCGCCTCAGATGTGACGACCGCGCCGCCCGCTCGCTGCTCTACAGGCGCCGCTTCGGCCGGGAGGACCAGCGACCGCATCCTCTGGTACGCGGTCTCCTCGGCGAGGTCACGCTCGACCTCCTCGAAACGCTCCCGCATCACGGCGATCTCGGCATCCAGCCGCTTCCTCTCGGCCTGCGCAGCCTCGACCCGCTGCGCCTCATCCGGCGTCGGGTCGCGCCGAGCTTCCGTCTCGCACGCGTCCAGCACGGACGAGATGGCCTCCGCATGGGTGGCCCGCTCGGCCATGAGCCCCGCGAGCTGGGTGCGCACACGCTCGACGCGCTGCGCATTGGTGATGGTCATTGCTGTGCTCCTTACATTGGTAGTTGACGGGTCGCATCCCCAGGCGAGTCGCCGGAGCCCGCAGGAGTCCGGCAGCCGAGCCGCGCAGCGATGACGATTCAGGCGACGGCCGCGATAAGTCGCAGCCGCGCGAAAGACATGTGTGAGGCGCGCTCGCCGAGCGTCGCCGTCGTGTTGGGGTTCGCGCCGTAGCCGACGATCGCCACATCGCCGCGGTGCAGATCCACCGCGTTGATGCGGTACTCGCTGTAGTCCGGGGACCACTGACCGGACGTGATGCGGAACGCGAAGCTCATTTCATCCACCAGCCCGGCCCGCAGCTTCGGCACGATGTAGGCCACGTCCGGGTCAGCCGGGTCCAGGTCCGCGCGCACGTCCAGGCCGTCCGCAGTCTCGGCGAGGGTAAGCGTCCCGGTCGACGTGCGAGCGATACGCCGCATCTGGTCGTGACCCAGCACCAGCGGCACGTCCAGGTCAGCGCGAGCGAGCGTGTCCGCGAAAGCGCCCGCCGAGACGATCTCGCTGTACGGCCCGAAAAGATCCCACATCTCGTAGGCGCGCTCCGTCGCCGACGCGACACCAGCGAAGCGCAGCAATGAGCCCGGATCCTCCGACACCGCCCGCACGTCGACCGATGCGATATGCGCGCGGCCTGCCGCACGGCCGGACCCGTCCTCCGATGACGCGCGCCGCCGCGGCCGGTCCGCAGGGGCCGACATTCCCGCCGCGCGCGCGGCCGCCGCCGATTCAGCTCTCGATGCCATCGACCAATCCCTCCGTCTCGACCGGCGTCGCCGGCGTCGTCACCGTCACCCGGCGCGTCGTGAAAAGCCGGTCTATCTGCGCGTACTGGTCCTCGGTGAAAGGCTCGAAATTATCGAGCTGGCGCAGTTCGTCCGGCGCCCGCAGGCGGTCCCGGACCTGCTGGCCCATCATCGCCGAACGCGTCTGAGGATCCATTCTCAAAAGCGCGTCCGTATTGAATTTGACGAAACGCGGGCCGGACATGAGGCTCGCCGATATCGCATCCTCGCGGCGGCTGATCATCGGCCCCAAATGCAGGATGAGAAGCTGCAAATTCCGCTGCGTGATATTCGCATATGTCACAGACGTGCCAGCCTGCGACGCGTCGATCATGTCCACTGGGACCGAGAAGAAACGCGCGATGTCAGCGGCCGATGCGTTCATTGAGTTCAGGAATGCCGCGTCGTTCGATTTCGACTGCAACGGCGAGAATTCCCAGTCCACGCCGGTTACGAAAACGTCGCCCTGCGCCACCGACGCCTTGAACCGCGCTTTCGCCTCCAACGCTTCCTCGGCCTTGATCGTCTTGGCTGAATTCCTCAGGATGCCAGCGGGGATAGCGTTCTGCGTATACCACGCCACCGCGAACTGCTGCGCCGACACATACTGCGAGATAGCCAGCGCCGCATACGCTATCGGCGACAGGCCGACAGCCATTCCGGGCACCGTGTACTGCTTCTCGTGCCATACCTCGGACCGGTCGTACTCCCGGCCCTTGATCCGGTAGCGCACATCGCCGTCCGGCTTCTGTACAACCGTGACTTCGCTCGCCGGAACGAGGGTGATGAACCTCGGGAATAGTCCGCCGTCCACATTCGAGATCAGCCCGAAGCAATTCCCGTATGTGTCCAAATCCTGCTGCGACGAATAAACCCACTCCATCATCCGCATGTACGGCGTCGGATTGCGCAGCACCGGCGGCAGCGGCATCGGCTCTTGAATTCCGCTCGTCGTATGGCGGAAAGCGTCGATCGGGAGCGACGAAATCAGATCCGCGCGCAGCCTAAGCGCTGCCCACACCGCCGAATGCCGTCGCGCCGTCTGACCGGTCACCGAAATCATCGAATGCGGCGACCGCATCGGGACGAACGGCATTCCGGGTCCGGGCTCCGCACTGCGGAATAACAGGCTCACGGCGACCTCCGCGTCAGCCCGTATGCGAGTCCGATGGCGCCGAGGCCGCCCACGATGAACGCGGCGGGCGTATACACCAGCGCGACGCCGGCCGTCACCGCGGCGATGCCGACGACTTCGAGCGCCGACGCCACACGATCGCGCATAGAAAAGCTCCTCACCACATGCTCGAAAACGTGTCGTAGTCCGCCTCGCCGCGGGCCGCTCCCCACCTGGCCGCGACGCAGGCGATCAGCGGTGTGATGTCCCCGGACCCGCGACGGTTCAAAGACCGGCCGTCGGCCGCGTCCCTCCACTTGGCGCCGCTCACCGCGGCGTCGAGCTCGTCCTGGCCGATGTGCACCGTGTCCCCGGCCGCATCGATCGCGTCCGCGAACTGCGCGCAGGCCGCGAGATAGTCGCCGGCCGACATGACCAGCACGTCGCGGTCGTCCGACGCGAGATCGCCCCGGAGCGCCGTCGCCATCCGGCCCGACAGGATCACCGGCCCGGACACGTCATGCCGCTCGAACTGGTCGTCCACGGCGTGCCGCACCCACGCGAATCCGCGATCCCGCCGCATCTCCACATGCCAGCGTCCGTCAGATCGCCTGCCGCACACCGCGACCGACGCGAACGCCTGATCCGGCGACACGTCCACGGCCACGACCCGAGGGCCGACAATCACCGACCTCGGGTCGCGGGCCCGCACCCATGCGCCTTCCGCGAAAATCGATTTCTGGATCGCCTGGTCGGCCCACATGCCGAGCCGCTCCATCGCGAATTGCTGGTCGGTCATCGATGCGCGCTCGTCGCGGATCGCGTCGGCGCCGATCCGGGCCGGATACGCGGGATTAGCCTTCGCCCACGTCGCCGGGTCATCGAAATCGTCGCCCTGCTCGGCCGACCACTCGAGGTAGGCGAGCCGAGCAGACCGCCCCGCTATCCCCGCCGAGCGGATCCGGCCGAAGACCTCGCCGTCGTCCAGCAGCGTCGGCGGCGTGCCCATGAGCCACGCCTGAGAGTTCGGACGCGCCGACAGTGTCGGTCGCATCGCAGCCCATGCAGCGCCCGACAGGATCTGCGCCTCATCCAGCAGCAGGCAATCCGCCGAGAATCCGCGCCCGCCGCCCTTCGACCTCGCCTTGAAGCGGATCGACTGGCCGGACGAGAAGCGGATGTACTCCCGATTTAACGCGTGGCCGTATTGGGCGACGCGGCGGTCGAGGTCGGGGTTCGCCTCGCACAGGTCGACCATGCGCTGGAAAACCTCGCGCGACGTGTCCTGCTGATGAGCCGAACAGATGATCGTTTTCTCGCCGAAAAGCAGCACGCCTGCGAGCGCGCGCGCGACGATCAGCTCCGACTTGCCGTTCTGCCGCGGCGCCGAAAGCCCCACCTGCGAGATCGCCCACCGACCGTCCGAGCGCTCGCCCATCGTGTCTTGGAAAACCTGCTCCTGCCACGGATCCAGCCGCAGGCCGTAGCGCGCGGTCAGATCGGCGATGTCCTCCCAGGCGTTGCTACGAACTCGCGCGGGCGCGTGCCGCACCCTTGGCGGCGTGTTCCCGTCGAGAAGCGCGGCGCTCGGCGATCTCGTCAACCCCGTCACCCTTCGGCTCAGCGACCGTCAGCGACGCGATGCGCTGGTCGACCGCGTCGAGCTGGCGAGTAAGCGCGGGTAGGTCCCGCATGGATTCGCAGTCGTCCACGGCAGCGGCCAGCGCCGCGCGCATCGCGACCAGCATCGGCAGTCCGCCGCCGGCGGCGGCCGCGTCGCTCACCGACGTCATCACGCCCCCTGTGGATTGTTGATATGTGTGTGAAAAAATTGTCAGACGCGGGGTCGGCAGCGCGGTCGGACGCTAAAAATCGAACGGTCGTATGGGTTACTGAGTGCGTATTCGACAGTTCGTTTGTCAGCTATTGCCAATCGGCGCGGTCACCAGCTCGCCGACTGACGACTGATTTTCGCGCCCTTGGAAGAGTTGCAGCCGAAGTGCATCGGAACGAGATTCGCCAGGTCGAACGGGTCGCCGCCGCGCTCAAGAGGAATCACGTGATCAACCGACGGCCCCAGCGGGTGACTCGGGCGCAGGCCGAAGACGATCGGCTCGTAGCATTTCGCGCAGAGCGACCCCGGCGTGCATACCTGACGTGCGAGGCTGCGCCAGCGGCGGGTCGAGCGGATCTGCCGCGAGTCGATCACCCGACCGGCGGCTTGATACCGAGTGGCCATCGTGATCCCCTAGACGAATGAGACGAATCGCTGCCGCACTCTGGATCCTCGTCGCCGCGTCTGCCGCCGCCTGCGGGGCAGCAGGAAGCAGCCCGGCGACGGTCACGACGACAGCCACTGTCACCGTCACCGCACAGCCGAGCGCCGCGAGCACGTTCGACCTGTCCGGCGATCTACAGCTTTGGGGCGCCCAGCATTTCGCCGACGACGGATCCTCGTGCCGCGGCAAGGGCGGCTACTCGGACATCGGCCAGGGCGTGGCGGTCACCGTCTATGACGCGTCGGGCAAGATCGTGTCCGCGGGGTCGGTGACCGGGTCGACGTACGACGCCGGGGCGTGCAAGTTCCAGTGGTCCGCGTCCGGCGTCCCGTCAGGGGCCGGGCCGTACCAGGTCGAGGTGTCCCACCGCGGCAGGATGACCGTCACCGAGCAGGACGCCCGATCCGGGGCGATCCACCTGACGCTCGGCAACTCCTGAAGCAACTCAACCCCCGGCCATCGGCTCGGGGCACAGGTGTCAACACTGACGTTCATACCGTTGCATGCACGTCACAGGTTTGTCAAGTCTTCATGCACTGCGTGTCATGAGTCGTCGAACATCGCCAATGCGCAGGCGTCCGTCCGCGTCGGGTGTCAGCTCGCGATGTATCCACGATCGCAGGGTGCCGCGGTTCACGCCGAGTAACGTCACGATCTCGTCGCGGGTGAGCCAATAGTCCTCGGCGTCGTCCATCCGCGCATCGACCCACCCGGCTACGTCGTAGGTGGTGCCGCATGAGCTACAGGCCGTCGTAGAGGCGTCCAGCGTCGCCGTCAGGGCCTTACCGCATGCGCATTGTCCCACTGGCCTACGGTCGGGTCTCCGGTCCGTCAGACGCGAAACCAGCCGCGCGTCTTCGTAGAAGGCATCAGCGATCTCGTCAGCGGAGGCATGCGACCGGATCCGCTGCACCCGCGCCGCCAACCACCGCGCCAAGTCCGCGTGCTCGGTCACATCCAGGTCGCCCATGTCCAGCTCACACGCCCACGTCACCAGGTCATTGCCCATGACCGACCGCGCATCGGACACCGCGTCCGTGATCGGCACCGTCGAGTGGTACCCGGTCGATCCGCCGCCGGAGCCGAGACGCTGCAGCGGCGCGCCGAGCTCGGGCAGCAGCGCGGCGATGGTGTGTAGGTCCGAGCGCAAGTGCGACAGGCAGCGGGAGCACAACAGCCCATCCCCGCTCTTCGCGCCGCACGCCGGGCAAGTCAGGTCAGCCACGCTTGCTCCGCTCTCGCTTGCTCGTCAGGTGCCATCCGCCGCATGGGCAGCGATAGGCGCGCACCTCGTGGTGGCCGTCCTTGTCCTGCCGGTCGAGCTTCGTCAGCGCGATCTTTGCGGTGACGCCGTTGCGGTACCGGACCTTCCATGGCGTCGGACAGCGCTTATCCATGGACGCTCACCCCCAGCGCCTCGGCGACGGCGGAGACGGTCGGGCACGGAAAGTTCGCGCCCCATCCCTCCTCGCCGCAGGATTCGCAACGACCGCAGCCGTCGCTTCGGTGCAGCTCCACCACCTTCCGCAGCGCCCGGAGCAGAGTCTCCATGCCACGCGAGAGTCGCGACTGTGCGCCGATGGCGTCGACGATGCGGATGTCGATCTCCGCCAGCAGCCGGTTGACGCAATCGAAGCACGCGAGCCCATCGGCGCTCTCCCGCGTGCACGATGGGCAGGTCAGTCCGCTCACTCCGCCCCCTCCAAAAGTCTTTCCGCCTCACACACGACCAGGTGCTCCTCCAACGGCCCGCGGTCGACGTACAGGCTGGCCGTGTTCCCGACGATCAGGGAGCGCGTCACGGGCAGCGCGACCGTGGTGTCGCACTCGGGGCATCGGACGGGGACGGTGGTCTGCCGCTTCATGGCGTTACATCCAGGGCGGTGGCGACGGCGCGCACGGTGTCGCACGGCCAGTCGTATTCGCATTCGTGGCAACCCCCGCCGGCGTTCCGATGCAGCCCCACCACTCCCCGCAGCGCCGCGAGGTAGGCGACGATCGCGGATGCCCGCACGATGTCGCCGGTGCCCGTGTCGGTCTGGTTGGCAGCCTCCCGCCGCTCAATCTCCGCCAGCAGCCGGGCGGTGAGGTCGGTGGTCACGACGCCTCCCGGAGTGCCGCCGCATCCCATTCCGGCCCGCGCCACATCCCGTCACGGAAGAACATCACGCGCTCGCCGACAGACCCGTCTCGTGGCTTGCTGATGATCGATTCGGGATCGGAGCATCGGCCATCGACGCGGTGCCGGTCAAACAGATTTGCCGTGCTGAATGTGCGATGGCACCCCGAGCAGTGCGCGGCTCCCATCGCGGTCCACCTCGCGTCGCACCCCGAACAGGTCGCCCCGGTGAAACGCTCTGTACGCGATTTTGCGGTCATTTTGATGCCTTCCGGTATGGATGGATGTTTTCGGCGTCTGCGTCGCTCTGGCGCGTTACGTGTAACCGGGAATCGGCATCGTGGCGGGGTCGGTGAATCACGCCGGTGGGATTTCGGCTCACAGTCCGTCCTCCACCCTCATCCGTGTCAGCTCGGCAGCAGCGGCTCGCTGGCGGCCGAGCATCCTCTTCCACGCCCGGTACTGTCGCGCGGTCATGCGCTCGTGATCGGCCGGGTACCAGTGGCCGCCGATGTAGCGCATGGTTGGCCGCGGAATCAGCCCGGCCGCGCGCATCACATCGGCGATCCTCGCCATGGCCGCACGGACACCAGCCGCAAACGCCTCCATGTCGCGGTTGAGCTTCTCGGTCTGTTCCGGCGTGAACAGTCGAATCCCGCTCACCTCGCACCGCCCTCAGATCGCCGTAGAGCGTCGCCAGCTCCGTTTCGGCCCCGACATACGTCGGAATCACGCGCGCCAGCCAGTGGACGCGCTGAGCGGCGGGAATCGGTATCATTCATCGCAGTTCCTCCTGGATCTCGTCCCAGTTCTCGGGTCGCCATAGCCGCCACTGCTGCCCGATCGCATCCCGCCAGGCCCGCTGCTCGGGTTCGGGGTACCGGCCGTCCTGCTTCAGCTCGGCGAGGATCACGACCCCGCCGCGAGCGAGCGCGAGGTCCGGGAAGCCGCGATGGCCTTGCAGCGGGGTCATGTGCCCGCGGCCGGCCACGTTGACGGTGCGGCCGTGGTGGACTCGCCAGCCATGCAGCTTCGCGTAGTCGATCACGCGGCGCTGGAATGCGGATTCGGTAAGGCGAAGGGTCGTGGTCATTTCTTCCGCGCCTCCCGAATTCTCTCGATATGCGGCGCGTAATGCCGATATGGCTCTCCGGTTAACGGGTTGATGCACGCCGCGCCAGCGGCGGCACCGCAGCGCGGACAGACGATTTCCATCGCTGACATTATATTCGCCTTTCCTGCGCCCGCGCGCGTTTACCAACGTAAGTTTCTTCTGTACGTAAGTACATTCTTCGTAAGTCCGTCCGTCCGTCCGTGCGACTCTGTAGACTGAGTCAGTCGAGTGAGTCGGTAGACTGACACAGTGCATGACCTGGGCAGACACCATCACACAGCCTCCAATTTGTCCCGCCAGCAGCCGCAATCCTTGCCATGGAACCGCTGACAGTTGGCTTTCAGCGCCCCGGCACGCTGTGCCGCCCTTTTCGCCTGGCTTACAACCTCTAATTCCTGCCGTGCCGCGTAATTCCGAATATGATATCCATCCGGCATTTCATCCCACAATTCATATGCGACCAGCAATTTAGCCGTCGCGGCCGTCCCGTGAACGAATGGGAGAGCAGCGCGACGCACGAATCCGTCGGTTCCCGCGCCACCGGACCACGCCATCGCGAACATGTACGACGCGGCGGCTTGCCACCGGTCCTCGGACTCGTCCGACAGCAGGCCCAGGATCTTGTCGTGTGCGGCGATGTTCGCGTCCAGCCGTACCCAGGGAAGTGCCATTACTCGTCCTCGTCTGTCGGCTCGGGTGGTCGGATCGCGTGGTGCCAGCACGTCGGGTACGACGGCCGCGCCATCAGCGGGCACCCCGCGACGGCGCAGGGTCGTCTCCCGCAGATCGGGCAGCGGCGGATGGTGTAGGTCATGGCCGGATCCGCTCCAGCCGGAAGCGGGCGCGGATCTTGCCGGTCTCCGGGCCGATGACGTAGCCGGCGCCGGTGGGCTGCATGTCGTCGTCAAGATCCAGATAGATGGGCATGCGCATGCCGAGCCGGTTCGTCCAATAGTGGGTGAGTCTGCGCGTGATGCCGTCGAGGTCGCCGGGCAGCAGCAGCACGACGCCGGTGGGCGTGCGGTAGGACCATGCGGGTCGGGTGTCGTCGGCGGCGTCGCTGATGGGCTGGATGTTGCTGTAGTCGGTGGGGCGGGGTGAGGCGGTTTTGCGTCGGCAGGTTGCGCAGATGCCGTAGCGGTGTGCGGCGTATTTGCGGGTGCCCGGCGTGACCGTGTAGTCGAGTCCGCACAGTCGGCAGGTGCGGGGCGCGAAGACGCTCACCTCGGCCCCCTCGGGTGTTGGTTGACGTAGGCGAGTACGGCCTCGATGCCGGCGAACATGCCGACCGACCTGCCGTAGAAGGTGAGGGTGAGCCGGGTGCAGCCCTTGCGGTCGCAGTGCGGCGCCCACTGGTAGGCGGTGCGCGGTGCCGGGGTCGGTGTTGTCATGCGGTCACCTCGAAAGGCAGGGCGCCGTCAGATCGGAGTCGGTTGGTCCACACGACCTCGGTGCGTGGGTGTCCGGTCATGGCGGTGGCGGCGAATTCGTGGCGCTCCCAACCGGCGAGCCGGTCGCGGTACAGATCGGAGTCGTAGCCGGATAGCACCACAGCCGCGGGCGTCGAAATCAGGGCATCGAGGAGCGTCTCGTGCTGGTCGGTGCGCATGAACTCGTCGGCGTACTGGGCGCCGTGACGGGTCTCGGCGAGGTACGGCGGGTCCACGTAGAGCAGGCATCCAGGGCGCTCATAGGCGTGGATGACCGTGAGTGCGTCCCGGCATTCCAGGGTCACGTTTCGGAGCCGCTGGGCCGCGGGTGCGATGCGCGCCAGGTAGCCGTCGAGGTAGCGGGCGAGGGTCATCCGCTTGGTGCCGTGCACGAATCGCCAGCCCGTGCGCACGCCGAGACGAGACCCGCGACCTTGGGTCAGTTGCACCCAGACGCGGCGCGCGATCTCCACCTCGTCGGCGGGTGTGAGGTCACGGGCGGCGGCGAACTCAGCCCGTGAGTGTGGTGTCAGAGCGCACGCCCGCTCCAGATCGGCCGGCTGATCCCTCAGCACCCGCCAGAACGTCATCAGCGAGCGGTTGAGGTCGTTGACGGTCTCGATCTTCGACGGACGCTTGGCCAGCAGCACCGACAGGGCACCGCCGAACGGCTCGACGTAGTGGTCGTGCGCCGGGAACAGCGAGACGATGCGCTCGGCGATGCGCTGCTTGCCGCCGGAGTACGGCATCGGAGGCACGAGGGTCGTCACGCGGTCACCTCGAAGAGCGGCAGCGTGGCGACCGTCTCGTATCCCGCCAGGTATCCCACGCGGTAGGCGTCCCTGATGGCGTCGTATTCGGCGGGTCGCGCGGGCCGCACGCAGTGGGCGAACGTGGCGGCGAGGGACGCGTCCGACAGGTCAGTGACGGCCTCGGCGTGCAGCTTTGCGGCGTAGTCGGATGGGGTGGTGTGCGTCATCGTCCGTCCCCGATCGCCCGCTCCAGCTCGTCGGCGGCGTGTTGTATCCGCGCATGGCCATACGCCCGCCACTGCTCGATCAGCGCGTGCAGGGCCTCGTCGCGGGCGTCCCAGCGGGCTTGGAGGCGGGCGAGCCTGAATGGAACACAGGTCTCGGCGTGCACCCACGCCGCGTTTTCGACTGCGCCCGAGATTTCGTAGTTCCATGGGCGCGTGCGGTTCCCACAGCCGTCACATCTGTACCACGCGCCATCCACCCGCACCCGCACTTCCGGCGCGCTCATCGGGCACGCTCCGGGGCCCGTACGGCGGTCTTGGCGACGGCGCGGGCGAACGATGCCACCATCGCCGGTGGCATCGCTTCTGCCTCCCGGTACGGTGCGCGGATTTTGATGCGCAGACTAGCGGCCGTGGGCACTAGCACGCCCCACCCTTCCGGGATTTCGTCCGGCTGATACACGTCCCGGCTGGCGGCGACCAGCCACCAGTGGTGGCAGTAGGGGATGAACGCGGCGGCCTTCGATGGGTCGCGCAGCTCGGCCAGCCAGTCCGAGCGGGAGACCTTGATCTCGAAGCCGTGGACCAGGTGTCGGGCGTCCTTCTGCCAGTAGTAGGTGCCGGGGGCGCTGTAGCAGTCGATCGCGATGAAGTCAGCGATGCGCTGCCCATCGGCGTGCCCAGGGCGCTGTGGCACATGCTCTGCGATGACCCAGCGACGGGCGCCCATCGCTTCGGCGCTGTGCCGCTGGTGCAGCAGCGCGAGCATGTCAGCCTCGGCGAGCGATGTGGTTTCGGTTGCGAAAAGCGCTTCGGTCACGACTCCCCCTCCCGCAGCAGCGCGTCGAGAGCGTCGGCGCAGATTGCGACGGTGCGGGCGTCACTAGGGCTCATCGGCGTTGACCGCCATTCCCCTAGCAGCGCCTCGATCCCGGCGCGGAGGTCGGCGGTGGCTTGCGCGGCGATCAGCGGGGCGGCGGCGGTGAGGGCGGCGCGCATCCACGCAACCTCGACACGCGATTTCGCTGCCTCGAAGTTCGCGTCTGACATGCGGTGCCCCAGGCGTGCATCGCAGTAGCCGCGATACGCCGCCTCCACGGCCTCGTCGGGGATCGGGTCAGTCATCGGTGTCACCGTCCTTCGTGGCTGCATTGACATGGGCCGCATGATCCTCAGGCCACATGCGCTGCCCGCACCCGCACGTCTTGGTGTCGAGGTCGTAGTAGTGGAGCGCGTGGCGGCATTTGCACAGCGGCAGCGAATCCGGGTGGGTTGTGAGATCGCCGTCGTATCCGGTGCACAGGTCGTGTCGCCCGCGCACGCACTTCACGCATCTGGCCATCACGACTCACCTCCCGCGTCCAGGGCGTCGAGAGCGGCGCGGAGCACGGCTATCTTGATGCCCACCTCGTACGGGTCGGAATGTGCTGCGTACTCGGCATCGACAACCGCTTTCGCCGAATCGACCACGGCACGCAGACGCTCCACCTCGGCCTCAGCGTTAGTCGTGCGCTCCGGTATTCGTGCCAGGCGATCTCGGAGCGACTGCGCCTCGTCGGCGAATTCGGCGCGTTCCAGCGACAGATTCGCGGCCCGCTTCCGCAGCGCGCGCACCTCGGCCAGTAGCGCGGCGAGGTCCGTTGGTGCGTGGGCGATCAGGTCGGCGTCGGCGTCGGTGCACGGGATCATCCCTTGGTCGGGAGTGCCTACCGCGGCGAACGTCGTGCCAGGATGAGTAATCCATCCCTGCCCCACGTAGTCCCACGGCCCCGGCGTCGCCGCCGCGAGTCGCGCCTTGATGGCGTCCAGGTCGATGCTCATCAGGAACTCCCGCATTCGACTGGTGGTATGGGTGGCCGTTTTTCGCGGAGGATGATCGCCGGGTCGCCGTAGCGTGCGAGGCGTGCGCGGGCGTCGTCGAGAGCGTCCGGCCCGCACATGCAGTTGCGGACCATCTGCTCGACCTTGTGGTAGTCGGCGATCGCGGCCAGGATGTCCGCGGCGAGCGTGTCGGTCATGACCCGACGACCTGATCGGTGCCGTCCCACACGAACTCCGCAACGGGCCGATGCATCCGGCAAGAGGCGCAGTAAGTGGAGCCGTAGAAGTGCGGGTCCCGGGCGTACGTCTCAGCGATCGCCTGGCTCATGGTGGTGACCGTGCCGCACGCGGTGTGCACGTAGGAGCGGCGCACGGGGCGGATGAAACCCCTGGCGCGCTCGTCCTCGCTGAGCACCAGGTACGCATCGTTCTGCGGTACCGGCTCCGTGTCGCTGCCGTGACCTAGACGCGGATCGCGCGGATCGGTTACGTGGCTCATAGCTGCTGTGTCCCTTCGTGTTTGGTCGCCCCGGCCGGGTCGGTAATGTGCCCGCCGCGGGAGGTAGGCGCGGCGTCACCCCCGGCCGGGGCAGGTGTGGGGTTTGCCAGCGCTAGCAGCACGTCGGCGTGGCAGGGCTGATCGAGCGGGCACCAGCAGGCCAGGTCGCGGCCTGCGAGCAGGCGTCGTGCATGACTCGCGAGCGGCTCCAGTCCGTACGTGTAGATGCCGTGATACGGGCGCGTCTCCGGCTTGATGGGCACGAAGTGGAAGTGCGTGTACTGGCGGAACAGTTCGACGGCCTGTGTGACGTTCTCGACGTAGCCCTTCGGCGTGACGTCGTGAACCCACATGTCGTAGGTCCGCCCGATCTTGAACGGGTTCCCCCACTTGGTGCGTCGGTCCACGATCACGGCGTCGGGGTGCTCGGCGCGCCACGGGTGGGAGCGCGACATCTGGATACGCTCGGGCATCACGCCACCGCCCTGCGTGCTTCGACGGCGTCATGCACGAGGCGCACGCCAAGTAGGAGTCGCAGTCCCGCGACCTTCTGGTCCCACTCGGCCCACGCAGCACCGAACCGCGCCTGGAGCTCCATCGACGGGTGCTGGCCAGCGTCCGCCGGCGGTTCGTTGTCGAGCAGCTCAATGAGCATGTCGAGCAGCATTTCCGTGGTGTGGTCCATCACGCCGCCACCTCGATCGGGTGCAGGCTGGCGTACCGTCCCTGCCGGTCCCGGATCGCGCCGTCGTGCCAGCGCAAACCGTCCGCCTCATCAAGCCGCCTGGCGATGTTCGCGCGGTGCAGCACGTCGGCCCAGTCGCCCAGCAGATCCGGCTCGTGCGTCCAGTCGTAGATGCGATCGGCGAGCAGGTGCAGCCGGTAGCGCAGGTTGGCCAGGGCGATGTGCAGGCGGATCATGACGTGGCCTCGATCCGGGCGGCGATGTCGTCGGGCACGGTCCACAGTCCGAGTCGGCCACGGCACGGGATCGGCTCGGGCATCGGGCGGGGGTTGGCGAGCACGAGGTGGTAATCCCATGGCATCGCCCACTCGGAGCACAGCGGGATCAGCTCGCCCAGGCGCGCCGTTCCCTTCCCGACGCCGCAACCGTCCAGGCGGGATTCATGCGCGCCGACCAGGTCGACCACGCCGATGATGTGGCCCCGGTGCGCGAACCTTTGTGGCTCGGTTCGCTGACACCAGTCGCAGTGGTGGCGGTTGTGGTCGTCCTCCAGCGCGCCCGGGCAGGATCCGAAAATGAGACCGGCCATTGGGTTCTCGTGGTCGAGTACCGCGTCGTCGTCTCGCAGCCCCGCGTGGATCGCGACGGGCCCGCGGTACCGGCCGGCGATATTGCGGCTGCGGTTCTCGACGTCCTTCTGGCCAAAAACGATGGCCCAAGCCCAAGGTTGCCTGACCGTGATCGCCCTCATCGGGACGCCGCCAGCCAGTCGAGTTGAGCGGGATGCGTTGCCTTGCTCCCGAAGTCGCCGCGATACCGCACGAAGACGTACGTGTCGTTGACGGACGTGATAACACCGTCTTCGGGCGCCGGTCCGCCAGCGTGGTAGACGACGCCATCGCCGATCCGATTGCGCGCGTCCTCGATGCTGATGCTCATGGCCTGCTCACCGCCCACGCCACGAGGATCAGCGCCGCGCACCACACGGCCAGTGCGGCGATCACAGCGATGCCGGTAGCGATGGTGTCGGTGTCGTCCAGCATGTCGTCCTCCGGGTCGTAGGAGCCGCAGTCACACAAGAAGTGGTCGCACGGGTCGCCGTGGTAGGTGTCGCGGTGGTAGTCGGCGGGATGTCCGCAGCGGCACGGGATCTCGCGCCAGGCGGGCTCGGTGAGATACGCGGACTCGGCGCGGGCAACGTCACTCGGCATCGGGGATCAACTCCTGCTGCGGGTCGTCCGGCGGGAGCGTGTCGAGCGCTTCCAGGCGGTCGATCACCGCCGATGCCTGCGTCTTGGTCAGATCCCGTGACGATGCGACCTCGATGTCGCACACCTGCGTGACGAACGCGTGCCGGTCGTCCGAGTCCCGGAATCCCTTCTCCGCGAACAGCGCCTGCATCTTCTTCATCTGCGGATCGGTGATCGGAAGCTCCTCGGTCGACTCGGATCCGGGCTCTGCGTCGACCGTGCGGGACCGGCGCGAGACGCGACGTGTGGCCGGCTGACTCGGCTCCGATGTGAGCGCAGGCTCCGAGACGACCTCGGAGACGGTCTCGATCCCGTCCACGATCTCCTCGGCCGCGTAGCCGATGCCGAGGATCGCGTCCGCGGCGATCAGCCGCGCAAGCTCCGACGTGGCGCGGGCGACCAGCATCGCCTGCGGCTGCTTCTTCCAGTTGTCCTTCCCCGTCAGGGCAAGGTCTTTCGCCCGGTCGATGGTCCACGTGACCGTCTGCCACTGCTGCGATCCGCGGCGCTTGCCGCGCATCTTGCAGCGGGTCGCGGTGGACTCCACCATCTCGATCTCGTGCCCGAAGGACTGCACGATCGCGCGGAGCGTGATCGCCCTCGGCGCCGCCTGCCCTTGGATCACGTCAAAGCTGCGCAGCGCCGCCATCGGAGACAGCCCGACCTCCGCGCCGGCCAGGATCGCCGCCGCCGCCTCGACCGGCTTCCGCTGGAACGAGGACGGAACGAACGACGACTGAACCAGCCGCTCCGCCACCGTGTAGGCCGCATCAGCCGACCGGGCCCACTCGCCCAACCGGTGCACCGCCGCGTCCTGATACGACGCCACCGCAGCCATCGGGGAAACCAATGGGGATGCGTCGGGACGAATCGCAAGCTCTGTCATGCCGCTTCTCCTGCCTGAATCGCGCGCCCCACATAGCCGGAGCCCGGCTGCCGCCAGTCGCCCTCAGCGCGCTTGTGAATGTCGAAAGTGCGTCGGATGCACAGGAACTCGTCATGTACCTCGGGCCCGTACCGGACCTCGTGCACGTCGAACCCGTCTGCGCGGACCTGCACACCGAACGCCGCGTCGAAGCGCGGCAGCTCGTGTTCGTCGCCGCCGAGCCCATAGAACTCGGCGTGCCCGTAGGCGTTCAGCTGGTAGCAGGCCTGCGTGTAGATCCGCTTGCCGCTCTTCCAGTCGAAGATCCCCACGCCGACCTCGCCGGTGTCCGGCCTGCGGTAGTGCGCCGCCAGGTCGAGAGTCCCGGCATACCAATGGGTCCGGCTGCCCACTGCGGTCTCGGTGAGGATCGGCTCGATGTGCCACTGCTCGATGAAGTCCAGCGCCGAATCGACCAACGCGTTCTGCGGATCGTCCGCGTCCAGCACGATCTCCTCGCCGCGCACCAGCCGGTCCGCGAAATCATGGAACGTCGCGCCGCGGTCGGCCGCGTCGTCCCGCCGCTTCCACGGCACGGACTTCAACGCGGCGACCATGCCGTCCACGCCGAGCGACCGCAACGCCTCGATCGCGGCCGGGTTCTCCGCGACATGCCGAGCGACCTGCTCCGCGGCCCACTTCGGGATCGCCGGTTTGTCCAGGACGCCGATGATCGTTGTCACGCCCGGTACCGGCTTCCCGTCCAGCCGGTACGAGTGGTTACCGGCCGCGAACGTCAAGCCCCGCTTCGGTTCTCGCTTCACACCGCCACGTCCTCTGCCGTCGCCGCGAGCATGTCCGCCAGCCGCCGCACCGAATCCGCGGACGCCGGGAACGAGAGCGTGATCGAGTAGCCCTCACGGCCGTCGTGCCACGAGACGCACCGCATCCCGTTCGGCTCGACCCACGTGCGGAACGTCGCCGCGTCGGTCACCGTGAACGTGTGGGCGCTCATGGCCGCATCTCTGCAGTCGCAACGTCCCACAGATCGGGGCCGACGACGGGCAGCCCCGCCGCGATCCGCGCTCGCAGCATCGGCACGAGCGGGCGGGTCTCCATCCGGTGGCGTCCGATGCCCGGCGAGGGTGCGGCCGGAGGTTGAGCCGCACCCCCGCCGGGATAGCCCGCCTCGGTAAGACGCTGCCCAGCGCCGGCGGGGGTCATTTGGTGGCCGCCATATCTGCCAGCGGGTCGGCGCAGCGCCACTCGTAGACGGGCTCCTCGACCTCGATCAGCGGCACCTGCTCCATCGCCACCGGATCCGGGACCGTCTTCGTCCGCGTGCCGGTCTGGACACGAGTGCAGACAGAGTTGGAGAAGTAGGCGCCCCACGAAGGCCGTCCGGCGCAGTACATGGTGAAGCTGTCGCGCTGATGGTCGCGCTCGATCACCGCCGCCGGGTACGCGCTCAGCAGCGCCACCGCGGCCCGCTCGCACTCCTCGCCGCGTCCGTAGAACGAGAAACGCACGTCGCCCTCGGCGAAGTTGCGGGGCTCCTCCAACACTTCGTCGTTCGTCTCGATCCGGGTCGGCACGACGCCCAGCTCGGCGAACCGCAGGACGAGATCCCGCGCCTCATCCAGCCGCGCCAGAACCGCCGCAGCCGGGGTTTCAGTGGTGGTCATTGCTGTAACCTGCTTTCTGAGTGGTTGTTGTCCTCGGCCGTCGCCTCTGACCAGGCGGCGGCCGATTGCTAGGCGTCAGGCAGCGAGTCGTGCCACGCCTGTAGGTCTTTGACCGCGATCGAGATCCGGCCGCCGATCTTCTTGGCCTTCAGGTACGGCGGCTCTTCCGAATGGATCGCCCTGCGGATCGTGTCCGCAGAGACGCCCGCCATCTCGGCCGCGGCTTTCAGTCCCACCGCGAGCGGCAGCGTGGTCGTTCTGGTCATCGCTTCTCTCCCGTCACTCGTTCACGCAGGTCAGCGACGAGCCCGGGCACGAGCCGGTCGAACGCGCCGGCCACTCCCCCGTCGATCTCCGACTCGGCGTGAATCGAGATCGGCTCCTTACTGGGAACCGTTGCCAGCAGCCAGATATCGAAGACCTCGCCGGAGTGCGATGTGGACCTCATGACGCCGCCGCCAGGTACTTTGTGCGGAGCGCTGCGAGTCCCTTTGCCGTGACGCGGATCTGCGGCGGGTCCGGCACCTTCTCCCCGGTCTCGGGGTGGTAGTGGAACTGCGCCCGTGCCGCGAGCCGTCCGGCGTCGATCTGCGTCTGGTACGGGATCGGACGCCCCTTGGCATCGCGGTAGATCCAGCCGAGCCGCTGCATGAAGCCGAACAGCCGGCCTTGGCCGGTCAGGATGTTGTCGTCGCGGGCGAGGATCTTGGCTGCCTCGTTGACGCTGTAGTCACCCACCGTCGCGAGGAACGCATCGAACGTTTCGGCCTTCGGGGTCAGCTCGGCGACCTTCGTCTCCAGCTGCTCCACCCGGCGCGACGTGATCTGAAGCGCCTGAGCGACGATCTGGTCCTCGGTGAGCGCTCGCGGCGCTGTCTCCGCCTCGCGCGTCTTGACTGCGAAGTAGGTCTGCGCGGAGGCGATCTCCGCCTTACGCGGATCGCCGTTCATCGCCACCATGTAGGCGCCGAACCGGGTGAGCCGGTAGTCGGTGATCTTCCGCTCGGCACCGATGCCCGATTTGACTAATTTGACGGCGTCGGCAATATGGTCCCGCGCCTCCATTCCGGCGTTGTTGACCGCGACCTTCGCGCGCTCGATCGACTCCTCAAAGCGACGCCACGAGTCGTAACCGAGCGGGCGCTCGAGGTCGCGCGCGAGCCAGTGCTCTCCGATCACGTCCTCGCGCCGGATCGCGTCGAACGGCGACGCCGGAGTGCTGCCGTACTGCGTCAGGTCAGTGGTCATGCTGCCCGCCCGCTACTGGCTCGGTAGTCGGTAGCCACTTCGGGCACAAAAAGAGAACCGGGAGGGGCGTTCAGCGCACGCTCGATAGCCCGTGCCGTCTCGGGCGAGCACGTGGTCCGCTCGCCGGACCTCAGGTGTCCGATGATTGCGCGCTTGGCGTGGGGCGCGCACTTGTCGGCAAGAGACCGATTCGTCTCGTTGCGGAAGCGCATGTAGTCGCCCAGGACTTGCCTGTTGATCAGTCGCACCCAGAGCCTCCCTTCTTGCGGTAAGCGCCGTGTGGCGATTGCTGACACTGTAGCCTCCTTGGCTAGTGATTGGGTAGCTGCTAGCCACTGTAGCCACTTCCGGCTACACGCGCAAGCCGTATTTTTCGGCGATTTCCGCACGCGGACCGAACCACACCGGTGTTATACGTAGCCGCGTTGGCTACGCTCTAGGTTGCCCTGTAGCCAACCTGAGCGCGAAAGTCGTAGCCGTGAGCACACTGTCCGATCTGCTGGCTAGCCGCCTGCCCGAAGGGTGGAGCGGTCGGCGGGTCTCTCGCGAGGCGACCAAGCGCGGCCTGACGCTGAGTCCCGCCTCTGCGAACAACTACCTGAATGGGCGACACGGTGAACCTTCCGAGTCGGTCCTGGAAGCGTTCGCCGCTGTGCTCACGATTCCGATCGAGGCCTTGCGTGAAGCGTCGGGTCTACCTCACGGGAGCGGCCCATACACGCCGCCCGCGGAGGCAGCTCGCCTGTCGCGTCGCCAGCGTCTCGCGGTGGACGAGCTGATTCGCAGCATCGTCACGGCACAGGAGGTTGGCAATGAAGCACAGGAACCGCGGTCGGAAGCGGGAGGCGCGTCGGAGCAGTCGGAGGCCGCCATAGCTGACGAGTTGCAGGGGCGGAAGGACCTGTTTATCGAGGGCTACATGGCGGCCCGGGGTGTCGATGCGACTCCGGGTGACGATTCGGCAACGGATTCGCCGCCGGTGCGCTCCGCCGGTCGCGCAGTGTCGGAGCGTGCTGATATACCTACGGAACGTAAACGGCGTACCAAGGGGGCCTAGGGGTGCGCTCTGCCACGACGTAGGGGGTTTCATGGATCCGCGCGTTCGCATCACAACCGTTACGCCCGAGGAGTTCTGGGCGCACGGGTACCGGATCGGGTACGGGGACGGGGCGAACGGCCGGGCGCACCGACTGGATGGGCTGGGCCGCAAGGTCGCCGACGTGATCGAACTCCGGCCGCGGACGGACGCGGTGGCCGCCGAGGGCTAGCCGATCCCGATCCTGCCAGCGACCTGCTCGAGCGCGGCTCGTGCCTGCGCCGGGTCGACGTGTTCGTAGGCGCGGGTGACGGCGGCCTGCGAGTGCCCGAGGATGGCGATGCGCACGGATTCGGGGACGCCTGCCTCCATCAGCAGTGTCGCGGTGGCGTGCCGGGCTTCGTGGACGTGGAACGGTCGCCCGGATGGGTGGGCGACGTCGGCGCGGGCCTGTAGGTCGTGCCACGCGGCGAGGTCGTCCCGCCTCTGCCGTGGGTTGCCGTCGGCACCGGGCCAAACGAGGGTGTCAGTATCCATGCCCATTTCGTCACCGTGACGTTTCAGGGCGTTCGCCATCCACGGAACCAGCGGGATGAGTCGCTGTCCTCGGGCTGTCTTCGGTCGCACTAGGCACATCTGGCCGCGCATCCGGCGCACCTCGTATCCGATGGGGATACGGAACCTGCGCTGCGGACAATTGCCGGCGCGCCCCCGTCCGCACGTGCCGCCGCAGCCGTGCTCGTACGGGAGTGCCTGCAGCTGCCACGACACATCGATGATGCCCCGGTCGAGATCCACCGCTCCCCACGTGAGCCCGAGGCACTCGCCTTGCCGCATGCCCTGGAGCAGCGCCGCGGCCCATCTGGACAGGTCCGGGTCGTTCTCGGCGGTGGTGAGTAGCGCGAGCGCCTGCGCAGCGGTGGGCCCGGTCCGGTCGGTGATCGCCGAGGGCGGCGGTGCGACGAGGAGGACGCGCGGCGGCACCGGGTATCCGTCGACGATCGCGTCACGCAGCATCTTCTTCATCGCCGTGTGCGCCCGGACGGCCGACGCCGGCGAGCGTCCCGCCTTCAGGATCGCGCGGTGCACGGCGCGCACGTCGGCTGGGGTGAGGCTGCCGAGGCGCTTGTGCCCGATGGTGGGCACGACCCATCCGGTGATGACGCCGGTGTCGCGCTCCATCGTCTTGGGCCGCTTCGACGCGACCCTGCGGGCGAGCCAGTCGTCGGCGTATGCCTTGACGGTGGCGCCGGACGATCCGGGCGCGGGGATGCCGGATTCGGCGATCTGCCGCAGACGCGCCTTCATCTCGACCTGCACCGCGGTCTTGGTGTCGCGCGTGATGACGATGCGGCGCCGCGTGCCGGTGCGGGTGTATCCGGCTTCGATGGAGGCGCGCCATCGGCCGTCCGCGATCTGGTAGATGGAGCCCTCGCCCTTGCCGCGCGCCATGCGTCACCTGCCGATACTCCGAATAGCCATTCGAATAGCCATCGCTGGCGATAGCCTAGCGTATGCCAGCATCTGCACATAGCCTCTGACGTGCGCGTTTCCTGCATCGACACACGGTCACGATCTATTATACCCGCTCTCCTAAAGCGGGTGTCGGCAGTTCGAATCTGCCCGGGGGCGCCGACGTCGCGATGCCGGCGTGTCGAGGCGATCCTGGACGTCCGGCACCATCCCCGTACCGCCCGATCTGCTACTTGATCGCACCCGCGAGCATGCCGCGGATGAAGTAGCGCTGAAGGACGGCGTACAGAATGATCAGCGGGAGCGCGACAATCGTTGCGGCAGCGGCCAACAGCGAGTACTGGGTGATGTGGATGCCCTGGAAGAAGCTGAGCGCGAGCGGAGCCGTGCGGCGATCGTTGCTCGTGATCATGACCAGGGCCAGCATGAAATCGTTCCACGTCCACATGAACACGAGCATCACCATGCTGATGATCGCGGGCCTGCTCACCGGCACGAGAATTCGCCACAGGATTCGCGACCGGGACGCCCCGTCGATCTCGGCTGCTTCGATGAGGCTACGCGGCACCGCACGGAAGAACGTGGTCAGCCAGAAGCACCCGAACGAAACGCTCTGCGCGATCTGCGGCAGGATCAGCGACCAGTACGTATCCGTGAGGTTGAACGACCGCATTTCGTAGAACAGCGGGATGATGTACGTCTCGATCGGAACGAGCAGCCCGATCAGGATCAAATAGAACAGGATCCGCTTGCCGAAGAATTCCATGCGCGCGAAGGCATAGGCCGAAAGAATGGAAATGATCGTCGAGGCGAAGACCACAGACACGGCGACGATCACACTCGACCGCAGATAGGTCGAGAATTGGCCGACGGTCCAGGCCTGGGCGAAGTTGCTGAAATCGAGCCGCGTCGGGATGACGAAGGTTGCCGACGATTCGTCGTCCGGTGTCAACGCCATCAGTGCGATACCGACGATCGGGAGCAGCGCGATCACGCTGAACACGCCGAGGATCAGGTAGGTGCCGACGATGTCGCGGCGGCGGATCATTCGTCGATCTCCTTCGGTTCCAGGCGCCGAATGATCCCGGTGATGATCAGCGTGACGATCACCAAGAGGATGCCCACCGCCGAGCCCAGGCCGACCTCGCTCTCACGAAACGCCAGGTTGTAGACCAGGAACGCGGGCACGACCGTCGATGTGCCTGGGCCGCCCCCGGTGGTGACGAAGACGATGTCGAAGGTCCGCAGCGCGAACAGCACGGTCAGCGTCAATGCGGCCACGATCGGCCCGCGCAAGCCCGGCAAGGTGATCGCGAAGAACTCCCGAATGGCGCCGGCCCCGTCGACGCGTACGGCGTCATACAGTTCGGACGGAATCTGCGAGATCCCGGTGACCATCAGGACGAGGCACAGCCCGATCTCGACCCACGTGCCGATCAGACCCACGGCCGGCAAGGCTGTATTGAAGTCGCCGAGCCACGCGTTCTGGGTGCCGAGGCCGACGGCGTCGAGAACGGTGTTCATCGTTCCGGTAGGCGCGTAGATCGACACCCAGATGACGCCGATCACCACGGACGCGATGACCTGCGGCAGGAAGATGAGCGACTGGAAGAAGCCGAGGCCGTGCAGCCGCGCCCCGCGTTGCACGACGGCCGCGAGGATGAGCGCGAGTCCGAGCGGGATCACGGCGAAGAAGATGATGAGAACCCCGACGTGGTAAAAGGATTGCACGATCTCCGGGGTCTGCGCGGCCGTCAGGTAGTTGCTGAGCCCCACCCACTTGGCCACGCTGATCCCGTCCCACTGATAGAGCGAGATCACGCCCGCCTCGACGAGCGGATAGATCAGGAACACCCCCACGAATGCGACCGCCGGCGCCAGATACAGATACGCGACGAAGTCGGCACGGCGACGCTGCCGCCTCACGGGAGGCGGCAGCGCACCGATACTGCTTGCCGTGACGGGCATGCGCCCTAGCTGCCCGAATAGAACTTGTCGTGGTCGGCCTGCACGGCTTTGACGAAATCAGGCACCGTGATCTTGTTCGCCAGCAGCAACTGCAGGTTCGTCGACAGCGTGGTGTACATGGTCGGGGTCGACCAGTCGATGTACGGTGCCAGGCCGTTCGCCGCGGTGAGCTTGGCCCAGTCAGCGAGCACGTTGCCGAGCAGCGTGCTCGGGTCGGCCTTGAAATTCGCCGGCGGCACGGCGGGCAGCTGGTTGTTCTGGATCAGCACCTGCGCCGCGTTGGCGTCGGTGATGAAGTTGATGTACGCGGCCGACGCGTCCTTGTGCTTCGCGTTGGTCGGGATCGCCCATCCCATGCCGAGGCCGCCCATGGCCGTGAGCGGACCGCCCGCCGTCTCCGGCAGCACGAGGAATCCGGCGCCGGATGCGCCCAGGCCCGCGGTGATCGCGTTCTCGTTCCAGGTTCCGGCCAAGAAGTACGCGGCGCCGCCCTTACCGAATGCCGTTGCGGCGGAGTTGGAGCTAACACCGTTGGCACCGGGTGACAGGTAACCCGCGTTCGACCAGTCCTGCAGGGTCGTGGCCGTCTTCGCCACGGCCGGGTCGGTCCAAGACGCGTTGCCGCCGAACACCAGCGCCGAGGCCGTCGTGTGGCCGAGCGCCGGAATGAGCGTGACACCCCACAGGTGGATCGACGGTGACAGGTTCTGATCTCCGTACTCGATAGGCAAGACCCCCGCCGCCTTGATCTTCGGAAGCTGCGATTCGAACTCTTCGATGCTGGTCGGCACCGGAAGGTTCAGCTTCCTCAGGATCGACTTGTTGTAGAAGATGCCGACGACCTCACCCGTGCCGGAAACCCCGTACAGGTTGCCGGTGCCGAGCTTCGACCCGTCGGGCGTCATGGAATCCAATGCCAGCTGGCTGGACGGGATCCGCTTGCTCCACCCGTACGCCTCGTTGTAGGGCGCGAGGTTCGTCAACAGGCCCGCTTTCACGTACGAGCCCATGTCCGCGAAACCCTGGTTCGCCTGTGCGACGTCCGGTGGATTGTTCGACGAGAGTTGCAGTTTCAGGGTGGTCCGCAGATCCGTGCCCGACATGACGACCCGGTTGATGGTGATGTTCGGGTACTTGGCGTGGAACTGCTTGTTGAGCTCGTCCAACGAATTGCTGATGCCGGGGCTCGTCTCCTGATCCCAGACGGTCAGCTTGATGGTGCCCATGGTCGCCGGATCCGTGTTGACGCCCGACCCGGTACCCGCCGACGTCGACAAGCCGGATGCGGAACTGCTCTGCCCGTTTCCCGAGCCGGCCGCCGATGACGATGTTCCGGTCGGTGGCGCGCTGCTCGGGCTGGACGAGGACGACGATGGCCCCGGCGCGCACGCCGCAACGGTGAGCACGGTGGCCGCCCCCAGCGCCACGGCGAACGAGAGCCGGGCCTTCTGGTGTCTCATGATCTCAACCTTCCTTCCCAGGAGGAGTCCGTTCCCGGCACCAGCGCCGGATACGGGGAAGAGTCGGTGCCGCCGGGCGACGCGAGCGCGCTCACACCGATCGCGAGGGCGCCCATCAACGGCGCGTCGTACGGGAACGTCGCGCGGGCGAGCTGCGGTGGATAGGGCACCGAGCGGTCCAGTGCCGCCCGCAGCGGCGGTGCGAGATCCGGCCACGCCGCCGTCACACCGCCGCCTATGACGATCCTGGCGGGGTTGATCGCGATCGCCAGGTTCGTGAGGTGCAGGGCCAGTTCGTCGACGAAGCCATCGGCGATTTCGGCAGCCAGGGGATCGGACCGCGCCAAGGTGAAAACGTCACTGGCGACGGATATCTCGCCGCGCAGGGCGGCTCGCGCCCGGGTGACAAGGGCCTTGCCGCTCACGACATCCTCGAGGACCATTCGTTCACCGGGCGACTTCCGCACGTCTCGCACCGACCGCAGGCTGTAGCCGATCTCCCCCGCGGCCCGATCGGCGCCGAGCAGGACGACGCCGTTCACCACGATCCCCACCGCCAGACCGGTACCCACGTTGACGTACATGCCCGTTCGAATCCCGGACAATGCGCCCCAGGTCGATTCGGCTGCCGCGGCGGCCTTGACATCGGTTCCGATCCGGACGGGCACGTCCGGGAACCTCGACTGCAACGCCTCGCCGAATCGGACGCGCTGCCAGCCCGGAATGGCGGGAGCGAGATCGATGCGATCCCTGCGGGGGATGCCGAAGGTCACGGCGCCGACGGCCGCCAGGCGGTGGGTCGACGGCAGCGCGCGGACGAGGTGCTCGGCGGCGGCGAGGCCCCGCTCCAGCGCGGCCTCTGCGCCTCGGTCGGGGAGGCTCTCGACAACGACGCTGCTCATGCGCGAGCCCTGCGCGTCGCCGATCGCGACCGCAATCTTCGTACCGCCGAAGTCGATCCCGACAACAGCGGGCAGGCTGGCCATGGTTCGGCGCCTTCCGCGTGTTTTTCGATGATTATCTGGATAGTATCCGATTAAATATTCCGATACAAGGACGACCGGTGCACGATGCGGACGCGACCGGTACGCGCTGGCACAATCGGGCACACGACGAAGGAGCGTGACGGTGGTGGCCAAACTGTCGGCCGAGCCCGCCCGGCCGCAGCTCATGCGGGCGATGAACGAGCAGATCCTGCTCGACCTCATCCGGCGCACAGGACCGCTCAGCCACGCTGAACTCGTGCAGGAGTCGGGACTCAGCAAAGCAACGGTTGCCTCCGCGCTCACCCGCATCGCCGACACGGGGCTGGTGCACACAGTCAGCCGGCGCGCCGGGCGGCCCGGCCCGGCGGCCGCGTTGTACGACATCCGGCCGCAGGCCGGGTACGTGCTCGGGCTCGATGTGGGCCACGAGTACCTGCGTGGCGCCCTGGTCGACCTCCGGGGTCGGGATCACGCGCGCGCCTCGATGCCCGTGCCGGCTTCCGGCAGCGAACCGCGCATCCGGGACGTGATCACGCTGGCCGACACGCTGTGCGCCGACGCCGGAATCGACCGAACTCTCGTCATGCAGACGGTGATCGGTAGTCCGGGCGTCTACGACCCGAGCCGCGACGCGCTCGACCTCGTCGGCAGCAATCGGCACTGGGCCTCCCCCGCCGCCCTCGGGGAACTCCGCGACTCGTTCGGGCAGCGCTTGATGATGGAGAACGACATCGACGCGGCGGCCCTCGCGGAACTGCGGCACGGGCACGGTCGCGGCGTGGGCAGCTTCGCCTTCGTGTCGGTGGGTACCGGCGTGGGCATGGGCCTGGTGATCGACGGGCATCTGCATCGCGGCGCGCACGGGATCGCCGGCGAGATCGCCTATCTGCCCTTCCCCGGCGGCCTGGGGGTCGACGCCGTCGACGCCCGTCGCCGCGGCGAGATGGAGGCGTCCGCGTCGGGTGCCGCCGTGGTCCGGGCGGCCAAACGCGCGGGGATGACGCGCGAGAGGTCCGCCCAGGCCGTGTTCGCCGCGGCGGCTTCCGGTAACGCCGCGGCGGCCGCCATCGTGTCCGAGGAGGCGACGCTGATCGCGAAGACCATCGGCGCGATCGTGCTGATCGTTGACCCGGACCTGATCGTGCTCGGCGGCGGCATCGGCCGCGCGCCGGGGTTCGCCGCCATGATCGAGACCCGGCTTCGTACCCTGACCCCCATCACGCCGCCCATCAAGGTCACCGCCCTCGGCATCGACGCGGTGGTGGACGGATGCCTGGTGAGCGGCCTCGCCCGGGTGTGGAGCACCGTTGCCGACGGTCGCGACCGGAACGGCGTCGAGCGGTGAACGTGTACTGGGACAACCACCTTCGGCGGGTCTACGAGTTCGCGGAGCCCCGGCTGTTCCTGCCGATGGTGCAGGCCAGCCGGGCACATGTCGTCATGCTGGCCGAGCGCGGCCTGCTGCCGGCCGACCGCGCGAAGCGGCTGCTCGACGGGCTCGACACGCTCCGATCTCCGGTGCCGGCGCCCGCCTTCGACGGCACGTTCGAGGACGTCTACTACTTGATGGAGAAACGCCTGGCGGAGGTCTCCGGGATCGACCGGTCGGAGCTGGACGTGCAGCTGGCCAGATCTCGAAACGACTTGGATGCGGGCGTCTTTCGCTGGGCCGTACGAGACGATCTGCTCACCCTTGCGGACGTCGTCATCTCCGAAACTCGGTCCGCTACCGACGCGGCGCAGCGTTACGCGGATGCGCTGATCATCGGCTTCACGCACCGCCGCCCGGCGCAGCCGACCACGATCGGCCACGTCCTGGCGGGCCTGGTCGAAGCCCGGCTGAGCCTGCTTCGTGAATGGGTCGACGTGTACGACGAGGTGAATGTGTCGCCGCTGGGGTCGGCCGCGTTCGCCGGCACGGACCTGGCGATCGACCCCGGGCGCGTCGCCGAGATGCTCGGTTTCGCCACCACGTTCCGATCCTCCTACGACGCGGTTGCGGGGGCCGAGCATCTGTTCCGGCCCGCCGCGCTGTATGCGCGTTTCGGCGCGACGACGGCTCGTTTCGCGCGGACCCTGCTGGACTGGATGACGCGCGGCTGGGTGCAGACCCCGGAGGAGTTCACGCAGGGCTCGTCGATCATGCCGCAGAAGCGGAACCCGGTGGTTCTCGAGCACCTGTGTTCCTACGCGGGGGCCGCCGCCGGGGATCTGGCGTCGGTCGCGAACAACATCGGGGTGGCGTACTTCGAAGATTCGAACAACGCAACCACCGACGTGCAGCCGTATCTCGCCCGCGCCGCGGACCGGGCCATCCGCACCGCTCGCCTGACAGCCGGTCTGATCGCGGCCCTGCGGGTGGGGGAGCTTCCCACCGACGAGGAGATCGTCGCCTCTGGATCGACCGCGACTTCCGCGGCGGAAGAGCTTGCCCGCCAAGGCATCCCGTGGCGCGGCGCGCACGGCGTGATCCATGATCTCGTTCTCGCAGGCACACCCGCCGAGTGGTCGCCTCGGCAGGTGGATGCCGCGGTGCGCGCGGCGGGGTTCGGCCCACTGCCGGACGGCGGCGCGCAGCGTGTGATCGACGCGGCGACGGACCCGACGCGGGTCCTGCGCCGCACGCAGCCGGGTTCGCCGGGAATCGAAGCGGTGCAAGCATATTCGGCCGCGGCGCGCCAGGAACTTGCGGGCATCGAAGATGCGGTCACCCGCCGTCGCGCCGCCCTTCGAGACGCCGCCAGCAGGTTGGACGCCGCCGTCGCGGCCATCCGCTGAACCCTCGCCACGGGCTTCGTCATATCCGTCATTCGTCGACGGGGCGGCCGCTCGCGATCATGACGCAGTTCCCGACCATGCCCGCGCCTGGACCGCTGCGCGCGTTCCCGGGAACAATAGGCGGGTGAGCCCCGGACCCGCCGACGCGGCGATCGACCCTGCGCCCGACCCGCGGGATGCGCTCGCGGGCTTCTCGCCGCTGGTGCGGGAGTGGTTCATCGACTCGTTCGCGGCCCCGACGGCCGCGCAGGCCGGCGCGTGGCGATCCATCGCGGCGGGCCAGCACACGCTCGTCGTGGCGCCGACCGGATCCGGCAAGACGTTGGCAGCGTTCCTGTCCGCGATCGATGAGCTTGTCTCGTCGCCGGGCACCGGAACCGCCGATGACGTAGTTCGTGGCGATGCCCGTCCCGCCGGCGAGCCCGCACCGGGCGGCGAGACGACGCGGCGCGGACGATGCCGGGTGCTCTACATTTCGCCGCTCAAAGCCCTGGCCGTCGATGTCGAACGCAATCTGCGCTCGCCGCTCACCGGGATCGCGGCCCTCGCCGCCGCTCGCGGGGAGACGATTCCCCACATAGACGTGGCGGTGCGATCCGGCGACACTCATGCGGCGCAACGGGCCGCGTTCGCCCGCCGCGGAGCGGACATCCTGATCACCACCCCGGAGTCGCTGTTCCTACTGCTGACCAGCCAGGCGCGCCGTGCACTTACCGGCATCGAGACCGTGATCGTGGACGAGGTGCACGCCGTCGCAGGCACCAAACGCGGTGCGCACCTTGCGGTCTCGCTGGACCGGCTAGACGCTCTCATTGGCCGGCCGGCGCAGCGGATCGGGCTTTCGGCGACGGTGCGGCCCATTGAGGAGGTTGCGCGGTTCCTGGCGGGCGGGCGGGCGGTGACGGTCGTCGCGCCGCCGGCGGACAAACAGGTCGACATCGAGGTGGTGATCCCCGTCCCGGACTTGTCCGAGATCGACGCGCCCGCAGCCGATCTCGAAGGGTCCGCGACGGGAAGCCGGGCGAAGCCCTCGATCTGGCCGCATGTGGAAGAGCGCATCGTGGATCTGATCGAGGCTCACCGGTCGACGATCGTCTTCGCAAACTCGCGCCGTCTGGCGGAGCGACTCACGGCCCGTCTCAACGAAATTCACGCCGCGCGACTCGACGCCCAGCATTCCGACGACGCGGCGCCGCTCGACGCCACGATCATCGCCCGCGACACCTCACCGCCTCGGCCGGCAGCCGCATCAACCGCGTCGACCATCGCCACGCACAGTCTCGGCATGCCGGCGCAGATCATGGCGCAGTCCGGAGCCGGCATGGGCGCACCGCCCGTCCTCGCCCGGGCGCACCACGGCTCGGTCTCCCGCGAGCAGCGCGCCGAGATCGAGGACGCGCTCAAACGCGGCGTACTGCCCGCCGTCGTCGCCACCTCGTCGCTGGAACTCGGGATCGACATGGGCGCAGTCGATCTGGTGATCCAGGTCGAATCGCCGCCCAGCGTGGCCTCTGGGTTGCAGCGCATCGGCCGCGCGGGGCACCAGGTGGGTGCCCCCAGCAAGGGCGTGCTGTTCCCGAAGTTCCGCGGCGACCTGGTTTCCGCCGCGGTCGCCACCGAGCGGATGCGGGCCGGGCTGATCGAAAAGACCCACGTCGTCACGAATCCGCTGGATGTGGCTGCGCAGCAAATCGTCTCGATCTGCGCGATGGACACCGTGACCGTCGATGAGCTTCTCGCGCTGCTGCGCCGCTCCGCCCCTTTCGCCACGCTCGGCCGCGGCGCGCTGGAATCGGTGCTCGACATGCTCTCCGGCCGGTACCCGAGCGAACAGTTCGCCGAGCTTCGACCGCGCCTGACCTGGGACCGCGCCACCGATCGGCTCATCGCCCGCCCCGGCGCGCAGCGTCTCGCCGTGACCTCCGGCGGCACCATCCCCGACCGCGGGCTGTACGGCGTGTTCCTCGCCGGGTCGCCCGAGATCGCGCCATCTTTGGATGGCGCGGATTCCGTTGATCCAGAAGCCTTATCGTCTCCAGAAACGGAGATGACGCCGTCCCCCGCGTCCCGCGGAGGGGCCCGTGCATCCGCCCGGACCGGTGGCCGGCGGGTCGGGGAACTCGACGAAGAGATGGTCTACGAGTCGCGCGTGGGTGATGTCTTCGTGCTCGGATCGAGCTCGTGGCGCATCGTCGACATCGGCCGCGATCGCGTCGAGGTGACGCCGGCCCCCGGCATCCCCGGCCGACTTCCGTTCTGGAAGGCCGACTCGGCCGGTCGCCCCGCCGAACTCGGTGCCGCGCACGGCGGCTTCGTGCGCGAGATCGCCAGCACCGCAGGCACATCCGCTCGCGACCGACTCACCGCCATCGGGCTCGATCCGTTCGCCGCCGACAACCTGCTCGCCTACCTCGCCGAGCAACAACGCGCCACCGGCGTGCTGCCCGATGACCGGACCCTGGTGGTCGAACGGTTCCGGGACGAACTCGGCGACTGGCTTGTGGTCCTCCACTCGCCCTACGGCGCGGCCGTGCACGCCCCCTGGGCGCTCGTGCTCGCAGCGCGGATGCGTGAGCGCTATGGCATCGACGTGCAGGCGCAGCATTCCGACGACGGCATCGTGCTGCGCTTCCCGGATGTCGAATATGACGGATCTGACTGGGGGTTACCGGATCTCGCCGATCTGATGGTCCTGGACCCGGACACGGTCCGCGCCGACGTCACCGCACAGCTGGGTGGCTCCGCAGTCTTCGCGGCGCGGTTCCGGGAGTGCGCCGCGCGGTCCCTGCTGTTCCCGCGCCACCAGGCGAATCGGCGCCAGCCGCTGTGGCAGCAGCGGCAGCGTGCCGTGCAACTGCTGGAGGTGGCCGCGGATTACCCCGAGTTCCCGGTGGTGGCCGAGGCGGCGCGCGAGTGCCTGGCCGACGTGTTCGACGTGGCCTCGCTGGCCCTGCTGATGCGTCGCATCGCCGCGCGCGAGGTGGCGGTGGTCGAGGTAACGACGCCGGCACCGTCGCCCTTCGCGCGGTCGCTGCTGTTCGGGTACGTCGCGCAGTTCATCTACGAGGGCGACAGCCCGCTCGCGGAGCGACGCGCGGCCGCGCTAACCATCGACCCGGCCCTGCTCGCCGAACTCCTCGGCACCGCCGAGGCGCCATCGCTGCGCGATCTGCTCGATGCGGGTGCGCTGGTCGAGGTGGAGCGGTCCCTGCAGCGGCTCGCTCCCGACCGACGTGCCCGCTCCGAGGACGAGATTACTGACCTGGTGAGGATTCTCGGGCCTCTCACCGCGGCCGAGATCGCTGCGCGCAGCCACCTGGGACCCGGATCGGGAGCCGCAGTGTCCGCCGAGGTCGGCGCGGCCACCAACCCCGAGGCGGCCTTCGAGGTGGTTCCCGACGTGGCCGCGGACGTGAGTCCTGAGAAGGTCGCTGCCGCAACGATGTCGCTGGCGCGCCTCGCCGCCGCGCGGCGGGTGATCGAAGTCCGCATCGCCGGACAGGCCCAGTGGGCCGATCCGGCGGACGCGGCTCTGCTGCGCGATGCGCTCGGCGTCGCGCTGCCGGAGGGGATCGCCGAAGCGTTCCTCGAACCGGTCTCCGATCCACTCTCCCGACTGCTCGGCCGCTACGCCCGGACCCATGGTCCGTTCACCGCGGCGGAGCCGGCGGCCCGGTTCGGTCTCGGTGTCGCCGTGGTCCGCGACGCGCTGAGCCGCCTGATATCGGCCGGCCGGTTGGTGGCCGGCGAGTTTCGGCCGCTCGGCGGCGTTCTCGGCAATGCCCTCGGCAATGCCCTCGGCCGTGACCTCGGCAGTGATCTCGGCGGCGTCCTCGGAACCGGCGCGGCGGAGGGCGAGATCGAGTACGTCGACCCCGCCGTCCTCCGCCTGCTACGGCGACGTTCGTTGGCCGCGCTGCGCGCGGAGGTGGAGCCCGTCGCGCCCGAGACGTTGGGTCGATTCCTGCCGGCGTGGAACGGCATCGAACCCGCTCACAGCGCGGACCGGCGGGGGGCCGGGGGCCAGATGGACCGCCTGTTCCGCGCGGTCGAGCAGCTCGCTGGAACACAGCTGCCGGCCTCCGCGCTGGAGACTCTGATCCTTCCCGCTCGCATCCCGGAATACTCCTCCGTCATGCTGGATGACGCCATGGCGGCCGGTGACGTCCTGTGGTCCGCCCACGGCGAGATCGGCGGCGGCGACGCATGGATCGCCCTGCACCTCGCCGAGACCGCGCCGCTCACCCTGCCCGTGCCGCCTGATCTGCCCGGGCCGCCGCCGGGTCCCCTGCACACCGCCATCCTCGACGTGCTCCGGCGCGGTGGGGCCTTCTTCTTCGCCGAGTTGGTCGATGCCGTCCGCGCCGCGGTGCCACACCATGAAGGCGGCGAGGATCGTCAGGCGAAGGCGACCCTCGACGGCCCGAGCACTGCCACGGCCGACCACATACTCGAAGCATTGTGGGACTTGGTCTTTGCCGGCTTGGTCACCGGCGACACGCTCAAGCCGCTGCGCGCCCGGCTGAGCGGCGGGCACGCGGCACACCGCGTGCGGCAGCAACCCCCGCCGTCCCGGATACGCTCCCCGTCCCGCCTCGCGACGCTCGGCCGGCGCGGCATAGGCGCATCCTACGAATTCGCGGCCCGCGCAGCGCACGTGCCCGGACATGCCGCGGGCCGATGGTCCCTGCTCCCCCGATTGGAGACCGATCCCACGGTGCGGCTCCATGCCGCCGCCGAACTACTGCTCGACCGCTACGGCGTCGTCACGCGCGGCAGCGTCGTCGCCGAAGAGACGCCGGGCGGATTCGCCGGGATCTACCGTGTGTTGGCCGCGATGGAAGAGAGCGGCCGCATCCGACGCGGATATTTCGTGGAGGGGCTCGGCGCCGCCCAATTCGCCGACGCGGGCGCTGTCGATCGGCTCCGCGCCATGGCCCCATTACCCGGAGATGACGGATCGCCGAGCGAAAAACGCCGGGAAGCACCATCTCTCGATAAGCGCGGGGAAAGATCGGCGCCCGGTGCACTGGTCTTGGCCAGCGCCGACCCGGCCAACCCGTACGGCGCGGCGCTGCCCTGGCCGGAACCCATCACCGCCGAACCCGCTGCGGCACAGGCGGTCTCATCGGAGCAACCGGGGACCGCGCCGCCGGCTACATCACCCTCCACCGGCCACCGCCCGTCTCGCCGCGCCGGGGCGATGGTCTGCCTGGTCGACGGCGCTCCCGTCATGTACACCGAACGCGGCGGCCGCACACTGCTCACCTTCACCACCGAGCCCGGCCTGCTCGCACGCGCCGCGGGCGCGCTTGCCGACGTCGCACTCTCCGGCCGGATCGAACCGCTGACCATCACCAGGGTCGACGGAGCCTCGGTGCACGGAGCGACCTCACCGGGGGCCGCGGCCCTACACCAGGCAGGTTTCCGCAGCACACCGCGCGGGCTGCGACTCCGACCCGGCCTCGGCGGCGGCGGGCCACACTCCAGCGCCGTCGAGCACCCCGACCCCGGAGACCGCCCCGCCGAAAGGTGATGCGGCGCACCGGAACGCCCACGGTGACCTGTACGGGCCGACTCATGCCGGCGGCAACGCTTCGGCAAGCGTCCGATGCAGCGCATCAACACTCACCGCGTCGAGCCGGCCAGGTCTCACTACGAGTTCTTCCGCCTTCTTCGGCCACACGACCCGGACCTGCTGGGTGGCAAAGTCCCCACCGATGAGCGGCCAATCGGCCCCGATGAAGACCAGCACCCTCGCGATCGGCACGTCCTGGCCGATTATTGCCTGGTGCGCGCTGGGCTGAAGCGCGCAAGCTGATCGTGATGCTGCCACCAGGTGGCCATTCGCGAGAGGCGATGTGTCCAGCGGGAAGCGACTTCACGCTTCCCATCCAACTCGGTACAGTCGCACGCGTGCGCATGGTGAGCAGTTCGCTCGGACATTGGATTCGGGTAGGCGCGAAACGGCGGCTGACGCTGCGGGCGGCGGTGCTCGCGGCGTTCCAAGATGACGTCCTCGCCGGCAAGGCAGCGTCGGGAAACGACACGTCGTTGGTCGTGGATCTGCTTACGGACCGCGCCGCAGACCGGTCCGCAAGCGCGTGACGATCCTGCCCGTTGTGCTCGTTGTCGTGGGCGTCTCGCTTCTGACTACAGGTGCCGACCGCGACCCGGATCTCACCCCGTAGTACCTCGCCCCGTAGCCCATCGGAAACGGCCCACGGAACCCCCTGGCTACCGCCAGGTTCCGGCTTACCACCGCCGATCCCGATGTCATCGCTCAACCCCGACGCCGATGAGCGCCGCCGTGCCGCCAGCCGCACCGGGCAAGCACGTGAGATGGCCGTCTCGGCCACAGTTTCCGCGACAATGCCAAACGCCGCAGGCACGAACATCGTCATCGGCGTCATAGGCGCTGACTCTCTTCCCGACACGGCGGGGAAGAATGATGCGGGTGCATGCGACGCTGCAAATCCTGGCGCTGATCGCCGTGATCGTCGCGGTATCGGCGGGAGCCAGGCGGTGGCGCTACGCCGAGCCGCTGGTGCTGATGGTGGTCGGCGTGGGGCTGTCGTTTATCCCGCATGCCTTCACCATCCGCATCACACCGGACCTCGTGCTCACCGGGCTGCTGCCCCCGCTGCTCTATGCGGCGGCAATCCGCACCCCGCTGGTGCAATTCCGGGCGAACCGGCGCGGGATCATCCTGCTGGCGGTCGGCGCGGTCGCGTTCACGACGGCGGCGGTCGGCCTGGTGACCTGGTGGATGCTGCCGGCTGCGGGCCTCGCGGCGGCGATGGCGCTGGGCGCGGTGGTCGCCCCGCCGGACGCGGTGGCCGCTACCGCGGTCGGCCGACGCGTCGGGATGCCACGCCGGATCGTGGCGCTGCTGGAGAGCGAGAGCCTGCTCAACGACGCGAGCGCGCTTGTCGCGCTGGGTACCGCGTTGGCGGCGATGACGTCGAGAGTCCATGCGACGACGGTGATCTGGGACTTCGTGAAGGCGGCGGGAGGCGGGCTCATCATCGGGTTGCTGGCCGCAACCGTTCTGGCGCTGATCCGCCGGCGGCTCACCACGGCCGTGCTGGACACGACGCTCTCATTCGCCGCGCCGTACGTCGCCTTCCTCCCGGCGGAGGAACTCGGCACGTCCGGGGTGCTGGCGGTGGTGGTCACCGGGCTGCTGCTGGGGCACCGGTCGACGACCTTGCAGTCGGCGACATCCCGGATCGCCGAGAGCATCAACTGGCAGACCGTGCAGTTCGTGTTGGAGAACATCGTCTTCCTGCTGATCGGCCTGCAGGTGCGCGACCTCGCCGTCGCGGTGAACGCCGGAAACCTGGCGTGGGGGGTCGTCGTCCCGATATGTCTCGGGGTGCTGGCCGCCACGATCGTGGCCCGGTTCGTCTACGTCTTCGGCGTCGCCGGCGGGCTGCGGCTCACGCGACGGGACGCTTGGTCCTGGGCGGAGTGCACCGTCATCTCCTGGGCCGGGATGCGCGGCGTGGTGACCCTCGCTGCGGTGTTCGTGATCCCACCGGACACGCCGTACCGAGCGCTGTTTGCGTTCGCCGCTTTCACCGTGGTGGCGGGCACGTTGCTGCTGCAGGGGTGGACGCTGCCCTGGCTGGTGCGGCGGTTCCGGCTGCCCGGGCCCGATCCGGTGGAGGACGCGCTGCAATTGGCAGGGCTCACCTCGGGAGCGACGCGCGCCGGCCTGGAGCGGCTCGCCGAGGTGCTCGGCCCGGACGATCCGCCCGAGGTCGTCGCGCAACTGGAGGAGCGGGCCGATCGGCGGGTGAACATGGCATGGGAGCGCCTCGGCCGGTCGCAGGCCGAGGTCGAGCCGCCGGCCGCGGCCTACCGGCGGCTGCGCCTGGACATGCTGGCGGCGGAACGCGAGTGGGTCCTCGCGGCCCGCGACCGCGGCGGCTACGACCACGAGGTGCTGCACACGGCGATGCGGGCGATCGATATGGAGGAGTCGATGCTGGATCGGGTGGAGGACGCCACCGCGCGGTTGGACCAGGAGCTGACGGTGCCGGCCGGCCGGGGCGGGTGCGCTCATCTGCGCGAAGCACCGCGAGCACGGCCGGCGAGTACGCCGGACGGCTGCGCCGAGTGCCTGCGCGACGGCACCCGATGGGTCCACCTTCGGCTGTGCCTGAGCTGCGGTCATGTGGGCTGCTGCGACTCGTCGCCGGGGCGGCACGCGACCGCGCACTTCGAGGCGACCAGCCATCCGGTAATGCGATCGTTCGAGCCGGGCGAGGCCTGGCGCTGGTGCTACGTCGACGAGATGCTCGGGTAGCGGCGGCCGCCCGCCGCGGCACGGGCACCGATGCGATATCATAAACGATATCGCCGCACAGCACCGCACGTGAGGAGCCTGACCGATGACGGATCTTCTCATTCGGAACGTCCCCGACGACGAGATCAGCGCGATCGACACGGCTGCCGACCGCCTCGGGCTCTCGCGCGCGGAGTTCTTACGCCGCGAGATGCGCCGAATCGCGCGGTATCGAACCGCGCCGCCCGCGACGCCTGCGGACTATCAACTGTCGCGCGCCGCCATGGCCGATCTCGGCGACGCGCGCGTCATGCGCGACGCCTGGTCGTGAGCGACACCCGCTGATGAGCGACACCTGGCTGATCGACAAGTCCGCATATCAGCGTCTGGGCGAATCGGCGGACGGCCTTCAGGTCTGGCTGGATCGAATCAACCGGGGGCTCGTGTACGTCACGACGGTCACGCTGCTGGAGATGGGCTATTCGGCACGCAATGCGCCGGGCTGGACACAGTCCATCCAGGCGCCGTCGGTCGCCAACCTCATCGTCGAATACCTCACACCGACGATCGAGGATCGCGCGCTGGACGTGCAACGCGTATTGGCCGAGCGTGGCCAGCATCGCGCACCGAGCATCCCGGACCTGCTGGTGGCAGCGACCGCGGAGATCGCCGGGCACCGGGTGCTGCATGTCGACAAGGATTTCGACCTCGTCGTCGCCGTCACCGGCCAACCGGTCGAGCGCCTCGCCGTCCGGTCACCACCGGATCCGTCACCGCATATGACGTCTATGACGTAGTTCCCGGCGCTCCGCGCCGCAAGCCCCGTCCTCGCCGTGCAGCCCCCCGGGCCGCCCCGATCCCCGAACAACGTTGGGCGCTCCCGCGGGAACGCGACGGCCCGATGCGCGTCGTAAGGAACGCCGAAGCGAGGCGGCGGGGCAACGGGCACCGAGGTCAGAAACACCAGGATCATGAAGATTTCCCAGATCGTGACCTGGAACGGTCCCGGTTCGCGTCCGATGCGGCGAAAATAGCAGTACGACGGTAATCAGCGGTACGTAGCGAAGACGACCGATTTTCACGAGCGCGAACGGAGGCGGCAACCAAATCATGCGCGGGTGGCCGGTGGCAACGGCGAAGGTGCGGCACGGCGTGCTACACGGTGTGCACAAGAGCGGATGGCTCGTCGCAGCAGTAGCGGCGGTCTTGGTGCTCGGCGCCTGCTCCGGCCCGGCCAAGGCATCGGCATCGGATCCGTCGTCCACCGCATTTTCCGGCACCGCATCGACCGGTCCCGTATCGCCGGCCGTCACCGTACCGCCCATGACGACGTCCTCGGGCGGAGCGGATCCGTCAGCGCCTGACCCGGGGACCGGGGGAACAGCGTCATCTCCGGTGGACCAGTCCGGGAATGCCAACCCCGACGACACGAACGCCGATCCCCCACCGACGACTACATCGGCGGATCCACCGACGCTCACCATCAGCCCCACGCCCGGATCGACGACGGTCAACCCGGCCGCGCCGATCACCGCGGTGGCGGCGGGTGGCACGCTCACGTCCGTGACGCTCGTCAACCCGACGGAGAACGTACAGGTCGCGGGGGCGCTCAGCGCGGACAAGACGTCCTGGCAGGCGACACAGCCGCTCGGGTACGGGAAGTCGTATCGGCTCACCGCGACCGCAACGAACGACGACGGGCAGACCGTCACCGGCACGAGCGCGTTCACCACGCTCACCCCGCACAACATGACGATGCCGTACCTCGAATACACCGGCCGCTACCCGCTCACCAACGGGGCGACGTACGGGGTGGGCATCGTTCCGGTGGTGCACTTCGACGAGCCGATCGCCGACCGGGCCGCAGCGCAGCGCACCTTGCAGGTGACGACGTCCCCGCACGTGGACGGCTCGTGGTATTGGTCGGACGCGCAGAACGTGCACTTCCGCCCGAAGGACTACTGGCCGGCCGGCACCAAGGTGACCATCAGCGCCAATGTGTACGGCGTCGAAGTCGGGCCCGGGCTCTACGGGCAGTCGGACGTGTCGACGTCCTTCACGATCGGTCGGCGGCAGCTCACCGTCGCCGAGGACAGCGCGCCGAAGGTCGACACCGTCACCGTGTATGACGCGGCGGGCAAGGCGATCCGCACCATGAACACGTCGATGGGCAAGCACGGCGGTGTGACGGTCGACGGCCGGTACATCAACTTCTACACGCCGAACGGCACCTACACCGTGCTCGACCACAAGAATCCGCAGATGATGTCCTCGGCCAGCTACGGGCTGCCGGCAGACGCGCCGGGCGGATACGCGCCGGAGCCGATCTACTACTCCACCCGGATCTCCACGGACGGGATCTTCCTGCACGAGCTCAACAACACGGTGTGGGCGCAGAACCACGGGTACGACGTCTCGCACGGTTGCCTGAACCTGAACAAGGCGAACGCTGTCTGGTTCTACAACAACTCGCTGATCGGCGATCCGGTCGTGATCCACGGTGCGAAAGGTGCTCCGCAGCTCCAGTTCTCGGAGGGCGGCGAATGGAGCGTGCCATGGTCGACATGGCTGGCCGGAAGCGCCATCCGGTGACGCCCGCGCACCGCGCACCGCGTGGGTTCCGGGGGAACGCGGCGCACCGCGCGGAGCCTGCGCACCGCGAGAACCGCCCAGACCGCGCAGACCGCTCAGGCCGGGCGCACCGCCTGAGCATGATGGTCGGCCGCGTGGTGGCGTGCGTGGTGTCGGCCGCCGTGCTCGCGACAGCCGGGACGGCCTGGTCGATGAACGTGGTGGGGACCAGCAACGCCGTCACCGCGGCCGGAAACGTCGGCGTGGTGTCGGTCCCGAACGCCGCCGGCGCGACCGGCGCGGGCAAGGCACCCACGGCGGCACTGCCGGTCCGCGGCACGCCTGCCAGTGGGCCCTCCGCCCCGGCGGGCGGGGCGGACGTTCCAGCGATCGGCGCGGAGAACATCCTGGTGGTCGGCGCCGATGCCCGCACCGACGCGCAGGGCAATCCGCTCACACCCGCCCAGCAGAAGTTGATCGGCGTCACCCTCGACGGCGGCGGCGTCAACACCGACACCCTGCTGATCATCCACATTCCGGCCGGCGGCGGCGCGGCGACCGGGATCTCGATCCCGCGCGACACCTGGATGTTCCCGTCGGTGGTCGACGCGCCGGGCGTCACCGGCCCGGACCAATACGGCAACCAGGTGCACTACCAGCCGGGCAAGATCAACGGCTTCTATAGCACCGCGAAGTACTACGACCAGCAGTATCTCGCCGCCAAGGGCGTGGCCGGCGCGGCGCTAGAGCGCGAATCGAACGACGCCGGCGCCACGATGCTCGTCAAGATCGTGCAGCAGTTCACCGGGATCAAGATCAACCATTTCGTCTTCGTCAACCTGATCAGCTTCTATCTTCTGTCTCAGGCGGTCGGCGGCGTGCCCGTGTGCCTGCTCCACCCCGTCCACGACCGGCAGTCCGGTGCCGACTTCCCCGCCGGCCACTTCGACGTCCAGGGTGCCTCCGCCCTCGCCTTCGTCCGGCAGCGCCACGGGCTGCCCGGCGGCGACCTGGACCGGATCAAACGCCAACAGGTATTCCTCGAATCGGCCGCGAACAAGATCCTTTCCGCGGGAACGCTGACCAATCCCGCGCGGCTGCTGGCGCTGGTGGACGCGGCGCGCCGGTCGCTCACGCTGGACTCCGGGTTCGACCTGATGACCTTCGCCGAGCAGATGCACGGACTGGTGGCCGGCGCGATCCACTTCTTCACGCTGCCCACGACGGACGCCACGCAGATCACGACAACCTCTGCGCTGCAAGCCGATCCGGCCCAGGTGCGCGCGATCTTCGCGCGGCTGGCGGCGGATGAGCCGATCGGAGCGGCGGTCGGCACGCAGACGCATTCCGCGAGTCCCGCGCCGGTTCCTACCACGACATCGCCGAGTATGACGACGTTCTCGGCTGCCGCCGCCAGCACGTCCTCGTCCGTGTCCAGCGGCTTCCAGGTGCCCTGCATCAACTGACGGCCCCGTCGGCCACGACCGCGGCGACGCCGTTCCGGCCGGAACATCGTCATACGCGATACCTGGCTCGAGCAGCCTAGGCGCACCGGTCTAGCGTGGGGCCATGACCGATCTGCCCACTGCGCCCGGCGGTTTCGACGATCTGCTCGAGGCGAACCGCGCGTTCGCCGCGACGCTGCACGAGCCGAACTTCACCGGCATGGCAGAGGCGGGCGTGCTCGTGGTCACCTGCATGGACTCGCGGATCGAACCCCTGCGCATGATCGGCCTGGACCTGGGCGATGCGAAGATCCTGCGCAACCCGGGCGGCCGGGTCACCGATGCGGTGCTGGTCGGGATCGTGCTCGGCGTCGATCTGTTGGGCGTGGATCGGGTGATGATCATCGAGCACACCCGTTGCGCCATGGGCTCTTCCACTGAAGGCCAGATGCGCGAGCGGCTGGCGGACTCGACGGGGCAGGACACCACCTGGCTCACTCTCGGCATGATCTCCGACCAGCGCGCCGCCCTCGCCGAAGACGTCCAGCGGGTGAAGACCCATCCGCTGATCCCGAGCTCCGTCGCCGTCGGCGCCTTCATTTATGACGTGGACTCCGGGCTGCTGGAACCCGTCTGCTAACCGGATGATCATCTGTTGTGAGGGATTTGTGCCGGATTCCGCAACGAATCGCACACAACAAATGATCAGCCCTTGACCCTGACGTAACGTCAGGGTGCACCGTGGATGGCGGTCGGGCCGATGGGCGGTCCGGCGTCATCCGGCGGGGTGCTCGCATTCCGGCGGCGGTACGGGGAACACGGGAGATGCGGTGACGTCAGCGATCGATCGCACGTACACGGTGGGCCAGGCCGCGCGTCTGGGCGGCGTGACCGTGCGCACGCTGCACCACTACGAGCGCATCGGGCTGCTGGTGCCGTCCGAGCGGAGCGGGTCCGGGTATCGGCTCTACGGGCCGGCGGACCTGGACCGGCTCACCCGCATCCTCTACTACCGGGAGCTCGGCTTCGGGCTGGATGACATCGCGACCCTGCTCGCCGACGCGGCCGATCCGACCGCGCTCGGCGCGCACCTGGACCGGCAAGACCGGCTGCTCACCGAGCGACTCGAGCGCCTGAGCTCCATGGTCGCGGCCATCGAGAAGGAAAGGCAGGCAATGGCTATGGGCCAACAGCTGAGCGCGGAGGAGAAGCTGGAGATCTTCGGCGCAAACTACGACCCGTCCTGGGAGACGGAGGCCGAGCAGCGCTGGGGCGGCACGCACGCCTGGCAGCAGTCGACGCAGCGAGCCAAGCGGCGCACCAAGGCCGACTGGCAGCGCATCAAGGACGAGGGCGACGCCTGGAATGACGCCGTTCGCGCCGCGTTCGCGGCGGGCACCCCGGCGGCATCGGACCGGGCCGCGGAACTCGCGGAACAGCACCGGGCGATGGTCGCCGAGCACTACGACTGCTCCTACGCCATGCACCGGCAACTCGCCGACATGTTCGTGGCAGATCCCCGTTTCGCAAAGACCTACGAGGACATCGCACCGGGCCTGGCGCAGTGGGTGCACGACGCGATCCACGCGAACGAGGACCGGCATCCGGCGGAGCAGGGCGAGGGCTTCTGCTGAGCCGTACGCGGCTGACCCGTTTCCGGCCTAGAGGTTCTTGGCGAGCTCCCGCTTGAGCACCTTGCCGGACGGCCCCAGCGGGAGATCCGTCACGAACTCCACCCGGCGCGGGTACTTGTACCGGCCGAGGTGCTCCTTCGACCAGTCGATGAGCACCTCGGCCGTCAAGTCGCCGCCCTCGGGCGAGCGCACCACGACGGCGCAGACCTCCTCGCCATGCACGTCGTCCGGGAAGCCGACCACCGCCACCTGCGCGACCCCCGGGTGCCGAGCCAGGACCTCCTCGACCTCGCGCGGGTAGACGTTGAAACCGCCGCGCAGGATCATGTCCTTCTTGCGGTCGACGATCGAGATGAATCCGTCCTCGTCGACGGTGCCGAGATCGCCGGTTCGGAACCAACCGTCGACCTTCACGGCCTTGGTGGCCTCCGGATTGTTCAGGTAACCGGAGAAGATGTGGTGCCCGCGCAGCACCACCTCGCCGATCTCGCCGACGCCGAGAAGCTCGATGTGGTCCTCGATCTCGGCCTTGGCGATGGCCGCGTCAGTGCCCCAGATCGCCCGCCCGACGGTGCCGGGCTTGCGGCCGTACACCTCCTGGTTGAAGGTGGCCACCGGTGACGTCTCGGACAGGCCGTAGCCCTCGTAGATCTCGGTTGAGAAGATCTCGCGGAACCTGTCGATCACGGCGACCGGCAGGCTGGAGCCGCCCGAGGCGGCGACCCGGAGCTGCGGCCGGCGGGCATCGGCGCGGGCCGCCGCGAGCAGCGCGATGTACATGGTGGGCACGCCGGCGAACACGGTCACCTTCTCCTCGACCAGCATCGCCAGCGCGAGCCCCGGCTCGAACCGCGGCATCAGCACGATGGACGCACCGACGAAGAACCCCGCGTTCATCACCACGGTCTGCCCGAACGAGTGGAAGAGCGGCAGCGCGCCGAAGATCACATCGTCGTTCCGCATGTGGATCACCGAGGTCGCAGTGACGATAGCGTTCATCGCCATGTTCAGGTGCGTGAGCACCGCGCCCTTGGGCGAACCCGTCGTCCCCGAGGTGTAGAGGACGACGGCCGGATCCTCCGGATCGCGCTGCACATAGGTGTCGATCGGGGCCTGCTGCGCCGCGAGGAGGTCCAGGCGCGGAACATCGTCATCTCCGCCCATGGTCGAGAACACCGGAACCCCAGCTGTTTTCGCACCCGCGGCACCGGCGGCCAACAACGGAGCCGCGACCACCAGGACCTTCGCGCCGGAATCGCGCAGCACGAACGCGATCTCGGGAGCCACCAGCAGCGCATGCACCGGGACCACCACGGCCCCCAGCGAGAGTGCCGCGTAGTACACGCGCGGGAAGTCGGGCACGTTCGGCATCAGCAGGGCCACCCTGTCGCCCGGGCCCACACCCTGATCGCGGAGCACCGCGGCATACCGGCGGGTCTCCTCCCACAACCGATCGAAGGTGATCCGGGTGTCGCCCATCACCACCGCCTCACGCTGCGGATACCGCTGGGCGGATTCGGCGAGGATTGATGCCAACGTCAGGCTCATGGGGTGCCCCTCCATCTCGATGCGCGCGGTCTGGCGCGCGATGCGTCCCGCGAACGGGGATCGCGATGAGGCATTGCTCACACCCGTCTGATCCGTCAGCCTAGTGTTCGGCTACCTCAAGGGCGAGTAATGCCCTGTGACGCCAAAGACCATGTGGTCTGCGGCTGCCCGCTGTGGCCAACAGCACGGATGCGGATGGCCACGGGCGGCGAACGGCCACTAACCTAACGATCAGATGCACCACGTCGGTAATGAATGCCCGCAGGCAACGCCGGTACGGCAGCGCCCGCATGAAATGCCCGTCAAGAACAGGCGAGAAGGCGAGACACGCATGACAGACGCGACCAACTCCTCGGACACGGTCACCCTCACGTACGGGGACCGAGCGTTGCAGATGCCGATCACGCGGGCCACCGAAGGGGTCTCGGGGTTCGATGTCTCCAAGCTCATGTCCACCACCGGCCTCGTCACGCTCGATCCGGGTTACACGAACACGGGATCGACCACCTCGTCCATCACCTACATCGACGGCGATGCCGGCATCCTCCGCTACCGCGGATATCCGATCGAGCAACTGGCGGAACGTTCGTCCTACCTGGAGGTGTGCTACCTGCTGATCTACGGCGAATTGCCGACGACCACGCAGCTCACCGAATTCACCGCCCGCATCGGCCGGCACACGCTGCTCGACGAGAAGCTCAAGGGCTTCTTCGGCGCGTTCCCGCGCGACGCACATCCGATGTCCGTTCTCTCCTCGGCGGTTTCGGCGCTGTCCACGTTCTACCAGGATTCCCTCGACCCGTTCGATCCCGATCAGCTCGAGCTGTCGACCGTCCGGCTGCTGGCGAAGCTGCCGACCATCGCGGCGTACGCGTACAAGACGTCCATCGGCCAGTCGCTGCTCTACCCGGACAATTCGCTCTCGCTGGTGGAGAACTTCCTGCGCATGTCCTTCGGGCTGCCGGCCGAACCGTACGAGGCCGATCCGACGCTCACCAAGGCCGTCGACCTGCTGCTGCTGTTGCACGCCGACCATGAGCAGAATTGCTCGACATCGACTGTGCGCCTGGTGGGTTCGTCGCACGCCAACCTGTTCGCCTCGATCTCGGCGGGTATCAACGCCCTGTTCGGACCGCTGCACGGCGGCGCGAACCAGGCGGTGCTGGAGATGCTGGACGCGATCCGCACCGACGGCGGGGATATCGCCTCGTTCGTCACCCGGGTCAAGAACAAGGAGCCCGGCGTGAAGCTGATGGGCTTCGGGCACCGCGTGTACAAGAATTACGACCCGCGCGCCAAGATCGTCAAGGCCACCGCCGACGAGATCCTCGACAAGCTCGGCGTCGACGACGAGCTGTTGGATCTCGCGAAACAGCTTGAGGCAGTGGCCTTGTCGGACGAGTATTTCATCGAGCGCAAGCTCTATCCGAACGTCGACTTCTATACCGGCCTCATCTACAAGGCGATGGGCTTCCCGACGAAGATGTTCACTGTGCTCTTCGCCATCGGGCGGCTGCCCGGCTGGATCGCGCAGTACCGCGAGATGCTCGCCGATCCCACGAACCGGATCGGGCGCCCGCGCCAGGTCTACGTCGGCTACGGCGCACGCGACTACGTGCCGGCCGAGAAGCGATAGCCCTTCCACCGCCGGGCTTTTCGAGTATGACGGGGTTCGCCGCTGACGCGGCGGGCCCCGTCTTTTTGTGCCGCGCAGGCGGGGGCTTCCACGCCTGCCGGTGGTTTGGCACACTGTCCAGACCCATGTCACCTGCGGTACACCCATGACCCGGAGGGCCCGTGTTCGCATCGCGCCAGTTCCCCGAAACGCTCGCCCATCGCCCGCGCGCCCGTTCGGCCGGCGTCGCTGCTGGCGTCGCGATCCGTGGCGCGGTTCGTAGCTCGGTTCGTGGCACAGTCGCCACGGCCGCGCTCGCCGCGCTCGTCACTGTCGCCGCATGCTCGGCCGGTTCGACGGCCGCGCCGCAAACGGTGACCGTGACGGCCGTATCGGTGAGCACCGTGACGAACGCGGCGGCGCCGGTCACCGTCACCCAGACGGTCACGGCCGCGGAACCCGTCGACAGTTCCGCAGGCGCAACAGATGTCGAGGAGACTCTAGACGTATCGGGACAGCCGGCGGCGTGCGACCTGGTGACGCAGGCGGAGGCCGACGCGCTGGCCGGTACCCCGTTGGAGGCACCCCACGTGGGCCGCGAATCGTGCACGTACACGGGCCCGGTCACCGGGCCGCTCGGCCAGGTCGAGGTCTACGTCCGTGACGGTGCGAAGAAGTTCCTCGACATCGAACGCACGCTGAAGCACGAGCTGCGCCCGCTCGACGGTGTGGCCGACGAGTCCTATCTCGGCGCCTCGAACTCGTTCATCCGCAAAGGCTCCACCTGGGTCGCGATTCAGCTGGTGCGGCTCAACGACCCGGCCGAGAACGCCGGCCCGCTCGAAGCTCTCACCCGCACGGTCGCGGGCCGGCTGCCATAACGAGCCGGTCAACTCGCCGGCCGGCAGCGTTGCCCCTCCTGGTCGGTCGCTTCCTTGGTCCACACGGGTGTCGAGGTGGACAGCGTCATACCCAACACTTCGACCTGGCCGCCGAAGTTCAGCGATACGGAGCGATCCAGCCTGGTGCACTCGGTGACCGGAATCCCCGCCCCGCCGGAATAGGTGACGCCGACGGCACCGGCCAGCGTGGCCGTCGCGCCGGCGAACACCACCGCCTTGCCCTTCACTGCCGTTCCAAGACCGAATCCCAGCTTCAGGCCGGCCGCGATCACCACGCCGCTCGGCGCGATGGACATGATCTGCTGTACATCGATCGGCTGGAGAAGGCATGTGTCCTTCGGGGTGTCGGAATCGGATGCAATGGTCACGGTTCCTTTGCAGGTGAGGGTGAGCAAGGTTCCCTTGACGATGTCGGCTCCGCCGGAGAACCGTGCTTCGATGGTGAGCGGCACGCCGAGACGGACCACAGTCGGCACGCCCGCCAGCACGATCGGGATATCAATCTTGATCAGGTCCCAGGTCACCTTGGCCTTGTCGATCGTCGCGTGCTCCGTCGCGGCCGACATCGAGAAAGCGAGGTTGGCGTCGAGATCGACGGCGAGCCTGCTGCTCTGGCCGGCGCGGTTGGTCACCCTGCCGCGTATCGTGCCCACGGTTGCCGACCCCGTCAGCGTGGCCGTGATCGTCGCCGTGTCCTTTCGGCTGGCGCTGATCGCGAACGAGATCGACCGGCAGGCCGGGGTTGCCGAGCCCGACGCAGAAATGGCGTAAGGCCCGGCCTTGACCGACGGCGAGCCGACCCCGACGGACGCTCCGGAACAGGGCGGCGGGCCGGGCTCTGGCGAAGCGCCGGGCGACGCAGGCCCAGGCCGTGCCACCGGCGCGAGCAGCGAGGCGGGCGCTGGCGGTGCAGCGGGCGCCGGCAGCGCGGCGGGCGGGCGCCGGAATCCCGGCACCGGCTCGTATTCACCGAGCGCGCCGACGCCGGCCGCGTCGGCAGGCGGTTCGGCGAAGGTCATGGCGGTGGGGTCCGGCTCCCCCTCGAACGTCACGTCGATGTCGGAGAAGATCTCGTCCAGGGTGGCCTGGACGGTGCCGACGAGGACTGCGGCCTTGTCCGCGGCCGCGGTTTCGGTCGGTAGCGGCGTGACGGTCGTGACGCGCCGGGCAGCAATGCCCGGCACCACGAAAACCGTTCCCACGGCGACAGTCTGATCGGTGATGAGGGTGAACTCAGTGGCGTCGCCGCTGACGGACTTCACCGCGGCGGGATCGATCACCACGGTGTCTGGCGCCAGCTCCGCGGGGCCGTGCACGGCGAGCGCGGACGCGAGGGGCGTCGGCGCCGAGGCCGCATCGATGGGCTCTGCCTGATCGGTTGGTCCGTCCGTGCCGGTGCTCGCGCCGGGCATGCCCGTTGCGGACGAAGGCGTCGTTGATGTGCTCCCCCGGTCGGCCACCGGTGGCGGTGCGCCCGTGCAGGCGGCCGCCGTCACAACGACGAGCGGGACGAGGGCCAGCGCGAGGGCGACGAGAACAGGGCGGTGCGGGTTCATTCGGACCTCGCAAGGCGATGTAGGGCCGCGCCGTCGGCGGCGTTCGCCGCAGCCTACCGGGTCACCCTGCCCCGTTCCAGATGCGCGACCAGGTGCCGTATGGATCTGGAAGCGCCCGCCACCGCGAAAGGCACGCGCGGCGAAGGGGCCTGCCCACGGCCATGACGCTGTTCGCTCGCGGTGGGCCTATTCGCCCGGAGCCAGACCCCAGGACGCGCGCCAGGTCCCGCCCGGCTCCAGGGAGATCAGGCCCTCGCCGGAGTTGAGCGCGTTGGTGGGGCACGTCATCGGCTCGACCGCGATCGCGCGGTGCACGCCGGCCGGCCCGCGTGACGAGTCGTTCGGAAACCCTTGCGGGGTAAAGACGATCGTGTACGCGAAGTCGGCGTCGGCCCACAGTGTGAGCGTCCGCCCGTCCGGTGCGGCGAGCACATGCTCGAAGTGCGTGGCGCGGTCCCCGTCGCTCGCAGGAACGGCCCGCAGGTCGGCGAAGCCGGTGTCCAGGTCCAGATCGTCCAGCCGCACCCCCGTCGGCAGCGCCGCGAGATCGCCTGCCAGCGGCCGCTTGTCGACCGGGATCAGCCGGTCGTCGGTGACGAAGACACTGCCCGCGCGCAGCGTCAGGGTGAGCTCCTCAGTGGGCACGTCACCGATACGCAGGTACGGGTGCGCGCCGCAGCCGACAACCGCCCGGCCGCTACCCACGTTAGTCACCTCGTGCGTCACGCGCAGCCCACGGTCGGTGAGCGCATACGTGACGGCCGTGTCCAGCGTGAACGGCCACCCGTGCCGCGGGTAGATACTCGCCGTCAGCGTGACGGCGCCCTCGTCGACACCCGTTGCGCGGTACGCGGTGTCGAGCAGCAGCCCATGGATCGCGTTGCCGCGCGCCGGTTCGGTCAGGGCGAGTTGCTGCACCGTGCCGTTCCAGGTCCAGCGCCCGTCCGCCACCCGGTTCGGCCACGGCATCAGCACGACACCGCAGGACAGCGGCGGTGTTTCGGCCTCCGGCCAGGTTTCCGTGTAGTGCGTGCCGTCGACGGAGAACTCACGGAGCACCGCTCCCACTTGCCCGACCCTGGCAACGGCACCACCGTGGCGGATCACGTACTGGTCCCCCGTCGCCGGGCGAGCGGGAGCGGCCAGCGGGCGTGCGGCCGGAACATCGTCATACTCGATCACGCTCCGAACGCTACCGGCAGGGATTTCCCGCACCACGTTCGGTTCACGGGCGCCGTCGTCGCGGCAAACGGCGGCGGCGTCAGGGAGCGAGGCGCTCGACGATCCAATGGCCGTCGTCGGCGGGGCCGAGCGAGCCGTCGGTGCGCCGGAAGCGGAGTCGGTCGTGCAGCCGATCGGTGCGGCCCTGCCAGAACTCGACCGTGTGCGGCGCGATCCGCCAGCCGCCCCAGTGCTCAGGCGCGGGGACGGGAGCCGCGCCGGGGGCCGCGGCGTCGAGCCCGCCGAAGCGCTGTTCCACGGCGATCTGCAGCGTGTCTAGCTCCGCCCGGCTGCCGATCACGGTCGACTGGGGAGAAGCCCACGCCCCGATTTGCGCGCCGCGCGGCCGCAGCGCCCAGTACGCCTCGGTTTCCTGCCGCGTCACCCGCGAGGCGACCCCGCGCACCTGCACCTGCCGGTGCAGCCCGTACCACGGGAAAGTCACTGCTACCGAAGGGTTTTCGACGATATCGTGGCTCTTCGCGGACTCGTAGTTGGTGTAGAACACCACCCCGGCCGCGTCCACGGCCTTCGCCAGCACCGTCCGTGCCGCCACCACTCCGTCGCGCGATGCCGTCGCCAGCACCATCGCGTTCGGCTCCTGTAGCCCGGCGGCCACGGCCTCGTCGAACCAGCGCTGGAACTGCGTGAACCAGTCCGCCGCGAGGTCGGCCTCGTCCAGTCCTGCGGCCGCGTACGCCAGCCGCATCTGCGCCATCTGCTCGGTCGCATGCATTCCCCGGGCCTCCTACCGCGCGGCTGGGCCGAGCCCGATGGCCGCCCGCATGGATCGATGATCGCATGCGGCTTTCCAGGTGTCTCCATTCCGGGGCGGGCGGAGCAGTCGGGGCAAGACGCTGTGCATAAAACCGGGCCAAAACGGACACTCTGCTGCAGGATGCACACGCTCATGGGGAGCGGGACCACCGATCGGGGTGCGCCCGGGGTGTGAGTCCAGCAGAGCAACACGCCGCACACGTGCTGCAGGATTCACATCTTTGGGAGTCAGTCGTGTCGGCTGGGGACATGCGCACGGCGCGCCCCGCGGTCACCAACTGCAGCCCTACATCTCGACGAGGCGAATCCCACGCGCCGTCGCTACGTTTCGCATCGCCTCATCGAAGGTCATGAGGTCGGCGCCGACGAGCTCACAAGTCGCCAGATGCAGCGAATCCAACGTCTTGATGTGCTGGGCGATCGCTTCAGCCCCCGACCAGACCTCTTCCGTCATAGGCAATCTCGCCACCCCGGCCAAATTCGCGGTGATGACATCGGTAACGTCATTTCCGAGCAGCGCCTCGCGGGTTCCGACTCGCCGCGCTTCGAGCCAGAGAAGTCGACTGGACACCACCGTTCCACCTCGACGGCGCCGGTTGACCACGGCGCGGTCCACGGCGTCGGCACCATCGGCGCCGAACATCCGGCGCAGAAACGCCGATGTGTCCACGTACAGCAACTCCGGCACGGGGGCGCCTTCAGTGATCGGAGTCGACGTCGCGGCGGATCTCGTCGACGCTCCGTGGCGAGGTGGCCCGCGGCGCCTCGTCCAGCCGCCTTTCGGCGGGCGTCACCATCCCGCGCCGCACCCAATCCTCGAACAGTGACGCGGAACGCGGCGAGATCACCACGGACCTGCCGCCTCGTGTCACCACCTCGACGGGCTCACCGCTGGCGAGGACCTCGTCCAGGATTCGGCCGCTGTGCTGGTTCAGCTCACGACGATTGATGGTGCGCATAGGCTCAGGATAACAGCCGATGCTCTACATGTAGAGCATCCTTTCGAGAGGAGGGTGTGCATGAAACTGGGCCAAAACGGACACTTTGCTGCAGGATGCACACCGTCGTGAGAGCGGTGTGAATCCAGCAGGGCAACACGCCGCACACGTGCTGCAGCATGCACACTCTTAAATGACCAAGCCGTGCAAAATCGAACATCCGCTGGCCCGATCACGACCCTCAGCGGTCCGGCCTTGCCACCACTACTACATATTCAGCAGGTAGCCGAGCACCCGCCGGACGCTCGTCATGGTCACCCCATCCGCTATACCGACACGGCCCCCGATTCGCTGCACCGAAATCGTGCGCACCTGCTCGCACAACGCCCAACTCGGCTCGTCAAGGCCGGTATCGGCGCCTTCGACGCGTACATGCGTCGCCCAGCCACGCTCGCGTGTGGTCAACGGTATCGTCGTGACCACTGACGGGATCGCCGCGATTGCGTCATCGCTGGACACGATCAGCACTGGCTGACGGCCTGCCTGCTCGGGCCCGACGGCGGGATCTGGCTTGGCCCAGTGGATCTCGCCGCACTTCACTCTTCGGCCGCCAGCATCGGTCCGCTCAGCCACAAGTCACGTTCATGCACATCCACTGCGGATTCGGGGCTCCCCGCGACATCCCTCCGCAGCTGCGCGAAGAACGACTCGCGATCCAACAGGTCGAGCGCCCGCTCGAGCACCGTGGCCTGACTCACGTGCTCGCGACTTGCGTGCCACCGCACCCGTTCGCGGAGCTCCGTCGGTACCCGAATCGTCGTTACGCTCATACATTCAAGCATACGTCAACACATACCAAACTCGCTGATCACGCGTTCTGACACCGACCGGACGTCGGTGAAGAGTGCGAACAGAGCCGGGCCATGAACGAACATTTCCCTGCAGGACTCACACCCTCAAGGGCGCGGGGCAACAGGGGCGGGCGGAGCAGCCGGTGAGAGGCACTGTGCATAAAACCGGGCCAAAACGGACATTCTGCTGCAGGATGCACACCCTCTGGTGTGGTGGGACCCCTGACCGACGCACGGCCCACCCCCGGTGTGAGTCCAGCAGGGCAACACACCGCACACGTGCTGCAGGATTCACACCCGTGAGGGGGGCCGGGGCGGCGGCAGACAAAAGTTTTTCCGGGAGGATTCAAGTCGCAGCAGGGCACGCCGATGGTGAACGTGTCGGCCCATGGAGGGGCCGGCCCCGCCGGGAATCCCGCAGCGGGACCCGGTAAGACTCGAGGTTTGGGAGGCAAACAAAATGAGTCTTCGCATCAACACCAACGTCGCGGCGTTGAACAGCTACAACAACCTGTCCGCGAACCAGACCCGACTGCAGAACGCGTTCGAGCAGCTGTCCTCGGGTCTGCGCATCAACAAGGCCGCCGACGACGCCGCCGGCCTGTCCATCGCCCAGGGCCTGACCAGCCAGATCAACGGCCTGACCCAGGCAGTGTCCAACGCCAATGACGGCATCAACGTCGCACAGATCGCCGACGGCGCGCTCGGCACCGTGCAGGACATCCTGCAGCGCATGCGCAGCCTCGTCGTCAAGGCCGGCAACGCCGGCACCCAGGATGGGAATTCGCTCTCCGCAATCAACTCCGAGATCAAGAATCTCAACACCCAACTGAACAACATCGCTGACCAAACGAAGTTCGGGTCGACCAATCTACTCGACGGTACATATGACGCAACTAAGGGTGTATTTCAGGTTGGAGCCAATGGCGGTGAGACGATCACTCTGGACCTGACCAGTGCCAACGTCAAAGCGGCAACGCTCACCACAGACACGTTGGCAATTGCGGCCGCAACGTCTCCGACGACGTATGCGTCGACTGACGCGTCCTCAGACCTCGGTATCCTTGACGGCGCGATCAAGACCGTTTCCGACGCTCGCTCCCAGATCGGCGCCGTGCAGAACCAGCTGAACTACACGGTCACGAACCTGCAGACGGCGATCACCAACGTGACCGCGTCCCGCTCGAACCTGACGGATGCGGACCTCGCCCAGCAGGTCACCCAGATGACGCAGTCGCAGATCCTCACCCAGGCCGCGACCTCCGTCCTGGCCCAGGCGAACTCCGCGCCGCAGGCCATCCTGAAGCTCCTGCAGTAAGAGGAGCCTTCACGCGACACCGCCACGGGGCGGAAGGATCGGCGCCGAACGCCCAGCACCGATCCTCCCGCCCCGCGGGCATTGATCCGCGACATTCGCATTCAGAAGAACAACGTCATACCCGACGGATCGCGTCAACCGGAACCCCGGAGCGGTACCGGCCCACAAGGCCTGCCGTGCCGGGGTTTTCGCGCACCCGATGGCGTCGCCGTGCATCGCCAGATCCGGGGCCGGCCATCACGCACCACCTCCGGACGCCGATCGCCGCGGGTCTCACTCCGGGGTCGACCCGACCCGGGACAAGGGGCCGAGGAGTTCGCCGCCGGCCTCGGCATGACGTCCTCCCAGCCCGCGCGCCAAGCGTGAAGAGAACCCCCTCGCCGCAGACCTCGCTCCGGATCCCGGTCAACCCGATACAGCGGGTCGAAGACCTCTCCGCCGGGCCGGGCATGACGTCCTCCCAGCCCGCGCGTCAAGCGTGAAGAGAACCCATCGCCACAGACCTCACCCGGGGGTCCAGCGACCCGGAACGGCGGGTCGAGGAATTCGCCGCCGAACCTGGCCCCCGGCCAGCAGACCGCCCGCGCCGGGATCCCGCGCGCGTCAGTCGAGCCCGGCCTCGGCGAGATCACCGGACAACCCGCGCGCGGCCGCTTCGAAGAGGTGCCGGTCGGACCATCTGCCGGCCAGGTGTGCGACGACCCGGCCGACGCCGGCCGCGGCGCCGTCGAGAAGGATCGCCTCGTCATCGATCCACCAGCTCACGCGGACCGCACCCACACCATCACCGTCGGCCGCGCCCGCCGTGTCGCCGCCCGAGTCACCGCCCGAGTCAAAGTCCGTGCCGCCGTCATGGTCGTCGCCATGGTCGTCCACGGCGCCCCCCGCGAACTCTGCCGGCAGGGCGGCACGCGTCTCCTCATCGGCCGGCGCGACGACGAGGTCAGGTACAAGGCGCACCTCGCGGCCACCGAGATCGGCGCGCCCACACAGGTCAAGGCAGCGGGCCGCGCCCGGCACGGCCTCGAGCGCCGTCGTGTGCTCGCGACCGGGATCGCGGGCCATATCCCCCGCCGGGCGGCTCGACGCCAGCTCTCGGAGCACGGTGAACCGGAACTCCTCGGATGCCAGCGGCAGGTCCAGCACATCTCCGGTCAACCGCGGATCAGCGCCCCCCGCAACGAGTTTCGCGGGATCGAGCACCTGGGCGAGCATGGGGTCGTCGAGCACGACGGCGTCATCGGCAGCGATCACGGCACCCGTGAGCGCCCGCACGTACTCAGGCAGTTCATCGGCCGACGCTCGGTCCAGCGCCCCGACGAGCGCGGCGGTGAGCCCTGCGACGCGCCACGGCGGAACAGTGCGCGCGGGATCTGCCCAGCGATGCAGGAACTCTCCGGGATCGGCGGCGGCATCGACCACCGTCCGCGGCACACCGATGTCCGCACAGACGTCGGCCGCCAGGGCCACCGGGATCTCGTCGTACAAGCCGGCAAGTTCCGTCGATCCGGGGGCGCGCCATCGCCGAAGCGGCGATCCGTCTATGACGGCGTAGCGGGCCAACCACCATGCGGAATAGGACGGCCCAAAGGCGGTCCGTCGCAACGCATCTCGCGTCGACTGTCGGCCGAGGATCAACTCGAGGGCGCGCGGCCAGGCCAAATCGGCCACCAGATCCAGATCGGTGATGGCCGTATGCGTCTCGCCGTCCGCGCCGGAGCCCGCACCGTCATCGGTGTCATAGTCCGCCCCACCGAGCGCCTCACCCGCTTGCTCCCACCAAAGGTCGACGCCCGGCAGGTCGACGTCGGCACCGGGTGGCACGGTAAACCGGAGCAGTCCGAAACCCGTTCGCACGCCGAGCGTTTCGAGGAGTTCTGCGCCGTATTCCGTAACCCACCGGGGTGCGACGGTCGGCACCTCCGCTTCGCTCGCCAGGACCGATGCCAGCGGCGCTCCCGGCAGCAGCAGGTTCCGCGCCGGCCACGGCTCGCCGTCCTCGTCCGTCAACAGGGTGTCCGCCAGGTCGGCGCCCACCGCGGATTCGGCGGCACCAGACCCGGCCTCGCGGAGCAGGTCCAGGACGAGCGACGCGAACGCCGCGAGATCGTCGAGATCCGGCTCCTCGCTCAGGCCGGAGTCGAGATCGGTGAACCGGCGCCGGATTTCGCGGGCCAGGCTCGGGTCGGCAAGGATCGCCGCGGCATCGGCGCTGCGGGCGCCGAGCCTGCGCAGCAGCGGGTGATCCGCCCCCGGGGCTGCGAGCCGGAGCCCGGGCACCAGGCGAGCCGCTCGCACGGGCCAGGACGTTCGCTCCGCCCCTGAATAGGCATCGCCGACGCCAGTGTCGGTACCGCTGCCGGCGGGCATCGAAGCGGCGTCGCCGTCGAGTCGCGACGCAGCGCCCGAGGCAGCGTCGGATACAGCGCCCGACGAAGCCACGGCCGGCAGCAGCACACCGCGCGGCCCGACGATCGTGCCGCCCCCGGATGCGGGCACCGGAAGGTCGGCGAGCTCGTCGGCGGGCATGTCGGTGAGCCCGTCATAGACGGTGCGCCAGAACGCGGCGGGCCGGTCCAGCTGCGCGAGGGCCTCGGTTAGGTGCGATATGGGCACCTCGCGCACCCCGAGCTGCCGAAGGCGCTCGACGTCCGCTGCCCGGGCGGGCCAGTCCAGCAGGCCAGGCAGTGCCTCTGACGCGCACGCCGCTGCCGCGCCGCGAACCCCGGAGACGAGCATCGCATCGGTGGGCCGGACGGCGAAACCGCTTGCGCCGGGCAGGAAGTCAGCGCGTTCCAGGTTCGCCGTCAATGCCTCGCGAAGGGCGGCGTCGAACTCTCCCAGCGGGAACGCCACCGGAGGCAGCAGCGCGATCCGGTCGCCGGCGGGCGCGCCCCGCACCAGATCGACGTAGGTTGCGGCCGCCTGCGTGATCAGGTAGTCGGTCAACGGACTCGCCGCGATCCGGCCGCGGCTCTCGTCGACGGGTGCCGTGATCACCAGTCGGGCGGGCATCGCGATCGCCTCATCCGTCGGAGTCGGTGCGCCGACCAACGACCGCGCCATGCCCGCCGGGCGCCCGCGCGCGTCGAGCGGCACGATCCACGCGAGACGCCACATCGTGCGCCGACGCTCCTCGATCGGACGGTCGACGAGCAATTCGGCCGGGATCGCTCCGTCCCGCCGCAAGACCCGGAATGCCGTTTCTTCGGTCGCCGGCTCGGCGGCTGGCGCCCCCACCGACGTGTCATTGCGCCGCTCGGTGCGTTCCGAGTCGGCCGAATCAGCCGCTGCCGGCAGGCCGGAGTCGGGCACGGGAATGACGGTGATCGACTCGATACCCGTGTCGCCCGCTTGCGCCCGCTCCACGCGCAGGCCCGGGACCGTGACGGCGACCAGGTCCGGCAGCGCCCACAGCAGGTCCATCGCGAGCTGCCGCGTGAGTTCGCCGGCGAGTGCCGCGGCATCGATCGCCGCGCGCAGCGGCAGCCGCACCTCGGTGGCATACCCGACCGGCGTGTCGGCAACTCCACCATCGCCCTCGCGCGCGGCCACCGGCACCGGCCAGGGCAGTCGCAACGCCGGGAGTTCACCGTGACGCTGACGCAACTCCTCGTCGAGCCGCGGATCGTCGAGTTCGGTGACGACACGGTGTGTTTCGGCAACGGAGAAGCGGACGGCTCCGGTCGTCGATACGATCATCGGCTCGTCGGTTAGTGCGCGGACGGCCGTGAAGCCGACGCCGAAATGCCCGACGGATGCTTCGCCCCGTTTCGCGGACGCCCGCAGCGACGCCAGGGCCGCGACACCGGCGGCGTCCAGCGGCGCACCGTTGTTGGCCACGCGCAGTTCTCGGCCCACCATCGAGATCGCGATCTCGCCCGGGACGCCGGCGGCGCGAGCCGCGTCCGCGCCGTTCGCGGCGAGTTCCGCTATGACGCGCCCGCGGTACCCGATGGATAGCAGTTCCTCGGCATTCGCGTCCTCGCGGAATCGCGCCGGTGCGGCCGACCACGTGGTCAGGACGGCCGCGCGCAGGTCGGCCGTTCGGAACGGGTCATCGCCGGGCGCACCCGCCGCGGGGGCGCCCGCAGGCACCGCTCCGGTCGACGGCCGGGATCCCCGCGCACTCCGCGTCAGGGTGCGACCTCGCCGGGCTCCGGCTCATCCGCGACCGCGTCGCCGCGAAGATCGTCATCGACGGCACCACCGCTTTCGATGGAGTCTTCGCCCTCGGCGCGGCCATCGTCATCGACGGCGCCACCGCTGCCAGAGGCGCCGCCGCCGGAGCGAACAGCGTCATCCACGAAAACAGCGTCATCCACGACAACACCGTCGTCGCCCGGCATCTCGGCGGTGTCCGCCACAGATGTGTCCGCCGCGGATGCATCCAGCTCGGCCGCCCGCTGATGCACCTCGAGGCGCAGTTCGTCGACCACGTTGTCCGCGGCCTGCGCCGCGCGGGGACGGAACGCCGATTCCGAGTGCGCGCCGCAGCCGTAGCGCACGTCGACCACCCTGCCGTCCGCCGGCGAGAACTCGTTGGCGCACACGCCGAATCCCGCGCCGAGAGCCCCGGCCAACGGCACGAAGAACGCGCAGGTCGCGCAGTGCCCCGGCGCGTGTTTCGCCATGTCGTCGTCGGGACCGAACGCGCCCTCGTGCCACCGGGTCGCCGCGATAGCGCGCCCTTCGCGCGAGAGCACCCGCACCCGCCCCACGCCGACCTCGTGCGCGAGGTCCTCAACGGCGGGGTCGTCCGATTCGAGATAGGCCGGCACGATCCGCGCATCGTCCGGCGCGGGCGGCAGTAGGTCGCCGACACCGAGGTCACCGGAGCGCACCCGCTGCTTCCACGGCACCCAGGCGGGGGCGAGCAGCGCGTCCGGCCCCGGCAGCAGCACGACCTCGCTGACCGTGGGACGCGCCGGATCGACGACGGCGATCGTCACCGACCACTGCCACCCTCGGTAACCCTCCAGATCGGCGGCGAACCGGACGGTCACCACACCCTGGGGATCCTCCGGATCGACGACGACATCGACCAACTCGCCGACTGACCCGGCGCCCCCGGCCTCCAGCGTCGCCTCGCGCAGTGCGATCCTGCGAGCGTCCTCCGACAGCGCTTCGGACAGTGCCGACTCCGGCAGCGCCCCCTCCGGCATCACTCCGCCGGATGACGACGCGTCGCCTCCCGGCGCCGTAGCGTCGGCTCGGTCGGACTCCCCGGTTTTCGCGCGGTTGACCACCGCACCATCATGCCGCACGCCGTGACACCGGAAAATCCACCGCACGTCGCGACCGGGCCTTCAGGATCGCGCCGCGTGCGGCAGGATGATTCATATGACCCGCCAGTCGCCAGATCCGCGCAACGCCGCGGACGCGCAGCACACCACTGCGCTGCCCCGGCGACCTGCTGCCGACGGCGATTCGACTCCGGGACGTAACAGCGAGTATGACGATGACGCTGCTCGGCGATCGCGCACCGCGTCCGACCGCAACACCCCTGCCCAGCCGATCTATCAGGAGACGACCGTTCTGCGTCGCCCGGACGCCTCGGTCCCGCGGTCGAACGTGCCGGGGTCCGGTCGGGCGGCAGCCGGAGCCTGGTCTGATCCACGGGCCGATGCGGCGTCCGACTCCACAGCCGGGCGCAACTACCGGGAAGCCGGCGGCAGTCCCCGTGTCGATACCGATCGCGACGGCCGGGAGACGCGACGCCGCGCCCGAGACGGCTCGCACCTGCCGCCCTACGCGGGCCCCTCGTATCCGGGTCCCGGCTATCCGGGGACGGGATACCCAGGGGCGGCCTATCCGGGCTCGGAGCGCCAGCAGCCGGGCGCGGGGGCCGAGCCGTCGGGGCGCGCGGGCGGGCCGATTCCGCCCCGCGGGCTGCAGCGCCAACCCCGCAAGCTGACGGTGACCCGGGTCGCCGCGCTGCGCAGCCGGGAGCTGACGCACCGCGGGCTGGAGAAGTTCCACGGTGCCGTGTCGGCCGACGGCGCCGGCCAATCCGGCCTCGGGCATCTCACGTACGCCGTCATGGCCAACTACGCCGTGGACGCGGCGCTGGCCGTGGCGCTGGCCAATACCTTGTTCTTCGCGGCGGCCAAGGCCGAGTCCACCGGCAAGGTGCTGCTGTACCTACTGCTGACGGTCGCCCCGTTCGCCGTGATCGCACCGCTGATCGGTCCGCTGCTCGACAAGTTGCAGCGCGGGCGGAGATTCGCGCTCGCGGCGTCGAGCGTGGGCCGCACGGTGCTGGCCATCGTGATGGCGCTGAAGTTCGACTCGTGGGTGATCTACCCCTGCGCCCTCGGGATGTTGGTGCTGTCCAAGGGTTTCGGCGTACTCAAGGCCGCGCTCACGCCGCGCGTGCTGCCCGAAGCGATCACGCTCGTCAAGACCAATTCGCGGATGTCCGTCTTCGGACTGATCGCGGGCGGCGTCTCGGGCGGCATCGCCGCCGGGATCGCTGCGCTCACCACCTCGGCCGGGGCGCTCTGGTTCACCGCCGCATGCGGGCTCGTCGGCGCGTGGCTGTGTCTGCGCATTCCGTCCTGGGTGGAATCCACCGAAGGCGAGGTGCCGATCCAGCACACCGGCGCCATCCTCCGCCCCGGCAGCACCCGCGTCACCGAGAAGCGGCGGGAGCTACCGCGCTCCGTCGCGACCGCACTGTGGGCGAACTCCGTGATCCGGATCGAAACCGGTTTCCTGGCATTGTTCATCGCGTTCGTCATCAAGACCCGTTATCAACCGACCGAGACCACGACGCCCGGTGTGGCGCTCGGCGCGGCAACCAACCATCAAGGCTGGATGCAACTGCTGGTGCTCGGCGCGGTCGGCGCGGCCGCCGGCGTGGGCGGGTTCCTCGGCAATGCCCTCGGCGCCCGCCTGCCGTTGCGCGCCCCCGAGGCGGTGACGTTCTGGTGCCTGGGCGGCGTGCTCGTCTCCGTGGTGACGGCGTTCGCACTTCCGGGCCTGATCACCGCCGGGGTGGTCGCGCTGGTGGGCTCCACGGCGTCGTCACTCGCGAAGGTCTGCCTCGACGCGACCATCCAGGACGGGCTGCCGGAGGTGAGCCGCGCCTCCGCGTTCGGCCGCAGCGAATCGATCCTGCAGTTGAACTGGGTCTTCGGCGGGGTGATCGGTCTGCTGATCGGCGGAGTGTGGGCGCTGGGCGGAAATGCCGTCTACCAGGTCGGTTTCGGAATCCTCGGGCTGCTGCTGATAGCGGGCACATCGCAGACGGTAGCGATTCGGCTCGGCCGCAGCCTGATTCCGCCGATCCACCTTCCGCACCGGCACAGGGCAGTGACCGCCGCCGGGGCCGCCTGGCCGGCGACGAATCAGCCGGGCGTGTACCCCGGCGGGCCGACGGCGAGACGGACGACGCGACGGGTCCGCGGCGAGAAGGTCTCGCAGCGCCGCGCCGGTCAACCGGCGCGGGCCGCGAACCCGGCCGACCCCGCCGCATCGCGCAGGACGCGGAAGGCCGGCCGTCCCCGGTGAGCAGACGTATGAGCGGCCGGCTGAGCGGCCGGGTGACCGACCATGCCGCGGGCAGGCGCCGGCGCAGCGGTTCCGCCATGGTTCTGCCTCGTCCGATCATGGCCCTCGCGATCGTGCTGCTGGTCGCCCTGTCCGCCTGCGCCGGCGGCGGGGACGTCACGCAGGTCACGGTGACGGCCGGGCCGGCGACAATCGCACTTCCCGCCGCACTGTCCTGCGTCAGCCCGCGCGGGGCAACGACGCTCAGCTGTGCCGGTGGCGACAACGACAAGACGGCACCGCATCTCGCCCTCGCGCCGGGAACTCCGCTCACGGTGCAGGTACCGACGGCCGTCGGCAATACCCCTTGGGTGATCGTGTTCTCGTATGTGGACGCACAGGGCAAGCAACAGGGCGACCGGACCGCGGTCTTCCCGCCGAAGAAGCAGTTCTCTTACCGACTGACGCCGCCGTCCGGCGCGCAGATGACCCGTCTCGAGGTGCAGAGCCTCACCGCGGCGCCGGGGCCGGACGGCGGGGTGGAATTCCCTGCGGTCGGCAGTTGGGTGCTGATCATCGATCCCGTCGGCGGGTCACAGCCGGGGCCACCGCAGGAATCACAACCGGGATCACCGCAAGGATCACCGCCGGCCAGGTCCACGGCGAGCAGCATCGGAGGAACGGAGCAGACAGGATGACGGCGTCACGGGCCGCGGTCGGCCGAATCGGTGTGGTCGGTGCCGGGGAGATAGCGCATGAGCACCTGGCGTCACTGCAGCGACTCGACGTGCCAGCACTCGTCTACTCGCCGAGCGGTCGCGCCGCGCAGCTCGCGCCGCGCTACGGTGCGCGCGCCGTGGACAGCCTCGACGAGCTCATCGCGGCCAGCGACGTCGTCGACATCTGCACACCGACGAACACGCACGCCGAGATCGCATCCGCGGCCATCGCCCGCGGCCGACATGTGATCTGCGAGAAGCCGTTCGCGCGGACCCACGACCAGGCCGTCGCCATCGCCGCGCAGGCGCGGGTCGCCGGGCGCCGCGTTTACGTGGCCCATGTCGTGCGCTATTTCGCCGCCTACGCCGCGGCGCGGGCGGCGGTGCACAGCGGGCTCGTCGGGACTCCGACGGTCCTTCGGATGTCGCGTACTGGCGCCGCTCCCGAGGCCGACTGGTTCCACGACGAGGCCCGATCCGGCGGCGTGCTGATGGACCAGATGATCCACGACTTCGACTTCGCGCGGTGGGTGGCCGGAGACGTCACGTCCGTCGAGGCGCGGACGGAGCGCGGCGACGGTCCGAACATCGTCACCGCGACCGCGACGCTGCACCACGCGAGCGGCGCCGTGTCCTATGCCACCGGTGGCTGGCTCTCCCCGGAAACGCCTTTCACCACAAGCTTTTCCATCACCGGAACCGAAGGCAGGCTCACACATTCGAACACCGGCGGGACCGTCATCCTCGACCGCACCGGATCGGAGCCGATCGAACTGGTAGCTGCCGCGGTGACAACGGCCGACCTTCCCTTCGACACCCAACTGGCCGAGTTCGCCGCCGCGATCGCCGGAGGCGCCGAGCCACGCGTCAGCGCCGCGGACGGCATCGCGGCACTCAATCTGGCACTGGCAGCACTGCGCAGCGCGCACTTCGGACGCGTCGAGCCCGTCCGGCCGGACTGAGTGCCCAGTCGCGCTACTGCTCGAACGCCCTACTGCTCGAACTCGCTCGCGACGGCGCGCATGACATCCGCGATCCGCCCGGCCGTCGCCCGGTCCGGGTACCTGCCGTGCCGCAGCCCGGGGAGCGCCTTGGTCTCCAGCAGTTTGATGAGATCCTCGATGAGACCATGCAACTCGTCCGCGGAACGCCGGTGCTGCGGCGTGATCGTCGGCGGCGCGTCGACCAGCTGGACCTGCAACGCCTGCGGGCCGCGACGGCCGTCGGCCACCCCGAACTCCACCTTCTGGCCAGGCTTGAGCGACGTGACGCCCGCCGGCAACGCGGAGGCGCGCACGTGCACATCGTCACCGCCGCCCTCCGGCGCGATGAACCCGAAACCCTTCTCGGCATCGAACCATTTCACTCTGCCGCTCGGCACGTCGAGTTCTCCTTGTTCGGACCGTGGGACGCGTGCGCACTCCCTGCGGAGCGCCGTCGCTCCACCCATCTAGCGTACTGGCCCCGGCAACGCGTGGCGCCCACGGCGGTGGTGTCCGGCAGCGGGATCCGGCAGCGTTCTCGAGCTGTGTTCCCCTGGCCGAATTCCCCACGCAGCGTTTCGCGGCCGGCGACCACGGCCGTCATCGACGTGTGCGATCAGTGCACGGTGGCGGCGAGGTACGAGTCGAGCCATGCGGCGAACCCGGAAAGATCGGGCAGCACCACGTCGGCACCGGCGATCGTCAGGTCCGCCATCGTCATCGGCCCGGTCGCCACACCCACGGCGAGCGCGTCGGCCGCGCGCGCACCAGCAATGTCCCCGACGTGATCGCCCACGTAGACCTCGGCCCCGTAGGCCCGCAGCGCGTCGGCCTTGCCGGTCGCCCACAGTTCCCCGGCCACCGCCGCCACCTCGAAGCCGAGCGCGTCGAGATGGCCCCGCACATGGCGCTCGTGTTTCGCGCTGATCACCACGGTCTCGCCGCCGTGCGATGCCACCGCCGCCAGCGCCTCGCGCGCACCAGGCAACGGTTCGGTCGCGGGTATGACGATGTCCGCGTACAGGGCCCGGTATCGCGCTACCAGTCGTTCCGACTCCGTGCCGACGAGCCCGTACCGCGCGAACTCGTCCTCGAGCGGGGGCCCGAGCCGGGTGACGAACGCAGCACCGTCCAGCGGGATGCCGGTCTCCGCGGCGAGGACGTCGAAGAGCGCGACCATACCCGCTCGCGGGTCGATCAGCGTCATATCGAGGTCGAAGCCGACGGTGAAGGTCACCTTGCGAGAGTACGGCCGAAACCGGTGTCACTAGAGGGGTTCTGCACAGGCTGATGCCGGACGGTGACCGAATGGTTATGCCCGCCGTGACGATGGTCACGACTCAGGCGTGCCGCGCCGCCGCGGCGGATTCCAGCCCCAGGATCGTGACGGCCTCCTCGCGCATCTGCGCCTTGCGCACCTTGCCGGTGACGGTCATCGGGAACTCGTCGACCACGTGCACGTATTTCGGGATCTTGTACCGCGCGAGCTTGCCGGACGCGAACGCGGCGATGTCCTCGGCGGTCGGCGGCACCGCGCCCGGCCGGATCCGCAGCCAGGCCATCAGCTCCTCCCCGAAGCGCTCGTCCGGCACCCCGATCACCTGGGCGTCGACGATGTCCGGATGGGTGAAAAGGAACTCCTCGACCTCGCGTGGGTAGACGTTCTCGCCGCCGCGGATCACCATGTCCTTGATCCGGCCGGTGATGTTGATGTAGCCGGCGTCGTCCATCACCCCGATATCGCCGGTGTGCATCCAGCGCGCCCGGTCGATCACCTCGGCGGTCTTGTCCGGCTGGTCCCAGTAGCCGAGCATCACGGAGTATCCGCGGGTGCACAGTTCGCCCGGGACGCCGCGCGGCACGGTCAGCCCCGTCGCCGGGTCGATGATCTTCGACTCGAGATGCGGCAGCGTGCGGCCGACAGTGGACGTGCGCCGGTCGATGTCGTCGCCGGCGCCGGTCTGGGTGGACACCGGCGAGGTCTCCGTCATGCCGTAGGCGATCGTCACCTCCGTCATGCCCATCTTGTCGATCACCTGCTTCATCACCTCCACCGGGCACGGGGAGCCCGCCATGATCCCGGTACGCAGCGAGGAGACGTCATAGCCGGCGAAGTTCGGCAGGCCCAGCTCCGCGATGAACATGGTCGGCACGCCGTAGAGCGACGTGCACCGCTCGTCCTGGACCGCCTGCAGTGTCGCTGCCGGGTCGAATCCGGGCGCCGGGTAGACCACCGAGGCCCCGTGCGAGGTCGCCGCCAGGTTCGCCATCACCATTCCGAAGCAGTGGTACAGCGGCACCGGGGTGGCGATCACGTCCCGCTCGGTGTAGCCGCACGCCTCACCGACGAAGTACCCGTTGTTGAGGATGTTGTGATGCGAGAGGGTCGCCCCCTTCGGGAAACCCGTTGTGCCGGAGGTGTATTGGATGTTGATGGGCTGGTCGGCCTGCAGCGGCAGCGCGCGCAGCGGCGCCGGGTCTTGGCTCCGCCCGGCGTCGACGAACGCATCGAACTCCGGGCCGATGTGCACCACCCGGCGCAGTCGGCCGCACCGTGGCGCGACCTCGGCGACCATGGCCGCGTAATCGCTGGTCTTGAACTGCGTCGCCGTCACTAGCACGCTGATCGTCGACTGGTTCAGCACGAACTCGAGTTCGCTGGTGCGATACGCCGGGTTGATGTTGACCAGGATCGCGCCGATCTTGGCCGTGGCGTACTGGGTGATCATCCACTCCGCGCAGTTCGGCGCCCAGATGCCCACTCGATCGCCGATCGCCACTCCGTCGACTTGCAGCGCGAGCGCGAGTGCGTCGGTTTCTTTGTCGAACTCCCGATAGGTGTATCTCGTACCCTGAGCGATGTCGACGAGCACCGTCCGGTCCGGGTGCGCCGCGACCGCCCGGGCGAGGTTCGCGCCGATGATGTCGCCGAGCAGCGGCGTGTCGGTGATCGCGCTGGTGTAGCTGTAATACCGTTAAGTTAGTAGGTAGGTTGGTGGTTGGGTCGGCTGGGGCCAGTTGGCATGGTGGTCGCGTTTGACGTGCCATTTGGTGTATTTGCGTTTGACGACGCGGGGGTTGGATCGGCTGCGCCTGGCCGGTAGGAGGCGGGCGGTGAGGCGTTTGACGAACCCGACCCAGCCTCGGTCCGATCGTTTCGGCCGTTCAGGGGGGGAAGTCGCCCGGGCGGGCGACGGTGCGGCGGGTGATTCGGAGCGCGGTGGTGAAGCTGAGCCGGCCGGGGTCGTGCCCGGCGTGGACGGCAGCCTCGGCCATCAGTGAGCGGATCGCATAGTGGCAGCACAAATGGCCCCAGATTTCCTGTTTGACGAGTTCCGGGGACTTGGACCTGAGCACCATGCGCGGGCCTCGCTGATGGGTTTTCAGCTCGTCGAAGGCCATCTCGATCTCCCACCGGTCGTGGTAAGCCGCGGTCAGATCTGCGGCGGTCACCTCATCGGGATCGAGCAGGGTCGTAAACAGCCGGTGTGTCGTTCCGGCTGGCTTGTCGCCGCCGTTGCCGACCTGCGCGCCCTCGTCGCGGTGTTGGTCGATCCGGTAGTCGATGACTCGCACGAGCATCGGCTCCCGTTTCCTCTCCGATGCCGGAGTCGTGCGGTTCAGGTGCGCGAGATACGAACCGTCGTCGAGGTCTTTGACGTGCTTCGGTTTCGGTCCGACCTTGTCGGTGCGGATCCGCCACAGAAGGTCCGCACCGGTCGCCGTGGCCTTGCGCCACAGGTCATAGGAGAAGAATCCCCGATCGGCGAGAAGCACCATCCCTGGCCCGATCTCGCCGAGCATGTCACGGGCCAGCGTCGTCTCGCCGGTTTTGTAGTCGCCGATCCTCGCGGCAAAGATCGCACGGGTGCCGCACTCCGCGATCGCGACCACCCGCGCGCACGGGAACGCGGCACACTCCCCCTTGGACGATGCGGGACGGCCGAAAAACTCATCGTTGGCGACGCTGTCAGCCACCTCGAAACACGTCCCGTCGATCGCCACCATCCGTCGTCCGGCCAGCCACACCGTCGGCGCACCGGCCGCCCCGAGCGGCACCGCCACCTTCTCGAACAAGGCCTTCACCGGTGCCTCGCCGAGCCTTGCCCGCGCCTGGAAGATCCCCGAGGCACTCGGCACCACAACGTCTTTCGTGTCGCCCGTCGCCCACGACAAACCATCCGTGAGCTGTGCGAGCACATCCTGATACGAACCCTCGGAATACAGCGCCATCCCGATCGAGAAGTACGCCATCACCCGCGCCGACAACACCCGACTGCGCTGCTCGCGACGACCCGCACCCGCGATAACCTCATCGACCACCTCAGGCGGAAACACCCTGGTCAACACGCCCACAGACACCAGATCCGACAGACGACGATCAGACGAGGGCTTCACCCATCCCGCACGAGGCATACCAACAAACTACACCCCCTGTAGTACTAACTTAACGGTATTGGGTGTAGCTGGGCTCTGGTGCGACGACGCTCGTGGTCATGGCGACCGGCCTCTCGGGTGGGCGGTGGTTGATGTCGTCCATGGTGAACCCGCGCAGCCGACCCCGCCACCGTGCGACGTCGCGCGCACGGCCACCGTGCCGCGGCATCGCCTCGCGCACGCGGAATTGGCAACATGGTCCAGGTGAGCGACCGTGCGGATTCGAACCCGCCAGAAGCGCGAGGTGACGTCGCGGGCATAGTCGCCGCCGAACTGTGGGATCCGCGAGGTCGGCCGGCGTCCTGGCAGCGTTGGCGGCGCGATCTGCCGGCGCTGCTGCACGCGGTACTGGCGGAGTGGGACCTGCGCCCGGACGGGTATCGCGGCGTCGGCGAGTGCGCCATCGTGCTCGGCGTACACACGCCGGACGGCGAGCGTGCAGCCTTGAAAGTTGGCTGGCCGCATCCGGAGTCGGCACACGAGCACATCGCGCTGCGGCTGTGGGCCGGTGACGGCGCAGTTCGTCTGCTGCGCGCAGATCCGGCGCGCGGCGCGCTGCTGCTGGAGCGCGCCGGCCCCGAGGACCTGACGAGCGTGGACCCGCTGGCCGCATGCGAGATCATCGCGCGGCTCTACCCACGCCTGCACCGGCCGGCCACCGCCCAGCTCACCCGCCTGTCCGACCTGAGCGCACGGTGGTCGCGAGAGTTGGCCGCTCTTCCCGCCGATGCGCCCGTCCCGCATCGCCTGGTGAGCCAGGCCGCGGCGCTCGCGGCCGACTTCGCGACCGACCGGGCCACCGATGGCCGGCTCCTGCACAGCGACTTGCATTATTTCAATGTGCTGGCCGCCGACCGGGAACCGTGGCTGGTGATCGATCCCAAACCGCTGTCCGGCGACCCGAGTTTCGAGGTCGCGCCGCTGCTGTGGAACCGCTGGGACGAGGTGCTGGCAACCGGAACGATCCGCGAGGCCGTACGTGCACGGATGACGGCGGCCACCGACGCCGCCGGATTCGACCCACAACGGGCGCGGGACTGGGTGATCGTCCGCGAGCTGGTCAACGTGATGTGGACCCTGCACGACGCGCCCACCGTCGGCCCGTCCGAGCGGCAGTGGATCACGCGATCGGTCACCATCGCCAAGGCGGTGCAAGACTGACGGCGTGAGGTCGGTCGGTTCCGTCACGGACCTCACTTCCCATGAAACCGCCTATGACGCCGCCCATACGAATCCTTCGCCGATGCCCGCTCGGCGCCTGCTTCACGCGTTCCCACGGGAACGCCCTTCGCCCGATTTTAAAGGTCAGACCGCACGCGCCAGAACCGTAAGCCCCTCCCGGAATGGGCTTCGCGCGAACGTCGTCATCAGCGTTGCTACCGGCGCTTCGCGAGAATCGCCCGGCGAACCTGCCCGGACCCCTGACTCCTCAGTCCGCAGGCAGTGCGAACGGTGCCTGAAGGCCCTCGAACATCGGGAAGTGCTTGACATTCAGTGTCGCCAATTCGACGCCCTCGGTATCCGCGGTCGCGGCGATCAGATAGTCGCCGAGCCCGATGCCCGAATGGGAGCGGCGGTAGCGGCGCAGGAACTGCGCCACCTCGATCCCGCGCAGGTGAGCGATCAGCACGTCGCTGTCGACGAGGATCAACGCCGGCGGATGCTGTCAAGATGCGCCGCCCGCCCATCCGGCGCCCGGCCGAACGAGGCAGCGTCCGGAGGCACACCGAATGAGGCTTCAATCGCCGCGAGGTCGTCATCCGGCACGGCCTGGGTTCGGCCGGCTTCGAGATCCCCCAGTCGTTCGGAGGCGATACGACCGTCCTGCGCATCGAGCATCGCCTCGTACTGCTCGACAAACTCGGCAGGCACGATGGCGGCGGCACGCCGGTGTCCGCGCCCCCGGGTGATGTAGGTGATCTCACCGCCGAAGGTGGCGCGATTGACCGCGTCGGAGAACCGGTCACGGGCCTCGCTGACGGACAGCTCGACGGCATCGGAGCGCATGGGACCGAAACTACGCCAAGTACGCCATGTTGGCGAATTTGCAAACCGCGGCCGCTCGACGCGTTCCCGCGGGAACGCCTGACGCGATAAGCGGATTCGTCTAGCGTGACCGCATGGCCCGCTTCGTCATCGACGCGCCCACGCTGGTGCACATCGTCACGACCGAAACGCCCGTGCATCCGTCGCACAGCATCGTGGCGCCGAACGCCATCCGGTCGCAGGCGCTGACGATGCTGCTGGCGGCGGTGAACGTCGGCACCATGACGGAGGAGCGAGCCCGATCCCTGCACGAGCGCATGACGGGCCTGAAGATGCGACTGCTCGGCGACCGCGTCTCCCGTTGGGTCGCCTGGACGATCGCCCGCAGCCACGGCTGGACCGACCTCACGGACGCCGAATATCTTGCGATCACCCAGTTGCAGGCCGACGCGTTGATCACCATCGACGAACGTTTCGCGGTGGCGGCCGCGGGGATCGTGCCGCTCGCCGAACTGGCCGATCTGACCATGCCGGACCGGTAACGCCTGCGCCAGGATCCCGTCATCCCCGTGGCTTCACCCGCGAAACTGCCAAGAAACGGTCAGTCGGTGTGGAACACCTCCGGAAGATCCAGCCACCAGGCGCCCTCGGGGCGCTCCGGCAGTGGTCGCTGCATGGGCATGCAGATCTCCCACCACCGCTGCGTCTCGGGGTCGGCGGCCATCGCCGCCATATCGCCCTCGAAGTCGTCGCCGACATACTCCATGTACGCGAAGAGCGTCGTCCCATGGCGGAAGATCGAGTAGTTGCGGATATTCGACCGTGCGATCCGGTCCAGCACGGTGGGCCAGACGCCCGCGTGCAGCGCCTCGTACTCGGCGATCCGGTCCTCGGCGATGCCGATGATCTGCGCGATCCGCCTCATGTCAGCTCGCGACCTGCTGGACGTCGCTGCGCACGCGGAGCCTCGCCATCCCGCCGTCGACCGCCACGTCGGTTCCCGTCGTCGACAGGTTGGCCGGGTCGCACAGGAACATGATCGATGACGCCACCTCCTCCGGCGTCACCATCCGACCGGTCGGCTGGCGGGCGTGCATCGCAGCCATCTCCGCGGCGGGATCCGCGAACTTGGCGACGTTCCGGTCGACCCACGGCGTCGACACGGTGCCGGGGCTGACGCAGTTCACCCTGATCCGCTCGCCGACGTAGTCCGCGGCCATCGCATAGGTCAGGGCGAGCACGGCACCCTTGGACGCCGCATACAACGCGCGCTGCTGCAGTCCGTTCAGCGCGGCGACCGAGCAGAGGTTGACGATCGCTGGCGCCGTCGATGTCCTTAAGTACGGCAGCGCGGCGGCCGACGTGCGGGCCATGCCGATGACGTTGATGTCCAGCACGCGCTTCCAGTCATCGTCGGAATTGTCCTCGACGGTGCCGACGGCGCCGATGCCGGCGTTGTTCACCAGGAAGTCGACGCCACCGAGGTCGGCGGCGACCCGAGCCAGGGCGGCGGAGACGGAATCGCGATCGGTGACATCCGCGACGTAGCCGGAGACGTTGTCCGGCACGCCCGTGACGTTCACATCGAGCACGGCCACCTTCGCCCCTCGCGCGACGAAGGCCTGCGCCGTCGCCGAGCCGATGCCACCGGCGCCGCCGGTGACGACCGCGACGAATCCCTTGAACGTGCCGCTCATGCTTGCACGGGCTCCCGTCTTCCACGCCCGAGACCGTCGATCTCGAGCTCCTGTGTGTCCCTCGGGCAGGTTGCGCCCCGGGCGATCGACCGAGGGAACCTCACCACTGCCCCCCGGCTGCCGCGAACGCGAGCCGCGGGTCGATACCTTCAAAGTCCTGAGAGGTATACGCCGCCTCGACCAGCGCCATCGTCTTGATCACGTCGTCGACGGCAGTCGGCAGCGTCGGAACGGAACCCTCGAGATACCGCTGCAGGGCACCCATCGATCCGATGAAGGCATCCGGGAACCAACTACCCTCGAACGGCACGTCCTGCCATGCCACATCCGGGTCCCTTTGGGACGCGTCCGGCGTCAAGCCGGCGTCCGTCCTGGCGATGCGGAGGATGTCCGCGCCACCGGTCGGATAATCGAGCAGCAGTCCGAGTTGCAGGAAGATCGCGCCGCGCGTTCCCTCCCATTTGATGAAGCTCTGCTCGTGTTCAGGACCGAAGATGTGGTCGTGGTTCGCGTTGACCACCACCCGCAGGTCGCGCCCGCGGTAGCGGAGGATGATGTCCGACCGCGTGTTCGCAAACCATTTCGCCGGGTGCTTCACGGTGATGGCAGACACCGAGTCCGGGTCGCCGAGGAACGAGCGCGCCAGGTCGAGGTAGTGGACCGAATGCATGTTGATCTCGATCCGCGGCAGCTTCAAGGCCTCCGGGAACAGATACCACGGCTGCATCACGTTGATGCGGAACTCGAAGTCATAGAGCTCGCCTATCTCGCCGTCGGCGATGAGCTTGCGGGCTGCGGCCACGTACGGGGCGAATCGCAACTGCGTGTTGACCGCGGCGACAAGGCCCTTCTTCTGGCACAGACGGAGGAGTTTCAGGCCATCGGCAAGCGTGTTGCCCAACGGCTTCTGGATGAGGACCGCCGCGCCATCGGGGAGAGATTCGAGTGCAGCGGGGAATTGGTCCGGCATGAGGGCCAGGTCGTACACCGCGCCCGCCGGGGCGGCTGCGACGGCTTCGTCGATCGAGCCGAATACATGCCTTATCCCGTAGGCCTCCGCCAGCGCTTGCGCCCGGGGTACCACGACGTCGGCGATGCCGAAAAGTGGAAAGTTCGCTTTGCTGTATGCCGGGAGATGGGCGTCCTTCACGATGCCGCCGGCACCGAGCAGAACGATCGGGCGCGGGCTCTTCGGCGGTGCGAGCGTGTATGCCTCGGCTGGATGCATCTCCGGCCGGTCGATCTCTGTCATCCGGTTTTCATCCCTTCACAGCACCGACGGTCTGACCACGGATGAGGAATCGCTGCGCGGCAATGAAGACCACGAGCAGCGGCAGCATGCTGATGAACGTCGCGAACGCGAGTTCCGGCATCCACAGCTTCACCGTCAAACCGGCAGCGCTCGTCGGGTTGAACAACGGGCTGGCGCCGATGAACTCCTGCAGGCCGATCGACAGCGTTTTGTTCTGCTGGCTGGAGGTCAGCAGCGTCAACGGCAGGAAGAAGTTCGTCCAGTTGGCCACGAAACTAAAGAAGGTGACCAGTGCGACAGCCTGTTTCGAGATCGGCAGCGCGACCCGGAAGAATGTTCCGCCCTCACCGAGCCCGTCGACCCTGGCCGCCTCGACGAGTTCGTGCGGCATGGCCGTCATGAAGTGGATGTAGGACAGGTACACGCCGAACGGAAAGAAGCCCATGAGAACCGCGACCGGCCACAGCTGTCCGACCGCGCCGATCGCGTCGACCTGCAGGAAGATCGGGATCACCAGCACCGTGTTCGGCATCGCCATCGCGATCAGGGTGACGATCAGCCAGAATCGTCGCCCACGCCAACGGAGCCTGGCCATGGCGAAGCCGGCCGGCAGAGCCGTGACCACAGCCAAGACGGCTCCGCTCACCGAGACGATCACCGAGTTCAGCAGCCAGCGCTGAAAGAGCCCGCCACCGCGCGGCCCATAGGCGGTGAGCGTCTTCCAGTTGTCGATGGCGTGTTGGATGCTCACGCCCGCGAGACCGAGGAACCCGTCCGTGCCCTCCTGGACCCCCGTTTGGCTCCGGAACGCCATGGCGACGAACCCGATGATCGGGTACAGGACCAGCGCGGCGGCGATCACCATGACCGCGACACGCGCCGTGCGACCCGCGGACCAGGGGCGTTGCACGACGTGGGCGCGATGCTGGGTGGCAACGTCGGCCGCGCTCACCGCGCATCCTTCTCACCGAACAGGCCGCTCCGGAACACCGTCAGCACGCCGATAACCAGCGTGACGACCAGCAGGATGACCGACATCGCCGCCGCGGCGGGAAGATTTCGGTTGGTGAACGCGAACGCGAACGTCAGCTGGGTCGGCGTATATTCCGTTTGCATCGCTCCGGCCGACACCTGTTGCAGCAAATAGGGTTCCATGAACAACTGGAATCCGTAGGCGATGTTCATCAACGCGGCATACCCGATCCACGGCCGGATCATCGGGAGCTTGACGTGCCACGCGACCTGCCAGGCGTTCGCCCCGTCCAGGCTCCCCGCCTCGAAGACCTCCTCCGGCAGACCGTTCAGGCCGCCGTTGACGATGACGACCCATGTACCGACACCCTGGAAGAACAACATCGCGGCGAGGATGAACGGAACGTTGAACGGGTTGGTCGCGTCCTTGATCGTCGTCTCACCGAGGGTCGTCCACAGCCCACTGATCGGCGAGATCGACGGGTTGATCAGGTAGACCCAGAGCATGAAGTTGGCGATGCCGCTCAGCGCACCCGGGATGTAGTACACGAAGCGCATCACCGAACCGAACCGGCCCGGGCTCGCGTGGATGAGCAGCGCGAGCCCGATGACGCCGATCAGCATGATCGGCAGCCAGACGGCCATGACGATGCCGATGTTCTTGAACGTATCCCAGAATCGGTAGTCGGTGACGGCGCTCTTGTACGCATCCAGGCCGCCGAATCCGCCCTGTGGCCGCAGGATCGTCGACGGCTTCTGCAGGGACTTCCAGATCGCGAACACGATCGGAATCGCCGCAGCAGCGAGGAACAGCAGGATGTAGGGCCCGCTAAGCAGCCAGCCGCCGACGGTCTCGCGTGAGGAGAGCCGACGCCGCCGTTCGCGCGGTCTGCCGGCCGGAGCTTCGGCCGGCAGGGTCGTCGTGGCGGTCATGGTCTCCTCACGCGAGATGTCGGTGGCATGAGCGGAACTAGCCGGCCGAAACGGTGTACCCGATCGACTTCGCCTGGTCGGTCAGCGTCGAGAAGAACTTGGCCAGCGCGGCCGACATCGTTCCGCCGGAGGTCAGCGTGGTCGGGATCGTCTGGGTCCAGACGTTGCCGGTGTCGTAGAGCATGTACTGGTACGGCGCCACCGCCGCCAGGGACGACTTGAACGCCGCCTTCAGCTGGTCGAGGTTGCTGTAGTAGCCGTCGGTGCCGAACTTCGCCAGCCACGGGTCCTGGTCGGGGCCGTAGGCCGGTAGGCCGGTCGACAGATCCACCTGCCACGCCGGGTCGGTCGCGACGAACTTCATGAAGGTGATGGTGTTCTCCTTCTCCTTGCCGGTCACGTGGGAGGACATGCCCCACAGCCCGCCGCCCTCGTCACCCATCGACGGCTTGCCGTCCCAGGTCAACGGATCCGATGCGGTCCAGTTGCCGGCCGGCACCTTCCAGGTGGCCTGCAGCAGGTAGCTGCCGTACCACAGGGCTCCCGGCGTCATGACCAGGTTGGTAGAAGCCTTCACCGCGTCCGCGTCGAAGACCCCGAGCGGGCTGAGCGCCTTGGCCTGGTACGCCTGGTCGAGGAGTTGCCCCATCTTCGTGCAGTTCGGGTTCTGCGGGTTGAGCACGACCTCGGTTTCCGACTTCGGGCTGTTCGTCGGGCAGTTCGCCGCCTGCAAGTAGCGGTTCACGGCATAGGCGTCTCCCAGGAACCCGCTGATCTTGCCCGGGTGGTCCTTGGCGATTTTGATCGCCAACGTGAAGTAGTCCTCCCACGACTTGGGAACCGTGTAGTTGTTGTCCTTGAAGAACTTCGCGTCGTACCAGAAGACGTCCGGCGCCGCGTCGTTGCGCAGGCAACGGATCTGGCCGCCGATGTTGCAGAAGGAGATGGTCGCCGGGTCATAGCCCTTGATGACGTCCGCCAACTCCGGCACAGCCGACAGATTCGCGGCGTAGTTGCTCTGCGAACTCGTCGCCCAGGCGATGTCGTCGTTCGAGGTGAAGAAGATCGCATCTGGCCAACCCGAGCCGGCGGCATCGAAGTTGGCGAATGCCTGCTTCGTGCTCTGGCCACCGATGGTCCCGTCGTTCTGGACCATCTTGACCGGAATCTCGGGATGGGCCTTCTCGAACGCTTGAACCGCCGGGACGCGGGGCGCGTCAACCCACACGGTGATCCCACCGCCGGAACCGGAAGTGCCCGAACCGCTTTCGCCGGTGCTGGCCGCGCTCGTGGAACCGGCCGATCCCGAAGAGCTGGAACTGCCACCGGTCGCGCCGCCGGAGGAGGAACACCCGGCCAGCAGGAGTGCTGCAACCGCGACCACCGCGGTGGCCCCGCCCGTGAGCAGGCGCGTCCGCGCCCGTGATGTCGACATTGACACTCCTTGGAAGTTTCGGTGCAGCGGGCTCGTCTGCCGGGCTGCTGGATTGTCGCGAACCGCGCGTGGTCAAACGTTAAGCCCTGCTAGCGCCACCAGTCAAACGTTTGAGCGTCGAAATTATGACGATTTCGTATCAATACATCTGATGACTAGCGCCGATGAGCCCGTAGTCAACGCGTCATCCGGTTTGTCCGATCCGCGCTCGGCCAATCCCGTAGAACTCGATCGCGGTGCCGGCCAAGATCCGCTCCCGGTCGGCCGCACCGAGGTCGGCGAAAACCATCTGCAGCCCGTCCCATACCCGGTCGTAGTCACCGGCGAGCATCGAGATCGGCCAGTCGCCGCCGTACATCAGGCGCTCCGGGCCGAAGACCTCCAAGGCGCGATCGAAGAAGGGCCGGATCATGTCGGGCGTCCAGGAGGCCGGATCACCGACCGCTGCATAGAGCCCCGACACTTTCGCGTAGACGTTCGGGTTTTCCGCCGCTCGAGCGATGAGACTCCACCACGGGTCCCGGTCGTCGGCACCGATCGGGGGCTTGTTGAGATGATCGATCACCATCTTCAGATCCGGATGCCGCTCGGAGAGAGTCGGCACGTGCCGGAGATGCTCCGGCAACACGCCGACAATGTCGAAGGTGACGCCCGCAGCCTCCAGCAGGCCGAGCCCCTCGTCGAACGCCGGGCGCACGAGCCAATCGACGTCCGCACGGGTGTGGATGAGATTCCGGTAGCCGACGATCCGTGGCTCCGCCCGATATTGGTCAAGGCCCCGAGCCGCCTCTGCGGGGTCGTGCAACGGAACGTAGCCGACGATCGCGAGGACCTCCGGGTGCGCCTTCGCCGTCTCGACCATGAACTCGGTGTCGGCGTCATTGTCCGCCGACTGGACCATCACCGTTCCGGTGATCCCGTTACGAGCAAGGTGCGGAGCCAACTCGTCCCACAGGATCGGCCGGTTCAGCGGATCATCTCCGACGAGCCAGTCGTATTCGACCACCCTCGGGTCCCACGCATGCTGGTGGGCATCGATCACCGTCATCTGTTCCTCCTCGGTCCGCGAGCCGTGCTCCCTGGCACGGACAGCCGCTCTTTACACTGCATGCATGGTCAGCGCCACGTCGACGAGCCCGAGACCGTCGCAGGCCGACATCGTCATCGAGGGCATCAAGGCCATGATCATGTCCGGGCGCCTCGGCCCAGGCGCCCGGCTGCCGATCGAGAAGGACCTCGCCGCCCAGCTGGGAGTCTCCCGTGGCCCGCTCCGTGAAGGTGTCCGGGCGCTCGCGATCCTCGGAATCCTCGAGACGCGGCAGGGCGATGGGACGTACCTGACGGACCTGGACCCACTTCAATTGCTGGGCCCGCTCAGCTTCCTTGCCGACCTCCAACTTCCGTCGAACGCCGGGCACCTGCTGGCCGTCCGGCGGGTACTCGAGACGGAGACCGTCGCACAGGCCGCCCTCAAGATGACGGACACGGAGCTTGACGAGGCCGGGCGGATCCTTGATAGCGTCGCCGAGATGGCCGAAGGCGAGCTCACGCAAGCCGATCTGGAGGCCTTCATCGAGGCGGACACGCAGTTCCACCGGCTGATCGCCCGTGCGAGCGGGAATCCCGCGCTTGCAGCGATGATCGAGTCGCTCGTCGGCCGCACCTACCGAGCGCGCCTGTGGCGGGCGATCCGCGAACGCGGCGCGGTGAGTTCGACCCAGGCACAGCACAGCGCGATCCTCACAGAACTCCGGAGGCGCGACCCGGAACGAGCGAAGATCCGGATGGCGATACACCTACTGGGCGTCCAGGACTACGCCGACAACCATCCGAATGGCGACACTGACTCCTGATCGCGCCACGCCGCCTTAGCATTGCGCCGCCCAGTAACTGCCCGACGGGTACTCATATTCGACAACCGATTGCTCGTGCATCGCGGCGCTGTACCCCGGGGACTGCGGCAGCCGGTAGTGACCGTTCTTGACGACGCACGGATCGACAAAATGCTCGTGGAGATGGTCGACGAACTCGGTCACCCGCCCGTCTAACGAGCCCGAGATCGCGACGAAGTCGACGATGGACAGGTGCTGGACAAGCTCGCAAAGGCCGACCCCGCCGGCGTGCGGGCACACCGGAACACCGAACTTCGCCGCCAGGAGATAGACCGCCATGATCTCGTTGATGCTCGCCAGCCGCGCGGAATCGAGCTGGCAGTAGTCGATCGCTTCTGCCTGGAACATCTGCTTGAACAGGACCCGGTTCATGCCGTGCTCACCAGTGGCGACGCCGATCGGCGAGACCGCGCGACGGATCGCGGCGTGGCCGAGGACGTCGTCCGGACTCGTCGGCTCCTCGATCCACAACGGCCTGAACTCGGCCAGCCGGCCTATCCATTCGATCGCCTGCGGTACGTCCCAGACCTGATTCGCGTCGATCATGAGGTTGGCGTCCCATCCGATCACCTCTCGGGCGATCGCCAGCCGCCGAATGTCGTCGTCGACGTTCGCACCGACCTTCAGCTTGACATGCCGGTACCCCTGGTCAACCGCTTCGGCGAGCAGCCTGCGAAGTTTGTCATCGCTGTAGCCGAGCCATCCGGCACTCGTCGTGTAGCAGGGGTAGCCTCCGCGTGACTCAAGGTCGTGGATCCGCTCCATCCGCCCCGGCCGGGCTTGCTCCAGGATCTGCAGTGCCTCGTCGCGCGTGAGCGCGTCGGACAGGTATCGCAGGTCAAGGACGTCGACGAACTCCTCCGGCTCCATGTCCGTTAGCAAGCGCCACAGCGGCTTCCCGGCCCGCCGAGCGGCGAGGTCCCATACGGCGTTCATCACGGCCGCCATCGCGAGGTGGACGACACCCTTCTCGGGACCGAGCCAGCGTAGTTGCGAGTCCGACGCCAGCTCTCGGTAGATCCCACCGAGGTCGCCGACCAGCGCCTCGACATCGCGGCCGACGAGCGGCAGTGCGCGCTGCCGGGACGTCTCTGCGACGACATCGTTACCGCGGCCGATCGTGAAGGTGAACCCGTGGCCGGCGAGTCCCGGCTCGTCGGTTTCCAGGACCACATAGGCGGCGGAATAGTCGCCGTCCTTGTTCATCGCGTCGGATCCATCGAGCGTCTTCGAGGTCGGGAAGCGGACATCGTGGACACGAACCTTGGTGATGGTAGGCATCGGGACCTTTCGGCGTCGACGTGGCAGTGTTACAAGCGGACGAGGCCTTCGGCGGCGAGGTCGGTCCACAGGTCGCCGGGCACCGACGCCGTCAGGCGCTCGACGGCGGACCGGACCTGGTCGGCGTTGCGCAGACCGATCACGACGCATGCCACGGCCGGATTCCGCAGCGGGAACTGCGTGGCGGCGATCGGCAGCGTGGTCCCGTGCGCCTCACAGACCGCCGCGATCCGCCGAGCCCGCTCAATGAGCTCGGGCGGGGCGTCCGCGTAGTCGTACTTCGCTGTGTCCGGGACGCTATCCCGGCTGAGCAGCCCGGAGTTGTAGATTCCGGCATCGACCACCGCGACGCCGCGTTCCGCCGCGGCGGGCAGCAGGTCGTCCTGGGCGCGTTGGTCGAGCAGCGAGTAGCGCCCGGCGACCATGACGACGTCCACGTCGGTGGCCCTGACGAATTGGGTGAGCATCTCGGACTGGTTCATCCCGGCGCCGATGGCTTTCACGACCCCTTGCTCGCGGAGCTCGACGAGCGCACCGATTCCGGTGGTCGACGCCGACTCCCAGTGGTCGTCCGGATCGTGCAGGAAGGCGATGTCGAGGTAGTCGGTGCCGAGCCTGCCGAGCGATTCGTCAACGGAACGGAGCACCGCGTCGCGCGAGAAGTCGAATCGGCGGCGGAACAGCGCCGGCACCGCGAAGCCCTGATCGTCCATGCGGTCCGCGGTTGACGGACTCGGATCGAGCATCTTGCCGACCTTCGTCGACAGCACGTACTCGCCGCGCGGTCGACCGGCAAGACCCGCACCTATCCGTCGCTCCGACAGGCCGAGCCCGTAGTGGGGCGCGGTGTCGAAATACCGCACCCCCCGATCCCACGCGGCATCGATCGCCGCCGCGGCATCGTCGTCGCTCGTCTCCCGGTACAGGTTGCCGAGTTGCGCGCCGCCGAACCCGAGCAACGTCGGCGCGACGCCGCGAAACTCCGAGCTTCTCTGCATGGAGCGATCCTCCTTCACGGCCGATGGCCGTGACGTGCCCGAAATCATCAGATCAATTCCCGCTGAGCCTAGTGGGCGAACGATTGATCAGCAACGACTGGTCTGATGATCACGGGCGGCGCCGAACTTTTCGTGAACCTGGCGGAGGCGCCGTCGACTCCCGTACGACGAGCACCGGCGGCTCGCCGTCCACCCGTTCGTGCCGTAGCTCGCCGCCGCCGATCCGCTCATGCAGCGCCGCGACGGCGGTCACTCCCATCTGGTACAGCGGCATGCGGACTGTTGTCAGCGGCGGTCCGGTGCTGTCGGCGAACCACACGTCATGGATCGAAACGATCGACAGTTCGTCCGGGATCCGGATACCCGCGCGATGCGCAGCGCCGAGCAGACCGATGGCGCCGTTCACATTCGCGGCAACGATCGCCGTCGGACGTTCGGGAAGATCCCACAAGCGCTGGAGGGCAGCGCGCCCATTGTCGGGGGTGTAGCCCATCCAGGTCTCCCACTCCGGTGGTGTCGCCAGCCCGGCGGCATCCATCGCGGTGTGGTAACCGGCCGATCGGCGTTGCGCCGTATCGTTCCGCGAGAGCCCACCGACCATCGCGATGCGGCGGTGGCCGAGATCGATCAGGTGCTGGGTCGCTATCCCGGCCGCACGTTCGTCCTCGAGGGCCACGGTGCCGATCGGGATATCCCGCATGGTGTTGATGAGGATCGCCGGGGCACCGGATTCAACGAGCGAGTCGACAACCGTCATGTCCGTGGCGTCACCGAGTTGCAGCAGAATGCCGTCGACGCGACCCTCGCCGACCAGCCGCCGGATCAGTTCCGGGTGCGGCTCGAGAGTCTCCTCACGCGCGATGAGCACCGTGTAGCCTCTCGACCAAGCCGCGTCGTTGACACCGAGCATCAGCCCGGTGAAGACCGCGTTGGTGAGGTCCGGGACGAGGATCGCGATGGCGTTCGTCCGTGCGCGGCGTAGGGCGCGGGCGGCGAAGTTCGGCTGGTAGCCGAGTTCCTCGACGGCCCGATGGATCAGCTCCCGGGTGCGGTCGGACACCCTCGCGGTCGGCGCATTGGACAGCACCCGGGACACCGCCGACACGCTGACGCCGGCCAGCTTCGCAACGTCACTGAGGGTGGCCATGACCGCGACCTAGGCCAGCGGACCGGGCGCAGCCGGGCCACGGGTTCGCTTGTTGACGAGGTAGATATGCGTGAGCACCAGGACCGTTTCCTGCCGCTGGTTGACGACGGTGACGAGCTCGTGAACATAACCCCATTCGTCGGGTCGCTTGGCGTGATCGATCTTGGCGGTGATCTCCGCAGCGACGGTGATCGTGTCGCCGATGAACACCGGTCTGATGAACCGGATCCGGTCGTAGCCGTAGCTCATCGACTGCGGGTTGATGTCTCCGGCAGTCATGCCCACCGCCACCGAGAGGATCAAGGTGCCGTGCGCGATCCGTTGGCCAGCAGGCTGACTTTTCATCCACTCCGCGTCCATGTGGTGCGGGAAGAAATCGCCGGTCTGCCCGGCGTGCAGCACGATGTCGGCCTCGGTGATGGTGCGGCCCGTCGTCGTCCGGGTGGAGCCGATGGCATAGTCCTCGTACCACTTCTCGACCGTGGCCATCAGTGCGCCCCTCGCCTTCTCGATCCCTCCACCGGAGGCACCAGGTGTCGGGAGGTCAGTTGGTTGAGCTGGGCAATGAGCCCGGTGTCCGACAGCTTCCCTTCCAGCGCCGCGGTCACCAACGGTGAGCCCTCATCCTGTATCGCCATGTACCCGGTCTGCCGCGGCCGAAGGTACGCACCTTCGAGCGTCGCCCTGGTGCCTCGGAAAAAGTCCAGGCTGTCGGCGTTCGTCCGGTCGTCGTCCCACGCGACGGCGTTCCCGGGTTGCCCGCCGCCACCGTAGTAGACACCGCGCTGCACATCGGCGGAGGCGAGCCAGAACGCATGGTCGATGGCCTCGACCGGGTGCGCCGTCACGCTCGACACGGCAATGCCGGCGCCGCCGAGCAGTGATCCCGCGACGCCCATCGGCCCGCGTGGGATGTCGACGTACCGCAGCCGGTGCGTTCGAAAGCCTTCTCGCGAGTAGTTCGAATAGCCGAAAAGCAAAGGGCAGTAGGCAAAGTCGTTGCTCTCGGCGAGGGCATCAGCAGCCTGGATCGGATTCCACGTCAGCTGCTCGCTGGGCACGAGTTCGACCAGGCGACGCATGATCGCCAGGGCCGGCGCCGCCTCTTCTTCGGTGAGGAACCGCGCGCGCCCGGCGTCGTCGGTCGCATACATCGGGTCGACCCCGTGCGTCGCCGCGATCGTGACGAGGCTGGAGAACGCGTCGATCGGCTTCGCGGGCCACACGACGCGGCCCTGCTCGGCGAGATCGAACACCTCTTCCCAGGTTGTCGGCGGCCCGTCGAGGAGGTCCGGTCGGTACGCCGACACCTGGGCCGCGGCGTCGGCCGCAAGCGCGAACTGGTGGCCCTGGTGCTGATAGCTGCGGTGCGAGAGCCCGACACTCTGGTCCGCGAGCACGGCGAGTTCGTCATCGTGGCCGACACCGTCGAGCCGCGCGAGCGCTCCGGTTTCCGCCGCGATGGGGATGTGCGGGTGGTCGATGACCATCAAGTCGTACTGCTCGGCGAGCCGCTCGATCGGCACATCGGCGAACGCCTGGAGCGAGCGGTATTCCCACCGGATCTCGACATCCGGACGGACGGCGCGGTACTCCGCTGCCGCCGCGACCACACTGCCGTAACCGCGTGCGTGCTCCCAGGTCATCCCGCGCAGGACGACGGTCATGATCGGCTCCCGCCGAGCACGCCCGTGCGGGTCAGCTCGTCCCGTATGGCGTCGGTGTGCTCTCCGACGTGCGGTGCCGCGCGCGGGGCCATGAGCCGCTGCCCGTCGATGCGAATCGGGCTCCGCACTGTCGACAGTTCGACTGCCCCGCCATCGCCGCCGGTCCGGCCCACCCGTTGGGTCATAGCCATCGCGGCAAATCCCTCGTGGGCGACCAATTCTTCCAAGGTCAGAACCGGCGCGCACCAGACGTCCGCGGCGTCCAGAACAGCGAGCCAGGCGCCGGTCGTGTCGGTGCGCAGCCGGTCAGCGATGAGCTTCTCGATCTCGGCCTGCCGATCCCACCAGAGCTGCGGATCGGTCATAGCCTCCAGCTCCGGGAGATCGAGCAACTTCCCGATCGTGGGGATCGGGTTCATCGCAAGCGCAAGCCAACCGTCTGCGGTCGGGTAAGTGCCGTATGGAGCCGACAGAAAAGCGTGCGCCGAGTGCGGGCCGCCGCGGCGGACGGTCACCGTCGGGTCGTTGAGGTGGGTGCTCAGTAGTTCGAACTGCAGGTCGAGCATCGCCTCGAGCAGGCTCGTCTCGATGCGCCCGCCCTCGCCGGTGCGGAAACGGCGAACCAGCAGTGCCGTCACACCTTCGGCGAGGTGGCAGCTGGTGAGGTGATCGGCAATCGACAGTCCGAACGGCACGGGTCCGTCGGAGGCAGAGCCGCTCAACCAGGGGACGCCCGAGATCGACTGGGCGAGCAGGTCCTGGCCCGGCCGAGTCGCCCAGGGGCCTACGTCCCCGTATCCGGTCGCGCTGGCGTAGACGATGGCGGGATTCAGCCCGCGAACCGTCTCGTAGTCCAGGCCTAGGCGCTTCATGACGCCGGGGCGGAAGTTCTCGATGACGACGTCGGCCTTCGCGACGAGGCCCTTGACGAACTCCAGGTCCGCCGGGTTCTTCAGGTCCGCGGCCACCGACTCCTTGTTTCGATTCATCGCATGAAAGGACACAGTATCGCCATCGAGCGACCGTCCGGCGAAGGCCAAGGTCCGTCCGATGTCGCCGCTCCCCGGACGCTCGATCTTGATGACCCGCGCGCCCAGATCGGCCAGTCGCAGGGCGGCCACCGGACCTGCCAAAAATTGGCTGAAGTCAAGGACGACAACACCATGGAGCGGTAACGCGGACTCAGGCAGCATCGTGGCCAAGCTTTCTTGAATCGAGATAAAGGGTCATGCTCAATCGTTTGACCAACAGTATTGTGTACCCGTGGGCGAAGGCGCAACTCGGCACCGCGCGCCACCATTCGTCTGATCAATACATCACATGCTGCTGGCCGGGGCACCACGCCGATAAAATCCGGCGGCAGTCACGCATCCGGGCCGGGGCCAGCCGGCCCGCTCAGGGTGAGATCAACTGACAGTTCGATCCTCGGGTGTGGCCGCGGGCTCGGTGCGCACCCAGGACTCCACTCCGCTGATGTGCGCCGCGACGAGTGCGGCCGCGAGGGCGCAATCCCCCGCGCCGAGCGCGTCGAGGATCAGCGTGTGCTCGGCCGTCATACTCGCAATCGTCTCCGGCTCGGCAATCGCCCGGTCGATGCGTGCGCTCCGGGTGTGGACGGACAGCCGATCAAGGAGCGCTCGCAGGTACGGGTTACGGTGCGCAGCGACCAGTGCGCGATGGAACGCCAGGTCGTACTCGATGGCAACCTCGGGCGATGTGGTCGGGGCGATGGAAGCGGTCTCGGCGCGCAGTCGAGCGAGCTCCGCGTCGCCGGGCCCCTGGGAACCGGCCAGCGCCGCCGACTCGAGAATCCGCCGGATCTCGAGCAAATGGAGAGCTTCCTCCTCGCGCCCGTGGATCTCGACGACCACGTCGAGGCCTCTGACGAAGTCGTCCGCGTCGAGATTCGCGATCCGGGTACCGGAGCCGTGGCGCACGTTCACCACGCCGAGCAGCTCGAGCGCTTTCAGGGCCTCCCGGTACGCGTTCCGGGAGACGCCGAGCCTACGCCGGAAGTCCTCCTCCGGCGGAAGCCGTTCACCGGGGCGGAGCTCGCCGCTGAGCAGCATCGCCCGGATCCGCTCGATCGCCGTGTCTGCGGTCGTCGGTCGGTCGGCAGGTCGCGGATCGGTCACAGCACCCCGTGCCGCTCCCACACCGTGCGCAACCCGTCACCCGCGAGAAGTTCGGCGAGCACAGTACTCTCGGTCCTCGCCCGGGCGTCGGCGAGCTCGACGACCCGCTCCTCGACCTCCTGCGGGACGATCACCACGCCGTCCGGGTCGGCGACGAGCAGGTCGCCATCGCTGATCGCGACGTCGCCGATGACGACGCGACCCCCCACCGCGACGATGCGCATCCGGCCGCGAAAATCGATCGGGCGGTGCCCCGCGCCGAAGACGGGAAACCCGAGCGCAGCGACTTTCTCGGTATCGCGGAGATAGCCGTCCGTCACAACGCCGACCGCGCCCCGCCCGATGGCCGCCGCGCTGAAGAGTTCGCCCCAGAAGGCCGTCACCGTGCTCGCGCCGGTCGCGACGACGGCGACATCCCCGGGCCCGAGCGAGTCGATGAAGTCGATCGCGTCGTCGTACGGATGTGCCGGATCGACGTCGCCGGCGAGCGCGAACTGGACGGTCCGCACCCGGCCGACGATCCGCGACCCCGGCACGAGCGGTCTGATCGACGCCGGCAGCACCTGGCTCCGACGGCCGGTCACGTCCAGGCTGTCCGAGACCATCGCCGCGGTGACCTGCTCAACGAATGACATGACCTGCTCCTGCACGGTAGGGGTATGCGGCCTCGATCTCCGGAGTCAGCGCGATGCCCAGCCCCGGCGTCTGCGGGATCGACAACTGCGTCCCGTCGCGTTTGATCGGCTCGACCAGCAGGGCGTCGCGGAGCGGATTCGGCAGGGTGCAGGACTCGAAGAGCCGGACGTTCGGGTGGACCGACGCAGTGTGCAGGTTGGTCTGATAGGTGACCGCGCTCCCCCAGACGTGCGGAACCACCTGCACTCCGTGTGTCGCGGCCGCGTCCGCGACGTCGAGGAACGCCTTCGGCCCGCCGACGAACGTGGCGTCCGGTTGGGCGATATCGACGCCGCCGACATCGAACAGCAGGTCGAAATCAGTTGCGAGCGAATAGGACTCGACCCCGGAGACCGGCACTTCTACGGCCGACCGGACCGCGGCGTAGTCCCGCGGACGCCCGGCGAACCCGGGCTCCTCGTACCACCGGGCACCGTGTTTCGCGGCGACCTGCCCCACGCGGATCGCGTCCTGCACCGACCAGAACGAGGATGCGCAGCCCTGCACGGCGTCGATGACAAACTGCGTCCCGGCCGGAAGCCTGGGTACGACGCTGTCGAGCAGCGCGATCGTGGTGTCGGGGTCCCGCATCGCGCGGAACTTGACTGTGCCGAACCCCGCGTCGACCTGCGCGTTCGCCCAGGCGAGCACCTGGTCGAACGTCGTACCGAGTCCGCCGCTCGCGTAGGTCTCGATCGTCGGCGCGGTTGTCACGCCGAGCAGCGCATAGGCCGGCACGCCCTCGCGTTTGCCGACGGCATCCAAGACAGCGGCCTCGATCGCCCCGGCGACACCGTTCGAGATCCCGCCCCGGCTCCAGAACGCCGTATAGAGCCGGAGATGGTCGCCGACCTCGGTCGGGTGACCGAATCGCTGACCCACGAGGTACGGCGCGAAGCTGTCGACGATGCCCGGGACCGCGCCCGCTGCCATGATCGCCGCGCCCGCTTCGCCGACGCCGGTGGTTCCGTCGACCAACGTCACCTCGACCAGACCGGCGTCCCAGGACTTGATCGTCCCACCGACCCACTCGAGGTACTCGGCCGGCTGGTAGACCGCAGACAAGAGAACCGAGCGGACCCTCGCGACCTCCGCCGAGGTGTCGACGCCGGCCGACGACGCGGCCCAGTCATGGGATGTGTTGGTGACCATGCCGCAATACTCTCGCAAATTTCTGGGACGAAGTCAACGACTCATAGGATGACTTACGAAACCGGCGACGGAACGCACGGGATGGTCTCGGCGCGGCAGATTCGATGCGCGCCGCCCGGCCCAGGCTCGTGGTCAGTGGGCGTGTACACGCACCTCGGTGGCTTTGACAGCGAGATGCACACGCATCCCCGGTTCAAGGTGCAGTTCCGCGACCGACGCCGCCGTGAGGTCTGCCGACACCACGGCGCCCGCTCCGTGTCCGGGCAGATCGGGTATGACGGAGTCCTCGCCCGCAGCCGTGCCGAGCGCCGCACCCAGCAGGGCCCGCACCCGGATGGCGGACGGCCCCGGCTGCAGCGCGGTGATCGTGGCGGGCCACAGGTTGCGCGGGCTACCCGCGCCCATAGGCCCCAGGTACACCGCCACCGCCGACGGCGGGAAGACGGCCGTGGCCGGTGACCCGGCCGCGAGATCGTCCGCCGCGAATCCGCTCACCGTGACTCCGCCGGGCTGTCCCGGTCCCGGCTGTCCGACGACCGAGACGGGCCTGGCCGGGGCGAGCCCCACCGGGGCGATCGCGACGGATTCCCCCGGCTTCGCCGCGGTCAGCGCCACGCCCGCAACGATGTTCAGTCCGGCGAGGGCCGCCGTGAATTCCGACCGGGGCGCTGCGAGAACCTCTGCGGTGGGCCCGGTCTCGACGACGCGCCCGTGGTCGAGCACCACCACCCGGTCGGACAGTGTCGCGGCGTCGAGCACGTCGTGGGTCACCAGGACGGTGGTGATTCCCGCGGCCCGGATGTGGGTGCGCAGCACGTGCCGGATCTCCGGCGCGGTCTGCGCGTCCAGTGCGCCGAGCGGCTCGTCCAGCAGCAGCAGCTCCGGCTTCGCGGCGAGCGCCCGGGCCAGCGCCACCCGCTGGCGCTGCCCACCGGAGAGCTCTGCCGGCTTGCGGTCAGCGAACTCGTCCAACGCGAGGCGGCGCAGCCAGTCCTGCGCGGCGGCCCGCGCGCGAGCCTTCGCCACGCCCTGCGACCGCGGCCCGAAGGCGATGTTCTCGACCGCGGTCAGGTGCGGGAAGAGCAGCGGGTCCTGGCCCATCAGCCCGACCCGGCGCTGTTCCGGCGACACGAACGCGCCATCACCACCCAAGACCCGTTCGCCGAGCCGGATCTCGCCGGAGTCCGGGCGCAGCAGCCCGGCCAATACACCCAGCAGGGTCGACTTACCGGCCCCGTTCGGCCCGAGTACGGCCACCACCTCGCCGGGCTCGGCCGCGACCGCGACATCGAGGTCGAAGGCCCCGAGCCGCAGCGCCACCCGCGCGCTCAGCCGTCCGAACGGCCCGCGGACGGGGACGTCGTCATATCCGTCATACTCGGCGCTCATCGGCCCGCCTCCGGCCGCCACCCGCGGATCAGCACCAGGAATACGATCGCGACCACCACCAGCAGCAGCGACAGCGCGATCGCGGCGTCCTGGTCCTCGCCCGAGCCGTTGAACGCGGTGTAAATAGCGAGCGGCATCGTGCGGGTGACGCCGTATCGGTTGCCGGCGAACAGGGCCGTGGCGCCGAACTCGCCCAGCGCGCGGGAGAGGGACAGCACCGTCCCGGAGGCGAGCCCGGGCAGCACCAGCGGCAGCGTGATCCGCCGGAATACCGTCCAGCGGCCGGCGCCGAGCGTCGCCGCGACCGTCTCGTACCGGGTGCCGGCGGTGCGCAGCGCGCCCTCCACCGAGATCACCAGGAACGGCATCGCGACGAACCCCTCGGCGAGCACGACGGCGACGGTGGAGAACGGGATGGTGATGCCGAACCACAGCGTGAGGTACTGACCGGCCAAGCCGTTGCGCCCCAACAGATACAACAGCGCAATGCCGCCGACCAGCGGCGGCAGTACCAACGGCAGGGTGACGAGCGCGCGGACGAAGCGGATCACGGGCGAGTCGTGCCGGGCGAGCATCAGCGCCAGCGGAACCCCGACCACCAGGCACAGCGCCGTCGCGGCGAGCCCGCACTCGACCGAGAGCCACAGCGCCGACAGCGCCGCCGGCGAGACGATCGCTCTCGGCGCCGCGGACCAGTCGGCGCGCACCACCAGCGCAACGATCGGTAGGAACAGGAACGCGAACCCGATCAACGCCGGGAGATAGAGCCAGCGCGGCATCCGCGTGCCGGGTCGGCGAGGCCGGATCGCCGTCCGCGAACCGGCACCGGCCGAGCCAAAACGGCCGCGCTCGTCACCCCCGGGCCGCCCATTCCCGCGCTGCTCGGCCCCGCGCGGAGCGGCGCCGAGCAGCGCGGGACCCATCGGCAGCACCGCGGCGGGCCGTTCGTTCGGCTCAGCCGCACCACGGGGTCCGCCGGGCGTGCTCACGGCCGGCCGAATCCGACCCCCGCGAGCACCTGCTGCCCCCCGGGGCTGGTCACCAGATCGACGAACGCCTGCGCGGCGGCCGCATTCTTGGAATCCTTGAGCACGGCGATCGGGTAGGTGTTGACCGCCTCGGACGCCTCGGGGAAGTCGACGCCCATCACTTTCCCGGCGGCCGAGTTCACGTCGGTCCTATAGACGAGCCCGGCATCCGCGTCGCCGGTCTCCACCTTGGTGAGCACGGCCGTCACGTTCTGCTCCTCGCTCGCCGGCTTGAGCGTCACACCGGCCTTGGCCAGCGCCTTCTGCGATGCCGTCCCGCAGGGCACCGCGGGGGCGCAGACCACCGTAATCACACCGGGTTTCGCGAGATCCGCCAGTGATTCGACGTGCTTGGGGTTGCCCGGCGCGACCGCGATCTGCAGCGTGTTGGTGGCGAAGTCCACCCGGCCGGTCACCAGGTCCGCGACCTTGTCCATGTTCTTCTCGTCCGCCGACGCGAACACGTCCGCCGGCGCACCGCCCTGGATCTCGGTGACCAGGGTGGACGAGCCGTCGTAGGTGATCGGCGGGAAGTCGACCTTCGGGTGCGCCGCCAGGAACGTGGTGCGCAACTGGTCGAAGGTCGCCTTCAGCGAGGCGGCGGCGAACACGTTCAGCGTTCCCGACAACGCATCGGTGGCAGATGTGTTGCTGGCAGATGTGTCGGCCGGGCTCGACGGGCCTGCCGACGAACCCGCCGACCCCGACGAACCCGCCGCCCCGGACGACCCCCCCGACCCCGAAGACGAACCGGACAACTCCGACGACGAGCCGGCGGCCCCGCCGCCCCCCGTCCCCCCGCTCGAACACCCGCCCAGCACCACGGCCGCCGCGGCAATCAGCCCGACCGCGGCGGACATGCGGGCCCGCGACACGATGCGCATCAGATCTCCCCCGGGGTTTCGACGATGACGGTCGTCGCCTTGACCACCGCGACCGCGAGCGAGCCCACCTCGAGGCCCATCTCGCGAACGGCCTCCGAGCTCATCAGCGAGACGACTCTGTGTGGGCCGCACTGCATCTCGACCTGCGCCATCACCTTGTCGGTGATCACCTCGGTGACCAGGCCGACGAGCCTGTTCCGCGCGCTGCGGCCGATCGTGGACGGATCCGGCGGCGCCTGGCCGTGCCCGCGCGCGAACGCGGCGAGCTGCGCGCCGTCGACCACCATGCGTCCGGCATCGTCCACCTGCGCGGCCAGGTGGCCGGCGTCGATCCAGCGCCGCACCGTGTCGTCGCTGACGCCGAGAAGGGCGGCAGCCTGGCTGATCCGGAATTGCGTCATGAATGGAGGATACAGTCCGCAATTGCGGAACTACGACGGATATGACGGCCTTACCTGCGGTCGCGCAGTACGCGCTCGTAGGGAGCACGGCCCGCCCGCGTCAGGGTGTACGAATCGGCGCGGCCACGAACAGCGTCATACCCGGTTGATCAGGCGATGACGCGCCGCTTCACCTGCCGGGGGAAGCCGGTGGGCGCCGCACGCACGCAGTTGCGGCCGTCGTTCTTGGCGCGATAGAGCTGCCCGTCCGCGGCCGCTATCAGATCCTCCGGTTGCGCCATTCCGGGCGTGGCCGACGCTACGCCGATGCTCACGGTCAGGATGGCGCGGCCGCCCGGCGTCGCGGTCAGCGGGATCGCGATGTGGCGCACGCTCGACAGGATCTTCCCGGCCACCACGGTCGCCTCGGAGATGGGCAGCCCCGGCAGCAGGCAGATGAACTCCTCACCGCCGTATCGTCCGGCGACCTGACCGGGCACCATCGGCATCGCCCCGCGCACCAGGTCGGCGACGAGCCGCAGCGCGTGATCACCGGCCACGTGGCCCTGGCTGTCGTTGAGCGCCTTGAAGTGGTCGATGTCGATCATCAGGACGGACAGCGGCGTGCTCGTGCGCTTCCAGTAGGCCCAGGCGCGGTGGAGTTCGAGGTCCACCGACCGACGGTTCATCAGGCCGGTGAGCGGATCGACCGCGGACATGGCCAGCAGCGTCTCGCGTTGCGCGAACAGCACCCGGCGCTCACGTTGCGCGCGGCGCGCCTCGATGAAGCTGAGCACATGGGCCACCACCGTCGCCATCAGCGTGTAGGCCACATCGACGTCGCCGCCGGGCGCCACGGTGGGAAGCCAGAGCGGTATGGTGACCGCCGAATACAGCAGCGCGCATCCCGTGACACCGACCAGGTTCAGCGGGACGGTCAGGTAGATGACGGCGACGCCGCCGATCACCAGGATCGCGCCGTGGAATCCCATGCCCACGCCGGTCGCGATGACGACGGCGATGAGTGCCGTGAGCAGGACAACCGCACCCGCAACGAAGTACAGCAACCAGGTATGACGACGTTCGCGGGCCAGCCCCCACAGGAGCCCGATGCCCACGGCGGTCGCCCCGAGCTGCGCGGTGATGTGCCACGGGGTCATCGCGACATGGGCGCCGAGGAAGTAGTAGCCGAACGTCAGGAGGTTCGCGGTGAGGATCACCACGAGGGTGGCGAATGCGGTGCGGCGCTGCGTGCGCAGGTTGTAGCTGCGGAACCGCTGCTCCTGAACCTGGTCGACCAGCTCAGCCGTCCATCGCGTCAGGGACGGGCGCATGAGCTCCACCGGCGCGACTCCCAGTTCCCCCGTTGAAGTGACACCAGATTTTAGCACAACGTGTCTGCTCGACTACTCTATGTTAGGGGCGAGAATTGGGTGTCGATGGCCGAGTTCTGCCGCGACCTCGATGGCGATGGTGCGAAATCGCGTCGCTGCGGCCGAGAGTTCGCGGTCCCGGCGCCACGCGAGCCGCAGCACACGAGCCGGGATCGGCGGATCCAGGGTTCGGATCGCCAGCCGCGGATCGTCCAGTTCGTCGAGGACCGCCAGCCGCGGCAGCAGCGCCAGGCCCAGCCCGGCGCGGACCATGGAGATCACGACGCCGTTGTCCGCGCTGCGGAACACGTAGTCGGGATCGCAGCCGGCCGCTCGCAACTTGTCGTCGATATCGTCCTGGCAGGTGCTCGCCACCTGGCCGATGAGCGGCCCGGCCGACAGCCGCTGCACGCCGATCGCGCCGGGACCGACGTCACCGGAGCGGGCCACCACGACATACGGATCAACCAGCACGTCGATGCGCTGCAGGCCGGGCGCATCACCGTTCACCAGGAAGGTGAGGTCGAGATCACCGGCGAGGACGCGGTCGATCAGTTCGGTCTCCTCATACCGCTCCTCCAGCCGCATATCGAGGCCGGGCCGCTCCGCCTTGATGCGCCGCAGGATGGTGGGCAGCAGCGCCGTCGAAATGCTTTGAATCGTTCCGACGTCGATGCGGCCGAGATCGCCGGTGCGGTAGTGCTGCACGTCCGTCGCGATCGACTCCAGGACCGCGAGCAGGTCCTGGGTGCGCTCCAGGAGCAGCCCCCCGAGCGGTGTCAGTTGCACCGGTCGTGGCCCTCCCGGCCGATCGAAAACGTCCGCGCCCAATACCTTTTCGAGAGCGGCGATCTGTTGGCTCACCGCGGACTGGGTATATCCCAGCCGCGTGGCCGCGCGGCCGAAGGTGCGTTCCGCCGCAACCGCCCGGAATGTCAGCAGCAGCCGGGTATCCAGGTCGCGTACGCGGATCGGCTCTGGGCTCTGCGCAGCAGGTGCCGTTCCCGCCGGCGCCCGCGTCGGGGCGGGACGTGTTGTTGCCGTCGCCACACCAGGGATCTGATCGTCGGGCTGATGGCGCCGGTCACGAACTAACATAAGCAGATCTTAACCTAAGTAGCAGTATTAATCGTTAGAACTATTAGACCTCACTGCCTAGCGTCAGAAGGGAGAACAGCCGGATCGCCTGACACCGAGCTGCCGAGGAGGCCGCCATGACACTCACAGCGACACTCACCGCCGCGCCGATCACCGCCGCCACTCCCACGACGGGGCGCATCTCTCGTCGCCCCGTGTCGCCCCTGCCGCAGCGCGAGCTGTTGGACGCGGCAGCGCTCATCCGACTCGGCTTCGCCGTGGACGAGGATGGCATCGGCGCACATGAAGATACCGCGCAGATGCTCGTCGACGCCGCCACCCGCAAGGGCCTGTGCCCCGTCCTGATCCAGGTCCTCGCGGATCGTCACGAGCCGTCGGTCGCCCGCCAGCGCGCCTTCGGCCGGTTGGCTCTCGCGCTCGCCGGCTGAGACGGCCGCGGCGCGGCCTACCTCAGCCGGCCGCGGCGAGCACCGCCCGGCCGGTGAGCACCTGGGCCAGGTGCGACCGATACGCGGCCGGCGCCGTCGCGTCGTCCACCGGCGCGGTCCCCTGCGTCGCCGCCAGCGCGGCAGCGCGAACGGCGTCATCGGAGGCCGGGCCGTCGATCAATGCGGCCTCGACGCCCCGCGCGCGGATCGGCGTGGGGCCCATGTTGGTGAGCGCGACCCGCGCCGCCGTCACCGTTCCCCCCGCGACGAGCACCGCCGCGGCGACCGCGACCGTCGACCACGCCTGCGAGACCGTGTGGAACTTCTCGTAATGCGCGCCCCACCCGGCGAACGAATCGAACGCGATACCGGTGAGGATCTCGTTCTCCGCGAGGGCCGTGGTGAAGTAGTCCGTGAAGAACTGCGACGCCGGCACCGACCGAGATCCGTTCGGCCCGGCGATGCGCATCTGGGCATCCAGCGCGACCGCCACGGCGCCGAGGTCACCGGCCGGATCGGCGTGGGCCAGCGCGCCGCCCAGCGTCCCCCGGTAGCGCACCTGCGCGTCGGCCACCTGCTCCGTGGTCTTGGCCAGCAACGAAAGATGTTCCCGGACGAGCGGATCTGCGATCACGTCGTGGTGGGTCGTCATGGCGCCGACCACGATGGTGTCGCCCTCCATCCGCACGCCGCGCAGCTCATCGATCTTCCCCAGGTCGATGAGGAGCCCCGGGGCGGCCATCCGCAGCTTCAACACCGGGAGCAGCGACTGGCCGCCGGCCAGGATCTTCGCGTCATCGCCGCCCTGTGCCAGGGCGGCCAGCGCGTCGGCCAGCGTGGTCGGCGCCGTGTAATCGAACGACGCGGGGATCATGCCGCACCTCCCGTGCTTGAAGAGTTCGAGCCTGCCGCAGTACTTCCGTCCTGGATCGCCTGCCACACCCGCGCCGGCGTCATCGGCATGGGGATGTCGGCCACGCCGAACTGGCGCACCGCGTCCAGCACCGCGTTGACCACGGCCGGCGTGGACGCGATGGTGCCCGCCTCGCCGACGCCCTTGACGCCCAACGGGTTCGAGGTCGACGGCGTGATGGTCTTGTCGGTGATGTAGTCCGGCAGGTCGACCGCGCTCGGCACCAGGTAGTCGACGAACGTCCCCGAGGTGAGCTGACCGTCCGCCGAGTACTGCGCCTCCTCGTAGAGCGCCTGCGCGATGCCCTGCGCGAGCCCGCCGTGCACCTGGCCGTCCACCAGCAGCGGGTTGATCACGACCCCGACGTCGTCCACGGCGACGTACTTGCGGATGGTGACCTTGCCGGTCTCGGTGTCCACCTCGGCCGCGCACAGATGGGTGCCGTGCGGGAAGGAGAAGTTCTCCGGGTCGAACACGGCTTCCGAGTCGAGCGAGGACTCCACCCCGTCCGGCAGGTTGTGCCCGGTGAAGGTCGCCAACGCGATATCGCCGATGGTCACCGAGCTCTCGGTGCCGCGGACGGTGAAGCTACCGTGCGCGAAGTCGATATCGTCCTCGGACGCCTCCAGCAGGTGCGCCGCGATGGTCTTCGCCTTGGCGATCACCTTGTCCGCCGCCTTGACCACCGCGATGCCGCCGACCGCGAGCGAGCGAGAACCGTAGGTGTCCAGGCCCTTTGCGGAGATGTTGGTATCGCCGTGCAGGATCTTCACGTTCTCGAACGGCACCCCGAGCCGGTCCGCGACGATCTGCGAGAAGCCCGTCACGTGCCCCTGGCCGTGCGGCGAGATCCCCGTCACCACCTCGACCACGCCGGTCGGCAGCATACGGATCGAGGCCGCCTCCCAGCCGCCCGCGCCGTAGGACAGCGATCCCAGCACGCGCGACGGCGCGAGCCCACACATCTCGGTGAACGTGGAGGTGCCGATGCCGAGCTGGATTCGGTCTCCGCTCTCGCGGCGTCGCTGCTGTTCGGCGCGAAGATCGTCATATCCGAAGTGCCGCAAGGCTTTGTCGGTCGCCTCCTCGTAGTTGCCTGAGTCGTAGGTGAGCCCCGCGACCGTGGTGAACGGGAACTCCTCGTGCCGGATCCAGTTCCGGCGGCGCACCTCGATCGGGTCCATGCCGAGTTCGGTGGCGAGCTCGTCCATCATCCGCTCGATCGCGAACGTGGCCTCCGGCCGGCCGGCGCCCCGGTAGGCGTCCGTCATCACCTCGTTGGTGAAGACGTTCGTGCAGCTGAACCGGTAGGCCGGGATCTTGTAGATCGCGTTGTACATGAACGCGCCGAGGATCGGCACGCCCGGCCCGACGAGCGCCAGGTACGCGCCCATGTTCGCGGTCAGGTCCACGTCGAAACCGGTGATGGTGCCGTCCTTCCGGGCGGACATCGTCAGGTGCTGGATCTGGTCCCGCCCGTGATGCGCGGCCATCATCGTCTCGGAGCGGGTCTCGGTGTACTTGGCCGGCTTGCCGAGCTGGCGCGCGACCATGATGGTCGCGACCTCCTCCGGGGTCACTTCGAGCTTCCCGCCGAAGCCGCCGCCCACATCCGGCGCGATGATGCGCAACTTGCCCTCCGGAATCCCCTGGGAGAGCGTGAGCATGGTGCGCAGGATGTGCGGGATCTGGGTGGCCGACCAGATCGTGATCTGGTCCCCCGCGCCGTTGGGATCGCACACCGTGGAGCGCGGCTCCATGTAGGCAGGGATCAGGCGCTGCTGCCGGAAGGTCCGCTCGACGACGATCTGGTCCGGGTCGCTGCGTGCCGCCTCGATCGCCGCCGAGGCGTCGCCGCCGGTTCCCGCCGCGCCGGAGTCGAACACCCACGTCGCCGAGACGTTCGTGCCGAGATCGCCGTGGATCACCGGCGCGCTGCCGTCGCGCGCAGCGGCGAGATCCGTGACCACCGGCAGTTCGGAGTACTGCACGTCGACCAGCTCGACGGCGTCCACCGCCTCGGCCTTGGTGCGTGCCGCGATCACCGCGACGATCTCGCCGACATGGTTCACCGTGTCGGTTGGGACCGGCAGGTGCACAGGCGATTTCATGTCCGGCGTGATCGGCCAGGCGCAGGCGAGGCCGCCCTGTTCCGGGAAATCGCGCCCGGTCCATACCCCGACGACCCCCGGAGCCTTCCGCGCGGCCGTCGTGTCGATCGACGTGATCGTTGCGTGCGCGAGCGGTGAGCGGACCATGGCCAGGTGCACCATCCCCGGCAGCACCATGCTGTCGGTGAACGTGCTGTGGCCGGTGATCAGGTGCTGGTCTTCCTTGCGGGTGCGCGGCCGGCCGATCTCCGCGGGTGGGGCTTCGGTGGTGGTCATCGGGCACCTCCTGCGGTCGCGAGCGCGTCGGCCGCCTGCTGCACGGCCGCGACGATGTTCTGATATCCCGTGCAGCGGCACAGGTTTCCGTTCAGGCCCTCGCGGATCTCGGCCTCGGTCGGGTGCGGATTCTCCTTCAGCAGGCTGACGGACCGCATGATCATGCCCGGGGTGCAGTAGCCGCACTGCAGCGCGTGCTTGTCGTGGAAGGCCTGCTGGACGGGATGCAACTCCCCGTTGATCCCGGCCAGACCCTCGATCGTCGTCACCTCGTGGCCGTCCGCCTGCACCGCCAGCACCGAGCACGACTTCACGCTGACGCCGTCGAACAGCACCGTGCAGGCGCCGCAGTTGGACGTATCGCATCCGACCAAAGTGCCTGTCTTGCCGACCTTTTCGCGTAAGTATTGGACGAGCAACATACGCGGCTCCACCTCGTCCTGGTAGGTGGTTCCATCCACCGCGACGGTGATCTTCGCCATCAACTCTCCCTTACCGGTGAGACGACATCCGGCACCCTCCGGCTCCCGAACCGTCCGCGAGGGTGACCCGCTTCACATGACGATGCACTGCGCCCGAAGGCTCCGCAACAGATAGCGGAGGCATTCCGCAAATGCGGCGTTTAGCGCCGATTCGCTCCTCAGTCGCGCGTGTAGCGCCGGGCGTTCACCGGCGGCGCGGACGTGAGTCCGGTCGCGGCGGCGGCACCCCCTCCGTGCGCGGCTCATCGGGTATGACGATGTTCAGGCCGTGACCCGGTGCGCGCCGGAATACACCACCATGGACGAATCCCGTACGAACCCGATCAGCGTCATACCCGTTTCCACGGCGAACTCGACGGCGAGCGACGATGGCGCCGAGACCGCGACCAGCGCGGGAATCCCCGCCATATAAGCTTTCTGGACGAGTTCGAAGCTCGCCCGGCTCGATACCACGAGCACCGTCCCGGATAGCGGCAGGCCGCGATGCGAGGCGGCCCAGCCGATGACCTTGTCCACCGCGTTATGGCGGCCGACGTCTTCGCGGACCGCGAGCAAGCGCCCGGTCGAGCCGTCGACCAAACCCGCGGCATGCAGCCCACCGGTCCTGTCGAACACCGTCTGTTCCGCGCGCAGCCTGGCCGGCAACTGCGCGACAGCCTCCGACGTCAGCCGCAGCGGGTCGTCGGCGACCGCGAAACGCGACGAGGTCCGCACCGCGTCGATGCTCGACTTCCCGCACACCCCACAGGAACTCGCGGTGATGAAGTTTCGGGCAAGGCCGGGAGCCGGGGCGGCGACCCCGGGCGCCAGGGTCATGTTCAGCACGTTGTAGGTGTTCAGACCACCATCCGTCGCACCGGGGCAGAACTCGCCGGAGAAGACGTCCTCCCCGGAGGCGATGATCCCCTCGGCGAGCAGGAATCCGATCGCGAGTTCCACGTCGTTGCCCGGCGTGCGCATCGTGACCGTCAGCGGCTTCCCGTTCACCCGGATGTCCAGCGGCTCCTCGACGACGAGCGTGTCCTCCGCGCGCACGGTCGGTGCACCGACCTCGTGACGCACCACCCGGCGCCGCACCGTGATCCGGCCCATGTCGATCCTCTCGCCGCCTGGCCGCCAGCACCCCCGGCGATCCGGCATCGACTCCAGTCTGCCCCCACCTGTGCCATCGGTCCCGGCACCGGTGTGGCATATGTCCCGGAGCGCGCCGTGTTTATTGCGCTTACCCTATTTCCATGGCTGGTGAACGGCATCCCGTGATCGACACCCGCGGCCGCGCTATGCGCGATATGCGGATCTCCGTCACCGACCGATGCAACTTCCGCTGCGTGTACTGCATGCCGAAGGAGGTCTTCGGCCGCGACTTCGCCTTCATGGACCGCGCCGAGATCCTCACGTTCGAGGAGATCACCCGGCTGGCACGCATCGGGGTCGCCCATGGCGTGCGCAAGATCCGGCTGACGGGCGGCGAACCGCTGCTGCGGAAGGGCCTCGAGGCGTTGGTCGCCGAACTCGCGGCGCTGCGCACGCCCACCGGCGAATCGATCGACATCGCGCTCACCACCAATGGGTCCGCCCTCGCCGTCAAGGCGCAGTCCCTGTACGACGCGGGGCTCAAGCGCGTCACGGTCTCGCTCGATTCCCTCGACGACGCCACGTTCCGCGCGATGAACGACGTCAACTTCCCGGTCGCGAAGGTGCTGCACGGTATCGAGGTAGCACAGGAGGTGGGCCTCGGCCCGATCAAGATCAACGTCGTGGTCAAGCGCGGCCTGAATGATCAGGACATCGTCTCGCTCGCGCAACATTTCCACGGGACCGGTTTCGTGGTGCGGTTCATCGAGTTCATGGACGTGGGCACCACCAACGGCTGGCGCATGGACGACGTCGTCCCCTCGGCCGAGGTCGTGGAACGCATCAACGCCGTGCTGCCGATCGAGCCGGTGCCCTCCGAGTACGTGGGCGAGGTCGCAGCGCGCTGGCGCTACGTCGACGGCGGTGGCGAGATCGGCGTGATCTCATCGGTCACCGCGCCGTTCTGCGGTACGTGTACCCGGGTGCGGATCTCCACCGAGGGAAAGCTCTACACCTGCCTCTTCGCCGATCACGGGCACGATCTGCGCGGCCTGATGCGTGGCGGCGCCGCGGACGCGGAACTCGAGGCGGCCATGGCGTCGATCTGGCGGGCCCGCGACGACCACTACTCCGAGGTCCGGTCCTCGCTGACGGAGCAGTTGCGGCGGTCCGGCCACCACGTTGAGATGAGCTACATCGGGGGATAGTCGGCCCGCCGCCGCCCGACGAGCCGCCCCGGCACGGGCCACCCCCGGCACGAGCCGCCCCCGCGTGGACCGCTCTGAACCGTCCCCCCGTTACCCGTGCCGGGCAGCAACCGGTTCGGGGACCACGTCGGCCTCGGCGATGCGCTCCGTGTGGATCGGCCCATCGCCGTCCGACAGCGGCGCGTTGTCGCCGCGCCACGTCCGCGAGATAATCTGCGCCGCAATCGATACCGCTGTCTCCTCCGGAGTGCGCGCGCCCAGGTTCAGCCCGATCGGCGAGACCAGCTTGGCGATGTCCGACTCCGGCACGCCCGCCGCCCGCAACCGCTCCAGCCGGTCGAAGTGCGTGCGCCGCGACCCCATCGCCCCGACGAACGCGACATCCAGCGGCAGCGCCACCTTCAGCGCGGGGACGTCGAACTTCGGGTCGTGCGTCAGCACACAGATCACCGTGCGCGCGTCCAACGCACCCGACTCGACCTGTTTCTCTAGGTACCGGTGCGGCCAGTCGATGATCACCTCATCGGCCTCGGGGAACCGCTTCTTCGTCGCGAAGATCGGCCGCGCGTCACACACCGTGACCCTATATCCAAGGAACGTGCCGATCCGTGCCACGGCCGTCGCGAAGTCGATGGCTCCGAATACCAGCATCCGCGGCGCCGGCGCGAACGCCGCGACGAAGACCTGCAGCCCGGAATCCATCCGTTCGCCGTCGAGCCCGTACGTCAACGTCGCCGTCCGACCCGAGGCCAGCAGCCCCCGCGCGTCGGCACGGACGGAGTGGTCGATCCGCTCGGACCCGAGCGACCCCGCCGACCGGTCCTCCCAGATCACCAGGTGCCGCCCCACTTGATCCGGTCTACCCGCGACAATCGTTGCCAGCGCGACCCTCTCGTCCGATTTGATGGACGCCGCCAGCTCCCCGAACTCCGGGAAGTCCGCACGCGAGAACCGCTCCGTGAACACGTCGATGATCCCGCCGCAGGTCAATCCGACCGCGAACGCATCGCCGTCCGATACCCCGAATCGGGTGAGCACCGCGTCGCCCCCGTCGCGCGCGCTCGACGCGGACTCGTACACGGCCCCCTCGACACAGCCGCCGGACACGGATCCCACCGCGGTCCCCTCCGGGCCGACGAGCATCGCCGCCCCGGCCGGCCTGGGCGCCGACTTGAACGTCCCGACCACCGTCCCGACCCCTACCGAGTCCCCGGCCTCCCACCACCGCAGCAGATCGTCCAGCACGTCACGCACCGCGGATCACCTCCAGTAGTTCCTCGAGCGTGGCCAGCGAGTGCCCCGCCACGAAATGGTCAACGTACGGCAGTGCCGCCACGATGCCCGCTTGCACAGGCAGATAACCATCGCGCCCCTTGTGCGGATTGACCCACACCACCGACCGCGCCAGCCGCTGCAGTCGCGCGACCTGCTCGGCGAGAAGGTCACAGGATCCTCGCTCCCAGCCGTCGGAGAAGATCACCACGACCGCGCCGTGGGCCGTGCCGCGCTGTCCCCAGCGGTCGTTGAACGCCTTCAGAACCTCCCCGAGTCGCGTTCCACCGGAAAAATCGGGTATGACGTCGTTCGCGGCGCGCAGCGCCGTATCGGGATCCCGCTGGGCAAGTGCCCGGGTAACGCGAGAGAGCCGGGTGCCGATCGTGAACGCCTCGGTCGCCCACGGCCGATGCCGGATGAGCACGTGCGCGAACCGCAGCAACGGATCTGCGTACTGTGCCATCGAGCCGGACACGTCGACCAGCAGGACGACGCGCCGCGGCCGGCGGCCCGCACGCTGGTGCGCGGGCCGTCCGGGTTCGCCGCCGGCTACCAGCATCGCCCGCATGGTGCGCCGCCGATCGATCGCGCCCTGGTTCGCGGCGTGCCGCCGCCTGGATCGACGCGTCGGCAGCCCCGGCCGGAGTAGCGCGATCATCGCCGCGAGTTCGGCGCGTTCCTCGGCGGTGAGCCGGGCCATGTCCCGATGTTGCAGGCTCTCCTTCTCGGTGGCCCTGGCCCGGACGATCGGCGAATCTTGCTGATCGGCCGCATCGGCGTCAGGGGTCGTCTCGTCGTCCCGCGCCGGCAGCGGCACCGTCGTCTGCAGCGTGCGCTGCCGGGGCCGCAGCGAGTTCCGCGTCCGCCCGGAGAAGTAGGCGGCGAAGACGGCGTCATAGACGGGGAGGTCGTCCGGCTCTGCCGCCATGGTGCATCGGCCGGCCCAGTACACGTCCCGCGGGTTCGCCGCCTCCAAGGCGTGTATCGCCGCGAGGAACGCGGCCGTGCGTCCCGGGCCGACGGGCAACCCCGCGGCCGCCAGCGTGCGCGCGAAGCCGACGAAAACCCCCGTGGCATCGCGCACCGCACCGCCGGCACCGTCAACACCGCGGGCCCGTCCGTCGGCGTGGTTCACGCCGATATCGCTCGCGGCGCCGCCGGCGATCCGCATCACGGGGAATCACTCACGAGATCGCCTACAGCGCCAGCAGTTTCTCGAGCCCGGCGGATTCCACGCGCGCCGTGTCCTCCCGGTACTTCAGCACGGCGCCGAGCGTCAGCGCCACGGCCCCCGTATCGAGATGTGCGGCGCCCAAGGCGTTCAGCGCCCGCGCCCAATCCAGTGATTCCGAAACCCCCGGCGGTTTCAGCAGATCCGCCTCGCGCAGCTTGCCGACGGCCGACGCGACCTCGCGCGCGAGGGCCTCCGTGATCTCCGGGAGCCTGCGCTTGAGGATCGCGACTTCCCGCTCCAGCGAAGGATGTTCGACCCAGTGATAGAGGCAGCGGCGCTTGAGCGCGTCGTGTACCTCGCGCGTCCGGTTGGACGTCAGCACCACGAGCGGCGGCGTCGCCGCGGCGATGCGGCCGAGCTCCGGCACGGTGACCGCGAACTCCGAGAGCACCTCCAGCAGGAACGCCTCGAATTCGTCGTCGGCGCGGTCGATCTCGTCGATCAACAACACCGCGCCGGGCGTGCGCAACGCCGCCAGGATCGGCCGCGCCAGCAGGAACCGCTCGCTGTAGAGGGCCTGCTCCACCGCGGCCAGGTCAGCGTCGCCGCCGGTGAGCCCGCCGACCGCCTCCACCGCCCGCAGATGCAGCACCTGACGAGGAAAGTCCCAGTCGTACAACGCTTGTGACGCGTCGATGCCCTCGTAGCATTGCAGCCGGATAAGCTCCGATCCGCGGATCTCGGCCAACGCCGCCGCCAGGGACGTCTTGCCGACCCCCGCCTCGCCCTCCAGGAACAGCGGGCGGCCGAGCGCCTGCGCGAGGTATGCGACGGTCGCGATGCCTGCGTCCGGCAGGTATCCGGTCGACTCGAGCGCGCGCGCCAGCGAATCGGGATCGGCGAATGGGTTCACGCCCCCACTATGGCCCATGTCACCCGCGACGCGCTCGGCAGGAGTGCACAAAGGCAGGGCGGCTATGGTGGCGCCATGGCCGCCGTCGACGTATCAACATCCGCCGCCGAGAACCCGGGCATCACGCCTCCGAACGCGCACCGCGCCTCGGCGCGAACAGCGTCATACCCGGCGGAGACACCGGCGGCAGCATCGCCAGCGACAGCGACGACAACGGTGACCGTGCGGTATTTCGCGGCCGCCCGCGCAGCCTCCGGCATCGACGAGGAGCCTGTCACGGTCCCGGCGCCGGCGACCGTCGACACGGTGCTCCGAGCGGCCACGTCCGCGCACGGGGCGGAGCTCGAACGCGTCCTGACCAGGTGCAGCTACCTGCACAACGAGGTCGCCGTGCACGACCGCGGCGAAGCCATGGCCGACGGGGACCAACTAGACATCCTGCCGCCGTTCGCGGGTGGGTGACGCACGTGCCGACCGACCACGACAAAGTACCGCGCGTCGGTAATTTGCGACATTCTGGCGACAACTCCGCGTGGGCACTTCCGCCGGGGCCACGCGCACGCTACCTTCTGCGCAGTGGATGCGCTCGTAGGTCACGTGAGCGTGCCCGCAGTCCGCCATATACAGGAGGAACGAGTGACACAGCCACCACCCGGCGGCTATCCGCCGCCGGCACCCGAAGAGTCGGGCGGTCAGTCCGCACCGCAGACGCCGCCGCCCCCTGCTGCGGCTCCTCCTGCGGGCGGAGCGCCGGCAGGGCCGCCACCGGGATACGCTCCGCCGCCCGGCGGTTACCCACCGCCGCCACCGCCGGCCGGTTACCCGCCGCCACCTGCCGGGGGCCAGCCGGGTTACCCGCCGCCGGGGGGGTACCCACCTCCGCCGCCTCCCGGGGGATATCCGCCGCCCGGGCAGCCACCGGCCGGGCCGGGCATGCAGTTCGACGCGTCCAAGGCGACGACCAGCGACTGGATCATCATGGGCTCGGCGGTCGTGCTGTTCATCTTCAGCTTCTTCGGCTGGCTGACGTTCAGCTCGGGCCTGCTCGGTGTCAGCTACTCCTGGGGCGCGTGGCATGAGTATTGGTGGATCGCAACAGTTCTCGGCGTCGCGGTCGGCGTCGTCGTGGCCATGCGGTCGCTGATGGGGCAGGCGCTGCCGCAGATCAAGCCCATGTTCCTGGCGCTCGGCGCGGGAGCCGGTTTCCTGATCACGCTCATCGCCCTCATCGAGAACTTCGCGACGTCGTACGCGGGGCCGGGCTTCGGGATCTGGGTGTGCCTGATCGTGTCCGCCGCGCAGACCTACTTCGTGTGGTTGTGGGGGCAGAAGCAGCCCGGCTGGACGCTGCCGAAGCTCCCCGGGCCGGCGAACCTGTAACGTTCCGGCGTTCGATGGCCGCGACCCGATCCCCGGGTCGCGGCCATCGGCGTCTGACGCCCCGGCAGCGGAGAGTGCCGGGTCACCGCAGGCAGGCGTGGCCGGCGGGCGGATGGTGAAATGACTGGTATGACGCTGTCCTCCCCCACACCTCTGTCGCTCATCGATGCCGCCGCACTCTGGGATGTGACGCCGGGGTTCCTGGACAGTTGCTCGTACGGGCCGCCGCCCCGGCCGGCGTGGGAGGCGATGCAGAAGTCATTGGACGAGTGGCGCGCGGGTGCCGGATCGTGGCGACCGTGGGCCGAATCGGTCGACGCGTCCCGTGACCTGTTCGCGGATCTGATGGGCATCCCGGCCGAGCAGGTGGTCACCGGTGCCGCGGTCTCGCAATTGCTCGCCCCGGTGGCGGCCGCCGTGCCGGACGGCGCGACCGTACTGGTGCCCGATATCGAGTTCACCTCAGGGGTTTTCCCGTTCGCCGTACACGCCGACCGCGGGATCCGCGTGCGGACAGCGCCTCTCGCCGCGCTGGCCGACGCCATGGACACCGACACGTTCCTGGTGAGCGTGTCCGCCGTGCAGTCCGCGACGGGCGAAGTCGCCGACATCGCGGCGATCTCGGAGCGAGCCCGGCACACAGGCAGCGTCATCCACGTCGACGCGACGCAAGCGGCCGGCTGGTTGCCGCTGGACGCGACGGACGTCGACTTCCTCTCGGCGCACGCGTACAAGTGGCTGTGCGCGCCGCGCGGCTCGGCCTTCCTGACCATGCACCCGCGGCTTTCCGCGCGGCATCCGGAGTTCGTGGCGCGGCTGCGGCCGCTGGCCGCCGGCTGGTACGCGGGGGCGGCCGGCGCCTACTACGGCATGCCACTGCGGCTCGCCCCAGATGCGCGCGCGTACGACATCTCCCCCGCGTGGCACTCCTGGGTCGGCACCGCGCCGGCGCTGGAGGTGATCCGGGCGGTCGGCGTCGCGGCGATCCACGAGCACGATCTCACGCTGGCCAACAGGTTTCGCGCGGGAGTCGGGCTTGCGGCGTCGAATTCGGCGATCGTGTCCGTGGCGCTGCCGATTGATGCGGCCGACCGGATGCGTGCCGCGGGGATCCGGTTCACCGTGATGGACGGGCGCGTCCGGGTCGCGTTCCACCTCTACACGACACAGGCAGACGTGGATGCGGCGCTCGCGGCGATCCGCGGGTAGCTGCCGGGGCCAGGCAGCTTTCAGGGGCGGTGCCTCCGCCGAGTAGTTTCGGCGGTGTGCCCGAGGGATTGGCCGCTGTCGAGTTCCTGCGCGCGCTACCGCTCGGGACCCGAGTTGTGGTGCGGCGACGTGAGGACGACGGATTCCATGACGCACTCGGCGATCTCGTCGGCCGCGACGACCTGACGTACACGGTCGTGACTCGCACCGGCTCGGTGACGCTGCCGCTCTCGACGGTGACCCGGGCGAAAACAGTACCGCCGCCCCCGCCGCGGCGCGCCGCACGATTCCCGCTGCGCGATCAGCCCTGATCAACAGCCGTGATCATCGGGCAGACGGTGGATTGCCCGCGCAGACGTCACCCGACCTGCGCGCCGTGCCCCGGCGGAACCTCCTCGCCGGCCGCCACCGGCCCGGGCGCCGTTCCGTTGCCGAAAGGGCTGCCGCCCAACACTTCTCGCCCATGCGGTGTCAACCACCCGGACAGGTCGGGGCCTTTCGGCACGATCCCGTTCGGATTGATGTCGCGGTGCACGATGTAGTAGTGCCGCTTGATCTGCACGAAGTCGACGGAGTCGCCGAAACCCGGTGTCTGGAACAGATCTCGCGCGTACGCCCACAGCACCGGCATCTCGGTGAGCTTGGTGCGGTTGCACTTGAAGTGGCCGTGGTAGACCGCGTCGAACCGGACCAGCGTCGTGAACAGGTAGACGTCGGCGAGGGTGATCGCCTCGCCCACCAGGTACCGCCGGGTGGCGAGCCGATCCGAGAGCCAGTCGAGCCGCGCGAAGAGCGCGTCATAGGCGCTGTCGTACGCCTCCTGCGACCCGGCGAAACCGCAACGGTAGACGCCGTTGTTCACATCCTGATACACCGCCCGGGCGATATCGTCGATCTCACCGCGCAGCGCCTCGGGGTACAGATCGGGCGCCCCCGATCGGTGGTAGTCCGACCACTGCGTCTGCAGATCGATCGTCATCTGCGGAAAGTCGTTCGTCACCACCTGACCGGTCGGCACGTCGACAATCGCCGGAACCGTGATCCCCTTCGGGTAATCCGGGAACCGCGCGAAGTACGCCTGTTGTAGCCGCTCGATGCCGAGCACCGGATCCACGCCGCCCGGATCGAGATCGAATGTCCAGCTTCGCTTGTCGTGCGTCGGCCCGCACAGGCCCATCGAGAGCATGGGCTCCAGCCCCAGCAGCCGCCGCACGATGATAACGCGGTTCGCCCACGGGCACGCGCGGGCCGCGACCAACCGGTACCGACCGGGCTCGACCGGGTATCCGTCGCGGCCGTCCGCGGTAATCCGCGTCTCGATATATCTCGTGTCGCGGGCGAACTCCTTGCCGCCCTCGACGTACGTACTCTGCTGTGCGGTGTGCATTGCCTCCGCTGATCCCATAAGGCAACCGTACGTCCGGCGATGCCTCGCCAGCCGCCGCATAGTGGCCGGGTATGACGCTGTTCGCGCTGCGCGCCGGGCCGGGGACGCTGCCACCGTGCCCCCGATGAGCCGCTCCCGGCCATGCCCGCGCGCGGCGAAATGCTCAGCGCGCCAGCGCCTTGCGCAGGGACACCCGGGCCCCGATGTGGATCACGGCATTGCGGTAGACACGCCCGGCGAGCGCGGCCAGCAGCGGGATCATGGCGATCGCGAGCACGAGCGACAGCGCTGCCTCCCACGCCGGCACGCCGCCCATCGCCAGGCGCATCGGCATGAGCGTCGGTGCGAACAGCGGGATCACCGACATCACCTCGGCGAAGCTGTTGGACGGGTCGCCCGGCAGGATCGAGATGCCGATCACGTAGCCCACGATCACGAAGCTCGTTACCGGCATGATGACCCCGGCCGCGTCCTCCTGCCGGGAGACGAGCGCGCCCGCGCCGGCGAATACGAATGCGTACATCACGAACCCGATCAGATACCACACCACAAGCCACGCAACGGTTCCCGCTGCCGCCGTGATCGATAGCGTGATCGTTCCGAGCGCCACCGCGAGCCCCGCGCCGACCACCCCGTACAGCACGATCTGGATCAGCCCGAGCGCGCCGATTCCCAGCACCTTGCCCGTCATGAGGTCCCACGGCCGTACGGCGGACAGCAGGATCTCGACCACGCGGGAGGATTTCTCCTCGACCACCCCTTGGGCGACCATCTGGCCACCGACCATCAGCGAGAGGTAGATCAGGATCCCGGCCGCGCCACCGAGCACCAGGTTCTGCACGTTGTAGGTGCGCGGCGGGTGCAGCGCCTGGACCTCGAGCCCCGCATGGGCGACGGTGGCGCTCACCGTCGCGGGATCGCCACCGAGGGACCGGATCTCGTCGTTCAGAACCAGGTTTCGGGCGAGCACTGTGAGCGCGCCGCGAAGCGTCGGGTCCAGAGTCTTATCGACCACCACGGTGAGGCCGCCAGTGGGCGATGCCACGACAAGCGCGCTCAGCGTGCCGCTCGCCACCTCCGCCCGGCCCGCCGCCTCGTCCGCCACCGTCGACGCCGAGATCTCCAGCCCGACAGCAGTTCCCGCCGACTGCAGCTGTTGCGTGACGTCCTTTCCGCCCACCACGCCGACCGACTGGGTGCTGGAACCGAGCCCCGGCAGCAGGTGGAACGCCAGCACCGTCGCGACGATCACGAACAGCACGATGGCGGTCATCACGCGAAACGCCTTGGTGCGGAGCCGCGTCACCAATTCCCGCGCCGCGATCAGGCGGATGGACGAGATACTGCCCATGCGTGTGACGGCGGACGGGTCCACCGGTGGGCGCGCCCCACCGCCGGTCACCGGTGATCCCGCCCGCTCCGTCGCCCCGATCGTGGACTGTTCCATCATGCCGCCTCCTCCGCGGTGTGCGCCGTCACGACATGCCGGAAGAGTTCCGTGAGATCGGGTCTACGCCAGGCGAACTCGGTCACCCGACCGGTCGCCAGCGCCGCTCGCAGCACCGCCTGATCGTCGACACCGCGCCCGAGCGAGAGCGTCGCAGTGCCGGCTTGTTCGGCCAGCACCGTCACACCGTCGATCGCGGCTGCCCACCCCGGCGGCGCCGCCGGAGCCGTCACCACAAGCTGCGCGGCGGCACCGGAGCGCAATTCGTCGACCGTGCCCAACGCCACCATCCGACCGGACTTCACGATCCCGACGCGATCGCAGACCCGCTGCACGAGATCCAGCTGGTGGCTGGAGAAGATCACCGGCACGCCCGCGTCCGCCCGCTCCCGGAGCACCCGGCTCATCACATCCACCGCCACCGGGTCGAGGCCCGAGAACGGTTCGTCCAGAACGAGGATCGCCGCGTCGTGGATCAGCGCCGCGGCCAGCTGCACGCGTTGCTGATTCCCGAGGCTCAGCTTCTGCACGTCGTCGCCCCAGCGTGATGCCACACCGAGTCGCTCCGTCCACTTGCGCGCCGCGGCAACGGCGTCTGAATGCGACATCCCGTGCAACCGTGCCAGGTAGATGAGCTGTTCGCCGACCTTCATCTTCGGATACAGGCCGCGCTCCTCGGGCATGTACCCGATCCGCCGACGGCTGGCGAAGTCGACCTCGTGGCCGGCCCAGCTCACCCGTCCGGAATCAGCCGACAGCACCCCCAGGATGATGCGCATGGTCGTCGTCTTCCCGGCGCCGTTCGACCCGACGAAGCCGAAAATCTCCCCAGCGCGCACATCGAACGTCATGTCGTCGAGCGCGATCACCGGGCCGAACCTCTTGCTCAACCCCTCGATGGTCAAAGTTGCTTCCCCGAAGGCATTCCCGGGCCTCGGAGCCCCGAAGAGCGCAGCGCCATCGGCGCCGGATCGGGCCGACGGGCCCTCAGCCGTCGAGTGCGATTGGATCGCACCGCGTGAGTGCCTGCCCACCGTTTCCACACTCCTCTGCTCGTGCGCCGTCGCGACAGTCGCGGCCGCCCTGCGTTCACCGGCGACGATACAGGCGCTGTCGCCGACCTCGTGGGATCCGGGACGTGGGCCAGCCCGCCGTGCCGTGTCACCAGGCCGAACTCAGATAGCCCTGCGGCGTCATCGATCCGGCGTGTCGTGACCACAGCCGTCCGCGGATGCTCGGCGCGGTCCGCCGGCGGGTAGCGCAAACATGTTGGGGTGCCAGGGATCGACGACGGCGATGCTCGATCGTGCACCCGGTTCACGATCGACGGGCCACCTCTCCGGCGGACGCATCGGATATGACGCTGTCCTCGGGCCTGGCCCGACCCGATACTGCCGGGCGCCTGGGCGCGAACGTCGTCATACACGCTGCCGGGCAACAGCATCGGCAGGCGCGAACGTCAAGCGCCGCAGGATGTTCGATGCGGCGTGCTGCGGCTGCGACGAAGGTCTGATGACAGGGGATCGCCCCGCGTGGCGGTCAGCTCGCGGCGAATTCGTGCACCATCTCGGTCATGGTGCGCGCGACGCAGTCCGCGTCGCACCGCCCGGCGAGATAGCCCGAGCCGCACGTCATCAGCTCCTCGAGCGCCGGGTACAGGTGCCGCGCCTGAGCGTCCGTGGGCCGGCCGTCGCCACCCGCGGCCTTGTCCCGCTCGACGTAATCGCGGACCGCCGCGACCATGGCGTTAGCCATCGTGTCGGGGTCGACCTCGCCGCGCAGGAAACCGGGGCCGAGCGCCACCGCGCTGTCTACCGCCGCCCGCATGCGCTGCGCCTGAGTCGGCGCGCCGGAGGCGGTTTGCCTGACCGTCTGCGTGCCTGTATGAGTGCCGTGAGCCGAATCCGATCCCATTGCCGTCACCTTCCGTGGCACCTCCGCGTGCCATGCCCATTGTGCTCCGCCGAGGGCGCACTGATCACGGCGATCCGAGCCCGCACCCGAACCACGTCATACTCGGCGGCAATGAGGACGGACACTGGGCGCCCGTCGATAACCGGCGACCGAACGCATCTCCATTCCGTGCCCAAAGTCAACTCGGATCATGAATGAAGACGCCGGCGCGGTGCAATTCAACGAATCGGTATTGTTCGACGGCCGCCGCCAGATCACGATAATGGCGGTCGACCAGCGCCAGGAGGTCCGGCGTGGATATGTTCCCGCAGGTGACCAACAGGAGCTGCGCCGGATGCTGCCGAGTCAGGTGTAATACCCGAAAGTCGTCATCCTTGGTGACTACCATGCGGAACTCGCGATCCGCGATCGCGGTGACGTCCGAGTCGCGCAGCGTCGCGCCGCTCGGGTACTCCTTGATGTGTCGAGCGTCGTGCCCCCGTTCCCCGAGGTACCGTGCCAACCGTAACGGCAACTGCTGGTCGACGAGGAATGCGGCCACTGTCTACGTCCACGTCATCCGCGGCCGCCGCTATGCGGCGAATCGACGGATGCGAGCGGCGGAGTCGAGCGACGCGAACTCAAGCACGGCAAGGATGTCCTCACGTTCAATCTCGTCGTAATCGCTCATGATCTCTTCGTAGCTCATCCCCGACGCAAGCAACTCGAGAACATCCTGCACACGGATCCGCATCCCGCGGATCGTCGGCTTACCGTGACATATATCCGTGTTCACGGTGATTCGGTCGAGGCGGCTGACATCCACAGACATGCATACATCTTCCCATCATGTGGATGCGAATGCAGCTGCCGCGACGACGAACCTTGAGCGGTGTCTGTCAATGGGGCAGGCGTTCGGACCGTCCGGGGGTTCGGACCTCCGGGGACAGGGGCCGCCGGTCCGCTAGGTCAGAATGCGGACCGGGTGTTCGAGCAAGTCGGTGAGGGCGGCCATCCAGCGTGCGGCGAGAGCGCCGTCGACCGCGCGGTGGTCGACGGACAGCACCAGGTGCATGACACGTGCCGCCGCGAGTTCGGGTCCGTTCGCGCCCTCCACCGCCACCGGTTCGAGGCGGGCCGCACCGACCGCCAGGATCGCCGAATGCGGTGGGTTGATGATGGCGGCGAACTCCTCGACGGCGAACATGCCGAGGTTGGTGACGGTGATGCTGCCGCCCTCCAGCTCCTGCTGGCGGAGCCTTCCGTTCCGCGCGCGGCTGGCGAAATCGGCGGTGGCAGCGGCAATCTCGCTGAGCGGTAATCGATCCACATCGCGCAGCACGGGCGTGACCAAGCCGCCGTCGGTGGCGATGGCGACGGCCACGTCCACGAAGTCGTAGTGCCTCGTGGCGGTGTCTCCGAAGGTGACGTTCATGGCCGGCACCAGGCGATGGGCACGCGCCACGGCGCGCACCACGAGATCGTTGACGGACACCTTCGGTTCGCCATCCACGCGACCAGAGTTGAGCTCCGCCCGCAGCGCCAGGAGCGCATCGACCTGTGGCGTCGCCCGCACGTAGAAATGCGGGACGGTTTGCTTGCTGAAGGTCAGCCGGGAGGCGATGGCGGCGCGAACCTTGGAATGCGGCTCGTCGGTAAAGGTTCGGTCCGCCGCGCCCGTCCGCCGAGCGCTCGGCGCGGATCCGCTTGCGGGGGCACCTGCGGGAGCCGATGCAGCCGGCGCCGACGAACTGTCGCGCCGCGCTACAGCGGCCTCCACATCCCGGCGCACGATCCGGCCGCCGGGGCCGGTTCCGGCGAGTTCCGTCAGCGTGATCCCGGCGGTCTTCGCCATTTGGCGCGCTATCGGGCTGGCGAAAATCCTTCCGTATCCGGCGATGTCGCGCGATGCCGCACCGTCGATCGACGTTCCAACAGCCTGCGGAACAGGCCCGGTCGGGGCCGGCGCGGCGGGGGCGAGCGCTGTCGGAGGGGCTGGGACCGGATCCTTCGTCATAGGCGGTTCACTTGCTGCCTGACCGCCGGACGCCTGCGCGACGAGGCCCGCGATCACCTCCGCGCTATCGCCCGGGGACCCGATGACGGCGAGCGGCGTGCCGACCGCCACCCGTTCGCCGGCCGGCACCAGCCGACGATGCAGCACCCCGTCGGACTCCGCCTCGACTTCGATCACGGCCTTGTCGGTCTCGATCACCAGCAGCACGTCGGACTCGGCGAACTCGGCCTTCTCGTCGACCGACCATTCCAAGAGCATGGCCTCTTCCGCACCGGCGGCCGGTGCGGGCATGCGAAGCAGTGAAGGCATCGAAGCACTCCCGTCGAAAGGTCGGCGCCGGTCAGCGGCGAGGGTTGTATTCACGCAGCGCGTCGACCACCTCTTCGGTCCGGGCGATCGCGGCGCGCTCGAGGACCTTGCTGATGCTCGGCGACGCGACGCTGCCCGTCACCCGCTGCACCGGTTGGTCGAGCCAGTCGAAGAACCTCCGCCCGATCTCGTCGGAAAGCCAACCCCCATAAGAGGTCCCGAGCGCTCCCTGTTCCACGATGAGTACGTTGTTGGTCTTCTTGACGCTCTCCCCGATGGTGTCCCAGTCGACGCTTGCGCGGTCGAGCCACCGGAGGTCGATCACCTCGGCGTCCGCCTCCGGAACCTGTTCGGCCGCCTGCAGCGAATGCCGCACCATCGACAGGTAGGTGAGCACGGTGATGCCCCTGCCCTCCCGCCGCACATGCGCCTTGCCGATCGGGATGCAGTAGTCGAGATCCTTGACCGGTCCGGGGCCGGTCGAGGAGTACAGGTCGACGTGCTCGATCACAAAGACCGGATCTTGGCAGCGAAGCGCGCTGTTCATCATGCCGACGTAGTCGAAAGGCGTTGTCGGAGCAGCGATCCGCCAACCGGGCGAGGTCGCGATGATGCCCGCAGGGTCCATGGAGTGCTGCGAGCCGTAACCGGCGCCGGCTGCGGACTTGGCGCGGAACACCACCGGTACCGCGCTGTCGCCGCCGAACATGTGTCGCGCCTTGCCGATCTGGTTGAAGAGCTGGTCCGCCGCCACCCACAGGAAGTCCGCGTACATCAGCTCGACCACCGGCCGGTAGCGGCCGTCCAGGGCGATGCCGCCGCCCATTCCGGAGAACGCATTCTCGCTGATCGGCGTGCCCAACACGCGGTCCGGGTACTTCTCCGGCAGGCCCTTCGTCGCGCCGTTGGTGCCGCCGGCCAACCGGTGCACGTCCTCGCCGAGGATCACGATGCGCTCGTCGGCGTCCATCGCGGCGCCCATCACCTCGGCGACCACCTCGATGAAGGATCGGTCTGCCATCTCGCCGGTGAACGTGTCCCAGTCGGCCATCGGCGCGCCCGCGAACTCGGACAGGTCGCCGCGGATGCCCACGTCGACGAACGACGGGTCGGGCCATTCGGACGGCTTGATCTGTCGCTTGCCGGGCTTGCCGCCCGCCACCGGTTCGGTGAGCTCATCACCGATCGCCGCCATGGTGGACTTTGCACTTTCGACGGCGGAATCGACCTGCGCGCGCGTCAGGATCCCGCGCCGGACCAGGTGATCCTCGGTGCGTGCCAACGGGTCTCGCGCCCGCCAGGCCTGCTCTTCCTTCTTGCTGCGATATCCGAAGGCGCTGCCGGGGAACGGGCCGTTCTGGTGGAAATACCGATAGACCTCGGCCTCGATGAGGGTGGGGCCGCCGCCGTTGCGCATGACGTCCAGCGCCTGCGCCATGGCCGTGTGCACGGCGAGTGGGTCCATTCCGTCGACCCGCCAGCTCGGGATCTTGAAGCCGGGTCCGCGCGCCGACAGCCGGGTCTCCGCCGCCGACTCGTCGACGTGGGTCGAGACCGCGTACAGGTTGTTCTCCACGAAGAAACACACCGGCAGCGACCACGCCGCCGCCAAGTTGAAGGATTCCAGGACGCTGCCGATGTTGATGGCGCCGTCGCCGAAGTACGTGACCGACACCGCATCCGTTCCCGCTCGCTTGTGGCTGAACGCGAATCCCAGCGCCTGTGGCACGCCGCCACCGACGATGGCATTGGTGCCCATGGCCCCGGCTTCCTTCCACTGCAGGTGCATGGAGCCGCCGCGGCCGCGGCAGTAACCCCTTGCCAGACCGCAGATCTCGGCCAGGCTGCGTTGTAACACGGTGCGGACGGCGGGCGGCAGCTCCGCTGTCGGGTCGATGCCGTCCGGCGCGACGTGACCGAGGGCCTTGGCCAGGAACTGATGGTGCCCTCGGTGTGAGCCGTTGACGGTGTCGGCGGTGCGCAGCGGGAGGATGGAGCCCACGGCACCGCCCTCTTGACCGATGCTCGAGTGAGCGGGTCCGTGCACCAGTCCCTCGCCCGCCAGGGTGAGCACGTATTCCTCGAAGGACCGGATCAACACCAGCTGGCTGAATATGGCCTTCAGCAGCTGCGGGTCGGCCGCGTCCCAGTCCTCGTCGGTGACGGCGAGTTCGACCCAGGGCTCGGATGCGGTGAGGTTGGTCAGACTGCTCATCTGCGCGACCTTTCTGCCGGGATGACGCCGTTCTCCGGCCGGGCACCGTCGCCGGCCGCATCGCGCTCCGACCGGCAAGCGGCTCAGCCTTGGTCTTGGTTGGATCCAATCGCATCGTTGCGCCGACTGTAGTCGGGATGTGGCGGCTTGTCGATAGGGGCTTGACAGGCTGCTTTATGACGCGCATCCTCTACTGCAACCTAACACAATGGATCCAACCGCGATCATCGGATCCAATCGATCCCCGAGGTCTGATGAGCCGAGCACGGGCGGATCAGCGAGCCGAAGAGCTTCATCGAGGTGCACAGATGACGGACGCATCTACCGGCGGACTACCCGGTTTGGCGCGCATGGACCACGTCGGGATCACGGTGCCCGATCTCGAGGAGGCCACGCGGTTTCTCGTCGACGTGCTGGGCTGCGAATACCTCTACTCCCTCGGCCCGATGGTCGACGAGACCGGCAACTGGATGACCGAGCACCTGAATATCCACCCGCGCGCGGCCTGCCCGGAACTACGCTTCTTCCGTTGCGGCGGCTCCCCCGTCTTCGAGGTCTTCCAGTACACCGCTCCTGACCAACGCACCGATCCTCCGCGCAACAGCGATGTCGGTGGACACCACATCGCCTTGTACGTCGACGATCTCGACGCCGCTGTCGCCTACCTGCGCGAACAGGGCGTCACCGTGTTGGGGGAGCCGACGGTCAGCTCAGGCCCGCACCTGGGCCAGCGCTGGGTGTATTTTCTGGCCCCGTGGGGCCTCCAGTTCGAGCTCGTCTCCTACCCCCACGGCCGCGCCTTCTACCTCGCCGAGAAGGCCGCCGCAGGGACCGCGGTGCCAGCCGGCGACGTCACGACGAAGGAGACGACGTGACGAGCGACGTCATCCAAACCGTCAGCACCTCAACGGTCGCCAGCCAGCGCATCGCCGGCCAACTGCGGGAGGACATCCTGTCCGGCGTACTTCAACCGGGTGAGCGGATTCGCCAGGAGGAGGTTGCCGCCCAGTTCGGCGCGAGTCGGCTGCCGGTCCGAGAAGCCTTGCGAATCCTGCATTCCCAGGGCCTGATCCAGCTCAAAGCGAGTAGTGGCGCGTGGGTGTCCCGGCTCGACCTCGCCGAATGCGAGGCCATCTACAAGATGCGGGAGCGACTCGAACCACTGGCGCTGGCCGAGAGCATCCCGCACCTGGACGCCAACGTGCTCAACGATATCGATGCGCTGCAGCGTGAGATCGAATCGAACGACGACCAGGATCGATTCCTGGAGCTCGACCGGGAACTTCACCTGCTCTGCTACGCGGGCAACCCGATCGCGGAGCTGAACCGAATGGTGCAGCGCTTCTGGGACACCACTCAGTCGTACCGGCGTGCCTTCGTGCGGGTCACCGGTCCGCAGCGCATGTGGGTGGTCAACGCCGAGCACCGTCTGCTCATCGATGCGATTCGGCGGCGCGATATCTCCGACGGCGAGCGTTTTCTCACCGCACACATCCGCCGCACCCGCATCTCGCTGGCGCTTCATCCCGAGGTCTTCGATGTAGAGGCGGGGGGTGATGACGTGACCTGAGACAGCACACTCACCCCTTTCGGCGACACAGCTGAATGCGTCATCTGGCGCTCCGAGCGACTGAATACCCTCGGCCATTGTTCGGCTCTGTTCGCCCGTACCGACAAGGACGCGCCGTTTTTCTGCTGCGCGACAATTCTTCGGCGTGTCGCCAATTCTGTCTGGCGCGACTCCGCCGGAAGGTCGCTTGCGGTCTGGATCAAATAACAACCGGGCGCCACTCCGACATTTCTGATGCTGGCGAGACGCTACCTCGAAGAAGTGATCCTTAAGGTACTGCGGCCCGACTGGCGGCGGGTCTTGAAGGTGTATCGAGCCGCGCATGCACGCGCATTGCACGTTCAGCCTCGAGGACTATCGCGTGAACCATTACCCCACGTCACACGACCATCAGGGAGACGTCATCACCTAGTGATGCCGCTTTGAGGAAGCGGCATCCTGCGCGTTCGAGCGCGCTCATAGTGAATGAATGCCGAGCGAGGAAATGCTCAGGCATCGTATTATGCTGCCCACGAAATAATGGCGGGTAGAGCGCACTGAAAATCTTTCCGACAGAGTGTTGACTATTGCTTAACACCGTCGCATCATCAGAACACGGTCACGTAGTGCTTTCATGATCCGCTCATGGGCACATGGCGCCCCGAGTAAGGCACATCGCCAAGAAGGTTGTCCTGAAGAAAGGGAACCTCATGTTCCGAGTATGGAAACGAAGGAATGTCGCGCATGTGATCATCGCGGTCGCCGCGATCGTCGCCATGGCCGGCTGTAGTTCAGCCGCGAGCTCGGGAACGAGCCCGGGGCCCAGTTCGGGAACGAACGATAGCTCGGCGAGCAGCGACGCGGGATCCAGCGTGTCGAGTGGATCGAGTTCGCCGAGTTCGGCGGATGCTGGCAGCGGCTCGCCGAGCGGGTCGGCCGCCCCGACGACCAATGACCAGCCGATCAACATCGCATACCTGTCGTTTGCGGTGGCCAACTCCTACGACGCACCGATGCTGGCCGCCGCGCAGGCGGTCGCCGCCGACAACAACGCCAAGGTGACGGTGTTCGACGCGAACAACGATGCGAAGACCCAGTTCAGCCAGTTCCAGAACGCCATCACGTCCGGTAAGTACCAGGGCATCATCACGCAGCCGATCCTCGGCACCGGCTTGACCAGCCTCGTCTCGCAGGCGACCGCGAAGGGCATCAAAGTGGTGAACATCGACCAGGTGATGGGCTCGGACTACTCGATCGGCGACGTGCAGGTGCCGGGGCTGTCGGCCAACGTCATCATGGTGCCCACCGTGATCGGCACCAAGATGGGCCAGCAGGTGGTCGAGGCGTGCGCCTCGAAGAACCTGAATCCCTGCAACGTCGGGTACCTGTACGACATCAAGGCGTCCACACTGGATGTCGCGATCAACGACGCGTTCACTGCGGCGATCAAACAGACCCCATCGGTCAAGGTGGTCGCCGAGGGGCAGAGCTACTTCACGCCTGCCGGCGGACTGTCCGCGACGCAGAACATGATGACAGCGCAGCCGAATCTGAGCCTGATCGTCGGCTCCGACCAGGGTATCGAGGGCGCTGTCGAGGCACTGGCCGCCGCGAAGAAGACCGGCCAGATCCTGCTCGTGGGCTACGGTGCCAGCGCGGCGGCGGTCGCCGGAGTGGCAAGCGGCGGCTGGTACTCGGACGTCGCGCAGGCGCCCGCCTCGACCGGTCGGCTGGGTATGAAGGCGCTCATCACGGCGATCCGCACCGGTCAAGACCAGGGCGCCGTCGATCCGGCGGCCGATCTCCCCAACAACGGCATCGTCACGAAGGGGAACGCCAGCCAGTTCACCGCGGAATGGCCCGGCTGATCGCTGCTACGTCATAGGCGGAAATCGACGGTACGGATCGAGGACGGGCGATGGACGGTCAGGGGACGAGCACCGTGGCCGCGGGTAGCGCACCCACCGCAAAGTCCTACGTGGACATCGTCGCCGTGGACAAGGGCTTCGGCGGGGTGCGCGCCCTGTCCGGGGTCAACCTGAGCATCGCGCGCGGCTCGGTCCATGCACTCGTCGGCGAGAACGGTGCTGGGAAGTCCACTCTCAGCCGGGTGATCGCCGGGCTGATCATGCCGGACGCGGGGGAAGTGCGGATCGACGGTACGCCGGCGATCCTGCACTCCCCCCGCGACGCCCTCGCCCGCGGCATCGCGAGCATTGCTCAGGAACTCGAGCTGGTACCGAGTCTGACGGTCGCCGAGAACGTGTTCCTCGGCTCCGAGCCCCGGCGCGGCGGCTTCATCCGCCGCCGCGCGCTGCGAGCGCAGTTCAACACCTTGGTCGCGGAAGCGGGGTTCGACCTCAAGGCGGATGCGGTTGTGTCCACCTTGCGCACCGCCGACCGGCAGAAGGTCGAGATCCTGCGGGCGCTGTCTCGCCGCGCGTCGCTGATCATCATGGACGAGCCGACGGCGGCGCTCAGCGGCTCGGACGTGCAGCGGCTGCACGAGGTGGTGCGCACTCTCGCCCGCACGGGGCGGACGGTGCTCTTCGTCTCGCACTTCTTGAAGGAGGTGCTGAGCCTCGCGGACACCGTGACCATCCTGCGTGACGGCCACCTGGTGCGCACCGGCCCGTCCGCGGTGGAGACCGAGAGTTCGCTGATCGAGGGGATGCTCGGCCGCACCCTCGGTTCGGTGTTTCCGGCCAAGCCGGACGCGCCCAACGGTTCGCCCCCGGTGCTCGAGGTGAGCGGGTTGCGCGCGCCGGGAGTGAACGGTGTCGACCTGACCGTCCATGCCGGCGAGATCGTCGGTCTCGCAGGGCTTGTCGGCGCCGGTCGAAGCGAGATCGCGCACGCGATCCTCGGTGCGGCGCGAGCCACGGCCGGGACGGTCGCCGTCCGCGGCGAGCGGCTATACGGCCGCTCGCCGACCGTCGCGCTGCGCCGCGGGGTGGCCCTGGTGCCGGAGTCGCGCAAGGAGCAGGGCCTTTTCCTGGACCGGTCGGTGACCCAGAACGCCACGCTCGCGAGCCTGCGCTCGTTCAGCGTCGGCAGCTGGATCCGGCGCGGGCCCGAAAGGAAAGCCGCGTCCGACGCGCTTGCCTCGGTGACCGTCCGCGCGGCGCGGAATTCCGTTCCGGTATCGGCATTGTCGGGCGGGAACCAGCAGAAGGTGCTCTTCGCGCGCGCCCTGCTCTGCCGGCCCTGCATGCTGATCGCCGACGAGCCGACCCGCGGCGTCGACGTCGGCTCGCGCCGCGCCATTTACGACCTGCTCGTGGAGCAGGCCACCCGTGGGGTCGGAGTACTGGTGATCTCCTCGGACATCGAGGAGGTGCTGGGGCTCGCCCACCGCGTCGTCGTCATCCGCGGCGGGCGAGTGGCCGCCGAACTGAGCGGCTCGGAGATGACGAACCAGGCTGTGTTGACCGCTGCCTTCGCCGAACAGGCGGGGCCCACACGCGCGGAGCCGGAGAAGGCATCATCATGACAACGAACACCAAGACTCCCGAAACGCACAGCGAGCTGCCGCCAGCCGGCGCACGCACCGGCATATCGGAGGCGTTGCACATCCGATCCTGGCGGTCCGCCGCCATCGTGGTGCCCTTCGTCGTGTTGTTCGTCGTACTGTCGGTGGCGAGCGGGCCCTTCCTGACCACCAGCAACCTGCTGAATATCGCCGACCAGCAGTCGGCCGTGCTGATCATCGCGGTGGCCAGCACGCTCGTGCTGATCGCCGGCGGGATCGACCTGTCCGTCGGCGCCACCTACGCCCTATCGGCGGTGGTCTCTGCGCAGGTCGCGGTGAGCCACGGCGTCGCGCTCGGCATCGTCACCGGCATGGCGCTGGGCATCGTCGCGGGCCTGATCAACGGCATTGTGACCACCTTCTTCCGGGTCAATTCGCTCATCGCGACGCTGGCCACCGCGCTCATCTTCAGCGGGATCGCGGCGAAGCTGTCGAACGGCAACCTCATCGTTCTCACCAACCAGCCGGCCTACGCGAAGATCGCCCAGACTCAGTTCCTCGGTGTGCGGATGTCGATCTGGCTCGCGCTCGCCGTGATCATCGTGCTGGGCCTGCTGCTGTCGCGGACCACCAACGGCCGTTACATCTACGCCGCCGGCGGCAACGCGCAGGCTGCGCGACTGGCCGGTGTCCGTATCAACTTCGTCGTCATCCTCGCTTTCACCATCAACGGCGCCGCCGCCGCGCTCGGCGGGATCATCGACACCTCAAGGGTTCTCAGCGCGCAGTCGTCGTCCGGCGGCAACACCCTGACGTTCCTGGTGTTGACCGGGATCGTGGTCGGCGGCACATCGATCCTCGGCGGCGCCGGCGCGATCTGGCGCACCGTGGTCGGCGTGTTGTTCATCGCGTTGGTGGGCAACGGCTTCGACCTGCTCGGGCTCGACCCGCTCTACGAGCAGATCACCCTCGGCATCATCCTGCTGGTCGCGGTCGGCACCGACGCGTGGTCGCGGCTGCGCCAAAGCTGAGGGCCACAGCCGAGGTCCACGGCTGAGGGCCAAAACTGCGGGCCACGAGCTACCGGCGGTATCCGATGCGGCGCCCGGCGTCTCGGCTATGACGTAGTTCGCGGGCTACCGCCCGGAGAGCGCTCGCACCGTCGACGCCTCCCGCTGCAGCAGGTCGGCCACGCTGGCCGGCCGCCGGCCGGTGATTTCGGCGACGGCGCCCGTCACGGCTCCGAAGTACCCCTCACGGATCGCACGCCCGAGCGAGACCGCCAGCGCCGCACCGTATTGCGCGTGACCGTCCGGATCTGCGCCATCGGCCGGTCGCAGAGCCGCCGCCAGCTCCTCGTCGGTGACGCTCACCGGCGCTACCTCCGCCCGGCCGACGGTCGCGTAGAGCGCTGCAAGATCGGTCGCATCCAACGCGTCGGGGCCGGTGACATCCACTATGCCACTGCGATTGTCGGAGGTGAGGACCGCCGCCGCGACAGCCGCGCAGTCTGCGCGCGCGACGTAGGAACATCTGCCGTCGCCGCGGTTGTGCCGGAACTGGCCGCTGGCAACCGCTTCGGCCGCCTCGAAGACCTGGAAATCGGAGTACAACGCGCAGCGCAGGACCGTCCAGCCGATGCCGCTGGCACGCAGGTGCTGCTCGGTGGCGCGGTGGCTGTCCGCGATGAGCGCCGGGTTGCCCGCACCCGGCTCGATCATCGACGTGTAGATGATGTGTTGCACCCCAGCGGCTTTCGCCGCGTCGATCGCCGCCGCGTGCCACGCGGCGCGGGCTTGGATGTTGTCGGCGCTGATGAGCAGCATCCGGTCTCCACCGCGGAATGCCTCAACCAGGCCGGCCGGGTCGGCGAAATCGCCGTGCCGGATGTCGGCGCCGTCGAATCGTTCCGCGATCGCGGCCGGCCGGCGGCTGACCAACACGAGGTCTGCGGAGCTGCCGCGCAGTGCGATGACCCGCTCGGCCGCCGCGGTGCCCAGGTGTCCGCTGGCTCCGGTGACGATCAGCGACATGGCCGTCAGCTCCCCCAGTGCGGGTAGGGCTCCACCTGGCCCTCGCTGAAGTGCCAGTATTCGATGAGATCGCTGCAGAGGCCGCTGCTGTCGAAACGCAGCAGGAAAATGCCGGCCAGCGTCACATCGGCGCCGCCATTCTGCATCGTCACCCACCATTCGACGACGGTACGGTCGGCGGTGACGATGGGCGTGCCGTAGCGGAATCGGACTCCGCTCTGCGTCGCGGTTACCTCGGCCCAGTACGCGCGAACGCCCGCGCGCCCTTCGAAGGGCGCCTGATAGGGCTGTTCGCGATAGAGCGCGTCCAGCGTGAAGAGCGCTGCGGCCGCTTCGGGATCGCGCTCCTCCCAGGCGCTCTTGTAGCCTTCCAACCAGTCGTGAACCGTTAGGGCCATGTCGACCTCCGTCGTCGTGGGTGCGGGTTGGATCGGAGCCGCACCGAGGGGCGCGGCCCGTGGCCTCAAGCGTCACGCAGGTGGCGGGCCATGGAGCTCATGTCGGAGTCGCCGAAGCCGTGCGAGATCGCCTCGGCCGCAGCGGAACTGGCAGCCTGAGCCGCGGGCATCGCGGCTCCGACCCGCTCGGCGAGGGCGAGGATCAGCCGGAGGTCTTTCGCCACCAGGTCGAGGCTGAACGCGACCGGCGCGTTCTCGGGGTGCTCGAAGGCGGCCCGCTTGTAGCCGACGAACGGGGCCGCCGCGGCGCTGTCGGCGATGACGTCATAGAACACGGCCCTATCGACACCGGCCTTTTCGGCGAGCACGATCGACTCGGAGAGCGCCTGGTTGAGTGCATGGACGACGTTGTTGACGGCGAGCTTGACGACGGCCCCGGCGCCCGACGGGCCTACGTGCACCACCCGGCGCCCGATCGCCTCCAGCACCGGCCGCGCATTCTCAAGCGCAGATTCCGGCCCGCCGACCATCACGGTGAGCCCGCCGGAAAGCGCCGCGGGCACGCTCCCGGACACGGGGCTGTCCAGCATCGTCGCGCCGCGCTCGGCGACGGCCGCGGCCAACTCCCGCGCAGTGTCCGGGTCGATGGTGGAGGTATCGCAGACGACGGTGCCGGCACCGGGTCCCGATACGAGCCCGTTCGGGCCGAGATACACCGCGCGACAGGCATTATCGTCCGCGAGCGAGGTGAGCACGACGCCAAATGCCGCCCCGTTGCTTCCGCCGTCGCCCGCGACCCACCGGCCCGCCGCCGCTGGACTGTCCAGCACCGCGACACCGATCTCGCCGGCGACCTCCCGGGCACGGTCGGCGTTGCGGTTGTAGACGGCGACCGGGAAACCCTTCTCCCGCAGGCGCTTCGCCATCGCGCCGCCCATCCGGCCCATCCCGAGCACGGCTACGCGCGGCAGACCGGCCGATGCCAGAACGACGTCATGCTCGATCAAACCGGAAGGTGACCCGACGAGCGCCTTGCCGCCGGCTTGTGGAACTGTCACGTCAACATCCAGCCGCCGTCGATGCCGATCTGCTGACCGTTCATGGATTTGTTGCGCAGCAGGAAGTCGATCGCGTCGACCACATCGGCCATGGTGGCCAGCACACCGGTCGGGGTGCGTGCGCGATACCCGTCTAGCAGCTCCACGGGTTTGGCTGCCCAGTAAGGACTGTCGCCGACAATGCCGGGATGGATCGCGTTGACCCGGATGGGCGCCAGCTCGATCGCCAGCGTATTCACCATGCCGATCACGCCGCCGTTGATCGTGGACACGGTGGTCGACCCCGGGTACGGCTTGTCCTTCGCGCGGCCACCGAACAGCACGACCGCGGCATCCGGCGTCATCCGCGGAAGGAGCGTATGCACCGTCTCGATATACGAGACCAGCTTGATCGTGGTGAGCCCGATCGCCCGATCGATGTCATAGCCCTTGACGCTATTGCTGTCACGATCGATGGCGAGCAAGACCAATTCATCGACGTTGCCCACACCGGCCAGAGCGCCGGCAATGGACTTCGGATCGGCCAGGTCGACGATGACGGCGCGGGCACCGATGTCGGCCGCGGCCTTGTTCGCGCGGTCCGCATCCCGACCGGAGATCACTACAGCGCGCCCCGCTGCCGCCCGAGACCGCGCGAATTCCAAGCCAATACCGGCGGTTCCGCCGATCACTACCGTGGTCATGACGAAGCTGCTCCGTTTCGTGGGGGGTGTGTCCGTCGTCGGTGTTCAGGATTCCGATTTCAAGGCGTCCCGTAGGTAGTCCCAGTCGCGCATGAAGCGGTAGGCATGCCGCAACGGAGGCAGTGGGGACTGGGTTTCCAGCCACGTCACGGTGGTGTCGGTGATGTTGCGGAACGAGTGCACGCAACCCACACCGGCCCAGGCGATATCGCCCGCGTGCAAGTCGTATTCGGTCCCGTCGAACGTCGCGAGCACGCTTCCGTCCGTCACGTAGTAGGTCTCCTCCAGCGGGTGGTCGTGCGGCGAGGCTAGCCCGCCCGGCTCGTACTGCACCATGAACATGTTGGCCTGGGTGGCGCCGAGATCGGTGTCCACCATCATCTTCAGCGAGATCCCGCTGTAGACAAGAAGAGCCGTGCGCATGGACGCCGACACGGCGAGGTTCTCCTGTCCCTGCCGGTCCCGATCCATGTGCTCCGGCGCGACGTGCCCGAAGTTGCGGGTACGCGGATCGCGGACATCAACACGGATCGGGGCGACATCGGGCCGGGCCGGAACGGCCTCGGTATCGCCGTGATGCGCCGCCCGCGGAGCGGGAGCGGAGCAGCGGGCCCACTCCGCACGCGCCGTCCCCACGTTGCGCAGCGCGTGCGGCACCCCGATCGGGATGAGCCCGTAGTCGCCGGCGGCAAGCAGCACCGCGCCCTCCGGAGTCTGCACGATCACCTCGCCGGCGGTGACGTGCAGACTCTCCTCGTAGGAATGCACATGCCAGGGGATTCGGCCGCCCGGGTTCATCCTTCCGAGGCCGAAACCCGTGTGCACGGCGGCGCTCTCGGCGCCGACAGCGGACCAGCCCAGGTAGCCGGTGGCATCCACGAGTGCGCCGCCCGCCGGCAACCACACCGCATCGGCGGCGCGGGCGACGAGGTGATCGGTCACGAATGGGCTCCCTTCTTCTCGCCGCGCCCGGCAGCCGTGTTCAGATGCGATTGCGATTCCCGGATACTCGGCAACGGCCCACTGACCGACCAGTACCGGCGACCGGCCACCAGCAGCTCCTCAGCGGGGAACTTGGTGATGACCTCGCAGCCGTCGGCGGTCACCACGACCTCCTCCTCGATGCGGGCTGCCGACCAGCCGTCTCCGGCCGGCCAATATGTCTCCAGCGCGAAAACCATTCCTTCCTCAAGGGTCTCGGGGTGGTCGAGCGAAACCAACCGCGAGAAGATCGGCTTCTCCCAGATCGACAGCCCCACACCGTGGCCGTACTGCAATGCGAACGCCGCCTCCTCGCTGGGAAACCCGAACTCCTGCGCCGTGGGCCACACCGAGACGATGTCCGCCGTCGTCGCGCCCGGCCGGACCAGCGCGATCGCCTCGTCCATGTACTCGCGGCAGCGGGTGTAGGCATCCCGCATCGCCGGCGAGGCGCTGCCGACGGCGAAGCATCGGTAGTAGCAGGTGCGGTAGCCCATGTGGCTGTGCAGGATATCGAAGAACGCCGGGTCGCCCGGCCGCATCAACCGGTCCGAGTACACATGTGGGTGCGGTGAGCAGCGTTCGCCGGAAATCGCGTTCACACCCTCCACGTATTCGCTGCCGAGATCGTAGAGCGTCTTGGAAACCACGCCCACACACTCGTTCTCACGCACCCCCGGCCGCAGGAACTCGTAGAGGTCCTCGTAGGCCGCGTCCACCATCGAGCAGGCCTGGGTGAGCAGCGAGATCTCGTCCACCGTCTTGTGTTTCCGCGCCTCGAGGAATACCTGCTGGCCGTCGACCACCGTGAGCCCCTCGGCCTGCAGCGCCGCGAGAATTGGCATCTCGACCAGGTCCACGCCGATCGGCGCATCAGCCAGCCCGTGCTCGCGCAGCACCGTGGCGACCTTCTGGGCGACATCTTCGGCGATGCCGGCTTCCGGGTTGAAGGCGCCCCGCAGCGTGGAAATGCCTGCGCGGGCGCGCTTGTCGCCATCGAGCCAGGGGTTGAACAACTGATGGTGCTTGGCCGCCGACCCGAAATCCCACAGCACCGGATCGCCGCCGCGAGGAAGTACCGCGAAGCGGATCAGCTTGTCCATTGCCCACGTGCCGATGTGCGTCGCCGTCATGTACCGGATGTTCGCGAAATCGAAGGTGAGAAGCGACCCGAGTTCCGAAGCGTCAAGCGTGGCACGGAGTCTCGCCAGCCGTTCGGTGCGCAGGCGATCCAGGTCGATACGTTGTTCCCAGTCGACGGCGTTGGTGCCGAAGGTTCGAACGGTCATATGACGCTCCTTCCGCGAAGCGATATCGCCGCGGCCGCTCCCACGCGCTAGATGTTTAGACATACTGAACAGTTACCAGCACTGTAGATTGCTCCCTGGTGGCGGTCAAGTGTTCCGACGGACGGATCGCAGCCTTGGCAGAAGTGAGTCGGGGGCGTGATGGGACAGGTACATATTCCGCCGATCGGTCAGCGGATCCGAGCGGTGCGATTGGAGCGCGGAACCAGCTTGCGAGCCCTCGCGCGGCAGGCCAACGTCTCGGCGAGTCTGGTGTCGCAGATCGAAACCGGCAGGCTGCGGCCCAGTGTCAGCACGCTTTATGCGATCACGGGCGCCCTGGGCGTCCCGGTGTCCGATCTCCTCGAATCACCTAGCGAGCCGAACGGAGATGACGTCGTTCCGGGGCAGTACCCTGTCGCAACAGCCGGCCTCGCGGCCATGATCGCGCTCAACCCCGTCGCGGAGCGAACGGCGCCGACACAGGTGCCGACGCCGGATTCCGGCAGTATTGCGAGCACGGACGGCACCGTCGTCGATTCCCCGGTCACGACACCGGGTACGCGCGAGGCGATCACGCTCGACTCGGGCGTGGTATGGGAGGTCATGGGCCAGATCCCCGGTCAGCGCGTCGACTTCTTGCGGATCTCCTACGAGCCCGGCAGCGCATCGAGCACCGGCGAGTTGATGAGCCACCCGGGCACCGAATACGGGTATGTGCTGTCGGGCGAACTCGTCATGCAGCTCGGCGATCTGGAACGGACACTGACATCCGGCGACGCCGTGAGTTTCCGGTCCAGCACACCGCACCGCTTTCGCAATGACGGCGACGTGACCGCCGTAGGCATCTGGGTCGTCATCGACGACGTGTAGCCCCGGCTGCCTCCCACTCCTGGCGCGTGACCGCATATTCGACGTCGCCGAACTCGTCACCAGGGATGCGGACCGGCCAATCCGCGTGGAACATGCGGACGAAGCGCAGCCCCGTCTTCTCCATGACCCGCCGGGACGCTGCGTTGACCGCCATCGTGTTGGCGACGACGCGGAGCGCACCGAACTCGGCAAAGGCCCGTGCCACGACCGCGCGGGACGCCTCCGTGGCGTATCCCTTTCCCCACGAGGCTCGGCGCAGCCGGTAGCCCAGCTCTGGTTCGTCATCGGCGTTGCCGGGCTCCGGACGCAGATGCACCCAGCCGACGAAGTCGCCGCTCGCGCGCTCCAGGACGGCGAAGAATCCGTATCCCGGCCACCGCTGATAGTGCCCGAGAAATGCTGGGAGAACATCGGTCTCGATCTCGTGCCGCGAAGTGGGCACGCCGCCGTTGATATAGAACATGACCTGAGGATCCGAATCCAGGCCCACCAGCAGATCGACGTCATCTCCGGTGAATCGCCGTAGGGTCAACCGGTCGGTCGACGCGTACACGTCCATCGCGACATCATGCCAGGGCGCGCTCACATCACGCAGCGATCCGGACGGCCGGAATTCGTCGCGCAACCCTAGACAGGCTGTTCAGTATAAATTAACATCTCGCTCATAGTCCATGCCGAATCGGTCACATCGACTCGGACCGTCGGCGAACCGGCGTCACCAGGTGCCGTTCGCCGCGGAGGAACAAACTCCAGGAGGTTGAGCCGCGAATGTCACACATCACACCCGGCCAGCCCATTGTCTTCCGCAATGGGACTGTGCTCCAGATGGATGACGCCCACACCGTCATCCCCGACGGCGACGTGCTCGTCATCGACGGGAAGATTGCTCAGGTCGGCCCGAACCTCACGGTTCCGGACGGAACGGCCGAGATCTCCGCCCAGGGCGGGATTCTCATGCCGGGCATGATCGACACCCATCGTCACATGTGGCAGACGGCGATGCGCGCGTACGGTGCGGACTGGACGCTGACGCAGTACTTCGTGTGGTACTACCTCGAGCACGGGATGAAGTTCCGCCCGCAGGACGTGGCGGCTGGGAACCTCCTCTCGGCGTTGGACGCGGTGGAGTCCGGGGTCACCACGAGCGTGGACTGGTCGCACGGGCTGCGCACCCCCGAGCACGGCGAGGCCGCGCTCGACGCGCTACGTTCCTCCCCCGGCCGCTACGTGTTGGCATACGGAAACATCACCGCGCCGCCCGCGCAGTGGACGCATGATCCGGCGGTCCGCCGCGTCATCGAACGCGCCCGGGACGATTCCCAGATGTTCGGCGCGCAAATCGCTTTCGACGTCCCGGAGGATCCTTCCTTCCCGGAGCGCGCAGCCTTCGAGGCGGCCAAGGATCTCGGCGTCACGGTGACGACGCACGCCGGTGTGTGGGGCGCGACCAACGACGCAGGCGTCAAGGAGATGTACGACGCGGGCGTCATGGAACCGGGCACCATCTACGTGCACTGCGCCTCGCTCAGCGACGACTCACTTGCCATGATCGCGGCCACCGGCGGCGTTGCCTCACTCGCCACGGAGAGCGAGACCACCTGCGGGCAGGGCTATCCGCCGTCGAACCGGATCCGGCAGCACGGCATCCAGCCGTCGCTCTCGATCGATACGAGCGTCTGGATGAGCGCGGACATGTTCTCCGCCATGCGTGCGACGATCGGCGCCGACCGCGCCATGGAGCACCACACCGCCCACCAAAACGGCGAAACCATCACCCACCTCAAGCTGCGGGTCGAGGATGTGGTCGACTGGGCGACGCGCGGCGGCGCCAAGGCGCTCGGAAAGTGGGACCAGGTAGGCAGTCTCGAGCCCGGCAAGCTCGCCGACGTCGTGCTGATCAAGAACGACGACTCCCCCACCATGATCCCGGTGATCAACCCATACGGCCATGTCGTGTACCAGGCCGGCCGCGGCGACGTGCACACCGTGCTGGTCGGCGGTGCACCGGTGAAATTGGACGGCAAACTGGTCGCCGGGAATCTGGCGTCGGTGAAATCGCAGATCGCCGACACGGTGGAGTTCCTGAGCGGTCAGCTCGGCGCAGAAACGTGGCGTGCCGGCATGTTCCCGGATATCCCGGAAACCGAGATCCTCACGAATCCGTACCAATACCGGAAGAGCGACGCCCCGGTCGGCTGATCGGCCAGCACGGAATCAGCGGAGCCCCCGGTCGGCCCGGCAGCCGACCGGGGGCTCCGTCGCTTCACCGCGCGCGTGCGGTCAGCTCATGGCCGGAGCCGGGACGGCGAGAAGCGCCGTCATCGCGGAGCGGAGGGCGCCGGCGGGATCCGCACCAGCTCCGACGCTGCGCCAGGCGACGATATCGTCGGGCCGGATGAGTACCGCGCCGGACGGCTCGATCCCGTAGACCTCGCAGAAGGTGCCCGACGGGTCGCTCACGGCCGCGCCGGAATCGACCGACACCGCGCTCACGTCGACTCCGAGTTCGCGGCCCACGACAGCGGCAGCATCGCACCATTCCTGGCCGTCCGCGCCGGTGAGCAACAAAAAGCCACGCTGCACGAGGTCGAGTGTGGAAAGCTGCGCACCGTCTCGCTCGAGCCACACGTGCGGTGCCCGGGAGCCGACGAGAAGCACTCCCGTGCGCGGATTGTGGGTGTCCGGCAGCTCCGAGCCGTCGGTGATCACGGCATGCGATCCGTACACCGCGCCGAGTTCCACAGCGGCGTCGTCGAGCTCCTCGGCCAGGTTCTCCTTCGGCAGATCCGGGTCCAACCGTGCCACGTACCGGGCGTAGGCCTGTTCGGCCACCAGGGCACTGTTCGGGCGCCGCTCGGCATCGTAGGTACCTAGCAGGTCCGTGCCGGCCGTGCCACGCAACACATGCGCGAGTTTCCACGCCAGGTTGTGCGCGTCCGCGATGCCGGTGTTGCCACCGAATCCGCCGGTCGGCGGCATGGTGTGCGCACTGTCGCCGGCAAGCAGCACCCGACCGGACCGGAAAGCCGTGGCCCAACCGGCCGAGGCCTCCCAGCTCTGCACGTTCTCGATCTCGATCGGCCAGTCGGCGGGCGCGCCGAGCGCCGTGCGCACGAAGTAGGTGAGCCGTTCGTTGCTGAGGTCCGCGCTGACGTTGGTGTCCTTGGTGCCATCGGCCGATTTCGTCGAGAAGACTGCCAGGAACCCGGAATCCGCCGTGATCGAGAACCGGAAGAAGGCCAGGAACTCCGGATGGTTGACGTAGATGACGCTGAGGTTCCGATCGCCGATCATGCTGCGCACGTCCGACTTGAAGTAGATCGTGACGCAGTTCGCGAAGGTTCCGCGACCCGCCAGCGGGATGCCGAGTTGCTCACGGATTGCGCTGTGCGCGCCATCGGCAGCCACCAGGTAGTCCGCATGCACCATGCTCGTCGACCCCTCCTCGCGGGAGCGGATCGTCGCGTGGATCCCGTCGTCGTCTTGCGTGAAGTCGACAAGCTCGGTATTGAAACGGATGTCGGCGCCGTACTCACGGGCCCGGTCGCGCAGGATGGGTTCGAGACCGATCTGGGTGATGAACAGGCGCGGCGTCGCGCTCAGGTGCTCGACACCGGAGTTGTAGTTCGCCTGGAAATACGCCAGTTCCTTTCCGGCGAGGGTCTCCACCGCCATGATCGCGCCCTGCTGGACGAACTCGAGATCCGCAGCGGCCTCAACCTTCTCGTCAATCCCGATGGTACGGAAGATCTCCATGGTGCGCTGGTGGAAGGACGCGGCGCGCGGGTGGATGGCCGTTCCGGTGTGCCGCTCGACTACGAGACTGTCGATGCCGTGCGCGCCGAGCAAAGCGGACGTGGTGAGGCCGACCAGGCTCCCGCCCACGATGAGTACGGGTTTTCGTATCTCCGTCATAGTGCCTCCAAGGCAGAGCGCGGCGCTGGATGGTTTCCATGACGTCGCGCTGGGTTTCAACGTCCTCAAGCCCACATGGGTTGTGGGGCAATGCGTGTCGCGGCGCAGTGGTGCCACACCGCTACGGACGGGCCAATAACCTCGCACAGGCGGTAGCACAGGATCTTCTGCGCACGCGAGTGTGGGACCTTCGTCTTATCGGACATCATGACGTAGGTCACCTGCGGTGTCAAGGTATACTGAACACTTCACGTCGTGTCGGTTGGCCGACCGGTCCCCGGTTAGCGTCCGGCCAGCACCTTCGGCGTGAGGTACTCCGCGATCGCGAAGGACGACGTCGCCGCCGGCGACGGCGCATTACGCACGGCGATCACGTCGGAGAACCCGCTGAGCGCGAAGTCGTCGACGAGCCTGCCCGCACGATCTACGGCCTGGGCGCGCACACCCAGTGGGGCGCGGTCGATGTCGCGGTCGCCGATCTCCGGCACATATCGCTGCGCGGCAGCCAGGAACCTACGCCTACTCGCCGCGCCGATCAGTTCGTGCACTCCCGCGCGCCAGTAACGCGCGGCGAGCCGGTAGAAGCCGGGCCAGCCGAGGGTAGACACGATGTCGGTCGGGCGCATGCCGGTCGCCCGGTACGCCTCGCGGGCCAGGCCGAGAACGGCGTTCGGCCCGACCAGTACCTCGCCGTGCACGGTGCGCGTCAGGTGCACGCCCAGGAACGGGAACCGCGCATCCGGAACCGGATAGATGAGGCCCCGCACCAAGTTTCGCCGCTCCGGCACCAGCCGGTAGTACATGCCGAGGAACGGCACGATCCGCGGATCGGCACCATCCCCTGCCGCGGCCGCTACCCGATCGCCCTGCAGGCCCGCGCAGATCACCAGCCGGTCGAAGCTGAGCACCTCGCCACCAGCCAGGACGGCGACCCTGCCGTGGATGCGCTTGATCCCGCGCACCTCCGCACCGAACCGCACCTGGCCGCCGGCTGCCTGAACGTCTTCGGCCACCGCCTCGGCCACCTGCCGGAAGTCGACCACCGCCGTATGTGGCGAGTGCAGCGCTGCCACGCCACGCACGTGCGGCTCGATCGCCGTCATCTCCGCCGGCGAGATCCAGCGCAGGCCGGGCACACCGTTCGCGGTGGCGCGGCGCTCGATCTCCTTCAGGCCCGGGACTTCACCGTCGTCGACGGCGACCACCAGTTTCCCGGCCTCTTCGAACGCAATGCCCTTGTCGGAACAGTACTCTCGCATCATGCCGCGCCCGCGCGAACAGAGCCGCGCCTTGAGCGAGCCGGGCTGGTAGTACAGCCCGGCATGCACCACGCCGCTGTTGTGGCCGGTCTGGTGTCGCCCGATGCCGGGCTCCTTCTCCAGCACCGTGACACGGCTCGCCGGATCCACCGTGGTCAATGCGCGCGCCAGGGTGAGTCCGACGATCCCTGCACCCACCACTCCGATGTCCACGGCGCGCACCTCCCGGTCCAGCAGAATCCGGTCCACCATAACGCCGGTGGATCGCGCCGACGGCCTCGTCCAGCGGTCAGGCGCTGCCGACCCACTCGTCGGTGCCGTCGTCGAACACCTGGCGCTTCCATACCGGCAGCCGGTGCTTCACCTCGTCGACCAGGTCGCGGCATGCGGAGAAGGCCGTGCCCCGGTGCGCTGCGGAAACCGCTGCGGCCAAGGCGATGTCACCGATATGCAACATCCCGACCCGGTGGCTGACGGCGACCGCGATCACGCCGGTGCGGTCCGCGATATCGGCGGCGATCTGGGCGACGACATCCGGCGCGGACGGGTGCCCGTGATACTCCAACTCGGTCACCGCGCGGCCACCGTCGTGATTGCGCACCACTCCGGCGAAGGACACGACGGCACCGGCGGCGGCATCGCCCACGGCATCCTCATGGGCGGCCAGGTCCAGTGCCGTCTCGGTCACCCCCGCGAGTATGACGCTGCCCATCACCCATGCTCCTTCGGTCCGCGGTGCCCACTGGGCAGGTGGCCATGCCCCGCCCGAACGTGATCACCGCCGGCGAGTTGATCCAACGCGTGCATTAGGACCCCGTCCAGCACGGCGAGCCCGTCGCGCACGCCTCCGGTCGAGCCAGGCAGGTTGACCACCAGCGTGCGCCCGGCCACCCCCACCAGCCCGCGCGACAGCACCGCCGTCGGTACACCCTCGTCCACACCGCGCCGCCGCAAAGCCTCTGCCAGGCCGGGGATCTCGTAGTCCAGCAACGCCGCCGTCGCCTGCGGGGTGCGGTCGGTCGGCGAGATGCCGGTGCCACCGGACGTGATCACGACGTCCGCGCCACTCCCGGTCTGCGCCCCTCCGACCACCTCGGCCAACGCCGCGGCGAACGGCTCCCCGTCGGCCGCCACGATCGGCCCGCGCACGTCGAACCCTTTGTCCGCCAACCAGTTCGCGATCAGCGGGCCGGCCGTGTCCGCGTAGACCCCGGCCGCGGCCCGCGTCGACGCGACCAGGACCACGGCCGTGCGCACTGCGTTCACCGCTCCTCCGGCCGCACCCACAGCCCCGTCTTCCCGCCTTCTTTGCGCTCCACTCGAACGGCGTCGAGCACCGCTGCCGGGTCCACCGATTTGATCATGTCGTGCAGCGCGAGCCCGGCGACCGCGACCGCGGTCAGTGCCTCCATCTCGACGCCGGTGCGGTCCGCCGTGGCCACTGTCGCCTCGATGCCGATCTCACTCTCACCGATCGAAAACTCCACCGCCACACGGGATATCGCTATTGGATGGCACAGCGGCACCAGATCCGGGCACTTCTTCGCGGCCATGATTCCGGCGATCCGGGCCACCGCCAGCGCGTCGCCCTTGGTGACCGTGTTGGAGCGCACGAGCTCCACCACCTCGGGCGTCGTGCGCAGCACGCCGGTCGCCACCGCGACCCGCGCCGAGACCGACTTTCCGGAGACGTCGACCATATGCGCGGCGCCGTGCTCGTCCACGTGCGTCAGGCGTGCGCCCGGCCCCGAGAACTCCGTCATACCCGTCACTCTCACCCCCACCGGTCCGCAGCTACCGCCGCGGCGGCACGCTTACGCCGTTGCCGACCTCGCGTGCTCCACGATCGCCCGCGCCACGGCCGGCGATACCTTGTCGTCGAAGACGCTCGGCACGATGAAGGACGCGTTGAGCTGTTCCGGCGCCACCTCGTCGGCGATGGCATCCGCTGCGGCCAACAGCATCTCGTCGGTAATCTTGGTGACCGCGGCGTCCAGCAGGCCGCGGAACACGCCCGGGAACGCGAGCACGTTGTTGATCTGGTTCGGGAAATCCGAACGGCCGGTCGCCACGACCGCGGCGTGCGCCTGGGCCTCCATCGGGTCGATCTCCGGGGTTGGATTGGCCAGCGCGAACACGATCGCGTTCGAGTTCATGCGGGCGACGTCCGATCCCTCGATCAGGTTCGGTCCGCTGACGCCGATGAACACATCCGCGCCGTCGATCGCGTCGTGCACGGTGCCGGAGACGTTGTCGCGGTTGGTGGTCTTCGCGACATCCACCAGCGAGGGGTGCATCTGGCCGCGGCCCTCGAAGACGATGCCGGTACGGTCCACGGCGAGAATGTCCGCCGGCTGTTGCAGCGCGAGCAACCGAATAATGGCGTTGCCGGCCGCCCCGACGCCGCACACCACGATCTTGCAGTCCTGGATCTTCTTGTTCACCACCCGCAGCGCGTTACGCAGCGCGGCGACCACCACGATCGCGGTGCCGTGCTGATCGTCGTGAAAGACGGGGATGTCCAAGGTTTCTCGCAGCCGGCGCTCGATCTCGAAACAGCGCGGCGCAGCAATGTCCTCCAGGTTGATCCCGCCGTAGACCGGCGCGATGATCTGCACCGTGCGGATGATCTCCTCGGTATCGGTGGTGTCCAAGCACACCGGCCACGCATCGACCCCGGCAAACCGCTTGAACAGTGCGGACTTTCCCTCCATCACCGGGATCGCTGCCTTCGGCCCAATATTGCCGAGGCCCAGCACCGCGGTCCCGTCGGTGACCACCGCCACCGTGTTCCGCTTGATGGTCAGCCGCCGCGCATCCTCGGGTTTCGCGGCGATGGCCTCACACACGCGGGCGACGCCGGGCGTGTAGGCGCGGGACAGTTCGTCGCGGTTGCGCAGCGCGACCTTCGACTTCACCTCGATCTTCCCGCCGAGGTGCATGAGGAAGGTCAGGTCAGAAACCTTGCGAACCTCCACCCCGTCCAAAGCGTTGACGGCGTCGGCAATCTGGTCGGCATGGGCGGTCGACAGCGCGTTGGCGGAGATGTCCACCACCATCGACGCACCGGTCGACTCCACGATGTCGAACGCGGTGATCACCCCGCCGGCACGCCCGACCGCGCTCGTCAGATCACCGGCCGTCGCCGCCGCCGTGGGCGCCTCGATGCGCATGGTGATCGAATACCCAGGTCCCGGAATCGCCATCGCCTTGCCGCTCCTCTCGCCGCCCGTCGCGCGTCCCCGTCCGGCGGGCGATCAAGCGGCACGATGATCGGAGTGTAGTTCGCGGCATGTGCGGTCCGCTCGGCCGATCAGGCGTGACATTGGCCTCGGCGACCGGCTCGACCCAGGCTCTGCCCCGGCGGGCGACCGGCGCCGTGGTGCCCCGCGGTTCCGCGTGCCGGATCCGCCCACCTACCGCCTATTCGGGCTAGTCGGACCGCCGGTCGACGTCCGCCCCGCCCGCGAGATCGCCGCACTCCACCGCGAGCGCCGGATGTGTCGCCAGGTAATCCCGGGCGCCGTGATCGCCCGTCGACACCGCCAGCACACCCGCGAAGTGATCGGCGCCGATCAGCACCGGGTGCCCGGGCCGTCCGGAGAATGTGGCCCGAGCGAGGGCAGACCGGATACCGGGTATGACGCTGTTCGCGGCTTCGCCGGCCGCACGGGTGTGAGACACGGCACTGGATCGATCCGGACCTCCAGCAGCGGGGCTCGCCGCGTCATCGATACTGTTTCTCGCCGCGGACCAGGCACCGTCCAGAACGGTGCGCACCACCCGATTCACCACTGCTTCCGACACATCGGGCAGGTCGACCAGCATGATGACGGCAGCGTCCACCGCTGAGTTCACCACCAGGCCCGCCGTCGAGTCCACCCCCGAGCCCGCCCCGAGCCCGCCCTGCAAGGCCCGGAGCGCCGCCGCGAGACTGGATCCCATTCCGCCTGCGAAGTCCGGATTCTTCACCGGGACCACGTCCCGAGGCAACAGCGCCACCACATCGTCGGCGGCGGCGCCGACCACCACCAGGCGCGGATCGAGCGCGCCCAGCGTCGCGAGCGCGCGAAGCACCCACGGACCACTCCCGGTGTCGGCCAACGCCTTCGGCCCGCCGAACCGTCGACCGAGACCGGCGGCCAGCAGAACCCCGGCGATCCGAGGACGCGTGGACGGGAACAACGTCATACTCGCCGACGCCCCGACTCCGGTCAGCGGTTGATCACCGTGACCGGGTGCTCGTAGGGTGTCTTGTCCAGCGGGAAGGTGGTGTCGCCGTACGGCGAGAGCGAACCCTGCACCGCCGCAACGAGTTCGGTGACGGGATGCTCCCCGGGCGCGTGCGCAGGCCAGGTCGGGTCGACGCCCTTGGTCTTTTGAGTGTGCGCAGCCCTGTCGATGCGGGCGGCCCCGTCGTGCCGAGCAGTCTTGTCCGGGCGGGCCACGGTACCTCCTTCGAGCTGCCGGGGCCTCGGACGCCCCTGGGCAGGACCTATTGCGCACGCGCGCCACCGACTCGACTGCTGCCGAGCCGACCGATCTGTTGCGCCTGCCATTGTCCCCGATGCGCGCGGCATGCTCAACCGAGGCTCGCCGGGACGCCAGCCATGCGCCCATCGGACGGCGGTACGGGCCGAGATTCGGGCACGGGCACGAACACTGTGGCAGCTCTGACCGTGACAGCGATTACCGTGGCATCGATGTCCTCGACCCTGCAATGGCTGCGCGATCGCAGCAACGATGAGCTGGCCGAACTGCTCGCCGCGCGGCCCGATCTGCTGTTGCCCGCGCCGCCGGATCTCGCCGCGCTCGCCCGCCGCATGGACGGCTCGGCTACCGTCCGCCGCGCGGTGGGGCAGCTCGACGCGTTCGGCGTTCAGGTGCTGCAAGCGGTGTGGCTATTGGGTGACGTGCCGACCGTCGAGTATGACGCTGTTCCGGGCGATTCCGATTCGACATCCCCTAGCGCGCAAGCCGTGTCGGCGGCGGACGTGCACCGGCTGCTGGGCGGCCCAGCCACCCGCGACGAGGTCGAGGCGGCGCTCACGCGCCTGCACGTGCAGGGACTGATCCGCGGCGATGCCAGTGGGTATCTTCCGGCGCCGGCAGTGCGGGAGGCCCTGGGCCGCTATCCAGCCGGCCTCGGGATCGCCGCCGGTCTATCGCGCGAGGAAGTGGCGCACGCGCTGGCCGGAGTCGGCGAGGCGGGACTCGGCATCCTGCGCCGTCTGGTGCCCGGACCGCCGGTAGGCAGCGTCGAAGCCGGTTCCCGGCACGGCGACACGATCGCGAGCCTCGTCGCGGCGCGGCTGCTGGTCGATCGCGGCGACGGAACCGTGATGCTGCCGCGCGAGGTCGCGCTCGAACTACGCGGAGAGCGGCCGCTCGGGCCCGCGGATCCGAATCCGCCGCTCCTCGACGCCACACCCGTCGAGGATGTCGACGGCACGGCCGCGGGACAGGCGCTGGCCTGCCATGCCCACACCGTCGCACTGCTGGAGATCCTGGGCAACGAGCCGGCCCCGGCGCTGAAGACCGGCGGCATCGGCATCGTCGCGGTGCGCGGCCTCGGCAAGCGCTTGGACCTCGACGTCCACGCCACCGCGCTGTATCTCGACGTTCTGCACGGCGCCGGTTTGATCGCACCCGCCGTGATCCGCGATCACCGCGGGCCACGAGGCGAACACGCCGGATGGGTGCCGACCCAGGCCGCCGACACGTACCTGGCCGGTGCGGAGCCCGCCGGGTGGGCGCTCGTCGCCGGAACCTGGCTCGACATGCGCCGGAACCCCGCGCAGGTGGGCCGGCGGGACGCTGCCGACAAGATCATCGGCGCGCTCTCGGTCCAGTCCGACTGGCGCGGTGGGCCGGACACAAGGCGGCGCATCCTCACCGAGATCGCAACGCTGGAACCGGGTTTCGCGGCGACACAGGCCAGTCTCATGCGGCGGCTGGCGTACCGCTCGCCGCTGCAGCACGGCGCCGGACCGGCTGCCCAAATCGACACCGTCCTGGCCGAGGCGACCGAACTCGGGATCGTGGCATTCGACGCGTTGTCCACCGCCGGCCGCGCGCTGCTGGGCGACGACATCGAAGGCGCGGCGGCCGCTCTCGACCGCGCCCTGCCGGATCCGGTCGATACCGTGCTGGTCCAGGCGGATTTGACGCTGATCGCGCCGGGCCGCTTGACCGCCGGCCTCGCCGCGGCGTTGGCGGAACTCGCAGATGTCGAATCGACGGGCAGCGCGACGGTGTATCGGCTCAGCGAGCAGAGCATCCGCCGCGCGCTGGACGCCGGCTTCACCGGCGCGTCACTGCACGCGCTGCTGGCGGCACACTCCGCCACGCCCGTGCCGCAGTCCGTGACGTACCTGATCGACGACGTCGCACGCCGGCACGGCGTGTTGCGCGCCGGTAGCGCCGAAGCGTTCATGCACAGCGAGGACACCGGGCTCATCGCCCAGGGCATCGCGGCGGCGGCCGCCGCCGGAATCCGCATGCGGAGCCTCGCACCGACCGTGGCGGTGAGCCAGGTGGACCTGACCACCCTCGTCGAAGCGCTGCGCGCGGCGGGCCTCGCACCGGCTGCCGAGGACGCGAGCGGAACGATCCTGGACCTCCGGCCCGCGCCGCGGCGAACGCGGATCACGGTGCCGCCGCGGATCGGCCCCGCGGCGCCCACGGCGCCGTCTCGGGACCAGGTCGAGTCCGTGATCCGGCGCATGCGCGCGGGCGACGAGAGCCGCGGCGCCGCAAGCGATCCCGGAAGCATCATCGCCGTGTTGCGCGAGGCGGCGAAGGCACGCAGGTCCGTGTGGATCGGCTATGCCGACGCCGAGGGGGGCACCTCGACGAGGATGGTCGACCCCATCGTGGTCTCCGGTGGAACGATGGTGGCCCTCGATCGGCTACGCCAGACGCCGCGCACGTTCACGATCCACCGGATCAGCTCCGCCTCGCCCGCCGAGACCTGACCCGCACCGCACCCCGTCAGTCGACATCCAGCACATCGTCGATCGCGCGGCGCGGCGCGGCCGCCACCGGCGTCCCGTACCCGATCCGGAGCACCACCTGGGGATGCACGGCATCGCCGAGCAATTCCCGCAGGTCCTTCCGCGCCTGGTCCACCTCGATCAGCTGCGACAGGAAGGACGCGGAGAGCCCCAGTGATGTGGCGGTGAGCAGCACCCGCTGCAGCGCCTCGCCCGCTTGCAGCTGCGCGTAGGCGTCGTCCACATACGTCGCGAGCACGGCGATCATCGGTTCCGTCTCGAAGTCCTTGCCGGGCGTGCGGGCCGGGCCCTGCCCCAGCGCGAAATCGCGGAACACCCAGGTGTCCTGCGGTTCCGGCTGTGGGCCGCTGGAGGCGAGCCGCACCCCGTCCCGCGCGGCCTGCGAGCGGCCGACCCATTCGGCAAACTCGGCGGCCCAGGCTGGGTCCGCGAGTTGCTGTGTGTGCGCGTCGAGCAGCATGCGGCGCATCGCCGCGCGATCGTCCGGGTCGGACATCACCTCAAGGCGGGCGTGCCCCTGTTCCGCGGCACGCACCAGATCATGTCGCGCCTCGGTGTCGACGGGCTGGTCCTCGAACGGCTTGCGGTTGGTGCGGCGCCGGGTGATCCCCGCGTACAGGACGGCGTCGGCCGGCGACAGGTGCGCCTCACCCGCGTACCGGACGGCGGCCAGGGCGCCGGCGGGCCCGTTCGGGAGCAGCGTGACACTCGGTTCCACGCCTTCCCGCAGCAGCGCGAGGCGCAGATTGAACAGTGCCGCGCCGCAGGCGATCCGCAGTTCGCGATCGTCCGGATCGGCGATGGGAAGGCGCCGCGCCGGGTCCGCGTGCAGTTCGATCCCGGACGCCGTCACATGGAAGCGCCACGGCTGGCTGTTGTGCACCGACGGCGCGCGCACTGCCGCGGACAGCACTGCCGTCATCTGCTCCGCAGAAAGCGGGCTTGCTTCAGTGGTCATGGTCGATGCGCCCCTTCCGGAAGGCCGGATACCGGCTGCCGCCAGAATGCGGGGTCGGCTGGTCGGTCGGCCACGGCCGAAAGTCCCTGACAGCGCCGCCTCAAGGCCTCCGTGCTCGGTCGGCGGCCACGGTGCGCCGGTCAGAGCGGGCCGACGTGGGTGATCCGCAGCACCGGCTCGCCGGCCTCGTCGGAGGCCGCGGCATCGATCTCGGCGGTGATGCCCCAATCGTGGTCGCCCACAGGATCATCGAAGATCTGGCGCGCGTGCCAGGTCTCGGGTCCTGCCTCGCCGCCCCGTACCTGCGGAGGGACGATGGTGATCAACTCGGCGGCCCGCGCGTTCGGACCGATGCCGATGTCGGCGTACTCCTCGAAGTAGTCCTCGATGGCCGACTGCCACTGCGCCACCCCGTATCCGCCGTCATCGTCGAGGTCGCCGAGCACATCGAACGCACGCCGCGACGCAAGCTCGACGCGGCGGAACATCGCGTTGCGCACCATGACGGTGAAGGCGCGACGATTCGCCGTGATCCCCCGGCTCGCCGTGCCCGGCCGGACCTCGCCGCCGGCGCCACCCGTCCCGGCCTCGTCCTCGTCGGGGTGCGCCAGGGCCTCCCATTCGGCGAGCAGGCTCGAATCGACGCCGCGCACCAGTTCGCCGATCCAGGAGATGATGTCGACGAGCTGCTCGGTGCGGGCCGAGACCGGCACCGTGCGGCGGAGCGCCCGGTATCCCTGCGCGAGATAACGCAGCACCACGCCCTCGCTGCGGCCGAGCTGGTACTCGGCGATGTATTCGGAGAACGTCATCGCGCGCGAGAACATCTCCCGGATCACGGATTTCGGCTCGACCTGGTATTCGGCGACCCAGGGGTGGCCGCGCCGATACGTCTCGTACGCCGCCTCCATCAGGTCCGCCAACGGCTTCGGGTAGTCGATCGCGTCCAGGCGGTTCATACGCTCTTCGTATTCGAGGCCGTCCGCCTTCATCGCGGCCATCGCCTCGTCCCGGGCCCGCTTCCGCTGCGCGACGAGCACCGGCGTCGGCCCGGGGAGGGTCGCCTCGATCACGCTGATCACGTCGAGCGCGTAGTCGTCGGCCCCGGAGTCCAGCAGCTCGATCGCGGCGAGGGCGAGCGGGGAGAGCGGCTGATCGAGGGCGAAGTCCAGTTGCAGGTCTTCGGTGAGCACGAATCGCCGGCCGCGCGCATCGGGCACCTCGAGCCGGCGCACGATCCCGGCGTCGAGCAGCGACCGCCCGATGCCGATGGTCCGCCGGATGAGTTGGATCTGCCGGCGGCGCGGCTCGTGCGAGGACTCGATGAGCTCGCGCAGGGCCGCGGCCGCGTCCGAATCGCGCGACAGCATGGCCAGCACCACCATGTGCGTGATCCGCAGGTGCGGCGTCAGGGCCTCTGGTTCGGCGGCCACCAGCTTGTCGAATGTCTGCTCGGTCCAACTGATCTCGCCGTCCGCGGACTTGCCGGCCGGCGCCTTCTTCCGTGCGGACGCCTTGCCGCCGGGCTTCCCTGGTTTCCCGGCCTTCTCGGCCTTGGCGACCGCCTTCGCCTCGGCCTTGGCCTTCTCCACGGCGCGAGCGGGCGCGAGAACCGTGACGTAGCCGTCGGTGTCGTACCCGGCGCGGCCCGCCCGGCCGGCGATCTGGTGGAACTCGCGCGCATTGAGAATGCGCGAGCGGTGGCCGTCGTACTTGGCCAGGGCGGTCAGCAGCACGGTGCGGATGGGCACGTTGATGCCGACACCGAGCGTGTCCGTCCCGCAGATCACCGCGAGAAGCCCAGCCTGCGCGAGCCTTTCGACGAGCCGCCGGTAGCGTGGAAGCATCCCGGCGTGGTGCACGCCGATCCCCGCCCGCACCAGGCGCGACAGCGTCCGCCCGAAACCCTTGGCAAATCGGAACTCTCCGATCACCTCCGCGATCCGGTCACGTTGCTCCCGGCTCACCAGGCCCAGCCCGACCAGGCCCTGCGCCTGTTCCACGGCGGCAGCCTGCGTGAAATGCACGACATACACCGGCGCGCGGTCCGCCTCGACGAGCCGGCGCACCGCCTCCGGCACGTCGTACAGGTGGTATTCGAAGTGCAGCGGCACGGGGCGTTGCACACCGGTGATCAACGCGGTCTGCCGGCCGGTCCGCTTCGTGAGATCGTCTGCCACCGCGGTGATGTCGCCCAAGGTGCCGGACATCAGCACGAACTGCGTCTGCGGAAGTTCGAGCAGCGGCACCTGCCACGCCCAGCCGCGCTGCCGGTCCCCGTAATAGTGGAACTCGTCGAGAACGGCGACGCCCACCTCGGCGTCGCGCCCGCCACGTAACGCCACGCCGGCGAGAATCTCTGCGGTGCAACAGATGATGGGCGCATCGACGTTCACCGACGAGTCGCCGGTGAGCATGCCCACTCGGTCGGCGCCGAAGACGTCGACCATCTCGAAGAACTTCTCGCTCACCAGCGCCTTGACCGGTGCCGTGTACCACGCGCGGCGGCCGGTCGCCAGGCCCGCGTACAGCGCCGCGATCGCGACCATGGTCTTGCCGGAGCCGGTCGGCGTTGCGAGCACCACGTTGTCGCCCGTCACCAGCGACAGTGCTGCCTCGTCCTGGTGCGGATACAGTGGTCGCCCGCCGGCCTCGGCCCACGCGGCGAACGCTTCGTAGATTTCGTCGGGGTCCGCGCCGGACTCGGCGGACTCGGCGGGCCGCAGTTGGCCGGGGGCAACGGGTGTGCTCGTGATCGTCACCTCGTCCCCCTCTCCGACGCGGCCGCGGCCGACGGGTCGCCGACGGGTCAAGGCTACCGAGCCGGCCAGGCGCGCCCGACCGAGGCGAGGGTGCGCCCTCCGCGACATGTGCACAATGGAATGCGGCGCCGGCGAGTATGACGTTGTTCCCGCGGTCGGCCCGCGAACATCGTCATACTCGGATCGCCGGCGACAGGAGGAAGTGGATCGATGACGGATGGGCCGCTGATCGTTCAGTCGGACAAGACGCTGCTGCTGGAGGTCGCGCACGCGAATGCGCCGGCGGCGCGCGCCGCCATCGCGCCGTTCGCCGAGCTGGAACGCTCGCCGGAGCATGTGCACACCTACCGGATCACGCCGCTGGCGCTGTGGAACGCGCGTGCCGCCGGTTATGACGCCGAACAGGTGGTCGATGCCCTCGTCCGCTGGTCGAAGTTCCCTGTGCCGCAAGCACTCCTGGTCGACGTGGTGGATACCATGTCCCGCTACGGACGGCTGGTGCTGCAGGCGCACCCGGCGCACGGCCTGGTGCTGGTCGGGAATGACGCGGCCGTGCTGGCAGAGGTGTTGCGGAACAAGAAGATCACGCCGATGCTCGGCGAGAAGATCGATGCAGCAACGGTTCTCGTACATCCGTCCGAGCGCGGGCGGCTGAAGCAGGCGCTGCTCAAGGTCGGCTGGCCGGCGGAGGACGAGGCCGGATATGTCGACGGGCAGGCGCATCCGATCACGCTGCGCCGCGAGGGCTGGCACCTGCGCGATTACCAGGTGGCGGCCGCGGACGGCTTCTGGGAGGGCGGGTCCGGTGTCGTCGTGCTGCCCTGCGGCGCGGGGAAGACGCTGGTCGGTGTCGCGGCGATGGAGCGGGCGCAGGCCACCACGCTGATCCTGGTGACGAACACCGTCGCGGGGCATCAGTGGCGGCGAGAACTGTTGGCGCGCACCACGTTGACCGAGGACGAGATCGGCGAGTACTCCGGCGACCGCAAGGAGATCCGGCCCGTCACGATCGCCACCTACCAGGTGCTGATCCGCAGGATCGGCGGCGAGTACCGGCACCTGTCGCTGCTGGATTCGCACGACTGGGGGCTGATCATCTACGACGAGGTGCACCTGCTGCCGGCGCCGGTCTTCCGGATGACGGCGGACCTGCAGTCGCGGCGTCGGCTGGGGCTCACCGCGACGCTGGTGCGCGAGGACGGGCGGGAGACAGACGTGTTCTCGCTGATCGGGCCGAAACGGTTCGACGCGCCGTGGAAGGACATCGAGTCGCAGGGCTGGATCGCGCCGGCCGACTGCACCGAGGTGCGCGTGACCATGACGCAGGCCGAGCGCATGGCGTACGCCGTGGCCGAACCGGAGGAGCAGTATCGGCTGGCTTCGACCGCGCGCACCAAGATCGCCGTGGTGGAGGCCATCCTCGCGCGGCACCCGGACGAGCCGAGGCTGGTGATCGGCGCGTATCTGGACCAGCTCGAGGAGATCGGGGCGGCGTTGCAGGCGCCCGTGGTGCAGGGCTCGACCCGGAACGCCGAGCGGGAGCGTCTGTTCGACGCGTTCCGCGCCGGCGAGATACCGGTGCTGGTCGTGTCGAAGATCGCGAACTTCGCGATCGACCTGCCGGAGGCGTCGGTCGCCGTGCAGATGTCCGGAACATTCGGATCCCGCCAGGAGGAGGCGCAACGGCTCGGCCGGGTCACCCGCCCGAAACACGATGGACGCCAAGCGCATTTCTACGCGGTGGTCTCGCGGGACACGGTGGACACGGAGTACGCCGCGCATCGGCAACGGTTCCTCGCCGAGCAGGGGTACGCGTATCGCATCGTCGATGCCGACGACATCCTCGGGCCTGCTCTGCCGGAGATCCCGGACTGAGAGCAGGACAATCCCCGGGCCGCTCCGCTTGACGCGGGCCGACGGGACAAAGGTCGGCAGCCCGGGGATCGGGTGGTTGTCCTTCTCGCGCCAGGCCACCACAGCGGAGGTCCGGCATGTGGCGTCCTAGCGGACAACCACCTCACGAGTCCTAGAGCTATGCAACTTCGGACCACCTCCTCTCCCGTGTACCGACGAGGCTAGCGACGCGCGCGCGACAGTGCAACGACGACGCGCCAGAATGATGGCCATGACCGTTCTCTCGCCACCGATTCCGCCGACGGCCACCGCGATCACGGCGCTGGCCGCCGCCACCGACCGGCTGCTCGCCACGATCGACGCCATGCCGGCGGGCGCCTTCACTGAGCCGTCCGTGCTTCCGGGCTGGAGCCGCGCGCACGTCCTCGCCCACCTCGCGCTGAACGCCAAGGGCCTGGCCGGGGTGCTCACCACGATCGGTCAGCCGGATCCGCTGCCCATGTATGCGTCGAACGAACGCCGCGATGGCGACATCGACCGCCTCGCCGCGCAACCACCGGCGCGCATCGCGGACCGTGTCGCCGTGGGCGCGTCGATGCTGGCCGCGCACCTCGGCGCCGGGCCTACCCCCGAGGATGCCCTCGACGCGGTCGGCCATGCGGGGCTCGGCAGTGCGGAACGGGGCATAGAGACGGGCGGCACGGACCTCGTCATTGACGTTTTCACTCGGGCCGCGGCGGATGCGAGCAACGCGATCGCGAACTGGTCCGTCGACGGAGTCTTCCAGCGCATTCCCGGCGCACCAGCGATGGATGCGGCGCAGATCCCGTACATGCGCTGGCGCGAGGTCGAGATCCACCATGCGGACCTGGGTCTCGGTTACCGGCCGGCGAATTGGCCGAGCGAGTTCGCGGACTACCTCTTCGATACGGCGGCATACGACCGGGACCCGGAAACGGGTATGACGCTGTCCGTTTCCGACGGTCGAACCATGACGGTGGGCGGTGGCGGGCCGGTGGTCCGCGGCAGCGCGGCCGACCTCGCGTGGTGGCTGGTCGGGCGCGGCACCGGCGAGGGTCTCATCGTCGACGGCGGAGAGCCGCTGCCGCCACTCAGCCCCTGGCGCCGGCGCTAGCCTCGGCCGAGCAACACAACGGCCCGACACCCCGCGAGGGGGTATCGGGCCGCTGCGATCGAACTGCGTGAAACGAACGGGCACAGAGATTTAGAAGTCCATGCCGCCCATGTCGCCGCCGCCCGGAGCCGCCGGGGCGGCCTTCTCCGGTTTGTCCGCGACCACGGCTTCCGTGGTCAGGAACAGCGCCGCGATCGACGCTGCGTTCTGCAGCGCCGAGCGAGTGACCTTGGCCGGGTCGATGATGCCCGCGGCCACCAGGTCCTTGTACTCGCCCGTCGCGGCGTCCAAGCCCTCGCCCGCGGGAAGGTGCTTGACCTTGTCCGCCACGACGCCGCCCTCGAGACCAGCGTTGATCGCGATCTGCTTCAGCGGGGCCTCGACGGCCGCCGCCACGATCGCCGCACCGGTCGCCTCGTCGCCCTCGAGCTTGAGACCCGGCAACGCCTCCTTGGCGGCCTGGATCAGCGCGACGCCACCACCGGCGACGATGCCCTCCTCCACGGCAGCCTTCGCGTTGCGCACGGCATCCTCGATGCGGTGCTTGCGCTCCTTGAGCTCCACCTCGGTCGCCGCACCGGCCTTGATCACCGCAACGCCACCGGCCAGCTTGGCCAGCCGCTCCTGCAGCTTCTCGCGGTCGTAGTCGGAGTCCGACTTCTCGATCTCGGAGCGGATCTGCGCGACCCGGCCCGCGATCTGGTCGGCATCCCCGGCGCCGTCGACGATCGTGGTCTCGTCCTTGGTCACGACGACCTTGCGGGCGGTGCCCAGCATGTCGAGCGTCGCGTTCTCCAGCTTGAGGCCGACGTCCTCGGTGATCACCTGGCCACCGGTGAGGATCGCGATGTCCTGCAGCATGGCCTTACGGCGGTCGCCGAAGCCCGGAGCCTTGACGGCGACGGACTTGAACGTGCCCTTGATCTTGTTGACGACCAGGGTGGCCAGGGCTTCGCCCTCGACATCCTCGGCGATGATCAGCAGCGGCTTACCGGCCTGCATGATCTTCTCGAGCACCGGTAGCAGGTCCTTGACCGCGGAGATCTTCGAGCCGTAGAGCAAGATGTACGGATCGTCCAGAACCGCTTCCTGACGCTCCAGGTCCGTCGCGAAATACAGTGACGTGTAACCCTTGTCGAAGCGCATGCCCTCGGTGAGCTCCAGCTCCAGCCCGAAGGTCTGCGACTCCTCGACGGTGATCACGCCCTCCTTGCCGACCTTGTCCATCGCCTCGGCGATGAGCTCGCCGATCGCGGTGTCGGCCGCGGAAATCGAGGCGGTCGCAGCGATCTGCTCCTTGGTCTCGACCTCCTTGGCGTCGGTCAAGAGCTGCTCCGCGATCGCCGCGGACGCCTTCTCGATGCCCTTCTTCAGCGCGATCGGGTTGGCGCCGGCCGCCACGTTGCGCAGGCCCTCACGGACCATCGCCTGGGCGAGAACCGTTGCGGTGGTGGTACCGTCGCCCGCCACGTCATCGGTCTTCTTGGCAACTTCCTTGACGAGCTCGGCACCGATCTTCTCGTACGGATCCTCGAGCTCGATCTCCTTGGCGATCGACACACCATCGTTGGTGATGGTCGGCGCGCCCCACTTCTTCTCCAGGACGACGTTGCGGCCCTTGGGGCCGAGGGTCACCCGGACGGCGTCGGCGAGGGTGTTCATCCCGCGCTCGAGCCCGCGACGCGCTTCCTCTTCGAAAGCGATCAGCTTGGCCATGAGGTGTTTCTTCCTCCAGATGTTCGCCTGCCCCGCGCCGGGCCGGGTAGGCCCACCGAGATGGCAGTGACAGCAGGTTGTCTGGTCGCCTCAGCGCCCGCGACGGACGGATCGGGCACGCACCGGGCATACGACCCGGCCGCGACCGACCCTCACCGAAGAGACCTAGCACTCGAAGCACTCGAGTGCCAGAGACCAGTTTGGCACTCTCCCCCCGAGAGTGCAAGCGATCGGAGGGCGTCATATCCGTTTCATACGGTTCTCCCGAGTATGACGCTGTTCGCGGCGGCGTGGCCGCCGCCGGGAGGCCGCCATCGGAAGCCGCCACGCACTGGGACAGGTGCCGCCGACCGCTCAAGTTCCGCTCATGTTCCGCGGAGTGAAGCCGAACAGGATGAAGGACCGAGGGAAGAGGCGGGCAGCCGATGAGCGACACGGCGTCAACCAGCCCAGCCGGCGTACGGTGGGCACCGGCGGAGACCGCGCACCCGACGCCCCGCACGAGCCGAATCGGTGCGTGGCTCGCGAATCGCGGCATCCGGACCAAGATCCTCGGCGTACTCGTCGTGTTCGGTTGCGTGTGTGTGGCCGGCGCGGGAGTGGCGCTGGCCACCCTTCGCGGCACCGCCGCCGACCTGGGTGCGATCGCGCAGTCGCAGCAGGACACGTTGGAGCCGGTGCACCGGATCGACACGCTCGTCGCCCAGGACCGCGAGGCCGTCGCACGCGCCGCGATGACCACCGCGCCGGCCGCGAAACAGCAGTGGCTCTCAGCGATTTCGTCCACCGATGTGGAGATCGTGCGCCTGATCGACTCGCTCGGCGCGAGCCTGCAGGGCGACGCGGGGTGGGCCGAGTTCACGACGGCGTGGCAGGAGTACACGCGCGCCCGCGACACGGTGCTCATGCCCATCGTCATGGCCGGCGACAGGGCCGGCTTCGAAAAGGTCGATGGCGCGACCGTCAAGCCGCTCAGCGACCGGGCGAGCGCCGGCCTGGACCGAGCCGTGTCCGATATCGCCACGCGCTTCGACGCGACGGCCCACGCCGCCGTCGATCGCGCGACCCGGGCCACGGTCACCGTGCTCCTCACGTTCCTCATCGGCGGCGCGATCGCCGTCATACTGACTCTGTTGATCGCGCAGGCGATCCGGCGTCCGCTCGCGAGGGTGCAGCAATCGCTGGAGGCCATGGCGCGGCGCGATCTGACCGTTCCGGCCGGCGTCACATCGACCGACGAGGTCGGCCGGATGGCGAGCGCATTGACGTCCGCGCAGCAGAACGTGCGCGAGGTGATCGCCGCGGTGGCCTCGTCCGCGCAAGCGGTTGCCGCCTCAGCGGAAGAACTCTCGGCGTCGACGGTGCAGATTTCGGCGGCGGCCGAGGAGACGTTCGCGCAGGCCGGCGCCGTGTCGTCGGCCTCCGATGGTGTGTCGCTGAACGTGCATACGGTGGCGGCCGGCGCAGAACAAATGGACTCGTCGATCCGCGAGATCGCCGAGAACGCGAACGAGGCGGCAAAGGTTGCCTCCTCTGCCATGTCGGCGGCCGAGCAGACCAACGAGACCGTGGCGAGGCTCGGAGCCTCGTCCCAGGAGATCGGGACGGTGGTCAAGGTGATCACCTCGATCGCGCAGCAGACGAACCTGCTTGCCCTGAACGCCACGATCGAGGCAGCGCGAGCCGGCGAGGCGGGACGCGGGTTCGCCGTCGTGGCGAACGAGGTCAAGGAGCTCGCGCAGGAGACGGCGCGGGCGACCGAAGGCATCGTGTCCCGGGTGGAGGCGATCCAGGCAGACACCTCCAGCGCGGTCCACGCCATCGGCGAGATCGCATCGGTAATCTCCTCGATCAACGACTTCTCGCTCACGATCGCCTCCGCGGTAGAGGAACAGACCGCCACCACGCAGCAGATGAGCCGGAGCGTCGCCGAGGCGGCGGCCGGCACGAGCGAGATCTCCTCGAACATCAGCGGTGTCGCGGTCGCCACGTCGTCGACGATGGAGGCGGTGACGCAAACCCGGTTCGCCGTCGACGAACTCGCGCGCATGTCGGCGGAGTTGCGTTCCCAGGTCGGCGCTTTCACGTACTGAACGCCGCCCGCCGAACGTCACGTTCTGAGCACAGCGTTGAGGCGCGTTACGGATACCGCGAATTGCGCCACGGATATGACGATGTTCCGCGGCTGGGCGACGTCAGGGCAGACGACCCCAGCTGCGGAGCGCTTCGAGGAGCCCGTCCGTGAGCGGAAGGGCTTCGAGCTCGGCGCGGGTCACCCAGCGCAGGTCGGCCGCATCCGAGGCGGCGCGGCCGGGCTCCGCACTCGCCTCCGCGGCAGGGTCGCCCGGGGCGGGGTTGCACGGGGCGGGCTCGGCCACGAGAACTGCGTCATAGTCGAAGATCCCGTAGACGGTGCCGGGTGCACCCGGCCTCTCGACGGAGCCCACGAGTGCGCCGACCCGGACCGTGAGCCCGGTCTCTTCGAGGATTTCGCGCGCGACGGCTTGCTCGTCGGTCTCTCCCGGTTCGACCTTGCCGCCGGGCACCGCCCACAGGCCCTTCGCCGGCTCGTGGCCGCGCTGCACCATGAGCAGCCGCCCGGAAGTGTCGAACACGATCGCCCCCACCGCGCGGACGCGGCGCGGCCCGAGAGTTGCGCCATCCTTAGCAGACTCAGCCGATTCGATTCCGGACGCATGCACGGCATCATTACCCACGCCCCGACGGTAGCAGCGCGATCGCCGTGGCTGTCTCGCCGAACCTACCGCTCGCAGCACCCGACCTGCGATAATGGCCGGGTGTAGGGAGGTGGACGGCCGATGGGCAAGCCATTGGAGCTCGACCGCGAGGCAATCGCCGCGCTGTGCCGGAAATTCGGCGTCGCGCGGCTGGCCGTGTTCGGCTCGGCAACCACGGACCGATTCGATCCCGAGCGGTCGGATGTGGACTTCCTCGTAGAATTCCGTCCTGGGATGGCTTCTTTGTCGACATACTTCGGATTGAAAGACGCGCTGGAAGACTTTTTCGGTCGTTCAGTCGACCTCGTATCGCCTGAGGCGCTGCGTAATCCGTACTTCGCCGCCACCGTCGAAGAAACCCGCGAGGAGTTGTATGCAGCCTAGGTCGAAGGCATTGCTCTGGGACGCGCGCGAAGCCGCCCGGGCCGCCCAATCATTCATTGGCCAAGACGAGTTTTCCTCATACCAGGCGAACAACCTGCTCCGATCAGCCGTGGAGCGGCAGCTCACGATCGTCGGCGAAGCGTTGGCACAGCTGCGGACCATCGATCCCGAAACTGCCGCGCTCGTACCGGACGTTTCGAAGATCGTCGGTTTCAGGAATGTTTTGGTGCACGGTTATGGCGAAATCGACCAGGAACTCGTGTGGACGGCTGCATCACGGGACTCGTCGCGGCTGATCAGCGCAATATCAGCCCTTCTCGACGAGGGCGCGCCCACCGAATGATGGAACACCCCGCTCGATAGGTCGATAGGCGCGTGATCGTGTGCTGTGCACACAGCGACGGTCACGTGGTGGATAGCAGCGGGCGTCACGGACGTGACGCGTTCTTCCGCATGGCGCGGCCGAGGGCGATGCGGCGGCCGGCGATCGCGGTGCCTTTGGTTACGCCGCCGTCCGGGTTCGCGGAGCGCACGAGAACGTATGGGCCCATGGGCTTTCCGCTGCGCGTGCGACGCGGGGCACGCAGGGTGATCCGCGCGCCGAGGAGTGAGCGGTCGGCCGGCCCCGGCAGGGTGAGGCGGAGCGGCCGGATCGTGCGGTCCTCGGGCGCGACGTCGATCGTGGCCCGGCCCTCCTTACCGAAGACTGCGCGGCTGATGGCGATGCGGTCGATCTGCCCGTGTACCGAGGCGGCAGCCATCGCCTGCCTGCCGAGCGCCGCGAGCACGGCGAGTTCCCGTCCGTAGTAAGCGGTTCCGGCCGAACCAACGCCGAACAGCAACAGCAGAATCACGTCGAAGACCAACCACGGCGCGGTCGGGCTCGCCGGGACCGGGCTCCACGGGCTCAGCACCCAGATCCGCACCGTGTCACCGGCTTTCGGCTGCGGTGCGGATGCCGGGACGCACCATCGCGCGGTTCTACGCTGCCCGCTCCCCCACTCGAGCGTCACACTGGCCGCGACGCAGCTGTCCGCCAACCCGGTTCCTGTCGCGGCCGTGGCGCCACGATCGGGCAGTGGCGAGATCAGCGTCATACGCGCCGAAACCGGTTGCACCAACCCAACTCCCGCCAACACGCGGGGAGCGAGCAGCAGGCCGAGCGCCAGCGCGAGAACCGCGACCAGGGCCGCGGACGCCATCTTCGCCCCGACCAGCGTTCGCGCCGGCCGAATGGTCGCCGCATCGAGCGGGCCGACGGTCGACGTCTGGTCTGGCTGCACACGTCGACGCTACGGGATCGGCGGCGCCCGAACGCGCCCAGCCGCGGGACGCCGCCCACGCCCAGGAAAACCACGCCTGTGGCCGCATTTTGCATGGCAAAATAGACCGTGTGGTTCACGCGCTCCGCCCGCCGGCACCGCGTCGGCAAAGCCCATGCCTTGCACGTCACGAACACGGCGGACCCGGTAGTGGACGACGACGGCATCGGATGGATCGGCCCCGACGACAGAGGCATCGAACTGGAGGTCTACCTCGTGGAACGCCCCGACCTGTTCCTTGTGATTCACGTGATGCCCACCGAGCTCCGAAGGAGGAAATGAAATGGCTCGCCCCACGTTTACCAAGAAGCAGATCGGCCCCGACATCGACCTGGACGTCGAAGAAGTCTTCCTGGATGACGGCAGCCGCCTGACCGAGGCACGTGCCGCGGCACTCGCGGAGCACGCCATGCTACGGATACACGAATCACGATCGGGTCGGCCGTCGCTCTCTGGAGAAAGGCGTAGCACCCCAAACCTGACCGTCCGCGTCCCGCCCAGCACTCGGCAGGCGCTTCAAGAGATCGCAAGCCGCGACGGACGACCACTGGCCGAAATCGGGCGGGAAGCCTTCGACGAATACATCGAGCGCCACCGGCGGGCATCCTGACGACGGTGCGCACCGCAGCGCGGACATCCGGGGATGACGCTATTCCCGTGCCCGGCCCACCCAGGAAGACCGCGCCCGCCCGACCGCAACAGCGCATGCACGCCGTTTACCGATGTAAACTGATGCCGTGAACTTCGATGTCGATTGGCGGCACGGCGCCAGGCACATGTGGGCGAAGCATCGCGCCACCGTCCAACAGGCGAACGAGGCGTTGGCCGACGACGGCCTCGTGATAGCCGACCCCGATCCCAAGAGCACATCCGGCGTCAGTGCCAGAGTCCTCGGATACTCACCCGCTGCCGGGGCAGTCCTGGTGGTGATCCTGGTCCACCGCACTGACCGCCCCAGCGCTTGGTGGGGCGCCAATGGCTGGCGTGCGAATCCCACCGACACCCGCACTTACGCCGAACACCAGGACGAAGGAACCAGCAATGACTAGCCATCTCTCACACGACGACGCTCGCACGCTCGTCCAAACCGTCGCATCCGAGGCCGACCGCACCGCCGACGAGCCCATGCCCGCCGACACCCACTGGACACGACCCGGCAAGACCGTCACCATAGCCACTCGCCTGTCCCCGGCGCACGCAGCCGAGATCGAGCAGTTGGCCGCACGCCTGGGCGTCCCGGTCTCGGCACTCATCCGTGGGTGGATTCTCGCCGCACTCGGCGCGAGCAGCACACAGACCGTCCACGACGCCGTAGAGCGCCTCGCTGCCGACGTCGAACGGCTCCGCGAAATCGTCGCCTAACGCGGCCCGCGCGGTGATCCAGCATGCCGCCGACCTGTGACCCGCGAGCGTATTGCCTCGTGTCAAGATGCGCGCGTGATCTGATTCGTTGACTCATTGCGGGATGCGCGCGTAGTTCTCGGCTCGGCCGGGGGTTTCGGCGGGGCGGCGCGTTTGCTGGTGGTGATCTTCAGGAGCTTGTCGGTGAGGGCCTGGATCTGTCGTTGCACGGCGGCGGGGTTGATCGTCGGGTAGGTGTCGTCGAGGATCGCCTTG